>Ga0070733_10000018_pt1 | contig 221064 bp, 191 predicted proteins | sample Coa_R1_9_FD_66450 | JGI IMG/M metagenome (GOLD analysis project Ga0070733, IMG submission 66450) | Surface soil microbial communities from Centralia Pennsylvania, which are recovering from an underground coalmine fire - Coalmine... | ecosystem: Environmental > Terrestrial > Soil >...
CAATGGCACGATATCCCACAGAACTCACTTTCAGCGTCTGTAAACCGGTATCTGTACTGCTGAAGGAATAAATGCCGCTGGAATCAGAAGTAGCTCCATCGAAGCTGCCTTTTACACTAATACTGACTCCTGGAATGGGATGACCCTTTGTATCGTTTATTCTGCCTGAAATCTGGGTTTGCGAAAAAGCGCATATACCATAATGTGATAAAATCAGCAGAAGTCTCAGAGACCGGGCTTTTTGGATTTTCGCTATAAAGCGATTCAGAAAAAACATGTCTAAATGAAGAGTTTAAAGTAAATCCTGCATAAATGTAAATTAGTTTATATTATAAACCAAATAAATAAATAAAGGCCAGGTTTAGACAAACCCGGCCGTTGTTGATCGTACCCTTTAAAACTAAAACTTCAAATGATATATAGTATTGGAAACTATTATTTCTTTATCCCACTCTCATAATCCCATACTCACATATTCTCATGCTTTCATCGTCGTGACTTACCGTAAGGCAACCAGGTTAACTGGCTCCTTCAGAGGATCGGGAACATCAAAGACCAACGACTTAAATAAAAGTCCATACATCCTGTCGGCCCTGACTGATCCGGTCTTTCCGGTTTCAGCGCCAAGCCGAACCACCATGGAACTGGTACCCGTATATAAATTGTTCACCATGGCGTCTTGCGCAGTCATAGATATACCGGGATAATCTTTTGAAGAACCATCGAACCGTTTTCCCTTCAGCAGGGGATCCGTTTCTGAGCCCTGAACCGAGGATGCAAACACAGCAGTAAATGGTTCCAGAGAAAAAAAGTGCATCTTGTAATAAGACTGAAATTCGTGCAATTGATTTCCGTCCCCGTCAATGTCCAAGCCTGAAACAAAGAACTGATTCACTGATATAGACGTATTCCGGTCCACATGTTTTACAAATGAAACCTTAAATTCCATCCACCAGGTCTTATGTGCCGGGGCCCTACCATCGGCATATCGTATTCGCGGCTGCCATGCATTATCATCGCCGGTTCCGTTAACACTATCCTGTTCGGGGCCCTCGATATCTGCAGCCGATAACGACACTTCCGTACTGCTACGTCCAAGAATTGTAACCAACGCATCCATATTCCAGCCCACATTCTCGAAAATATATACAGCTCCATCCATACCCTCGCCCGGACATCCTTTGCCTGTTTTTAGAACCGGGTTTTTAAAACTGAGCTCAGGAATCAGCGATTGCGCCCTTGCAGTAACTGCAATAAAAAATATAATAAGAACTGAAGTTATTCTCAAAATAAAACGATATCCCGAATTACCATATACTATCAGACTCAACTCCTTCATAACTTGTATTAACCAGTGTTAAGTGGTAACCCATAGCAATTGGTCAAGCGCAATTCTTCTGAAGGATTGGAAGCCTCTATAGAAAAAAAATTCTAATAATGATCAGGAAGATTGGAAAGGGAAGTTAATCAGGAGATTGGTACGGCATTACTGCAAGACAAAGATTGCAAGCGTTTTTCAATAATGCAAGCGTTTTCGAAAAAATAGTATAATTACGCATATGATTCCCACACAGTATTTTGAAAACGTAAAAAAAATCTCCGGCGTTCAGGCCGGAGATGCGTATGGGCAGCGGGTTTCATCATTATACACGCAAACAGCCCGAAGGGAGATACGCCTGAGAATCGCTTTATTTGTATTGAGGTATCAGTTCATTGGCCAGCTTGACCGTTTTCCTTAACAGTTCATCATTAAGATTTCCTTTCTTGAATTCAGCCAGGACTTCCGGCAATTTGTTATCCATTTCCATAAGAAAATGCTCTTCAAATGCTTTCACCTTATTCACCCTGACTTCACGAAGAAGACCCTGTGTACCGAGATAAATAATTGCTACTTGTTTTTCAACAGGTACAGGTGCATACTGTGGTTGTTTCAGTATTTCAACATTTCTCGCTCCTTTATCCAATACCAGTTTCGTGCTGGCATCCAGGTCCCCCCCGAATTTAGAAAAAGCTTCCATTTCACGATAAAGCGCCTGATCCAGCTTTAGTGTACCAGCCACTTTTTTCATGGATTTAATTTGTGCATTACCACCTACGCGGCTGACCGAAATACCCACGTTGATTGCCGGCCGGATTCCCGAATTAAAAAGGTTTCCCTCCAGAAAAATCTGTCCGTCAGTTATCGAAATAACGTTTGTGGGTATATATGCAGATACATCTCCAGCCTGTGTCTCAATGATTGGAAGGGCTGTGAGTGATCCGCCTCCTTTCACTTTTCCTTTCAGGGATTCTGGCAGGTCGTTCATATTTTTAGCGACGCCATCATCCTGGATGATTTTTGCCGCACGTTCAAGCAATCTGCTATGCAGATAGAAAACATCACCCGGATATGCTTCGCGTCCGGGCGGGCGCCTTAACAATAGAGATACTTCACGATATGCAACAGCCTGTTTTGAGAGATCATCATAAATGATCAGTGCTGGCCGACCGGTATCGCGAAAATATTCGCCTATAGCTGCACCTGCAAACGGAGCGTAAAACTGCAAAGGGGCGGGATCAGATGCTGAAGCTGCTACAATAACTGTATAAGCCATTGCACCGGTTTCATTCAGTGTCTGCATTATACCTGCAACGGTTGACGCTTTTTGACCGATCGCAACATACACGCAATAAACCGGTTTGCCGGCTTTATAAAATTCCTTCTGATTAATAATCGTATCTATGGCAATCGCGGTCTTACCCGTCTGACGGTCGCCGATTATCAGCTCGCGTTGCCCCCTTCCAATGGGGATCATGGCATCAATCGCCTTAATACCTGTCTGCAGCGGTTCCTTCACCGGTTCACGAAAAATAACTCCCGGCGCCTTGCGTTCGATGGGCATTTCAAAACCTTCACCTGTAAGCGGACCTTTACCGTCAATAGTTTCTCCCAACGTATTTACAACCCTGCCCAGCATACTTTCATATACTTTGATGGATGCGATCTTTCCCGTACGACGTACTTTTGCACCTTCCTTGATCTCACCGGAATCACCCATAAGCACAACACCAACGTTGTCTTCTTCCAGGTTTAATGCGATTGCGCGAATTCCATTTTCAAATTCCACTAATTCTCCGCTGCCTACATTATTCAATCCAAATACACGGGCAATGCCATCTCCTACCTGGAGTACGGTTCCCACTTCCTCCATTTCTGTTGTCAAATCAAAAATGTTGATCTGCTGGCGTATAATCGCTGAAATTTCGTCTGGTTTAATTTCTGCCATATATTATTTTAATTTGGTCTTCTTATTGATTAGCGGAACCTGTATATATATTCGTTTGTTAAGAACCGGGTTTTGACCTTATGCAGGTCATAGGCTATGCTGGCGTCTATCCTTTTCCCCCTGCCTTCCAATATGAATCCGCCAATGATATTTTCATTCACGAAGCAAATCAGTTCTACCTCTTTCAAATGGCCGTCCAGCTTAAGTTTATTGATAAAAACATTTTTTACTTCGTCACTAACCGGAACAGCGGTAGTTAAGGTAATGGTGACGATTTCTTTGTATTCTTTGTATTGCTCTATGAATGCTGCCGCAATTTCGGGAAGATAACTTTCCCTGCCTTTTTTAATTAGCAGGTCGTTAAATCTTTGGGTAATCTCACTGGTTTGCCCCGAGCGGATAGCCTGAATTACTTTTAGTTTTTTCTCGCTATTTATAGCCGGATTATTCAGGAAGTCAATCAGCTCCTGACTACCTTCCATGATGGCTTTTAAATACAAATTATCCAGATAAACCTGTTCCAGCTGACCACGTTCAATCGAGAGATCAATCAAAGATTTAGCATATCTGGCAGCAAGACGGGGGTTTGGCATGTTTGGAAAAATTTGATCTGCTTCAGGCAGGAAATAAATCGCTTTGGAAATCTCCCATCCAAAATTTTAATTCAGTTTAACTTCTTCAGCCAGTTGTTTAATATATTTTTCCTGTTCCGGCAGGTTGTCCAACTGACGGCGCAGGATCTTTTCAGAAATTTCGACGACGATCATACCAATTTCATTTTTCACTTCAATGAGGGCAGCCATTCTTCTCTGTTCAATCATTCCCTGGGCATCGGTCAGAATTTTATCCGCTGCTGTTTTTGCCTGCTCTTTCGCCTCATTAATAATTTTATCCTTTGTATCGCGGGCTTCTTTTAGCATGATGGCTCTTTCTTCGCGGGCCTGGGCGAGCAACGCTTCGTTTTCACTTTTCAATTGGGCCATTTCTGCTTTTACCCTCTCAGCTGTAGCGAGCGCATCTGCAATTCCGGATTCCCTGTCTTTCAGTCCTTTTACAATGGCTGGCCATGCATATTTCCCAAGAATAAAAAATACGATGAGAAACGCCAGCAGGGTCCATATTAACAATCCAAATTCGGGAAGAAGTAGTTTCATAACCGGTTATTATTTTGAAAACTTATGTTCCATAGTTTTAAAATAAACTGTATCCTCCGCCCTTTGCATCGGATACAGCTATTCGCTTGCAATGATCATAATACCATTGCCAAAAAGCCTACGATGATTGCGAACAGGGCTGCTCCTTCTACAAGGGCAGCTGTCAGAATCATGTTAGCCCTAATGTCGTTCGCTACTTCCGGTTGACGGGCGATGGCTTCTACAGCCCCCTTACCTATCTGGCCAATGCCAATACCTGCTCCGACTGCGGCAAGTCCGGCGCCCACTGCACCACCTGCATTGGCAAGCGGAGAGCTGAGCATGATAGTCAATAAATCCATAATCACGGCTTTATATTAAGTGAAAAAAAACTTATGCGAGCATGGAATCCTCATGCTTTTCATTATGCTGATGATGTTTGCCTTCCAGTGCCTGACCAACAAATACCGCGGTCAGCATCGCAAATATGAATGCCTGTATAAACGCCACCAGCACTTCGATAAAATAAATAAATATTGTAAAGGCAACGGAAAACGGTGCCGTACCCCAACCCGCAAATTTATTCATGTTCCCAAAAATAAATATCAGTGAAATCAAACAGATGATAATGATATGACCCGCCACCATATTCGCAAACAAACGTATAATGAGAGCAAAGGGCTTGATGAACACGCTGATAAATTCGACCGGCACCAGGATAAATTTTACACCCAGCGGCACATCGGGCGGATTGAAGATATGACCCCAGTAATGCTTATCCGAACTGAATAGAATGACCACAAAGGATATGATTCCCAGTACAGCTGTAAATGCAATATTTCCGGTAACATTGGCAGAACCAGGGATCAATCCAATAATATTATTAATTAAAATGAAGAAGAATATGGTTAGAAGGAAGGGAAGATATTTATCTGCACTCGGGCCTAGATTTGGCTTGGCTACTTCATCCCGCACAAATGTAATAACTGGTTCGAGCAGGCTTTGAGAACCCTTTGGTGCCGTGGTGACTCCCTGACCGAATTTGTATTTTTTTGCAATGACCAGCATCACCCATGTGAATAACGCAAGAGCGATAAACATCTGCACCACATTGCGCGTCAGCGAAATATCATAAATCCTGATGGTAGGATCTATGACCCCTTTGTCATCAATTGCCACAATATCCTGTGCACTGTATTTTGTAGGATCCAGCTTTAATTCTTCGATCTTTTCAGTCGTAAGCATCATGTAATTGTCGAAGTTCTCCTCTCCGTGATGAAACCTTGACGACATAAAAGCTGTCAACCCCCTTTGTTTTGAATAAAGAATTATGGGAAGAGGAATGGAAACCGGGTGCTTTGAACCATCATCGTGCACGATATCGATTATGTGAAAATCATGATTATTCAGCACGTGACCGAAGATGATTTCCTTGGCGTTGAAGCTGTTTTTAACTACTTTATGAGCACTGTCTTCCTGCGCCCATGCCGGGTTGAAAAAAGTCACTACAAAAACGCTGAAAGCCGCTACCAATAAAGATTTGACCCGTCTTGCGAACATGCGGTATCTAATTTTGCCGCAAAGATATGGGAGTGAGGTCGATTTTCAAGTCATTTTTTGAGCTTAAAGCCCAAAGTTTAAAGCCCAAAAACTGCAACTTTTTTAGAGCTTTTAAGACTGCCCGATCAGGAAGTTTCTTTTAATTTACATCTCTTATCAGATTCCAGGTTTTTGATTTTGAACTTTGAGCATGAAGTTTAAGAAGCATTCAACTTTTCAAACTGCATTTGATGTAATTTGAAATAAAACCCTTCCTTTTCAATCAGCTCTTCATGAGTGCCCATCTCAAGTATCTCACCTTTATCCAGCACGATGATTTTATTTGCTTTTCGAATAGTAGACAGACGATGAGCGATTACAATTGAGGTACGGCCTGCGATCAGTTTTCCGATGGCTTCCTGAATAAGTCTTTCTGATTCTGTATCTACCGAGGATGTGGCCTCATCCAATATCAGAATAGATGGATTAAACAACAGAGCACGGATAAAAGACAGCAGCTGGCGCTGTCCCAGGGAAAGGGTATTACCCCGCTCCATCACGTCGTAATCATACCCACCCGGAAGGCGCATTATAAAATCATGCATTCCAATAAGTTTGGCAGCATTTACCACCCTTTCAAAAGGGATATCCCTGTTTCGCAGGGTAATATTGTCGAGTACTGATCCTGAAAAAAGAAAAACGTCCTGCAACACTACCCCGATATTCGCTCTTAAAATATCCAGCTTATAGGTTTCAATCGCGTGGTCATCTATCAGGATCCTACCTTTTTGAATGGCATACAGCCGGTTGAGAATACTTATAATAGAGGTTTTTCCACTGCCTGTATGCCCAACAATAGCCAGTGTCTCTCCGGGCTCAATTCCGAATGAAATATTCTTCAGAACCCAACGCTCATCATTGTAGGCAAAATAAACATGATCAAAAGCGACCCCTCCTCTGAGCTTTGCAGGTGCATATTTTCCATCGTCAGGCATCATATCAGAATTATCCAGAACTCTGAAAACACGTTCGCTCGCCACCATACCCATCTGTAGTGTATTGAATTTATCAGCGATCAGCCGCAATGGCCTGAACAACAAATTGAGATATAAAAAGAAAGCGATGATTTCACCTGTCAGGGAAGCCGCCTGTTTTTCCGAAAGATGAAGCACCTCACTTGCACCCCACCATACAAGCAGTCCGGTTGAGAACGCAAGTACTATTTCCACGATGGGAAAAAAAACAGAATACGCAAAAATCGCTTTTATATTTGCATTCCGGTGTTCTCTGTTAATTTTTCTGAAACTGTTATATTCTCTTTTTTCAGCAGCAAAAGCCTGAACAATCTGCATTCCCGTAATATGTTCCTGAACAAATGCATTCAGGGCCGCCACGGCATTACGGACACGTATAAATGATTTATTCACCGTTTCCTTAAAAAAATAGGTGGCCACAATCAGAATCGGAAAAGGGATCAGACAGACCAGGGTCAGCTGCCAGTTGGACAAAAACATGAAAAGCAAAATGGAAATAATGGACAGCAGGTCCGAAACTATCGGAATCAATCCTTCTGAAAATATATCGTTAATGGCTTCAATATCGTTGATCGTACGCGTAGTAAGGGTTCCGATGGGCGTTTTGTCATACTGTGAAAGATTTAATGAAAGTACCCGTTTGTAGACAGCGATCCGGAGATCTTTTACAACAGTCTGCCCCAGCCACGCAGTAATAAATGAAAAATAAAACCTCAGAAGGGTCTCAATCAGGAGGATTCCGATTTGCAAAATGGTAACATACGTAATGAGCTGTATCATCCGTTCCCGAACAGTAAGATCGGCGGTGATCCCTCCATGTATATATGTATTCACCGTATATTGAATCAGAAAGGGCCGGAGCGGTGAAATCACTGCCAGCAGAATAGATAGAGTAATAGACCCGTAAAACCATTTTTTATAGGGCCTGGTATATTGCAATACACGTTGCAGCTGGCTAAAATCAAAAATTTTTTTCCTTGAAATGGATAAGGACATCGAAGAAATAGTAAAAAATTAAAAACGGATGAAATAAATAATCAATTACCAGCCAAAGGTAAGCGGTCTTTATTCTTCTTCTCCCATTGCGTTGCGATAAGCTTTTATAAAAATAACGCCAAGATTTTTATAAGGCGGTATATAATCGTCAAAACGTTCGCGGGCAATGGGATCTTTTTTAAATCGTTCTGTCAATCCCTTCCAGATGGGTAACCAGTCGATATTATTACCCTCCAGGAGATCCGCATTGATAGCCTGCAAAATCGGTTCATTCACTGATTTGGTTCCAACCTGTTTGGAAGAAATGATATGGGCGTCCGGACTAATACTCAACACTTCGCTCAGATTATTATATCCCCCGCAGGAACCAAGGATCACAATTTTCGCAGATGGCTGAAGCTGTTTTAACGTATAACGCACGTGATAACTGTGTCCCCGGTGGATATAGATTGACGGTTGTAATTTATTATCGTACAAATAGTCATCCAAATGATGCTGGGCCTTATCGTCGGGATCATCTTCACCAAATAAAGGACGATTAGCGAAGATCCACACCGGTTTTCCCTTCAGTGACTGAATCGTAATCCATTCTTTCGTTGGATTCAGTGTAACTTTCCATTCTGCTTTATTTAAAAATAGCCTGAGGAAATCCTCGTAGGAATTCTGTCCGTCTTTGTCTTCATCCCCGTAGAAAAAAACCTGTTGTATAACCCGGCCACTATCGTCTTTCAGAGAATCATAGCTCACTGTATAGACAGGTGGAATTCCAAGTTTTGCGGACAAATCCAAAGCCTGCAACTGGGTTGTATCTGCCGATTCAAAAAGCGCCTCGAGCAAATGATAAATTACCGAACCGCGCTTGTCGCTGTTGAGCAGGTTTCGTTTGTAGTTCCACTTCACTTCATTTAAAACAAACAAAGCCAACTGCGGATTTTTGTCGAATATACTGCTATAGGAATCGGCTACGTCCACCGCATCTTCCTCATTTGCCCTTTCCAATCCGATAATAAACGCTTTCATGATCGTGGCTGCATTATCCTTATCCATCGTACTCAGAAAATAATCCAGTTTATTATAAGCAGCGGCCATTTTGATGAACTTTCTGAAATAATCACCATGCATTTCTATGATCAGGCTGTCTCCCCTCGGAACTGACATTTTTTGAAAAATCCGATCATAAACACCCAGGTAACTGGAAGTATAAATTTCATCTTCGCTGAGTACGACGAGATAGTACAATTCGGCAGGGGTCAGCGGATCCAGTATCTTAAAACGGATGGATGCCGGCTTATCGTGCAGGGCATTGATTTCGCGAACAAAAACATCCTTACCCTTATTTTGCAGCATGACCGTCAGGGCTTCCATTTCCAGCGCCGTATCCTGTAAAGGAGGAAGCATTCTCGCAGCGTAGTCCATACGCGTTTGCACCAGTAATTTATAATAAAGAACATTATTATCTTTTACTTTATCGATATCTGCGATCGTAATCCGGTGATTAATCAGGTTATCAAGAAACGGAAGATATAGTTGCCCGCTTTTGCTGGATGCAATTTTACCGACCATCATAATCAGAGAATCATGACTGTTCCGGATCCTGTACGAAAGAGCTGAGGTTCCTGAAGCGTAATCATAGAGTTTGCGGATATTCTTTTTACCCCCGATGATTACAAGGCTGTCAGCATAGGTCAGTGTGGGATTGGCAGTCAGTATAGTGAAAATTTCATCCGGATGCAGTTCGCAGTATTTGCGTATCAGGATCTCACGGGAGTTTTTAACGCCGGGATTGGGAACCGGTAACAAAAAACACTCAACCAATATCTTGCCTATTCCATAACTGTTTTCTGCAATCACCGTTTCAATACTCATATTTATCCGGTCATATTGCATAGCTTTTACAAAAGCGTCAAAAAGGGCCGGTGCCATGGAGGGAGGAAAATCTTTTTTCCTGTAATTATTGTTATAGCCCTTGATCATGGATTCCAGCGAGCGAAGGTTTTTAATCTTCATTTGCGCGCTCAGGCTGGAGTCCATTTCTATCTTTTCCTGGAGAAGGTCCACCTGACGGATCATCACATCTGCAATTTCCAGATTAACATTCTCATCTTTGGAAACCTGAATTATGTCATCTGCCTTACCATCAAGGGCTAGTAACCTCTGTTGCTCTTTATCAATATTGTCGTGCCACAATTTCCGATCCTGTTGAACCTTAAAAGCCGGACTGGCCGTTTGAGCGAACACGGGCTTAACCAGTATGAGCGTTAACAGAATAAGGAGAAAACGGACTATTTTTTTCATATTAAGGCGGTCAACCCGGTAGAACAAAAATACAGCCAATTCCGGGATGTTCAAGAACAGTTGATGTTGATCCCGCCGAAGGCAGGAACGGTTCACGGTTAACGGTTTTGTAATGAGGTTTATGTTGGAGTAAGTATGGAAATTTCGTAAATCCTTCGAATTTATCTGTAAGCTATCTGTCCTGAGCTCTGCCCATTGCAGGTTTCTGTATTAAAAAATTGTAAACTCACCCCATTTATGGGTCCCTACGCTATATTTCGATTAGGTTTGCGTAAATTTTTTGTTAATGGATGCCAAAGGCAAGAAAATTCTGATCGCTGACGATGAGCCGGACATCCTAGAAGTACTCCAATATAACCTTGTTCGGGAAGGATATGAGGTTACAACCGCTAAAGACGGAGATGACGCCCTTTCCAAGGCTAGATCAACCCATCCGGATCTGATCATCCTGGACATCATGATGCCAAAGAAAAGCGGTGTCGAAGTCTGTGAAATCCTGCGAACCCAGCCAATTTTCCACGATACCCTTATTTTAATGCTGACGGCTCTAAATGATGAAGGTTTCCATATCAAAGGTCTGGAAAGCGGGGCCGATGACTATGTAAATAAGCCCGTCAGTCCCAAAGTAATTGTCAGCCGCGTTGGCGCGCTCCTGCGTCGTTCAAATAAAGAATCCGCTGAAAAAACCCTGAAAAGGGGTAATCTGAGTATCGACCCTACAAAATTTGAAGTGCTCGTGGATGAACGACAGGTCACACTGGCAAAAAAGGAGTTCGAGTTGCTTTATCTCCTGGCTTCCCGTCCGGGAAGAGTATTTTTGCGTAACGAAATCCTGAACCAGGTATGGGGTAATGATGTTATTGTTGGAGACCGCACCATTGATGTGCATATCCGCAAGATCCGTCAGAAACTCGGATTAGACTGCATTACGACCGTAAAAGGGGTGGGTTATAAGTTTGTGAACTAAATGCTCAACACGCAGAATCTTACTCCCAGGCAATTATCCGCCTTCACCGCTCTTGTCATTTCAGCTTCGGTTGCCGTTGGTATCTTTTTCCTCAGTTCGAGCTGGAAATATGGTTTGGGTTCCCTGCTGTTGGTTTTCAGCGGTTCCTACCTTTTGATTCAGTATATACTGGAAAAATTTATCCACAGGAAAATCAAACTGATTTATAAATTCATTCACCAGACAAAGGCGACGCGTAAAGAAGAAGTTTATTTTAAATATATACTTCCCAGGAAAAGTATCGATGAAGTACATGAGGATGTAGAGAGGTGGGGAAATAAACAAACAGAAGAAATCGAATTACTCCGGAAAAACGAGGCCTTCCGGAAAGAGTTTTTACAGAATCTTTCGCATGAGTTTAAAACGCCCATTTTCGCAATTCAGGGTTATATTGATACCCTGCTGAATGGTGCCATGGATGACCTGAAGGTGCGCAAACGTTTTCTGGAAAATACAGAACGGAATGTTGAAAGGCTGGTCAACCTTGTAAACGATCTGGATGAAATTTCTAAGCTGGAAAGAGGAGAACAATTATTGCTCAAACAGAATTTTGTGATCCAGGATCTGATCCGTGAGGTTTTTGAATCTCTTTCCATCAATATGCATGACAAAAATATGCGTACGGGTATAAAAAAAGGATGTGAATATCCAACCCTGGTGTTTGCGGATAAAGAAAAAATACGCATGGTGTTGCTGAATCTGGTGGAGAATGCATCCAAATACGGAAAGCAAAACGGAAACATTACCGCGAGCATATATAAGACCGACGGAAAACATGTGCTGGTAGAAATAACAGACGATGGGATCGGCATCGAAGAAGAACATCTCCAGCGGATATTTGAAAGATTTTACCGCACAGATTCAGCGAGAAGCCGGGATAAAGGAGGCACGGGTCTTGGCCTTGCCATTTGCAAACATATAATTGAAGCGCACGATCAGGCGATTCACGTGCGCAGCACACCCGACGTAGGTACATCCATTGGGTTTACTTTGGAAGCGAGGAAGGATTAGCGGAAGTTGACAGTTGGCAGTTGGCGGCAAACGGCCGACAGTCTAATATTTCAGCACTTTCACACTTCCACACTTGCTTAGATGGTTCTTCCCATAAAGGGATCACTGAATCCAGATTCGCCCGTCTCCACTCTGCCGGCGTATCTGCGTGAGAATTTTTCGCTTCCTTCAACGGCTATCGTAAAATCATACCATCCAAATTGTTTTGAAAGATCGATTGGAATAGTGGTGCTTCCGGATTCATCAACTGAAGGATTCACTATTTTTTTTATTGAGCCGGCTTTATATGCATTATCTGTGATTTTAAGCGTCAGCGGGTCCCGACCACTGTTGCGAAGTATCAGATTGATGTTGCCCGTTAGTTTCATCTGATCTTTGCCAACGACCTGGTAATAACAGCTCACATCGACCGGCGGATCAAATGCCGATCCTTTGTACTCGCGGAAAAAGCCATTGGGACCGTAGACCCTCAAATAATAAATGCCATTTTCGAAAGAATCCAGAGGCCAGGAATATTCAACATGATCAGCCCGTCTGACGGCGAAAGACCATGTTCGAAGATCCCTGAAAACATTTGATCCGTTTACATTCTGAAGATACTTCCCCGGTGCATACACATTGAAAGCAGATCCAAGTGTTTTTTCGCCGAAAACCAGACTGCCGGATTCGAATCGAACATCAAACGATTTTTTTACCGGATTCAGTTTTCCCTCAGCGTGTAATTGATAGTAAAGTCCATTCGACGGCCGGATGCCCTTTTCCTGTTGTGGCATGTAAGGTGAATCATATGGATTACTTCTGAACAATCGGATTTCTTCTGCATTCAATGCTTTAAAATCATCCGGAAGTTTTTTGAATTTTGCATTATATACGGATTCCATAAAAGGATCCTTTTGTAAAAATTCCAAACTGATCGCTTCATTATTTTCGGAGTTCCTGAAAACTGAAGTAAGATCCCCACATACGGTGCGGCGCCATTCACTGATGTTGGAGTCCTTTACAGGTTTGCCTGTTTTAAGACTCAGAAATTTCTCCAGGAATTGATTTGTAGAAGTAAGGTCGAAGATTTCTGAATTCACATATCCGCCGCGGCTCCATGGCGAAGCCACGATCATGGGGACCCGGAAACCAAGGCCTATCGGGCTTTCACGCTGAAAAAAAGCGGTATGTCCCTTTCTTAGTTTTGTTTCAGCCGGTTTTACGATTTCCACACTGGTGTCCAGACCTTCAGATGCCTTTCCCGATTCAGAATTTGCTGAGTCCGGAGCTACGAAAGGAGGCTGATGGTCAAAATAGCCATCATTTTCATCGTAGGTAAGAATGAAAATTGTCTTTTTCCAGACTTCAGGATTTTTTGTCAGAATATCCATGACCTCCGACACATACCAGGCTCCATACCAGGCAGATGACGGATGATCCGATAAGTTTTCCGGTGCGGCCAGCCAGGATACGGTAGGAAGATTTCCGGAATCGACATCCTGTCTGAATTGATGAAGCAGATCTCCTTTTGGTACTTTAAAATTTCGTGCTACTCCGTCATCTTCATAATTGAATTCTTCCAATGTATGATAATCCGGGTCATTGATATTCGTAATAAATGCCTTTTGATGCAGATTTTTTTCTTTCTCTGAAAGGCTGCTGAATTTCTCCAGGTTGCCGGATTTTATTGCCTGGGACACATCCGCCAGTTGTTTTGTCTTTTCATTAATATTTTTCTGAATCGTTTTTCTTGCCGGGTCATCTGCAGAAAGTTTCTCAATCTGCTTTTGCAATTCGGTAATTTCTTGCGGAAGCGTATCTGCCAGCATGCGAACCTGATCCAGATGTTTTTTATGAAGCCGTATATTATACTGAGAAAAAAATTCGAGCGGATTATCCTGAAAATTTGACAACCAGGGATCCTGTTCATCTTTAAACCCGACATCTATACTCAATTCATTCTGATAAAATTTCCAGGAAACTGCATTATCCTCCAATACCTCAGGAAATGTCTTCCAGTGCAATGTCTCATAGTCCATATCCTCATTCCAGACATGAGCCATGGATTGCTGGTTTTGCTCAGCGCGTATGGTACCGGTCCAGAAAAACAATCTGTTTGGATTGGTGCCGGTTAATGACGAACAAAAATGCTGATCGCACACTGTAAACCCATCGGCCAGTTCATAATAAAATGGTATATCCTGCCGGCTATAATAACCTAGTGTCAAAGGCATATTTGAGTATTCCCTGATGCTGTTTCTCTTCACATTTAACCACTGGTCATATCGTCCGTCGTTGCGTGCATTTACCTGGTTCTCCCAGGAATGCGGCAGAGAATTCATCCAGGTTGACTTGGTATCTTTCATATTCAGATGAAATGGCGCGTAAGTTTCGCCGGCTTGATTTGACTGAAGCCAAACGGGATTCCCATTAGGCAGATCGATTGCGCGCGGGTCATTGAATCCACGAACACCTCGCAATTGGCCAAAACTGTGATCGAAAGAGCGATTCTCCTGCATCAGGATCACAATATGCTCGGCATCCGTCCAGGTGCTACCCGGTTTGGGATCAATAGCAAGGGCTCTTTGAATTGAGGCAGGTATCAACGCATTTATCCCAACCATTCCGGACAAGAGCGTGGCTTTTTTTATAAATTCTCTGCGTGTATCCATAGTAGTTCTCGGCTGTTTGAAGTTAGCAATATAGTAGTCAATTATTAATTGTTAATGGCAGATGAACCTCATTAACAAATGACCATTGACAATTAACAATTAGGCAATGATTTAGTAATACATGATTACGACTTTTGAAAAACCTCCAGTATGGAAAGACGCAGTTTAGATGTAGTGGTGCTGTCGGATGTACATCTCGGAACATATGGTTGCAGGGCAAAGGAGCTTCTTAACTACCTGCGCAGCATTCAGCCCGGAATGCTCATATTAAATGGCGACATTATTGATGGCTGGCAATTCAGCAAAAGTTATTTCCCTTCCAATCACATGCAGGTGGTCCGTGAATTCATGAAGTTTGTTACAAATGGCACACGGGTCGTTTATATTACAGGAAACCATGATGAGATGCTAAGGAAATATACCGATCTGAACATGGGCCATTTCACCCTGACGGATAAACTGGTTTTGGAAATCGACCAGAAAATGACCTGGATATTTCATGGAGATGTATTTGATAATACCACGAAGGGGAGTGCCCGCTTCATTGCCAAGATGGGCAGCAATGGATATGGCCTGCTCATTTTATTTAACCGGATGGTGAACAGATTGCTGGGTTGGATCGGTAGAGAGAAAGTATCTATTTCGAAAAAGATTATGGCAGGCGTTAATAAAGCGGTTGCCAAAGTGAATGATCTGGAACAGATCGCTTCAGAACTGGCGATCAATAAAAAATATGATTATGTAATCTGCGGCCATATCCATCAGCCATTAATCAGTACAGTTGAAAATGCGGATGGAAAAGTAGTCTATATGAATTCGGGCGATTGGGTAGAACATATGACCACACTTGAATATGAAAATAAAAGCTGGCGTCTTTTTCAATATGATGCCAAAGATTTCACCACTTCAAATGCACCGGAATTCCGACAGGATCTAAATGTCGTGACAGACGATATTATGGTGCATATTTCTCGTTTAACGCTCAACACGTAGCAGTCAATCCGGCATTCAAATTCACTAATCAGTGTTTTAATTTAACTTACTCTTACCGGGTTAACAAATTATGTTCAAATCCGGGCGCCATTAGCCATTTTATCTCATTACCGTGTAAATGCTTGAGTATTAACAACTCAATCTATGTTAAGAAATTATTACCAAACCGAATTGGACTCGATAAGGCGCTAATAACCCTATTTTTACCCAAATTTTTAATATGGCGCTGAATAATATCATGAAGATCTTTATGCCGAAGGACAGGATCTTCTATTCCCTCTTTGAAGAAGTGGCTGCGGGGGTGACGAATATGGGACGCCTATTAAAAACAGTTGTCAGCGAACCGGATGTTGATAAAAGGGCAGCCCTGGTTTCCCAGGTAGAGGAACAGGAACATGTGAACGATGACCTTACCCATAAAGTTTTTACTGAGCTCGGACGTAATTTTATCACCCCTTTCGATCGTGAAGACATACATTATCTTGCCAGTGCACTCGACGATATCTGCGACTATATTTATTCAACCGCAAAGAAAATTAATTTTTATAAGGTAAATCCTAATGATACGGGAATCCAGAAGTTGGCGGATCTGATCGTGGAAGGGACGATTCAAATCGGTCTGGCCGTCAGTGAACTCAGAAATATGCGCGATATGAGAAAAATCACCGATGCCCTTGTGAAAATAAACAGCATTGAAAATCAGGCTGACGACGTATTTGATATGAGTATCGACCGTTTATTTGAAATTGAGCCTGACGCTAAGGAAGTCATTAAAAAAAGAGAAATCTACCAGGTGATGGAAACAGTGACAGACAAATGCGAAGACGCCGCCAACGTGATTGAAACCATCATCATTAAATATGCTTAGAGCGGAAGCCAGCGCTTGACGTCTAACCTCAAATTTCCCAATTGTAATGACTTTCCTGGTAATCATCATCATACTGGCACTGATTTTTGACTTTATCAATGGGTTTCACGATGCAGCGAATTCAATCGCTACGATAGTTTCTACTAAAGTGCTGACTCCTTTCCAGGCTGTTCTTTGGGCAGCCTTATTCAATTTCGCCGCATTCTTCATTTCTAAATATCTGATTGGTGAATTCAAAATTGGTAATACAATTGCGAATTCCGTCAACAGGGATTTTATTACGCTGGAAGTGATTTTTTCCGGACTGATAGGCGCCATTGCCTGGAATTTGCTTACCTGGTGGTTTGGCATTCCCTCGAGTTCTTCCCATACATTGATTGGTGGTTTTATGGGGGCAGCCATTGCACACGCCGGGGCGCTCAGCAAACATGGTCATTCCGTGATCAACTATGCCAAAGTGATACCCACCTTTTTTTTCATATTTCTCGCTCCGATCATCGGGATGGTTATAGGTTATATCATTACGATTTCCATCATCAATATTTGCCGGCACGCCAATCCATACAGGGCGGATAAATGGTTCCGCAAATTGCAACTGGTTTCTTCTGCGCTTTTCAGTCTGGGTCATGGTGGAAATGACGCACAGAAAGTAATGGGAATTATCGGCGCAGCCTTTATTTTCTATCATCATCAATCGGGTCATAATATTACATTCAAACAGTTTGTAGATCATAATACCTGGGTTCCACTGGCCAGTTTTACCTGTATTGCATTGGGCACCCTGAGTGGTGGATGGAAGATCGTCAAGACAATGGGTACACGTATTACAAAAGTTACTCCGCTGGAAGGTGTCAGCGCAGAAACCGCTGGCGCTGTTACATTATTTATAAGTGAGAAACTGGGCATTCCGGTTAGTACCACTCATACAATTGCCGGTTCCATCATGGGTGTCGGTGCCACAAAAAGACTCTCCGCTGTCAGGTGGGGAATCACCATTAACCTGCTATGGGCATGGATCCTGACGATTCCTGTCAGCGCCATTTTCTCCGCAATTGTTTATGGGGTTTTAATGATTTTCAGACACTGATTACAGCCTAAGGCATAAAGCTCAAAGCGTAAAGCCTTTTATGACTAATCATAATTGATGTCATAGCAATTCCTCATTTCAAATTCTTGCTTTTGTTTCGCTTTGCGCTTTGAGCTTTACGCTTTAAGCTTAAATCTGTACTTTGCGCCCGTTAAAAACCGGCGTATGAAAGGTATCATTCTGGCAGGAGGTTCTGGCACAAGACTTCATCCGATTACATTTGCGATCAGTAAGCAAATCATGCCGGTTTATGATAAACCGATGATATATTATCCGCTGTCGACCCTGATGATGGCCGGCATACGGGAAATCCTGATTATATCAACCCCGCACGACCTGCCCCTTTTTATAAAGCTGTTTGGGGATGGCTCGCAGTACGGGCTGAAAATAAGTTATGCGGAACAGGCGGTTCCCAACGGACTTGCCCAGGCATTTGTTATTGGCGCCGATTTTATCGGAAAGGACAACGTGGCCCTTGTACTGGGAGATAATATTTTTTATGGAACAGGTCTCGGCGACCAACTGGCCTCAAACACCAGCCCGGAAGGAGGCATTGTATATGCCTACCACGTAAGCGATCCGGAAAGATATGGTGTAGTTGAATTCGACAAAGAAAATAACGCCGTTTCGATAGAAGAAAAACCGGTAAAACCAAAAAGCAATTATGCGGTACCCGGATTATACTTTTATAATAATGAAGTAGTATCCATCGCAAAAAATCTAAAACCCAGTCCGCGGGGTGAATATGAAATAACCGATGTAAATAAGGAATATCTGAAAAGAGGTAAATTAAAAGTATCCATCATGGACCGGGGAACTGCGTGGCTGGATACGGGTACATTCGACTCATTGATGCAGGCAACACAATTTGTTCATGTGATAGAACAAAGACAGGGAATTAAAATCGCCTGTATTGAGGAAATTGCATACCGGAAAAAATTCATAACTAAAGATCAGGTGAGAGCCATAGCCCAGCCTCTGCTTAAAAGCGGTTACGGACAATACCTGCTGGATATCATCAACCATCCATAATGAGAGAATAACTATGAAAAAAATTCTTGTAACAGGCGGCTGTGGTTATATAGGGTCTCATACCCTCGTAGATCTGATAGAAAACGGCTTTGATGTGATCTGCGTTGACAATAATTCAAGATCCAACCCGCGCATACTCGAGGGCGTACAAAAGATTACCGGGAAAAAAATCAAGAACTATAAAGTGGATCTCTGCAACCTGGATGACAGCTTTGCCATCTTCCATGAAAATCCTGATATTGCCGGTATCGTGCATTTTGCTGCTTTTAAATCTGTAGGCGAATCCGTTGAAAATCCGCTGATGTATTTTGAAAATAACCTGATGTCGCTGATCAATCTGTTAAAATGCGTACAGGAATTTAATATCGCCAATTTTGTATTTTCTTCTTCCTGCACGGTGTATGGAAATACAACAGAAATTCCGGTCACGGAAACAACAGCTCCGAGACCTGCCGAATCTCCTTATGGATATACCAAACAAATGGGGGAACAAATTATTAATGAATTTTCAAAATCTTCTGATTCAAAATGTATTTTACTTCGGTATTTTAATCCCGTTGGTGCCCATCCATCCGGTTTGATTGGCGAATTGCCTATTGGCAGGCCATCCAATCTGGTTCCGGCTATTACCCAGACAGCTATCGGGAAACTCCCACAGATGCAGGTGTATGGCGATGATTATCCAACCCGCGACGGTTCATGTATTCGTGACTATATACATGTATCCGATATTGCACACGCACATACACTCGCGCTGAAATATATGTTAAAGGGAAAGATCAATAGTCACTGTGAAGTTTACAATCTGGGAAGTGGCAATGGTACCACTGTTCTGGAAGCCATTCATGCATTTGAAAAAATCAGCGGTTTTCCGCTCAATTATATAATCGGACCACGCCGGCCAGGTGACGTAATTGCAATTTATGCGAACAATGATCTCGCAAGAAATGTGCTGGGCTGGGTTCCAAAATATTCACTGGAAGATATGTTGTCTACCGCCTGGAAGTGGGAACAGAAAATTAAAATGGACGAGTCCTTTTATAATAGCAAATTTTCAGAGCTGAATTGATTCTGAACGCATCAACAAACAAAATATGATCACTATAACAGGACAAAAAGATACCCGAAGCGGATTCGGGGACGGAATCGTGGAAATAGCCCGAAAAAATCCGGATATCGTAGCCCTCACTGCAGACCTCGCCGGCTCACTAAAACTGAATCAGTTTATAAAAGAATTTCCCGAACGTTTTTTTCAATGTGGAATTGCCGAAGCCAACATGATCGGGGTGGCATCCGGAATGACCATCGGAGGCAAAATTCCTTTTACCACTACTTTTGCAAATTTTTCAACAGGCCGGGTTTATGACCAGATACGGCAATCCGTTGCCTATTCCGGAAAAAATGTGAAAATCTGTGCGTCTCATGCAGGTCTGACTCTTGGTGAAGATGGTGCCACACACCAGATCCTTGAAGACATCGGCATGATGAAAATGCTCCCGGGGATGACCGTTATTGTACCCTGTGATTATGCGCAGACAAAAGCCGCAACCATTGCCATTGCCGAACATCAGGGACCCGTATACCTGCGTTTCGGCAGACCGGTATGGCCGATTTTTACTTCAGAAATGGAATTCAAAATCGGAAAAGCCCAGGTATTTATAGAAGGAAAGGATGTATCTATTTTCGCTTGCGGACACCTTGTGTGGATTGCACTTGAAGCAGAGAAGATTTTGAGGGAAAAAGGAATAATGGCGGAAATAATAAATATTCACACCATTAAACCCCTGGATTCGCAAGCCGTCCTGAAATCAATACGAAAAACCGGGTGTGCAGTGACTGCTGAAGAACATAATATTATCGGAGGGTTGGGTGATAGCATCGCACAAACTGCTTCGAAAGGCAATCCGGTCCCAATTGAATATGTGGGAACAAATGATACATTCGGGGAAAGCGGAACGCCTGTTCAGTTACTGGCGAAATACGGATTGGATGCCGCCCATATTGTGGCATCCGCAGAGAAAGTGATTGCCCGGAAAAATAAATAATTCATAATCCAGTTTAGATTTAAAATCCAGATCCCGAATGGCAGAACAGAGAACGGATACGGAGCTACTGGCTTTATTTCGAGAACCGGCTACCAAGGAAAAAGCTTTTACTGAGATTATAAAAAAATACCAGGAAAGGCTTTATTGGCATATCCGCCGTATGCTGGTGGACCACGAGGACTCTAATGACGTCATGCAGAATGTATTTATCCGCGTCTGGAATGCTCTGTCGGGCTTCCGGGAGGATGCCCAGCTTTATACCTGGCTATACCGGATAGCCACGAATGAATGCCTGACATTCATCGAACAGCAGAAAAAGAAAGCCACCATTTCCCTGAGTGACGTAGAATCCGGGCTAAGTAACAAGATCCGGGCAGATAAGGATTTTGACGCAAACAAACTGGAGTGGAAACTGCAGTTGGCCATCCAACAACTTCCTGAAAAACAGCGAGTTGTGTTTAGTTTACGATACTATGATGATATGCCCTATGAGGAAATGAGTCGCGTGTTGGATACTTCGGCCGGCGCCCTGAAAGCATCCTATCATCACGCAGCTAAAAAAATTGAAGAATTTATATTGAATCATTAAACTTTGATCACCAAAAAGGGTCTTACTGACGCGAATGGAAAGTAAAAATGAAATATTAACAGAATTACTGGAAATCACCCCCTTTTTAGGAAAGGCTGGCGTTTTAAAGATCCCCTATGTTATTCCCACAGGGTATTTTGAAGATTTTGCCGAAATTCTTATCTACCGGATACAACTAGAGGCAGCTGGTTTTGGTGAAATGAAAAGCACCTCAGCCCCGGAGGAAATCGCGGAGATTTCCCCGCTGCTCGCCGGACTAAAAAACAAGAATCCATACCGGGTTCCCACAGGATATTTCGAAAACCTGGACACTAGAGTTAAAGTTGCTGAAATGGTTTCGCCGAAATTAGCAGTGGTACCCCGTTTTAATAAAACGAAAAAGATTTCCATCCCGATGAGGATAGTCCGTTATGCGGCGGCTGCCTGCATCGTCGGTATGATTGGAATTACGACATTCAATTTAACACACCATCAGATCCTGGATCCGATCAACGGATTGACAACAGTCAGTGATCAGGATATGGCCAATTTTCTGGATAAAGATGATGTTCACTGGACGCCGGATAATCCATCAGATTTGCAAACTTCGACTGTAGATTTGAGTGACAACGATATTCATGATCTCTTGGGCAGTGTACCGGATGTAGAGCTTGAACAATATTCACTTTTATTGCCGGAACAAAAACCATCCGTAAATTGATCCCTAATGAAGAGATTTTTACTTTTAGCAAGTTTTGCTTTTTCTTTTATTATAGGTGTGGCACAAAACGGGAACCGACTCGAGGCGCTGAAGATCGCTTATATCACAAAGAGACTGGATCTGAGCCCGGAAGAAGCCCAAAAATTCTGGCCGATCTACAATCAATATGCGGAAGAGCTAAAAAGGGCAAGACAGGACGCTATTCGCAGCAATAAAAGTGAGATAGAACTGGATGAATCCCTGCTCAATATCAGAAAGAAATATAGCGTGTCATTCGGTCAGGCAATCTCACCCCAGAAAATTGATATCTTTTTTAAATCCGAAAAAGAATTCGGCGCTTACGTCCAGAAGGAAATTGAAAGACGGCAATTGAAAAATCAGCGAAGATTGCAGGAATCCCCATAAGGCTTAAACCAAAAAGCACAAAGCCTAAGGCTTTACAGGCACAGAACTATTTCGGATTTACTTGTTCCATGTTTTCAATGTTATGTCATTTCAGGTTTTAAGCTTTGCGCTTTACACTTTCAGCTTAACTAATGGTTAAATCCGCTTTTCGATTTTTGGTGTTTGATGAAGCAGGGTATATTGCGACCTGACTACACAACCAACCATCCTGAATGAGAAAAATATTATGCGCGGCCTTTCTCCTAATATCTGGAATTTTATACGCTCAGGATAGTTCAAGACGTATTCTACCGGATACGATCCAGCACGTGGTACATGGCAGGACCAACCGTCCTGATCAACTGAAAAAACCATATATCATCCTGATTTCAGCCGACGGGTTCCGTTATGACCTGGCGGATAAATATCAGGCAGAAAATCTTATCCGCCTTAGGTTCACCGGGGTAGCAGCAGATTATATGCAGCCCGTATTCCCGTCGCTGACTTTTCCAAATCACTATAGTATCGCAACAGGTGATTATTCTTCACATAATGGAATCGTAGATAATAATTTTTATGATCCTGGTAAGGATATGGTTTACCGGATGAGCAATAAAAAAGGGGTGGAAGACAGTTCCTGGTATGGCGGAACTCCTCTCTGGGTTCTGGCAGAAAACCAGGGCATGCTTTCAGCCAGTTTTTATTGGGTAGGCGCTGAAGCTGCGATTCGTGGCGTGAGGCCGACCTACTATTATAAATTCAACAGCCTGATATCGATGAACGATCGTATCAGGGATGTACGCAATTGGCTCTTACTACCTGAGAACGTGAGACCTCACCTGATCACTTTTTACATTCCGGATGTAGACCACGAAGAACATTTGCATGGCGTGGATTCGAAACAGGTTGAAGATGCAGTTCATTATGTAGATCGTTCCATTGCCCGCCTGGTAAGTTCCATAGATTCACTGAATCTTCCGGTAAGTTATATTTTTCTTTCGGATCATGGTATGGTTGACATCGACACACTGCATACGCTGACGCTGCCCAGGACAATCGATACGAGCCGGTTTATAATTATGAACTCGCAGGCCATCGTACATATGTATGCAAAAAATCCGGCAGATGTATTACCAGCTTATAAAGTTTTAAAATCTGCAGCGAAGGATTATGAAGTCTATTTGACGACTCATATGCCGGTGCGATGGCACTATAGTAAAAAAGATGACCGGTTCAATCGAATCGGAGACATTATCCTGGTTAGTCACCCGCCGAAAGTATTTAATCTGACCGGCCGGCACCTGGATCCGGCCACTCATGGTTTTGACCCGGCGCTCACCGTAATGCACGCTACATTTTATGCCTGGGGACCTGCTTTTAAAGAGAACCTGAAAATCCGAGGATTTGAGAATATTCACATATATCCATTGATTGCAGATATCCTGCAGTTAAATGTCACCGAACCGGTAGATGGGGATCTAAAAGTATTAAAGCCTATTATTCGATAAAAGGGCCAGCCTTTAATTAAGTTCTAATCAAGTTAAAGGATTAACGCTCAGTTTGCATTTTCCGGATGTGGATATTCCCGATTTGGGAATATCCGAACGTGTTAAATGAATGATATCATAACGCGTTTTAACGTGTCCAGATTGGATTTTTAATATCATGATAGAAAAGAAAGGTCCAGCCTTCTTTCTGGCCCTGTTGCCACCATTTTTGACGCAGATCCATACATTTCTTTCCATCATAATCATACTTGGCAACAAAGCGACTCTTCATCTGATTCAACTGTGGTGCTACATCACCTCCAAAAAAAGCATGTTTTCCATCAGTCTCTATATGAAATACCTGGTGAAACGGGCAATGGCCACCCGTCAATTCGTACCGGATATAGCCGTCAATCAGACCGTTGCCTTCGAGCTTAACCAGATTGGAAAGATTTTCAAGAAATGCAAACGAGTCGGGTTCATAGCTGGGAAATCCTTTTTCAATTGCATACTCCAGTTCGCGCTGTTGAACATAATAAATTGCCTGCGGAAAAGATGCCACCCGTGTTCCATCGGCAAGTTTTTGTCCTGCACCACTTACATGGTCTTTGTGCAGATGACTTAATAAAACCTTTGTAACTGAATCCGGATTCACACCAGCTTTACGGATGAGTTCATGGATTTGCAGTGAACTGTCCTGTTTAAAACCCAAACCGGTATCCAACAGGAGAACATCCTTTTCCGTTACTACAAGGAAAGGTTGAATCTCAACCAGCAGACTGCCTGTTGCCCGTTTTTGCAAATCGTCTTTTGCCGGATCGAATGGAATAAAATGTTTGGTTTTGTCTATCGTGAATGCGCCTTCTGACAGTGGGACTATTCGCATTTCGCAAAGATATTGACTGTAAAAGTATAAGAGTGGACACAATCACTCCTATACTCTTATACTCCTATACTCCTATACTACCTCAGGACCATCTGTCGGTCTGCATCCAGGCGTGCGAGAATAAATAACATCACACTGAATGTGAGCAGCGAAGTGCCTCCGTAACTGACAAAGGGAAGAGGAATTCCAATTACGGGAGCAAGGCCGATAGTCATACAGACATTGATGGAAATATGGAAGAAAAACACGGATGCTACTCCATACGCATAGGCACGACTGAATACCGATCGCTGCCTTTCAGCGATGGTTACGATCCGTAATAGCAATATGATATAAATACTGAGGAATACCACGCTGCCAAGAAATCCAAACCCCTCCCCGATTGTGCAGAAGATAAAATCTGTTCGCTGCTCCGGCACAAAATCATAACGTGTCTGGGTTCCCTTTAAAAGTCCTTTTCCGATCAATCCACCGTTACTTATTGCGATTTTGGATTGCTTTACATTATAGTCACCATTATCTTTTTTCTTGCCTACGGATTTTTCTTCAATTTCCTTTGCGGCAGCGGCACTCTTTGGAATGTAGTCTTTTCCTATCGCATCGTAAATACGTTTTACCTGGTATGGTTGGAAAACATGATCAAAAACAAAGGGGACCACAAAACGCTGAACACCCACGCAAACAAACCATATACTGACGATGGCAAAGAGAACCGTACGTTGCCTTTTTATTTTATTCCTGAAAATATATATAAAGAGACCTGCAATCGCTGTCAGAATCAGGGCGAGTACATTTGGGTCCAGTAATAAGGTGGCGACAACAAGTACCGCGAAGGAGAAACCGATAATCAGCACCAATGGCGGTAATCCTTCCCGAAACATCACCAGGAAGAAAGAAAAATATACCAGCGCAAGGCCTGTTTCCTTTTGCATGATAGAAAGCGCAGCAGGTACAAGCGCTATAACAACAGCGATCAGCTGGGAACGCGGTTTGGAGAAATTTGTTTCCACGCGCGACAGATATTTCGCCAGCGCCAGGTTCACAAAAATCTTACATACATCGGCGGGCTGAATCTGAACGGCAGATCCAAGTTTGATGATGGAAGAAGTTCCTTTGATATTGGAGTGAAATGGAAATACGAGTAACATGAGCAGTATGCCGAATGCATACCAAAGATTTGCAGTTGCCGTGAAAAACTTGCTATCTGTTAAAAGGATAAAAATTCCTGCAATGCCACTGATCACAAAAAACAAGGTCTGCCGGCTATAATCTGTTTTAAGCGAAAGAAATCCCTGTAACACATTATCTCCGTCATGATAGGTCGCAGAAAAAATACTCATTACACCAATCGCGGATAGAATAAACCAGAGCCAGATTAGTGACTTGTCAGCGCCACTGGCAATATATGAATTACGTTCGTTCATGGCGACTGGTTTGTGCTGCTGTCTTTCTGGACAACCGGTTTTTCTTTTGGTTTCAATGCTGCCGTATCGGTCGCCTTCTTAATAATTATCTTTTTTGGTTTCGCCGAGGTATCAGTTCTACCATAGGTGGCGGAATCCATTGTCTTACGTTTTGAAGTGTCTGATAAAACCGTTTTGATTTGTGGTCTCGGGCCGAACGGTATCGTTATATGGGCTGTCGCCTTATGCATGGTATCCAATAATTCCCTGCGGAGCAAAGGGTCCTTAAATTTCATCCAGCGTGTGCTGTCTCCTGTTTGGGAAGCCCAAACGGCAGCCCTTGTGGAATCCGTTATGAATTGCAGCCTTACAAGATATCCGGGCATCAGATTCGTATTCGCAATGTCGGTGGCAAGTTTAACGCGTGCCGATGTTAATGTATCGCGAAGATATTTTTCAACAAGAAGGCTTCCGATTCGTCCGGCCCAGGTTGCGCCGAACCCCGCATTCTGAATTACCACCGCAACGGCGATCTGCGGATTTTCGCGGGGAGCAAAACAAACAAACATTGAATTATTATTCAGTTTGGTTCTTTTCCCTTCAAGTGATAGATAGTTTTCCGCGGTACCGGTTTTTGCACACATATTTATACCATCGATCCGGGCAATACGGGCGGTTCCCACTTCTGTTACATCCTGCATACCGCTGATAACGGTTTCATAGTCATCATCGGAAATATGTGTAAGTACTTCATGTTTTACGACATATTTATCCAGTACGCTATCGTCGGGCGAATGTCCTTCTACTTTTTGAACAAAATGCGGCGTGTAGAAATATCCTTTGTTGGCTACGATACACATAGCGTTAGCCATTTGCAAAGGCGTCACGAGCATCTTATCCTGTCCGATGCCAAGCGTTGTCATCGTACATGAGTTCCATGATCCATGATATTCCTTGTCATAAGCCAGCGTGTCAGGAATATTACCGCCATCCTCACTGGGCAGATCAACGCCGATCCGGTGCCCCAGACCAAATCTTGTCATATAGGTCTTCCATGTTTGAAGTCCGTCACGCGGATTACCGATTTTTCTGTTGTCGACCGTTAACCTGAATGTATTGCAAAAAAAAGAATTGCAGGAATGTGCAATCGCCAGTCTCAGGTTGGCTGCGTGTCCTGCCCAGTTTTCCAGACATTTTACAGGATGTTTGCAGGCAAGATATACGCCCAGACAGGGATAACCACTGGCCTGTGTGATTACTCCTTCGTCCAGTCCTACCAATGCTCCCAATGGTTTATATGTTGAGCCGGGAGGATAAAGACCTTTGATGGCACGGTTCAGCAAAGGAGCCCTGACATCCAGCACGAGCTGTCCATAGTTTTTTTGTTTATCCGGCCCGGTAAGAGAATTGGGATCGTAATCCGGACCCGAAGCCATGGCCAGGATACCTCCCGTTTTGGGTTCGATGGCAACCACAGCGCCTATTTTGTATGACATCAATTTCTCTGCGAGCTGCTGCAATTCAATGTCCAGAGATGTATGCAAATTTCTCCCGGCGACAGCGGGGGTGTCGAGCCCACGGTCCTGATAATGCCCCACGAGGCGATTTTTATTATCCTTGATCCAATATTCGATTCCCCGCTGACCCATGAGCTGTTTCTCATAAAATTGTTCCAGTCCGCTTCTTCCTACGTAGTCTCCCAACTGGTAATAATAATTCGAGCGTCGCAATATATTGGAATCCACTTCGCCCACATAGCCCATGATATGTGCTGCAGCGTTATAGGGATATACGCGTACCGGTCGCTCCTGTAAATTGAATCCGGGGAAGCGCCAGATATTTTCTTCCAGTTTTGCGTATAGATCCGGAGCAAGCAGGTCATCAAATATAGAAGGGCGGAACGGACCGTTTTTTACTTTTGCATCCAGAATGCGTGACCGGAATTCATCCGCATCTATCTCCAGGAGCTGGCAGAAAAAAACAGTGTCAATGTTTTTAACCTGTGAAGGAGTAACCATCAGGTCATACAATATGGTATTGTTGAGTATGGCGCGCTGACGATGGTCATATATGATGCCGCGCGTGGGATAAACTCTTTTGGGGAACAGAGCATTTTCCTGAGCCATTTTTTTATACTTGTCGGAAAATACCTGCAGGTTAAAGAGTTGTGCAAAGATCACCAGGAACATCCCACCGAAGATGAGGCGTATGATATTACTGCGCGATTGATTAAAAACAGGCATCTCAGGATATTGGCTTTAATTTAAACCGTATTCGTTCTGAATTTCTCCTTTCTGAAGAATAACAGCTCTGTCAGCAGGATCAGCAACATACTGACAGCGGTAGTAGCTATTACCTTTCCGATAAAATACAAAAAAGATCCGAAACTCATCCACTCCAGGAAAACAAGGTATCCATGATGAAATAATGTAAGAACAAAGACATAAGTGAAATAGGGAGCCCATCCCATACTGGTAATCGAAGGAGATAAATAGTTCTTGTCGGCTCCTTCCTGGGAAATCAGCATATTCACCACAAACGGCCTTAGATAAGCGATCAGGACACAGGCAGCGGCATGTAGTCCCGGTGTATGCATGAAGTAATCCAGGCTCAGACCAAATAAAAAGGCCACCGCCATTAATGAGGCGCGGCTCATGCTGAATGGCAGCCATAATATATATAGATAATATAAGTATGGTGTGATGAACCTGTGCAGTGGCGGCATCTGAAAAAGGATAAATACCTGGACAAAAATGAACAGCACAAACCGGACAATATTTTTCAGCAGTTCACTCATTGGAATTTTTTTCTCGTGGAATCCTCCAGTCGCCGTTGCTCCAATAACTGAGCATTGGCAATAACATATACATATTCTATATTAAAAAAATTGGTGGACGGTTTAACTTTCAGTGTATAAAAATTGCTGCTTTTATCATCGACTATTTCGGCAATAGTGCCAACCATCAGATTACCCGGAAACAGTGAAGAGGTCGGACTGGTAACAATTGAATCCCCTACCTGCACTTTAGCGGACTTCGGAATATCTTTTAACGTCACAAACATCGGATTTACGCCATCCCATTCAATGGTTCCCCGTTCTCCACCATTTTTTAATTTTACCACTACTTTGTATTGCCTGTGTAAAAGTGTCATTACACTGGCATAATTATCACTTACATTGACCACTGTTCCCACAATTCCCTGCGGACTCACTACGCCCATATTCGGGCGCACATCCTGCAACAGACCACGATGGATGGTTATAAAATTAAGTTGCGTATTTACGGTGCTGCCGACTACTTTAGCTCCCAGCCATGTATATTTTCTTATCTGTCTGATAGTATCAGCCTGAACTGTATCCAGTACGATCTTTTCATTCCCGTCGGGTCTTTCAAAATTTTCTTTGAGCAACTGATTCAACCGGGTATTTTCAGCAGCAAGCTGTTCATTGATTTTCTTAAGGCGAAAATAATATTCCACTTTGCTGTACCGTTGATTGATACTGCCTGTAAATTCACCGGCTACGTTCATTAATGCGGCTTCATGATATTTGTTATACCGAAAAAGAAAACTGAGTGCGGTTATCTGCAATAGCAAAAAGAATAGAAAATTCGCATACTTTCGGATGAATAGAATAACATTACGCACGGGTGCTTTATGATTTTGGTTTGCTGTTACAAAATAAAAAAGGAAAAAGTAAAAAGGAAAAAGATTGCAATCGATCTCTCCACTTTTTACTTTTTAATTTTTTACTTTTTACTTTTTACTCTTCTATCTCATCACAAACGGATACCTGTCGTAATTCTTCAGAGAAATCCCTGTTCCCCTTACAACACTCTTTAATGGATCGTCAGCAATATGAACAGGAAGTTTAATTTTCTGGCTGAGTCTTTTATCCAGACCTCGGAGTAAGGCGCCTCCTCCTGTAAGATATAAACCACGGCGATAAATATCGCCGGCCAGTTCAGGCGGGGTTGTTTCGAGCGCTTTCAAAATGGCTTCTTCTATTTTGAATATGCTTTTGTCAAGTGCTTCAGCTATTTCCTGATAACTCACCAGGATCTGTTTGGGAATACCGGTGACCAGGTCACGACCGTTTACCGGAATATCATCCGGTGGATTGTCCAGATCCTTCAATGCGGCACCGATTTGAATCTTAATTTGTTCTGCCGTTCGTTCACCAATGAGCAAACTGTGATATCTGCGTAGTGCTTCCATGATATCTGCAGTGAATTCATCTCCCGCAATACGAATACTTTGGTCACAGACGATACCCGCCAGCGCGATGACGGTGATCCCCGTCGTTCCCCCGCCAATATCAATAATCATGTTTCCCACGGGTTCTTCCACATCTATACCAATACCCAGGGCCGCTGCCATGGGTTCATGAATCAGGTAAACTTCTTTTGCTCCGGCCTGTTCCGCACTGTCACGAACGGCTCTTTTTTCCACTTCAGTAATACTGGAGGGTATACATATCATCATTCGCCAACTGGGGGGGAAAAGCGGTTTTTTAGGATAGATCATTTTGATCATCTCCCGGATCATAAGCTCTGCGGCATTAAAATCGGCAATTACCCCGTCTTTCAGGGGTCTGACGGTTCGGATGCTTTCATGCGTCTTTTCATGCATCATCAGGGCCCGTTTCCCGACAGCCAGCACTGTTTTGGGGTTATTCCGGTCAAGTGCAACGATGCTGGGTTCGTTAACTACAATCTCGTCATTGTGAATGATCAGGGTATTAGCTGTCCCCAGATCCATGGCAATCTCTTGCGTCAGGAAATTGAATAATCCCATTTTAAAAGGTCAGATTTATATTCTGTTACGATGCATGCAAAATTGACGGAAATAATCGGAATTAACAAAGTGAACATTAATCTCCGTCATCTTGCACTGAACGCTATTTTCATCAGGATATTTCTTAAAATCAACAGTTTATTATGAAGTAAATCCCGGATATGTTTCCAATTTCAGCCCAAAAGACCGATTTGACCTTTCGCGGGAAATGTCACATGGCAGATCAGTGGACAGATAACAGTTAACAGGTAACAATTCGCAATAGATAAGATCCATTAGCCCTGATTTGTCAAAAGTCATCTGTCAACGGCCGATTTTTACAGGAACTCATACCCGATATCCCTTCTGAAATACATTCCGTCGAAATCGAGATGAGTCAATACCGTCATCGACTGGCGTATGGCATCCTGCAGCGAACCTGCATAAGAGGTAACACAAAGCACGCGGCCACCATTGGTAACCACCTGACCGTTTTCGAGCTGGGTGCCTGAATGAAATACAAGACTGTTCTCGTATTTTTTATCAAGACCCCTGATCACAAACCCTTTTTCATAGCTGCCCGGATAACCGCGGCTTACGGCCACCATTGTTGCCGCCGCACGCGAATCTATCTGAATGGTTTTTTCGTTTAGCTTTTTGTCGGTCACAGCCTGTAATAGCTCCACCAGGTCGTTTTTAAGGCGCGGAATAATCACTTCAGTTTCGGGATCCCCTAACCGGCAGTTATATTCGATTACCATGGGTTCTTCACCTACTTTGATCAGACCAATAAAAATAAACCCGCGGTATTCAATACCGTCTGATTTCAGCCCTTTGATCGTCGGATCAATAATCCTTTCCTTCACTTTCAACATGAATTCCGAATCCGCAAAAGGAACGGGACTAACAGCTCCCATTCCGCCCGTATTCGGACCCTTGTCTCCTTCCCCGATTTTCTTATAATCCTTCGCCTCGGGCAAAAGCACATAATGGTCCCCGTCAGTAAGTACGAAAACCGAAAGTTCAATACCATCCAGAAATTCTTCCACAACGATTCGCCGACCGGCTTCGCCAAATTTATCCTGCTGAAGCATAAGTTCGAATTCAGCCATGGCTTCAATATGGCTCTGGCAAATAATAACACCTTTGCCGGCAGCCAGACCATCAGCTTTTAAAACAACTGGCAGGCTATGTGTTTTTACATATTCTAACCCTTCAGAAAAATGATCTGTATCAAATTCTTTGTATGCGGCGGTAGGAATGCCGTGTTTCATCATAAACTGTTTGGAAAACGCCTTGCTTCCTTCCAGCCGGGCTGCAGATGCATTCGGGCCGATGACCGGAATATGACTGAGCGATCTGTCATTGGCGAAATAATCCACGATACCTTTTACCAGCGGTTCTTCCGGTCCTACAAGCACGAGGTTGATCTTGTTTTCCAGGCAGGCTTTGCCAACGGCAACAAAATCGGTGGGATCCAGCTGCAAATTCTTTCCAAACGCCGAAGTACCGGCATTGCCAGGGGCTATAAACAAAGCGGTACAGGATTTACTTTGTGAAATCTTCCATGCCAAAGCATGTTCTCTTCCTCCTCCTCCAAGTAATAAAATGTGCATGAGTCGTTTTGATTAGGCTCGAAATTCACGATTCATACTCATATCAGAAAAATAATTTTGCACATGGGGAAATCTCTTCTGCTTTTTCATGCATAAATTAATCTTACATTAGGCGATTCAATTATTTTTTTTAAAGAAATCAGCACACATGAACACTGCGCTTCCCCAGAAAGGTCATCCCCGTGGACTCTACGTATTATTTTTTACTGAAATGTGGGAACGGTTTGGTTATTATCTGATGGTAGGTATCCTCTATCTCTACCTCCACGACACCGTCGCAAACGGGGGCCGTGGAATGGACGTGAGCATGGCTGCTGATATCACGGGATCTTACATTGCTCTGGTTTACCTGACACCTTTTATCGGCGGGCTGATAGCAGACCGTTATTTTGGTTACCGGTTATCTATTTTTCTGGGTGGTTCGTTAATGGCACTCGGATATTTCCTGATGTCCGTGCCGCATAGCGGGAATCTTTTATATGCCGCTCTTGGATGTGTAATCATTGGGAATGGATTCTTTAAACCCAATATCAGCACGCTGTTGGGAAATATATATAACAAAGAAGAACTACGGCCAAAGAAAGACATCGCCTATAATATTTTTTACATGGGAATCAACATCGGTGCGTTGGTCTGTAATTTTGTGGCAGCCTTCCTGCGAAACAATTATTCATGGGGTTATGCTTTCTCTGCTGCAGGATTCGGCATGGTTCTGAGCTTAATTATATTCGCTTCCGGTCAGAAATTTGTGAAACACGCTGATGTGATCAAACCGGTCCACAAAGAGGATATGGCATTTTCGAGAATCATTTCTGTTGTTTTCCTGCCAGCGATTGCGGCAGGAATTATCGGATGGTTTATACCCGGGAATTTATTCGGTTCAGACTCCAATGACGCGTTTCTTTTTGCATGCGTCCCGATTATCATTTTTTATTTTATGGTCTGGTACCGGTGTAGCGGATTTGACAGAAAAAGAATCGGGACCCTGTTTACACTTTTTGGCGTAGCTATCATTTTCTGGAATATTTACAATCAGAATGCGACTTCATTAACGATCTGGGCTGACAGTTATACTAAAAGGGAAGTACCGCGACCTATCGAACCTCTCTTAAAACCATTTAAATTTCTTCAGGAGATAAACACGAAACCCAAGGAAGTACCTGTACTGGACTATCATTTTCATGCGAAAACGGATGCAAATGGAAAGGTGATCACCGAGCAGGGAGTAGATCCTTACCTGCATAATATACCAAAAAATGAATGGCCCGCCGAAGGTGAAAATCTGAAATTGATATCCACCGAAATATATCAGTCTATCAATCCGTTCTGGATCATCGTACTCACACCGGTGATCGTTGGCTTTTTTGGATTTATGAAATCCCGGGGCAAAGAATTGTCCACGCCTTCAAAATTTGCCTGGGGAACTATTATCGCGGGCATATCTTCCCTCATCATGGTTTTAGCAGCACTATCTGTTAACATCTATGAACATAAAGTTTCTTCGGCCTGGATAGTCGGCAGCTATGGCGTATTTACAATCAGCGAGTTATTTGTAAGTCCCGTCGGCTTGTCATTGGTTTCCAAAGTGGCCCCCCGAAGGTTTACCGCTTTAATGATGGGAGGATGGTTTATAACGACTTCATTGGGTGGAAAAATTGCCGGAATGATGACCGGTTTCTGGGATTACTTCGACAGTAAGGCACTTTTTTTTGGCATTAGCGCTGTAGCAGCTCTCGTAGCCGGTTTTTTACTATTCCCTCTGACAAATAAATTGAATGAGGTGGTTGTTAAAGCAACAGCGACGGATGATTAAGCAGCAGGTCTAAGCTTCAAACTTCAAGCTTATACATATCAAGACTGATATAATGCCCATTTTTTATTTCACAATCTTTCTTTGTGCCTTCATGTGCGAATTGCAGTCTTTTCAAAACCCTTTTTGACATCCCGTTCTCAGTCTCCACTTCTGCCTCAATCCTTTTCAGGTGCATTTTATTAAATCCATATGCTATCGCCAGCGGAACAGATTCTGTAATGATTCCTTTACCCCAGAATTCCGGCATCAGCCAAAATCCCAGTTCAGCTTTTTTTAACTCATGATTCAAATAGTAAAGACCAACAGAACCATAAAAAATTGAATTATCGGAGGAGCAGACAGCCCACCAGATTCCGGTTTCGCCTTTTTCCAATTCTGCAAACCATTCCATTTGTTTTCTGGTTTCTTCCAATGTTTTAAAACGAACCCCGTAATATTTTATCACTTCCGGATTGGAGAGCCCCAGATAGACATTTTCAAGATCCGATTCCTTAAACTGACGCAATAATAATCTGCCGGTTCTGTAAACCGGAAATTCTTTATTCATAGTTAAACGTCGCGAGGGGATTCTTTGGCTGTTGACCGTTAATTCATCTTAAACGGAACAATCATCTCGAACATGGGGATATTCACTTCAAAGCTTACTTTGGAATGGAGATTTTCCATATGATAACTTCCATACATCTTACCCATTTCCGTACGCAGATTGCAACCACTGACATATTGATATTTTTCACCGGGCTGTAAAACGGGCTGAACCCCTACCACCCCTTCACCTTCTACTTCGCGGTTGCTGCCATTACTATCGAAAATATGCCATTGACGCCGATGAAGTTTAACAGGAAAATTATTGTGGTTCCAGATTGTTATCCGGTAGGCAAACATATGTTCACCCGCCACCGGATTGCTATAATCCGGCTGATAAAAAGTTTCCACATCGATCTCAACCCCTTCTGAAATTTTATTCGCCATGGAGTCTGTTTGCATAAAAATACGGAAAAAGGTTAAAGCCTAAAGCCCAAAGGCCAAAACTCTTCCTTAAAAAGGTTTGTTAACAAGAATACTGTCCCTGATCAACGATTCTACAGATCTTTTGGAATATTTTGGTGAATTTATTTCCTTCAAAGTTTTAGGATTTAGACATTAAGCTTTAGGCTTTAAAATGTAAATTCGCCCAACCTCAACCACATAACAGTATATGAAAATAGCAGTTGCAAAAGGCGATGGCATCGGACCTGAAATTATGGATGCCGTTTTGAACATATTTAAAGCAAATCAGGTTCCGCTGGAGTACGTGATTGTCGATATGGGAAAATGGGTTTTTGACAAAGGATTTTCAAACGGCATGACGCCGGAATCACAACTGGTGATCGAAGAACTCGGCATCCTTTTTAAAGGACCGATGGAAACGCCGAAAGGTAAAGGCGTTAAAAGTATTAATGTGACGGCAAGAAAGACTTGGAATACTTATGCCAATAAAAGAGTTTTTCAATCCCTGCATGGTGTGGATACCGTTTTCTCCAAGGCCGGCATTCCGATCGATATCACCATCGTCCGTGAAAATATTGAAGATACATATGGCGGCATCGAACATATGCCCACGCATGATGTTGCTTTGAGCCGCCGTTTCATAACCCGTCCAGGCAGTCTCCAGGTAATCAGATACGCTTTTGAAATGGCCAAAAAAAATGGGGCGCGCCGGATTACCTGCGGACACAAGGCGAATATCATGAAACTTACAGACGGACTTTTCCTGGAGTGCTTTCAGGAAGTGGCCAAAGAATATCCGGAATTAAAATCCGACGATGTGATTGTCGATGACCTGGCCATGAAACTGGTTGTGCGTCCCCAGGAATTTGACGTGGTTGTTCTAACCAACCTGCAGGGTGATATCATCTCCGATCTTTGTGCGGGATTGGTAGGCGGCCTGGGATTCGCACCATCAGCCAATATCGGTGATCATATTTCCATATTTGAAGCCGTTCATGGCACGGCACCTGATATCGCCGGAAAAAACATTGCGAATCCAACAGCTCTGCTTCTAAGTGGAATAGCCATGTTACGTCATCTTGGTTTTATGCAGAATGCAGCGGTTATTGAAAATGCTTTGTTGTACACACTCGAACAGGGGGTTCATACCGGAGATTTTGGTGACAAGTCGATCCCCGGAAAAAACACTACTGAATTTGCCCAGGCAATCATTAATAATTTCGGGAAAATTCCGGAGCATGGCGCCAAACCCGTTATTCCAAATGCACATGTGACACCCACTCTTTTTAAAATGGATCAGAATCAGATGATGGTTTCGGATGATTCCAAAGATGAGCAGGAATATATTGTCGGAGTGGATATGTTCATCGAAAGCTCTGAACAACCCGAAATCATCGCCAAGAAATGCAAACGACACGGCGGTGTCAAATTCAACCTGATCAATATAAGCAATCGCGGAACACAGGTATGGCCTACCGGCTCTGTATATACGAATCTGGTGAATCAGTACAACGCAAGATTTGAAAGTATTGACGGTTCACCCCTGGTGCAACAGGATATCATTGGTCTTTACGTAAGCCTCAGTGGTAATTTTAAAATCGGGTCATTCGAACTACTTAATGTGATGAATGGCAAGAAGGCGTATAGCCTGGCACAGGGCCAATAGAACAAGTGTGGGAGTATATGAGTATAGGAGTGGAAATAACTCTCACACTCACTTTAAAACAAAATTACCCTTACAAATCTGATTTTTCAGGATTTAATTTTGAATTTTCCATATGTCGGCTCGCATCACGGGTATTTTTCTTATCAAAATTTTTCCTGAATGCTTCAGTGAGATCCGTACCGGTTTGGTTTGCTATACAAAGGATAACCCATAATACATCCGCCAATTCATCAGAAAGTTTTTTATCCTTATCCACATCCCTGAAAGACTGATCACCGTAAATACGGCTCATTAATCGGGCGACTTCACCTACTTCCTCGGTAAGGATCGCCATATTCGTCAACTCACTAAAATATCGTACGCCCGTGCTGCGTATCCACGCGTCAATCATATTTTGTGCTTCGCTAATGGTTATTTCTTTCTCTGACATTTTTATTTTTTTTCCTTTTTCCTATTTTATTCATATCCGGACTGGTATTAGACTTTTTCCTTCGTATCTATTAAGATCGTAACAGGTCCGTCATTCAGAATGTCAACCTGCATGTTCGCACCAAATACGCCCGAAAAAATTTTCTTCCCCAGATCCCGTTCCAGTTGCCCGATCATAGATTCGTATAAGGGAATGGCGATATCGGGTTTTGATGCACGGATATAAGAAGGCCGGTTCCCTTTTTTTGTCGATGCATATAAGGTGAATTGACTAACAAGAAGAATATCACCACTGGTATCTGCCAATGAGCAATTCATCACGCCGTGGGTATCGTTGAAAATCCGGAGATTGATGAGTTTATTGCTGAGCCATTGAATATCCTCCTGACCATCGGCGTCTTCTATTCCAAGCAAAATCATCAAGCCTGTTCCAATAGATGCATGAATTAAGCCGCCGATGCTTACGCTGGCGCGTTTTACCCTTTGAACAACTGCCCGCATCAGTTTCGAATTAATCAAATTACTTTTACGAAATGAAGTTAGATGTTTCCGGTGAAATCAGTTTTCGTACGGCGCGCAGCGGCGGTAAGGGTGGACAAAATGTAAACAAAGTTGAAACTATGGTGATCGGTTATTTCGATATCCGGCATTCCGGACTGTTTACTGATGCTCAGAAGGATCTGCTTGAACAAAAATTAGAGTCGAAAATAAACAGTGAGGGATTTCTGCTTGTAAAGTCACAAACGCATCGTTCCCAATTAGAGAACAAGCAGGAAGTAATTGAAAAAATGCAAGCCATGTTGGAACGCGCTTTGATCAGGCCCAAGCCAAGGAAGGCAACCAAACCGAGTTTTACTTCGAAACTGAAGAATAAAGAATCCAAACAGAAACGTGCACAAATCAAGGACGCAAGAAAAAAAGTCAACCGCTTTGATTAAAAGAATGGTTTTTATACTTTGGAACATGCCTTCTCTTATGCCGCAAAGGATAAAAGGGTTGTCCTGTTCCTTTTTCCTGCTTTTTTTGCTGGGTTCATTTCAAAAAAAAGAAATGGATTCCACGCTGACGATCCAATTTCGCGCATATGTGCACGGGATGCCGTTGGAGCTAAACAAAAAATATCAGAATCCCTTTGGTGAAACTTTCGAAATTACCCGTTTCCGATTTTATGCCGGCAAACTCGCGCCTGTCTATGCCGACGCAAATTTCAGATCCAAAATACCATCCCACTATCATCTGATCGATTTTTCTGATTGCGCGACTACCCGTATAGAACTCCCTGTAGCTGCGGGAATCATTTACAACGGGATTCAGTTTCAAATGGGAATTGATTCTGCAGACCAAAACCGGGGTGCGCAATCCGGAGCGCTGGATCCGTCCAAAGGCATGTTCTGGACCTGGAACAGCGGGTACATCAATATTAAGATAGAAGGCAATTCACCACTCTCGACACAGCCTGCCCATGCCTTTGAATACCATATCGGTGGCTATAGGGATAATTATAATACAGTTTGGCAAATCAAATTATATAGTACGAACGAACAGTCTTTTCTGATATCAAAGGAAAAAAAAATCATGATAGAAATCGGAATGGACCTGGATTATTTATTTGACGGTCCTACTGCTATTCATATCAGTGAAATTCCAAGTTGTATGAAACCCGGCGAACTTGCAAGGAAGATTTCTGAAAATTTCATCGGAACATTTACGGGTCTCACGATTGCTCCGAATCCATGAAGTCGATTGCCATTATAACAGTTTTTGGCTTTTGTTGCGTGGTATGGGTGAATATCCCCTTTCCCTTCCTGGTTCCAAATGGATTTCCTTCACCGGCATATCAGTTTCAGAATAATCCCCGAACGAGGGAGGGCTTTGAACTCGGAAGAAAACTATTCTATGACGGGATACTCTCCAGAGACGGAAATTTTCCCTGTTCCTCCTGTCATCAGCAATTCGCGGCGTTCGCCACGTATGAACACAGACTCAGCCATGGATTTAATGACCAGTTCAGTTTCCGTAATGCACCCGGACTTTTCAATCTGGCCTGGAAAAAAGAATTAAACTGGGATGGTGGTGTCAATCATATTGAAGTACAGCCACTTGCGCCGTTATTGGACCCGCACGAAATGGCAGAGGACCTGAATCATGTAATCAGCAAGGTGAAAAAGGATAAAACATATCCTGCATTATTTAACCGGGTATTCGGATCTCCTGGTATTAATTCGCAAAGAATATTAAAAGCCCTGGCGCAGTTTACCGCTTCTCTCGTTTCTGCAGATTCGAGATATGATCAGATGAAAAGGGGCTTGGTACATTTTAACCAATATGAGCAAAAAGGGTATGAGATTTTCCGGCAGAAGTGCAGCCGTTGTCATCAGGAGCCCTTGTTTACAGATTTCAGTTATCGAAACACCGGCATGGCGGTAGATAGCATTTTAAAAGACTATGGACGTATGCGTATCACCGGTAGAAAAGAGGACTCGATTAAATTTCAGGTTCCCAGTCTGCGAAATGTTTTTCTGACTTTCCCTTATGGTCACGACGGCCGGTTCGTAACGATCAGCGAAGTTCTTGAACATTATAATACCGGCGTCATTCAGAGCCCGACCCTGGATACCGGATTAAGAAAAGGTATTTGTATTTCTTCCGACGACCGTTTCTATCTCATTTACTTTTTGGAAACCCTCACAGACAGCAGCTTTATAAAAAATCCGTTATTTGCAGATCCGAATTCGGGTGTTCGCACCAAAGCACCAGCACACTTACATTAGTATGGAAGACTGGAAGTATGGAAGTACGGAAGTAAAATACTTTCACTAAAAACTAATACTTCCAGTCTTCCATACTTCCAGTCTTCCATGCTACTTGTAGTAGGGAATCAGTTCATCCCGAAACTCCTTTTCCGCCTTTTCCCAATTCTCAACCGCGTCCTGACGGCGTTTATTCAGATCCTGATTCAGCTGATTAAAATTATTGACGCTTGAATTGATGTCTTTCACCGCTTTATTATACTGGTCCACATCTTCTTTCGTCTTATTACTTCCCTTCGCCTCCATGGTTTGTTTGATCTTTGCGAAGTTTTCCTGCTTAAGATAAAAATCTGTCAGTTTAGGAATATCGTTTTGCGCAATAGAATTATAGAATTGCAACGCCTCACGACAGGCGGCGGCTAATCCAGGGCTTCCCTGGAATGTTCTTAAACTATCTGTTTTCAATTCATCCACTCCCTCCTTCGCAAACGCAATCATAGAATTCCGGGCTTGTTCGGCGTCGTTTAGTTTATGTGCATTGAGAGCGCTGAACAACTGGCCGTCTTCCCAATTACATTTGAAGAATATAATATAAAGCCGGTCGCAATAATTATTTACTTTTCCGGCCGTTCCCATTTTATCTGTCAATTCATTTTTAGAGTCAACGAGGGTTACGCCATATTTTGTGGCAAATTCTTTTTCCGCCTTTGCAAGGTTTTCAGAGGCCTCCTGAAGTTTTTGACTCGCTTTTTCTTCCAAAAGAAGAAAGGCCTGCATTTGGTCCACAGACTGTTCAGCAATTTCTTCCATATTCACGATTTTCGAATAATCTTCACTGAAAATGCGGTAGCAAAACTGGATATAATCGATACTGGCCTGCCGAAGGGAATTATCGCCTTTATATTTCGGCAGATCGATCGTTTTATATTTAGAATTATTAATACTCTCCAGAGCGGCTATTCGAAGTTTCTCTACCTTTTTTGCACGCCGGCTATGAGCCGATGCACTCACATAGGCCATATATTTCTGATCCATTTCCGTTTGGGCGTTAGACATTGCCGACATGTAGTCACCGGCATTTTCGATCATCTGGGCATGAATCCCAGTGGAAAATAAAAAAATAATTAGTAATAAGTAAAAAGGGCGATGCATAATATTGATTTGGGTTTTGGTTTTCATATTCTTTGGGCATGGATGGTCGGACTATTTCATTCGGTAAGCGATTTCATATCCAAGCAAAATCCCCGTATCCCGGGTAAGAACCTGTGTTAACACAGCATTCGATTTTCGAAGATCTTCATCTGCCTGCATCCTGATTTTTTCATATTGGTTCCATTCTATTTCATAGGGCGGTTTTAGATTATTGATCGATCGTTCCCCGTCCAGCAGGCTTTTATTCACCCGTTTTCTTTCATCCATCATTATATTTAACGAAAGAACCTGGTCCCGGGCAACCTGCGCCCTGAGAAGAAGATCCAGGTAACTATTAAACGAAATAAATAACCGGCTGGTATCTGTAAAAGCCTTTGAAAAGGATTTTAAAGGCTCTATGGAAATAGGTGTATTGGGATGATAATATTTATTGCTTTCGATACTCGTATTTGCCAAAGAACATGGAAGAGATATTTCTCTTTCTGTCTGGGTCTCCGTATAATCCGGTAGAAATATATCCGGTATCACACCGATCTGTTGGGCACTGGTACCATTTACCCGGAAAAGACGGTCGACGGTGATCTTTATAAAATTTTCCGCCGTTTTCATCCTGTCCATATGTTTTTCATCAAACAATGTATCGAGAGGTAATACAACCTGGGCAGTTGCCTTTCCAAAACTCGGGGAGCCGACGATCAGAGCGCGGTGATAGTCCTGAAGCGTTCCGGCAAGCATTTCAGAGGCAGAGGCTGTAAATCCGTTGATAAGAAGTATCAATGGCCCGTCATAAACAGAGCCCCTATTCACATCTTTCATCGTATAAATCTTACCTTCTTTATCGCGGGTCATACCGACGGGACCGGCATCAATAAAAATACCCGCCAGAGCGATGGCTTCCAGCATAGACCCCCCGCCATTGTATCGGAGGTCAAGAATCAGCCCCTCAATATTCTCTTTTTTTAATTTTATTATTTCCTTGGCTACGTCATCCGCACAGCCGTTATTTCCCCCCTCTTCTCCATTCCAATCCGTGTAAAAAGCAGGCAATGAAATAAATCCAACCCGGTGGTCTCCTTTCAAAATGAAACTGCGCACTTTACTGTTATCGTCATCGAGTGCGGCTTTCTCCCGTTGCAATGTTACCTTTCTGGTTGTTCCGTCCGATTTTTTGAGGGTCAGCGTAAGACTTTTACCGTGTTCACCCGAAATAAATGCATTTACTTCATCTGTGGTGGCATCTGAAACGTCCACTTCTTCATTGTCGTCCCATTGCAGGGCAAGGATCTGATCACCTTCGTGTATAAGACCACTTTTATATGCCGGACTGCCCGGCTTCAGGCGGGTGATTTCCGTTGCATCTTTTCCTTCTCCCAGGGTAAATCCAAATTGTAATTGTTTGTCTCCCAATTCACCCTGAAATTCATCTTTTTTATCGGGAGAAAAGAATTCGGTGTGCGGATCATAACAGGAAGCAACCGATTCACACCATGCATTGCAGACAAACCCGGGCAGCCCGTCTTTTGATAGACGTGTGCGCTGTATGTCTCTCTTAAAAGCATGACAAACCTTCTTTCGGGCAGACGGTTCGAGGGTTTCTGCGGAAATATTTTTCTTTGTTGAATCATCGTCATAGATATCTACAATGGTTTCAATGATATTCCGCTTGATGAGTTTATAAATTTTGGTCTTTCTCCGGGTATCGTCTGGTGAGAAGGTGCTATCTTCTGCTACCGAATATGTTTCGGGCAGGTTGAGGTCGAACTTCGATTTTGACAGGAGGTCTAGGATTGAATCTGTCTGGTTGATCTTTCTTATATAAATATTTATAAGCAGTTTCAGAAAATCTTCCCTTTTATTCATTAACTGGTCATTTAAAGTATACTGCCAGTTATCCAGCTGGTGAATATCCTCTGCGCTGAAATAAATTTTATCCTGATCCAGTGCACGGATCATCTGGCTATACAGGTCAAGAGAAAACGATTTATCAACCGGCCGGGGCTGCACATGATATATCTCCGCCATCCGGGTAATTATAAAAGCTGTTTCGGCGGTGGGTTTCGTCAGCTGCGCCTGGGAAGCCATGAATGTAAACAGAAAGAAGACAAAAAAACCCGGTATTAGATTCTTCATAGCCCAAGTAAAGAATTAGATGGCAATATATAAAATGAATTGGCGTTCTGGCTGAAAGTCAGCGAGCTACGCTATTTTTGCGTCTAAATTTCCTTTTTGTCCAGTATCAAAAAATTAGCAGGTCAAACCATATGGTACGGTGCAAGCTCCATCTTCGCCCGTTTTCTTTACTATTTACTAACCCCTTACCTGACGCTCAAATTTGCGGGAACCGTGGAATATGGCAAGATGAGCCTGATATATGCCCTGATTCCCTTTCTGAACACCCTGATACTTTTCGCATTCGAGACCGCCTATTTCCGTTTTATCCAAAGAAGTGAATTCAGGGAAGATGTTTATAATACCCTGACCACTTCCCTGCTCATCAGCACTACGGCTATCGTTGGCCTGACTATTTTCTTTAATACCGCTATCGCCCGCTTTATAGGTCTCAACAACCACCCCGAATATGTTACCCTGGCCGGTGTGATCATTGGATTGGATGCCATATCCGCCCTTCCCTTTGCTAAACTTAGAAACGAAAACCGGCCGCAAAAGTTTGCTGCGATCCGTATTTCAGGTATCCTGATCAATATGGCGACGATTTATTTTTTCCTCACGGTTTGTCCGCATTTTATCAAGAATGATCCGAACAGCTTACTTCACCTCGTATATTTCCCAGGTTTCGGAGTCGGTTATGTGCTGATCGCCAATATAGCCCAATCGTTTTTTCAGCTGATCGCACTTTGGAAAGAACTGATGTCCGCTCGCCTGAAAATTAATTTGAAGCTTTGGAGAGAAGTCTGGGTTTATGCGCTTCCTCTGACCATTGCCGGTTTTGCAGGCATGATCAATGAAACATTCGACCGGGTGATGTTGCAGCGCTGGTCGCCCCTGAAAGGCGATGCGGCCACTTTTGAAGTGGGCATTTACAGTGCCTGTTATAAATTGTCTATTTTGATTACCCTTTTCGTGCAGGCTTTCCGCATGGGTGCAGAACCATTTTTCTTTAAGCAATCCACTGAAGCAAACGCGCCCAAAGTGTACGCCCGGGTAATGAAATTTTTTGTGATAACCATTTGCGGCATGTTCTTGCTGGTATCACTTTATCTCGATATCTGGAAATATTTTATACAGGATAAGAAAATGTGGGTCGGATTAAAAGTGGTACCGATTCTATTGCTGGCTAATATGTTCCTTGGAATCTATATCAACCTGAGTATCTGGTACCGCTTATCCCGCAAAACCACAGCAGGTGCATACATTACACTAATCGGTGCGGGTATTACGATTGCCGTGAACTTTATTTTTATTCCATACTTCAGTTATATGGCATGTGCCTGGGCCACTTTTCTGTGCTATGGAACCATGATGGTTATATCTTATATATGGGGGCAAAAATCATATCCCGTTCCCTATGCCTGGAAAAAACTGCTTGCTTACATCGTAATCGTCGTAATCATGTACTTTATTCACAATGCTGTGATAGGTATATGGCATAATACTGCCCTGAATTACACGGTTGCCACGCTATTCCTTGCCCTTTTTGGACTTTTTATTTATAGGGTTGAAAAGAAGGAATTTAATAATCTGCTAAGGATGCGAAAAACCCCCGTTTAACGTTTATAGATCATTATTATCTGATTTTTACGCAGAGAAACCTCCAAAAAAACGGCTAGTTAGGGAACACTCACTACAATTTTTATGTGCTAAACCCCGTTTTATAAGGCAGTTATGAGTTATATTGCAATATAAATTCAATATGCAGATAGACCCCAATTCATATCGCTCCGTTTTAATACATGTTTATAAAAATGCAGGCCCCTGCATTTATGTTAGCCATGGGGTGAAAAACTATAATCTCTTATGATCATTGCCCCTAAAAAATATCAGGCAGGGACAATCATCGAAACGGATATATGCATTATTGGTGGTGGCCCGGCCGCTATAAGCCTGGCACTTAGTTTCTTAAACCAGCATTCTAAAATAATCATCCTCGCTGGTGGTTCATGGAAAGAAAAATCCAGACATCGCGAATTAAACAAAGGGATTATCGATCCTGCCGGCAGTCACGAGCCACTGGAAGAAAACCGAAGAAGAGTTTTTGGAGGTGGCACTTCTGTTTGGGGTGGCCGGTGTGTTCCATTTGATCCCATTGACTTTGAAAAAAGATCGTGGGTGCCACATAGCGGATGGCCTATTACGTACGATCAGGTTGAACAATATTTTGAACGCTCGTTACAATTTTGTGAAGCAGGCGAAAATAATTTTGATGCGAGGGTCGTATTTCCGGGAAAGAATCCGGAGATTATCCCGGGAATGGACAATGAAGATATAGTCTCTTATAAATTAGAGAGATGGAGTGCGCCAACACGATTTGCACACAGGTACAAACATATATTTAAGTCAAACCGCGACATAGATGTTTATCTGGATGCACATGTAACCAATATAAATGTAGAGAAACAGGCGGATCGGGTAGATTCTGTTACGGTGGTAATAAACTCGTCTGAAATTAAAGTGAAGGCCGAAAAATTTGTTCTGGCTACAGGTGGTATTGAAAATCCACGATTACTTCTCTCTTCAAAGTCTGCATTTCATCCGACGGGTATCGGAAACCAGCACGATAATGTCGGCAGGTATTATATGTGTCATTTAACGGGAACTTTCGGAGCTATTGATCCTTTTAACAGGAAAGAAATTTTATTTCCCTTTGAGCTTGACCAGCACGCTGTTTACTGCAGAAGGCGATGGTGGCTTACTCCAAAATTCCAGAAGCAGGATAAAATAGCCAATGGTATTATGTACCTGAATCGTCCGATCAATGTGAAGGACCATATGGAACCGACGGAATCGGCGGTTATTCTGGCTAAGTCATTTTCAAATATATTAAAAGGAAGATCTTTCAAGGCAATTCTCCGGAATTTGAAACAGGCTATTGAGGATCTGAACGAGCACCTGATTTTTACGCTAAAAAACAGCCATCGGGTCATACCATTTTTTTTGAATATCGGAATCAAAAGAATCACGAACCGCAGATTGCCGATCCGGCTCCCCTCCATCAAATCAAAATGGCTATTTGTCTGCTTCCAGTCGGAACACGTTCCCAATCCGGAAAGCAGGATATGCCTGTCGGACGAGAAAGACTGGCTGGGTATGCCACTCCCCCTTGTGAAAGTTGCTTTTACAGAATTGGATATACAAACCGTTATAAGCGCATATAAAACCTTTTTTGAAAGATTTCAAAAACTAAATAAAGGGAATATTAGTTACAAGGAAGAGGAACTCCGTCAAAACGTGATGGAAGAAATTAATAACTTCAGCAGCCGTGCACATCATCTGGGTACCACCCGGATGTCGGACAACCCTTTAAATGGGGTTGTTGACAGCGATTGCAAGGTTCATGGTATGTCAAATTTATATGTCGCCGGATCTTCTGTATTCCCCACCGGTGGCCATGCCAATCCCACCCTTACCCTGATCGCCCTGACCTTACGGCTGGCGGATCATTTAAAAAAAACTAGTGTGCCTCCTATAAAGTCAACGACTTATAGTATAGATGTCAAACCAAAGAAAGTATTCTACATAAAAGCACTCCGGTTACTCAGTAACATAACGCTTATTTTTTCAGCCCGTAATTAATACTGTTTTTTTTCGTAGATGTACGAATTTGGAATTCAGGAAAAATCAATATCTTCAATTATCATTATTGAAGAAATCCCAGTTTCTTTGATTTTCCCCACTATCCTGTTTAATTTCTAAGGCGAATCCAAATGTCAATGGATCCAAATGGTTGATAGCCTTACTATTGTTAAACATACACGTGTAAAAAAAGAAGTTCCCAATCAACCTGATTGAGACGGCGGCCGTGTGTGACCGGAACTCTTAATATTCCTATTTAAAATTATCAGCCACATATAAGTGACTGAATTGGAAGAACAAAAAAAGTAACCGGACCTTTAAGCCGAGTATTATGATGGAAGAAAAAAAATGGTGCGTGGTATATACCAAACCCCACTGCGAGAGGAAAGTTGCAGATCTGCTTACCAGAAAGGGCATTGAAAATTATTGCCCGCAAAACAAAGTTTTAAATCACGGAACTGATCGAAGGAAAATTATTCATACTCCTCTGTTCTCATCTTTTGTGTTTGTCAGAATTTCTACGGATGAATTTTCAACCGTACGGCAGACCAATGGGATTATAAATTTTATATTCTGGCTTAATAAGCCAGCCATCATTAGAGATAAAGAGATAGAAAATATTAAAAAATTTCTAAGCGAACATGGTTTCGTTAAACTGGAGAAAGTGGATGTCCATTTTAACGAAGTGGTAAAAATTAACTCCGCTCCTATTATTGAGCAGGAGGGAAAAGTAGTCGCTATAAACAGCAAGACCGTCAAAATAATTCTTCCCTCGCTCGGCTATATAATGTGCGCAGAAGTTGATACTGCGAATGTTAAGCTTATTAAGGAAAATCATGCGTATTTGAGGGAACCATTCATATGAACAGTCGTTATACAAACCTTTTCCGTTTTTTCTTTGTTTGTGTTGATTTGGTAGCGTTGGGTTTGGTACATTTTGTGCTTATTCTCAATTTTCACCGCATCCCCACGAACTGGGAAAGTTCCTATGGATTACTCTTTCTATTTGGCAATATAGCATGGCTGATATCAGCTTATAGTGTTGCACTGTATGTTGAAGACGGTCAACCCAACATCTATCGTTTCACGACTAGAACCCTCAAAGCGTTTATAATCTACACGTCGTGTATGCTATTGTTCATATTTTTGTATCATTATCCTTATTCCCGCCTTTTCATTCTCATCAGTTTTGCCGGATTTTTCCTTTTATTATTTTTTACCCGCTTAGGTATGATTGGGGTCACATATTTTATGAAAAGGGCTAACCAGATTTCCCGGCGAATCGTTATAGTCGGTTACAATGACTTATCCAAAAAATTTGCAGAACGTTTCAGTTTTAACCATACTGATTTCCAGGTGGACGGATATTTTGAAGATCCCGGCCAGGTCAGAGAATTATCAAGGTATCCCATTATCGGAAATATCGATGAATGTCTGGATTATGCCGTAAGTAACAACATTCATGAAATATACTCAGCCATTTCACCTGAAAAAAATGAGAGTATTTATGAAATGGCCAAACTGGCTGAAAAGTCAATGATCCGATTCAAATTTATTCCCGATTTCAGATTATTTGTAAACCGTGAAACGTATATCGAATACCAGGATAATTTCCCGATTCTTTCTTTGCGGCCTGAGCCTCTGGAAGACATGGGTAACAGTATAAAAAAAAGATTATTCGATATCGTGTTCAGTTTGCTGGTAATAGTTTTTGTGCTTTCCTGGCTAATTCCGATATTGGCGATCCTGATCAAGATCAGCTCTCCGGGACATGTATTTTTTAAGCAAAAGCGATCAGGAAAAAATAATAAACAATTTACCTGTTACAAGCTCCGGACCATGCGGATCAATAGCGATGAACATCTCCGCCAGGTAACATTGAACGATTCAAGAGTTACAAAACTGGGACGATTTCTCAGGAAAACCAGTCTGGACGAACTACCCCAATTCGTGAATGTTTTGTTGGGTAATATGTCGATTATAGGACCAAGGCCGCATATGCTGGTACATACCAACATGTATTCTAAAATCATGAATGAATATATGATCCGGCATTTTTTAAAACCCGGTATCAGCGGCTGGGCTCAGGTTAATGGATACAGAGGTGAAATAAAAGAAGAAGCACAACTCCGTAAACGTATAGATCACGACATCTGGTATATGGAAAACTGGAGCATCTGGCTCGATCTGAAAATTATCTGGATGACCGTATATATTACGCTGAAGGGTGACAAAAATGCGTATTAATCAGAACTGAATTCAACGGAAAGATTTCCGGATAGAATCCCCGCCTTTTATTGCGTCTTAACCTGAACTGATCTTAAGTCAGGAATCCATATTTTTGCCGATCATATTATATTTCGCGCTATACGCATGTGCAGCCAGCGATACCCAAATTTAAAGTATGGATATAAATTACCGGATCGCAGTGATCGGACTGGGTTATGTAGGTCTTCCCCTCGCTGTAGAATTCGCAAAAAAGTACCCGGTTGTTGGTTTTGATATCAATAAGAACCGGGTGAACGAATTGATGGGCGGATGGGATCAGACTTTAGAGATCGAAGATGCTGATTTAAAAAAAGTATTAACCAGTGTACCCGGATCCAAAGGACTTTATTGCTCTCATTCCATTACCGATATTGTCTCATGCAATTGTTATATCGTAACCGTACCGACACCCACTGATAAACATAATAATCCGGATCTTGGTCCGGTATATAAAGCAAGTGAAACTGTTGGGACCGTTTTGAAGAAAGGCGACATCGTCATTTACGAATCCACTGTTTATCCCGGTGTTACCGAGGAGGAATGCGCCCCAATCCTGGAAAAAATCAGCGGACTGAAATTCAACGTAGACTTCTTTTGCGGTTATTCTCCGGAAAGGATTAATCCGGGAGATAAATTACATACGGTATCCAAAATTTTAAAAATAACTTCCGGATCCACACCGGAAGTTGCAAAAAAAGTAGATGCACTTTACAGCACGGTCATTCAAGCCGGAACATATCTAGCCCCTTCCATCAAAGTGGCGGAGGCAGCGAAAGTGATTGAAAACTCCCAAAGAGATATCAATATTGCATTTATCAATGAACTGGCCAAGATATTCAATTTATTAGGCATTGATACCACGGCAGTTTTGGAAGCAGCAGGAACAAAATGGAATTTCCTGAAATTCAAACCTGGCCTGGTCGGAGGTCACTGCATCGGTGTGGATCCATACTATCTTGCACAAAAAGCAAAAGCAGCAGGTTATCATCCTGAAATTATTCTCGCAGGAAGAAGACTGAATGATAGTATGGGTGCGTATGTGGCAGGTGAAACCATCAAACTGATGATAAAAAAAGAAATCCCGATTAAAAATTCCAACATTCTGATATTGGGTTTTACATTTAAAGAAAATTGCACAGATGTACGCAATACAAAGGTGATTGATATCATTCGTGAGCTGGAAAGTTATCAGGCGAATGTAAGTATCTGCGATCCGTGGGCCGACCCAGCTCATGTTAAACAAGAGTATGGAATCATTACAACAGATATTCTGAGTGATGGTTCGGTAAAATACGACGCAGTTGTTTTAGCTGTGGCTCATGATGAGTTCAGTAAATTAAAAATCCGCGAACTCGTGAATAAAAACTCCGTGATATACGATGTCAAGGGCGTTTTAACCACGGAAAACTTTGATGCCCGCCTCTGATAATGTATCAGCATCCCTACCATATCGTTGATTTAAGCAAATATTCTTTCTTAATAACCGGAGGTGCAGGATTTATTGGTTCAAACCTCGCTGAATATCTGTTGAGGCACCAGGCAGGCAGAGTAAGGGTGCTCGATAACCTGAGCACCGGTTATCTGAAAAACATCCAACCATTTTCTTCTTATTCATCGTTCGAATTTATAAATGGAGATATCAGGGATCTGAGCACCTGCCAGGCTGCTGTAGCGAATATGGATTTTGTACTTCACCAGGCTGCATTGGGTTCGGTTCCAAGGTCAATCATTGATCCGATCACAACGAACGAAGTAAATATTTCCGGTTTTCTAAATATGCTGGTGGCCGTAAAAGAAAGGGGTGTGAAACGAATGGTTTATGCGGCTTCATCATCCACTTACGGGGATAGTAAGGAATTGCCTAAAGTAGAAGAAAAAATCGGGAATCCGCTTTCTCCTTATGCGGTTACTAAATATGTGAACGAACTATATGCAAATGTTTTTGCCACCACATATAAAATGGAACTAATCGGCCTTCGGTATTTTAATGTGTTCGGACAAAGGCAGGATCCCGACGGAGCATATGCCGCGGTTATTCCAAAATTTACAAATCAGTTACTAAGCAATCAGTCTCCGGTGATTAATGGTGACGGCAATCATTCAAGGGATTTTACTTTTATTGAAAATGTAGTCCAGGCCAATATCCTGGCTCTTTTCTGCAAAAATCAGGATGCTCTCAATACAGTATATAATATTGCTTATGGCGAACAAACTACATTGAACCAATTGGTTCAGTTCCTGAAAAAATACCTTTCCATAACCGATCCGTCTGTTGCAGATATAAAAGTGATACATGGTCCCAACCGGAAAGGTGATATTCCTCATTCACTGGCGTCCATCGAAAAAGCCAGATTATTTTTAGGTTATTCACCAATCTTCAATTTTTCTGAAGGTTTGAAAATATCAGTCGATTGGTACCGGAATAATCTGCGTTAAAGGTTGATCCCGCATGTGCAGGGGCGGTTGACGGTTGACAGATGGCAGTTAACTTATTGCGCTGTGTTTTACATCTTAAGTTTTGAGCGCAAAAACGGATTATTTTCTTTTTCATAGCCGATCGTTGTCGGTTCACCATGACCTGGATAAACAATCACGTCATCCGGAAGCGTAAATAACTTAGTGCGGATACTGTTTAAAAGAACTTCCGTATCACCGCCGGGAATGTCAGTTCTGCCAATCCCTAATCTGAATAATACGTCCCCCGCGATCAAAAATCCCTTTTTGCGATCGTAAAATACAATATGTCCCACCGAATGGCCCGGAGTAAAAAACACTTCCAGATTATCCTCTCCCATCAGTATCTTATCCCCCTCTTTTAAGAAAACAATTTCACCCGGATAGTTTTCAAACGGCATGCCCCACCGAATGCCTGACTCCGGAGCGAATTTAAAGGTCCATAATTCTTTCTCTCCGATCTGGAGCCTCAGATCATAATGCTCCGCCACCCATTTATTGCCAAAAACATGGTCCAGATGACAATGGGTATTTAACAAAAGATTGGGATGCAGGTGATGTTCCTTCAACCAATGGCTCAGGCTTTGCTTTTCTTCCGGAAAATAACAGCCGGGATCTATCACAGCGCAGGCATCTTTTCCATTATAAACCACGTATGTATTCTCTTGGATAGGGTTGAATATGAATCGTTTTACTGTGAGCATTCCGCCTTTTCTTTTTTAAATCTATTTCCCCGGTTTTGGGGATTGTCTTAACTTGAACCGGTTATTTCTTTAATTCCAAATAAGGTATGCAAGATCCGCATAAGTTGAAGTTGAAAGAATTTTTTTTAATAACGTCCGCCCTGTTTTTTTTTCTTTTTCAGGTTTCAGCCCAGATTGGTACTACTGAATTTGGCAAAAACCGGCTCCAGTTCAAAAACATGAAGTGGAAGTTTTACCAGACCCCTAATTTCAATACATACTTTAATCAGAACGGACAACCGCTGGCCAAATATGTTTGCCAGATAGCTGAGAAAGAATTGACAGGCATCGAACAGCAGGTCGAGTATGGTATGCAGCGCAGAACGAATATCATACTATATAACAGCTATAACGAAATGGAACAGTCCAACATCGGGCTGGATATCGACTGGCAGTCCACTGGTGGCACAACCAAACTCGTGAATAACAAAATGATCGTTTATTATACCGACGATCATAACAAATTGCGCATCCAGATCCGTCAGGGAATCGCCCGGGTGCTTGTTGAAAATATTTTATTCGGAGACGATCTGGGCGAATTTGCAGCCAATCAGACTCTGCTCGACCTGCCCGCATGGATGACAGATGGTTATATTAATTATGTAGCGGAGCCATGGAATACGGAACTGGATGATCAGTTAAAGTCCGCCATGCTTTCAGGACGTTATACAAATTTTTACAATCTGGCTTTTGAAAAGCCCGACCTCGCAGGCCGGGCATTCTGGTATTATTTCGCCAACCGGTATAAAAAAGAAAATGTAACCTATTTCTTATATCTCGCACGTGTTTACCGAAATACCAATACTGCCGCACTGCGCATTTGTAAAAAGAAATTCAAGGAAGTGCTGGCAGATTTCATGCAAGAAGAAGAAGAATTATATCAAAAAGACATCCGTGGAAGAAGGAACTTTCCAAAAGGCACGATTTCCGTTGTAGAGGAAGTGAGTGATAATACCGATTTTTTTCATTTTTCACCCAATCCGGTTCCACGCAGTCAGACTTATGCGGTGGTTGAATTTGTGCGCGGTCAGTATTGTGTCGTACTGCACGAAAATTTTGTGAACCGGAAGGTCCTCCTGAAAAACGGCGTAAGAAGCAATGACAAAAACCTGCAGCCGCATTATCCTCTGATTGCCTGGGATCCCCAGGGAACCCGACTTGCCGTCTGTTATTATAAGGAGGGAAAAATTCATCTGTTTGTGTATGATGTGGTATCGAAATACAAACGAATCGTAACTGAACTGGATTTTGACCAGATTCAGGATATGAAATACATGCTGGATAATAACACCCTTCTCCTGAGTGCCGTAAAAAATGGTCAGTCCGATATTTTTGAATATAACCTCACTACCTCAGAGGTCACGCAGATCACGAATGATATTTACGATGACCTGGATGCCAGTTTTGTAACTTTTCCCAGTAAAACAGGTATTATTTATTCATCCAACCGTCCAAGCGGTACCGCTCCCACCGGAGATACCGTATTACCATCCAATAATCGTTATAATGTGTTCCTGGTAGATAACTGGAACAAGAGTGAGTTTAAACAGATTTCCAAGCTGACGGATCTGAAATATGGTAATGCCCGTTATCCGATGCAATACAACAATTTTCATTTTACTTTCATTTCTGACGAAAACGGAATCAGCAACCGGTATGCAGGGTTTTTCTCCACGAGAAGGGCCGGTATCGATACGGTGTATAGAATCGGTGACGTCATATTGCACAATCCGGATCAATCAGAGTTGGATTCTGTTCTTCGTGCGAACAAAGAAACAGAACCGGATTCCATTTATACTTTCTCTATCACCCGTGACTCTGCTTATGTTTTTGCACTCACGAACTATCAGTCCGGTCTGACCGAAACCAAGATTGCAGGCGAAACGGGTCAGGTCAGTGAAGTGCGCCAGGAAGGCGATCTAAAGTTCCTGTATAAATTGAAAGTGGACGAGTCTGCCCTAAAAAAACGAAATATCAATCCGAAATTGACTGAATACCGTAAAGAAACAATTGCAGCCGGGCAGATTGCCAATGGGCAGGCTCTACAATACCAGACAAAAAAGATTACCGACACAGTTAAAGCTAAGACCGACATTTTTGAAAGCGAATTCGACAAGGAGAAACTGGATACTGTTTTAAACCAGAAATTAATTCTTCAGGCGCCACCAGTGGAACCTACTGATGCTGTTCTTAAAGATGCCAAGCTGGGTGATTACCGTCTGCTGTTCAGTGCTCAAAGTTTTACGGCGGGATTCAATAACGATGTGCTTGTGACTCAGTATCAGCCATTCACAGGATCTCTTCCCATTATGCTTGGAGGTAATGAACCTTTCAATGCCATGTTCAAGGCAACTGTGGTGGATCTGTTCGAAGATATCCGGTTTACAGGGGCTCTTCGTTTACCCTTATTTGGAGGCAGCTCCGGTACAGGTGTTGGATTTGGAACCGGAGGAACCAATATCACAACTTTTGTCCCTGCGGGTGGTTCCTTCTTTGATGGTGGCGGGCAATGGTACGCACGGGTGGATTATTTAAAGAAACGGACTGATCTTTCCCTGGTTTACTATCGCCAGACAGATGTAGGTACCTATCCTTTGGTAGATAATGTATCGAATACTTATTCATTCGTTGATTCGAAATTGTATACGAATTTGTTTGAAGGCATCATCCGTTATCCGTTTGACAAGATCAAGAGTCTCCGCTATAGTGTCGGTGTTCGAACTGATAAAATAGGTCTTCGGCCATCAGGATCCAGTGCTTACACCGGTGTGCCGTTATTCGATACACTGGCTTTAAAATCTGATTATGTAGATAAGCAGGTCTTTCTGGTTAACCATCTGGAATATGTTTTTGATAACTCGATAATTAAGACCATCAATATCATGAATGGCCTGCGATATAAATTCTACGTTGATTTCAATTACCAGATCAATCAGCCTCAGCCAACCTACAACCAACCAGGTGGAGAAGGTAGAAAGATGTTCAACTTTGGATTCGACGCCCGCAATTATTATCCGATCTATCGGAATTTCATTTGGGCGATGCGGGTGGCAGGTGATTTCTCCTGGGGAAATCAGAAAATGATTTATTATCTGGGTGGTCAGGACGGCTGGATGTTTCCAAAAGCCAACTTGTATCCACAACCGGACATTACTCAAAATTACGCATATCAGACTCTGGCGGTGAACCTGAGAGGATATAACCAGAATGTGGCAAACGGAAATAATGCGATCACGATAAACAGTGAGCTCCGTCTTCCGGTATTTACCACACTGATGAATAAGCCGATTAATAACGCCTTTATACGCAATTTCCAGCTTATACAGTTCTTTGATTTTGGTACGGCCTGGGCCGGTTCCGTAAAAAACATCGAACGCCCGCAAGTTCATTATATGAATAATGATCCATCCATTCCTGTGGATGTGACCATCAAGGCCGGCGGACTGGGGCCCTTTGCCGGTGGCTACGGATTCGGAGCCAGAAGTACATTGCTTGGATATTTCCTGCGACTGGATGTTGGATGGCAGATGAATACTTTCTTTGGAAATACCCCGACATGGCAGTTCGCCATGGGAGTAGACTTTTAACCCACAACACCAAACACTCAATACCTAACTCAGGTTAGAGCTTCAGAAACTATATTATTTAGACCTTATACCCTTCCCGGGTTAAAATTACCCGCACTTTAGCTGTCTGATCTCCCTGTATAAGAATCTGTCCATCTTTTACTGCGCCGCCGGTTCCGCAATATTGTTTGAGTTTTTTTCCAAGGATTTCGAGATCTTCATGCTTACCCACAAAACCCGAAATAGCAGTAACGGTTTTACCACCTCTGTGGCGGTTATCCAAAATAATACGCAGGCGTTGTTTGCCGGGAGGAAGCATTTCTGCTGGAGAGGAACTACCAGTCTCAAAATTAAAATCCGGATCGGTACTATAAACAAATCCATGACTGTCCGGAATGTTTTTCTTTGCCAATTTATTTCCGTTTATAATGAATTGAAATTCAAATTTACAATTGCTTTTTAATTTCCAGACTTTGCCCGCTAAGAGTTAAGCGTTCAGTTTAAATGGCTTTCAAACTCAGATCAAGACTGCGTGCCTGATGAATCAGGGCCCCGATGCTGATAAAATCCACACCGGTAGCGGCGTAAGCACGAATATTATTCAGATTTATACCACCACTTGCTTCTGTTTCTATTTTATTCTGAATGATGGATAGTGCTTGGCTGAGCAGTTCCGGGCTGAAATTATCCAGCATAATCCGGTCCGCTTTTCCGGAGGCCATTACTTCGCGAACATCCTCCAAACTGCGTGCTTCTACCTCTATCCTGAGCCCCGGTTTATACTTCTGTGTGTAATCAAACGCGTTTTCCAGAGCCTTTGTAATGCCCCCGCAATAATCAATATGATTGTCCTTCAACATCATCATATCAAATAACCCAAAGCGATGATTCATACCTCCGCCAATCCGTACCGCCTCCTTTTCAAGCAATCTGAATCCCGGTGTTGCCTTTCTTGTATCCAGTATTTTGGAAGAAAAATCCTTAATTTTTTCCGTGTACTCGTGTGTCAGCGATGCAATGCCACTCATCCGTTGCATGCAATTCAATACCAGCCGTTCGCAAATAAGTATCGTATGAACGGATGCTTCGACGGTGAAAGCATCATCTCCGGGCTGCATCTGTTCGCCATCATTTTTCAATACATGAAAAACAATACCTGATTCGTGAAACCGGAATATTTTTTCGGCCACCTCTACGCCCGCCAGGATACCACTTTGTTTGATTTTTAAAACTGCCCTGCCTCTCGCATCGGCAGGGATAACTGCGAGTGTGGAATGATCCCCCTCCCCCAAATCTTCGGCTAATGCCTCCTGAACCAATGTCTGCAGGCGTTCATCAAAATTGGCAACGGGCTTGGTCAATTAAAAAATTTGGGTAAATGTAAGCAGGATTGCAGAATCAGATTGACGGACGTCTCCTGTTTGTAGTCAGAAACTTAAATTTTCAGTAATTCTTTCCTGTGCTACGTGTTACTCATTAATCAATATTCTGAAACCTGATCTCCTGAAGAAAATGCTTATCTCCTTTTTGCCGGAAGAAAAGCGTAGTTCGGTAGTTACCAGACCGCGTTTGCAGGATACCGGCACAGTAAACCGTTCCGCCACTCTCACCCTGTTGGGTAATTTTGAAATTCTGGACAACATTGGTATTAAAAAAATCACCGATTACCATTTCAGCCTGGGTTTTGCTGTATGTGTCGGATTTATCCGGAAGCGTTATATCTACACGTACGTCGAAGAAAGGAGATAATTGTGTAACATTACCGGAACGGATTGCGGTAACTACCACATCCATATTATCAAAACTCCGGTAAGAAACCAGGATGACCGCCATCAAAGCCAGAATCCATCCTGTTAGCCTTTTCATAAGAAATTGTTTACACCCTGAGAAAGCTAAAAATATGCCAAACTAAAAGCGATGTCTCAAAAAAGCTTAAAACAACACATATGCGCTAACTTTGAAGCCATTATTTTAATCATTTCACCAGAAAATGTCTAAAAAATCTTCGATACTCATTATCATGGACGGTTGGGGACTGGGTAAAATACAATCCGCAGACGCTATACAACATGCAAAAACGCCCTTTGTGAGTTCTTTATATTCCAAATACCCCAACAGTACTTTGGTGGCATGCGGTGAAGCCGTTGGGCTTCCGGATGGACAAATGGGAAATTCAGAAGTGGGTCATTTGAATATCGGTGCTGGTCGTGTAGTATATCAGGAACTTCAGCGGATCAACGTGGCTATACGCGACGGGTCTTTTGCAAATAATCCCGTGTTGCTGAGGGCACTTCGAAACGCAAAATCAGAAAATAAAAAGCTGCACCTGATGGGACTTGTCAGCGATGGCGGTGTGCACTCACATATCAATCACCTCAAGACCATTATTAACTGTTGTAAATCTGAATCCCTTGCTGACGTTTTTGTACATGCGTTTACTGATGGCCGTGATACGGACCCGAAAAGCGGTGTGAGATTTATAAAAAATTTACAGGATCATCTGGATGCGACGGGCATTGGAAAAATTGCCTCCGTTTCAGGAAGGTATTATGCGATGGACCGAGACAAACGATGGGAGCGTGTGAAACTGGCATATGACGCATTGGTGAATGGGCAAGGAGGAAACGGAAACAGTGCACTGCAGATCATTGAAAAAAGTTACGCGCATGATATTTCTGACGAATTCATAAAACCCAGTGTGGTACTGGATTCCAGCGGTAATCCATTGGCAAAAATCGCCAATGGTGATGTCGTCATATGTTTTAATTTCCGAACCGATCGTTGCCGGGAAATAACTGAAGTATTAACACAGCAGGATTTTCCTGAACAGGGAATGAAAAAACTTTCACTGGATTATACCACGCTGACCGAATATGATCATCATTTCAAGAATATTCACGTGATGTTTGAAAATGATGATTTGAAAATGACACTGGGTGAAGTGATTGCGAAAAATATGCTGACACAAATTCGGATCGCTGAAACCGAAAAATATCCGCATGTCACATTCTTTTTCAGCGGGGGAAGAGAAATTCCTTTCGAAGGAGAAAAAAGAATTATGATCCCTTCTCCAAAAGTGGCAACCTACGACCTGCAACCCGAAATGAGTGCAAAAGGAATTGCAGACGCCATTATTCCGGAGATAAATCATAAGACAGCCAATTTCATTTGCCTGAATTTTGCGAATGCGGATATGGTTGGACATACAGGTGATTTTAATGCCGTTATCAAGGCTGTTGAAACCGTAGACCAGTGCGTCGAACGGGTGGTGGCCGCCGCTCTCTCAAACGACTACATCGTTTTTCTAACCGCCGATCATGGAAATGCCGATTTCATGATTAATGCCGACGGAACACCTAATACAGCTCATTCCCTGAACCTTGTTCCCTATTTTATTATTGATAATCAATGGCATGGAAAAGTTCATCCCGGGAAACTCGGTGACATTGCGCCGACCCTGCTCAAATTGATGGGATATGAAATTCCTCCGGAGATGACGGGGAATCTTTTATTTGATTAAAATCAATCCCCCAAACATTGTGCATGCAGCTTTAGCTTCTGAAAATTGTCTAAATTACAGGGCAACGAGGTTAACATGACCGAAGAAGCCATTTTACAAGGTTGTTTGAAAAATCACGCTGCCGCGCAAAAGGAGTTGTACAATCGCTACAGTCCAAAAATGCTGGCAGTATGTTACAGGTTTGCACATAACCGCGAGGATGCTGAGGATATGCTTCAGGAAAGTTTTATAAAAGTTTTTCTTCAGATGCATACGTTTCAGAATAAAGGAGCCTTTGAGGGCTGGATCCGACGTATCATTGTTCACACCTGTATCAACCACTTGAAAAAAAATAAACGCTTTAACGAGAGTGTGGATATTATTCAGGCCAGTTCGATTCAGATCAGGGAAGAAAATATTCCTTCCATTGTTCAGGCAAAACAAATTGTGGATTGTATTCGTCTGCTGCCTGTTGGTTACAGAACGGTTTTGAACTTGTATGCAATAGAAGGTTATGCACATAAAGAAATCGCAGAAATGCTGGACATAGAAGAAAGCACCAGCAGATCGCAGTATACCAGAGCCAGGCAGATGCTGGAAGAGATATTAATTAGAAGAAACCTGATACCGGCAGCGAAAGAAAAAAACGACCGACTTACAGCCATCCATTAGATGGGCTGGCCCGACCAAAACAACGTCCCGAATGAAGGAGCGCAATTTATATAATGAAGAATTCGAACGGCAGCTTAAAGAAAAAGCCGATCAGTTCAAAATGTACCCTTCGGACAAAGTATGGAATGAGGTTCACAGTTCCCTTCATACACGAAAAAGGCGATTTGTTGTGGGGATGAGTTTCCTGATCGGAAGCATTCTTTTTCTTGCCGGAACTCAGTTGATTTCACCTGTTCATAATACTCATGCCAATTCTTCCTCAGCAAAAATGAACACAGCCGCGAAACAAGCCACCAGTGCGAATTTACCCGATTTCACACCTGGTAATTTTGAGGCTGCGCCATTGAATAATTCTGCTGATCATAATAATTCAGCTGAAAGTCAGTCCGGAACAACATCGTTTATACTGCGCCCGGCAATTGCTTCTGAAAAATCAGGGCCTGAAATGCAGGAATCAGTGAATGAAAAAAATACGATTCGAATCAAGCCCATTCAACCCGTAGAACAAACTGTTTCTGGAAAATCCGAAACACCTGTTTCTACAGCTGATTTAATGGAAAGCATGAATTCAGTTGTAAATAATCCGGCCCCCGATATTATCGCGGCTGAGATGATTTCGGAGAAAACTGGTACCCAGCTTTCGCATAATCACAGTGACCGTTATAGCTGGGAGGTTTATATAACCCCGACACTCAATACACATTATTTAAATGGTATAAATTATCGCACCATGTCCCAGGCTCTTCCAACGGCGCCTATCATGGTTGTACATATTGCAAATGTGAATGGATTCGTTGACAACACACCGGTACTTGGATATAATGTTGGTGGAAATATCCTGTACCGCATCTCTAAAAATATTTCTCTGAAAGCTGGTCTGGAATTCAGTTTCAGCCGATATTACATCAATACATATAACTCAGGTCAGGGGCAGTCAGCGGCTTCACTAAGTTCTTATTTCGGATATGTCGCGGATTCTCTGATCAGCATTTCAAATGGCAGTGGAACGATCGACAAAAATCCGGAACGCTTCCAGAACAGGTATTATCAACTTTCTATTCCTGTGGGTGTGGATATGAAAGTAGTCTCTAAAGGTAAATTCCAGGTGCACCTCGGCGCTACACTCCAACCCAGTTACCTTCTGAACACCGATGCTTATGTTCTTTCCAACGATTTCAGCAGTTATACAAAAGACGCGGAAGCATTCAGAAGATGGAATCTGATTGCTGGAGCTGAGGCGTACATATCTTATGGTGTCGGCAAGATCCGTTGGGAAATCGGTCCCCAGGTGAGATATCAGATTTTTTCAACGTATAAGAACAGTTACCCCCTCCAGGAAAATATGCTGAACTACGGTATCCGCTTTGGCATTTCGAAATCTATCTGGTAGTATTCCCCCCATGTATTAATTTTATCGGATGAAGCGATTCTTTATCCTTTTGTCAGTTACTATACTGCTCTGCGCCTGTCATTCCACACCATCCGAAACCCCGTCAGTAACAGTAACAAAAACAGATACAGCAAAAAAAAACTACCTGCCGGTGGCATATTATCTTAGGGCAGAAATCGCAGAAGTTGATTCTTTTCCATTTCGTATTATGAAATATCAGGCAAGCCATGGTAGAACGGATTCCGGGATTATTACGACGGCCGTTTTTGACCAATTGGCTAAGGAATTCCTGAATCCGGAGCTGGACAGCGCCCGTTTTGAAAACAAATTCGAAGAGAATTCTTTTGTAGACAGATCAACAAATCTTGTCAGTTTTACATATTCAACAAAAGACACCGGTAACGGGTTAAAAAGGGTAGATGTGCTGCTTTCGCCTGGATCAGGCTATGATAAATTGAGTTCTATATACATGGAATCGATTTCAAAGGATAAAGACAGTACGTTAATCAGTAAAATGTCCTGGAAAGCAGGCAGAAATTTCAGCATACTTCACATCAGGCAACCCAATAAAGGTCCTGAAACAACGATTCAGACAGTAGTTGTCTGGGACAGCAGAGAATAAAGAATGGAGCAGGAAGCATTTCAACTAATATCAAACAGTATTCCACTGGAACCGGGTATTTATAAATATTTCGATTCCAGAAAGGAATTATTATATGTTGGCAAAGCCAAAAATCTGCGCAAACGTGTTAGTTCATATTTCAATAAAACCTTGTCAAATTATAAGACCTATGAACTGGTCAGGCGTATTCATACCATCGAATTCACCATTGTAAATTCAGAACAGGATGCTTTCCTGCTCGAGAATTCATTAATCAAACAATACCAGCCACGGTTCAACATTAATCTGAAGGATGATAAATCTTATCCCTTCATTGTAATCAAAAAAGAAAATTTCCCTCGTGTATTTCTCACCCGAAGGAAAATAAATGACGGATCGGAATATCTGGGACCCTTTACTTCAGTAGCCCGGGTGCGTGAGCTCATCGATTTTATAAAAGCAAATGTGCAGCTACGTACTTGCAAACTGAACCTGACACCGGCGAATATCGCTAAAAAAAAATTTAAAGTTTGTCTTGAATTCCACCTGGGCAATTGTAAAGGGCCCTGCGAAGGGTTGCAGACGCCTGAAGATTATGCTGAGGGATTAAAAAAACTCAAAAATATACTGAAAGGAAATCTCGGGCCGGTGATCAGCGGATTCAGGCAGGAGATGAAAGATGCCGCGGGAATCATGGCTTTTGAAAAAGCAGAAATAATAAAAAAGAAGATAGAGCATCTTGAAACATATCGTTCGAAGTCAGTAATTGTAAATGAACATATCGAACGGGCGGATGTGTTTTCGATGTTTCGTATTGACTCCATCGCGTATATCAATTACCTGATGGTTGAGAATGGCACCATCGTGCAAACACATACTACAGAAGCGAAAACTCAATTGGAGGAAACAGACGAAGAAATCATGGCCTTCACCATTGCGCAGCTTCGCGACCGTTTCAACAGCAGTGCTACAGAAATTATTCTTCCCTTCGCCATCGAATTTCCGCAGGAAGGTATTTTGATTACGGTACCTAGGGGGGGTGATAAAAAGAAATTGCTCGAACTCTCCGAGAAAAATGTGAATTATTACCGTGAAGAAGCGGAGAAAAAGAGGATGCTTCATCTGCATAGGAAAACGCCGGAAGAAAGATTGGAAGTGCTGACGCAAATTCAGGAAGATCTGCAGCTTTCCGAATTACCTACCCATATCGAATGTTTCGATAATTCGAATTTCCAGGGAAGTTATCCGGTTTCGGCAATGGTTTGCTTCCGCGATGGAGTTGAAAGCAAAAAGGATTACCGCCATTTCAATGTGAAGACCGTAGAAGGCATCAATGATTTTGCTACTATGAAAGAAGTCGTTTACAGACGTTATAAAAGATTGCTGGAAGAAAATCAGTCACTTCCCCAACTCGTGATTATAGACGGCGGTAAGGGCCAGCTGAGTGCCGCTATGGAGAGTATATTGGAACTCGAACTACATGGCAGTCTAACACTTGTCGGTCTGGCAAAGAATGAAGAAGAAATTTTTTTTCCGGGCGATCAGCAGTCATTAAAACTTCCTTATGACAGTATGAGTCTGAGGCTCATCAGAAAAATCCGCGATGAAGTACATCGGTTCGGAATAAGTTTTCACAGGAATAAAAGAAGCAGAGGAACATTTAAAAATGAATTGGAAAATATAAAAGGAATCGGGAAACAATCTGCCGAACGATTATTAAAAACGTTTCATTCCGTTAAGAAAGTTAAAACGGCTTCTGATGAGGAGCTGACTGCAATTGTTGGTACCTCCAAAACAATACTTATTCGGGAATATTTTTCAAAACAGGAAGGCGAAATGCAGGCGGGACGTGAGTTTTCATAAGTTGATATAAATCAAAAAAAAAGGGGCCAGAATGGAAATTCAGCCCCGTTTTTAAAATCCAATATCCTATGAAAAACCGTTGTAAAAATAATAAAACAATTCTATTAAACAAGATCCGCTCTGAGTATTTTGAAAATAATTTATCAACAGTTTATGTTTCAAAATGTTAGACACTTATCGTAAAACTACGAGATTTCCAGATTTGGGAATAACTTTAGTACAACGCGGAATATATCGACTTAAACTAGAGGTTAGCATGGGACACGAAGATGTGAATAAGCAGTTAAATCCTTTGTATATATATAAAATCAGAAGAGCCATCACGCTGATTGCATGATAGCTCTTTTTTATTTTTTGCGTTAAGCATTAAGCATTTAGCTTAATAGGACCACAGATCCTGTTCGTAGTTAAATATTTTTTCTTTGATATTGTCGCCTTCCAGTAATCCTAAAATCGGATCCTTGATATAGGCGCTTATAAAATTATCACCAGGATTATCAATCGTTGATTTTACAACCCTGCTTGAGAACATACGACTTTCAAAAAGCTCTTCCCAGCTCATACGGGCACCATAGTTCTTACCATTATATGCTTCATATTTTGCAAGGAAGGTTCTGAGATCCGGATAATAAACCCAGAATATAGGCAATACAGCTCGGAAAGATCCGTCCGCATTGAGAATTGTCTTTTCAGGTGCAATACCCAGGATACGTACATACATTCTGGAAGATTCTTTGTCAAATACCCACTCTTCCTTGATTTCATATCTTTCCACCTGGTCAGGATTGAAATCTTCCTGGATTGTTGTGTCTTTGGTAAGTCCCTTTGATCCATCCGGATCCTGAGTCATATCAGGTATTTGGATAGTATGAGGCTTCCCAACCATACTTTCTGCTATCTGACGGAAAGTCATTGGTGTTGTAAACCGATCGTCGATCGCTGCATCAAATGCCGTAACGTCGCCGCTATGGATCAGATTCAGCAGTATACTGATGAAACGCTGGTTACCATTATCTTCAGAAGCTTTATATACAAACGGAAGGTTCATTTTTTCATGTACATCTATTTCCCTCCAAACCCGTTGGCGGTAAACGGCATCGTCTTCCCGGATATGCTCATAAGCGAGCGGGGTGCGATCCTTTACAAGCTGCAGCTCGATCGAAGCATCATTACGAAGTGATTTACGTGGTGTATCGAGCTTGATATCTGCGATAAATTCCTGGACCGGCTTTACGGTATCTTTGGGAGGTACCACAGCTGTATTGGCTGCGCTGTTCTTATTCGTAGTCGTTTTCTTTTTTACAGTTGACCTCTTCGTTTTTTTTCTGGCTGCCGGCGCCTGTGCCTGTACGGTACCCAAAGCCATGGCTATGACTACTGCGAGGAGGGACAATCTGATAAATCGCTTCTTCATTTTCTAAAATTTATCTGTACGATGACTAAAAACAGGTTCGCCACTTTAAGTGGCGGAACCTAATATTTTTTATTTAAGACTGAATACCATCGGCGCAATTTCTCGCTGTTTGCCATCCGGCCCAATAACCCTTATATTATCAAAGAAAATATGAGTTCCCGGAGTTGCACGACCGACGATGCCGGCAGCATTTCCAGACCATCTATTTCCTTCATTGGTAGCCTGTGTGTAACCGGAGATTCCACCGCCTTCAGCGCCGATATTATAACTTACAACTTTGAAAGGCGCTTCGAAATCCGAATCTTCCAAACGAGCGATCAAACCGCCGATTGCTTTGAATTCAGCTGAAGAAATTTGTCCACCCTTTTTTGATCCGATAAAACCAGCAGGCAAGGGAAGGTTTTTCACACGGATTGGGAATTCAAAATTCTTTCCGTTTGCAGTAACGATGATCTTTGACATACCGGGTGTAGTCGCGCGGGCAATATAATGGTCACCTGTAGATTTCACCAGAGAAGCACCGGGACTTGCAAAATTTACATGTACTTTCTCAGCACCTACGCTACCACCTGAAATAGTCATCGGGTTGTCAACACCAATGTACACAACGTTCATTTTTTCCAGGAAGATGGAAGCCCCTGAAGGCATGCCCACTGTATATTTAATTACTTTCGGGATAGTAGCGGTTGTTCCGTCTGGTTTTGTATATGCTATATTAACAGTAACACTGTGTTCGCCCGCACCTTCTACTTTTGTTTTGAAGTCCGCAACACCATCAGCGTTTAAATTCTGACGTGCGCCGTTAATGGTGATATCGGGTTTTGCAGCTGCACTAAATGCACCAATACCAGCCTGTATTTCCAATTCATCACCGGGCATCAGATAAGTAGCGTTTGTTCCGGCAAAAGCCTCAAACTGGTTATAAACCACTTTTACTGATCCGATTTGCTTGTAGCAATAATCGACCATCTGGGCTTCAGAATTCTTTACGTCATTCTGGAATTTGCTGAGAATCGTAATTGCGGCAATCGTTGGAGTCATGTGAAAATAATTGGTAACCCAATCTTTTACATCATCACCGGATTTGGCAGCACCAGTTTGTGATTGGGGAACAGTAAGATCCAGCGGAAGTTGTTTTTCAAATTCTGCTTGTGCTTTTGCAACTTCCTTCTGAAGAACAGGGTTTTTTGCAATATCTGGAGCATTTGGATTTAATACTGCCAGCATCTGCTTCTTGTACTCGGTCAGCGAGTCGTATAATATTTTACCCTTGCCATCCTTATCGAAAACACGGGTAGCCGCGTCAAGGTTGGCATCGTTGAATTTTTCCTTTCCGTCTTTATCTATTTCATACTGAGATTCCAGTTTAAGCAGGTGTTTCATACCGTCGATGGTATTATACATGGCTGCAGAAATACTCTGCATCTGCCTTGCTTTGGGAGCCCAGATGGCGGCATTATCTTTTGTCTGTTGATCATTCAGTGCTTTGTCGAAAGCAGCGTAAGTCAGATTATTTTTACCAGTTACAACATCATTGGAGGTTGTAATACTGTGGTTTACGGTCTTGAAGGCATTCAGAATCTCAGCAGATACATTCAGTGCCAGCAAAGCTGTAAGCACCAAATACATCATGTTGATCATCTTCTGCCTGGGCTCTTTAGGTAAGGACATGAGCGGGAGAATTTAATGTGTTAACAAAGGTTTTTCAGGTTATTAGTCCCGATAATTAAATATTGGATTACTGTCTACCTTGCATTGCGCTCAGCATATTACCATATACATGGTTCAGGTTTCCGAGGTTCTTCGCAAGTAAAGCAACCTGTTCCTGTGTTTTCTTCGCATCAGCGATGCTACCATTCATGGCTTCAGATGCCTGGGCCAGGTTGGAATAGAAGCTGTTCATTGCTTTCAAATGATTGTTACTGTCCTGCAGTTCCAGTTCATACAGTGCATTCAGGGAACCCAGATTCTTTGTCAGCACCTGCACCTGTCCGTGAAATTGTTTAGTGCTTTCAGCTGCGTTGTTAAAAGTCGTAATGGTTGCAGTTGCACCCTGGTAAGCATTCTTCATGCCATCCAGTGCAATAGAAGCTTCCTTTGTTTTATTTGTATAGTCAGTGGTTGCGGCGAGCGCACCGGATACATCGCTTATTTTATCTACGGTTGTGCCGAATTTCTTAAAACCATCGCTTAGTTTAGCCAGGTTGGTTGGAGTGATGTCAGCTTCCTGCATCATTTTATCCATCTGTTGTAAAGAAGGATTACCGTTACCTGCACCTGCCAGTTTTGGAAGGGCTTCCGCCAGGGCATGCATTTCACCACCTGGAGGCGGCAGGAAGGCATACACTATAAAGATTAATGCTTCGGTAAGCAGACCGGCTGTAAGGAAGAAGTCAGCCAACCGTTGGTGGGTGATTTTCTGCCATGCACCAAAGATTACTACGGCTGCACCGACGCAGACGATGATGTTTACGAGCTTTTCGGTCGATTTTGAAACTCCGGCTGACATAGTTTTAAGTTTTTTTAGTTTTTAATAGGTGTTGTAAGGGCCGCGGAAACGACATTCCGCGTGACGTTATAAATTCAAACGTTGTTTGTTTTAAAAAATTTTATGGTTCCCGATAAATATCAGTTATCTCTTGGCCAGGGAAGATGGCAGATCAATCACGCAACGGAAACCGATGTAAGATTTGGCTGTGTCCTGATACTCATACGTTCTGGTACTTGTCTGCAGGAAATAACCCACGTCTTTCCAGCTTCCGCCACGAATCACTTTACGTTTCATACGCGGAGGATCAGAATCTTTGGCGTTGTAACGAATGTCCGGGTTCATATCATGCTGAAAGTTGTAGGCTCCTTCGTAATAAACTGAAGACGTCCATTCTGCAACGTTTCCTGCCATACAATACAGGCCAAAATCATTGGGCCAGTATGCATCAGCACGCGCAGTATAGAAGGCACCATCTTCAGGATAGTTACCGCGACCTGGCTTGAAGTTAGCGAGAAGGCAGCCTTTCTTGTTCCTCAGGTAATAGTTACCCCAAGGGAACATAGACTGTGAGCGTCCGCCACGGGCAGCATATTCCCACTCAGCTTCTGTAGGTAAACGGAAAGGGCTTTCATTCGCCTTTTTCGTTTTATCGAGATAAGAATTCAGGTATTGTGTTCTCCATTCACAGAACACAGTTGCCTGGTTCCAGTTAACTCCAACCACGGGATAATTCCCGAAAGCCGGATGAGAGAAGTACCTTTTTGTCATCGGTTCATTGTAAGAATAAGAGAAGTCTCTTACCCAAACCAATGTATCCGGATAGATGGGAATATTTTTCTTTACTATGAATTGCGAACGCACTTTCCCTTCGTTGACTTTTTTTGCAGCCTCTTTCAGGTCAAATGTTTCAGAATGATAAATGAGCTTTGACGGGTCAATTTCCTTTTTGCCGAAAATTCTGTTTTCAGGCGTCAGGATAAGCTGGTCAATTTTTTCAATAGTAGCCTTATCACCCCATTTAATAGTCTGGGTCTTTTTCCAGTCGATCTGGAATTTACCATCCACCTCCTTACCATATTGCATAAGGGTTGCAGCGGTTGAGTCGCGTACCCAGTTAACAAATTGGCGGTATTCATTGTTGGTAATTTCAGTCGCGTCCATCCAGAATCCATTTATGGATACCTGTTTGTTACGGGCTGTATACGCGTAGTTGATATCTTCATCGCTGGGACCCATGTGAAAGGTTCCGGGTGGAATATATACCATTCCGGGAGGCTTACTCAGGTTATACCTGCTGGCCGGGGCAGCGCCATGTAATTGTCCGTCGTCCGGTAATCCTTTGCCGGAATTACCTAGTTTACTACAACTTGCCAGGCCCACAGCCATACCAAGTGTCAACAGAATGGACAGGTTTTTCATTTTCATTTTATTAAAGGGTATTGGACAAAAATAGTCTTTTGAGAAAATCTCCTTTGATTATCTTTCATCACAATTATAAAATTTATTTTTTAGAAGTCAAAGTTTTGCCAACAAGTTTATAAACGGCCGAAAGGTCCGTCTTATTGTTAATTTGTGCTGTTTAAACGGGTTTTTTTAAGAGTTTTTTAAGAGGTGGATCAATTCAGAGACTTCTTTTACAGGCTGTTGGCAGGAATAATCCCGACACAGAAAAAACTGGGACTGCCCCTCAACAGGTTTATTTCTCAAAATGGGAAGTTCTGGCTGGTTGACGGAGGATATTTGATGGCTAACGGAGGATATTTGAAAAACCCGATTTGGGATTGCTTTTTCTAAAAATTCTTTATGTTTTTCCACAGAATAGGTACCTGCCAGCACAATCTCATACAATGGATACGTGAGGGCATTTATCAAAGTTGCCCAAAAGGCAAAAGATCCCGGATATCGTTTTATCACATCTTTTAAACCTGCAGCATTCCCGGCAGCCCTCTGTTTCCATTCACTCACATCAAAAATAGTTCCCAGATACAACAAATTTAGAGCCATGACCGCATTTCCAGACGGGGTAGCCCCGTCATATATATCCCGTTTCCTTACAATTACATCATTCTGAGCCGAATGCGTGTAAAAAAAATATCCGGTGTCCTGCTCACTGAAGTTTTCTAACACCCAATCAGCAAGTGTTCTGGCCCGGATCAAAAAGTCTGCTTCGCCCGTTACCTCCTGTAATTGAATATAAGATTCAATCAGGAATGCGTAGTCATCTAAAAATGCCGGAATATGCTGTTTGTCATTGCCTGTTTCAGGCTGATCCGTTCCTATGGCTGCTTTCGATTCGTTCTCCGCGGTATTTTTATAGGAATGAATGAAAAAATTTGCGCCTTCGCCTCTCATTTTTTCCTCCAGGAAAGCAATATTTTTTAGAGCCAGAGTCCTGTATCTTTCATCACCCAGGGCTGAAAACGCTTTGCAGCATGCCGTAATCATTAGCGCATTCCAACCTAGCAGGATTTTATCATCCAGTCTTGGCCTGACCCGCTCATTTCTCCTCTCCAACATTCTTCGCTTCCAATCGGCCAGTTTCGGGTCATTTTCCGAAAATCCGAGGCCTTCTGTGGCCATTTCACCGAATTTCGGATCTTTTTTGTTAAAAAATACAATTTGTGGAAATTTTATTCTTAAGATATTTTTCCCCTCCCAATTACCACGTTCGCTGACATCATAAATTGAACAAAAATCTTCCCCAAATGAACCTAAAACTTCTGATATTTCATTTTTACTCCATGTGTAAAATTTTCCCTCTTCTCCTTCGCTGTCAGCATCAAGAGCAGAGTAAAATCCTCCTTTTTCTGAATACAACTCATTATGCACAAAATCCATCGTTTCCCGGATCACCCGGGCATAATGGGATTTCCGGGTTAACTGAAACGCTTCACTCAGAACAATAATAAGAAGAGCATTATCATACAACATTTTCTCGAAATGCGGTGCAAGCCACTCTTCATCCGTGGAGTAACGGGCAAATCCGCCTGCTAAATGATCATAAATACCTCCATTAATCATTTTGTCGAGGGAAAGGCAGGCCTGGTCAAGCGACATTTGGTCTCCGGTGTAATAATAATGTTGAAGCAGGAACCGGATTGAAAAGGTCTGCGGGAATTTGGGTGCTGCACCAAAACCGCCGTTTTTACGATCAGCGGTTTTCATCAGTCGCTCCTGAATGATCTGAACGTCTTCCGGTTTGAAAACCTGCCCTTCTGCCGGAACCCGGCTTCCGAAAACAGACTCCGCAATATGACTGGTCAGATTATCTGCCTGTTCTTCGATTTCCTTTCTTTTTTCCCTGAAAGCAACGGATATACTTTGTAATATTGATTTCCAGGAAGCCCTGTTATGCAAATTCACAGGCGGAAAATAAGTACCCCCGTAAAAAGGTTTACCCTCCGGTGTCAGAAATACATTCAGTGGCCATCCGCCATTACCGGCAATGGCCTGAACAGCATCCATATAAATCTGGTCAAGGTCAGGTCTTTCCTCGCGATCGATTTTAATGTTTACAAAAAGGCGATTCATGATCTCTGCCGTTTCCGGATCTTCAAAGCTTTCCCTTTCCATTACATGACACCAATGACAGGCTGAATATCCAATACTCACCAGCATGGGCTTGTCTTCGTCTCTCGACTTTTGAATGGCTTCATCTCCCCATGGAAACCAGTCTACAGGATTATGCGCGTGCTGAAGAAGATAGGGGCTTGATTCTTTGACTAATCGATTCGACAATGGCGGAAATTAAAAGTTAGAAATTAATCTGTTTTGCCGGTCATGCGTGTTCATCCTCATCCTCGCTGACAATGAAGAATATTTTCCAAATCGTTCGGCGAACCTCTGCTCATCCTTCGCTGGTCCCTCTGAAATAGGGCGGGTTGAGCGAAGAATCATCGAACAATCAAACAACAATGGCTGAATGATTATATACTTATTTGCCATGTAAAAAAGCCCGGATTTCCCAGGCTTTTTTGAACAACGATTATACAGAAATAAAGTTCTTCGAAAATTTAATAATCAAAGTCGCTTCCTGGCGGCCAGATATTTCTCCAATGCAGAAACCATACTGGGAGCAGAAGGCTCAGGAGCCTTGATTTCAAGTACGAGTCCTGCCTCTTCAGCTGCACGGGTCGTATTGGTTCCGAAAGCTCCAATCAATGTTCCATTTTGTTTGAACTGGGGGAAATTATCGAATAGACTTTTTACACCACTGGGAGTAAAAAAACAAATGATATCAAATGCATTTGGACTAAATGTTTCGCGGATATCGTTACTGATTGTGCGGTACATATAAGGAGTCGCGTATTCACAATGATTACTCTTTAGCCAGTTTACGATCTCATTATCCTGCTGAAATTCAGAAGTAGGATACAAAAACTTTTCGTTCTCCTTATGCTTGTTAATTACATCCAGCATACTTTTATTGGTTCCGTCTGAACCATAAAAAACCTTCCGTTTTCGATACAAAATAAATTTCTGCAGATAGAGTGCAACCGCCTCCGTGATACAGAAATATTTGGTGTCCTGTGATATGCTTATTTTCATTTCTTCGGCCGTTCGAAAAAAATGGTCGATTGCATGCCGGCTGGTGAAAATCACAGCGGAATAAGTGCCGATTTCTACTTTCTGACGCCTGAAATCCTTTGAAGGAATACCTTCCAATCTGATAAAAGGCAGAAAACACATCTCCACATCGTGCCTCCTCGCAAGTTCAAAATATGGAGACTTATCAGATTCCGGCCGGGGTTGAGTGATTAAAATCTTTTTTACTGCAGTTTCAGACATCACGGCAATATCCTTTTTATCCCTATTTTTAATCAATGTATAATATATTACAAAAATGCGTTTGCAAAATTAATAAGCTTTTTCCAAATAATTAACTAACACTTTGTAAATCAACAGCAGAGGAGCTATTTCGAAAGCGCAAAGGTACAGAATAAAGTGTAAACCACTGATTTTTATTTCTTTGTGCAGGATTGAATAGGCACCAAGGAACCGATACACATAAAATACACCGGTCATGATGACGGAGAGTGTAATTGCAATTTCAGAAATCACAGGGCCGGAAAGGGAAATAAGTACCAAAAAAGGCAGCAGGAAAATACCGATGATCTTATTCGTCATAAATACTACAAACAGGTAGGTTTCGGCGGTCCGGCTGATATTAAAGATCCAGCCTGTCATTCTGATCACCAGATATTTCAATAGATACAAAATGGCCAGCAATACTGCACAATACAGGAAGTATATCCAAAAATCGTCTGGGTTGCCAAATCGGTAAAATCGAAGGAGAAAAGCGCCGTATAAACCGCCTGAAATAATAAACAAATTATTGAGCAAAAGAGATGGAAACGGAGATTGTAAAACCTGTTCACGCAATTGCTGTTGCCGCATCGACGCTCTGAAAAAAAGAATCAGCAAATTAGCCAGGTATTTACCAAAAAATAATTTTAGAATAGCGAAATAAAATAACATCAGAACAAGCAAATAAAACATAGTATCATAGGATTCCCTTTCATATTTTTCTGATCGCATATGAACAGGCTGGCCAAAAAAATTGAAGAACGGCTGGGATTTCAAAAGATCGGTCCACTGTATGGGAAGGAGGTTATATGCCGCTGGTTTTTTTTCACTGAAGCGTAAGGTATCTGTACGAAATACAGCTATTGTATCAGCGGGTAGTTTTGCTGGTTTTCTGACAAAGGGCTTCAAAATTGACGTATCCTTCAGCACAGACCGCACCGAAGCGGTATCTCCCAAATTGCTGGAATCGGGTGTTGACTGTGCTTTCACAAAATTTATCTGAAATAATATACATACAAACAGTATCACACGTGCTGCAGATGAGTAATTATTTGAATGCCGGTTATTGTCATCTGTCGGATTCATAAGTCCGGATCCGCTGTTACGGAAGAAACCGGTTTTTTGATTCAGGGGAGAGCATTCGTTTGGCTGTTCAGCGTTCATCATTCTGCATTCAACGCAAAGATTTATGATTCAATGCGGATCTTTTAAAAAAAGTTTACGTAACCCAGATGAATCTTTGCCTGGCCAAATTCAAATGGACTGCTGCCGGTTTTTCCGACTGCATACGACATATTGAAAATGCCTGCCTTCGTCTCGAATGCCAGTCCCAGCCCTACGCCCAGATAAAGATTGTTGCTGGCATATCCGGGCACATCATTTTTCGCCCAGCCACCGTCAATGAAACTAAAGAGAAATGAATTCATTCCAATCAAATACCGGTATTCCAAACTGGTTACCGTGTATTCGGATGCAAGGATACTCTCTTCATCAAACCCACGCAATAATTTATATCCACCGATCTGGAATAATTCATTCCTGAATATTTTCGGGCTCTGGTACCAGGCCGCATTCAATGCAAAACGAATAGTGGACGCGTGACCCAGCTGAAAATAATGCGCCCCTGCCAAATTCAGTCTGAATTGGTACGAGGAAGTTTTGACTGTGTCATACAATGTGCCATAGTCAAAAGAAGGATCATTTTCATCTTTGAGCTGCAAAATCTGACTGTTCTTTTTCAAAGTTTTGGTTCCTGCGGATCCGATAAAATAAAATTCATTTCCACGCACAGCATTGAACCGGTAGTTGGTATTATTAAATTCATACGTCGCACCCAGGCTCAGAGAGCTAACATCCGCTACTTCCGGTAACTGACGCGTGGCAATGATTTGCGCGGTGTCAAGAGTAAGTACTGTACAACCGGTGGTTTGAATAAAAACCGACGCTTTCCGGTTCATCGAAGTGTTAAATTGAATACCCAGTAATCCATCTGTATTGATATAAGACGAATCCTTCTTATACAAAGAAAAAGCGAGGTTAACACCATAGGGCGAATGGAATAAATACGGCTGCTGAAAGTTTACATTTAACCTTGGTGATTTCTGTTGCAGCTGTTGCCAGTCGAGTCCAAGACTTTCCCCGTTCCCAAAAGGATTCCTGAGTACCACCGTTGCCTGACCGGTAACGAGCAATTTGGTACTTTCCTGATCGGTAGTATTTGGCATGAATCCGATCAGCGCGTCGATCTGACTGCTTTTTTTCGGCTTCAGGTACAGATTTAAAATCGAACCCGTGCCCAGCATATTTACATTCCATGGCCTTTCTTCCTGAATAAATGGTAGTTCCAGAATACGTTTACTGATAGATAATAACCGATCCTTCTTATAAAAACTTCCTTCCGGAATGCCCAGGTATCTTTCCATGAAATCAACCGAAATTTTAGCGGTACCATTGATATGTATGCTGTCGATTTTATAAAGGGGGCCCTTTTGAACATCGAGTACCGCCTGTACTGCACCCCGGTTGATCTGCACGGAATCCAGGGAGATTTTTGCAAATGGATAACCGTTATTTTCGAGCCAGTTGAGCAATATCAATTCTTCGGACTGGAATTGTTCGAGGGTGGCCGGTTTACCAACCATTTTTTTGGTACTCCAGCCGGCTTCTTCCAATAATGCGGCGTCAGCCTGCCTCGTCCGGATGACTGACCAGGTAAACTTTTCACCAATATAGAGTTGGAGAAAGGCGGCTGCTGAATCCATTCGCACACTGTCGATGGAGGCGGAAGTAAATCCTTTGTTTCGTAATATATCCGTGAGCCTGTAAATATATTCAGTGCACAACGCCCGGTCCTTAAAGGAACTGGGAATTCCCAACGCATTTGCTTTCAGAACCGAGTCAGGTGAACTGATCCTGACGTGTAATGCGTACTGTGCAAAAACCGGTCGGATGGAAGCAATCAACAGCAGGGGGATCAGTCCATATAGTCTTAATTTTGCCATTCGCTCAATTCTCATTCGTAATTCCATAAAATTAGCCAATCCGATGGCAGGCATCTATATTCATATTCCTTTTTGTAAACAGGCCTGTACATATTGTAATTTTCACTTCTCTACCAATCTTGACCTGCAAAACGATTTTACGGCCGCTTTATTGAAAGAAATCGTGTTGCGCGAAGCTTATATTCAGGGAGAAATCGTTGAAACCGTTTATTTTGGCGGCGGTACTCCTTCGTTGCTGTCTTCACATGCCATTTGTCAGATACTGGATTCTGTTAGCAGCCATTTCAGTATCAGTGAAAATCCCGAAATCACCCTCGAAACGAACCCGGATGATATAGACATATGCAGTTTGGAAATGTGGCGAAAGGCCGGCATCAATCGCCTGAGTATTGGCGTCCAGTCATTTTTTTCAGAAGATCTTGCATGGATGAATCGCGCTCATAATGGGGACCAGGCTATACAGGCCGTGAAAGACTCCAAAAAAGCAGGGTTCGATAACTTCAGTCTGGATCTTATTTACGGATCGCCCGGATTAACCGATGAAAAATGGGACTTTAATCTGCAAAAAGCCATCTCGCTTGAACCGGCTCATATCTCGTGTTATGCTTTAACAGTAGAGCCCAAAACGGCCCTTCATAATATGATCAGGACAAAAAAGACCGTAGCAATTGACCCTGAGAAACAAGCCAGCCAGTTTTTAATGGGAATTCAAAGATTAGAGTCAGCCGGTTTTGAGCATTATGAAATTTCCAGTTTTGCCAGACCTGGCAAGCGGAGCCGGCACAACAGCTCCTATTGGCAATCTAAAAAGTATATGGGTCTGGGACCTTCGGCTCATTCTTTTGATGGAATCTGCCGTCAATGGAATGTTTCCAATAACGCACTTTATATCAAGTCCTTATCGGAGGGCGAGCTTAGTTTTGAATCGGAAAATCTGAGGCCAAAAGATCTGCTTAATGAGTATATCATGACCTCCCTGAGAACCGCGGAAGGATTGGATCTGCAACATGTTATAGAACATTTTGGTAAACAGACGGGGAACCTGCTCGAAAACAACGCATCAAAATATCTGCATTCAGAACAGATGGTGAAGAAGCAGGAGAAGCTGATTTTGACCCATAATGGTAAACTATTCGCCGATGGGATTGCTGCGGCTTTGTTTTTTGATTAATCACTGGAGTTAAGGTTTGACGGTTAACGTGTTAGGCGTTAAGCTTTGAGCGTTGGGCTTTATCATTCTCCTGGCGATGGAAAAACCTTTCCTTCAGATATTTCAGCAGATGCGCTACTGAAAGGATCCCCACCATCATCAAGATAGCCGTAAATCCAAAACCCTGATAAGAAAGCGGTGTCATAACCTTATTATTTAAAAAATCAGACCAACAATAACTCTATACGTTTAAAGCCTTCTCTGACATTAACATTTTGCCATAGGATTTTATAGATCGTATCGGAAATCGGCATGTCGGCTTTAAAATGTTGGTTAAGACGGTAAAGGCATTTGCTCGCATTATATCCTTCGGCCACCATATTTAATTCAAGTTTTGCGGCACTTACCGAATACCCTTTACCTATCATATTTCCAAACATACGGTTTCTGCTAAACAAAGAATAACAGGTTACCAGCAAATCGCCGAGGTATACAGAGGCTGCATAATTTGCGCTCTTCTTTTCGTTTACGGATATGGCTTCCTCGTGGATGCCTACTTCGATATGACTAATACCTGCTTTCAGAAGAAAACCAGCCATTTCATCGGCACAGTTGGCTATTAAAACACTGAGAAAATTATCCCCATATTCCAGCCCATGTGCTATGCCGGCTCCCAGGGCATAGATATTCTTCAAAACAGCTGCATACTGCACCCCATATATGTCGTTGTTCGTGATCGTATTCAGATAATCCGTTGAGAAATTAGACGCAATTTCCTGTGCTTTGGTAACGGAATTTCCGGAGAAAGTGAGATAAGATAATTTCTCAGCCGCAATTTCTTCAGCATGACAAGGACCCATAACCGTAAAATAACTGTCGCCCCCGAACTGAAATTGCCGACTTAGGTAATCGTTCAACAATAAATTTTTTTCCGGAAGAATCCCTTTAACAGCAGAAAGAATTATCTTCTTTTCAAAAATTCCAGGTGGCAGTCGATTAAAGATTTCTTCGATATATGCAGAGGGAATGGCAATTAATACACAGTCCGAGTCCCTGATTAGTTTTTCCAGATCGTTGGTCAGATTAAGGCGGTTGACATCAAAGTAGACTGAACTAAGGTATTGTGGGTTATGCTTTTTTTTCCTTATATGATCAATGGTTTCCTTATTTCGAATCCACCAGTTTACGGTATGTTGATTATCCGTCAGAATTTTGACTAATGCCGTTCCCCAACTACCGCTTCCTAAAATTCCAAATCGCATTGAATTCTGCATTTCAGTGAATAAAAAGGCCGGATCAGGCGACTAAAAAAGACCGGATCATTTCTTTGCCTCGAATAACTTGTCCTTATCTACCACAGTTACCTTGGAACCATTGTTGAGAATTTTACTCACTGTACCATAAGGGCCGGTAACTACCTGATCATCCAGATTTAATCCACTTACAATTTCAATATAATTGATGTCCTGTATATCCGTTTTTACCGATACCTGTTTCACAGATTTGTCAGGCTGCAGCAGAAAAACCACTTCGTTCAGGTCATCGGCCGCTACATTCGTTTTCACATCGCCCATATTATCTTCCACCGGTTTTCTATCCTTGGAAGCGGCGGCTGCACCTGCTGTTTTTTCCCTGGTCGTAACTGCATTGATAGGCACAGAGAGTACATCCCTGTGTGTTTTAGTCTGGATATCAGCACTTGCAGTCATCCCGGGACGGAATACAAGACTCTTGGGTCTTTTTTTATCCATCAGATCCTGATAACTGGCAGGATCCAGGCGAATATGCACTTTATAATTGGTTACATCGTTGGTGGAAGAACTTGTGGAGTTTGCGGCTGACGCAACAATACTGCTGGCGATCTGTGTAACGATACCCTTGAATTTTCTTCCATTGTATGCATCCACTTCCACAACCGCCGTATCTCCCAGATGCACTTTCGTGATATCATTTTCACCCACATCGACAACTGCTTCGATCTTGCTCATATCTGCAACTCGCATAATCTCAGTACCTGCCGTCATTTGATTCCCGGCCACGCGCTCGCCCTTTTTTACGCTGAGCAGGGACACTACACCGTTTATCGGCGAAGTCAGACTGGCACGGTTCACATTTTCCGCTGTTATGGCAAGGTTGGCCTTTGCGCTGGAGACCGACGCCATATTCATATTCACGCTCTGCAGTGCTGCGTTATAAGTAGCCTGTGCAGTTCTCAAACTGGTGGTTGCTGTCTCAAATTCTGACTGAGAAATGACCTTTTGTGCCAACAGCGTTTTTTGACGGTCATACTGAGCCTGGGCAGCATCCATGCTGGCTTTCAGACCGGGCAGTTGGGCTTTCGAATTATCCACCAAAGCCTGCTGCTGGTTTACCTGCGCCGCAGCCTGATTGCGCTGGTTGGAATAGATATCCGCAAAAATTTTTGCCAGTTGCTGTCCCTTTCGCACACTATCGCCTTCAGCGACATTTAACTCGACGATTTCGCCGGAAATATCAGAGCTCATTTTGACTTCGACTTCGGGATAAATTTTACCGCTGGCGGTAACTGTTTCAGTAATGGTGTGACGGCCCGTTTTTTCAACGGATACTTTGATCCCTTCCTCTTTACCAATAACCCCGGCTTTTTTTAAGATAACGAGCAGTAGTATGATTACTACCAGGCTAACAATGATCCAAACCAGCTTCTTATTCATACGAGGTTGTTGTAGTAATTTTATAATTTAATTCCAAGCCCCTTATAGTATTCCAGCACTTTAATGCGAAATACATAATCATACTGGGCGATCAGTACATTAATGCGGGCCGTAAATAAATTGTTTTGATTAGTTAAATAGTCAATCGTGTTCAGCATACCAATTTCATATCTTTTGGTTGCGAGGTCGAATGATTTTTCCGCAACGATCACTGCCTTTTTGTTAGATTCAAATTTCTGAAGGGAAGCCACGGCATTATAATAAGCCTGGTAAACTCCTTGTTTTAGAGTAAGCAGATCATTATCCTTGGTCAGCTTGGCCGTAGCTACATTCAGCTGGGCTTTTTTATAATTGATCCGGGCGGTGTTTCCATTGAAAATCGGGATGTTTAACTGCAGGCCAACCTGCTGACCAAAGTTATTGCTCAGCTGATCGCCGTAGCCTTTGAATGCCTTATATAAAGGCTGGCTGCTATAAGTTGTATTGACATTCGGAACAAAAACCTGGTACTGATCATTATTTGCAGTGTTGAGTGCATACCCATTCGTGGGTGAAATGATCGGCTCATAGTTGACCTGGCGTAGGTCATTAAAAAAATTGTCACCCAGTGCCCCATAGGCAGAAAGGGTCGGGTATAAACGCCCCTTCGTATAATCCACGTTTTTTACTGCAGAATTAATACGAAGGTCATTCATTTTTTGCTGGGGAAATGTTCCGATGGCGATTGAATAGACGATATCTGGCTGCAGTGACGCAATTGGTTCGACCGGAATGGTTTCTACCGGCGGTGTATCCAGATCGAAGGGAGCGGCTGCATCCAGATTCAGAATCGCCTGTAATTGCAGTTTATCGATATCATAGGTCTCCTGCGCGGTAATGATGGCAGCAGTGTCTGTCGCAAATTGAACTTCCAGCTCGGCAGCATTCAATTCGGGAAGTGATCCTGCATTTACCAGAGCCCTGGTATTCGCTAGTTGATCTGATGTTAGCTGAATCTTTGTTTTTGCCAGGCTTACCTGTTGTTTTGCCAGCAACGCAGAAAGGTAGGCTGCTGCCACATTCAGCGTAACATCATTTTTAATTTTATCAATATTTACGAGTTGTGCCTCGTAACTAAGCTTATTGGACTCGGTTGCCCTTTTTAAAGCAAACCAGTTAAAAAGTGTAATGTTGGCCTGCAGGTTATAATACTGGGATAAACCTTCGGTATTCGTATAAATATTCGTTGTCTGGTTGATGGAACGGCCAAAATTCAGTCCAAGGGCGGTAGCTGCATTCACTGCACCCATCTGGTTTCCCTTCGCCTGATCATAGTAGAGCTTATATGTCCGGGAATCGATATCTGCCTGTTTTATCGTAATATTATTGGCAAGGGCATATTCAACGCAGCGGCGCAGATCCCATTTATCCTGTGCAACGAGGTTTGTAACGGAAAGAAGTACAGGTAGGAATAAGGTAATTAACTTTATCAGTCTCATGAAACTTTTTTAAGGAAGGCCTTGCTGGCCCCTAGTTTTGGTAAGGGGGCGGTCGGAATTATTGCTAAAATAAAGAATCCACGGTCATTCGCAATCAAAAAAAGCCTAAAATGGCGTTAGAATGATAAACGGAAAGACTGGTCAAGATCCCTGATCAGGTATTCTGCAGATTCCAGACCGATGTATAACCGAAGCATACGGTGTTCCTTAATATTTGTATCGAAATCCGTGTCGTTCATACCTGCACACCGCGGTAAAATCAACGACTCATGGCCACCCCAACTAACGGCCATCATTATATGCTTTAGGTTTTCGCAAAACCGTACAATTTCCTTTCTTTCTCTGGCTTTTACAAAGAAACTGATGAGTCCGCCGGCGTTTTGCATTTGCTTCCGCGCAAGTTCGAATTGGGGAAACGACTCATCCAGTGGAAATAAAACGGATTCCACCTGGGGGTGATTTTTCAGAAAGCTCAGCACTTCACGGGTAGTTGCCGCTATTCGTCCGAGTCGCGTGTCCAGCGTACGCAAACCTCTGATAAGTAGCCAGGCATTGAAGGGCTGAATGCCACTTCCCACAGCCATATATTCACAGTCAAATATTTTTTTTATCATCTGGCGGTTACCGGTCAGAATACCACCCAGTGTATCGCTGTGGCCCCCGATATACTTTGTTGCCGTCTGCATACTGATGTCAATACCCATCGGAATCGGTCTCTGATAAAGAGGGGTACAATAGGAATTATCCATGAGTGTAATCAGATTCCGTCTTTTGGCAAAATCAGCAACCTTTTCCATGTCCTGAATTGCAAAACTCCATGAATTAGGACTCTCCAGGTAAATGAAACGGCTGTTTGGTTTCGCCGCTTTCTCAAATTGTCCGATTTCCGTTCCGGCAATATATGTAGTGTCAACACCAAACCGCCGGAATATTAAATCAAACATGCGCTTCACCCAACTGTAAGGGTTCTCAACCGAAATGATATGATCGCCCGCATTGACGTTTGCGAGAACCGCAACAAAAATGGCTGCCGCTCCACTATTAAAAACCAGGCAGTCTTCGGCCTGATCCAGTGCTGCTAGTTTTTTTCTTAGAATATCAACGGTAGGATTCAGACCTCTGCTGTACAGGTATCCTGAATATTCATCGGCAAACAATTTTTTTAGCTCTTCTACTCTATTTATGCGGAAGTTGCTGGTTTGAATGATAGGAGGTGCGACAGCATTAAAGTATTCTGACCGGTCCTCACCCAGTTCATTCAGTATATATGACAGATCCATTATTTTTTTTGAACCACAATTTAAGCTTAAAGCGTAAAGCTTAATGGTTAAAGCCCTGCGGTCAACATTTTTCGATGATTTCTGAATCCAGATCCGCATACTTGTTTAAAAAAACAACTGAGTCACATTGCCGGATGGTGGTAAGCCGGTGGGCAATCACTATAATTGTTTTTTTCTGATTATAAAACCAACGCAGGGTGTTCAGCACTTTTTTCTCGCTACCCGCATCAAGGGCTGAGGTAGCCTCATCCAAAATTAAAATCTGCGGATCTTTGTATAACGCGCGCGCGATACCGATCTTCTGTTTCTGGCCGCCTGATAAATTCATGCCCTGTTCACGTATGATCGTCCGGTAACGATCCGGCAACCGATCGATGAAAGACTGCAATCCAAGCCGATGACAGATTTCATAAATGCGATCCATATCCGGCTCATCTTCTCCGAGTGCGATATTGTATATAAAATCGCCCTCAAAAATGTCTATATGCTGTTGAACCGCCGCAATATTTTTTCTCAATGTTCTCGTCGAAAGAAGCTGTATATCCACATCGCCGATCATTATTTTGCCTTTGTCAGGCGTATATATTTTCTGAATCAGTGACAGCAAAGTGGATTTTCCTGATCCGCTTTCACCGATGACTGCTGTTATTCGCCCCATGGGGAGTCGGATATTCTGGCCATTTAAAACAACCGTTCCCGGATCGTATGAAAAATGAACATCCTCGAAAACCAAATCTCCCTCCGGAAAACTTGCTATCTGAAGATTCCCGTTTTTTTCTGTTTCCAGATCCGTAATTTCAAAAAGACGGTCGGCAGCAATGAATGCATCCTGCAAAGGCTTGTTAGCATGAATCAATGCCTGAACCGGAATGGCAAAATAAGCGGCGATCGTGAAAAAAGAAATAAGCTCACCAGGTAACAGGCTATGACCCATTACCAGATTTGCGCCGTTCCAAAGTAAAATGATCATCAGCAAACCGGTTAGCCACTCGGAGAGATGCGACATTAATAAACCATTACGACTGCTGATAAACACCGATTGCATCAGTAGATTAAATTTGTTTTCCGTCTTAATATAAAAAAAATCCTCAGTTCCGAACCGGCGTATGGTTGAAATTCCCTGAATAGTTTCCATCAAATGATTTTCGATACCAGCACCTGATTTCATTATTTTTCGCTGCCATTTTGCATTCACCCTGTTGTTTATCCGATAGATGGAAAAGTAGAATGGAATGGCCATCAGACACAGGATAGCCAGTTTCCAATTGAATATGAACATTAAAATCAGACTCAGCAACATGACGAATATATTTACAATTATACCCAGTGCAACATCATTGATGAATGCACGAATACGCATGGCATCATTTATACGGCTCACCAATTCGCCGGTTCTCATACTATCGAAGAAACGCTGCGGCATATTTAAAAGATGTCTGTAATATCCCAGAATCAGACTCCTGTCCATATGCTGACCGGCGCGCAGGATGATGATTGATTTCAGATATCCTGCAACGAATCTGAACCAAAATAAAAGGATCATAATTAAACCCAGCGTCCTTAGCAGGTTGTGATCTGTGCCTGGCAGAATTATATCTATGATACTCTGAATATAAAAGGATGTTGAGAATGCAAGCCCGGCATATATGATAGCAAGCAGAACGGCCATCGCCATGACTCTCTGATGCGGGCGGACCATCTGCCAGCATTTGATGAAAAGAGATTTCTTTTCGTTAACGCGCAGAAAATCATCTGACGGTACCAACAGCAGGACAATGCCAGACCACTGCCTGTTAAAAGAGTGTATATTATCCCGGAATATTTTACCAAAGGCGGGATCCATTAACCAGATATATCTGCTGGTTATTTTATAAATCACTACAAAATGCTGCAAGCCGTTTTGTACTATGTGAAATATTGCCGGTGTTTGGATTTGTGTGATATCATGTTCCGGCGACCGGACTCCTTTGGTCCTGAATCTTAATTGTTCTGCGGCCTCCATGAGCCCGTGTAAACTTGTACCATGTTTACCTGTTCCGGCATATTGCCTGATACGACTGACGGGAAGATGCAGCCCGTAATACGATGATACAGACGCCAGACAGGCGGCACCGCAATCAGCAGCATCCCTTTGTTTTATCTGAATAAATTTTTTCATCTCGGTATGATTTCGGCTGTCGATAAAAAAGAGACTTCCTGCGAAGTCTCTTTTATTTTCAAAAAGAAAGTCCTGGGCTGTCACCCGGAATTCTTGTATGGCTTTTGAATTTCTCTATTAAGAAAATAAATTCGCGATCTTACCGGCAGCATAGCCCAGCCAGTAGGCCAGGCTTTCACCTGCTACAATGTGCTTTGTTTCTTCCTTACTCAATTCTTCCATTCCCGCCGGCAACCCGAATTTGGGGTCATTTCTTTGAGATTGCATTTTTTGCGGGTTCCATAATTTGAACATCATCTTCCTCATACAAAATTTTTATTAGCTCCTACTCTTCGCAATATGCGTGGGTTTCGGAATTCCCATCTCCAGCAAAATAGCATGGCAGCCTGCAGAAAAAAATACCCTCTTATGGTAAGCTGAATGCGCAATGCGTAAAGCGTAACGCATTATTAAACATCATTTCATGATTGGAATGAAATGCAGGAAATAATTGTACAGTTAAAAAAGAAATGCCTTACGCTTTAGGCTTTACGCTTTAGGCTTTGCGCTTTACGCTCAGGAAGTAAATCAACATGAAAACGCCCATGACGATCAGGGCCGTGAGTGCAGTCCAGGGAGTATCTAAAACGATACTGACGGCGACAAAGGAATAAGCAGAAATAAAAACTATCGGAAGCAATGGATATAACTTCATCTGGTAAAACTCTTCGCCGTTCGGATGCACTTTTTCCTTTCTCAGTTTAAATATAGTTCCGGCAGATGCTGCCATTCCAAAGCAATCCAGGAAAATGGTAAAACTCAGGATTCTGTCAAAGGCCTTCATCCAAAAAACGATCACCACACAGACGGCTGCAAAAGCCGTCAGCGATGTGAATAACACGTCGGTGGTTGCAGTACGTTTTGAAAATATTTTTGGCAATACACCATCTTCAGCCATGGCATACATAACCCGCGGATTGCTCATCAGGAGAACATTCACATATGCAAGCACCGAGAGAAAAAGAAGAATGGAAAGAATCTTGCCAGCTGCTTCCCCAAAAACATGGGCCGCCATTACCGAGGCAATTCCCTTTGTGTTCCGAAGACCATCCAGGCCAATTACGCGTATATATGCATAATTTATACTCAGGTATAGTATGATGATAATAAATATGCCCATAAATATTCCACGCGGGATATTCCTTCCGGGTCGGGCAATTTCGGATCCGAAGTTAATCGTCTGTTGATATCCGCCATATGTAAAAGATACGGCAATCAACCCCACACCAAACCCTTTCAAATAGGCGATCCATCCCGGGAAAACCGCATGCGGCAGTATATTGGAATTGGAACTGTCCGCAAAAAACAGCGGCGTAATTAGAAGTACGACCAGAGAAATTTTAATGATCGTTAGTACATTTTGTGTTCGCGAACTCATTTTCAGTCCGAGCAGATTTACTCCGTAAAACAAAAGAATAGAAAATAACGCGATAGCGATTTCCCTGGCCTGGAGGGATGATGGGTCGGCAACCGAAGGAAAAATAATACCGGAGATATATTCAGCACCGATCAGCGCGACGCCTGTAAGAGAGGCAGCATTGGAAATTAAAATGATACAATTAATGGCAAATGCGATGGATGGATGATATCCGTAAGAAAAGATTTTATAATAACCACCGGTCACCGGCAGCCTGGAACCAATTTCAGCATATGTTAATGCGCCGCACAAAGCGATCACTCCTCCAACAATCCAGGTAAAGAAAAACAGGAAGGCATCCGGAACCTGCCTGGCTACATTCGCAGGTGTCCGGAATATACCCATACCAATCACCAGGCTCACTACGATCATCGTGCAATCAAAAACGCCCAGCTTTACATTCTTTGTCATAGTATATATTCATCCGGGCCGGTTCCCGCATAAAAACCAGGAGAATGCAGTTAAGATAATGAATTATTCTTTTCTACTTTTACCTCCGAATAAACCTGGGAATGAAAAACTGGATCTGTGGAACGCTTTTGATGATGTCAGGAATGGCCTTCGGACAGGATAGTTCGAATATGAAGCCTCCGGATAAACCGGCAGAACTGATAAAGAACCCTGATACATTGGACAGAAAGCTGTTGCAGGAAGTAGTCGTTAGTGCCTATGAACAAAACCGGCGACTGGCAGACGTATCTGCAGCCATTGGTGTAATCACAACAGCAGAATGGAATCGGTATAACAGTATGAGTATAGTGCCGGCGATGAATAGTATACCGGGTGTGCGTATGGAAGAAAGATCACCCGGCAGTTATAGAATTAGTTTCCGGGGAAGCACACTCCGTTCTCCTTTTGGCGTCAGAAACGTGAAAGTTTACCTGGATGGAATACCTTTCACCGATCCGGGTGGTAATACCTATTTGACACAACTCGCCCCCTTCGATATGTATTCCCTCGAATTGATCAAAGGTCCGGCAGGCAGTTTATATGGTGCCGCCACAGGTGGCGCCCTGCTTATTAAATCAAAACCGAATATCTGGGAATCCGGATTTACAGCTGAATATAGTTACGGTTCATATAATAGTAACACGATCAATGCACAAGTCCGGCTGGGCAATCAGCAGGCCGGAAATATCATCAATTATTCGCATCAGACTTCCGACGGATATCGAGATCATACCAACCTGCGCCGGGATATTGTTACCTGGGAGTCCATGTTGAAAAATACCGATAAACAAACGCTGAGTACGTATGCATTTTACGGTGATCTCTATTATCAGACGCCCGGCGCCTTAACACTGGCTGAATACAATGCAAATCCAAAACAGGCCCGCCCCGCCGCAGCCGGAAACCCTTCTGCTGAGCAATCCCAGGCAGCGATATATCAGAAGACATTTATGGCGGGCATCACCAATACCTATCGCATTAGTTCAACCTTTGAGAATACAACTAATTTTTACGGTGCTTATACGAATTACAAAAATCCAACTTTCAGGAATTACGAGTTTCGCAGTGAACCACATTTCGGCGGAAGAACCATTTTTAATTATACTACCGATATACTTCATATCAGTTTCGGCGGAGAAGCTCAGAAAGGGTTTTTCCAGACACAGGACTACGGAAACACGAATGGTGCGCCGGATACTTTACAGACGAACGACAATATCAATACCTGGACCTACACTTTTTTTGCGCAGGCTGATCTGTTTTTCGGGAATGGCTGGCAGGCTTCGGCCGGACTGAGTTTTAACGAAGCATTTATTGGTATCGACCGGATTTCCGTTCCCGGATTTGTACCAAGAAATAAAACATTTGGAAATGAACTGGCTCCGCGGTTTGCCCTTTCAAAAAAGATTATACCCAATGTATTACTTTATGTAAGTGTGTCAAAAGGTTTTTCGCCCCCCGCTGTTGCCGAGGTGTTGCCCTCCACCGGAAGCATCAACACAGATCTTCAACCGGAAAAAGGAATCAGTTATGAAACGGGTATAAAATCAGGATTTTTTAATCAGCGGCTGTATGTGGAAGTTATTGGATTTTATTTTGAACTGCAGGACGCGATCGTCGTACGCAAGGATTCAAGCAATGCAGATTATTATGTCAATGCCGGATCAACTACTCAGAAAGGGATTGAATCACAGGTATCCTATCAGCTATTACCCTCCGCCATGGGATTTATCAACAGCGCGCGTCTCTGGGCTTCCTATACACTGGATAATTTTACTTATGGTGATTTTAAAAAAAATACGATTAATTACGAAGGCAAGCATCTGCCGGGCGTGGCTGACAATACGTTTACAGGTGGTATCGACCTGAACAGCAGGCCCGGAATTTTTCTTCATCTCACCTATTATTACAGCGATAAAATGCCGCTGGATGATGCCAATAGCGCATATGCAGGCGCATATCAACTGGCGGGTGGGAGAATCGGATATTCCACAACTTTACAAAAATTGAATCTTACTATTTTCACCGGAGTGAATAATGCCTTCAATGCCAAATACAGCCTCGGCAACGATATCAATGCCGCAGGCGGCAGATATTACAATGCCGCGGCCACAGCCAATTATTTTATCGGGCTAAGAGTCAATTTTAATAAAACGGCTAAAAAATAAATTCTTCGTTCTTCTCACTCACTGCTTTACATTTGCAGAATCTGGTCCCCGCAAAAGCGGGGTTAAAAGGGAAGTCCGGTGAGATACCGGCGCTATCCCCGTAGCTGTGAGTTTCATCTCCCGCCGATGGCGGGAGAAAAAGTTTACACTGCAGCCACTGTGCCGTTTCGGCGGGATGGGAAGGCAGTAAACAGGAAACAAGCCAGAAGACCTGCCAGAAAAATATTAATCGCAACGCTTTCGGGTGAAAGGCAGGCGGAGTATATACGGCTCTCCCATTATTCCCCGCTCGTCATCCACGCTTTAGCGAATTTTTTTATGGGATGAACAAGAAGAAAAAAACAAGAGGGACCAGAGTATTCTATGCCGTCAGGTTTGTTCTCATCAGCATGGGATTATTTATCTTGCCGGGAGGCTTTTTGTTTGCCCAAATTAAAACCGATAGTACAAGGGTTTTGCAGAAAGTGACGGTAACGGGTGAAAAAAAACAAAATCCGTTCATGTCCATCGTCTCCGTACAGGTTCTGGATCATGAAGCGCTTTTGCAGATTAATGCTGAAAATATTGCAGAGGCGGCCAAATATTTCTCCGGTGTTTTAATCAAGGATTATGGGGGAGTTGGCGGTTTAAAAACAATTTCAGTGAGAAGCCTCGGAGGACTCAATACGGGTCTGGTATATGACGGAATAAATATTGCCGACGCTCAGACCGGTCAGGTTGATCTGAGTAAATTTTCAGCAACTTTTGTGCAGTTATTGGAAATATATCAGGCCAATCCACAACAGATTCCCCTGCCGGCGCGTATTTATTCATCCGCCTCCATCCTCTCCTTTGCCAGCAATTCATTTAATACGATAAACTTTTCAAAAACTCAATGGCAGTCAGGAATGAATGGGGGTTCTTTCGGTTTATGGCAACCTTATGCAGGTATTTACGTACCTGCGACTAAAAATATGGCGGTAAGTGCAAACGCTCAGGCTACATGGGCCAAGGGAAACTATCCGTATTATATCGAGAATGGCATGTTCTCACAAAGTGCCTATCGTACCAATTCCGATATACATGCCTTTCAGGGTGAAATAAATATTGTAAATCGCTTCACCGATAGTTCCATTTTGCAAACGAAGGTCTGGGGTTATCAGTCCGAAAGAGGTTTGCCGGGCAGTATCATTTTTTTCAACAACATATCGGTACAACGACTACAGGATAAGGATTTTTTTGTTCAAAGCCGGTACCTGAATAAATTAAATAATACCACTACCATTCTGGCATCGGCTAAATACAGCTCCATGTTTACGAAATACACAGATCCCAATTTCCTGAATAACGCAGGGGGACTGGATGACAGGTATACACAAAATGAGATTTATGGGAGCCTGGCACTTAGTCATCATTTGGGTGAATATTTTTTATTCTCCCTGGCTTCTGACCTGGCATCTACACATCTTTCAGCCAACATACATTCTTTCCCCACTCCCACCCGAACGAGTGCATGGAACAATCTGATGATTCAGTTTACGAAGACACACTGGCAGATAAGTGCCTCTTTGTTAAATACAAATATCCATGATCAGACTGTGGTTGGAACAGCGGCCGCCAATAAAAATAAATTCACTCCTGCCTTTGCTATAGGATATAAACCTCTTTCAGAAAGTCCCTTTTTGTTCCGTTTTTTTTACAAAGATATTTTCCGGATGCCTACATTTAACGATCTGTACTATACCTATAATTTGAATATCAATCCCAGGCTCCTCCCTGAATATTCCGAACAATACGATGCAGGGTTTACATATACCAGAAATTTCAGAGCCTCTTTGAGCCAGTTCAGCTTCAGCGCGGATGGCTATTACAATAATATCAGGGACAAAATTATTGCAGTACCGGCTCAAAATCTTTTTATCTGGACTATGAAGAATATTGGTAAGGTCCGTATAACGGGCATCGACATCAATGGACAAATCAATGGTAAATTCTCGACTGATTTTAAATGGTCCGCCAGGGTGGCTTATACCTGGCAACAGGCCCTCGATGTAACGGATCCGTCGAGTTCAGTATATAAGGATGAAATTCCGTATACGCCCAATCAATCGGGCTCCGGTATGGCCGCTGTATATTATAAAATCTGGGGCACCGGCTACAGCATTTTATTTTCAGATGAAAGATATACATTGGGAGAAAACGACCCAACCAATCTGTTACCGGGCTGGAACGAACAGGATGTTTTTGTGTCGGCCCGAATCCCTTCCAAAAATTTTCAAACAACCATCAAGGGAGAAGTGAACAATTTATTCAACCAGCGATATGAGGTTATTCGCTACTATCCGATGCCTGGCAGATCTTATAAAATAAGTCTAACTATTAACAACTTATAAAAACTCAAATATGAAAAAAAACAAACTGTTATTTGTGGCCTGTATACTACTCTCTTTCTTATTTTCCTGTTCGAAGAATAATTCGTCAGCCCCCCCACCTGTTCCGCCTAAAGTGACCACGGGTATATTTGTTTTGAACCAGGGAACCTATGGTGCGAATAATACCACGCTGACTTATTATGATTTTGCAACAGGCACACAAACTACGGATTTCTTTAAAAATGTAAACGGTTTCGGTCTGGGTGATACCGGCAGCGACTTCATAATATATGGTGGTAAGATGTATATCGTTATGAATGTTTCCGGTTATGTAGCCGTAGCAAATAGCGTTACGGCAAAGTTTATCGATACGATCAGCTTTAAAAATGCCGGTGTAAACCGAGGACCGGAGAATATCGCAGCTGCGGGTGGAAACGTATTTGTCTCCTCCACTGATGGAACGGTGGCCGTCATCGACACTGCCTCCCTTGCCGTCACAAAATATATTACCGTCGGATCAAATCCGGCGCAGATGGTGGTTGCCAACGACAATTTATTCGTCAGCAATACGGGTGGTTTTAGCGCAACATTCGATTCCACCCTGTCTATCATTCCTTTGAATGAACTTACCGAAACCGGCAGGATTGTAGTAGGATTAAATCCGGGAAGTATTACAACAGACAATGCAGGTAACATTTATGTTGTATGTACGGGTGATTATGCTACCGTCAAACCAAGACTGGTAAAAATAAACATCAACTCAAGTACCCTGCAATCAGTTGACAGTGTGTTTGGCGCCATTCGATATTATAGTAGTAATTTATTTACCACCGGTGGTTCTCTGGGCTCTGCCAACGTGGGGATTTTCAATTCTACCAGTCTGGCTGCCGTCAGATCCTCATTTATAACGGATGGAACGGTGGTTGTAAATCCTTATGGTCTGGACATAGACCCCGCTACGGGTGATGTGTATGTGGGTGATGCAAAAGATTATGTTTCTTCCGGTGAGGTTTTTTGTTTTGATAAAACAGGAAAAAAGAAATTCAGTTTCTCTGTTTCACCCGGTATCAGTCCGTTTAAGACTGTACTGGTTCAGCAATAGCCAACAAGTATAAGAGTTAATAACTAATCATTAATAATTAATAATTAGTTTTGGATTCTTACTTCAACTTTAACTTACAACATGCAATCAGGATTTAACGAGTTACTGACTGTGACGTTTACCTTGTTTGCCGTAATTGATGTTGTAGGCTCGATCCCCCTTCTTCTTTCACTGAAGAAGCAGATGGGTGGAATTCCAGAAGTGAAAGCGACTCTGATATCGGGCGGCCTGATGATTTTATTCCTCTTTCTCGGAGAGCCGTTATTGCATGTACTCGGAGTTGAAACTCATTCTTTTGCTGTCGCCGGGTCAATCATCATTTTCATTCTCGGAATGGAGATGGTTCTGGGAATCGAATTTTTCAAAGCAGACAAAAATGCCAAATCCTCATTGGTAGTGCCGATTGCCTTTCCGCTGATTGCAGGTTCCGGAACACTTACCACCATCATATCGCTGAAAGCGAATTATACTGAAAGTATGCTGTTGATTGCTATCCTGGTCAATCTGATCGTTGTTTATGTTGTTCTGAAATCCCTCGACCTCATCGAACGGATTTTAGGACCTGGCGGCATGATTGCCATACGTAAATTTTTTGGCGTAATATTGCTGGCCATTGCCATTAAAATCTTCAGTAGCAATGTGCCCGGATTGATAAAATAGGCCTCGTCGTACAATGGATAGTATAAGAGTTTCCGAAGCTCCAGATCCAGGTTCGATTCCTGGCGAGGCCACTTCCCCTTCCTAATTCAGCGGGTTACATCGAATCAGTTACCCGGTTTGTCGAAATAATTTCCGGATATCGTTGCCTTGGGTAGTTTTGTGGTAGATAGAATATTATATTAACCCCTGTAAAGTGTCTTGTTTATGGAATACGATAACGACCGGGTGGTAAAAGGCATTCACAAAACCGAGTTGTATTGCTGGGTATTTTTTGTGCTGTTGAACCCACTGGTGAACAGCCTGGCCATATTCCCGCGTCAACAAACAGCCTGGATTGCCTTAATACTGGTAAGCATCTTCGTTTCACCACTGTACATTATTTATTCAAGAACTATCGTAACTAAGTTTCTTTATAAAGAAAAACATTTGCTATTTGGCCTTCTGACGATTTTGTTCTTCCTGGTTGTAATCAGTCTGGTTTTCGTGCTGAACGGGATCATGTTGTTTTTTGTTCAGGGAGTGGGACAATACTACTTTGCATTTTCTACAGTTAACCTGGCCCGTGAAGGCAGCTGGATTTTCATTAATACTTTTCTGGCTGTGTCAATTTCATATCTGAGAAGAAACCTAAATGAGGAGGAGACGATTGAAGATCTTCAAAAGGATAATACTTTTTACAAACTCCGTTATTTCCGCACACAATTAAACCCTCATTTTCTTTTCAACACGCTTAATAGCATTTATTCTCTCAGTCTCGCTAAACACGATAAGACACCGGAAGTGGTGATCAGGTTATCCGATATTATGCGTTTTCTGATTTATGAATGCAATGAAGAGAAAATACCATTGGAAAAAGAAATTGAATTCATAAAGAATTATATAGAGATTGAAAAAATACGATATGATGCCGACATCCGGTTCACAATCGAAGGGACTACGGAGGGAATCATGATTGAACCATTTTTGTTCATTTCATTTATAGAAAACGGATTCAAACATGCAATTGACAATTCATTTGCAAAGCCATTTATTTATATAACACTGAAAGTAAGTAAAGAACAGATTGTTCTCAATGTAATTAACAATACCAGTCTCGAACTGGAAACCCAGGCGAAGAAAATACAGGGCAAGGGCCTTGTCAACAGCAAAAGTGTACTGGAATTGCTCTATCCGGATGCATATTCACTGGATATTATTCAAACTGAAATAAAGGACAGAAAGGATAGTAAATCGAGGTTTAAAAATGCGAAGGAAAGGTTACAGCAATTATATCCGGATGCTCATACACTTGACGTAATTTTGAGTAACAATACATTCACCGTTTCTTTAATTTTATTAACCGGCTTGCTTGATAAGATGTATCATTATAGAAGATGAGAGACTGGCTCAGGATGTTATTAAAAATCACCTGCAGAGATCCGGCCGATTTGACTTACTTGGCACATACCGGAATGCACCCGAAGCAAAAGAGGCACTTGAACGGGACACAGTGGACCTGATTTTCCTGGATATCCAGCTACCCGGAATGACGGGTCTGAATTTCCTGCGTTCCCTTACCAATCCACCGCTTGTTGTATTTACCACCTCATATCCGGAATACGCTTTGGAAAGTTATGAATTCAATGTAATCGATTATTTGTTGAAACCGGTGTCTTATGAACGATTTTCAAAAACCATTGACAAAATTATTGACGGTAAAATTTTTAAAACGCCCGGCGCCGAAATAAAAACAGTAAACCGGGATCATATTTTTATCCGGTCCGAAGGGAAGTTTTTCAGGATAGGTTTTTCCGAAATCATTTATATTGAAGGCATGAAGGACTATCTTAAAATCCATACAGCAGAACACATCATTGTCACCCACCAGACCATGATTGATATGGAAAACATTCTTCCTGTCAGCAACTTCATCCGAATACATAAATCTTATATCATTTCAGTTGCTTACATAAAAGCCGTATTTGGAAATTCTGTCGATATGGGTCAGACACAATTACCGATCGGACTTAATTATAAAGAGCGGATTATGAGTTTTGTGACCGGCAAATCCTTTGGAACGTTGTAACTTGCGAAATGGCAGTGGATTTTCCTTCATCGCCGGAATAAAACGTGGAGTAAAGTGTGTTTTTGTACTTGTGCATATCGGTAAATTTCATTTAACTAAGATTCCTAAATAATTTCATTCAGCGGCCTATTCCTTTTAATCAGTAAAACTATTTATAATTTGATATCTTAGCACGGGTATCCGGATTATTTTACACTCAAATTATTTATACCGCGACATCTATTCAGGCGCCCTTCCAACATGAATGAATTAGTTTACCATCTGAAAAGTCTGAAACAAATGATTGACATAGCTGGAAATAAAACAAATACATTGACATCGATTCAATCCGACATTGAAAACATCCGCCAGATTCCGATTATTCCCTCTCTGCTCGAGGTCATTTGCCGGATAACAGGAATGGGATTTGCGGCCATTGCGCGCGTTACTGAAGAAAAATGGGTGGCCTGCAGTGTAAAAGACGACATTTTATTCGGTCTTAAAACGGGTGGCGAGTTAAAGCTGGAGACCACAATTTGCAACGAAATACGACAAACCCACCAGGCCATTGTAATCGATGATGTGGAAAAAGATAAAATTTTTTGTGAACATCCAACACCACGTATGTATGGATTTCAAAGTTATATCTCGGTGCCTATTTTCAGAAAGGACGGACGTTTCTTTGGAACCCTTTGCGCGATTGATCCCAAACCACATCGTCTGAATACTCCCGAGATTCTTGGCATGTTTAATTTGTTCGCTGATCTGATATCATTTCATCTTCAGTCTATCGAACAGGTTGCTTTTATGGAATCAAAATTAAAAGATGAACAGGTAACCTCCGGGCTCAGGGAACAATTCATTGCCATCCTGGGTCATGATCTGAGAAATCCACTCAGCGCAATCACGTTCAGTTCTGAACTGCTTCTTGAATTGCCACTGGATAAGGAAGCCATTTCACTTATTAATATTATTAAAAAAAGCTCCGGCAGAATGGGCAGGTTAATAAAAAACACTTTGGATTTCGCAAAAGGCCGACTCGGTGGCGGGATCATTTTAAACTGGTCAAATAGTGAGCTTCTGCAGCCAATCCTGGAAGATGTTATAGAGGAACATCAAACGGTTCGGCCGGATGTTGACATCAAGGCACATTTTGACCTTAAAGAATCTGTGTTTTGTGACGACAGCCGGATAGCCGATTTGTTTTCTAATCTTTTAGGTAACGCACTTTCCCACGGTAGAACGGACGCCCCCATACATGTGGATATCATGGTTCATAATGGTGAATTCAGTATATCTGTTGCAAATTCCGGTGACAAAATTCCTGAGAACCTCATAGGTAAGATTTTTCAGCCTTTTTCTCAGGGTAAGGTAAAGAAAGGACAGGATGGTTTGGGACTCGGTCTTTTTATCGCATCCGAAATTGCGTTGGCACATGGTGGCCATATAAATGTCGTTTCAAATGAAACCGAGACCCGCTTTACATTTACAATGCCTGCAAATTCTGACAAAGCCAATATCTAGCTGATCCTCTTAAAACCTGTATCCGATGCTGACTGCATATCTGAATCCAATTGCAGGAAATTTTTCTGTTGCAGACCCACTTTTATATACCTGTTTCGAGGAAGATAAATCACTAAGTAACGGAAACTTCGCTTTTAATGCATCCAATACAGCCTGCAGGGTTTCATTCTGGGTTAAACCTTCGATGTTGCCACTTATATCCGCCCTGAACGAATAATAGGTAAAAGAAGGACCAAACATTTCAGCATCTATTATAAATCTTTTTGCAATTACAAATTGGTACCCTACTTCAAATCCGACATTCAGGAGATTAATGCTCATGGCCAGGCTGGCCGATGATTTATTCCCACTGGAGTCAGTATGTGTGAGTGTATTATTCGAACTGAAATTATAATAACTTATATAGGGAGCCAGATAAATACCATGTGGGGCATTGTACTTATTTTCTTTCGGGAGATAAAATCTGAATTCTGCTCCAATCGTGTAACCAGTCTTATTTCTTGCATTTGTGAAATTTGTGTTTTGTAAACCAAGGTCTAGTTTTACCGGGAATTCATTATAACCACCAAAGACGTAGATGCTGTGGTTCTCATTTAAAATCCTTTCATATCCCATATGAAAAGAATTCGGATACAGAAGCCAGGATGAAATACTGACTTTTACAATATTTGGGTGTTCATTTATAAATTTAACAGCCGTATCCCTTAGCTGACTGAATCCTGATTGGCTGATGGCTATCATGATCGTCATGGTAATAGAAAAACGCAAGCGCAGATCATGTATAATTCCGTTCATATTTAAAATTGATTTTATAGTTGTAGATCACGGCTGCTTTTTTAGGTGTCCAATGCCGATCAAACTAAGTCAATTTCCTTCCCTCTTTTCACGTCAACACATTGGAACCAGGACAGGAACTCAGCCGTGATGTGATAACCAGAAAAAAATCCTATACGACAACATTGATTTAGGTCAATAAATATACTATTTTATAAATTATTGTGTCATAATGCTCTTTTGTTCTCAGTTTCCACCGGACCTGTCAAAGGTTCATATGACAATTATTTATAAAATACTATTTGTATAACACAACAAAGAGTAGCCGGTACGTCAGATTCTTTTAAGTTTTAATACGAGCTTTCGGGGACGCAATGTGATCAAAGGCCACATATCCGGAATTATATCTGTTGGAAAAATTTCGAATCTGGATAAAAATTCATGAAGGATAAAGGCCATTTCTGCCATGGCGAAATTATTTCCAATGCACATCCGGGGACCGGCTCCAAAGGGAAAGAAATTTTTTACTTTCTTGAATTTCAAAGGATCAGAAAAAATAAAACGATCTGGATCAAAAGCAGACTCATTATTCCAGTATTTCCTGTTTCGGTGCAAACCATAAAAAAACGGTAAAATGATAGTGCCTTTTGGAAAACTGAAACCATTGAATACATCATCATTTAAAGAAACTCTTTCAGTCATCCAGGCCGCCGGATACAAACGCATAGCTTCCGATATGACGGCATTGATATACTCATTTTTGGGGCTTTCAAGAATATTTATGTTTTCGATAGAGGACTTCAATTTCTTCATTACCTCAGGATGACTGGCGAGTAGATAGAGCATCCAGGAAAGTGTATTTGCAGTTGTTTCGTGACCGGCAAAAAGCAATACGTATATCTCATCTATCAGCTGTTCTTCTGTCATGACTTCATCTATATCTTCATATCGTGTGCTTAGGAGCATGTCGAGAAGGTCGTTATGAGAACTGTTCTCCGATTTCCGCTGTGCGATAATTTCTTTCAGGATACCTCTTATTTTTTTTGATCTCCTGAGAATCAGCCTGTCAGCTCCATTGAAAGCATAAAACAGCTTTCTGAAAGGTTCATTTACATCTTTCAATAAAAAATCCTGCAGATCAATGAATCCGTGACTCAAATCATCAATCGTCCGGGCAGGTAAGTTGATATCGAAAAGGGAATGAATCAATACATAAAATGAAAGCTTGTGCATGTGGGAGTAGATATCCGTATTTTCACCCGGTGGAATGGCGGAAATGATTTTCCTAGCAGAACCGATAACAATACCGTATAGATCCTGAATCTTATTGTGATGAAATCCGGGTTGGATCAGTCTTCTCTGTTTTAGCCAGCTTTGTCCGTTTGAAAAAAGTAATCCATTTCCAAATAAACGGGCAGCTGTTTTAGTACTTAACTCTGATTTCTGATAGTTGACATGATTATCCCTCAAGACGTATTGAATAAAATCAGGATCCTCTGTCAATATTATTCTACCTTTCCCGGTCAGAAAGGCGGAATACGTGCCTGAAAATTTCTTCATGTTACGGGAGATTGTCCCGATTGGATTTTTCAGAAATGTTACAGATGCGAAAAAGCTTCGCCATCGATTATTTCCAGGAGGAAAACGATAGGTATTTTTAATCGTTCTCAATTTCCAAGACCATTTTAGTAAATTTAACTCAATACTTCCCCAATACACTGAATAGAAACAGTTGGTTTCATGACAGAAATCAATTTCTGGCCGATCCATGATAGCGGGTTATAACTTTTAGAAATAAACAGATTATGAAAATTGCAATTATAGGAGCTGGTGGTAAAATTGGATCCAGGATTTCAGCAGAAGCGATTAGTCGCGGGCATTTTGTTACCGGAATATCACGTCATCCGGAAACGGGAATTAAAAATGAAAATATAAAATGGGTAAAGGCGGATGCTCTCAATTCAGAATCGCTGGCGTCTGTTATCCAGGGACACGATGCTTTAATCAGTGCATTTGGTATTGACTGGTCCAGACCGGAAACATATCCTCTGTTTGTTGATGTATCCAGATCCGAAATAGCTGCTGCTAAGAAAGCCGGCGTCAGGCGCATAATAGTGGTAGGCGGAGCGGGCAGTCTGGAAATAGCACCGGGAATACAATTAGTGGATACCCCACAATTCCCGGAAGAATGGAGAGCGGGTGCGAATGAACAAAGAAAATCGCTTGACGTTTTCCGTAGCGAAAATGAACTGGACTGGACATTTTTTAGTCCGGCCATTATTATCGAACCTGGTCCCCGTACCGGCCGGTTCCGATTGGGAAAAGACAATCCCGTTTTTGATGAAAAGGGAAAGAGTCAAATTAGCTATGACGACTATGCGATCGCTCTGATTGATGAACTTGAAAAACCTCAGTTTATCAGGCAACGTTTTACAATCGGATATTAAAACCGCCTCAAACTTATTGTTTATACTAAAAAAGCGTTCCGCTTAAGGCCTTAGGCTATAGGCCTATTTGGCCTGTTTTTAACAATCATTTCAGAGAGGTACAGAATATTTTGCCAGACAATTCGTTTTCAGAGAAATAAGGTCCCGTTCATTGCAATAATTCGTTATTAAAATTATCTTGTAAGGCCAATAAATCCTTATGAAACAACTACTTCTCATTCCTCTCTTTCTGCATATGAGTGGTGGGCACTGGTTTAATAAAGCTTCTTATCCTACCATAGATCTCATGCCTGTACGAATGGAACCCTGGCCTATAAATCTTCAGAGAGTGATATATTATACTGATACCTGTTATGCATTTCAGTTCAGGGATCAGTCCACGATGAATGCGGTGGCCATTAAGACCATGGATCTCGAAACAATGGAACAATTAAAATATTTTAAAGACGGCCTGACGACCCTAAAAAAGGGATCGAATGGAGATATTGCGGAATTCAGAAATTATGCGATCAAAAAGGTCGGAACAAATAAGGAAAATACATGGTACATCCTTAGTTACGATGGAGCAGTCACTAATTTCCAGGAGCCGCAGGTAAACCGTATGATCTATATCATTAATGATTTAATTGCAAGCCAACATTAATTCTTCATTTTAAAATCAAGACGTTCGTATGAAAAATCTCTTACTGTTCATCCTGTTGTCACCGCTTGCCATGAAAGCGCAATTCAAAATTGTAAATTCTGCCACGATTAATATTGTGGACGTGAGGCAGGGTACTTGGCCCATCAGCCTGCAAAGAATTACAAAACCATCAGATACCTGCTATGTACTTCAGTTTAGAACACAGGAATATAGTAATTCAGTCATCATAAAGACGCTGAAATTCCGTGACCTGGGCCAATTGAAATACTTCCAGCAGGGTCTCGCCGCTTTAAAATCCGGTAATAATGGAGATGTGGCTGAATTCAAGGATTATACAATCAAACGTGTGGATGTTTATAAAGAAGGTATTTCGTATATACTAACCTGTGATGGTGGTCTGACGAATTTCCAGCAACCTGAAGCCGACAGGATGATGGCAGCGATAAATAAACAATAATTAATACCTATTGAGGCAACCGGTTGCGCAGGAGTCCATAAAATGTGGTTCCTGCCAACGCACCGGCGATAACGATGAACATAACAGTATAACCCTGTCCAAGCAAAACAAATATAGGACCCGGGCAGGCTCCTGTTAATGCCCAACCCATACCAAATATGGAGCCGCCGATCAAATACTTTTTCCAGCGTTTATCTTTTTCTTCCAGATGGATTGGGCGGCCATAAAAATCTTTCAGACGATACTCTTTGATAATGGCCACCAGGATTACTCCCAGAATCACAGCTGAGCCGATGATTCCATACATAAAAACGGACTGAAACCGGAACATCTCCTGAATTCGATACCAGGAGACAGCTTCTGATTTTGTCATGATAATCCCAAACACGATCCCGATTATAATATATTTAACTGCCCTGATTATGGCTCCCATAAAGTTTATTTGAATATATAAGGAAACAGGAGATGCGTTGTAAATAATCCGCCAATAAAAAACCCAATCACAGCTATTAATGAAGGCAACTGGAGATTCGAAAGTCCCGAGATAGCATGTCCTGATGTACAACCGCCCGCATAGCGTGTTCCAAATCCAATTAAAAACCCACCCCCGAGGAATATGAATAAACCCCTCCCTGTATGGAGATAACTCCAGTTAAAAATGGCTTCCGGCTCCAGGTGTCCGTCAAAGGGAATATTCAATTTCTGCAGGTCAGCAATAGTAGCAGCAGAAAGTTTGAGTGGCTCAGGTGATTGCAGATACCTGACAGCGATATAACCACCGATGAGCGAGCCCAGCATAAACCATATATTCCAAAGTTGTCTTTTCCAATTGAAGTTAAAGTAAGAAATCTGCTTTCCCAATCCAAGCATCGAACAGATATTTGAAAGGTTTTTGGAAAATCCAAATGATTTTCCAAAAAATAAAAGGACTGCCATAATTCCGGCAATCGCAGGACCCGAAACATACCAGGGCCACGGCTTACTTAAAAGTGAAATCATTTTTATTTTTCTTAATTGTGGCTCTCCTGGATGACCATTATAATTAACAGCTAATGGCGGGAAATCTCTTGGAACGCGGCTTTAAATACACGCACTCCATCTTACACCTTTGGTTTCAGGAGTTTTCTCTTCAGGAGACTACGGGTTTCCTGAAGAGATTCTAAATCGGTAAATGCGTCTTTAGGAACCAGAAAAAACGCCCTGCTATTGAAATACAAATGAAAGAAAAAAGGTGTTTCCAGGTAACTGCTAAAATCGTTCCACGCCCATGCCAATGATCCCCTTTGCGTTTGCAATAATACTTCATTGTCGTTAAAATCCATACTGAAACGATCCTGGAAAGTATAAGATTTTTTATACACGCTCAGAGGTAATATCGTCCAGAATGTCAGCAGCAGAACAAACCACATGATAGAAAACAACAAAAACGATAATGGCTGGATTTTATGCATATAAAATAAAATGGCACTCAGGATGGTAAAGAGATTTACAATAATCAGTAAAATTTTTATCTCAGGTCTGGAAATAAAATGATGTCTGAGGGCACTCATCACCTGTTTTTTATCATATTGAAAATGTATGATCATTTTACCGGGTAAGTTGTTGTTCTGTAACACTCCATTCGTAAAGTGCCTTGCCGTCTTCTCCCACAAACTGAACCATGCAGGTCCTTTCATTTTTTTTTCCATGAACAGAAATTCTGGCATAGTTCCTTTTCTCAACCAGACTTCCCGGAACACGAGCCGGATTATCTATTTCAGCACCCCTCACTTTAGCCACACCACTTGTGAATGGCGAAACGGTAATGTCGTATAATGTATAATCATCTTTTCTTTCAGCCTTAACGATTTCACTATGGTGCCGGTCACCTGTCAAAAATAAAACACCTTCAATATGGTTCCCGTTTAAAAAATCCATCAATTCATGATACTCATAACTATATTTATAAAATCCTTCGTCCCTGCTCATCGGATTCAGGGTCTGGCTGCCGACTACAATAACTTTAAATGTTGCGAGGCTTTGCACCAATGCGTCTTCCAGCCAATGCAACTGTTTTTGTCCGAAAAAATGCTTCTCCGGATTAGGTTTTCCATTTACGCTATCTGCAAATTCATCTGCACTCCTGAAGTATCGATCGTCGGTTAAAAACAAATCCATATCGCTATAGGATAACTGTGAATAGATTCCTTTTTGATCTTCTCCATAAAATGGATTGCACCAATACTTCATAAATATTTCCCGGGAAACATCTTTTAGTCCGTAGGAACTGCCAGAATTATCCGGTCCATAATCATGATCGTCCCAAATGGCATATTGAGGCATACTCTTCAACAGGTTCCTCAATACGGGCTGTGCACGGTCTCTGGAAGCACGGTACCAAAGTCCCCACGGGCTGAGCAAGTCCACCTCACGGGTGTACCAGTTGTCACCCAGCCAGAGAGTAAAGGCTGCGGTATCCTTTGCCATCGATTCAAAAATAATCGAATCACCGCCATACGGTTTACCCGGGCGATCATATATTGGTTCATTAAAATAGGCGCAGCTTCCGGTGATAAAACTGAAATCGGGCGCCGGATTGCGCCATTGCCACAGATCCTTTGTATGAAATGAGCCGATGACAGAAGATTTCTGTTGATTTAAGATAAACTGGTATTGGTAAATGCTGTTGATATCCAGCCCGCCGATATCCATGCGGAGAGGATTGAATTCTTTACCCAGTGTGCCATCGTAGGTTTTACTCCAGGAATTTTCAGGATGCCCCTGTTTCCAATATAACAGTACTACTGAGTTAATATCTGATGATACCTGCAGCCATAGGGACGCAGTTCTTAATTCGACCTGACCCAGCATCGGTCCGGATACAACAGGTACTTCTTTTATGGATTGGGCCTGGGTGAAGATAACAGGCATAAAATAAAAAATCAACCAGCGCTTTTTCATACCATACATTGGATTCACAATGTACTAAGAAGCGACTTGATTGATGAAAATCGGGCAGCAGGAATTTATCTCGTAATATTCTTGCACTTTGAGTAATGATTGTTTGCAGCCTGATACGGTGTTATGTCACGGTTACAGGAATATATCAGGGATAAAAGGAGTGCCAGGGCAAGGATCTTTTTCATGGTGATATTTAAGTTATCAATAAACGTTTTCGTAGAGTATAAAATTGTTATTGATGACCCAAATTCCCTTTCAAATAATGGGAGATTTTCCCATTCCGGGAAGAAGGAAAGATTGGTGGTTGACGTTGGCGGTTGACGGTTGACGGTTAACGGTTGACCTGATGGCTTCAGCTTTACGCCCTCAGCTTTGAGCCTTAAGTATAACATAGAACCCCATATAGAAATATGGGGTTCCGGGTTAAGTAAAACCGTCCAAAGTATCTTACAGGGGTTAGCTGCAGCCCATGCTGTTTCCACAGTTAAGGCATTTATAACAGGTTCCGGAGCGGATAGTGATATGTCCGCAGGTATTGCAGGCCGGTGCATCGCTTTGCATACTCTTTGCAGCAGCATTTACGGCACTCATTCCGGAGTCAGTATTCATTGTTTTTGATAACTGTTTAGGAAGCGGATTTGACAGGGAAACCGATGGCTTTGCCACAACCCTTACTTCACTCAATTCATGCGTTTTTTTTTCCATTTCTGTAATCGGCTGGTCCCAGTCGGCTGTGCCAGTATTCATTACTTCCGGTTTGTCAAGGACGTGTACCAGATCCGTTCTGCCCAGGTATTCGTAGGCCATGGACCGGAAGATAAAGTCGACAATCGAAGTCGTGCTTTTGATATTCGGATGATCAACCATGCCCGCGGGTTCAAACCGTGTAAATACAAATTTTTCCACGAATTCCTCCAGGGGAACACCATATTGCAGACCAATGGAAATCGCAATGGCGAAACAGTTCAGCATACTGCGCATAGTGGCTCCTTCTTTGGCCATGTCAATGAAAATCTCACCCAGCGAACCGTCAGTGTATTCGCCCGTTCTAAGGAAAATAACCTGCCCGTTAATTTTAGCCTTCTGGGTAAAACCGCGTCTTTTTGCAGGAAGTGTTCTGCGTTCTACGATAGTAGCCAGCTCTCTTTTTAATTTCGTGTCAGGAGAAGCCTGAACTCTTTTTTGTACTTCGATCAACAATTCCTGCACGGTCAGTTTACTCATATCCACTATATGAGGTTCCATGGCTGCCAGGGGTTCATTCGGAATGCTCGTTTTAACTTCCTCTGTATTTTCCGTTTTTTTCTTTTTGTCTGATTTATTACTTAGCGGTTGTGAAAGTTTTGATCCATCCCGGTAAAGGGCGCAGGCTTTAAGGGCCAGTTTCCAGCTAAGCAGGTAAGCGTCAGCGATTTCATCGATGGTTGCTTCATTTGGAAGGTTGATTGTTTTTGAAATGGCCCCGCTGATAAATGGCTGTACGGCACTCATCATACGGATATGACCATGGGCATGGATAAAACGTTCGCCTATCTTACCACATTTGTTGGCGCAATCAAAAACCGGAAGATGTTCGTTTTTTAACAGGGGTGCGCCTTCCACCGTCATGGTACCGCAGATATAATCATTGGCTTCTGTGATCTGTTCGTCGCTGTATCCGAGAGCCTCCAGCAGATTCCATTCAAAATTATAGTATTGTTCAGCCGAAAATCCCAAACGCTGAAGGCATTCTTCCCCCAGATTATATACATTGAATACAAATCCAATTTCAAATGCAGAAGCCACTGCATTGTCAAGTTTTCTGATTTCTTCAGCAAAAAATCCTTTTTCACTCAGACTCTGGTGATTGATATGTGGTGCGCCGGCAAATGTTCCTGCGCCGACGGCATATTTTACGATGGAATCAATTTCCTTTTCAGCATAGCCCATATTTCTCAGAGCAGCGGGCACCGACTGATTTATGATTTTAAAATAACCACCTCCGGAGAGTTTTTTGAATTTTACCAGGGCGAAGTCCGGTTCCACCCCTGTGGTATCGCAATCCATCACAAGACCAATGGTTCCGGTAGGTGCTATGACGGTTGACTGTGCATTACGATATCCGTATTTTTCCCCCAGCTGAACGGCATCGTCCCAGGCCTTGGTAGCTGACTTCAACAGGTAATCCGGACAATATTTTGCCCTGATACCCTGCGGTTTGATTTCGAGAGATTCGTATTCATCCGCGTCATAGGCAGCCAGGCGGTGATTACGCATAACACGGAGCATTGCATCCCTGTTTTCTTCAAATTTTGGAAAAGGGCCCATCGTCCGCGCTATTTCTGCGCTGGTTTTATACGAAATGCCCGTCATAATTGCACTGATGGCGCCTGCAATGCCTCTCGCTTCTTCGCTGTCATAGGGAATTCCCATGACCATCAGCATTGAGCCGAGGTTTGCATAACCAAGGCCGAGCGTCCGATAATCATAAGACAACTGAGCCACTTCCTTCGAAGGAAACTGGGCCATCAGCACGGAAATTTCCAGCACAACTGTCCACAGGCGACACGTGTACTCAAAACCTTCTACGTCGATAATATTTGTGGTTTCATCATAGAACCTGCGAAGATTAACAGAAGCCAGGTTACAGGCCGTGTTGTCCAGGAACATGTACTCGGAGCAAGGGTTGGAAGCCCGGATACGGCCACCATTGGGGCAGGTATGCCACTCATTAATAGTGGTGTCGTATTGGGTACCCGGGTCAGCACAACGCCAAGCAGCGTACGAAATCTGGTTCCAGACTTCTCTGGCAGGAATCTTTTTCATTACTCTTCCGTCACTTCTTGCTTTCAGTTCCCAGTCTTCCCCATGTTCCAGTTTCTCAAAAAATGAGTTCGGAATTCTTACTGAATTATTTGAATTCTGTCCGCTGACAGTTTTATAAGCTTCACCTTCATAGTCACTGGCATATCCCGCAGAAATCAGTGCAGCGACTTTTTTTTCTTCTTCCTGTTTCCAGTTGATAAAGTCCATGATTTCGGGATGATCCAGGTCCAGGCATACCATTTTAGCCGCTCGGCGCGTTGTTCCACCCGATTTGATGGCACCCGCTGCACGATCACCGATTTTAAGAAAACTCATGAGGCCGCTGGAAGTTCCGCCACCACTTAGTTTTTCTCCTTCACCCCGAATATTTGAAAAGTTTGTTCCGACACCTGATCCGTATTTGAAAATACGGGCCTCGCGGACCCACAGGTCCATAATGCCTCCGTCGTTGACAAGATCATCTTCCACACTCAGAATAAAACAGGCATGGGGTTGTGGACGCTCATAAGCAGAAGTGGATTTTTTTAGCTGGCCATCATTCTGATCAACGAAATAGTGACCCTGTGGTTTTCCTGTAATGCCATAACTTTCATATAGTCCTGTGTTAAACCATTGCGGACTATTGGGAACACAGGCCTGGTTAAGTATGGAATAAACCAATTCTTCATAAAAAATATTCGCATCTTTTGCTGTTGCGAAATAGCCATATTTCACCCCCCATACTTTCCAGCAATTTGCCATTCGATGAGCGACCTGTTTTACAGAAGTTTCGCGACCGAGGGTTCCATCGGCCAGAGGAACTCCTGCTTTACGGAAATATTTTTGCGCCAGGATATCCGTCGCAATCTGACTCCATCCTTTGGGAACCTCCACATTATTCATCTCAAATACAATCTCTCCCGACGGATTTCGGATCACCGAACTACGATAATCATATTCGAACTGATCAAAAACATTGATGTCGTCGCGGGTGTACCGACGGTTGAAAAGCAAACCGTTCGCAGATTGCGTATGAGTAGCCATAAAATGGAAGTTCTTTACGTGGTTAGGAAAATCGTTAGCTTATTACCAAATCGTTAAGCAGGTGACGAAAGTATTTTTTGATTTTGAATATTCCCATTGTAAATATTCACATTAACAACAAATGATGTTAATAATGAAGGAAGTTCAAGCTGGTATTACATCAGCGTTTTATGCACATGCTTTCAAAAATAAATTTTGGAAAAACCGAAGGAATCGTTTACTTATTATACCCGGACGGGTTTCGGAAAGCGGGAAAGTTTTCGCACATTTGTAAGGTAATCAACTACATGAAGGACGAAATATATTCTGCTTTACTGCTTAAAAAAAAAATCCGGCGTAAATCCTTCGCCCTTCTCATCGACCCTGATAAAGTGGACCAGGTAAAACTCCCTGCCCTCGTAGAGCTGGCTGTACAGGCAAGAGTGGATTACCTGTTTGTTGGCGGAAGCCTGGTGGTAACCAATCATCTGGATCAGGTAGTTCTGCAAATTAAGTCCCTATGTAAAATTCCCATTATCCTTTTTCCCGGAACACCTTCTCAGGTTTCTGTACATGCCGACGCGTTGCTTTATTTATCCCTTATCTCGGGCAGAAATCCCGAACTGCTGATTGGCCAGCATGTCATTTCCGCTCCGGCAGTTCGAAAAAGCCGTCTGGAAATTATATCGACAGGGTATATGGTTATAGACGGCGGTGCCCCGACTACAGTGTCATATATCAGCAATGCACTGCCCATTCCGGCAGACAAAAATGAAATCGCATTATGCACTGCCATGGCGGGTGAAATGCTGGGAATGAAAATGATTTATATGGACGCCGGTAGCGGAGCCCGCAGGCCCATAACGACCGAGATGATCGAAAAGGTTGCTGAAAATATCGAAATACCGCTGCTTATAGGAGGCGGTATCCAGAATCCCGAAAAAGTATACCACAATGCCAGGGCCGGAGCGGATATTATTGTTGTCGGAAATGCGATCGAAAAAGACGCTTCACTGCTGGCAGAAATGGCATCGGCGCTGCATTCTGTAAGCCTACAGCCTAAAGCCTAAAACCATTTATAATTCTCAGATTCAATTCCACAGTTCACTTCCACATCCTCACATCTCCACCATTACATATTTCCATATTGTTAAGGTTCAGCTGTTTCCCTTAAAAAATATACCATAATTTCAGAAAAAGCTGTTACTTTGTAACGATAACAAGTCTAGTCATCCCATTTTTCAAAAAATGAAAAAAAACTCACCCATATCAATCCTTACCGGAATGATATTGCACGCCTTCAATAAGCGTGGGTTTTTTGTAGCGCCTGTATGCGTTATTTTTTCCGTTCGTCCCATTCCCTTTTGGGTACGACGTTGATATCTCCTATCCATAGTTTTCCGTATTCAGGATCTATGTCCGTAATCAGCCGGCTCTAATAATTCAATGACACCGTCATTGGCATTCTTTTATCCCACGTATTATCTCAATGGAACAAGAACAAAAGTTCAAAATAATGATCGCAAATGCCTCTTATCAGGATTTTGCGCAAATCATCTGTGATGAAATGGAATCCTCCGCCAAGGCCCGCGGAACCGGTATTGCAAAAAGAAGCCCCGACTATATCAGGGAAAAAATGCGGGAGGGAAAGGCCGTCATTGCATTTACCGAAGACGGTATCTGGGCGGGTTTCTGCTATATTGAAACCTGGAGCCATGGTGAATATGTTGCGAATTCCGGGTTGATAGTTGCCCCGCCGTTTCGTAAAAGCGGTCTCGCAAAAAATATAAAGAAAAAGATATTTGACCTCAGTCAGAAATTATATCCGAACGCCAAACTATTTGGTCTTACAACCGGACTGGCCGTAATGAAAATCAATTCCGACCTTGGCTATGAGCCGGTTACTTATTCGGAGCTCACCCAGGATGAAGCTTTCTGGGCAGGTTGTAAAAGCTGTGTGAATTACGAAATCCTCATGAGTAAAGAGAGGAAAAACTGTATGTGTACGGCTATGCTTTATGATCCAAAGGAACACAAACCCAAGGAAGAGGCTGCGCAGGATTTCAGGCAAAGAAGCAAGTTATATGAACGCTTTATGAAGATCAAACAATGGGGCCTTTTGAAAAACCTGCTGCGGAAAGAAAAGGTAGATATGATCCTGTCGGATCTCGGCCTGATTCGCCTGAATAAATTCAAAAAGGAAAAACTGGCTAAATAATAAGTTTATTAATGAATCCTGATAATAAAAAAGTTGTTTTAGCCTATAGCGGCGGCCTTGACACAACGTACTGCGCCATTTATCTCAAAAAGGTCAGGGGTTTGGAAGTACATGCATTGACGGTCAATACAGGTGGTTTCAGTCCGGAAGAAATGGAAGCCATTGAAAAAAGAGCCATAGCTCTGGGCGTCGCATCTTTCAGGTCGGTGGATGTGACCGAGGAATATTATCAAAGCTGTATACGGTTTCTGATCTATGGAAACGTACTGAAAAATGCTACATATCCGCTCAGTGTCAGTGCGGAAAGAATGGTGCAAGCCATTGCGGTCGCAAAATATGTGGAAGAAACCGGAGCAGGCTACGTGGCGCACGGAAGTACGGGTGCCGGAAATGACCAGGTGCGATTTGATATGGTTTTTACCGGTATGGTTCCGGAAGCCACGATCCTTACACCCATCCGGGATTTGAAGCTCAGCCGTGAACAGGAAATTCAGTTTCTGAAAGACAACGGCGTGGAAATGAATTTTGAAAAGGCCAAATACAGTATTAACAAAGGCTTATGGGGAACGTCTGTCGGTGGCCGCGAAACACTGAATTCAAAAGATTACCTGCCGGAGGATGCCTGGCCAACCCAACTTTCTCAAAAGGATCAGAAAAAAATTACACTTCATTTTCAAAAGGGCGAACTAATCTCAATCGATGATCGGGATTTTGAACATCCTGTGCGGGCTATACAATACCTGCAATCCGTGGCACAGCCATATGCGATCGGACGGGATATTCATGTGGGCGACACTATTATCGGCATCAAGGGTCGCGTTGGTTTTGAGGCGGCTGCGCCGCTGATCATTATTAAAGCACATCACCTGCTGGAAAAGCATGTATTGACCAAATGGCAATTATACTGGAAGGAACAACTGAGCAGCTGGTACGGGAACTGGTTACACGAAGGACAAATGTTGGATCCGACTATGCGTAACATTGAAAAATTTCTGGAAGATTCACAGGCAACCGTATCAGGAAAAGTTTTTGTCACTCTTGAACCTTACCGGTATACGATAACAGGAATTGAAAGTGAACACGACCTGATGAGCAGTCGGTTTGGTTCTTACGGAGAAATGAACAGCGGGTGGACAGGTGACGATGTAAAAGGATTTGCAAAAATATTTGGCAATCAAACGGCGATCTTTCATAAAATCAACGATCCTGGAAATCCATTAAAATGAAAAAAATCAGGATTGGCATCACAGGTGGGGCCGGATATACCGGAGGGGAACTTATTCGCATATTGCTGAATCATCCTCATGCTGAGCTGATTTCTGTACAGAGTAAGAGTCATGCCGGACAACGATTGTCTGCTATACATCAGGATCTGGCAGGGGAAACGGATCTTCAATTTTCCGAGTCCCTTTCTACCGGCATCGATCTTCTTTATCTATGTGTGGGTCATGGCGAGGCCCGGAAATATCTGATGGGAAATAAAATCAATTCCGATATCCGGATCATCGATTTGTCCCAGGATTTCAGGATCGAGTCAAACAATCGTATTACTACAACACGGGAACCTTTTATTTATGGTTTACCGGAATTAAACCGGGATGCCATCAGGACGGCTCAATATGTCGCCAATCCCGGATGTTTCGCAACAACCATAGAACTGGGCCTTCTGCCACTGGCCAAACAAGGATGGTTAACCGAAGTGTACACCACCGGCATTACGGGGTCTACCGGTGCGGGACAAAGCCTGAATGCCACTTCACATTTTTCGTGGAGAGCGAATAATATTCAAGCTTATAAAACCCTGGTACATCAGCATCTGGCGGAGATTAATCAGTCCATGAATCAATATCAAAAGGATTTTGGTTCGAACAAACTGCATTTCGTTCCATGGCGTGGAGATTTTACGCGGGGAATTTTTGTTAGCTCGCAAACGAAAACCAGCCAGGATTTACCCGGTTTGGTCAAATTGTATGAGGATTATTATGCGGGTCACCCATTTACTGTGGTAAGCGAATCGCCTGTTTTTTTAAAACAGGTCGTCAATACAAATAAATGTATCATTCAACTCGAAAAACAGGATGACACGCTGGTTATTCATTCTGCCTCGGATAATTTGCTGAAGGGCGCCAGCGGACAGGCGGTACAGAATATGAATTTAATGTTCGGGTTGGAAGAGACTGCCGGATTAAAATTTAAAGCAAACTATTTCTAAGCCTGAAGCGTGAGGCTTGAGGCGTGAAGCAAAACAACAACATGCAGAATTTTTGTTATTAAAAATATTTTTAAATACGGCCTCCAGCCTCACGCTTCCGGCCTCAAGCTTAACAAAATGAAATTATTCGACGTATATCCTATTAACGAAATTACTGTAACGAGAGCGAAAGGTTCTTATCTCTGGGATGATGCCGGTCAGCAATATCTGGATATGTATGGAGGTCACGCGGTGATTTCGATCGGTCATACCCATCCGCATTTCGTTGCCAGGATTACGCGGCAGCTGCATCAGGTTGCCTTTTATTCTAATTCGATTCACATACCTCTTCAACAGGAACTTGCAGACAAATTAGGAAAATTATCAGGCAAAGAGCAGTATCAGTTGTTCCTATGTAATTCAGGTGCGGAAGCCAATGAAAATGCCATGAAGCTTGCATCGTTTCATACCGGCCGTAAAAAGATTGTTGCATTCAACAAGTCCTTCCACGGAAGAACCTCACTGGCAGTAGCTGTGACCGATAATCCCTCCATCGTTGCACCGGTTAACCAGACCGAAAACGTCGTCTTCCTTCCGTTTAATGACACGGACATTCTTAAAGAATATTTTGATAATCATGGTCGTGAAGTCGCCGCTGTAATTGTAGAGGGCATACAGGGAGTTGGGGGAATTAATGTAGCTGAAGATTCTTTTCTTAAGAAAATACGAACATTATGTACTGATTACGACGCTTTGTTTATTGCGGACGAAGTGCAATGCGGTTATGGCAGAACAGGTGAATTTTTTTCAATCGACAGCGCGGGTGTTGATGCAGATATTTACAGTATGGCTAAAGGTATGGGAAACGGGTTCCCGGTTGCCGGAATTCTGATTGCACCGTTTTTGAAACCTAAATATGGTATGCTCGGAACAACATTTGGAGGCAACCATTTGGCATGTGCTGCCGCTCTTGCCGTTTTAGAAGTGATTGAAGAGGAAAACCTGATGCAGAATGCGAAATCAACAGGAGAATTTTTAATTTCCCGATTGAAAAAAATAAGAGATCTTAAAAATGTGCGTGGCAAAGGATTAATGATTGGATTTGATGTGGAAGGCCAATTGAAGGAATTGAAAAAAAATCTTCTTTTTCATCAACAGGTATTTACCGGAGAAGCAAAACCGAACGCGATTCGACTCCTGCCTTCCCTGTCTCTGAGAAAAAAAGAAGCGGAAGAATTCCTCGAATCGCTGGAAGAGGAAATAAACAATATGGTTTCATCTCCCAATCTGGTAAATCAGGCATGAAGAATTTTATTTCAATAGCAGACGTTACCAACATTGATCACCTTGTAACACAGGCGCTGCGCTATAAAAAACATCCCTATGCTGACCAAATACTTGGACAGGGGAAAAAAATCGGTCTTCTTTTTTTAAATCCCAGTTTACGTACTCGATTCAGTACACAGGTTGCTGCATTAAATCTTGGACTGGAGCCTCTTGTATTTAATGTGGATAAGGAGGGATGGGCATTGGAATTCGAAGAGGAAGCTATCATGAGCGGAAATACGGTGGAGCATATCAAAGATGCTGCACCCGTGCTCGGAAAATATTTTGATATTCTTTGTATCCGGACTTTCCCTTCATTAAAGAACAGGGAGGATGACTATAGTGAATTATATATTTCCCAGTTTGTAAAATATGCGGGCATCCCGGTGGTGAGTCTTGAAAGTGCTACCCTCCATCCGTTACAAAGCCTGACAGATATTCTCACCATTACTGAGTGTTTACAAAGCAATACGAAAATAACCAAGCCAAAAATTGTATTAACCTGGGCACCTCATGTAAAACCCTTACCACAATGTGTAGCAAATAGCTTTGCCCAATGGATCAACGCATGGGGCAGGGCGGATTTTGTTATAACACATCCTGAGGATTATGACCTGGATCCGCGATTCACTAATGGAGCCCGTATACTACATAACCAGGATGCGGCGCTTAAGGATGCTGATTTTGTTTATGTTAAAAACTGGAGCACCTATAAGGATTATGGGAAAATGTACACCAATGATCCGGAGTGGATGTTGTCCAACGAACAATTATTACTTACCAATCAGGCAAAAGTAATGCACTGTCTTCCGGTTCGACGTAATGTAGAATTGAGTGATGAGGTATTGGACGGACCGCATAGTATTGTTACGCAACAGGCAGCTAACCGGGTTTGGGCTGCCCAGTCCGTACTAAGTGAAATTCTTAAATCCTGATAATGGAAAGATTATATGTGGTCAAAATCGGTGGAAATATCATTGATGATGATCAGTTGCTTTCCTCATTCTTAAGAAAGTTTGCTGAGATCAGAAACAAAAAAGTTCTGATTCATGGCGGGGGCAAGCTGGCCACACGGATCGCCGAAAAATTAGGTATTCCCCAACAGATGATCGATGGGCGGCGTATAACAGACGCTGAAACATTAAAAATTGTAACTATGGTGTATGCCGGCTACATTAATAAGAATATCGTCGCCCGGTTAGAGTCACTGAAGTGCAATTCTCTTGGTATAACCGGAGCTGACGGGAATAGTATTCTTTCGCATAAAAGAGAGAAAGCAGGTATCGATTACGGATTCGCAGGTGATATTGACCAGGTGGATTCATCCTTGTTCATACAGCTGCTATCGAATGGGAAAACACTGGTAGTTGCCCCCATTACGCATGATGGCAAGGGTCAGCTACTGAATACGAATGCCGATACCATCGCCCAGGAAATTGCAAAGGCACTCAGTTCTTTTTTTGAAGTCGTGCTGATTTACAGCTTTGAAAAACCGGGTGTTTTAAAAGATGTGGAAAATGAAAATTCAGTGATCAACAAATTACATCTCGGATACTATAAAGAGTTGAAAGAAACAGAAAAAATTTTCGCGGGCATGATACCAAAACTCGACAATGCTTTTAAGGCGATTGATGCCGGAGTACAAAAAGTAATCATCGGCAAAGGTGAGGAACTGGACAGGCTAATTACGGGAAAATCCGGCACAACCATCAGTCATGAATAACACCTCAATAGAAAGTTTACAGGCAGAAGCCATCGCCTTACTCAAAGAGCTTATTGCCACACCTTCCTTCTCCAAGGAAGAAAATGATACAGCAGATCTCCTCTGTGCATTCTTCACCCGTCATGATATTCCTTTTTCCAGGGTTGGAAACAACATTTATGCCCGGAACAAAAACTATCATAGCTCGCGCAAGAGTATTTTACTGAATTCTCATCATGATACAGTTCGTCCCAACAAGGCCTACAGTATGGATCCGTTTACACCCACGGTCAGGGATGGTAAATTGTTTGGACTGGGAAGTAATGATGCCGGCGGATGCCTGGTAAGCCTGGCCGCTGTTTTTCTATTCTACTACAATCATGAAGATCCAAAACACAACATCGTTTTTGCAGCGAGCGCTGAAGAAGAAATCAGTGGCGTAAACGGAATCGAATTGGTATTGCCTTATCTCGGACAGATTGACTTTGGAATTGTCGGCGAGCCTACGAAGTTGGATATGGCTGTTGCGGAAAGGGGATTGATGGTGATTGACTGTGTAGCTTCTGGACGGGCGGGGCACGCCGCCCGGAATGAAGGCGAAAATGCCTTATATAAAGCCATTGACGATATCGAATGGATCCGGAATTTCCGTTTCGAAAAAAGAAGTGAACTGTTGGGAGAGACTCGCATGAGCGTGACTGTTATAGATACCGAAAATAAACAGCACAATGTGGTTCCCGCCCAGTGTAAATATGTAATAGATGTGCGGGTAAATGAATTGTATAATTTTGAGGAAATCCTTGATGCCCTTAAGAAAAACCTGAGGAGTAGTTTTAAGCCCAGGACCACCCGAATGAAATCTACCTCGATTCCGCTGGATCATCCGCTGGTTAAATCAGGCATGCGCCTGGGGAAAAACTATTATGGTTCCCCCACTACTTCCGATAAAGCCCTGATGCCCTTTCCGGCATTAAAAATGGGTCCCGGCGATTCAGCCAGAAGTCATACGGCGGATGAGTATATTTATATCGAGGAGATCCGGGAAGGAATCGACACCTATATCAAATTGCTCGATGGATTCATTTAAGCCTAAGGCCTAAAGCCCAAAGCCTAAATCCTTTTGTTATTTAATGTAATCAATCAGACACGATCAGGTAAATGAACTTATCATTTTACTTTTATTAATTTTCAAATTAGTCTTAGGGCTTTAGGCCTTGGGCTTTAAGCGTTAAAAATGAAACTCTGGGAAAAAGAAGGATCCGATATAAATGCGCAAATAGAGAAGTTCACAGTTGGACGTGACCCTGAATTTGATATGGTATTGGCCAAATATGATGTACAGGGCTCGATAGCTCATGCAAAGATGCTGGAATCTGTGAAAATGCTTGGTCCTGAAGAGGCGGCCGCAATACTGAAAGAACTTGAAAATATTGAAACAGAGATAACCCGGGGAGTATTCCGCATCGAAGATGGTGTAGAAGATATTCACTCACAGATTGAATTAAACCTGACTAAAAAAATCGGCGAAGCAGGAAAGAAAATTCATAGCGGCCGAAGCAGAAATGACCAGATTGCTGTTGATATCAAGTTATTTCTGCGTGCGGAACTTCAGGAATTGAAATCAGCTGCAAATAAACTTTTCGACTTATTAATTTCTCTCAGTCATCAATACAAAGATGATTTGTTGCCGGGTTATACGCATTTACAGATTGCCATGCCCTCGTCTTTCGGGCTTTGGTTCAGTGCGTATGCCGAAAGCCTGGTGGATGATCTTGAAATATTGTCGGCAGCTTATCAGGTAGTTAATAAGAATCCGTTGGGCAGTGGTGCGGGTTATGGATCGTCCTTTCCCCTCAACAGAAAATTGACCACCGAACTATTGGAATTTAACGGTCTTCATTATAATGTGGTTTATGCTCAGATGAGCCGGGGGAAAACTGAAAAACTCGTGTCCTTTGGCCTGGCCACTATCGCTGCTACGCTGTCCCGCCTGGCTATGGACGCCTGTCTGTACATGAATCAGAATTTCGGATTTATTTCATTTCCGGATGAACTGACAACGGGCAGTAGTATCATGCCCCATAAAAAAAATCCTGATGTTTTTGAATTAATCCGCGCCAGAAGTAACCGGATACAATCGGTTCCGAACGAACTTACACTTCTGATGAACAACCTGCCGTCGGGTTATCACAGAGATATGCAACTCACAAAGGAAATCTTATTTCCGGCAATTGAAGACTTAAAAAACTGTATCAACATGACATGGCTCATGTTTTCCCATGTACGGGTCCGAAAAGGCATTCTTCAGGATGAAAAATATAAATACCTGTTCAGTGTGGAAGCGGTAAACGAACTGGCCAATCAGGGAATCCCCTTCCGTGATGCTTACAAAACGATTGGCAACCAGATTGATAAGGGTGAATTTTCGTTCGACCAGTCGAAGCCGCTAAGACATACACACGAAGGCAGTCTGGGGAATTTAAATCTGCCGGAAATCATATCAGAAATGGAGAAAGTATTGAAAAAATTCTGAACCAAGAGAAGAGTTATAATTTTCTAATTTACCGAAAGGACTGCTGGCATTTCTTAATTTTATAGAAAGTATTTAATATGTATTCTGCTAAATATAACCGGCTCCTTCTTCCTCTTTTAATGCTTATTTGTTTGCAAAGTTTTTCGCAATCCGATGCTGAACAAAAAAAACAGGATCAATATAACCACCTTAAGAGCCAGATTGATTCAAGGAAATTTCGTTTTCATGCTTTATCGGCCACGTCAATGAAAGGTATGACCAGACAACTTACCGGTGATTATTTCCTGAAGCTTAATCAGGATAGTCTTTCGGTTGCCCTGCCATACTATGGACGTTCTTTCACAGCAGACTACCCTCCTACCGATATTACTACCGAATTTAATTCAACCCAATTCAGTTATAAATCCGATACTCCAAAAAAAGGCGGATGGAATATTACGATTATACCGAAAAACGAACCGAATGCAAGTAAGATTGATTTGTCCATAACCACCAGTGGATATTGCACCGTGCGTATCAGCAGTAATTCTCGCGAACCGATTTCATATTACGGAACCATTACGGATTACGACGCCAGGTAATATTCGGCTGGCGCTGGTTTATTCCATCTGAACACGGGTAGGCGTGTCCCTTCCTGAAATGATTGAACTCGCACTTAATCCGATCGCACGAATGATTTCCGTCATATTCGAAAGATCGAGTGTCTTTATTTCATCTCCAGGTTTATGATAATATTTTTCAACATCCATCTTGGAAGTCGAAATACTATGTGCCGGAACACCCAGTTTGGCCAACGACGCGTTATCGGAGCGTAGAAATAGCTGTTGTTCTGGGTATGGGTCCGGATAAAATTTGAACGGGGTATTTCCCAAATTTTTCTGCAGAATCAAGCCCAGATCTGACCTGTCATATCCTGAAATATAAGCCGAGTTCCTTCCCCATTTGCTTTCGGTTCCGATCATTTCTATGTTCAGCATGGCCTTTACTTTTTCAGGATTGATTTTTCCCGAAAAATAAGCAGATCCGAATTCGCCAATTTCCTCCGCGGTAAAAGCTGCAAAAATCAGGGTTCGCTCGTTTTTATTGAACTTACTGAAATAGCCCGCAAGAGTTATCACAGCCGTGGTTCCGGAGGCGTCATCGTTGGCGCCGTTATATATTGAATCGCCGGTTGCATCGGCCTTGCCAATTCCCAGATGATCATAATGTGCTGAAAAGATCACATATTCATCCGGTTTTGATTTACCGGGTATCATACCGATCAAATTGGTCAGGCTTTGTTTCTTCATTTTTTGTGTGATCTCAATACGGTATTGAACCGGATCTACTGATGTAAGTACATAAATATGATTGCCTTTCCCGCTAAACTGTGGCATATGTAGGTTCGCCAGCCAATTGAATTTTTTTGCCAGAGAGGTATCCACAAGGATTAAAACATTCTCCTCAGATTCGAGATATTTTAGAACGATTTCACTAAAATCATCGGAAGATTTTACATATATTTTTTGATAATGATCTTCCTGAGTTATTGTCAATGAAGATTCAGCGGAGAAAACAGCTACGTTTTTTTTATCAATCGGCTTACCATTGATGGCCATATTCGCATTCGTGTGCTCCGGTTCCATCATCACAAAATTCTGGTTGTAATCTTTTGAGCCGGGAAGTGGTTTTAGTCCGGCCTGGCTGAATTCCTTTGCTATAAAGGCAGCAGCTTTTTCTATACCTGGTGTAAACACCTGTCTTCCCTGCATATCATCGGCTGCCAGGGTTTTTTCAATCCGGCTTACCTCCGATTCAGTAATTGCCGGAAGGGTTTGTGCATGCAGAAATGAATGAACAATCAGAAGTACTGACAAAAGAAATAAACGCATATTTAGTTTGTGGAATAATTATAAACTCATCATTTCCTTGAACTTAACCGTTTGCCTTCTGCTGACTTCAATTTTTTCGCCGCCTTTTAGCTCCAGCAGAAGGCCTCCATTGAAATAGGGTTCGATTTTTTCGATGAGTCGCAGGTTCACAATATGCTTCCGGTTTGCACGAAAAAAAACTTTTTCATCCAGGCGTTCTTCCAATGCATTCAAAGATTTTAATATCAGCGGTTTATTGGATTGGAAATAAATTTTTGCATAATTTCCAACACTTTCAAATAGACGAATTTCTCCCAGTTTCACGAACCAGCATCTTTCACCGTCTTTTACAAATACCTGATCTGTTTCATGGAGCAGACTTTTATTAACTGCGATCTCGTCGTCAGATGCAGATTCACGATCACGGGTTTCTTCCAGGTGAAGTTTGTGCAATGCGTCTGCCAGCCTGCGGGGTTCAACAGGTTTTAACAAATAATCCAGCGCATTTACTTCAAATGCCTTCAAAGCATAGTCATCATAAGCCGTTGTGAAAATAACATCCGGTGCTTTGTCCAATTCTGCCAGCATGTCAAAACCTGTTTTGCCCGGCATCTGGATATCGAGAAAGATAAGGTCGGGATTGAGACTATCAATCTTTTCGATGCCTTCATTTGCATTTGCTGCCTCTGCAATGACTTCGATTTCCGGAAATTCCTGGAGTAATTTTTTCAATTCATTACGGGCTAGTCTTTCGTCGTCTATGATTACAGCTCTGATCATTTAGATAAATTTTTATGTCAATGGAATATGAAGTTCAGCTTCCACCATATTTCCGTTAATCTCCCTGATATTAAAGTCAGCATCTTCACCGAACAAAAGATGTAGCCGGTTGCGGGTACTCATTAGTCCGAAACCGTCCTCATTACCCGCTTTGTTCAAACGTCCTGTATTCCGGATAACCAGCTGATGATAACGCTCTTTTAAATTGGAAACAATTGTCACAGTTCCCCCGTTCACTTGCTTACTGATGCCATGTTTAATAGCATTCTCAACAAGTGTCTGCAACATCATAGGCGGAATCTGTTGAGTTAAGGTATTTTCTGCGATTTCATACTGCACATTCAGACGGTCTTCAAAGCGAATATGTTCCAGGGCCAGATAATCCTTCACTATGTTCAGTTCTTTCTCGAAAAAAACGGTTTCCTGTTTTTCCGTCTGCATGCTGCTTCTTAAAATATTACTCAGTTCGGTAATGGCGGTTCTTGCCCTCAGTGGGTTCTCATCAATTAATGCCCGGATGCTATTGAGTGCATTAAAGATAAAATGCGGGTTGATATGACTTTTGATCGTTTTTAACTCCAGTTCTTTTACCAGGGCTTCCAGTTTCAGGGTATCCAATTGCTGCTTTCTGCTTTTTTCGATATAGTGGAAGAAGTAATAAATCAGCGTCCAGGGAATAATATACAAGGCGTTTTCTAATGTCACCAATAGAAAACGGGTAGAGAATTCCAGTCTCTTACTTGTGTTGGTGGGGTCTATCCAATTGATTACTGTTATACGGAGAATGGTGTCCAACAAACAAACAATCAAAATACCCATGGCCAGTCTGGAAAGAGCTTTTTCAACGGGAAGTTGTAACCATCCTGCACGATGAATAAAAATTCGGAATAAATGGGTTGTAAAAATACCGGCTATCACCTGAAGGCAAAGGGGAATCAGAAACTGCAGATCCACTTTTCTTCCAAAAAGTATATTCATAAATACAATAATCAGTGCAAGAACCCCCCATCCCCCGATCTGGAGCCACCAATAGTATTTACTCGTCTTTTGCATAAGTTCAGCTAACGACAAAACTATATGATAAATCCTCTTTTCGGGGATTTTAAGTATTAATGGATAATTCCGGCCATCTGGCGGTCACCCGACTCCGGGAAGGGAGTTCGGCTCAGCCTGCTGTGTATATCAGCGGAAAACGTTATTTTTACCCGTTTAAATGAAGCTGATGGACCTCCAACCGGGACCTCTTTTAAAAACCGTTGATTCCCCTGAAGACCTTAAGAGATTAACCAGGGATGAGTTACAACAACTCAGCGATGAATTACGTCAGTATGTCATTGATGTGGTTAGCCTGTATGGAGGTCATTTTGCGGCCAGTCTGGGGGTTATTGAGTTAACGGTGGCATTACACCATGTATTTAACACCCCCTATGATCAATTGGTTTGGGATGTTGGCCATCAGGCATATGGACATAAAATTCTTACCGGGCGCCGGGATAATTTTTCTACGAATAGAAAATACAAAGGGTTAAGCGGATTCCCAAACCGGTCTGAAAGCATCTATGATACATTTGGTGTCGGCCATTCATCCACTTCCATCAGCGCCGCCCTTGGCATGTCGATGGCCGCAAAATATAAAGGCGAAACGGATAGAAAAGTAGTTGCTGTGATCGGAGACGGTGCCCTGACAGCCGGACTGGCTTTCGAAGGGATGAATCATGCCGGTGTGGCTGATTCCGACCTGCTGATCATTCTAAATGATAATTGCATGAGCATCGATCCGAATGTGGGGGCGCTCAAAGAATATTTAACAGATATCACAACTTCCCAAACTTATAATAAATTCAAGGACGATATCTGGAAAGCACTGGGCAAACTACCGGTGGGTGGTCATTTCAGCCGTGAGATAGCCAGTAAGATTGAGCACAGTATAAAAAGTTTTGTAAGTAAAAGCAGTAACCTGTTTGAAGCGTTAAAGTTGCGGTATTTCGGCCCGATCGACGGACACAATCTCAATAAGCTGGTGGATACGCTGCAGGACTTAAAAAATATTCCCGGGCCCAAACTGCTGCATATCATTACCACCAAGGGTAAGGGTTATTCATTGGCTGAAAATGATCAAACAAAATGGCATGCACCCGGATTATTTGATAAAATCTCCGGCGAAATATATAAAAAGCAGTTCGATACAGTACAACCACCCAAGTACCAGGACGTGTTTGGACATACGATCATAGAACTGGCTGAAAAAAACCCTCATATTTTCGCCATTACGCCAGCCATGCCCAGCGGTAGTTCACTCAAGTTTATGATGGAGAAAATGCCCGATCGTGCATTCGATGTGGGCATATGCGAGCAACACGCCGTAACTCTGAGTGCAGGCATGACGACGCAGGGAATGCGGGTGTTTTGTAATATTTATTCGAGTTTTATGCAAAGAGCCTACGATCAGGTCATACATGACGTAGCTATTCAAAACCTTCCGGTGGTTTTCTGCCTTGACCGTGCCGGCCTGGTTGGTGAAGATGGTCCAACCCATCACGGTGCTTATGATATAGCCTATATGCGTTGTATTCCAAATCTGATAGTCAGTGCTCCGATGAATGAAACTGAATTACGCAACCTGATGTACACAGCACAACTGGAAAAAAATCAACATCCTTTTGTTATAAGATATCCCAGAGGAGAAGGTGTCTTGCCGGACTGGAAAACGCCTTTCCAGGAAATTGAAATCGGAAAAGGAAGAAGAGTAAAAGACGGAAAGGAAATTGCGATTTTATCTTTTGGCCATCCTGGAAATTTTGTAACTGCCGCCATCCGGAAACTTAGAACCGAAGATTTAGATGCCGCTCATTATGACTTACGTTTTGTAAAACCGATCGATGAGGAATTATTGCATGAGGTATTTAAAAAATTTGACAAAATAATCACGGTGGAAGACGGAACAGTGGCCGGTGGTTTCGGATCGGCGATTCTTGAATTCATGGCGAAAAATCAATACCGGGCGCGCATCGTTATGTTGGGCATACCTGATAAAATCATAGAGCACGGATCACCCAAACAACTTCAGCATGAAGCGGGTTTTGACGCAGATGCCATTTACGAAACAGCCAAAAAACTTTTAATAGAAGCGTCAAGTCTGAAACAGGAGGCTTGAACCAGGACGCCCCCTGCTTCTAATATTTAGCCCAACATAGGAACTTCAATAGCCAGTAACTGTGTGTTACTGTCGGCTTCTATATTCACTTTTTCAACATCAGAAATTCCTATAGCATCCCTTCTGATAAGCGATTGGCCCTCCGTACGAACGGTTCCTTCGATTACAAATAAATATAATCCGGAGTTTTTCCACTTCATGTTGTAACTGATCGATTTTCCTGCTTCCACATCCACCAGTGAAAAACGTGCATCCTGATTGATGTTCAGTGCCTGTTCAGAGGCATCGGGACTCACAACTGTTTGCCAGTTATTCTTCCGGTCATTGAGGTTAAACGTTTTTTGTCCATAAGCGGGTTTAATATTTTTGAATTTCGGAAAAACCCAAATCTGTAAAAATCTGGCTGTTTCGGTAGCAGATGAATTGTATTCGGAATGTCGAAGACCGGTTCCCGCACTCATGATCTGCACATCTCCTTTCCGGATAATACCTTCATTCCCGGTACTGTCTTTATGCGCTAAAGCTCATTCCAACGGGATGGACACGATTTCCATATTATCATGTGGATGTGCGCCAAATCCGCCTCCGCCGGCTACACTGTCATCATTCAACACCCGCAATGCACCAAAATGTACTTTTTTCGGATCGTGAAACTGACCAAAACTGAAAGAATGAAATGAGTCCAGCCAGCCCAGATTGACATGACCTCTCTCTTTTGCCGGATATAATATTGTATTCATGTAAGTATATTTAATGTTGAAACATCAAATAATATACCGGTCTTAGGCAAAAGACTTAAGGCGTAAAGCGTAACGCCTTTATGGCATAACTGTTAGCAATAATTGACAGTTTAGGCAGGTACCAGCAATCCGGTAGTATAAACGTACTTATTCTCTCAATATCTGAGCATTATTTCTGAGGTAGGGAAAAAGGACCAAACCAACCTTTTAAAGGGTCTAGCCCCCTATTAGCCCCCTGTTAAGCCCCTTTAATGTCCCAGTTAGATAATACTTGAATAGAGTTCTCCATATACTTAGGCGATGGCCTGATAATTATAGCTGACATATTCAAACAAAACAGGGTATGTAAGCATCGGGCGTTACGCTTTGTGCGTTACGCGTGAAGCGTTAGGCGTTCGTCGTTGTGCTCAAGTATAAAATTATTTCGTCCCTCGCCCACGAGGATATTCATGTAGCCCAACTGCACTAGCTCAAGGATGGAAAGAAAGAGGAAAATGGCATGCATCCGGTTTTCGCAGGCGTAAATAATTTTTTCGAATGGCACGGTGCGTTCCCGGCTAACCAATTCGATCAGGTGTTCCCTGCTGGCCTCAATGGTGTAATTATATTGAACAACCGTATGCCGGGGCTGGTTATTACGTTCCTGCATCCGCTGGATTACTTTCTCAAAAGTCTTCATCAGTTTGAACAAGCTGATGGATTGGATTTCTGTTCCCTCGCCGGATTCTTCTCCGATCTGAAGCAATTCCCTGTGAAGATTTCCTCGCCGAACCATTTTCATCCTGTGTTCTTCCATCTCTGCCAAACGAGCTGCAGCTTCTTTGTAACGTTTGTATTCGAGAACTTTATTCACCAGTTCCTGTCGCGGATCGATTTCGTTACCCTGATCATCCAGCTCCTTCCTTGGCAATAACATTCTGGCTTTGATGCGCATGAGTGTGGAAACAAATAAAATGAACTCACTGGAGAGTTCGATATTCAGGGTATCTTCTGTATGAATGAAATCCAGAAAGTCTTTGATCAGTTTATGAATCGGAATATTATAAATATCGAGTTCATCCCTTTCAATAAAAAATAACAGGAGATCGAAGGGACCTTCAAACTGGGACAAATGGATTTGGTATGAGGGAGAATGCATCGGCATTGTTGTGTTGCAAGAATAGTTAAAAAGCCTAAAGCCCAAAGCCTAAAGCCCAAAACTTTTGCTGACATTTAAGTCACATCCAAGCTTAAAGTTTCAATTGAAGTCCGATACCCAATAATTCCTGCAACTGGGGTTTGGCTCCCCCCTTCGTGCCATCAGAATTGACGGTTGAAACATCATTGTCGTATATAAGATTGAAAGTAACGGTCATTGCCAGGGCGCCGGTCACTTTGACGGCAATCAAATTAGTCAAATTGATGTCCACATCCTGTGGTTTGTGCAGATAATTTGAAAACAGGTCCAGTCTGCCCGTGTACACCGCGTTTTCACTGATTTTGGTCGTATAGGAAATAGTAGAATATGCTCCGAATTCAAGCCTTACATGTTTACCCGAATCGACTCCATAAGCTCCCTGAGCAGACAGTGAGTCATTTTTTACAATAGTCCATCTTAGCGTTGAGGGTGATATAAAAAAAGAAAATTTCTTATTCGGCATATAATTCAGACCAGGAGATAATATGATGTAAGCGGGCGCGAGAAAATCTGATGTGAGCACGGGCGCTTTATTTGCCGGATAAGCATAACCCGGAGCAAACTGTGATCGGAAATTGACGAGTCCGCTGATATACCAGTTCTTCCCAATATCATATCCATACTTTGAAAGAAAGTCGATTTTATCATCTGATTTGCGCGAACCAAGGCTGGTGGTCTTTAAAAATCCATAAGCGAGATCAATGGTGTTATCCCAGCTATTTTTTCCCAATTTATAATATGCGTATCCGCTAAAAAAGCTGGATAGCCCGATCGTGTTTTTATCTCCTCCGGCAGCCCAGTTATCCTGGGCTCCCTGTGTCATTGTGAAACGGAGAATACCGCCCGTTTTCCAAATCTTCGGAATAGTATCATTCGGATCTTTCTTGATTTCCCGGCTTGCTTCATCTCGCATTTGCTGGACAGATTTGTCCTGCGCCAAACTGATACAGATATTTAGTATTGCCAGAACACTGAATACGATTTTTTTCATATAAAATATGTTTCCCTGATCGAAAAAAGGCAGTTTACTATTTTATGGCAGGAAATCCAGACAATCTAAAATCAGACCACGCTAAGGTTTCCTGAGCTCATCTCTGATTTCTGTAAGGAGTTTTTCAGTGGCGGAAGGTTCTGCCGGCGCGGGTACTTTTTTATCTTCAATTGCCTTAAATCCTTTGACAATCAGAAAAAGTATGAAAGCAATGATGATGAATTTGATCACAGCAGCCAGAAAAAGGCCGTATTTAACTGCACCATACGTGAGTTTATCAAGATCCTGTGCGTTTGCGGCTTTCAGCGCAGGAGTAAGTAAAAGAGGTGTAATTACATTGTCAACGAGCGAGGATACGATGGCCCCAAAAGCACCACCAATAATAACGGCAACAGCCAGATCAACTACATTGCCGCGGAGCGCGAAGTCCCTGAACTCTTTTAAGATACTCATACAAGCAATTTTAATGATTAATGATAATACTGTTCAATAGATCAAATCAGACAGCCATAATTTCTTTTTCCTTGGATACCAGGTGTTTTTCGACTAAAGAAATATGCTGATCCGTGATTTCCTGCATCGTTTTTTCCGCATCCTTTGTCAGGTCTTCGCTTAATCCGTCCTTCTGCAATTTCCTGATTTCCTCGATTGCATCCCTGCGAATGTTCCGAACAGCCACCCGCGTTTGTTCCCCTTCTGCAAAAGCTTTTTTTACAAATTCTTTTCTTCTTTCCTCTGTCAATGGCGGCATAAAAAGACGAATGGTGTTGCCATCATTTTGCGGTGTTACACCCAGATTCGCATTGATAATAGCCCTCTCAATTGGCTGTAACATATTCTTTTCCCAGGGCTGGATGGTCAGCGTACGGGCATCTATGGCCGAAACATTGGCCATTTGACTGATTATTGTGGGCACTCCATAGTAGTCTACGGTTACACCCTCCAACATTTGTGGATTTGCTTTCCCGGCGCGGATTTTTGTAAGTTCATTCTCAAGGTGGGTAATTGCTTTAATCATGGAATCTTTAGCAACTTCCAGGGTAAAGTCTAATTCATCAGACATAGATGTAATTCTAGTTCAATTTTTTTAACTGATGCGGCTGATTAATTTTTTTGTTCCAGCATACTATCGCGAATAAAGGTAACCAATTTCGATTCCTTTACCTTTTCATTTTTATCAATTCCATCAGTTTCCCATGTTAATGTATCCCGGGATCTGGAATAATAAGCGACTGCTATAAATGAGAAGAAAATTGCAATAACTGATAAAATTAAGATGGTGCATCCAAGTGACCTCGCCAAATAAACAAACACGACCATACTCACGTTGATGGCTACCAGCAAAAGGGTGATAGTGCGATGTGAAAGACCCCGGTCCAGCAGGAGGTGATGAATATGGTTTCTGTCGGGACTAAACGGAGAACGACGTTTGAAAATGCGGATTGCAAACACCCGAAGAGTGTCCAGCAACGGAATCATAAGTACGGTAAACCCGATGGCGGGAGAAGATACTATCGGATTTACAGATTCCGGGCCATCTCCCGGATCTATAAATTTGAGTACTAAAATCGCATTCACAACCCCAACCAAAAGGGACCCCGTATCTCCCATAAAAATTTTCGCCGGCTGAAAATTAAAAATAAGAAAGGCAAGCAGGCTTCCGCATAATGAAAATGCAAGCACATAATAAGGCTCCATGCCGGAAGCATTCATAAAGAAATAGATCCCGAATAGCGCTGAAGACATCAAACCGAGCATGCCCGCCAACCCGTCTACACCATCAATCAGATTAAACGAGTTGATGATTACAATTACCGAGAAATAAGAAATCAACAGACTGAACATTTCAGGTAATTCATGTATGCCGAAAAAACCGTGCATACTCCGGATCTGTATACGTCCGTAATAAATGATAAGGAAGGCGGCAAGCACCTGACCTATAAATTTCTTTATTGGTGTAAGAACCAGAATGTCATCTTTCAATCCTAAAAAAAAGATAACCATAGTGGCTGCAATAAAATACTGGAATTCGGAAGAATATTTAAAATTGATAGTCAGCAGGCATCCAAATACAAATCCCGCAAAAATACCAATGCCGCCCAGGGGTGTGATCGCGACCTGATGAATTTTGCGTGCATCCGGTACGTCAAAAAGCTTCTTCATGTCCGCGACATTAATAATTACCGGAATCGCCAGAAAAGTGATGGTGAATGAAATAGAAAGAGAAAGTAGTACGTCAAACATGTACCTCGGTTTACATTAAATAATTTCTATCATTGCCAAAATCAAGCCTTAACCTTTCCTTCGTTCGTCCAGATTCAGCGTGCTGTAATTCAAGACATTCTGACGAGCAATGTTATCAATGTCACTGAGCGTATGAGCGAGCAAGTTAGAACAAAAGTTTAATATGTTCCGGGCCTGGGGTAAATAAATTCCATTAGCTTTGCGCACTTCAAATTATACCAATTTATATGGCTGATTTAAAGGCTGTTGCTTCACAAATCCGGCGGGATATTCTCAGAATGGTCCACGGTGCTTCCAGTGGTCATCCCGGGGGTTCTTTAGGATGTACGGATTTCTTTACCGTACTCTATTTCGACATCATGAAACATGATCCGAAATTTTCAATGGATGGGAAAAATGAAGATATTTTCTTCCTTAGCAACGGACATATTTCACCCGTGTTTTACTCAACCCTTGCCCGGTCCGGGTACTTTGATTTAAAAGAACTTGCTACTTTCCGAAAATTAAACAGCCGGTTACAGGGTCATCCTACAACCCACGAACACCTGCCGGGTGTACGCGTGGCCAGCGGTTCTCTGGGTCAGGGTTTGAGCGTTGCCATCGGTGCAGCCTTAAGTAAAAAACTCAATAAAGATTCAAATATTGTATTTTCCCTGCATGGTGACGGAGAATTGGATGAGGGTCAGAATTGGGAAGCATTGATGTTCGCAGCCCATCATAAAGTTGATAACCTTATTTCGACCGTTGACTGGAATCACCAGCAAATCGACGGTACGACCGATTCTGTGATGAATTTGGGCAATATCCGTCAAAAATTTGATGCTTTTGGATGGAAAACGTTGGAAACCAATGGAAATCAAATGGATGAATTATTAGCAACTCTTAAAGAAGCCAAATCTCTGACCGGTAAAGGTCAGCCGGTCGCTATACTTATGCATACTGTTATGGGTAAGGGTGTGGACTTTATGGAGAACGACCATGGCTGGCATGGCATAGCCCCCAGTGATGAGCAATTGGCGAAGGCCCTGGCCCAACTTCCCGAAACACTCGGAGACTACTAAATCACAAGTCTGGAAGACTGGAAGTCTGGACATGCACTTTTTACTAACTCTTAAAACAAATATTTTTACAATTTCAGTCTTCCAGACTTGTGTTTAAGTTTTTAGCTCAAAAGGCTGTAGTGCGGCTTTTCTCGCCGGTAACCACGAAGCTAACAGTACCACGATCAGAATAGTACCTCCGACAAGTATAAAATCTCCCGGGATCAATTTTACCGGATAATAATCAATCAGAAAGTTCCCCTCCAGGGGTACCAGTTTAAAATTAACCTGCATCCAGCAAAGCAAAATCGCGAGCAGAAATCCAAGTCCCCCGCCAATTACACCCAATAGAATTCCTTCATTAAGAAAAATCTGCTGGATAAACCTGTTATCGGCTCCCATGGCTTTGAGCACCTGAATATCTTTCTTTTTTTCAAGAACCAGCATGGTCAATGCACCCACAATATTAAATGCAGCAACGATCAATATGAGTGTAAGGATAATATAGATCACCCATTTTTCCATTTTCATGGTTCCAAATAAGGTCTGATTTTGCTCATCCCGCGACCGGATAAGGAATCCGGTTCCAAAAATTGACCGTAGTTTCTTTTTCATGTCACCATTTAAACGACCATCCTTTAAAGCTATTTCTATAGCTCCATACTGATTCGAATCCAGGCCCAGCATCCTCTGCATAAATCCAAGATTGGTGATCACATAGTGATTATCGAAATCCTCCTGAATTTTAAAAGTTCCGGCCGATGTCAGAGCATCGGTACGAATAGCAGAGGCTGCATCGGAGGGGTTAACAACCCCGTTACGGAAAAGATTAACTGTCATCGGTACTACTGAACGATCTGATTCTACATTTAAAGTAAATTCCACACCTGCCCCGAGCACAGCCAGGGGATGTTCTGCTGAGCCGACATGGTATTCACCCTTAAAAATATTTTGAGAGAGTCCGTTAATATTCTTGTAATTCTCATCAACACCTTTCAATAATACCGGAAGCATATTATTGTTGTATTGCAGCAATGCCTGATCTTCTACCGTTAATGAATAACCGACAACGCCATCCAACTGTTTCAGTTTGAGCAAACTTGCATTAGGAACATGCATGAACTTTCCTGAAGCCGGGGATATTTTTACGTCCGTATAAAAAGAAGTATACAGTGAACGAACCAGGTCTTCAAGACCGTTAAATACGCTCAATAACACTATAAGTGAAGCCGTGCCAAGAATAATGGCACTTACACTAACCCAGGAAATAATGTTAATGGCGTTGGTGGATTTTTTTGCTTTAAAATAACGCCAGGCGAAAAGGATCTTCAATGCAGATAAATTAAATCAGGATTCATTTCCTTTGTCAGGTTTCTTCTCATGGATTTCTTTGAATAATGTTTCCATTTTGTCGACATATTCCAGCGAATCGTCAATGTAATAAGTAAGCTGGGGCATACTTCTCAATTGATTACGGATGGAGCTAACCAGGTCGCGTTTGATTTCCCAGGCCCTGTCTTCAATCAGCTTCAGTGCCTCCTGGGGTTTTGCTATCTGATAAAAGCTCAAATAAATCCGTGCCTCAAAAAGGTCTGGTGTGATTTTTACCGAAGAAATGGAAACCATCCCGCCTTGTATCATATTCAATCCCAATTTTTGAAATATCCTGTTAAGCTCCTCGAGTAATAAAGCACTAACCTGTTTCTGGCGTTTACCTTCTTTCATATCATTGCCGATTTCAGTGTAAATTTACGGGTTTACGCACCATCCAGCTATAATGAAAAGATTTTCGACGATTCTTAAATACCTGAGTGATCAGAAAGGATATGTGGCTCTTTACTTCATTTTCAACCTCCTTTCCGTTTTATTTTCCCTCGTTTCACTGACCATGCTGGTTCCTTTCCTTCAGCTTTTATTCGGTAAAGAAAAAATGGTTGAACAAATGCCGCGGGTTACCTTCTCGGCATCCAGCGTGCTGGATTATATAAAATATATTCTGGGAATTCTGATACGTGAACATGGGTCTATTTATGCCCTGGGTGCCATTTGCGTCATTATCATATTTTCCGTTTTTTTTAAAAACTTCTTTCTTTATTTATCGCTGAGAATTCTAGGGCCTATGCGCAATCGCGTTTTAAACCGACTGCGCTCAGATCTTTTCGCGAAGATCCTTGATCTTCCATTGGGTTTTTTTACTGAACAGCGCAAAGGCGATCTTATCAGCCGCATGAGCAACGATATCAACGAAATTGAATGGAGTGTGATCAGTACCCTGGAAGGCGTTTTCCGCGAACCGCTGACTATCCTCGTTATCCTGTTTACGCTGGTATTTCTGAGCCCGCCTTTATCCATCTTTCTGTTCGTGTTACTTCCTTTGACGGGCTTTATAATCGGTCGGGTAAGCCGCTCGCTAAAAAAACAGTCCAATATTGCTCAGGAACAGCTGGGATTGCTGATGTCCATACTGGATGAGACACTCGGTGGTTTGCGTGTAATCAAAGCTTTCAACGCAGAAAAATTTCTGAAGAATAAGTTCATCCGGACAAACAATTACCTGAATCAGGTGAAGAATAAGATTATTTTTCGCCGGGATATGGCATCGCCGATGTCTGAGGTATTGGGTGTAATCGTTCTGTGCTGTATTTTATTTTTTGGCGGGCAAATGATTCTCAGCCACAAATTTGCGTTACAGGCAGAGGGCTTTATAGCCTATATCGCCATCTTCACCCAGATCATAAATCCTGCAAAATCGCTATCAACAGCATTTTACAATGCGCAGCGCGGAACCGCTGCCATTAAGCGTATTGAAGAAATATTACATGCAGATGTCGTCATCAGGGAATCGGCAAATCCCACTCCTTTTAAAGAATTCAGGAAAAATATAGAATTCAATGATGTAAGTTTCGCCTATGAGGGTGTCGAAGTATTACATCATATCAATCTGAAAATAGAAAAAGGAAAAACGATTGCGCTGGTGGGATCTTCCGGGGCCGGTAAGTCAACGCTTGCGGACCTGATACCGCGGTTTCATGATGTAAGCGGTGGCGGATTATATGTGGATGATGTTAATATAAAAAATTATTCCCTTCATTCTTTGCGCGCACAAATGAGTATTGTTACTCAGGAACCGGTATTATTTAATGATACGATTGCCGCCAATATTGCGCTCGGGACGCCGGAGGCGTCTATGGAAGAAATTGAAAAGGCTGCAAAAGTGGCCAATGCCCATCAGTTTATAATACATAAAGAAAATGGCTATCAGACAAATATTGGAGACCGCGGTTCCAAACTCAGTGGAGGCGAACGGCAAAGAGTTACCATTGCCCGCGCCGTACTAAAAAATCCTCCTATCCTTATTTTGGATGAGGCCACTTCATCACTCGATACAGAAAGCGAAAGACTTGTTCAGGATGCTATTAATAATATGATGCAAAACCGAACCTGCGTAGTAATCGCACACCGCCTCAGTACCATCCGCCACGCCGATGAAATCATTGTGCTACAACATGGAAATATCGTAGAAAGAGGCACACACGATGAATTGGTTTCGCAAAACGGTTTTTATAAGAGACTGGTCGATATGCAGGAGATCAAGTAGAGTGTGGAAGTATGGAAGACTGGAAGACTGGAAGTCGAGGATTAATATTTCCTAATTAAAACTACACCGATTATTAACAGCACCGCGCCGATAATTTTACCCGCGGAAATTTCTCTTACGGCGACGCCCAGCCAGCCAAACTGATCAAATAAAATAGCGATGAACATTTGTCCGGCAAGGACCAGGCTGAACGATAAAACCACGCCCAGCTTCGGTAAAATGTAAACAATACCCGCCACAAAAAAAGTTCCCAGTAATCCACCTGTCCATATCCACCAGGGTGATTGGGAAGAAACGAATCCAAACTTAAACTGGTCCGTTATAATAAGAAAGAGCATAAGTGCAATGGTCCCAACCGCAAAGGATACAAATGCTGACATGACCGGACTGTCGGCAGTTTTTGCCAGCCGCGAGTTGATAGCAGCTTGCATGGGCAGTACGGCTCCCAACGCGAGCGCTATTATAATAAATAGTAGCCGGGATTGCATATAAAGCGTGCACATAATGCCGGAAGCCTGAAGCTTCGCGCCTCACGCCTCAGGCTTAAAAAGCTATTTGTTCATCGTTTGTTTAGCCTCTATACTGAGAGTAGCATGAGGAACCGCTTTTAATCTTGCTTTATCTATCAGTTTACCGGTCACTCTGCAAATGCCATAGGTTTTATTTTCTATCCGCATCATGGCTTTTTCGAGATGGTCAATGAATGTAATCTGGCGGCTCGCCATCTGACTCAATTGCTCACGTTCCATACTCATACTTCCATCTTCCATCGTCATATAACGGTTATCCGTTTCATCTCCTCCCATTTCGTCGCGTCTTGTAATAAGACCCTGGAGGTAAGCCAGTTCTTTTTTAGCTGAATCCAACTTTTTAGTAATCAATTCCCTGAACTCTGTTAACTCTGAATCACTATATCTCATGGTGGGTCCGGTTTGTTCCTGCTGGTGTATATCCAGTACGGATTTTGTAAATTCCGGTTCGTACTTACGAACCGTTTTTGTTTTAATGTCAGGTATAACGACCTTAATCGCTTTCACAGGTGCTACAACGGGTTTTTTTGGTTCCGGCTTTACTGTTACCGGACTTGTATTTTTTACCTGCTGCTTAAAAACCGGTTTTTTATCTTCCGTTTTTGAGGCTTTCTCAACAACTGGTTGCACAGGTTTTGCCGCCAGGGGCAAAGTTGCTGCAGGCGATGGCTTAACCGGATGTACCGCTGCTGCCGGCTTTTTCGCCGGAGCGATTACCGCAACCGGTTTTTTTGCTGCTATAGTTGCGGTTGCCGCTTTTTTCGCTGGAACCACAGCTTTTACATGTGCTGACTTACTCGCTGACGCTGCAGATTTCTTTACCACGGTTGTGTGTTTTTTAGGACTGTCCTTCTTTACAGGTTTTGCCGGCGCTATCTTTTTAGCAACAACTTTCTTGGTTGCAGGCTTTGCTACCTTTTTTGGTAGCACTTTTTTAACGGCTTTGACCGGTTTTTTCTTGATTGCCATATGGTTAGGCTTTTTTTGTGACAAAGACTGTTAAAGGGACGTCATTAACTTCAATTTGGGTGCCATTCGTTAATTCGGCAACCAAATCGAGTTTGTCTGCCAAAATTTCCGCGCAAATATAATAATTAAATTCTCTTATCGTCTCCTCTAATGTTTGCGCGCCCCCAATTTGGACACTAATCCGGTCTGTCAGTTCAAATTCCTGGTCTTTTCTGATTTTCTGAATACGATTTACGAGTTCTCTGGCATTCCCCTCGCGTTCCAGTTCGGGGGTAACAGTTACATCAAGTGCAACAGTCAGGGGACCTTTGGAGGCCACCATCCATCCTGGCAGGTCTTCACTGCTTATCTCCACCTCTTCCAGCGTAATTTCCACAGAATCAGTACCTAAATCGATCAGAGTCTTCCCTTCTTTTTCCAGTTTGCTGATGTCTGATTGAGTGAAGGAGGCCAATGCACTGTTTACCGCCTTCATTTTCGCGCCGAGTTTCTTACCCAGAATTACAAAATTTGGCTTGATTTTTTTGCGGATAAACTGGTTATCTGCTGACAGGTATTCTATTTCTTTAATATTTACTTCGGAACGTATCAAATCTCCAACCTTCTCCAACTGCGCCTTCATGCCCGGATTCAAAATGGGGATAAGCACTTTTTTAAGTGGCTGCCGGACTTTTATATTGATTTTTTTACGAATAGACAAGATAAGGGAGGATGTTTCCTGAGCCAGTTTCATTCGTTCTTCCAGATCCAAATCGATAGCTGCATTCTTTATTTCCGGAAAGTCGGTAAAATGAACCGACTCTAGAGGCGACCTCCCGGTAACATTATTCAGGTTTCCAAATAGCCAATCAGCAAAAAAGGGTGAAATGGGTGCTATCAGTTTACTGAGCGTCTCCAGGCATTCATATAATGTCTGATAGGCACTTCTCTTGTCCTGTTCATATTCCCCTTTCCAGAAGCGTCGACGGCTAAGCCGGACATACCAATTACTCAGCTCTTCATCCACAAAATCCTCGATTAGCCGGCCGGCAACAGTTGGTTCATAGTCATCGAGATTATATATTACTTTTTTTACCAGACTGTTTAATACAGAAGAAATCCATCTGTCAATCTCGGGCCGATCTGCCAGTGGGATATAATCTTCCCTGAAAGCAAATCCATCAACGTTAGCATACAGTGCGAAAAACTGATATGTATTATATAAGGTGCCGAAGAACTTCCTTTGTACTTCCCTGATACCTTCCGTATCGAATTTCATACTATCCCAGGGAGAAGCGTTTGTAATCAGATACCATCGGGTGGCGTCTGCTCCGAACTGATCAATGGTTTTAAAAGGATCCACCACATTACCTACGCGTTTGCTCATCTTGTTTCCATTTTTATCCAGTACCAGCCCATTGGAAACAACCGTCTTAAATGCAATATTGTCGAATAACATCACTCCCAGAGCATGTAAAGTATAAAACCAACCGCGCGTCTGGTCCACTCCTTCTGCAATAAAATCTGCCGGGAAACTATTCTTGAATTTTTCTTTGTTTTCAAACGGATAGTGCCATTGTGCATAGGGCATCGCTCCGGAATCAAACCAAACATCCACGAGATCCGGAATACGATTCATTTTTTTGCCCTTACTGCTTGAAAGAATGATTTCGTCTACGAGCGGCCGATGCAAATCCAGGGCGGCCGGGGTGATCCCTTCATTTGTACCATGGCCAAAAGCTTCTTTAGCCTTTTCAACTTCCTCTAAAAGTTCCTGGATCGAGCCAATGCATTTTTCCTCGTCACCATCTTCCGTTCTCCAGATAGGCAGAGGTGTACCCCAAAACCTGCTGCGGCTCAGGTTCCAGTCCACCATATTTTCGAGCCAGTTACCGAATCTGCCTTCACCCGTGGACGCCGGTTTCCATTGAATGGTCTTATTGAGCTCGACCATTCTTTCCTTTGCTGCTGTCGTTTTGATAAACCAGGCGTCGAGCGGATAATACAATATGGGCTTATCTGTTCTCCAGCAGTGCGGATAAGGGTGTTCATACTTTTCAATTTTGAAAGCACGATTTTCCTTTTTCAGCTTAACACAGATGTCTACATTTACATCCACATATTGCGGATCATCCTTATAGTTTTTAACGTATCTGCCGCTGAATTCATCCACTCCGTCGATAAACTTTCCCTGCTTATCCACCAGTACAAGAATTCCCAGATTGTTTTTCCTGCCTGCTTTAAAATCATCTGCACCAAAAGCGGGAGCCATATGTACGATGCCGGTACCGTCTTCTGTTGTAACAAAATCCCCTATAATGATCCGGAAGGGATCGGCATCAGCCGTTGTCATACGAATTCTTTCAATGCTTCCGGCTTCCGTTGGGATCAGTTGTTCATATTGGCAGTTTTCCAATTGGGAGCCGAAAAAAGAGGAAATAATCTTCCAGGGTAGGATTTTTGAAGCCGGCTTATAGGCGGAAAAATCCACATTTTCATCCTCGGGCTTGAAATATTTGTTCAAAAGTGACTTCGCAAGTACTATATAAACAGGCAAATGGGTATAAGGATTGAAACTGTTAACCAGGACATATTCAATCTTTGGACCGACAGCCAAGCCCAGGTTTGAAGGAAGCGTCCAGGGAGTTGTTGTCCAGGCCAGGAAGAAAATATCCTCTGCACCGGAACCAGTCAATTTTTCAAAAAGAAACTCCGATTTTCTGTTTCTTAAAGACCGGAACATAGCTACACAACTGGTATCCTTTACTTCCTTATAAGTACCAGGTTGATTCAGTTCGTGAGAACTCAGACCCGTACCTGCTGCCGGTGAATAAGGCTGGATGCTGACACTTTCGAACAGCAGATTCTTTCTGTACAACTCTTTCAGAATCCACCAGAGCGTTTCAATATATGTGTTTTCATAGGTTATATACGGATGTTCCAAATCAACCCAATAACCCATTTGCTCGGTCAGTTCATTCCATTTATCCTTATACCTGAGCACAGCTTCACGGCATTTGTGATTATATTCTCCTATCGATATCTTTTTACCAATATCTTCCTTTGTTATTCCCAGTTCCTTTTCGACCCCAAGTTCGACCGGCAGGCCATGGGTATCCCATCCGCCCTTTCTTTCTACCTGGAATCCCCTCATAGTCTTGTATCTGCAAACCAGGTCCTTAAGAGTCCGGCTGATTACATGGTGAATTCCGGGTAACCCGTTTGCGCTTGGTGGACCTTCAAAAAAAATAAATGGCGATTTACCTTCCCGCAAATCAATACTTTTTTGAAATGCATGGGTCGCCTTCCAATCATTCAGAACTGACCGGCCGATCGCCGGCAGATCCAACTTTTCATATTCTTTATATCGCCCGGCCATACTGATCAGTTAAAAATGAGCAGATTAGAGAGTTTTTCGAAAATCTTAAAATTTTTAACAATTTAAAATGGCAGCAAAGCTAACGAATTCAGCGGTTTTTTCACCTGTGTAAATCACCGAAAATAAATCGTTTGTGTACGATACCTTAAAGTATAGTTACGCGGAAGTTGAGCATAATCAAGTGGTTAAGTAAAATCAATTTTCCACAAATACTCGCTTTGGCATAATTTATGTTTAAAAAAAGGAAGTCTGATCCTTGATAAAATCATTGAGGCGAATCTGTAAAAAGACGTCTCCGGTTCTGAAAAGTTTTTTTCTACGGTTTAGGGTTTAGGGGTTAAAAAGGGGGGTATTCCTACTCCCCTTCCTTTTATTCTTAAGGCGTTTTTTAAAAAATCCGCACCTTCCCGTTTTTAATTCCTTTTATCGCCGTTGCAAAAACCAATGCTTAGTTATTGAATTTTTTCCCAATCCTGAAGCACCAATCGAAACCAGTTCTGAAAGACCGCCTTTTTGCCCCTTATTATTAGAAAACCTCCCACAGGGGAGGTTTTTTGTTGGTTTTAAGTCGAATAATTTCGAAAGTTCATCTAAAAAATACCTGCTTTTCCTGTCAACTTATTATCGGTGAGCAACCAAAATCACTTTTTTAATCTAAGTTTTTTGTAAATCCTGATTGCCAGCAATAATATCATTACAAGCGAAATAATCCCCGCTAAACCAAATATCCAGCTGAAAGACTGCTTAACGCTTGCCAGAAACACAATGGCGAACAGGAAAATGGTGGCCAGCTCATTCCAGATTCGTAATTTTTGAGAACTGAACCGGAAAATTCCTTTTAATTGCTCCCGGTACAAAATATGGAGGGAAAAATGATATAAGTAAAGAAGAACCACGAATAACAATTTTACCATTAGCCATTCAGGCGTAGCACCCATCATGATCCAGACCCAGGGTCCGAATATCAGAGTTAGAATGGCAGAAGGCCAGGTAATGCCGAGCCATAGGCGCCTGATCATAATCCGAAACTGTCCAAGAAGGATTTCACGCTCCGGATTTAGTTTCTCCGCGGCTTCCGTATTGTATATAAATAATCTGACGATGTAAAACATGCCACTGAACCAGGTGACTATGAAAATAATATGAAGTGCCTTGATATATAGATACATAATATTCATCAGGCATTTACCCAATTTGCCAGGGTCTTAACCCAGAGTGGATGGGTATTTAAACAGGGAATCATGGAGTACTCGGTTCCTCCCGATCCGAGAAAGCTTTCCTTTCCACGAATTTCTATTTCTTCCAGGGTTTCCAGACAGTCGCTGACAAATGCAGGACAAACAACCAGTAATTTTTTTATCCCCTCGGCAGGCATTTCCTGAAACCGAAAGTCAGTATAAGGCTTTAACCAGGGCTGTTTACCCAGCCGTGACTGAAATGAAAAACTGAATTTAGTAGCCGGCAGGCCTAGTTCCGCCGCAACCAGATTCATAGTCATCAAACACTGATGCCGGTAACAAGTTGCATGTGAAGCGGATGACACTGAACAGCAGTCAGACGTTTGTAAACAGTGCTTATGCGTGGGGTCCGATTTTATTAAATGTCTTTCGGGAATACCATGAAAACTAAAAAGCAGATGATCAAAATCCTTTTGCAGCCAGGGCCTTATATTTTCAGCCATCGCATGAATATAATCAGGGTCCTGATAAAAGGGATCTACAAATTTTAATCTAAACCCATAATTCTTTTTTCGGTGAAATTCCTTTGCATGTTCAACGGCGGTTTCATAGGATGACATCGCATAATGCGGGTATAATGGAATTGCAATGATTTCTTCCACATCAGGTACTTTGTTCAGCAAAGATTCAAAAGCTGACTTCAAAGACGGATTTCCATATCGCATCGCAATGCTCACCGGCCCCGGTACTGCCTGTTCTAATTTTTCTGCCAACTCACGTGTAATCTGTACAAGCGGCGAACCGTTCTTACCCCAGATGGTACGATAAGCTTTGGCTGACTCCGGCGCCCGTTTCGGAATAATTATGTTTCGCATTAATATATTACGGACAAACCAGGAATCAATAACCCTTTTATCCGTAAGAAATTCATTCAGGTATTTTCTCAATTCATTCACTTCTGTGGAATCAGGCGAACCCAGATTCATTAATATTATACCTCTTTTCAAATTTGCCATTTTGCAAATGTAATTAAGAAACGATGTTTCTTCCGGGACATATGATATTGATCAGTTTTTATCATGATAATAATCATGTAGCAAAATGACAGTTTGATGACACAAAAATGATTCAATCGGGAACGCACCGTTTATTTTTGCGTACTACCATCAAGGATGAACAAAAACTTTCATACTGAACTTTCAAATTTTTTTGTTGCCGGTATTAACTATAAGAAAACCGACACAGGAATCAGGGGTTCATTTGCTATCGGAGCGGAACAGTACAGTAGCATGTTGAGCAGGGCTGCCGAATATGGTGTACGCGATTTTTTTGTTTTGTCTACCTGCAACAGGTCAGAAATTTATGGCATTGCTGAAAACCCGGAAGAACTTGTCAATTTATTTTGTTCTCATACACAGGGTTCGCCTGAACTTTTTCATGAATTAGCTTATCAGAAGAATGGATTGGAAGCTGTTCAGCATTTATTTAATGTAGGGGCTGGACTGGATTCTCAGATTTTGGGTGATTATGAAATTGTGGGTCAAATCAGACATGCCATGAAATTCGCAAAGGAAAGAGGCTTTGTAAACAATTTTATGGAAAGGTTGCTGAACCAGGTTTTGCAATCCTCGAAAGAAATTAAAAATACGACCGCACTAAGCGATGGCACCGTATCGGTTGCTTTTGCGGCCATTCAGTACATTCGCGAACATATTTCATCGATAAAAGAAAAAAGAATTCTTTTGTTAGGTACCGGCAAAATAGGTACTATCACATGCAAGAACCTGATCGATTACCTTGGCAACAACCATATAACATTAATAAACCGGACACCTGAAAAGGCGGAGCATCTGGCAGAAACTTTCAATCTAAGAACAGTCTCTATCGAAAAATTACGGGAAGAAATAAAAAATTCCGATATCATACTGGTTGCAACCAACGCGCCTGAACCGATCATTCATTATACCGACCTGAAAGATACTTCTGGTGACAAGCTTATCATAGACCTTTCCATTCCATGTAATGTTGAAAAAAAGGTTAAGGATCTGCATCATGTGAAATTGATTGATGTGGATGATCTTTCTTTATTAAAAGATGAAACGCTGTTGCGAAGGGCCGCTGAAGTTCCTAAAGCACATGCGATCATTCAAAATCATTTTAATGAATTGATGGAATGGTATGAAATGCGCAAACACGTTCCTGTTCTCAAACAAGTAAAAATAAAACTCCAGGAGATTCATGGTTCTCCTTTATTTGAGCAATTGACTCCCGGTAAACCTTCTTCCGTTGGCAGGGATCAGAAAATACAGAGAGTACTCAATGGAATGGCATCCAAAATGCGGCGTGAAAATCAACGTGGCTGCTATTATATTGAAGCGATCAACGAGTTTATCGCCTGTTGATAAACAATCAGAACATGTCTAAAATTCTAAGGATTGGCACGCGAGACAGCCAGTTAGCGCTTTGGCAGGCTAACCGCGTGAAAAACTTGCTCCACGAAAAAAATATTGACGCTGATCTGGTGCTGATAAAAAGTGAAGGCGATCTGGATCTGGCTACTCCGCTTTATGCAATGGGTGTTCAGGGAATTTTTACCCGTAGTCTTGATATTGCGCTTTTGAATAATCAAATTGACCTGGCTGTTCATTCCATGAAAGATGTGCCGGTTCAGCTTCCTGCCGGATTGATGGAAGCAGCCGTGTTAGAAAGAGACAGCCCGTTTGATTTATTGGTGCCTCATCCAGCCAGTACGAAAATATATTCAGACAATCATGATCCGTCTGTTATCGCTTCCAGCAGTTTGAGAAGAAAAGCCCAATGGCTTCACCGTTTTCCGGCTGATCAGATTGTGCCCATTCGTGGCAATGTGAATACAAGACTAAAAAAACTGTCAGATAGCGAATGGTCAGGAGCCATTTTTGCAGCTGCCGGTTTGCACCGCATTGGCTTACGGCCTGTAAACGCCGTTGAACTGGACTGGATGGTACCTGCCCCGGCACAGGGCGCCATTTTGATTGTCTGCAGAGAGAAGGATACGCCGGTTTTCGATCAATGCAGGCCACTTCATCATGAACCATCCGCTTTTTGTGTAAAAATTGAACGGGATTTCCTATCCACCTTGCTGGGGGGCTGTTCGACTCCGATCGGTGCGCTGGCGGAAATGGAAGGAGAGGAAATATTTTTCAGGGGAAATCTGCTGGATGCCTCCGGTGAAAAAAAATTTTCGATTGAAAAAAGGATTTCCGTTGAACTCGGCGCCGCGGTTGGGATATCGGCTGCACATGAAGTACTCAGTCGTGGAGGCAACGAATTGATAGAAAAAAAGCAACATGTCTGACAGACGGATCACGATATTATCTACGGCATCTCTGCCCATGGAAAGTATAAAGAATATTCCTGCATCGGTAGATATTCAGATGATTCCATTTATAGAAATCATACAACGGCCCGGCGTGGAGCTAATGCCCGTTGTTACTGCTTACGGATCAGAAAAACTAAATGTCATTTTTACCAGTGCACATGCGGTAAAATTTGTTTCAGGGTGGCTTAAACAAAAACCCGACTGGACGATCTATTGCATCCGGAACGAAACAAGAATGGCCGTTTTAAACCGGTTTGGACCAGGGGTCACCTGCAAATTTGCAGGCAATGCACTTTTGTTATCGAAACTGATGATATCGGAAGGTGTTAAAAAAGCATTGTTTTTCTGTGGTGATCAGCGTCTGGATATTCTGCCTGATAATTTAAAAAGCAATGGCATAGATTTAAACGAGCTGATTGTTTATGATACACGACTGAAACCTGTGAAATTGAAGGAACCGCCTGAGATCATATTATTTTTTAGTCCGACTGCTGTCAGAAGTTTTTTTTCGATGAATGAAATTTCTTCCGGTACGACCGTGATGGCAATGGGTACAACTACAGCAGCGGCACTCAAAAAATATACTGAACATCCGGTCATTATTTCTCCGGAAGCAGATAAGAGCTATGTTTTCAATATGGCATTAGATTATGCCGCATCACATCCCATTATTTAATATGCTTAAAAACGATTTATTAATAAAGGCCCTTCGCGGTGAAGACACAGAAAGGACACCGGTATGGATGATGCGGCAAGCCGGACGCTATTTGCCAGACTACCGCGTATTGCGTGATAAATTTGATTTTTTTACCCGCGTACAAACGCCGGAACTGGCAACTGCTATCACGCTACAACCCGTAGATCAGATCGGAGTGGATGCTGCCATTCTCTTTTCCGATATCCTGGTTGTTTTGCAAGCCATGGGACTGGAGGTTCAACTGATAGAAAATAAAGGTCCGGTCTTACCGGATCCAATAAGGAGTATCGCCGACGTGCATCGTGTCCGTATTCCGGATGCGGAGGAAACACTTGGATATGTTTTTGAAGCAATCCGGTTAACAAAAAAGGAATTAAATAATCGTGTACCCCTGATCGGTTTTGCGGGAGCGCCGTGGACCCTCCTATGTTATATGATTGAGGGAAAAGGCTCTAAAACATTTGACTCTGTAAAAACTTTCTGTTATACGCAGCCTGAACTGGCACACCGTTTATTACAGATGATTACGGATACAACAATTGCCTACCTGAAATTACAGGCAAAAGCGGGCGCAGATGTTGTTCAGCTATTTGATTCCTGGGGAGGATTATTGAGCCCTGAAGATTTTGAAATATTTTCCTTACGATATATGCGCCAGATTATCCACGCCCTGAAAGATGAAGTGCTGACCATTTTATTCGCAAAAGGCGCCTGGGGCTCAATCCCTGAAATGGTGGATACCGGTGCTGCCGGCATCGGACTGGACTGGTGTATTCGTCCGGAAACTGCAAGGAAAATGTCCGGACAGGCTGTTACCCTTCAGGGAAACCTGGATCCCGCCCGACTACTGACTCCATTACCTGAATTAAAAAAGAATGTGACACGGATGTTAAATGGTTTCGGTCCGGGGCGTTATATCGCAAATCTGGGCCACGGAATACTTCCTCATGTTCCGGTGGATCATGCAAAACTTTTTGTGGACACTGTTAAAAATCACAGATACACAAACCGCGAAAAGGTTTATTCATCTTTGTAAGAATGAATGATTACAGCACATATCAGGAGCGACATATCTCATTCCGTGAACGCTGGATTCATAGTATCGATTCTTTACAGGATGCTATCTGCGATGCGCTGGAAAAAACAGATGGGGCAGTCCGTTTTGCAGAGGACGTCTGGAATAGATCTGATGATGGCGGAGGCGGAAGGTCAAGGATCATTCAAAACGGCGGGGTATTTGAAAAAGGAGGCGTTAACACGTCTGTTGTTTATGGATCTGTTACAGATGCTATGCGAACCCAATTAAAAATCGACGGATCAGGCTGGTTTGCCTGCGGATTGTCAATCGTGCTTCATCCGCTAAATCCCTTTGTTCCCACTGTGCACGCCAACTTGCGTTATTTTGAATTATACAATGAAACGGGGGATCGCATTGACCGATGGTTTGGAGGCGGAACAGATCTTACACCGTATTATTTGTTTAAGGAGGACGCCAATCATTTTCATAACACTTTAAAAAGGACGCTGGATCCATTCGGTACAGATTTATACCCGAAGTATAAAAAGAATTGTGATTCATATTTCGCAAATCATCACAGAAGCGAAGAAATGCGCGGCATAGGCGGTATTTTTTACGATTATCTGCGTCCGGTTGATGACGAAGATGCCAAAAAGTTATTCTGTTTTCAGGAGGCAAACGGAAAAGCATTTTTAAACGCTTATCTGCCCATTGTAGAGAAAAGGAAAACAATGGGTTTTGGTGAAAATGAAATCATGTGGCAGGAAATCAGGCGAGGCCGATATGTTGAATTTAACCTGATTCATGATCGCGGAACTCTGTTCGGATTAAAAACAAACGGCAGAACGGAAAGTATACTGATGAGTCTGCCACCCCGGGCAAGATGGGCTTACAACTATCAGCCTGCTCCGGGAAGCGCGGAAGATGAATTGTTGCAGGCATGTTTACACCCGAAAGATTGGATCACATGAGTGTGGTGAATGTGTAAGGGTAGTAAATGTGGAAGCGGGAAAATTGAAAAAGTAAATGACAGTTTGAAGATGTGGGATAGGCGAACCCATTACAAGTAATTTTTTAATATGATATTACAAAAACGTTCCAGAATACTGCGTGCAAACCCGGCAATCAGAAGCCTGGTAGCTGAAACCCATTTAAAATCATCAGATTTTATCGCACCTCTTTTTATTGATGAGGGAAAAGATACACGTCAGGAAATCGCCTCCATGCCAGGTTATTTTAGAAATAGTCTGGATATCACAATAAAAGAAGTGAAGGAATTGTATGCGATGGGATTGAAGTCTGTGCTCTTATTCGTAAAAGCAAAAGATGAGTTGAAAGATAATACCGGAAAAGAAGCCTGGAATAAAGCCGGGCTCATGCAGCGAAGTATCCGTGCTATCAAAGAGGCAGTTCCGGAAATCGTACTGATGACTGATGTGGCTCTTGATCCTTATTCTTCATTCGGACATGATGGCATTGTAAAAGATGGTGAAATTGTAAATGATGAAACCGTTGAGGCACTGGTAAAAATGAGCCTGAGTCATGCTGAAGCAGGGGCGGATTTCGTAGCACCCAGTGATATGATGGATGGCCGTATCGGGGCCATCCGCGATGCATTTGAACGCCATGGTTTTTCAAAGACTGGTATTATGGCTTATAGTGCAAAATACGCATCCTGTTTTTACGGTCCCTTCCGTGATGCACTGGATTCAGCGCCCGGATTCGGAGATAAGAAAACCTACCAGATGGATTATTCCAACCGGACTGAAGCGATAAAGGAGGCTTTGCAGGATGTGGAAGAAGGTGCAGATATAGTGATGGTCAAACCTGCACTCGCCTACCTGGATATTATCCGCGAAGTAAAAAATGTGGTACATGTACCCGTTAGTGCTTACAATATCAGCGGGGAATATGCCATGATAAAGGCGGCAGCAAAAATGGGATGGCTGGATGAAAGCAAAGCCATTCTGGAAACGCTCACAGCGATAAAACGCGCCGGTGCCGATCTGATTGCAACTTATTTTGCGAAGGATGCTTTGCTGCTGCTGGCGCAACAGCAAGTGTGAAAGACTGGCAGACTGGAATTATGGAAAAAAAATGGCTTTAAGCACAAAAATGGATACACATACAAGCAAAGAACTTTTTGAACGTGCGCAGAAATCAATTCCGGGTGGTGTGAACTCCCCGGTGCGGGCATTTCGCAATGTCGGAGGGACGCCCCTTTTCATACGTAAGGCAAAGGGGAGCTATTTATATGATGCGGATGGAAATAAATACATCGATTATATAGCTTCCTGGGGACCGATGATACTGGGCCATGCACACGAGGAGGTTGTAAAAGCCATTCAGGAAAGAACCACTTTATCCACTTCCTATGGTGCACCCACCGAGCTGGAAATAGAAATGGCGGAATTGATTACTGGTATGGTGCCAAACGTAGAACTGATCCGGATGGTGAACAGCGGAACGGAAGCCTGCATGAGTGCAGTACGTCTCGCACGCGGTTTTACAGGAAAAAATAAAATAATAAAATTTGAGGGGCATTATCACGGGCACGCGGATGCATTTCTGGTGAAAGCCGGCAGCGGTCTGGCGACTTTACAAATTCAAACGGTACCGGGTATTACATCCGGTGTGGCACAGGATACCTTAACCGCGCCATTTAATAATCTGCCGGCTATAGAAGAGCTGGTAAAAAAATACCAGGGAGAAATCGCGGCAATTATTTTAGAACCAGTCGCCGGAAATATGGGCTGTGTCATGCCGGAGAAGGGATTTCTTGAGTCAATCAGGTCCATTTGCGACAAGGAAAATATCATTTTAATTTTTGACGAAGTGATGACTGGCTTTCGCCTGGCTGCCGGTGGGGCGCAGGAGAAACTGGGTGTACAGGCAGACCTGGTCACCTACGGAAAAGTAATTGGCGGCGGTCTGCCGGTGGGTGCTTTTGGAGGAAGGAGAGAAATCATGGAACATATCGCACCACTTGGGAAAGTTTACCAGGCAGGCACTCTAAGCGGCAACCCGATCGCGATGATTGCCGGAATTACCACTTTAAAAATATTAAAAGAAAATCCTTCCATTTACACAGAGCTGGAAGAAAAAACAAAGTATTTGCATACAGGGCTCGATAAAGTGTTCAGGGAAAAAAATATTCCTTTCGTCATCAACCGGTTCGGCTCCATGATCAGCCTCCATTTTATTAATCAACCTGTAAAGGATTTTGAAACCTCTTCGCTATCCAATAGAGATAGATTTAATCAGTTTTTTCATGGTATGCTGGAACAGGGAATCTATCTGCCTCCCTCGGCTTTTGAAAGCTGGTTTCTGAATAACGCGTTAACTACCCGCGATCTCGACGAAACAATTGAAGCGGCTTTACAAGCCTAAAGCCCAAAACTAGTGTGGTGGATGTGAAATGGTGGAAATGTGATAACGGAAAAATGGAATTTGTAAATGATAATAAGAAAGTGTACTTCCGATAAGAGTTTAAATTTCCAAACTGTCATTTCCAAACTTAATTTCCCTTTTTACACATAACCACCATTTCACATCCACCACACTAGTTTTGGGCTTTAGGCTTTAAAGAGGAGTTCACAAGGCTTTAGCCCTGTGTGTTTTTTGAAGGCGGTGGAGAAATGCGAAATGGAGGAGTAGCCCAGCATAACTGAAACATCTGTAACGCTCAAACCTTTTTCATATAAGAGATAACGGGCGTGTTCCATTCGCTGACCCTGATAAAAATCGAAAATAGTTGTACCGAAAAGCTCCTTAAAACCTTTTTTCAGATAACATTCATTGATGGCAACTTTACGGCTGAGTTCGCGAATGGTGAGGGGTTCCCCGATATGTTCCAGCAGAATTTCACGGGCCAGATTAATTTTTTCCCTGTCTGCCCCGTTAGCCAGAAATTTACACTGAAAGGCTTCCACTTCTTTTTCACCAAGCATGCATTCGAGGCTATAAAGCAGCAGCATCTGCGTTTGGGCGTTGATGAAAATATTTTCCAGACTATCCGTATAGCTATGGTTCAGAATTCCCTCCAGCACCATGCGAGTGCGGCTGCAAAGAGATAATATTTTTGAAAATGAAGAGGGGTGCTTGAAGTGCAGAACATTATCTGACAGACTGCCCGGGCGCTCTTGCGGTTTTACAAACTGCGAAAGATGAACCGATGAAAATCTAAAACTCATCACATCCACGGTTTCTATGCGATCGGGGCACAAACGGGAAGTATGCAGGCGGCAGATATCGCAATCTTTCTCTTTCTGGCTGCAGTAGGCATTACCGGAAATGCAAAACCTGAGTTCAAAATAATTTTCCTGTTGATTCTCACGTTGATAATGATAGACCATCATACCTGTGTCCTCCAGGCTCCAACACGGATTCTTTTCATATCTGCGGATCACATACTGAACAGAACCTGGTATCTGTCGCTCCTTTTCATCCAAAAGCTGCAACTGCTCCTGCATGAAGGGCTGTTTATAAGCAAGACTCAGTATATCGGGGGGCTGATGCATAAAATGTCGGCAAATTTAATCCCTAAATTCCAAACCGAGGACATATTGCGGAATAACCATTGAGAGACCATTAATTTCGTCTTTTTCGAGGTGAAAACACCTGAAAAATTTGTTTAAAAAAGAAGCCTTTCAACCCTATTCTTAGCCCCGATTTCAGTAAATTTGCAAACCCTGTTATTTCACATCTAATAACCGGTTTTTCAATTAAATATGAACGAAAGTATCCAAGAGGTTTCCGCTCCAATGGTCAACGGTTACGGAGCCGACAGCATTCAGGTTCTGGAGGGGCTGGAAGCAGTAAGAAAAAGACCCGCGATGTATATCGGAGATGTGGGTGTAAAGGGTTTACATCATCTCGTTTATGAGGTAGTGGACAATTCAATAGATGAAGCGCTTGCCGGGTATTGCAAAAATATAACTGTGGAGATTTACCCTGATAACTCTGTAAGCGTGGAAGATGACGGCCGCGGAATCCCCACGGGCATGAATACGAAAGAGAAAAAAAGTGCCCTGGAGTTGGTCATGACCATTCTTCATGCCGGTGGTAAATTCGACAAAAATACTTACAAAGTGTCCGGTGGTTTACATGGTGTCGGTGTGAGTTGCGTGAATGCACTCAGCAGCGATCTCCATGTGACGGTACAACGTGAGGGCAAAATATTTGAGCAGGCGTATAAAATCGGCATTCCGCAATACCCAGTCCGCGAAATCGGATTAAGCGACCAAACGGGCACAAAGGTCCATTTTCTTCCCGATGCAAGCATTTTCATAGAGTCAGTCTATAAAAGAGATATACTGGAGAGCCGGCTGCGGGAATTATCCTTCCTTAATAAGGGTGTGAGAATTATAATCAATGATCTTAGAGAACTTGACGAAGACGGGAAGTTTTATACAAAAACATTTTATAGCGAGGGCGGCATTACCGAATTTCTTGAAATGCTGGATAACAATGCAGGGAGGACTCCGTTAATTCCCAAGCCTATTTATGTTTATGGACTGGATCCCGTCAATAACGTTGCCGTAGAAGTTTCCCTGGTTTATAACGACAGTTACAGCGAACACGTTTATTCCTATGTAAACAATATCAACACCATCGAAGGCGGAACACATGTAGCCGGTTTCCGAAGGGCTTTAACACGCGTTTTTAAGAGTTATGGCGATAAACAAAATCATTTTGAGAAGGCGAAAGTAGAGATTGAAGGTGACGATTACCGTGAAGGACTGAGTGCCATCATTTCGGTAAAGGTTCCGGAACCCCAGTTTGAAGGTCAAACTAAGACCAAACTAGGGAATAACGAGGTCAGTGGAATCGTGGACACCACAGTTTCGAAAGTTTTAGAGGCCTATCTGGAAGAAAATCCAAGGGAGGCGAAAAATATTATTCAGAAAGTAATTCTGGCTGCCCAAGCCCGCGCAGCAGCCCGTAAAGCCCGGGAACTGGTCCAGAGGAAAAGTGTATTAAGCGGCGGCGGATTGCCCGGCAAGCTGGCAGACTGTTCCGAAAGAAACCCGGAAAAGTGTGAATTATATCTTGTGGAAGGGGATTCTGCAGGAGGAACAGCTAAACAGGGCCGGGACCGGAGTTTTCAGGCCATCCTGCCACTCAGGGGAAAGATCCTTAATGTGGAAAAAGCCATGGAGCACCGGATCTATGAAAACGAAGAAATCCGGAATATGTATACTGCCCTGGGTGTAACAGTAGGCACTCTGGAAGATCCAAAGGCATTGAACCTGGCCAAACTGAGATACCATAAGGTAATCATCATGACAGATGCCGACGTGGACGGTAGTCATATTGCAACCCTGATTCTTACATTTATCTATCGTTATATGGCTGCCCTGGTAGAACAAGGGCATATTTATATTGCGCAGCCACCTCTTTACCAGGTAAAAAAAGGGAAAGACAGCGCCTACGCCTGGACAGAAGACCAGCGCAAACTGCAGATTGAAAGGCTGGGCAATGGAAGGGAAGACAGTGTGAATGTACAGCGATATAAAGGATTGGGTGAAATGAACGCCAGCCAGCTTTGGGAAACAACTATGGATCCGTCTACCCGAACATTAAAACAGGTTACAATTGAGAGTGCTGCTGAAGCAGACCGGATTTTCAGTATGCTGATGGGAGACGAAGTAGCACCCAGAAGGGAGTTTATCGAATCTCATGCAAAATATGCCCGTCTCGATGTGTAAAAGGGTTAAAATCCCGTTTAAATTTAATTATCTACCTTTGGCGCTTTAACCGCAGCCAAAGAGAATTCAGAACCTTTTAAAATTTAAGAAATGTCCACCGTAGTACTCACAGCATATAATGTCAAAACAAAAGAAAAAAATGTTCCGATCATGGATGCGGTGATCAGCAAGACTGCCAAGGGTGCTTATATGGCCCAGGGCCATGACGGCAAAGGAAATAAACTCACTACTTTGCTGGGTGAAGCCAAAGCACTCGAAGCCATAAAGGCTGGTGTTGCAAAACAGAGCTGGTAATTCCAACCTCCAATCCTGGCGTTAAATACTCATCGAACAGAAACATGGAATTTTCCTTTAATGATTGGAAAAATCCCTGGAATTTTCGTATCCTGTAAATCAGAGCGGCGAAGCGAAGTTTATATTTGCCTTAGAGTCGACCTGAGCATCTTTTCTGCATAAGAATATTACCAAATCTCCTGTGAAGAAAGTTGTTCCGCCTTTGGGTAATGATTCTGCTTATGAGATTTGGGTCTTTCCTGTTTTATATACTGGTATTCTCCGGCATAATTCCCCTGTCACTTTGTGCGCAGGAGGAGACTCCCTATATTTTAAATGGCAGCGCGATCCAGGAATCCTGTAACTGCTACCAGCTCACTTATGATCAAATGTTCCTGGCAGGATCTGTCTGGAACAAAAATCTGATAGATCTGACCCAATCATTTAATTACATTTTCAGTGTTTATCTGGGTTGCAAGGATCAGGACGGAGCGGATGGCATTGCCTTTGTGCTGCAACCGGTAGGTACCAATCTGGGGGCCGCCGGACAAGGAATTGGATTTCAGAACATATCCCCCTCTATAGGAATTCCCATTGATACCTGGCAAAACTTTGATTATAATGATCCGTCATATGACCATGTGGGCATTTTTAAAGATGGAGATCTTCATGTCGGGGGCCCGAATAACCTCGCATATCCGGTGCAAGCCCTTGCTGATAATCCCAATATAGAAGACTGCCACTGGCATACATTCAGAATTATACGGGATGCCAGTGCAAAAATTCTTTCCGCTGAAATTGACAATGTTCCCCGCGTCCAAACACATACAGATCTGGTAAATGAAATTTTCGGTGGAAGACCACAGGTATATTGGGGATTTACCTCGGCTACAGGTGGAGAAAGCAATGTTCAGAAATTTTGCACGGCCCTGACAGCTGATTTTACCACACCGCCCTGACCAGAATTTCTGTGCCCCGGCCGATATCCATTTTATAGACCAATCGACATCATTCGGTACCATTATAAACTGGTGGTGGCAATTTGGAGATGGAACAATATTCCAGGGCCAGACGCCTCCCCCACATCACTATCAGCAGCCAGGTTATTATACCGTGAAATTGAATATCGAGGCAAATAATGGATGTACATCTGATACACTCAGGCGCACCATCACCATCGGATCCATCCCTGACGCGGGTTTCTTTACTTCACCACCGATTATTTGTGCCAATTACCCGGTCTTGCTTCTGACGCCTCCCATGTCCAATATGGAACCATCAATCAATGGAATTGGAATTTCAACAATGGCTCGGAGCTTGTACAAACGACAGATTCTACCCTTAAAAAGACGTTTCCAATAGAAAATTTGAATGTAGATCTTGTTGTCCACACGGTGGAAGGATGCGTTTCCCAGCCTGTTTCAAAAACTTTTAATTTAACGGAAAAACCTGCGACTAACATTTCGGTTCAGGATGCCTGTTATGGAGATGCCGTTCCCCTTTTTGCAACTACCCTGACACCCTCTGTTCCCATCCGGCAATGGTATTGGCTTACAGGCGATGGAGAAATAGACAGTTCCGAAAATATTAAACATTACTATCCCAGGGGAGGTATTTATACCGTTGCGGAATATGCGGTGAACGGTGCCGGATGTTCATCAGATACGGTCACAGCACAATTAACCATTTATCAAACAAATGCAAAAACCGGGAACGATACCATTGTGGCATTTGGACAGCCCCTTCAGTTACATGCCAGTGGAGGTGATTTTTATCAATGGCAGCCCGCATCTTTTCTGAGCGATCCCAATATTGCCGATCCGGTAGCCATCCTGAATGATAATTTTCAGTACATCGTAAAAGCATATACGTCTTTTGGTTGTCCTACTTATGATACCATCAATATTAAGGCGTACAAGGGCCCGGCTTTATATGTACCCAATGCATTCTCACCCGACAACAATGGGATCAATGACCGCTTTCATCCTGTTATGATGGGCATGCAATCCATCGATTATTTCGAAGTGTTTAACAGGTTCGGACAGAAGGTTTTCAGTAGTCAGGGGGATGGCCCCGGATGGGACGGCAACCTGAATGGTAAACCCCAGCCGGTTGGAACCTATGTATGGCTGATAAAAGGCAGGGATTACCTGGGAAATATACACAGTGAAAAGGGTACGGTTGTGCTGATTCGCTAAACAAGTATGGAAGTATGGAAGAACTAAAAGCACTCAACCGCCAACTGCCCACTACCATCTGCCAATCATAAATTCAGCTAAATAAAATTTAAGTACTCATAACGCTTTCCAAGAATCTTGTAGTCATCTGCTTGCAGCCACTTATTCAAAACTGTGGCATATACCCTTTTAAAATCCAGTTGTTGATTCAAATCTCCATCGGTCAGATTCGAGAGGTCCGGCATTCCGTTTAATATTCCCTTATTTTTTAAGCCGCCGCTGATCAGGAACATATTATTTGCCGTGCCATGATCCGTCCCGCCACTTCCGTTTTCACTCACTCTTCTTCCGAATTCAGAGAAACTGATCATTAAAACATCTTCAAAACGATGACTGGATTTCAAATCATCTGTGAAAGGTTTGATAGCTTCATTCAGGTCACTAAATAATTTTTCCTGTTTTGCCTGCTGTCCGACGTGCGTATCAAAACTTCCAAGAGATACATAATAGACCCTGGTATTGATATCAGATGAAATAAGAGCAGCAATGGTCTTGAGATTTTTACCGATTTCAGAATTTGGATATACCGTTTCGACCGGACGAAGTTTACTTTGCTGGAAAATATAATCTGCCCCGGAAACAGTCTCCGCCATTACTTTATATAAGTATGAACCCGGATCCCCGCTCTTTTCCCCCAAACCTGCATTCAACATATCTTTAAAAAAAGGATCCTGACTGGTATCGTATAATCGTTTGGGATCTTTGAAGGCGATGCCTTTCATTTTTTCTCCGGTCAAAGCAAGGCTCAGCATATCATCTATTTCCAAAACCTGGGTTGGTTTGGAACAATTCATGCATTCTGCGTCAAGATATCGACCGAGCCATCCTGTATTCAAAACCTCGTTACTGCTGCTGGCGGTCTGCCAGATGTCCATACTTCGAAAATGTGAACGGTCAGGATTCGGATAACCTACATTATTTAATATTGCGAGATTTCCTTCATCATACAATAACTTTAAATTGGTCAGAGACGGATGCAGTCCGGCTTCATCGTTCAGAAGAAGTGATTTTTCTCTTGAAATTGACAGTCCCGGTCTTTCCCGATAATATATATCGTTTCGTACCGGAATCACTGTATTCAGCCCGTCGTTCCCTCCGCTGAGTTGTAATACTACCAGTACTTTCTGTCCATTCAACGCCTGGTTCGGACCTTCAAACGCCTTCAGAAATTTAGGAAACATCATGGTACCTGTGGCCAAGGAACCAAGCGTTAAAAATTTTCTTCGATTAATCAGCATGCACTTATTTTTTTCAGCACAATTGATATTCAGGTGTGCCCATCAGTCGTATAGAAATGGATTGAATTCGTTTTTCCCGATCAGTTTCATCGATGTACCGGATCATATCGTTTTCGTTCATCGGCGTAACCCGTTGCAAAAGCAAATCGCGAATGGCCATGTAAATTGCGTCGTCTGTTGTTTCATTAAAATTTTTTATATACTCGTCCCATAGAATCTTAGCCTGAAAAAACTGGGTTCCGGGATTCCTAAGCTTATTTATATTTTTGGCTAATACCTGATCCCGCATACCCATCATAACATCGTCATCGTCTTTTGGCCTCGACGTGATAACATCAGATCTGTATACGATTTGGGGCAACCGCATGCGTAACATGAGGCTTGAACTGTCAATCCAATGTTTTCCGCCAGGCCATCCGGCAACATTCGGCGGAGAAAATAAGACCTGTCCTAATAATCTTTCGAGGACAATTTGCACCATGGGGTTCTGAATTTCCATCGGAAGCTGACGGCGCAAACCCACAAGCCATAAAACGGGGGACTTAATCTGACTCCCAATGTTCTTCTGGTCGTAAAACCAGGATGAATTAAAAATGCTGATCATCAACGAACGTATATCATAACCACTTTCAAAAAATTGCCCTGCCAGGACATTTATCTTTTCTTCATCTGGCATATCATTTACAAAAAACCGGTAGATTTTTCTTGTTATAAATACCGATGTTTGTTTTTGCGCCAGTAAAATTTCCAGAATATCCTCTCCGGAAAAGTTCCCGGTTTTTCCAAAAAATGTTTTTATGCCGTCATCATGTTGTCTGGGACGAAAATCAAATCCTCCCAGCAGGTTCGTACCCCAGCCCGTGAATGCACGTGCCGATTCTTTTACATCCGTTTCCGTATAGTTGCCACGACCGATGGTAAAAAGTTCCATCAATTCGCGGGCAAAGTTTTCATTGGGATGACTTTTCTTATTCTGATTATTATTTAGAAACTGGATCATGGCAGCTGATTTACTTACACTAATCAGCAGATCCCTGAAATTTCCCAGCGCATTTTCACGTATCACATTGAGGAGAGCCTGGTCGTATAAAATATTAACTGTCTTACTGGCGAAATGCCCGTGCCAGAACAGGGACATTTTCTCCAGCAGTTGTGCATCACTGGTTGTCATTTCGTCAAGCCATCGGATATTTAATTTTGCGATATCCTGAACAGATTGTTTTCGCATCATCTGTTTTTCTTCCGGTTTGAGATCCTGCCATTTTCCCAAAGACATCGGGCGACTGACCATTTCCCTTATTTGCGGATCAACCACGTCAAAAAGATTCGGCTTTCTTTCAGAAGCTTTCAAAATAGAATGAAAAACGGCCTCGGGTTTCTGTTTCGAAAGTTCTTTTACCCGGTTTACCGGCGGCCCAAATCCGGCACGCCACCACAAATGCTGATTTTTGAGCTGATTGGTGTTCATCGCTTTCTATAAGATATAATCCATGGCAAAAGGTTTAACGGGAAAGAAACTTAAACCGGACTGCTTCGGACATATTGTAAACCCTGACCTGAAACCGTATTTACTACCCCTCATTCATCAAATAAATTGATTTTGATATAAAACAGGATCTGGTTATTAGGCCGATTGATGGATGACTAAAGGATCGCGATAAGATCGCTTAAGGATACCCAGAAGATAAGTTCTTATGGAAATCCTTATAACCGGGCTGGCTGAATCCGAATTGTCAGAGAAAATGAGTTTGACGGCTTATCACCCAAGTTCTAAGAGATTGTTAGTCTTTCACCCTTAAAATAGGGGAAAAGCACATCCGGAAGGGAAATAAAATCATTCCCCTGGTTATTCTCCAGCAGGCAGGCTAATATCCGCGGAAGGGCCAGCGAACTTCCATTCAATGAATGCAGCAATTGAGTCTTACCGGAATCGTCTTTAAAACGGACTTTCATCCGATTTGTCTGAAAGCTCTCGAAGTTGCTTACTGAACTGACTTCGAGCCATTTTTGCTGTGCGGCACTATATACTTCAAAGTCGTATGTAATCGCTGATGCGAATGACATATCGCCCCCGCATAAACGAAGAATACGATAAGGAAGGTTTAGGGATAACAAAAGTTTTTCTACATGTAAAACCATTTCATCCAGTACAGAATAACTGGTTTCCGGCTGAACGATTTGGACGATTTCCACCTTATCAAATTGGTGTAACCGGTTCAGGCCACGCACGTCTTTCCCGTAACTGCCTGCTTCTCTCCTGAAACAGGGGGTATAGGCCGTCATTTTCACCGGTAGTGCGGATTCTTTCAGAATCATATCGCGCCAAAGGTTGGTAAGGGGAACTTCAGAAGTAGGAATCAGAAACAACTCGTCTTCGTTCACATAATACATTTGTCCCTCTTTATCCGGCAACTGGCCCGTACCGAATGCACTGGACTCATTTACCATCAGCGGTGGCTGATATTCGACAAATCCTGCCCCTGTATTAAAGTCAAGAAAATACTGAATCAGGGCTCTTTGCAAGCGGGCTCCCTGGTTAATATATACCGGGAATCCGGCACCGGTAATTTTATTTCCCAATTCAAAATCTATCAGGTTGTATTTCCTGGCGAGGTCCCAGTGGGCTAACGCATTATCTGGTAACAAGGGCTTTTTGCCTCCTTCCCTGACCACGATATTGTCCTCAGGTGTTTTACCAGGCGGAACATCTTTGTGAGGCAAATTAGGCAGTGAAATGAGTATTTCCTGTAATTGTTTGTCAGCTGTGTCCAATGCCTCCTGTAAGGGACTAATACCGGATTTGATCATTGAGACTTCCTGTTTTTTTTCTTCAGCTTTTAGCTTTTCTCCCCGGGCCATCATCTGGCCGATTTCTTTGGAAGCCGCATTCAATCCGGCCTGTGCAGATTCCAGCTCCAACTGTATTTTTTTTCTTTTTTCGTCTAATCGTAAAATAGAGTCAATAGCAGCAGAAGCATCAAAATTTTTTACACGGAGCCGTTCTTTTACAAAATCCGGCTGTTGCCGGATCATGGCTATCTGTAACATGAAGGAAAATTTTCGCAAAGGTAACAGATGCAGGGGACAGATTACCCGACCGATTATCTTTGCAGAATGAATGTCAGAGATGATATCCAGAGTCGCTGGTGGGCGCTCGAGGAAAAATTAATGATTCGATTTGGTAAAAAACCTGATATGGAAGCTATTCTTTTCCTGATTGGAATTCAGGAAGTGGGCGATTTCAGAACCAAATTCACGAAAGAACAAAAACAGGACCTGATGCATGTGGCTGTTTGCAGCCTGCTTTCCCCCAGTGGTTATTACGAGTTGGAAATGGTAGATGAAGAGGGATGGCCCCATTACAGGCAGTTGAAAACCCTGCCTGTTTTGAATTTTATTGAACAGGAAAATTTCATGAAAGATCATATCCTGTTATATTTTGAAAACCAGGAACTGAATGAATAACAAATTGCCGGCAGGGAATATTCAAATCCTTCTATATTTGCAACTATCGGAACATAAAAAACAGAACAATGAATTTTCCAGACAATCTTCGTTATACAAAAGACCACGAGTGGGTGAAACAGGAAAAAGACAATGTCTTTCTGGTGGGTATTACAGAATATGCCCAGAGAGAGTTGGGAGATATCGTGTATGTGGAAGTAGAAACCATTGGCAAATCAATGGAAGCTGGTGAAGTGTTTGGAACGGTGGAAGCCGTAAAAACTGTTTCAGATCTTTTTCTTCCTGTTTCAGGAACCATCACTGAATTAAATCCCGAGCTAGCGAATGCTCCGGACCTGGTTAATTCAGATCCATATGGAAAGGGCTGGATGATCAAACTGACTGTGAACGATCCTGCCCAGGTCGAAAAACTGCTGGATGCAGCTGCATACGAATCCATGGTCGGATAAATCAGGCTGGTACAATTTTTCAACTAATACTGCCTTGGGATTAACCGTTACATATAGTGAACAGGAACTGACCGCAGCTTTAAAAGCAAAGGATGAACAAGCCTTTTCTTATTTATATGACCACTATAGTGGTTCCTTATACAGTATCATTCTCCAGATAGTAAAATCGCCTGAGATTGCCAACGATATTTTACAGGAAGTTTTTGTAAGTATATGGCGTAAAATAGAATCTTTCGATCCCATAAAGGGAAGATTATTCACATGGATGCTGAATATCAGCAGAAATGCATCGATCGACATGCTCAGGTCGAAAAACTATCAAAACAGTCAGAAAAACCAGGAGATTACCGATAACGTATATGGATTGAACCAGGCGACCCAAATGAGTATTGACAGTATCGGCCTCAGCAAATTCCTGGGAAAACTTCGACCTGAGCAACGGGTTTTAATAGAACTTGCCTATTTTAAGGGCTTTACTCATGATGAAATCGCCCAGATTGAGGGAATTCCACTGGGAACTGTAAAAACCCGCATTCGAAGTGCATTATTAGAATTAAGAGAATTTTTAAAATAAGTGAACGTACAAGACTACATATTAAGCGGAATTGTCGAAAGCTATGTGCTAGGCCTATCTTCTCCCGAGGAAACTGCCGAGTTTGAACGCATGTGCGCCGCCCATAGTGAAGTGCTGGCTGCGCGTAATGCTTTTGAAGTTCAATTGGAAAAAGGACTTCAGGAGCAAAAGCTGGAACCGCCGAGTGATTTGAAGTCCCGTATTTTTTCTGAAATCAGGAGAGAAAAATCACCATCTGCCCAAACTCCATTAGCCAAGCCATCTCTGGTGCCACGAATTGGTTTCGCCAGATATGTGGCTGCTGCTTCACTCATATTACTGGCAGGGAGTGTGTTGCTGAATTTTTATCTGCTGAGTCAGTATAAGAAAACGATTGCAAAAAATGAAGAACTGATTGCCGCTCAAACACAGGTTGCTGACAACAACAAAGTTTTGCAAACCAAAATACTTAGTTTTGAAAATGCAATCAGCATGATGCAAAACCCGCAGATGCTCGTTGTAAAAATGCCGGGTGTTCCGAAGAGTCCGGCGCCGTCCAGTCTGGCAACGGTTTATTGGAATACACAATCCAAGGATGTGTATCTTTTAATAAATAAACTGCCTGCTCCCGTGCCTGACAAACAATATCAACTGTGGGCAATTGTTAACGGGAAACCGGTTGACGCAGGAGTATTTGATATATCACAAGGTATTTCGTTTGTAAAACTCAAGACCATTCCGAAAGCTGAAGCATTCGCCATAACCCTTGAAAAAAAGGGCGGAAGCAACACACCTGATATGGACGCCATGTATGTAATGGGAAAGGTTACTGGTTAGCTTCTTATCTTCGCAGCAATTCTTATGCGTCAACGTCTCCAAAAACTTTTGTCGAAAAATACACCCGCGAGACTCTGGACCTTATTTATACTTATTTTAATGGCCATTCCCGGAAATATGTTGCCGAGAGAAGAAACTACATTTATTCCAAACCTTGATAAACTGGTCCATGCCACATTATTCGGCAGTTTTGTTTTTTTATGGTCCATTTACTATGCTACGAGAAAAGAAAAAAATAATAACTCTTATAGCCGGTTTGTTTTGATTCTCATCATTGCCTGTCTGTATGGTGTTGCGACAGAACTAATGCAGAAATATTTAATTCCTAACCGCGACTATGACATCTTTGATATCCTGGCTGATTCAATCGGTGCCGTACTGGGATTTTTATTCGTATTGCTGACAGTTAAATGGTTCAGAACAACCTGATTTCAAAGGAAGAAAAATAAGATACTTTAAAAAAGTAAGCCCCTGTGGAAACAGGGGCCGTAACCAAAACTAACTGCTTATGAGAAAATTGACTGCTTTTGTGAAGTCAATAGAAAAGACCACTTATAAACAACCGGCAATTCAAATGCCAATTCCTTTCGCACTATCTCTTTAAACTAAAGAACTACCGTAAAGGTACTGGCTCGAGCGAATTAAAAATTGCGGACTCTTTCTTAATAACAATTTTTTAAGATTGCTGTCAACTGATTGTTGTTCGAATCATTCAATTCCCCAGTTATATATTTAACGCTGAAATTGCAAATAGGTTTAATGGGTTTTTGTTAAGAAAATACTATTATGAATTTACTACTTAATTCCCTTTAACTCCAACTAATCATTTTGGTTTCGTTTAACAATGTAGAGAATTTGCAACAGCCTAAGCCGGTTTTGCAATTTTTTCTGCATTTTCAGCAAACTGGAGCGCGTCGATAAATTCGCTGATATTGCCGTTCAGCACCTCCGGGAGATTATAAACTGTTAATCCAATCCGGTGATCAGTCACCCTGCCCTGTGGGAAATTATATGTCCGGATTTTCGCACTCCGGTCGCCCGTACTCACCAGGCTTTTTCGGTGTCTTGAAATCTCTTCTTCTTGTTTTCGTACCTGCTCCTCATAAAGTCTGGTTCTCAGCATCTGCATGGCCTTTTCCCGGTTACCAAGTTGGGATCTTTCCGTTTGACAAATTACGACTGTCCCGGTTGGCAGATGAGTCAGCATTACTTTGGTTTCCACCTTATTAACGTTCTGTCCGCCGGCGCCACCGCTTCTGGCTGTTTCCATTTTTACATCTGCTGGATTCAATTCAAAATCGACTTCTTCAGCTTCGGGCATTACTGCCACCGTTGCAGCACTGGTATGAACACGCCCGCTTTGTTCTGTATCCGGCACTCTTTGAACTCGGTGTACGCCGCTTTCAAACTTAAGAGTGCCATAAACGTCCTCACCGGTTACTTCCAGTTGAACCTCTTTGTAGCCGCCCACGGTACCCTCACTTTCGCTAAGCAAAAATGTACGGAACCCTCTTTTTTCACAATATTTCATATACATGCGAAGGAGGTCTCCGGCGAAAAGGCTGGCTTCATCGCCTCCCGTGCCTGCCCGGATCTCAATAATCGCATTTTTTTCATCCTGTGGATCCTTGGGAATCAACATCTGCCGGATCCCGGCCTCCAAAACAAGTTTTTTCTCCTCGAGGGCAGAAGTTTCCATTTTAGCTAATTCCCTTAACTCTTCATCATCTCCGTTGAGGGCTTCCCGGTTAAAAGCCAGATCTTCCAATACATTGATATATTGATCATATGACTTTACAATCTTTTCGAGGCTCCGGTACTCCTTGCTGGTAGAACTAAATTTCCTGTTATCATTAACAATGGCCGGGTTGGTAAGCGCCACACCCAATTCATCGAATCTTGCCCGGATAGCATCCAGTTTATCTATCATAACCTGCGAAAAATTTATATTGCTGCAAAGTTAACTGAACCATGAGTTATCGGAAATTGAAAGCGGACTATTTGTTTGACGGATATCAGTTACGCCAGTCTGACTCCGTTTTGATTTGCGGAGAGGATGGGGCCGTTGAAAATATTATAGATGAACATCAGGCTGGTAGCGGTGTGGAGGAATTTACAGGCATGATCGTTCCCGGATTTATCAATTGCCATTGCCACCTCGAACTCAGTCACCTGAAGGGGCTGATACCTGAAAAACAGGGACTGGTCAATTTTGTACTTTCAGTAATGAGTCAAAGATTCCAGGATTCGGCATCAAAAGAGGAGGCCATTCTGCAGGCCGAAAAGCAAATGATATACAAAGGAATCGTGGCTGTGGGGGATATATGCAACACAGCCGATGCCGTTTTCGTCAAAAAAACTAAACAACTTGACTACTACAATTTTATTGAGCTTTTAGGCTGGGCTCCTGAAATAGCCAGGTCCCGATATGATGCAGGAATAAAACTGGCTGATGAATTTATTTCGCTTGGGTTGGATGAGAAACATATTTCACTGGTCCCGCACGCGCCCTATTCCGTTTCTGCTGAATTATGGGATCTGATGAAGACAGGATTCAGGGGTAAAACGGTTACCATCCATAACCAGGAGTCATTGGCTGAAAATGAATTTTTTTCTACAGGATATGGAGAGCTAAACCGTCTATATACTGAAATGAAAATGGATAATAGTCATTTTAAGGCTCCTGGAAGCAGGAGCCTTCCCTACTATCTTTCAAAATTAACTACGGCCGGACAGATTCTGCTTGTACACAATACTTTTATGAATGAGGCGGATCTGATTAAATCCTGCCATTTTAGTGACAAACTATATTTATGCCTTTGCCCTAACGCGAATCTGTATATTGAAAACAGGCTGCCTGACATACCTCTTTTTCTGAAATATACAGACCGAATCGTGCTTGGAACAGATAGCCTGGCCAGCAATCACCAGTTGAGTATTCTGGAAGAAATGAAATCAATAAAGAAAATATTTCCTGAAGTATCATCCGTTGACATGCTTGTCTGGGCCACCTCGAATGGCGCGAAGGCGCTTTCCTTCGACTCCAGACTGGGAGATTTCACAAAAGGAAAAAATCCCGGCGTTGTATTGATTGAAAATCTATCGGGGGGTGAGATAGGAGCCGCCAGTACGAGCAGGAGGATAGTATGAGAGTATGGGAGTGTGGGAGTATGCGAGTATGGGAGTTCACTACTTGACTTTTACTCGCATACTCCCACACTCCCATACTCTCATACTTCCAGAAGGGCTCTCAGCACAGGCAGTGTTTTAAGTGGTGTGAATCCCTGGATATGTATTGAATAAAAATCTTCGTAGGCTTCCAGCAGTAACCTTCTTTTATCCTTATTAAGCGGCAGGTCAGCAAGTTCACCTGGCTGTTTAATTTTTAATAAATGGGCAGTTACTTCACTAAGCGAATGATCAAGATAATGAGGATGCAACGGTTTTTCCATTGTAAAATATCCTTCTTTCAGATCCAGATAACTTCTATTTTCCGAATAATTATCATCGATACGTAATCCAAAAAAACCCGCCAGATGAAGGGCAAAAAAAAGTGGAAAGTTTGCCTGGACATTTCGTTCTCCTTCATCAAGTCCAAGGAATGCATCCTCCATAAAATAGTAAAGTTCCGAATTGGATTCCGGCTGTTTCAGGCATTTTTGTAACAATTCAATCATGAATAGAGCAACCGAATTTGTAATAACGTCGGATAAAATATTTCTATACAAAAAACCCCAGCTGTATTCTTTCAGCCGATTTAGATTTTTTGATTCCTGGTGATAAATAATAAGATCCAGCATGGCGGCTGGCTGAAACATACCAGCTTTTGATCCGCCCTTCCCCTTGCCCGTTCTGACGCCATTCACCAGATATGATTGCAAACCAAATAATTCAGTGAGAATGGTAACAATCACACTGGATTCACCGTACTTCACGGTGCGCAGCACAATACCTTTTGTTTTATGGACCATAACCAATGGATTCAGGCGAAATTCGGTTAAAATAAGTTTCTTTGCCGGGCGAAGGACAGTTTCATTTAAATCATTTTTTATGTGGGGACGCGTTGCAACTTTTATTTTAAAATACCGGTTCGGGCTACTTCTTTTATTGGCCGCCGTTTTTGTGTATGCTGCTTTCGAAGCATCAAAAGTTGAATTAAGCTATGAATACACCCGGGCGATTCCTACGGATAATCCAAAATACCAGTCTTATCAGCATTTTTTGAAGACGTTTGGGGATGATGGCAATCTCATGGTGATTGGTGTACAAACAGACAGCCTTTTTAATAAGGACATATTTAACAATTATCTGCAATTAAGCAGAGATCTTAAAAAAATAAGGGGTGTGGAACAGGTATTAAGCATCCCTGAAGCCATCATTCTCAAAAAAGATACGCTTAGCGAAAAGCTGGTTCCATATCCCATATTTCCCGGACCTTTTGAAAGTCAGGCTTCCCTGGACAGTGCCAGAATAACCTTCAGGAATCTTTTATTTTATCGCGGACTTCTATATAACCCGAATACCCATGCTTATCTCATGGCGCTTAGCGTCAACAAAAATATTCTGAATTCCGCGGCAAGAATTTCACTTATTGGAAGCATCGTCAGCCAATCCAATGCATTTGGTACACGGAATAAATTGCAGATGCGTTTCAGTGGTCTCCCTTTAATACGAACAAACATGGCCACCAAAGTGGCAACTGAAATGAAATGGTTTTTACTGGGATCTGTGTTATTATCAGCATTGATTCTCCTGGCTTTCTTCCGGAGTCTGAGCAACATGATTTTATCGTTGATGGTTGTGATCATAGGTGTTGTATTCAGTCTGGCTACCATGCATTTATTTGGATATAAAATCACTCTGCTAAATGCTTTGATACCACCACTGATTGTTGTCATTGGTATTCCGAACTGTATTTATTTTTTGAATAAATATCACAGCTCTTTCCGGGAAACAGGGGAAAAAAGAAAGGCATTGTACGAGATGATCAGCAAAATGGGTATTGTCACACTGTTTTGTAATATCGCAGCTGCCATAGGATTCGGAGTTTTTGCGCTAACCAAGAGTGCCATTTTAAAAGAGTTTGGAGTGGTAGCCGGTATCAATATCATGTTACTCTTTATTATTTCTATCATCCTGATTCCTGCGTCGCTCAGCTATTTGGCGGATCCGAAACCCAGGCACATGAAATATCTGTCCAATCTCTGGCTGAAGATCATGCTTGACTGGCTGGAAAACTGGGCGCTTCATCATAAAAGAACCATTTTTATATCAACCGTACTGGTCCTTGCGGTATCGATCGTCGGAGTCACGAAGCTTCGTTCCGAGGCATATATCCTGGACGACCTTCCAAAAACGGATCCTGTATATGCGGATCTCAAGTTTTTTGAGAATAACTTTAAGGGCGTAATGCCATTGGAAATATTGATCGATACGAAGAGAAAGAATGGGATCCGCGCGAATATGCTGGGCAACTTTACAAAAATCGATCAGTTGTCCGCATATATTGATTCCAGTTCCGTTATGGCCAGGCCCCTCTCAATAGTTGAAGGCCTGAAATTTTTACGACAGGCATACTATCATAACGACAGCCTCAATTACGGTTTGCCAAATGAATTTGATCTTCCCTTCCTTGCCCCTTATTTGAGTATGAAGACGGATACCAGCGCAAAACCCAACGGGGTAATGAAACTGGCGAATAGTTTTGTAGATAGTAACAAACAAACGCTACGGATCAGCGTGAACATGGCTGACATTGGAAGTATCCGTCTGCCTCAAATTCTGGGTCAGGTAAAAAACAGGGCAGATGAGCTATTTGATACGGCACATTATAAAATAGAATTCACCGGCACAACAGTTACGTTTCTGGAAGGAAGTGCCTTTATTATTGCCGGGTTGAAGCAAAGCATCATCTGGGCATTCATATTGATTGCCGCATGCATGTTATATCTTTTTAAAAGCATACGAATCCTGATTTGTTCCCTATTGCCCAATCTGATACCCCTTATAATTACTGCCGGTGTTATGGGATGGGCAGGAGTTCCCCTAAAACCCTCCACCGTGCTCGTTTTCAGCATCGCACTGGGGATAGCAATTGACATCACCATTCGGTTCCTGGTAAATTATAAGCAGGATAGCAATTCCAACAGCACAGTTGAAAGCACAGTCATTCAAACGATTCATTCTACCGGAATCAGCATCATTTATACTTCACTCGTATTGACCGCGGGATTTATCATTTTTTGTTTCAGTGGATTCGGTGGAACACAGGCTCTTGGCTGGCTGACTTCGCTTACACTGGTGATGGCAACACTTACAAATTTGATTTTTTTACCAGCTTTACTTATTGCGATAAGTCCAAAAAAATAATTGGGAAATATGCAATTGTGAAAGACAAGCCGTTCAAAACCTGTAAGTAAATCTGAGTTAGTTTAAAACCTGTCTGAGTTTAGCATCCAAATCATCACCGCGAAGAGACTCTGCAATCACTTTACCGGTTGGATCCACGAGTACATTGAATGGAATTCCCTGAAATCCGAACGTTTCTACGGCTTGGCTATTCCAATACTTCAGATCACTCATTTGTGTCCAGCTCAGATGATCCTGTGTGATGGCCTTTTTCCATGAACCCTTGTCTTTATCGAGTGAGACCCCGAGGATTGTAAAATTCTTTCCTTTGAATTCGTTATAGGCCTTCACCACATTCGGATTTTCCATCCTGCAGGGACCGCACCAACTCGCCCAAAAGTCTATAAGCAGATATTTACCCTTGAAAGAAGAGATCGATATTTCTTTTCCGTTCGGGTCGGGCATAACCAGTTCAGGAACCGTTTTTCCAACCCAGGATTCACCACCGGATGACTGCTGATCAGGTGGCGGCTGGCTATTTTTTTCCATTTCTGCCAGGAAAGCATTTCCGGGAAAACGAGTTTTGAGATTCTTTAGAGAAGTTTGCATCTGATCCGGCTGGAAACTTCTGGAAGCCCATCCGAGCGCCAATACGGCCAGCGTAGCATTTGGTGTAGTCTGAATAAATTGTTTCAGATAATCATTCAACTGATCTATAGCTATATTTTTTTTGTTGTTGGCAGCCACCAGGACGCTGTCCGGCGCATTGACTTTCTTCAGGCTGTCGAGTTGCACAAATGATGATTGTATTTCATCATTCAGATTACTTACCCGCGAAAGTAAATCCTGCAGTTGTTTGCTGGCCGGGGAACCGCTCACTGTATAAAAATCTTTTGTCTTAGAAAGATCCGCATCTATTTGAATGTCTGAAGCATCGTTTATAAGTGGCACGGACAAAACATTATCGCCGAATACCAGTTCAAATATTTCCTCTGTCTGACTCTTACCATGAAAAGTCATACTGCCGGAGCTACCAGAAATTTTTTGAGAGTCAATGATCAAAGGTGGTTGTGATTTCCCGTACACAATTTCTTCCAGGAATACCCATCCCCCGGATTTTCCGGAATTCTCCGGCGTCATTTTATCGCTGTTTGAATAAGCGAGCTTTACCTGGAAGCGGCTCTTATCTCCGTTTTTGCACGCGGAGCAAATAAAAACGCAGGCCAGGATTGGAAAAAGTATTTTTTTCATTTGTTTTATTAAAATTTATTTCTCCAGTTTTTGGATAAGTAACTGATTCGTTAATTGAGGGTCCGCCTGCCCCTTGGAAATTTTTTTTACTTCTCCGACGAACAGACCGAGCAAGCCTTTTTTCCCTTTTTTATATTCTAAAACTTTATCGGGCATTTTATCCATTGCCTGCATTACCCATACCAGGATCTGCGCTTCGTCGCCAGTCTGTATGAGATTGAGGCGGGTCGCAATTTCTAACGGGTCCCTGGCTATTCCTGCAACCAGTTCCGGGAAAATTCTGGAGGAAGCGGTTGAAAAATGCACGTGTCCGTCTTCCACCAATGCTATAAGGGAAGCCATGACGGCAGGTTCTACGGGCAAAGAAGAAATTGAAATATTATTTTCATTGAGGAAAGATTTTACAGGCCCCAATAGCCAGTTAGCTGCCGCTTTATAAGAAGTTGTCAATAAGATCAGGGATTCAAAATAATCAGCTGTCTCCTTGTCATCCGTGATCACTTCCGCGTCATACCTGCTCAATTTATATTTCTCCATGTATCTGCTGATGAGCTCCTCAGGCAGAACAGGAATTGACGCCTGCACATCACGCAGCAATTCGGGCATCACTTCAAATGGAGGAAGATCCGGATCAGGAAAATAGCGGTAATCATTCGCCTCCTCCTTTGAACGTAAAGAAAAAGTTGTTCCGTTTATTGCGTCGAAACTGCGAGTTTGCTGTACGATGGTTTCTTTTTTATCTGCCAGGCCCTTCATCCTGATTACTTCAAAATCTATGGCTCGTTTTACGTTTCGGATGGAATTCAGGTTTTTAATTTCCACTTTGGTACCCAGTACATGTTCTCCTTTTTTCCGGATGGAAACATTTGCATCGCAGCGCATGCTTCCCTCTTCCATGTTTCCATCACAAACAGCAAGATAACGCAGAATACGCCTGAGATTTGTCAGAAAGGCGACTGCCTCATCCGGACTATTTAAACAGGGCTCTGTTACGATTTCAATCAGTGGAACACCGGCACGATTGAAGTCCAGGCATGTAAAATGATCGTTCATATCGTGGATACTTTTCCCTGCGTCTTCTTCCAGATGTATTCGATTCAGTTTTATTTGTTTTTCCCCGTCAGGCATACAGATATTTACGTATCCTCCTTTACAAATGGGGGTCGTATGCTGGGATATCTGGTAGCCCTTTGGAAGGTCAGGATAGAAATAATTTTTCCGCGCAAAGTAATTCCTCGTTTCAATTTCACAATGACAGGCAAGACCCATTTTAACAGCCATGCGAACCGCTTCCTTATTGAGAACAGGTAATGTGCCCGGATAACCAAGAGTGACCGGACTGATCTGTGTGTTCGGTTCTGCCCCGAAAACGGTTTCATCAGGGCTAAACAGTTTTGTTTTAGTCAGTAGTTGTGCGTGCACTTCCAGACCGATTACTGTTTCGTATACTTCTGCAGTCATATCTAAAATTAAGCACCCGTAAAACAAACAAAAACGCAAAGAATGGCCAGCTAATAGCCGGTTCTTTGCGCTTGGCGTGAACCAGTTGTATCCAGTGCACGAAGGTAAAAAATCGCAGGAATTTATTATGAAATCATTTGATCTGTCTAGAGTTCAGCCGTTTTTAGTTTCCGTGGTATTTTGATGTCAATGTCCTGACTTACACCATTTCGCATGATTTTAACTTTTATAACCGGTTTGTGACGGGCCTCTTCCATTTGATCAACTAATTCATTAGTGCTGTTAACGTCAATTCCATCAAATTGTACGATGATATCGCCTTTTTTTAAACCGGACTTAAATGCCACCGAACTGTCTTCTACTTCCAGGACGTTCACACCTTTGCCATCTTCCGCATCCTGTGCTTTAATACCAAGTTTCGGCTGTTTATGTCCCCAGGAGTCCATATCCATTCCATACATCTCCGGCATCGGTGGCATTTTGAAATTATATTTATAATTGAAATCCTTTGGCTTAAACTCCGACTTTTCCAATGTAGCCATCGCTGATTGCTCTTTCCCGTCCCTCGTAAATACAATCTTTACTTTATCTCCCGGTTTATAATTATGAATGGTTTCAAAAAGACTCTCCGGGCTCTCAATTTTGCTGTCATTCACTTTTGTTATAACATCTCCTTTCCTGATGCCTGCTTTTTCTGCCGGACTTCCTTCGGTAACTTCTAACACGGTAGCGCCGCCTTTTTCAGACTTGCGGGATGAAACCCCGAGAAAAGCCGAATTCATCCTTATCTGGATTGATTTCTGAATCCTCCTGGCCATTTCTTCATTATTTCTTTGAACTCTATCCATACGGTCTTCATCCCAGGGATTGATCCGGAAAGGAGATGGGGAATAAATACCGTTCATATCATTGTCGCCGGAGATTTCCCTTTTTTCAACAATAACGTTTTGATCATCGAATTTTTCCAATGGCTTCCCATTGATAAAATACTCGCCATTTTTAATTTCAAGGGTGATTTTGGTGTCTTTGTCTCCCTTTTGGCGAATAATGATTTCTGAATGATCCGCTTCATCTGATATAACTTTTGCCGGCGGAGGTGGCGGTAAAGGCGCCTGCGCCCTTGCAAATAGTACGACAGTCATGCTCAACCCAATAATTGGCGTCGCCCGGAAGAAGAATTTTTTCATCAGTGTAAATTTAATATTATAACTACGTCAAGTTTCGTATTTCAAATATAATAATTATTTTGAAATACGAAAATATTCGGAGTAGTCTTTTTGCCGGGCTTTAACAGATTATTTGGTGGATGCCTGATGACAAGTAGATCCCGGAGTGATCAAACGATTTTCAGCTCTAGCCGATCAACCCTTTCAAAGCTGAAATAACAGAGCCCAAAGCACTGGCATCCTGACCGCCGGCAGAAGCAAGGGTTTTCTGACCGCCGCCACCACCTTTGATTTTGGGTGTGACCAATTCCTTAATGATTTTTGCAGCATCGAGGGGTTTTTCGCCGGCCAGCTGATCACCAATACCAATGGCGACAAAGGGTTTGCCGTCTGAAATGACGGCGAGTGAAATCAGGAGAACCGGGGACTCCATCCGTAACTCAGAAGTCAGTTTTCGAAGTGTTTCGGGGCTTATTCCTTCAATGATTTCCCCAATAAATGAATACTTCCCCACGGCAATGGCTTTTCCCATCAGCTCCGTTTTCAAATGAGCAGCCTGTTTCATTTCTATCGATTCGATTTTCTTACGCAGGCTGCTGGTTTCTGTTTGTAAATCCCCAAGTGATTTTAACAGATCTTTCGGATTTTTGAATTGAGTCCGTATGCCGGATAAAATACTCAGTTCGCTGTCGATAAAACTTTCGGCCACCAGTCCCGCGATAGCTTCAATTCTCCTTACACCTGCAGCCACGGCGGATTCTGATTTGATTTTGAAGAATCCAAGTTCTCCGCTGGCAGTTACATGTGTTCCTCCGCATAATTCTATGGAATAGCTGGGATCGATCGTTACGACACGAACCATATCTCCATACTTTTCACCGAAAAGGGCCATTGCACCTATTTTCAGTGCTTCCTCCCTTGGCATTTCGCGAATCACCACAGGAATATTTTCACGGATTTTTTCATTGACCAGTTTTTCGATTTGAGCAATTTCATTGTCACTAAGCTTGGCAAAATGAGAAAAATCGAATCGAAGATGTTCCGCATTTACCAACGATCCCTTTTGCATAACGTGCACACCTAAAACCTTTCTTAAAGCGGCGTGGAGGAGATGTGTGGCTGTATGATGTACGGCTATATTTTTTCTTTTCTCCCTGTCAACACTTGCTAATACCCGGGCCAGCCGGTCCGCTGGCAATTTCTCCGTAAAATGAATTATGACATCGTTCTCTTTCTTTGTATCCAGCACTTCTATTTTTTCACCTGAAATTGTCAGAATGCCGGTATCACCAACCTGTCCTCCGCTTTCGGCATAAAACGGGGTTTTTCCCAATACGAGTTGAAATATATCGCGGCCCTTAATTTTTGCCTTTCTCCACCGGTTGATTTCCGTTTCAGTATTCAGTTCGATATATCCTGAAAAAATGATTTTTCCATTTTCATGTACCGGCACCCAGTCGCCAGTATCCAGTTGCCCTGCAGCCCGTGACCGTTCTTTCTGTTTTTGTAATTCAGTATCAAAATCTTTTTCGTCTACAGACCAGCCAATCTCTCTTGCCATCAGTGATGTCAGATCTACCGGAAAACCATATGTATCATTCAATTTAAAAGCGAAGGCTCCGGAGATGCGTTTTTCTTTCTGGAATTCTGATGATGATAATTCTCCGGTTCCCTTTGCGATATATTCATTGAAAATCTTTATTCCTTTATCCAGCGTACGCAGGAAAGCTTCCTCTTCTTCACGTACAACCCTTTCTATAAATGACCGCTGAAGCTGCAATTCGGGAAACACTTTTTCAAATTGAACAGCAAGATGGTTCACCAGCTGAAACAATAAGGGTTCTTTCTGGTCCAGGTAAGAATAATAATAACGAACTGCCCGGCGCAGTATTCTTCTGATTACATAACCTGCTCCGGTATTTGCGGGCAACTGCCCATCTGCAATTGTGAAACAAATGGCGCGGATATGATCTGCAATTACACGAAATGCAATATCCTTTTTTTCGTCAACGGAGGCTGTATACTTTTTACCTGTTATTTCGGCAATCAGGGAGATGGTTCCGCTGAAAATATCCGTATCATAATTACTTTGTTTATCCTGCAGCAAACGTACCAGCCTTTCGAGTCCCATACCTGTGTCCACATGTCTGGAGGGCAGCATTTCCAATGCTCCTGATTTTATGCGATTGTACTGTATGAATACGATATTCCAAATCTCGATAACCTGAGGATGATCCTTATTGACCAGGAGCCCCCCTTCGATGGATTTTCTCTCCGCATCCGGTCGACAATCAAAATGAATTTCAGTACAAGGACCGCAGGGCCCGGTGTCGCCCATCTCCCAGAAATTATCCTTTTTGCTTCCGTTGACTATGCGATTTTCTGGCACCCAGTTTAACCATTCTGTTTTCGATTCTTCATCAGATGTCAGATTTTCAGCTTGATCTCCTCCAAAAATGGATATATAGATACGGTCTGCCGGAATTCCGTATACTTTTGTGAGCAATTCCCAGCTCCAACTAATGGCCTCTTTTTTGAAATAATCACCAAAACTCCAGTTTCCCAGCATTTCAAACATAGTATGGTGGTATGTATCCACGCCCACTTCTTCCAGGTCATTATGTTTGCCGCTCACCCTTAAGCACTTCTGGGTATCTGTCACCCGCGGATGGGGTGCTATTTTATTCCCAAGAAAATAGTCTTTGAACTGATTCATCCCGGCATTTGTAAAAAGCAAGGTTGGGTCATTCTTGGTCACAATCGGTGCCGATGGAACAATAATATGCGATTTGGATTTGAAAAAATCCAGAAATTTCTCCCTTATCTCAGTGCTTCCCATCATATTTTAACAGACTATCTTTAAATCAGGCTTTATAAAAGCATAATAATTAGTACACTTGCGTTATTAATCAGGCGCTGCAAAGGTACAGCGTCCGCCTCGTAAACGGCGTGCCGGCACCATCCGACTGAATGAAAAAGATTAAATATTATTATAATACCAATACCCTCCGGTACGAAAAACTGGAAACGCCTTTGCGCGTAACCCTGCTTCGGATTCTCGGTTTTTTATCGGCTTCTATTGTCACGGCTCTGATACTAGTCTCACTTGCTTACCGTTATTTTCCTTCTGCAAATGAAAAACGACTGATGCAGACCAACGAAGCACTGAAGGATAACTATTATATTCTGAACGGACAGCTGAAAAAAATGCAGGAACAGATCATTGGTCTCGAAAAAAGAGACAATGAAGTGTACCGGGCTATTTTTGAAGCCAATCCGATTCCCGACAGTGCGAGAGCGAAAAATATTGCCAAGGAGCAGGAATTTCAATTGGTGCAGGGAATGGACCAGGAAAACCTCGCTGTATCAATCGCCAATTCGCTCACAGGTCTTAGTGCACGGATTCGCGCACAGACCAAATCCTATGATGAGATCAACGGTTTTATAAAAAATAAAGAGCAATTACTGGCTTGTACGCCCGCAATTCAGCCTGTGAGCAATAAAGATTTAAAAAGAATCGCTTCAGGATTTGGCTATCGCGTTGACCCTGTTTATAAAACGACCAAGTTCCATGCGGGGCTCGATTTCGCCGCCCCGATCGGGACACCCATTTATGCTACAGCCAACGGCACGGTTGAAACCGCAGGTAATACGGGAAACGGATATGGGAATCATGTGGTCATTCATAATGGATACGGATATGCAACGCTTTTTGGTCATATGTTTAAAATAAAGGTGCATCCGGGCGAAAAAGTAAAAAGAGGAGAAATAATAGGCTGGGTTGGTAATACTGGCAAGAGCACCGGCCCTCATTGCCATTACGAAGTGCATCGCAATGGCGAACCCGTTGACCCTGTGTTCTATTTCTATAATGATATTACTCCGGAGCAGTACGACCGCCTTTTAAAACTGGCATCATCCAGTAATCAGAGCTTTGATTAAGTTTTTTCGATAAACTTTAAGTCGTTTCGGAATAGTTTTTGTTATTTTTGAATAAGCATGACACCGCTCTCCCAGATTTCCATGAAGTTTGTTGATGAATCAACCCAGCCGGAGGAAACTCCCCTGCTGAAGGAAGATCAGCCTGTTAATGTAGGCCTGCGTCTAAAAAAATTAAAGACTGCGGAAAATCAACCCGTTGTTGAAGAGCATATAGAACCGGCAACTGAATTAATCGAAGCTGGTGCGGAGGAAGAAGTTCAGGTCTCAGATCCTGTGTTAAAAATCAAGTCTGGAAGAGGCAGAAAATCAATACGTCAGATCTCTGAAGAAGCTGATCTGATCCAGATCCCCGAAGATGAAGTTCTGTTTCAGAAGCACTATTATTCCATGGGGGAAGTGGCTGATATGTTCAGAGTAAACCAGTCCCTGCTCCGATTCTGGGAGGCAGAATTCAGTATACTGCAACCAAAAAAGAATAAAAAGGGGGACCGATATTTTCGTCCGATCGATATTAAAAATCTGCATCTGATCTATCACCTGTTACGTCAGCGGAAATACACTATTGAAGGCGCAAAAGATTTCCTGAAGAAAAATTCCAAAGCAGAGGAGAAATTTGAGACCATTAAAAAACTCGAGGAACTGAAAAGGTTTCTGCTCGAAATGAAAGCCAGTTTAGGATAATTTTTCGAGTTTAACAGTCATACCTGATCCCGCGATCACTATCTTCCTGCTCTCGATCAGACTTAAAATTTCAATGTGTAAATTTTGTTTGATTTCATTGAATTCGTTCAATGGAATAGGCGTAGTGAAATAATCTATGTTTACCAGGAAAGCGGTGCCGGAAATATCGTTTAGAAATACCGTAGCATCACTGATATAATCTTTTTCCCCCAGTATTTTACGGCAATCTTCAACGAAGGAAAGGATTGTATCTGCAGGCGTGGAAGATTCAAATTGAAGCCTGATTTCAGCTTTTCTGTACGTACGCAAGGTTTGATTATCTACGATGCTATCCACCATTTGCTTATTAGGTACAGTGACATAAGTTTTCAGATCTGTTCGGATACGGGTACTCCGCAAACCAATTCTTTCAACGGTCCCTGATATATTGTTCACTTTCACATTGTCCCCGGCCATAAATGGCTTATCGAAAAATATAATAAATGATGCGATCAGATTTTCGATGCTCTCTTTTAAAGAGAGTGCCAGTGCCGCACCGGCGAGACCCAGACCGGTCCATAATTTACTCACCTCGAATCCAAAAGCCATTCCGAGCACCATCAGCAGCCCGACTATACCGATCAATACTTTCAGGAAATCCCTGAAAAAAACAACGATCTGATGATCTTTGATCCCGCCAGCCACTCTTGCTTTCTCCTTCAACAAAAGACTTATAAAATCAATCAGTCGAAGGAGAACCCAAATAAAAACGACAATGAGAATGGTTTTGGCGATTCCATGCACAACGCTCTTAAAAGGAACATCAAAAACTTCGAATTCTAAAGCAGAGGGGAATCGCAGTTTATCAATCGCTACGATCGTAATAAATGCGATCAGAAATATTTCCAGAGGTTCCAGCAATAGTTTAATAAAGGATGACTTATCGATCCCTTTATCCAGTGCCGCAGCCCCGCGGAATAACTGGCCGGCGACGAACTTTGAAAAAATACGTTTGAAGAGTAAGCCGATCACTATGGCTATCAATACGAAAACGTACTTCTTGAGCGGATTATCCAATATCATCTGGTCCCAGAATCCATTCATACTAAATCAATTCTTATAAACGTGAATCCCATCTGCTTTTAACACATAGAGAAAATCGGGCATAATGAGAATCTTTAGCGCAGGCAAATAATAAGCCGGGATTTGCTTTTTTTCTTCGGAAAACATCTTGTCCTCAAATTTCAAAAATTCATGCCCATTCCAGCCCAGCATCGTTTTATTTATCACAGAAAAATGGCGCCAGTTTTTTAACTGGATGAATTTTGAATATCCACCGTAATGATCAAATATAAAAGCTCCTCTCTGCGGGTCAAATAAATATACAAGTCCCCCCTGGTCTGTAACCAATATGGGATTGGGAACTGAATCCATGTACTGGCGAATATCATTTGTCTGGCTGATAATTGTGCCGTCATTTGATATCTTATTCAACTGACCGGCCAGCGCATCATACACCCATATGTTATTATCATAAGCGAGACCGATACAGGTTACCTGGTAAAAACCCAGTTGACGTAAATCCAGGGTGCTGATATTATTCAGAAAACGATCCAGCGTAACGATGGTGCCAAATTCCTGATAAAAGATCAGAATTTTCAATGGATTGCTTACGTCTATATAAGCAACTTTTCCATAACGCTTTACATCATTATAAACGCCGAGCGAATCACCGGATCCGCTATATTTCTTTAATTGATTATCCGTTGTCAGGACAAAAATATTCCCCAGGTTGTCCACCTGGAAATCAGCATAGGTTCCGGCAATAAAACGGGACATCTGCGGGAGGCTGTCCACGTTTTGCGCAGAAATACACTTCAGGGCAAAGCTGAAAACAATATAGAGTATGATTTTTTTCACTTTTTGATAATCAAATGGTCCAGTGCGGGATCATAACTCTGTAATATAAGTTGTTCCCCATCAAAGGACGCATAGCTGAAATAATTGATCCAGTCACCCAGGTTTATATACCGGGTTCCATTTGGAAAAGTAAAATCAATCGGCAGGTGCCGATGACCAAATATCATATAGTCAAACGATTCTTCCGAAAGTTTCTTTTTACAGTATTGAATCAGCCATTCATTTTCCTCGCCCAGAAATTTTTCATCAGCCTGTTGTGTGGCGATACGGCTCTTACGGCTGAAATAATTGGCAATGCCCACACCAATGGCAGGCGGCAGCACACCAAATAAACCCTGACTGAATTTATTTCTGAATATTTTTTTTAAGAATTTATAACCTCCGTCTCCTGGACCGAGACCATCACCATGACCGATCAAAAATCTCCTGCCATTCCTGATAAAGGTTTTTGGTTCGTAATAAACAGGAATAGCCAGTTCTTTTTCAAAATAATTTTTCATCCACATATCGTGGTTGCCTACAAAGAACTGGATGGATACACCGGCATCCGTTAAAGAGGCCAGTTTTCCCAGGAGACGCACATACCCTTTAGGAACGACGGTTTTATATTCAAACCAAAAATCAAACATGTCGCCGACCACAAATATCTCGGTTGCTTCATGCTGGATGGAATCAAGAAAACGTATAATATATTTCTCCCTTTGCAGACTGGTCTGATGGTCAGGCGAACCGAGGTGAAAGTCTGATATGAAGAAAATCTTTTTACCCGTTTCGATTTGCATGGGCAAATATAATTCACTCGGCATCTACAAGGAAAACATAAACGTCTTTTGGCCCATGTACTCCCACAACGAGTGTTTTCTCTATATCCGCCGTACGACTTGGGCCGGTGGCCATTGTAATAAAGGAAGGGATTCTGTCTTTATATTTTACTGAAAGCATATCAAGTCCATCCTTGATATCATAAACCAGCTGACTGGTGTAAGCGATACAAATATGGACGGGAGCATATACACTGACGGTTCTGCCACTCTCCCCTGCCGAACTCATAAGAATGCTGCCGGTTCTCGCAATCAGGGCTTCACAGGTTGTTATAGACGCATCTGCTTCCGGAAGATCTTCACTGATCAATATTCCCTTCAACGGTTTCTCCAGAATTGGCAGGATCTGAGATTCATTACAATAGACCTGACTCCAGGACTGCGTGGTAATTAACTGGCCTAACTGTGCGGTTAATTCAGCGACATCAGCACAATAAACAAAACGGCCTGAGATCCTGCTGAAGTTTTCTGCAAACTCAACCTCATTTTCCTGTGTCGGCGGAGAATATACACTGGAATTGCCTTCGCTTTGTGGAAACGGAACAGGCGTTGGATTAACCAACGCCTGCCGGATTTTCTTAAGTATATTTTCTTTTGCGGAAGATATTTGCATAAACCTGTGCTAAAGGTCTCCGACCGGAGGAACGGGAATCAAATGTGCCGGTATTCCATTTTCTGCAACCTTGAGTTCCGGAACATCATTATCCAATAGTTCATGGTCAGAAACATCCAGTGCTCTTTTCTCCTCATAAGGTCGTTTACCAATCAGGGCTTCAACATCGCTCTGAAAGAGAACTTCCTTTTCCAGAAGTGCTTCCGCCAGTAAATGCAGCTGGTTGGTTTTTTGAGTAAGCAATTCCTTTGTGTACTCATAGGCCTTGTCGATCAGTTTTCTTACTTCCTCGTCGATCAGTCTGGACGTTTCTTCCGAATATGGTTTAGTAAACTGATTCTCCTGAGCCGGATCATAGAAACTTACGTTTCCTATTTTTTCATTCATCCCGTAAACCGTAACCATGGAATAGGCGATGCGCGTTACCTGTTGAAGATCATTCTGGGCACCGGTCGAAATCTTATTGAAAGTAAGTGATTCACTCGCCCGACCACCGAGGGTCATGCATATCTGATCAAAAAGCTGATCTGTGCTATAGAGATATTGCTCCTTCGGAGTATACTGTGCATATCCCAGAGCGGCAACGCCACGGGGTACAATAGTCACTTTGAGTAAGGGATAAGCGTGCTCCAGGTACCATCCGCAAATAGCATGGCCTGCTTCATGATATGCGATGATGCGTTTTTCTTCGGGAGAAATGATCTTGTTCTTTTTTTCCAAACCTCCTATAACCCTGTCTACAGCATCCTGGAAATCCTCCATTTCAACACTGTCTTTCCCTTTTCGGGCTGCGATCAGAGCGGCCTCATTACAAACATTTGCTATATCGGCTCCGGCAAATCCCGGCGTCTGTTCAGCCAGCTTATAGATATCAAGCCTGGAAGAAATCTTGATCGGCTTGAGATGCACTTTAAATATAGCTTCCCTTCCTTTGAGATCCGGTTTATCGATTGAGATCTGGCGATCAAATCGTCCAGGACGAAGAAGGGCCGTATCGAGAACATCCGGGCGGTTAGTTGCTGCCAGGATAATAATACCACTATCACCTCCAAATCCATCCATTTCCACGAGCAGTTGATTCAATGTACTTTCACGTTCATCATTGCTCATCATGGCATTTTTGCCTCTGGCCCTGCCAATGGCATCTATTTCATCAATAAATATGATACAAGGCGCTTTTTCACGCGCCTGTTTGAAAAGATCTCTAACACGGCTTGCGCCGACACCGACAAACAATTCAACAAAGTCAGATCCGCTCATGGAGAAGAATGGAACCTGGGCCTCTCCTGCCATAGCTTTAGCCAGCAGGGTCTTTCCGGTACCCGGTGGTCCTACCAGCAAGGCTCCCTTGGGAATCTTACCTCCGAGTGCAGTATATTTTTTTGGATTTTTAAGAAAATCAACGATTTCCATTACTTCCACCTTGGCTTCATCCAGGCCTGCCACATCGTTAAAAGTGATGTTCACCCTTGTTCCTTTATCGAATAAGGTAGCTTTGGATTTTCCGATATTAAAAATTCCCCCCGGGCCGCCACTACCACCCTGACCACCCATTTTACGCATAAGCATAACCCAGATCAACAGGATGATAAGGATCGGAAGAGCGATCTGTAATAAACCGGGGATCCAGTCACCCTCCTGAACCGGCGACATGGGAACCTCCAATGCGGGGTTCTTGATGAAGAACTCGGACATTCTCTTTTCAAAATCATCAATCTTGGTAACCTGAAATTCGAATTGCGGACCATCGGCTTTTACGATCTGGATGTTTTTTCCGAGCAGATCTTTATAATATGGTTTATCAAGACTGTCTTTCTTGATATAAACCCTTACAAGATTTTTATTGGTAACAAGCACCAGTCGCGCAACATCGCCTTTATCGAGCATGTTATTTCTGAATTCCAGTTCGGAATCCAGATGATGTGCATCAGGGGTAAATCCGGACCCTAAAAAATTATATCCGAGTAAAATAATTGCAATTACGGCCCAGATCCAATAGATATTGAATTTTGGACCTTTTTTAGGGGTATTTTCATCTCCTCCACCTCGAGGTCTGAATCTTGAAAATCCTGGCCTGTCGTTCGGTTTTATATTATTCTGTGGCATTTGATGGTCTTCCTTCTAGTAATTAATGTTTGGGAAATAAAAAAGTTCAGAAAAACGGTATAAAGATTAAGATGTTCAGCCTTCATGTTCTTCCACTTCGGCATCGCTCCACATCTCTTCCAGCTTATAGAAACGTCGGGAATCGGGAAGCATTATATGAACTACCACATTTATATAGTCAATGATAACCCACTGAAGTGACTGTCTGCCTTCGTGCATATACGGAGATTCATTGCATTTTTCTTTTACTTCTTTTTCAATGAAATCTGCTATGGCCCTGACCTGGGTTGTACTACCGGCTTCACAAACTATAAAAAAATCAGCTACTGCTTCTGGTATTTTCCGGAGATCAAGTGATATGATTTTTTCGCCTTTTTTTTCCTGAATTGCCTGGATAATGGCTTTAATGATTTTTGAGTTCTTTGCTAACCGGGCAGATTTATTAGGTTTCCGGTTAACCAACATTGTCAATTGTTCCAATAATCAGAATATTTTAAATGATGAATATGCAAGGCGTTGCTTCCAGTTATCAAAGGAATACTACATTCGCATTGCCCAAAAATAGTAATCTTTTGCCAGATCACGGTAAGGAGAACCCGGCTATGACAACATTTGACAATCAGTTGATTGAGCTGGAATCTGTGGATAGCACCAACAACTATGCCATGGCCCGTATTCATGAAGGATTGGCTTCTGACGGGATGGTTTATTTGGCTCGCAATCAATGGGCGGGAAAAGGACAAAGAGGCAAAACCTGGATAAGTGAACCCGGGCAAAACCTGATGATGAGCCTGATAATTGACCCTTCCCCCCTGAATCTCAACCAACAATTCATGTTTTCTTCTTCCATAGCGCTTGCAATCCTGGATCTATTGAAAGGATTTCAAAGTAATCACTGGAAAATTAAATGGCCGAATGATATTTATTGGAATGACAGAAAGGCAGGGGGGTTGCTGATAGAAAGTGTTATTACGGGTCCAACATGGAACTGGGCAGTTGTTGGTATCGGAATAAACCTGAACCAGTCATCTTTTCCCAAAGAAATACCAAATGCCATTTCGCTCCATCAGATAACTGGCGCCCGATATGAACCTGTTTCCGTCGCCAGGGAATTGGTCCCCAGAATAAGGGAGCAGATTTCAATTCTGAAAAAAACTCCGGATCAGATCCTGCTGAGGCTGAATAATTCCCTTTACAAAAAGGATCAGGTGATAGCGCTCCGGAAAATTGACGAGTTATTTGTCACTGTTCTGAAAGCTGTGGACTCAAATGGATTATTGGTTACGGAAGCGGGTACATTTAAATCAGGTGAAGTAGAATGGATGATGAACGGTTGACGACTTTGACTACTGAAGTTTTCGCGAAAGCGGGCTGACAGTTTTTTTATGAGCATCGCGTCAGGCTTTGTTTCATATTTATCTCGTGAAATGTATAATTGACGAGGCAGAATTTCCAGCCTCATCTTCTGCAAAGATTTTCAACTCATGTTTACCGGATTTACAATGTTCGTCAAAATGATAAATAAACGCTTTAGCCTTATCGTTGGTAAATAATAACCAGTTACCGTCTAGGGTGGCGCGGAAAGATTTTATTTTTTTATAATTGTCAGTTACGATTACTGCTATACGGCTGCTTCTTTTCAAATTTGCATTTTCCACTAACCCGGGAATGCGTATGACCGGTGGAAGGGTATCAAGTATCAACGAAAAATTGCCAAAGTTCCGGAAACTCGCTGTAGCCCAATCACCCAGCCACTGGGGCTTTTTCACTTCGAACTCTTCCCGGTCTGACCACATCATAAGAACATGATCCTTTTGATTCAGCGGGCTTTTCAATTTTATTCGGACTGTCATGGTATCTGCCAGAGGAACCTGTGTGCTGCCGAAATTATGAATCGCTGACACCATATCTTTTTCAACTGTGGTCAGTTCTGCATAGTTCAAATGCACTGAATCATACAGGCTGTTTTGACCGATGTAAAACGCTGCATTTGGTCCCTCCAGACCATCCAGCATACCTGGATAAAATAATTTACCGGCATACGTGGCATAAGTATTTTCTGCCGGTTCATAACGCACTTTAAATTCCAGTTTTGAAATATTACCATAAGCGTCTTTTAGTTCAATGCGGATCAGATGCAGGCTGCCGTCTTCCAGATGAAGGTATCCACCCGGCTTTGATTCCCGGTAAATAGAATGGTTGTAACCAGGCATTCTGAAGAGCAACTGATAATATGGCCCACCGCGTTCGTGTGTCGGGTAATCAATATGTGCATTGATTCCCCGGGTATCGTTATAACTGATCTGGTCCATACGGAATCCGGAAATAGCTTCTCCGTTATCATAAATAATCCCCTGAAAGATTCCATTTGGATTACTGGACCCGGATTGTGTGTCGAAACCTGAAATGCCGAACCCCGGGTTTGGCGTTTTCAGAATAAGAACCGGGAGGCCCAGAACATAATTTCCGGCAGTTCCTCTCACAGGTATAAAGGAAGGTGTCTGTTCATACAAACTTCTGTTACGATCATATACTGAAAGACTTCTGAAAACAGGCGGAGTATTGTCTGCGATTGGCAACCCAAATAACATAGGATTCAGGTTGCTGTCGTCGGGATATGTCCGGATTTCAAAATGCAAGTGGGGACCCTGTGAGCCACCCATATTTCCGCTGTATGCAATCAGGTCGCCTTTTTTAACCGGCAATAATCCCGGAGGTAAATCCAGCGAAACCGCCCACCGTTGTAATTCATATTGTTTTTGTTTTACCCAATTGGCAAGAGCAGGATAGAATGCATTCAGGTGGGCATACAGGCTCACAAATCCATCCGTATGTCGGATATAAACAGCCTGACCAAATCCAAATGGTTCAATTTTAATACGTAAGATGTAACCGTCAGCCGCGGCAAATACAGGCAGGTTTTCCCGGTGAGCCGTTCTGATATCCAGGCCCATATGATAATGGTTGGCACGCAATTCCCCGAAATTAGCGGCCAGGCTAATGGGTATATCCAGTGGGTTTCTGAAATCCTTTTTTGGATAATCTGGTGTCTGGAAAAGCTGGCCGGAAGCATAGCAGGTATAAAAAACACAAACCAATATCAGGGCCGTTCTGTTCATATCATCCCAATTTTAGAATCGCAAAGGTGATCTAATCCCAAATAAGGATTAGCATCAATATTTTCCCAATCTTAAATAAATGTTAGTAAATGATACTGAAGGATTTTTAAAAAAATTAAAAATTGGTACAGCTTTTGGCATATACAAACTGTCTTTGTATTAGGGCCGGACCTGAAAAAGTGATCAGATGTTATTCAAAAATAAATTTTTACTGTTTTTCGTCATTAGCGTTGGTTCCGTGATTGGAATCGTACGCGGTGAAGAAGCAAAACAAAAATGGGTCTTCCGGATCAAATCAAGAGTTGATAATAAAAAACTCATAGCCGAAAAAAAGCAACAGGCGAAAAAAGGTGGTGTCCTGCTCGATGATATCGAAATGGCGTCATTTCATAACAATTGAATAACCCTTGAAAAATATATATCCCTTCCGTGTAAATGCGGAAGGGATTTTTTTTCCCTCCTTTTAAAAAATTTCTTCAGGAACCCGTACACCCATACCTTTGCGGAATTTGTTTTTCGATGCCAAAAAATCCCTCAATCGCTTCAGTACTCATTATTGGTTCAGGTCCTATTATTATTGGTCAGGCTTGCGAATTCGATTATTCCGGCTCTCAGGCTGCCAGAAGTCTCCGGGAGGAAGGCATCAAAGTGATCCTGATTAACAGCAATCCGGCGACCATCATGACCGATCCGATGATGGCTGACCGTGTTTATCTGCTTCCACTGACTGTGGAGAGCATTGAACAGATTCTGGAAGAGAACCAGATCGATGCTGTTTTGCCCACTATGGGAGGACAAACCGCACTCAATCTCTGTAAGGAGGCTGATGAATTGGGTATTTGGGAAAAATACAAAGTTGAAATGATCGGCGTCGATATAGATGCTATTAATACAGCCGAGGACCGGGAAAAATTCAAACAACTCATGGTTCGAATCGGGATCGAAGTAGCGCCATCAAGGGTTGCAAACTCTATGCTGGAAGGAAAAGAATTTGCACAGGAAATCGGCTTCCCCCTGGTTATCCGACCTTCCTTTACACTGGGTGGAACCGGAGGTGGTTTCGTTCATAGTAAGGATGATCTGGACGCGGCGCTTGATAAGGGACTGAAAGCATCACCTATCCATGAAGTACTTGTTGAAAAAGCTGTGCTGGGCTGGAAGGAATATGAACTGGAGCTTCTGCGTGACAAAAACGATAATGTTGTTATCATATGTACGGTTGAAAACCTGGATCCTATGGGAGTGCATACAGGCGATTCCATAACAGTTGCTCCTGCCATGACCCTGAGCGACACAGCCTTTCAGGATATGCGGAACAAAGCAATCCTGATGATGCGTTCTCTGGGAAATTTTGCAGGCGGTTGTAACGTACAATTCGCGCTGAATCCTGAAACAGAACAAATTATTTCTGTAGAAATAAACCCCCGGGTATCAAGGTCTTCTGCTCTTGCTTCAAAAGCTACCGGATATCCGATTGCAAAGATCGCAGCCAAACTGGCCATCGGGTATCACCTTGATGAATTAAAAAATCAGATAACCCAAACCACTTCCGCCTATTTTGAGCCCGTACAAGATTATGTGATCGTAAAAATGCCCCGTTGGAATTTTGATAAATTCAAAGGAGCGAACGATACGCTTGGTCTTCAGATGAAAAGTGTCGGGGAGGTGATGTCGATTGGTCGAAGTTTTACCGAAGCACTTCAGAAAGCCTGTCAAAGTTTGGAGAATAATGCGGTAGGGCTTGGTTACTATGGCAAAAGCCAGATGCATGCTGAAGAACTTATTCAATATATCAAGGTTCCGAAATGGGACCGGATATTCAGGATCAAGGATGCCATTATGCTTGGGGTTAGCGTCAAAACCATTTCGCAGGCAACGGGTATCGACCGCTGGTTTTTATATGAAATCCAGAAGATTTGCACAGCCGAAAAAGAAATTAAAAAGTATAAAATGGAAACTCTCCCGGTTGAATTGCTCCGGGAGGCAAAGACACTTGGATTCAGTGATGCACAAATCGCCCTGATTATGCAGGATGGCGATGAAGAAGTGGTTTTTCAAAAAAGAAAAGCTGCCGGTATTAACCGAATCTTTAAAATGGTGGATACCTGTAGTGCAGAATTCGAAGCAAAAACGCCCTATTTCTATTCCACTTTCGAAAATGAAGGATTGAGTGAAAGTGTAGTTACAGATAAAAAGAAAATCATCATTTTAGGTTCTGGTCCTAACCGGATCGGCCAGGGTATTGAATTCGATTATTGCTGCGTGCATGGTTTGCTTGCGGTAAAAGAATGTGGTTACGAATCGATCATGGTCAACTGTAATCCGGAAACTGTTTCGACAGATTTCGATATGGCTGACAAATTATATTTTGAACCTGTATTCTGGGAACATCTTTGGGACATAATAGAACATGAAAAACCAGATGGCGTTATTGTTCAGCTGGGTGGTCAGACTGCGCTTAAACTGGCGGAGAAACTGCACAAAAGAGGAATTCGCATCGTCGGAACTTCTTATGATAACATGGACATCGCCGAAGACCGTGGCCGTTTCAGTGACATGCTAAAGGAAATGGATATTCCCTATCCTTCTTATGGTACAGCAACAACGGTTGATGAGGCAGTGGAAGTGGCTAAAACGGTAGGATATCCGGTATTGGTCAGACCCAGTTATGTACTCGGAGGCCAGCGTATGCGAATCGTAATCAATGATCAGGAACTGGAAAGTGCGGTCGTCAGCCTGCTGAAACATCTTCCGGATAACAAGATTCTTATAGATCATTTCCTGGATCGTTGTCAGGAAGCGGAAATTGATGGTATCTGCGACGGGGATCAGTTCCACGTGATGGGATTGATGGAACATATAGAGCCTGCGGGAATTCACAGTGGCGATTCCAATGCTGTACTTCCGCAGTTTAACCTGACTCCTTTGGTAGTAGAAACCATGGAAGAATATGCCAGAAAAATTGCGTTCCGTTTAAACATCAGAGGACTGATCAATATACAATTTGCCATCAAAGATGGAAAAGTGTTTGTGATCGAAGCCAACCCGCGGGCTTCCAGAACAACTCCTTTTATCGCAAAAGCATATCAGATCCCATATCTCAACGTGGCAACTAAAGTCATGCTGGGCCATAACAAATTAAAAGACTTCAGTTTCGTAAAAAATTTAAAGGGTTACGCGATCAAGGAGCCTGTATTCAGTTTCGACAAATTTCCGGGTGTAAATAAGGAACTGGGGCCGGAAATGAAATCAACGGGAGAGGCAATCCGATTTATAAAAGATCTGAAAGATCCGTACTTCAGACAACTTTATAAAGATCGGAGTATGTATCTCTCCAAGTAAACTTAGCACTCTGCTTTAGTATGAGAGTATGGGAGAATGGGAGTATGGGAGAATGGGAGTGGTACTGAAAAAGTGGTACTCCCATACTCTCATACTCTCATACTCTCATACTTTCCTCAGGCCTCAACCAGCCCGTTCCGGATGGCGTACATGACGAGACCGACGCGGGATTTCACTTTTAGTTTCTCAAAAAGTGAATTTCGGTATTCATCTACCGTTCTGGGACTGACAAACATCTTTGCAGCAATATCTTTATAAGTAATTTCTGAACAAATATGACGAAGAAAGTCTTTTTCCCTTTGTGTTAATGAAGCCGGCTCTTCTGATTTGTCTACATCTTTGTGCAACCCGCTGATGATCTTTCCCGAAATTTCCTCGGATAAATAGAAGTTTTTTTTCACAACGGAATCCAATGCCTTTTTCAATTCCTCCGGGTCAATATTTTTCATGATATAACCCCTGGCTCCCTGTCGTAGCATCCTGATTATCGTGCGTTCATCACTGAACATAGAGAGCGCCAGAACTTTTATTTTGGGGTAGTTTTTATTCAGCCAGGAGGCCGTGTCAAAACCGTCCATTTCCGGCATGTTTACATCCAGCAGCACCAGATCAGGTACCAAATGCTCATTGATCTTCTTTTTGATTTCCTTCCCGTTATCCGCTTCAAATAATACAGTGTATTCTTCAAATGAATTAACCAGTTTCGCAAGGGCTTTCCTCAAAAGCGTGTGGTCATCTGCAATAGCCACCTGAATCTGTTTATTTAATGACGACATAAGCGATGTTAAAGATTAAATTAAAGGAACATGAACAGTAATCAAAGTTCCTTTTTCCGGTTCACTCTGAATCGACAAATCAGCACCGATCAGTTTTGCCCTGTTACGCATACTTTTTAATCCCAGTCCGCTGGATCCACTTGAGGACTCTTTTTTTTGTTTAACGTCAAATCCCACGCCATCATCTTCAATGGCCAGCACAAAGTTATCATTGTTGGAATAGATAACCGATACTCTTACATGTGTAGCGTGGGAATGCTTGATAATATTATTCATCATCTCCTGGTACATCCTGAAAATAAATATCGATTTCTGATCCGGGAAATGAAATTCATCTCCTTCCTTTTCAAATTGTATTTTCAGAATGCCAGCCCTTCGAATTGAAGTCAGGTCGAAATTAATGGCCTCCGACAAACCAATATCCGCGATGCGGTCGGTATGCAGGCTTTTTGTTAAGTCCGCCATATCCCTGATTACCTTCTGTAACATCTCCTTTGAATTCTGAACACCTTCATACGCTTCGTGATCCTGGCTGATAGGTGCCATGGACATCCATAATTTAATAACCGAGAGACTTTGCCCGATATTATCGTGCAGTTCCTGAGCAATCGTTTTCATCGTTTCTTCCTGAATTTCCAACTGTGAACGCAGTACTTCCTGCTCATACTCCTCCTTCAGTCGGGCCATTTCCCGCTCCTGCTTTTGCCGCCGGCGCTGATAAAAAAAGATCATCCCCAGGATAAACCCCACCAGCAAAAGAGCCAGCAGGGTGCCCATAAATATTACAAAGTAGATTTGCTCGTTCGGATCCTGCATATGAAGCCTATCGAATATAGTATATAAGTCAATACGCTGATCACCTCGAAAATCGATTCAATATGATTGAACACAATCATAGATGTTTTTAGATTCGCCTTGCTTAAAGTATCCATAAAACTAATCAACGCAAATATGGGAAAAATGAGCACGACATTAAAGAGAATGCCGGATACCACCCAAAAACTGGTAAGCCTGGCAAGTGATTGTGTTTCTGTTTTTTGAAATAACTCAAAAAAATAATAAATGCAAAAGACGACGGTAATGACTGTTCCAATGGTAAAATTGATGGGATTGAACAGGTCATTGCGCTGAATGAAAACCAAATTGATAATCGCAAAAATTACAAACACTATAGTTGTATAAAAAATGCGGTTTTTCACTTTTATATTTGCAATTACACTCCTAATAACAAAAAAATAAAATGAAAACTCTAAAATACCGGTAGTATTCGGAATGATATTATTGTGTATTCCGCGGGACTGAGTATATTCTAATGCCAGATCCGTAATTAATAATAGGAAAAAGTATAAAGGGAATAATCTGAGATAAAGGGGAACAGGTTTCCGTACAAATACCAAAAAGCTGATTATAAAGATAGACAACTGGATAAAATCACTTACGGTAAATGTCATGTTTCCAAATATCGGCAAGTTCCAGCCTATAAAAAAACCTCCCGAAGGAGGTTTAATTTGCTTACACTGATATTAGACAATTTCCATGCCCTTTGATCCTCTGTCTACAATGGTAATTCCGAAATCTCCCATCCCACCGTCGGGAGGCGGGCATATAGGTGGACAAAGTTTAGGATTGCCAGAACTTAAAATTTTGACCCTGCCATTTTTATGTGTATAAATATTTTTTTCCGTAGTGCGGCCATCATTCAGAATCCTCGATTTGGTAGCGACCATGACCAGCGTTTGTCTTCCTGCATATTCTGGTTGAGAAGAATGATCTTCCGGAAACGCCCCATAAAAAAATCTGATCCCATTCCCTCCATTTAATTTGGCTAAGGCCAGAAAATCTTCCAACTCTTCAACACTATACCAGGCGCTGAGTGAATCGGCTTTTCCAATCCGCTCCGAATTCTGCACCCATCTTTTTTGTTTGTACTCACGGATTAAGGTTTCCGCTTCTTCCGTTCTGCCGCTTTTTCTTGTCTGTACAAAATTTTTTACTTGCGTGGTCATTGTTCATTTATTTTAGTAGGTGATGTAATTGTGGACCCCCTAAAACTAAAAACTAACAACCCCGATAACTTTTACAATATCGTGAATTACAATGAATTATAAATTACTATTATCTGTAAGATTAAGATAATCAAGGAGTACCGTTATTTTTTACCGATATAAACCGTTTTTATCAGAAAAAAATACCGTTAAATCACGGTACTAAAGACCCGTCTAAAAAAGTGAAATGGCCATCGAATTTGGCAACTAAAGCATTTGTTTCGGGGATTATTTATGGCCGATGACGGATGTAGAAATAATCGAAAATAAAAGCCCATGGAAAACAATACCCTTTATGAGATTGCTTATTCCCCTGATTTCAGGTCTGCTCCTGGTTTATTATATACCATTCAAGATCATCCTGTTGGCTTCTGCGTTTTTAGTTTCTTTTATCATTCTCATACTTTGCAATCACCTTTCTTTCCAAATAAAATTTCGCGTACGATGGGTTTGCGGAATGGCTGTCCAGATAATATTTTTTTCGTTAGGAAGTGTAATCATGCATTTTCATCTCGACAAACCTCTGATAGAATCAGGATATCATGGTGACAATAAAAATTACCTTTTAATCCGTATTATGACAGATCCTGTTCAAAGGAAATCTTCTTACAGGTGTCTTGGGAGGATTGAATGTCTTATAAAAGACCAAACTTGTTACTCTCAGAATGAAAAAGTTCTGATTTATTTCAATAATAAATTGCTTTCCCGGCAGGTAAACGGAATTTCATGGATCATTACCGGCAAAGTCTTGCAACCTATTGAAAATTTCAAATCGCTTGATTTTGATTACAAAAAATACTGCCGTCTAAGACATATCTATAGTCAGCTTCATCTGGATGAAAACGAATATTCAATTGTTCCCCATACACAATCAAAATCAGCACTAACAATTCTTGATTCTCTCAGAAAATCAATATTGACTGTTATAAAAAAGTGGATTCCTTCTAAATCGGAAAATAGTTTACTCGAAGCGCTCATGGTTGGCTTTACCGACGATCTGGATCCCGTTTTGCTGAAATCCTATGCCGACACAGGCGTTGTACATATCATTGCGATTTCCGGATTGCATCTTGCATTGATTTGCGAGCTTCTGCAGTTTCTTCTTGTACGGAAGGGAAAAAATAAATATGCCCGCTGGATAAAACTCATAGTGATAATCACGTGCCTGTGGAGTTATAGCCTGCTATCAGGAGCATCTCCTTCTGTGATACGATCAGCAGCGATGTTCAGTCTCACACTTTTTGCAAGAAACATTTTCAGGGAAACAACATTGTATAACATATTGGCAGCATCGGCATTCCTGTTACTTTGCTTTGATCCCTTCTGGATTTTTGATACCGGCTTCCAGTTGAGTTACGCTGCAGTGTTGAGTCTGGGCCTATTTTCAAAACCGGTCCGGGATCTTTTAACATTGCAAAATAAAACTCTGCGGGCACTTTGGAATGCAACCTCAGTAAGTATTTCAGCACAGATACTCACAACGCCCATCAGTATTTATTATTTTAACAGGTTCCCGACCTATTTCCTGATGGCTAATCTGCTGGCTGTTCCTTTGTCGAGCCTGATTCTGGCAGGTGGAATTGTCCTATGTGCCTGCGACCCGATTCATCCGTTGGCACAGCTGGTCGGTTGGCTCCTTGGAATTCTGATCAGCGTTTTAAATGGTTTTATCAATCATCTTTCCGGATTACCCGGTGCCGTAATTGTCAACCTGCGAATATCTCTTCCGGGGGTCATCCTTCTATACGCTTTCATTTTTTGTGCTTATCATTTTGTAAAATTCCGGAGAAAAATATGGTTTTTTGCTGGTTTGGGGATACTGGCTGTTTCTCTTTTCATTCGCATGATTAAATAGAGTGACTTTGTCAGGAAACCTGATTGCAGTAATTTCGCGGCTCCTTCATGACCCTTTCCGGTTCAAATTTAAATTATGGTAAAAAAAATACAATCTGCCCTGATATCAGTATTTTATAAAGATGGATTGGAACCCATTGTTACCCAACTTCATAAACTGGGCGTTCGTCTGATTTCCACGGGTGGTACAAAATCATTTATCGAGGGTCTCGGTTATCCCTGCACCGGTGCTGAAGAACTTACCAGTTATCCATCCATTCTGGGAGGTCGCGTCAAGACCCTTCACCCATCAATATTCGGTGGTATCCTCGGAAGAAGGGAAGAAGAACAGGATTTGAAAGAAATGAACGAGTATAATATTCCGGAAATTGATCTGGTGATCGTGGATCTATATCCGTTTGAAGAAACAATCGCAAATACAAAAGACGAAAAATCAATTATTGAAAAAATAGATATAGGCGGACCTTCCATGATCCGGGCTGCAGCTAAAAACTTTTCCCACGTCGCCGTGATTGCAGATAAAAAAGATTATGGCCTTCTTGAACAATTATTAATAAACCAGGAGGGGGCATTAACGCTGGAGCAACGCAGGGAGCTTGCCGCAAAAGCCTTTGAAGTTATTGCCCGATACGACCTTGCCATTCACGAATATTTTAATCCGGGTAAAGCAATTCCTTTTTGCGGGACCGTCAAACACCTGCGGTACGGGGAAAACCCGCATCAGCAGGCATTTTTTGAAGGGGACTGGGAGAAAATATTCAGGCAGCTAAACGGTAAGGAAATCTCTTATAATAATCTGGTGGACATTGAAGCGGCCATACAACTGATTGGCGAATTTGAGGAAAAAACGGTTTTTGCTATTATCAAACACACAAATGTATGCGGTATCGCTACCCGCAGTACTACACGTAGTGCCTGGGATCATGCATTGGCCGGAGATCCTGAAAGTGCTTTCGGAGGCGTACTCGTTTGTAATAATGAAATCGATTTAACAACAGCACAGGCAATTAATGAATTGTTTTTTGAGGTGCTGATCGCGCCGTCGTTCTCACAAGATTCGCTGGATTTATTGAAAACAAAAAAGAACCGTATACTTCTTCAGCTATTTCAGCAGCCTCAGGAAACGCTCATAAAAAAATCACTGCTAAATGGCATGCTGATTCAGAGCGTAGATAAGGGAAACTTCGAAAAATGGGAAGAAGTTGGTGGAAGAGCAAGTACCGATGCTGAAAAACAGGACCTGATTTTTGGGAATCTGGTTTGTAAACATTTAAAATCAAACGCGATAGCCATTGTAAAAAACAAACAATTAATCGGAAAGGGTTGTGGTCAAACAAGCCGCATTGATTCGCTAAAACAGGCAATTGAAAAGGCCAATCAGTTTAAATTCAGTCTGAAGGGGGCTATGCTGGCTTCAGATGCTTTCTTTCCATTCGACGATTGTGTTCATATTGCGGCAGCTGAAGGTGTTTCAGGATTTATCCAGCCCGGGGGATCTATTCGCGATAAAGACAGCATAGAGTTTTGTAAGAAGGAGGGTCTGGTAATGGTGATTACAGGGATGCGCCACTTTAAGCATTAGCACTTATTTCATAATGTAGTAAGTGTGGAATGGTGGAAATGTGGAGATGTGCGAATGAAATGAGAAAATTGGCCGGGCGCTTTATTTAATCAAAAATTGAATTCTAAATTCAATTGGAAATTTCATTCTCTGATTACCAGATTTACACAATTCCACAATCCCAAATTGTTGTCGGGTGAATCAGGTATCCCAGTATATATGGTCTTTCAGAAATACTTCGTAAACTTCTTTCCAACCAGCAAACATGGGATCGCTGCCAAAAAAATGATTATGCCAGATTGTTATCATCAGACCATTGATTTGTTTGATCTTTCTATAATAATCCATCAATTCTGAAAAGGCAGATCCCGGACTGAGCTGCTTTTCATAATAAGACGTTGAATCCATAAAACAAAAGGGGAATAACATCAAACTGGTTTTTTTTTCAGCCTGCAGGTCGTACCAATAATATGACGAGGCAATAGAAGCCCGAAATCCATTCGCCGCACCATATCCCATGGAAAAATCTTTATCTATTCCCGCCTTGATAAGTCTGCGGTATGTTTGCGGTAAACTCATGCGAATATAATGTTGTCGGCTGTATTTTACCTGAGATCCGGTAATTTTCATCAGTTCATCCACTTCGTCCATCAACACAGATTCTTCATCCCCGCTTTGCCATGAAGGATGTATACCGACCGTATAACCACCTGCGTGATAAGCGACCAATGATTTCATTTCGGGTTTATCAGGGGAAATATTCTTGTCTACACCTTTCTGTTTTTTTGTCATCAGGAAAAAATAATAAGCCCTGGTTCTGCAATACAGATGCAGAGAGTCAAGCCACTCATAAGAATCGAAAGGATCTTTCTTTTTGTTAAATAAAACATCCCAGCGATCCAGCAAATAAGCCCATTGCCGCTTCACCAGCGATCTGTAAAAGCCGCCCAGGTTCCGTTTCAGCCCCTTCAACTTATAAGAATAGGCCATGTCAATATCATAACTTGGGATAAATTTAAAATCCTTCATACGGAAAATCAGTTTCGGAAAACTCCTGCCCAGGACTTTCTTAAAATCATACAGCCAATAGTTTATGAGGGGGAAATCCAGAAAGTTTTCTTTGAAGGCCAGAGATGCCTGATGGGGAAAACGACCATATTTATCAGGCTGAAATGAAAGATATTCTTCATATCGGCTAACAAGGAAAAAGGCAGCAGCAAAAATATCAAAAGGGAAATCTCCCTCAGTCTGGAAAAATGCAGGACGTCCGAAAATATCAAACCGGTCGATCTGTTGTTCCGAAATGTCCGTCTCAAAAAGAAGATGATGGGGATATATATAAAATTCGGTTTCTGAAATCCTTCTCGTTGAATAATTTAGTCTGGGACCGGTATATAACATGTAAGCAGACAGGTCGCTTGTCTGAATAAATGGCTCATTGAATATTTCATTGCTGACCAGATCAAGTATATAATCCAGGCGGGGACTTTTATGAACGCAATAAAAAAGCATGTTTAGGAATTATGCTTTTCTACCCATCGCTGGTTGAAACTTTTTTCTGGAAAAAACAGGTCGGCCCGATGCCTGTTCCATCCACGAAAAACGCGATTGATGAACCAGTTTTTTAACCTAGAATTGCCCATATTCATCCATTTCCTATGCAGGCTTGCCTGCTTCCATCCTTTCCACGCCAGTTTTTCCATCCATCCGGCCGCTCCCTGCTGAACTGCCTCATACCTGTTTTCCAATAAAATTTCGTGCAAATTAATTTTCACAGCACACACTTCTGTGCAGTTGCCGCACAATGAAGACGCATAACTCAAATGTTTCCAGTCGTTTAATCCTTTTAAATGAGGAGTTATGACGGCTCCGATCGGACCACTGTATGTTGTGCCGTAACTATGTCCACCTATATTTTTATAAACAGGGCACGCATTTAAACAGGCTCCGCAGCGAATACAATACAGACTCTCCCTCAATTTGATATTGGCCAGCATATTCGTACGTCCGTTATCAAGGAGAATCACATACATTTCATCGGGTCCGTCATGTTCTCCGGCTTGTCTTGGTCCGGATATAATTGAGTTATAGCTGGTCACACGTTGACCCGTTCCGAATGTGGCAAGCAGAGGCCAGAACAAAGCGAGATCTGTCATGGAAGGGATCACTTTTTCTATACCCGTAATCACAATGTGGGTTTTGGGAAACGAAGCGCAAAGCCTTCCGTTACCCTCATTTTCTGTTACCGCAATGCTCCCTGTGTCGGCGATAATAAAATTGGCGCCTGTAATGCCAATCTCGGCCTGAAGATATTTTACCCGCATTTTCTGGCGGGCGATCAATGTAAGTTCTGCCGGGGACAGGTTCGGGGCCGTATTCAATTTTTCATGGAAGAGCTTCGCAATATCTTCCTTGCTTTTATGCATAGCCGGTGTTACAATATGATAAGGTGGTTCATTATCGAGCTGCTGAATATATTCCCCCAGATCCGTTTCCAGGCTTTCAATATTGTTTTCCTCCAGGAATTTATTCAGGTGAATTTCTTCCGTCACCATGCTTTTGCTTTTCACGACTGCCCTGCATTGTTTCGCTTTGCAGATAGCCAGTATTTCCCGCTGTGCATCGGCGCTATCCTCTGCCCAGATAACTTTTCCGCCGCGCCTGGTAAAAGCCAGTTCAAAACGTTCCAGTTGCTGATCGAGTGACTCCAGTGATCTCCACTTGATATTTTTTGCTCTTTCTCTTGCGAGATGGATTTTGTCGAATTGTCGTTTTCCAAGAGGAACAACTGCATCGTATCTGCCTATATTGTAGTTGATTTTCCGGCGATGGTCCAGGTCAGATGCCTTTACACCGCTCTTGTCTAAAAAGGTTGATGCCTGATTTCTGTCGGTCATAGATTGAAGATAATAAATTATCCGGGGTGGTTATTTATACCCCCGCTTATTCGACACCTGAATATGATCCTGACGTTGTATCTCTTCTCATCATTGTCTCCGTCGTTCCTTTTCTGGTAGAATTTCTTATACGTAGCCTGGTATTCGCCGATGATCACATCCCCGCCATAAGCCGGATCGCTTCGTAATTTCAATGACTGGTTTACCGGCTCTACGGTCAGGCTTTTTTTATACGTGTCTTCGTCTTCAGAGAATTTAAATACCGGTTGATTACCTGTGTTAGCATGCAGTAAACTAGTAAACTTTCCCTGAAATATTTTTATGCCTACACCGACCCCTACTTTAAAACCAAGTCCACTATTAAGCAATAAAGTATCATCAGAGATAAAAGCAAGACATCCGGCAGCAAAAAATCCCATTTCTGATTTGGGTGACCGGACAAGTTCACCATTCAGATATAAATAAAAGTCGGCTATATTATATTGAAGTGCCGCCTTGCTCTTGGCTTTCAACAATTTTTGTGAATTCAGATTATATGAAAGTCCGGGTTGCACTTCATATTTTTTCCATCCTGCCCAATGTCGTCGAACAGAGTCTGCATTAACGGAATCCGCGATAGCGGTTAAAACAATATTGACCGCCTTTAATGAATCCCTGATCATGTCCAGTGAATCCTTCAGCGGATATAGGTCCCGCACAATATAATGCGGATCCAACGCGATGACCGTATCCTGCATGATGGTCGGGCGTGAAATTGAATCCCGTATGGCATCCTCGCGATCCAGAGCCGCATAGGGGTAACGGACAACAAAAGAGGGTTGCAATGCAATAACCGTATCACGCATTTGGGCTGCTTCCGCAAGTTTGGCTCTCATGGAATCAATCATTGCGTCGGCCTTATCTTTATCCAAATATTTATTCCTGACAACGAAGAAAGGATCAATCTCAATGACCGTATCCTGCATTTGGGAAGCCTGTACCAGCATAACTCTGAGAGAATCCCTGATTGCCTGCATTGAATCCTTTTTTGCATAAAATTCCCGGATTTGAAAGGAAGGATCCAAAGCAATGGTCGTATCCTGCATATCCGCAGCACGCATTAAAGCGATTCCGATGGCATTCAATGAATCCCTAAACGCTGTTCTTTTAGCGGCCATCCGTTCGGCAATTGCATCCAAAGAATCTCTTTCAGCATATACATTCTCTACGACGAAATTGGTATTTAATATGATCACTGTATCGTGCATTTTGGCACTCCAGACCATATAAGCCTTGATTGAATCGCTGATTGCATCATAACGGTCTTTCCGGGCATATACGTTTTTGATTTTGAATGATGGATCAGGTGCAATCGTCGTGTCCTGCATTTGCGTTGCCGGCAAAAGTCGAATTTTTTCGGAACTGTCCTGCGAGAATGATAACTGACCGGACAATAATATAACCAGCAGGAAAACAACAGAGGGTGGAATTTTCATAGACGGCCTAAGCTTTACCTTTTTTTTTATGAAGCGCTGTGGCTTCAAGAGTAGAATAAAAATCGGAGCCGTATTTTCTGATCAGAGCCTCTCTGAGAAATACGTAAACTGGAACTTTCAACTGCTTTCCCATTTTACAGGCTGCCTGGCAAAGATCTTCGCGGGGTTCATAATTAACGTATTCCTGGTTCTGCCTCTTGCTGCGTGTAATTTTTATCGGAAACAAATGACAGCTGAGTGGCTTCTTCCATGTTATTTTCTTATCAAGATATGCCTGTTCGATCCCGCATTTTATTATACCGGATTTGTCCCTGAATCCATAAGCGCACATCTTGCCTGCGATGGTTGGCGTCACCCATCCAAATTCCTGGTCATACTTATAAAGGCCTTCTTTTTCAAGTACTTTAATTCCGTCAGATGTGAGATAAGGTTTTACCTCTTCAATAATATCCCGCAGGTATTCAAGTTCCTCGTTGGCGAGTGGTGCTCCGGAGTCACCATCTTCGCAACATCCCCCCTTGCACTTATTGAGATCACAAACAAACTGTTCAGATACTACTTCGTCGCTTATCAGTATATTGTCAATGGCTATCAAATGTTCGGATTGAAATTCAGGCTAAGTTAGTATATCAGAAAGGATTCTGTATCAGTTTTTCCACCGGAGGGTATTGATCAGATGGTACATATCTTCCTGAAGAAATGCATTAACAATACTTAAAGAATCGGAATTTGGGGTCGTGTCGAAGTATAGAGCTCCGCGGAGGAAATGTTTGGTCGAATCACTTACAAAAAACTGCTTGGCTGTCGCTGCGTTACCACCCACATTAAAAAAAATTCCGTGTACGCCCAACGGGGTGCTGATCAGCGAATCTTCGATCGAACTTGCTTTGTATGTATGTTTATAAGTCATTTTGTATGCGTCGTCCCGAAGCTTATCATAATTTCCTTCCACTTTTTTATAACTGACATAAATCCGTGCATGGAAGCGTGGAAAATCTATATTGATCCAATATGGGTTCTCTGGCTTGTCTCCGAAGAATGCCGTATCCCGGAGGATGTTGCTATAAACCGGGTATTCAAATGAATAAGGAAATCCGGGTGTATTGAAAGTCTGGTATGCGTGCGGGGGGAAGTCTATTCTGAAATATCCACGGGGTTTTGGTGTGTAATCGCTGTTACAGGCAATCAATATAGAAAGTAAAAAGCAAAAAGTAAAATGGTAGCGGATTTTGGGATTCAAGAATATCTGTTTATAATTTAACACGAACTTTTACTTTTTTTATTCTGCTGCTATCGGCTTCCAGTATACTAAATTCAAAATCCCCACAAACTATAATATCATTTACCTTGGGAATTTCTCCGGCCAGCTCCAGTATCAGCCCTGCCAGGGAGTCTGAATGCCCCTTAACGTTATCAAACGTTTCAACCGGAAGGTTCATTGCTTTACAAACATCATTGATCATGGTTCTGCCTTCAAATACATAAGAGCCGTCATCCTGCCGGGCAGCCGATCCTTCATCCTCATCAAATTCATCTTTGATATCCCCGATTACTTCTTCCAGAATATCCTCCAGTGTTACGATGCCGCTGGTTCCGCCGAATTCATCCACTACAATGGCAAAATGAATGCGTTCTGCCTGAAATTCCTGCAACAGATCTTTGATCATTTTGTGTTCATGAACAAAATGAGGGGGCCGTAACAGATTTCGCCAGTCAAAGTCATCACCTTCATTCAGATATGGAATGAGATCCTTCGTATGTATCATACCAATTATTTCGTCAAGGCTTTTTTTAAATACCGGCAGGCGGGAATAATGAAGCTCCTCTATCTTTTGTTTCAGTTGGCCAAAATTCAGATCATCTTCAATTCCGCTAACATCCAGGCGGGTTTTCATAATCTGCTTGACAGCAATATTTCCGAATTTAATAATGCCTTTCAGAATATTTTTTTCCTCTTCCGTGGTGTCGTTGTCAATGGCATGATCAAGTTCTTCGAGGCTGTTGGCAGCTGAACGCTGGCTGCCAAAAAGTCTTTCAAGTTTTTCAGATTGATTGGCAAGCAGAATTCCGAGTCTTCTGAATAACAGGTGAATGATTTCTGTAACACCGGAAGTATAAAATGCAAACTGAAGTGTGTTTTGACTCGCCCATACTTTTGGCATCACTTCTCCAAACAGAATCAATACAAAACTGACGATGACCACTTTCATCATAAATTCAAAAAACCAGTAATCCTGTTTGAATGAAATCACCTGGTCTATCAGGAAATTTGAAAGAATGATAATCGCGATATTCAGCAATATGTTCGCGATTAATAAAGACGCCAGGAGGGCCTTAGGTTCCTCCAGCAGATTAACGATCCGACGCCAGGAGCTGTCTTGTTTGGTCTTAAGAATATTGATTTCTTTATCACTTAATGAAAAAAAAGCAATCCTTGATCCGGATACTATAAAAGACATGACCAGAAAAAAAAGTATAAGTATTACCAGGATGGTGGTAGCCTGCACGTTGATCAGTAAAAATATGTATGGGTGTCGCAGGGCGATTGACAGGTCAGCAGGGTGATCCAAAATAGTCAGTTTCGTTATAAATCCTTTTTTCCGGCATAAAAAGCACTAAGCTTTTATTGCAGGATTGTAAATTTAATAAAACTTGTCTATTTCGCTTTCAAAAAGGCAAATCGGGAGAAGGTTCGCTCAGGGTTGCTGCGTCGGATCCGTTCAGGCCCTCTACTCCTTCCTGTGGAGTGTGGGTGTGATGAGTGCTATCTATTTTCTTATCCAGCATAATCAGATTATCACCTACCACTTCAGTCGCAAATTTCTTATTCCCGTCTTTATCTTCCCAACTTCGGGTACGTAATCTCCCTTCAATGTAAACCAGACTGCCTTTGTGAAGGTATTTCTGTGCCAGTTCCGCCAAACCACGCCACAAAACGACGGTATGCCATTCAGTTTGTGAAATCAGCTTGCCCGTCCTGTCTTTGAAAGTTTCCGTGGTAGCAAGAGAAAACTTCGCAACTCCGATATTTCCCTCCAGGTATTGGACATCCGGATCCTTACCCAGGTTTCCAATTAACATCACCCTGTTAACACCCCTCATAGTACTGCTGATTAAATAGTTATTAATCCAAAAAGCCGGAATACTCCATCAAAACCTTTACCATCATTGTTTGGCAGATAAGATTTTAATATAATCTGCGATGAGTTTTGGAAATGGGTAGTCCTTCAGACTACGCCGGTGAACCGATTGATACCCCTCCAGTTTCGGCAGTCGTTTGCTTATATGCACGAACAAGCCTGTAATGGACTGATGAGTAAGTATTTGATTAAAAGATGGCGAGATATATTGAATATGAAATCCCTGATTACCAAAATGTTTTTTTAAGAATGCGGATTGCATGATCTGAGCCTGAGGTATTATTTTCCCAGTTTCCCACAAAATAAATTCATACAGGTTTTGCCAGATATCTTTTTCTGCTCTCTTGCGGATCCAAATTTTATCCGTTCCGGCAGTGATAATAAAATAATAAAAGACTCTTTTTTTCCGGGAAGTCCGGGACGATTTTACCGGGAGTTGATTTATCCAGCCCTTTTGAAAAGCCTGACAATTTTTTGACTGGACACATTCATTGCACCGTGGATTTTGTGGTTTACATATTGTTGCCCCGAAATCCATAATCGCCTGATTGTAGATACCCGGATTTTTTTTGTCCAGCAGGGATTCAGCAATGCTGATGAAAAGTTTTTTTCCTGCAGCTGATCCGGCTTCCACAGTAATCCCAAAATACCTGGCAAATATTCTTTCGACATTACCGTCCACAACCGGATAAGGTAAGCCGAATGCAAAAGAAGCGATTGCAGCAGCAGTATATGGACCAATACCAGGAAGCTTTAGTATTTCATCATATGATGAAGGGAAACGGCCTTCATGGTCACTTGAAATTATTTTTGCAGTTTCAATCAGGTTTCTGCACCTGTTGTAATAACCCAATCCTTCCCAGTATTTAAAAATTTCTTTTTCAGGAGCTTTTGCCAATTTTAGTATGGTTGGAAAAGCAGAAATGAATTTTTTATAATAGGCGGTACCCTGTTCCACCCGGGTTTGCTGTAATATGATTTCACTAAGCCAGATCCGGTAAGGATTGGTCTCACCTTTCCAGGGCATGGAGCGTTTATTTAGTTTCACGTTCCATACGAGTAGTTTTTTTGTAAAATCAATTTGCATTTCGGCTCAAAATAAAACATCTAAGTAATTAATTATCCCATTGATTATCAGTATTTTATAATATGCTGAAATGCAAGGGATTAGATATCTTATAAAAAATGGTCTCTTCAATTATTTACAAATTGTTGTGGATTAATTTTTTTGTTATATATTTAAAATCAGAAACTTATAAAACAATCCGCCATGAGAAAGGCAGACCTCGTTAATCAAATTTCGGATAAAACAGGTATACCTAAGGTAGACGTCCTGGTAACGTTGGAGACCATGTTTAAAGAAGTAAAGGATACCCTTGCGAAGGGGGAAAATATTTACATCCGTGGTTTCGGCAGTTTTATCACAAAAAAAAGAGCTGCTAAAATTGGGCGAAACATCAAAAAGAATATCGCAGTACATATACCTGAACATTACATTCCTTCATTTAAGCCGGCGAAAGAATTTGTCGCAGAAGTTAAAAAACTACAGGCTGTTCAGGATAATCAGCCAAACCCTGACGAAGAGATGTAATTTTGCCGGATAAAAGACCGATGTGAAGAAACAACAAGCTATTGTAGCCGGATCCGGAATAGTTATTCTTGTTATTTTTTATTTTTTTGGAAATACAGTTCCTCCCCTCAAAAAATCTGCAAACCTAACTTCTGGCGAAAAGAGTGTTCAATCACTTGATATCAAGTCGATTCTCAACGCAAGCAAGTCCAAACTGAGTCCTGAGAAGCAGGCTTATCTGAACAGACTGGAAAATTCTGTAGTACGAGGAGATATTCAGGATCAGCAGATTAAGGCAAATCTGCAATTAGCTGAATTCTGGAAAGACTCGGTAGAAAATGGTTTCCTGCCCTACTCTTATTATCTTGGAGAGGCGGCAAAATTGGAAAATTCTGAAAAAAGTCTCACATTTGCAGCCCAATTATTTTTGAACAACTTACGAAGGCAGGATAATCCGGCGATAAAAAACTGGATGGCTTTAGAAAGCCGGGATCTATTTACAAGGGCTGAGAAATTGAACCCTGGCAATGATTCTACAAAAATCGGATTGGGAGCTACTTACATTTTTGGAAGTACCGGTTCAGAACCGCAGGATATAATGAAGGGAATTCAAGAAATCCTGGAAGTGGCCCGGAGAGATTCACTCAATATGTATGCACAGCTCATGTTGGGACTGGGCGGAATGGAAAGCGGACAATATGACCGGGCCATTCAGCGTCTCTTGAAAGTGGTACATTTTGATCCGGGAAATCTGGAAGCCGTTTTGAGTTTGAGTGATGCGTATGAAAGAACAGGTAATACGGCGTCTGCGAAAATATGGTACGAGGCAGCAAAAAAACTGACCAACAATCCTGAACTGATCCAGGCGATCAATGAAAGATTGGAGTCTTTAAAATAAATGCTCAACCGGAGCAAAGACAGAATTTATTAGTTAACTAAAAAGGAATTATCGATGCCTTGTGGTAAAAAAAGGAAGCGACATAAAATTGCAACCCATAAAAGAAAGAAAAGATTGCGTAAAAATCGTCACAAGAAAAAGAACAAATAACGCATTCCGGCCGGAACACTTTCCGGCCCTGTTCTGCTGAAATCATTTATATGCTAACGCTTACTATGCCGCTTGCTACCGTATGGCTGTTAACCTAAATCTCCTTCAGCATTTCGACTCCTTTTTGTGTGTACCGGACAGGCAGTAAATGTTACATGAACATTGAATAAGGAACTGATCATTAATGCAGCCCCCCAGGGAGTTGAAATAGCTCTGCTGGAAGATAAAAAGCTGGTGGAATTACACCATGAAAAAACTGATGCCAGTTTTGCCGTGGGAGATTTATATCTTGGGAAGGTTAAAAAGCTGATCCCCGGATTAAATGCGGCCTTTGTAGACGTGGGATTTGAAAAAGATGCCTTTCTACATTACACCGATCTGAGCCCCTATGCCCGTTCGCTGTTGAAGTTCACGCAGCAAAGTATTCAATCACCCGGGAATCACGAATTTGATTTCGGCAGCTTTTCAGTAGAACCGGAAATAGTAAAAACCGGAAAGATAAACGAAGTTTTAAGCGGCAAGCCGAATATTCTCGTCCAGATACTAAAAGAGCCCATTGCAGCAAAGGGTCCCCGGCTCAGTTGCGAAATATCTTTACCCGGCCGTTTTGTGGTTATCACACCTTTCAATGATATCGTTGCCGTTTCCCGTAAGATCCATTCTTCGGACGAAAGAAAAAGGTTACAGAAAATTGTGGAAGCCATCAAGCCAAAAAATTTTGGGGTCATTGTGCGCACGGCAGCTGAAGGAAAAAACACTGCTGAACTACACGAGGACCTGACCGACCTTGTAGCCACCTGGAAACTGATACAGCATAATCTGAGTGGCGCCGTCGCACCTGCCAAAATACTGAGTGAACAAACCAAGACCACGAGTATGTTGCGTGACCTGCTGAATGAGGATTTTAATAAAATCGTTGTCAACGATAAGAACCTCTTCAGTGATACCAAGGCCTACATTCAAAGAATAGCCGCCGACAAAGTGGATATTGTGTCATATTATAATAACGGTTCTCCCATTTTTGATCATTTCGGTATCACCAAACAGGTGAAAGCTGCATTTGGGAAAACGGTCAACCTGCCCAGCGGGGCCTACCTGATCGTTGAACATACCGAAGCTCTTCATGTTATCGACGTAAACAGCGGTTATAAAAGCGTAAGCAATAACCAGGAACAAAATGCTCTCGAAACCAACCTTGAAGCTGCAGAAGAAATAGCCCGTCAGCTCAGGCTCAGGGACCTCGGAGGCATCATAGTGGCAGATTTCATAGACATGAAGCTGCCTGATAACAAAAGAAAGCTCGTAGAGGCTATGGAAGGGTTTATGAGAACGGATCGGGCGAAGCATGCGGTATTGCCAATATCCAAGTTTGGCCTCATGCAAATCACCCGGCAGCGCATGAAACCAGAGATTACGATCAATACCCAGGAAATATGCCCTACCTGCAATGGAACCGGTAAAATCTCCTCAGCCCTGATCCTTGAGGATGAAATTGAAAAGAACCTCAGTTATCTACTGAATCACCAGCATAAAGACCTGATTCTCACCGTTCATCCCATCATGTACGCCTATCTCACCAAGGGGGGTTGGTTCTTCTCAAAAAAATGGAAATGGCGCCGGAAGTACAAGAAGCCAATTAAGGTCAAAGAGAATAACAATTACCATATGACCGAATTTCATTTCTTTGACAAACAGGAGGAAGAAATCAAGCTATAATCGGTCGTTTTTTGACCATTTTGGGTGTCATTACAAATTATTTTTAATTATAATATCATCGTTTTTCTATATACATTGACGATAATCCGGCATTGGAAAATTTAGATACATTTCAGAGGCTCATTTTCAGGTATTTAAAGAAAACTTCAATTCCAAGATGTTTTATAATTAATTGTAAATCAATATAATATGGAGCAATTGCGTAATAAATACAAGTTTCATTTTCTTTTGTAAAGTTATTCACAGGGAGAAAAATTTATTTTGTTATGTGACCTGATTTTGTAATTTAGTGGAAGAATTTAATGGGTTAGTAAGTAAAAGGTCGGCTCTCGTAGCTGGCCTTTTTACTTTTATGCCATCTGAGCTGTTATCTTTAACGATGAGCAAAATTAAAACCGCATTCTTCTGTAATAATTGCGGCTACGAGAGTGCAAAATGGCTGGGCAAATGTCCTTCCTGCGAACAATGGAATACTTTTTCTGAAGAAGTTGTTTCCAAAGATGACAGAATGGGTGAATCCGGTTGGAAAATAAATTCTGATAAAAAAGAAATCAAAACGATTTCAATTCACGAAGTTATCAGTGGAGAAGAAAAAAGAATCGTTACACCGGACGTGGAACTCAACCGTGTATTAGGTGGCGGAATTGTAACGGGTAGTTTAGTTCTCGTAGCGGGTGAACCGGGCATCGGAAAAAGCACTTTATTTCTTCAGATAGGATTGATGTTGAAGAATATTGTTACCCTTTATATCAGTGGCGAAGAAAGTGAACAGCAAATTCGCATGCGGGCCGACAGGCTGAAAGTGAGAAAAAAACGACTGATGGATAATCGGGATAATTTTTATCTTCTCACGGAAACTTCCACACAGGCCATCTTCCAGGAAATAAAAAAACTAAATCCGCAGGTGGTTATTGTCGATTCAATTCAAACATTACAATCGTCTTATATCGAATCCACACCAGGTACTGTTTCACAAATCCGTGAATGTGCCGCTGAATTTCAACGCTATGCTAAAGAAACGGGAACACCCGTTTTTCTGATTGGTCATATTACCAAAGATGGAAATATTGCCGGTCCGAAAATTCTGGAGCATATGGTAGATACCGTGTTACAATTTGAAGGTGACCGCCATTATACATATCGCATTCTGCGAACATTAAAAAATCGCTTTGGCAGTACCGCAGAACTCGGTATTTATGAGATGACGGACGAAGGAATGCAGGAAGTAAATAATCCGAGTGAGATCCTGATAACACAAAAAGAAGAACATCTCAGCGGAAGCGCAATCGCCGCAAGTATAGAAGGGCAGCGGCCTCTGTTGATTGAAGTGCAGGCACTCGTAACAGCATCCGTTTACGGAACACCTCAAAGAACTGTGAGTGGTTTCGATCTTCGAAGGCTTCAGCTCTTGCTGGCAGTACTTGAAAAAAGAGGGGGTTTTCACTTTGGTATAAAAGATGTTTTTTTAAATATTGCGGGTGGTTTGAAGGTGGAAGATCCGTCCATTGATCTGGCAGTGCTGTGCGCATTGTTGAGTTCATTCGAAGATGTTCCGCTGGCTTCTGATACCTGCTTTGCTGGTGAAGTCGGTTTGAATGGAGAGATTCGTGCAGTAAACAGAATCGGTCAGCGTATTGCTGAAGCGGAGAAACTTGGATTCAGTAAAATACTCGTATCAAAATACAATCAGAAAGGTTTAAAAAACCATCCCCACCAGATAGAGGTGATATTAATGGGAAAGGTTGAAGAAGTTTACAAATATTTATTTTAGAGGTTCGCGATTGGTGCATAACAACAGATGACATCGCGTATTCTCTTTATTCAGTCAGTCTTACATCTCTTTTTCCCGCATGTCTGTTGCGGATGTGGCAGTGATCTGCTTACTGAAAATATATTATTTTGTATTCGTTGCCAGTCATCCATGCCCATCACACTCTTCGAATATTTTACAGAAAATCCCATAGAGAAAATATTTTGGGGTCGTGTGGATATACATTCTGCAGCTGCTCATTTATACTTCACCGGTGGATCCCAGGTACAGCACAGCCTCCATCTGCTTAAGTATAAAGGAAGAAAAGAAATTGGTATATATTTTGGTCAACAGATGGGTGAATCATTAAAACGTTCATCCCGTTTTGGTGATTGTGAAATCATTGTTCCATTACCACTTTATGCATCGAGGGAAAAGTCGAGGGGATATAATCAGGCGTCATTAATTGCAAACGGGGTATCGCAAAAATTAAAAATTCCGGTTATCAATGATGCGGTTGCCCGTATAAAGAAAACCGAAACACAAACACACAAAAGCCGCATTCAGCGGTGGAAGAACATGGAGTCGACCTTTGAAATCCGCGATCCCGTTAAAATTTCCGGAAAACATATTTTACTTATTGACGATGTTGTTACCACCGGTGCAAGCCTGGAGGCATGTGCCCAGGTTCTTTTAAACCATCCTGGGGTAAAAGTCAGCATTGCATGTCTGGCACATACGGTATCTGCTTAAGCTAAAAGTCGAAAGCGCAAAGCGTAGGGCTCCTTTTAGAAAGAAACCTCGATCAATTCTGTTTAAATTGTCAGGAATCTCAAAAACAACAAATTCAAGCCCTGGCATAAAAAGCTTTAAGCTTTGAGCTTCTACCTTTAGGCTTTAAGAGTATTTTTGTTTCAATGTTCAAATTCCTGCTCTTATCGGCTCTGGCCGGAAGTCTGATGATTTCCTGTCAGAAGCAGTCAAATCAAAACGGGAACGCACGTCTTTCTCTTTCCGCTGACACCGTTAATTTTGATACCGTTTTTGTTGCAACTGCCACCGTGACACAGCAGGTTAAGTTGATAAATAACAACGATTTTGGATTAGCAATCAGCTCTGTCAGCCTGGCTGGCGGTTCCTCTTCTCCTTTTATAATAAATATTGATGGTAGTCCCGGACCGGAAGCCACCAACATCGGTATACCGGCTAACGACAGCCTTATCATTTTCGTAACGGTCTTTATCCGGGCCGGATCGGGACCGGCGCCGTTTCACATGGAAGACAGTATACGTATTAGCTATAATGGCACAGAGCAGTTTGTGCAACTTAGCGCCTGGAGTCAAAATGCCCATTTTCTAAAAAACCTGACTATTCAGCACGATACTACATGGCCCAATGACCTTCCCTATGTGATTTACGGTAGTCTCACGATTGATAGTAACGCGATACTCACCATACAGCCCGGTACACATATATATATACACGCAGATGCTCCTGTATATGTAGATGGAACCCTTCTGGTGTTGGGTGATTCGCTGAGCAACCAGCGGGTTTATTTTACAGGCGACAGGCTGGATCTCCCATATGCCAGCTACCCCGGCTCCTGGCCTGGTATTTTTTTCAGGCAAAACAGCAGGGATAATGTTCTGAATTATGCAGTGTTTCAGAATGGAAATCAGACCCTGGTTGCAGAAGGCCCCAGTCCCGATTTAAATCCTAAACTTTCATTAAATCAGTGCATCATCAACAATTCACTGACCAACGGTATCCTGGCTGTACAATCCAGTATTCACGCCATCAATTGTCTGATAAGTAATTGCGGACAAAATATTATTATCGGACAAGGGGGCGTGTATCATTTCGAGTATTGCACAGTAGCCTCATATTCAACAACCCTCCTTTTTCATCAGCAGCCTGTACTGACAGTTTCAAACTCCGGTGAAAATGGCAGCCAGATCATAACCGGCGATTTGACTGCAGGATTTACTAACTGCATCTTCTGGGGAAGTGAAAGTATTCCGGATGAGGCGATTATTCAAAAACAGGGAAGCACTATATTTAATGTCGTATTCGATCATACTATCCTGAAACAACAAAATTATCCTGCCAATATTGACAGCAGTTCTTTATGGCTAAATACAGATCCGTTATTTATCGCAACCGGAACACCGGCTAATACGTATAATTTCCAATTACAATCTGGTTCACCTGCCCTGGGCAGAGCAGCAAATTCCGGAATCAACATCGATCTGGACGGTGACCCGAGACCCGCAAATCTCAGTGACCTGGGTTGTTACGAAAGGCAGTGATTACTCCCGTGATTCTCTTAACTTTGATAGTGAAACATTGATTATAAAATTTATATTTTATGTTAAGATTATTATTCATTCCAATTCTCTTTATGATACACTCGAGTGTTAGTGTGTATGATTTTAAAGTGCCGGCACTTAATGGTGGAACCATCGACCTTTCAACATACAAAGGGAAAAAATTACTAATCGTAAATACGGCATCCAAATGCGGGTTTACACCTCAGTATGCTGATCTGGAAAAATTATATGATAAGTATAAGGAGAAACTGGTGATTGTCGGATTCCCTGCCAATGATTTCGGGGGACAGGAACCAGGTACAAATTCTGAAATCAGTGAGTTTTGTAAGAAGAACTATGGAGTAACATTTCCGCTGGCCGCAAAATCTGATGTGGTCGGTGAAAATATCTCCCCGCTATTCAAATATCTGACGGAAGAAGCTGTCAAATTGGGCACACCGGCTCCGGTAATCAAATGGAATTTCACTAAATTCCTGATTGACGAAAACGGTAAACTCATTGGCGTTTATAATAGCAAGATCACTCCAATGAGTGAAGAAATCACTTCTCATCTCAACTAACTCTGACCAACGGAATGCTATTTAGTCAGGTTATTGGTCAGCAGGAAATCAAGGCAAAGCTTCGCAACCTCGTTGAACAAAACAGGTTGAGTCATGCATTGCTGCTGAATGCTCCGGAAGGCGCAGGCGGACTGCCATTGGCATTGGCATTTGCGCAATACATTGTTTGTGAAAAGGTATCCAATGGGAATGCGGGGAAACCATTTCCCGCAGATAGTTGTAATGAATGTCCCTCCTGTCAGAAAGCCGCACGCTTAATTCATCCCGATATACATTATGTATTTCCGGTGGTTTCGCGTAAGCCGGGTGATAAACCCGTGAGCGCGGATTATATTTCCGAATGGCGTGAATTCATTTCGCTCTATCCTTACGGAACCATTTTCGACTGGCTGCAACAGATCAATGCCGACAATAAACAGGGTAACATTTCCGCACATGAATGCAACGAGATCAACCGTAAACTCAGTTTGAAAAGTTTTGAAAGCGGATATAAGATTCTCATCATGTGGATGCCGGAGTACCTCGGCAATGAGGGAAATAAATTGCTGAAGCTGATTGAAGAACCGCCACCGGATACGCTTTTTTTACTGGTAACCGAAAACGAAGCCCAGATTCTCCCCACTATTCTTTCACGCGTGCAAATCATCCGGCTGCCCAGACCACAGGTAAGTGAAATCCGGGAAGCATTAGTTTCCAGGGCAGGTGTACAACCTGAACAGGCAAGGCAATTGGCAGCTGTAAGCGAACAGAATTACAGGGAAGCACTCAGGCAATTACAACATGGTCAGGACGACTGGCAGTCTTTATTACGGGAATGGCTAAACGCAGTTTTACGATCAGGACCTGTTGCGCAGGTAAAATGGGTGGAGGAGATAGCTAAAACGGGGCGGGAAAAACAGAAACAATTTCTGCAATATTTTAGTCACCTGCTGGAACAGGCTGTCAGGCTGCGAATGTCTGATACGGCGCTTGCGGACCTGCCTGACTCTGAAAGGGATTTTGCCCTGAGACTGAATAAGATCGCTGACCTGTCGGCCCAGAGGGCCATTGTTGAAGAAGTTAATAAATCTATTTATTACATTGAACGTAATGCACACGCTAAAATGCTTTTTCATGCGTTGACTATACGTCTTTATCATATCCTGGCAAACCGGGAAGAGACGTTAGTGACCTAGAAAGGAGTATATTTGTCGACTTTGCTGGTTAATATATACATATATGGGATGTTCTAATTGTGGTACTGCCGATGGCAAACCAGGCGGATGCCAAAGCCACGGAAGCTGCGGTACCGGAAGTTGTAATAGGATGAATGTATATGACTGGCTCTCAAACCTTCCAATCCATGATCCTGCCACAGAATGCCGGGTAATGGAAGTAAGTTTCAATCAGGGAAGCCGTAAAGATTTTTTTCGCAATACAACCACACAGATTTTTGAAAAGGGAGAAATGGTGAGTGTGGAAGGAGTCAGTGGTTTTGATGTAGGCGAAGTAAACTTAACGGGAGAGCTTGTCAGGATACAAATGAAAAAGAAGTCGGTGGAAGAATTTCACCCTGACATGAAAAAAGTATTGCGGCGTGCCTCCGATCGTGATCTGGACCTGCTCAAACAAAACAAGGCCCGTGAAAAGGAAGCTGTCATTCGTTCGCGTGCCATTTCACGCCAGCTAAAACTGGATATGAAAGTGTCGCAAGTGGAAATTCAGGCGGACGGCCGAAAAGCCACCTTCTATTATATTGCTGACGACCGGGTAGATTTCCGGGAACTAATAAAAATTTTCGCATCAGAATTTCGTGTAAAAGTCGAAATGCGTCAGATCGGTGCAAGGCAGGAGGCTGGAAAAGTAGGTGGCATAGGCAGTTGCGGACGTGAACTTTGCTGTTCAACCTGGCTGACAGATTTTAAATCTGTAAATACAACCGCTGCCCGTTACCAGAATCTTTCCATCAATCAAAGTAAACTCAGCGGTCAGTGCGGTAGGCTAAAATGCTGTCTGAATTATGAACTGGATACTTATCTCGATGCATTGCAACAGTTTCCTGATAATGCCGACACGTTGCAGGTTGCAAAGGGAACGGCCCTGCTTGTCAAAAAGGATATTTTCAAATACCTGATGTGGTATGTACTACCTGACAGCAATAAACAATACCCGCTGCTGATTGAAAGGGTTAAGCAAATCAAAAATCTCAACAAACAGAATATTATTCCGGATGATCTGGGCGCTGTGGAAGCAACCGGTAAACCGAAAGAAGAACTCGTGAATGTTGACCTGACAGGGCAATTCAGCCTGAAAGGGCTGGACAATGCCGACAAGAAAAAAAGACATAACAGGCCCGCACCTCCCCAGCAAAGAAGGGATAATAAATCTCCGCAACAACCAAGGGACAACAGGCCACCGCAACAACAACGCGACAACAGATCGCAACAATCAAAAGACAACAGATCTCAACAGCAAAGAGAAAACAGGCCTCCTTCTCCGCCCCGGGAAAACAGGCCTCCACCGCCTATCAAGAAACCATAGAAAATGAAAGGCTTTAAGAAGAAAATGCTACTGCTTTCCGGAGTATTCCTGATAAGCTGGCTTCTCTTCGCCCAGAGTTGTATGAGTTTTCGCAAAACAGATACGGAAGCAAAAAAGGAATTTGCAAAAGATCATGTGACACTCCGGACATCAACCATGGAAGTGGAAGGCAGGCATATACATTATGCCATGACAGGCAGTGACTCCTTACCCACTCTTTTTTTTATTCATGGTTCGCCCGGAAGCTGGGACGCATTTGCAGCATACATGAAAGATTCACTTTTGCTACAAAAGTTCAGAATGGTATCGGTTGACCGCCCGGGTTTCGGATACAGCGATTATGGTCAGCCACAACATCTCGATGTACAATCCTTTTGGATCAGCAGGCTTTTCTACGCGCTGGCAAATCATAAGCCCATGTTCCTGGCTGGACATTCCCTGGGAGGCCCTATGGTCATAAAACTGGCCGCCGACAACCCGCACACTTTTTCCGGTATCGTTGTTATTTCCGGGTCCATAGATCCGAAAGAAGAAAAACCGGAGAAATGGAGGCCCTGGTTGTACAAAACTCCATTAAATTATTTGGTTCCCGGAGCAATGCGGCCTTCAAATGAAGAATTATGGTATCTGAAGAAAGATCTTGTGCAGTTGGAAAAAGATTTTCCCAAAATAATCTGCCCGGTGTATTTTATTCACGGGTCGATGGACACATGGGTACCGCCCGGCAATGTGGAATATGGTAAAAAGATGTTGGTGAACGCGCCCCTTGTGGATATAACATTGATTCCCGGTGCCAATCACTTTATACCCTGGTCAAAGTTCACGGAAATCAGGACTATATTGTTAAAATTGTATTAAGGCGGGAAAGCACAGGGAACCTCTTTATAATACATTTCCTTTTTACTAAATTGCAAGTCCTAAACATATAAACTATGGCTATTTTCAAATCCGGTAATCCTGCGATGAATGTATTTCAGAATACGATTACCATTCCCGGTTCAGGTGTCATGACTGAAAGGGGTACGCTGAATAAATTTTTCATGCTGTTTTTACTCGTCATGGCTTCCGCTTCTTTAACCTGGAAAGCATTTTATGACGGGGTAGATATTATGCCTTATACTATGGGTGGCGCCATACTCGGATTAATCACCGCGATGGTCGTCATATTCAAGAAAGAATGGGCTGCTTATCTGACTCCGGTTTATGCCTTATTTGAGGGTGTTTTTCTAGGTGGTATTTCCGCGATATATAATAATGTATTTGCGAAATCTGCTCCCGGAATTGTAACACAGGCAGTGCTCTTAACATTTGGAGCTGTGATTGCGATGTATGTTTTATATCGCTTCAGAATTATTAAAGTAACTGAACAATTCCGATCCATCATTTTTATAGCAACAGCCGGGATCGCGATATTTTATTTACTGGCGGTCGTATTAAGGCTATTCCATGTGGATATCGCATTCATTCATGAAGGATCCACACTGGGCATTGTGTTTTCACTGTTTGTGGTTGGCATTGCGGCGTTAAATCTCCTGCTGGACTTTGACATGATTGAAAAAGGTGTCGCTGCTGGTGCTCCCAAATATATGGAGTGGTATGGAGCGTTCGGATTATTGGTCACCATTGTATGGCTATATCTCGAAATTCTTCGACTGCTGGCTAAGCTCGCAAACAGAAGATAATTTTCATTAATTGTTAATTGTCAATTGTCAACGAAGTCCCGGTTAACAATTGACAATTAACAATTGACAATTATTATCTGTCCCCTCCTAACAGGCTTCCCAGTCCGCCGAGGATGCTTCCCTCTTCTCTCCTGTTTCCAAGCTGCGGACTATATTGAATAATTCTACCGGCCAACCGGCTGATGGGCAGGGATTGTATCCATACTTTTCCGGGGCCGCGCATGACTGCAAAAAACAGACCCTCTCCACCAAACATCCAGTTACGAATACCTCGGATAAATTCGATATCAAAGTCGATGCTGGGCGTATAAGCAACCACACATCCCGTATCTACCTTGAGAATTTCACCCGCTTTGAGTTCTTTTTCCAAAATATAACCACCAGCATGAACAAAGGCGAGCCCATCACCATCCAGTTTTTCCATAATAAAACCTTCGCCGCCGAATACTCCGGTTCCCAGTCTGCGCTGGAAAGCGATCCCAATGCTAACCCCTTTGGCTGCGCAAAGAAATGCATCCTTTTGCGCGATGATTGATCCGCCAAGCATTTGCAGATCCAGACAGATTATTTTTCCTGTATAAGGAGCCGCGAAACTGACTTTCTTTTTCCCCTGACCCACATTTGTAAATGCAGTCATAAATAAATTCTCACCCACAAGCACTCTTTTACCCGCATTCATCAAACGATCGAGCATACTGGAATTGTGCTGTTGGGAACCATCACCGAAAATAGTTTGCATCTCGATTCCGTCTTCCATCATCATAAATCCACCGGGCTCTCCGATCACGGTCTCCTGTGGATCCAGTTCCACTTCTACGAACTGCAGTTCCTCACCGTAAATTTTATAATCTATTTCGTGGTTGTTTCTCATATACTTATTATTATAAAGTTACAGTTTCCATTCGTTGACTTTTGACCGATGACCGTTAACCGAAGATCGCATTCCGATACAGCTTCGCGTTCAACTTTGAGCTTGTCAGAACCACGATCCAACCCAGGTTTCACTTACATCCTGACCAGCCAGATGGCGGCGTCTCCTGGATTTCTCGATAGACTGCCTGACCAAAGTATATGGGATCATGATGATAAGGAAAATAAATGTCAAAGGAGGTATGCCCATTATGGAAACCCATCTGCCTCCGAAATAACGACGCATCGGTCTCTTCAGCCTTTCGGCGATTAGATACATACTTGGCAGAATAAACAATGTCATGAAGAACGCAAATGCCAGACCGAAAATAATGGTCCATGAAAGTGGTTTCCAGAACACCGCGCTATCGCCACCGAAGAAAATATGCGGATTCAAATCTGCAAAAAGCGTAACAAAATTAATATTAAATCCAATCGCCAATGGTATCAGCGCCAGTATCGCAGCAAGTGCTGTCAGTAACACAGGGATGATTCTTGTTTTGCCGGCCTGTATCAATGCCTCCCTGGTTTTCATTCCCCGTTCACGCAGCACATCCGCAAATTCAATCACAAGAATTCCATTTTTAACAACGATGCCCGCCAGTCCAACAATCCCCAATCCGGTCATTACAGCAGAGATTGTCATACCTGTAAATGAAAATCCGAGAAGTACCCCGATCACACTGAATATGATTTCGGTCAGAATGATGACCGGTTTGCTGATTGAATTAAACTGAAGAACCAGAATAAATAATATTAGCATCAGTGCGATCATCAACGCCGAACCCAGAAATGAAACTGTTTCCTGTTGTTGTTTTCCTTCACCGGTTTGAACTATTTCCACACCGTCTGCCTTTCCTTTGAAATTATCGATCGCGTCATTGAGCTGTGCATTTACTGCAGGCGGCGTAAATCCGGTCAGCACATTTGAATATAATGTGATCACTCTTTTGAGAGATTTCCGCTTGATACTGCCATAGGTACTTGTGAAATCCATTTTCACAAGATTTGTGATAGGAATGGATTTGATGGCACCCGTTGGTTCACGGAAAAAAATCTTCATATTCAACAGGTCCGTAAGATTTCTGCGTTGTAGTTCTGTGTTGCGCAACTGGATTTTATATTCTTCCTTATTATCCTTGATCTTCGAAAGCTCCCTTCCGAAAAGCGCAGTACGGATTTGCTGACCGATTTGTGCTGTGCTGACACCTTCGATCATTGCGCGCTGACGGTCAATCGTAAGTGTTATTTCCGGATTGGTCAGATCCACATCCATTTTAAGCTCTTCAACACCAGGTGTTTGAATAGAATCGAGGTAATTTTTTAACGCAGAAGCTGTGGCCGTCAGATTTTCAAAATTATCACTGCTGATTTCAATATTGATTGGCGGATCAGTCGGCGGACCGCCCTGTTCCTGGTCCACCGAAATTTCGGCACCGGGAATTCCTTTCAATGCAGTTCTGATCGAATCCATGATGGGTGTAGTCGATCTGCCGTGCCGCTTCTCATATTCAACGAATGAAATTTGCAATCTTCCCAGTTCGGGCCTGGTACTCCGGTCACCACTCTGCGGATTTCCTGCTCCTATCGCAACATTGGAAATCACACTTTCAACCAACTGGTTCATCACACCTTTATCTGTACCCAGTACTTTATTAACGCGTGTCTCCAGTACCGAAGTCACTGAGTCGGTATAGTCTACATTTGTTCCAACTGGTAGTTTGAGATAGACAAATATGAAATTCGGATCTCCCTTTGGAAAGAAAACAACGGGCACCTTACGGGCTATGAGAAATACAAACGAAAATATCAGTAAAAGAAATGTACTGAACACAAGCCATACGGGGCGCCAGCCCTTCAAGGCCCATTTTAAACCACTTTCATAGTGACTCATAATCCATGGGAGGCTACGGTTCTGGAAAGTATGAATCATACCTGTAAATAGGTAGGCATTCAGGAACATCAGGACACTGAACAATATCAGTATGTTACCACCGAATGTAAAATGCAACAGATCCAGGACCGCACCGAGAATCAGAAAAGTCCAGAAAAGCGGATTTCTGAATACCCTTGATTTTTTACTGGCATGATCATCTTCTGCATGATTCATAAAGTCAACAGCAAAAATGGGGTTCATCAGGAATGCGACAATCAGTGATGCTGAAAGAGTAAAAATCAGCATGACCGGCAAATAGATCATGAATTTACCAATCAGTCCTGGCCAGAATAAAAGAGGAAAAAAGGGAGCCAGTGTCGTAAGCGTTCCCGCGAGAACGGGAATAAATATCTCGCCCGCGGCTGCTTTCGCTGCAATGACAGACGATATCTTTCCTTTGCCCTCCGTAAAAATCCTATGCGTATTCTCGATAACAACAATCGCGTCATCGACGATGATCCCCAGTCCAAAGAGCAGTGCAAATAATACGATAAAATTCAAAGTCACGTGACTACCGATGATCAGATCAGCTGCAGGTAAAAACAGAAAGGCTACGAACATACTGAGCGGAACCGAAAGCGCCACGAAAAATGCATTGGTAACGCCCATAAAGAACATCAAAATAATCAGTACCAGGATAAATCCGATCACGATGGAATTGACAAGATCGTTAAATGACGTGCGTGTCGTTTTACTCTGGTCTCCGGTAATAACGACTGAAAGGTCTTCCGGAAATTCCGTGGCCTTCATTTCGGCAACCACACGCTTCACTTCATCGGATGTTTCAATCAGATTTTCTCCGCTGCGTTTGATGATATTTAATGTCACCACATTTTTGCCGTTCAGCCTCGCATAGCTCTCGCTCTGTTTAACTGTATCCTTAATGGTAGCGATATCTTTCAGATAAATCGGAGCAGCTGATGTATTCCGTATTATGATCTGTTCAATGTCAGCCGCCGTTTTGAACTGACCTTTTAATTGAAGCGTTCTTTTCATATTTCCAACCTCCAAAAGTCCGCCGGAAATATCGAGATTTTCATTAGCGACCGCATTGGCAATATCATTGAAAGTGATATTGGAACTCTGCATCTTGAAATTGTCCACGTTAATCTGGAATTCTCTTTCGGGAGCACCCACTTCATCCACCCGGTTCAGCTGGGAAAGTTCTTCCAGCTTATCTTTCAGGTCATCGGCGAATTTTTTCAGGTGCTGACCATCATAGTTACCGCTCACGTTTACATACATGATTGGCTGATCCGATAAACTGATTTCCATCACATTTGGCTGGGTAGTAAGATCCGTGGGCAAATCCGTCTTCGCCTTGTCAACAGCATCCTTCACTTTCTGCAGCGCCACGTCAATAACCACATCGGATTCGAATTCGACCACAATGGCTGAAAAATCCTGAACGGAGGTACTGGTGAGTTTATTAATCTTGGCACCTGTAATGCCTTTTATCTGTTTTTCAATCGGGCGTGTTACCAGGTTTTCAATATCTTTTGGTGAGTTCCCTACATACGTGGTCTGCACATAAATCTGGGAAATCACGATATCCGGAAATTGTTCCTTGGGTGTTGAAACAAATTTTATAATACCCAGGATGGTCACAAAAATGATTGCCAGGTAAACCGACGTTTTATTATTTATTGCCCAGCTCGTCGGCCCGAATTCTTTGAATTTTCCCTTTAAATTTTCAAGTGCGCTCATAAAAAACTATTCTGGTGGTTATGGATTCCGCTGACTCACTGTGCAGTAGTGGTGATCGGTTGTTCATCGTACAAACCCTGATATCCGTCCGTAATAATGTGATCACCGGCCTGAATGCCGGATAATACCTCAACCCTGTCTCCGTAAATCATTCCGATACGGATGGATTTTTTCTTTGCAACCAGCCGGTTTCCATCCTGAACGGCAACCATCACGTATTTTCCTTTATCATCATTTTGCAGAGTGTTCGCCGGAATTGACAGAGCATTTGGCGTTGTATAATCCTGAATTTTTATGAGGGCAATCTGGTTTGGATAAAATTGTTTGTCATTAGGTAGTTTGGTTTCAACATAAAAACTCCGGGTGGACGGATCAATCGTTTTACCCGTCACGGATATCCTGGTGTCAATAGTTTTATTGTTCAGTTCCGGTATAACCACTTTCACATTACTTCCGACTTTTACAAACCCGAGATAATTTTCAGGCACCTGTGCAACGGCCTTCAGATCTGTTGTATTCACAATCTGAATCTGGTTATTGCCTGTAAAAAGTTCTCCGAGACGAATATTTACAACATCTGCCACACCACTGATATCAGCATACACCCTTGTCAGCTCAATTTGCCGGTTGATCAGATCAACCTGCATTTGCGCCTGATCCACCTGATTTTTGGCTGTCACCAATTCGACCTCTGAACCGATCTGTTGCGCCCAGAGATTTTTTCTCCTGTCATACAGATTTATTGCAAATGCAAGTTGTTGTTTTGCGGTCGCGAGTTGCTGCTGAAGTACGGCATCATCCAGCTTAAGAAGCAGCTGACCCTTTTTCACCATGTCCCCCTTCTTCACGTAGATTTCCTTAACCTGGCCACCCGTACCGTTCCTCGGTGTTACAAGCGCAATATTCAGTGCATCAATCTTGCCCTGTAATTCAATATAGTGGGTAAAGGGTGTCGGGACAACAGGCTGAAAAGCGATCAGCTTTGTTTTTTCTTTTTTAACGGAGGACGAATCCACTTTGCCCAGCGCTTCTTCGGCTTTTTGTATTTTGGCAGAAAGCTCAGCCTGCTGATCTTTCATTTTTTGTAATTCTGTTTTTTGTTTTGCAACGGCATCCCCTGTTTGTCCGCAGGACATGAAAAAAATGGTCCCGGTGATCAGTGCAGATAAAAATATCTTGTTCATAATTGCGTTATTTGGCATTTTTAAATTCTTCCGATGGCTTTCAGGAAATCTATTTTTGCTACTACGGCTGTATATAATGCATTCACATAGTTGGACTGTGCCTCGATCAGGTCATTTTGCGAATTCGATAAATCCGTATTCGTGGCAAGGCCTGATTCAAATTTTTTCTTTGTCTGCGTATAAACTGATTCCGCCGTTTCCATGTTTGATTTCTGCGAATTCATCGTATTGATCGCATTGATAAAATTGTTTCTCGCGATGGCTACTTCCTGGCCAATATTTAATTTCAGATTTTCAACCTGGGCAGTGGTGAGCCTTGCTGTCAGTCTGGCTTTTTGCAACCGGGCATTTTTTGCAAATCCTTCGAATATGGGAACATTGAGAGAAAGACCGACATAGGAAGAAGTAAACCAGGTTCCGCTTTTCGAAAACAGATCATAGGTGTTGCCAGCGGCATTTTTCTGATAGCCGCCGTTCAGACTCAATGTAGGATAATAGGCAGCCTGGTAACGTTTGATATCAAAATCATTGAGTTGTTTTTGAATTTCGAGGTATTGATAATCATATCTGTTTTTATAACTGTATGTTGTATCGATCGATACGCCGCTCGTCAGTGCCGATTCGGTGAACTGGGTGGTCAGGATGATTGAATCAGGGGCCGGGATTCCTATCAAAAACTTTAATGAAGTAAATCCGTTGATGATCGTTGTCGCTGTATTTTGTCGGGCTGTCTGCAGATTGGTTAGCTGCACGGCTGCTTTGTCCACATCCAGTTTTTCAACAAATCCATTTTCATTCATTACGCGCGTATCATGCAATAATTTCGAAGCCCGCTGTATGTTGGAATCTTCGAGGGCAATCTGGGTTTTACTCACAAGAAGTTGATAATATACTTTGTAAACGTTAACGGATAAATCTTCTACTGTGAGATCGATGGCCTTCTTATAGTAATCAAGTGCAGCTGTCCGGGCTTTCAAACCAACGAAAACAGATCCGTCAAATAATGTCTGCGTCAATGTAACACCTCCGGAAGCAATAAATTTTTGCTGAAACTGGACCGGGAGATAGGATCCCGGTGCCCCTCCGAAAAACTCACCGGGGACCAGCGTAACGGGGATACTAAAGTAATCCGTGGTAGAGCCGGTTCCGGTTACTTTTGGCAGGGCAAGTGCAGTTACTTCTTTATTTGTCTGCTCTTGAATGGCGAGATTGGTAATGGCCGCTTTGACGGATATATTATTTTTCTTCACCAGCGCGATGGCATCCTGCACACTGAGCGCGTGAATGGTTTGGGTCTTCCCATAAAATGCTGATGGCAAAACAAGCAGCATGGTTAAGTACAACCTATTGCGAAGTCTATTGCTCATGTAAAATCGTTTTATTTCTTTCATTCAAATATTTCTCGATCAGTTTTTTCCCTTCTGCATTACAAATACTGTGGAGGTACAGGATTGCCAGTTCCTGACAGGTCTGGTTCATCGGATATTTGTTATGTGGAAAGGCCTCCTGGTTGAAAGGCATAAAGGCCGTTTCGATCCG
>Ga0070733_10000023_pt1 | contig 202379 bp, 190 predicted proteins | sample Coa_R1_9_FD_66450 | JGI IMG/M metagenome (GOLD analysis project Ga0070733, IMG submission 66450) | Surface soil microbial communities from Centralia Pennsylvania, which are recovering from an underground coalmine fire - Coalmine... | ecosystem: Environmental > Terrestrial > Soil >...
ACGCCGGGGAAGGCGGACTCGTCATACTCCAGATTGATTTCGAGACCGCGGCAAAAGCCGCGCCACGCGTCAGCGCCGATATGGCGCACGATGCGCCTCGACGATAGCGATTTCAGGCCATTAATCCGCTTGGTCGCGGCGAGGTCTTCACTCGGGCAATAAAGGAGCAGGATTTCGCGCAGTACAGCGATGCCGTCCTCGCCCTCTGCGATAGACAGATGGTTTACCGACAAATGCGATACGAGACGCCATAATGTACCACCGCTGGTCGGCGGCTCGAGCTGCCGGGTCGGCCGGTTGAGACACGACACCCCGCTGACGGGTAAATCAATTTCGAGATTGAGCGGCGTGCCGCCGACGATCTGTTCGGCCAGACCGCGGTTGGTGCACATGACATGCGCGAATACGACATCGTCAGCCGGTAGTTTGGGATCCAAATCGGGATCTACAAAGGACAGCAACATCTCGCTGCCGCTCAGGTCAGGATGGGAAACCGGCTGCCGCCGCGCATAGTACATCGCCTCACCGCGGCCCATCATATCCGCATGGCGCATCGAGAACAGCGGACGGATGACTTGGCCGCGCTCGGCCTGGGCGACCGAGCGGATGGCCCGCTGGATACTGTGAATCTCGACGCTGCTCTCGCGCCGGCTGTCGGGCGCCAGACGATATTCCAGGCGGGTATGATCGAGGCGGATGGGCTCGGTCACGCGGGGAAACAAATTGATGATCGGGGTGCAACCCAAAGCAAAACTGGCGCGATTGACCCGGATCGGCAAGCGGGCCGGGCTATCCAGCAGGAGGATTAGATCGGCAGTCGTGCCTGTGCCGAAAGCGCCCGGCGGTAGCTGTGCGATGTCGAAGAAGAGAAACTTGTCGGGAAAGGCGAAATACTCCTGGAGCAGACGGTAGGCTTGATGGGACGCCGGCGGGCAGGGGAGCAGCGCGTCTTCGGCGCCAAACCCGACGCTCTGTAACTGTGCAGTGCGCAGCAACACTGGTTGCGGCGCGGGCTCGCCGGCGGGCTGCGTCGCGCCTGCATTCGCGTCCGCCGCGATGCCGCGCAGGTGCGTGAAGAGCAACTCGTAGATGGCCTCGCGGCTATTGCTGGGTGGGGGCAAGAAGAAGCGCAGCGACGAGGGCGCGAAGTGTGCAAATGTTGCCTTGCCCAGACATCGCAGGCGGATGCGCAGAACGCTCTGGACGTCAGTTAAGCCTACTGAATCAGTGAACGCCGATGCGTCGGGAGGCGGCTCCAGACGCGCGTCGGCCACCTCGAGGGGCCACAAGGTGACCGGATAACCGGTGCGGAAACGGCAGGTCAGGTCCTCTGCGCCCTCCTGAGGCGCGGAGGCGAAGAGCTCCGTGCCGGTCGGAACGCTGATGCCTGTGAGCGAGGCGGGCTGGTCCGGGTCGGGGTGGAACGCCGCGATTGACATCGAAGGAATGGGCGCGGTGAGTTGCGGATAGAGGATGTCGAGCAAGGCCGCGGGAATTTCGGGAAACTGCGCATCATAGGTGCGCTGGAGGCGGGCGGTCAGGAAAGCGAAGGACTCGATCAAGCGCTGGACGTGCGGATCGTTGCTGCCCTGCCGTGAGAATTCAAGGGCGCCGGCAACGTCGTGATAGCGACGGCCGAATTCAGCGCCTGCGGTATAGAGATAGTCCAGCTCCGCCATGTAGTGCGGGAGCAGGTCCGCGCTGCCCCTAATTGGCATGGACGTCCGCTGCGGCTCCGCCCAGCGACAGACTGAACACCACCGGCACCCGCATCATGCCCACCGTCAAAGCCCCTCGCACTAGGATACTGATTGTCTCGGCGCTTCCAACCCCCCGCGCAATTTCGATCACAGGATCGCTGAGCCGCGGCTCGTACGCCAGAATTGCCCGGCGCATATGCATTGCGAGACGGGTGGTGGCATCATGCTCGCCAACCGGAAAGACCGACAAATCGGGAATCCCATAGTCGATCGTGCTGCGGGTGCGCTGCTCCAGAACCCCGACCGGGACCGGCGCGCGCGTATTCAGAAGATCCGCCAGTTCGCGCCTCACGGAAGCGCGCAGATCAGCTTCGTCAAGGCGCCGCGCCGCGCTTTCGTCGCGCCCGTTCGACGCCGTCTCGGCTGACGGACCCTGTGACTCGGCCAGCCGGTCAAACAACAGCGCGCGAGATCCCGGAGCGAAGTTGAAGCGGGACATCGCGTGGGGTACCGCCGAGCCGGTTCAGCCGACTTCCTGTTTCATGAGGTCGTGATAGACCGGCTGCGCGCCGTCACTGGTCCCGTCAGCAACCTTTTGCGGCGTATAGGTGTAGGTCACCTTGCCGTAGGCGAGGGCTAAGGTCTCAGTCGCGAGGTCGCCGCCGCCGCCGCCGAAACTGATATTGGAGACGACGATGTTCTCCAACTCGATCATCAGGTACTTGACCGGTTTGTTATCGCCGTCGGCGCGATAAGCGGTGAAGGTGCCCTTGCCGATTTGCTTGCCGCTCCAGCACATTTTGAGCAAATCGTCGGTGGCCTTATCGAGATACTTGGTGACTGAGAAATCGGCGTGATTCGCTTGTTCAACGGTGCCGCCTCCGGCCGAGCTGCGGGTGGGCTTTGTCGGTTGGTTGAAACTATGGCTCCATGACAGAATCTGGAGTTCCCCGGCGTGGGAGGAGTCGATCGACTCGCCTTCGATATTCGGCGTCTCGAGCTTCAGGAAAAAATTAGTAGCCATCTACAGGTTCCTCGATGAGCTGGTTGTGCGTGCGGGCCGGCGCCGCGTCAAGCCGCCACCGGCGGGGGCAGTTCGGCAACCAGGCGAATAGAGGCGGTCAATTCCTCTAGTTGGAAATGCGGCCGCAGAAAGACGGTGGCGGTGTAAACCCCGGGCTTGCCGGGCGTGTCGAACACGTCCACGCGTGCTTCGCGCAGCGGATACCGGGCCTTCAATGATTGGCCGGCGTCATCTTTGCCGAGGACATAATCGCCAATCCAGGTATTGAGGAAGGTCTGAACGTTTTCCTTGGTCATGAAGCTGCCGATCTTGTCGCGCATCATCGCCTTGATGTAGTGGGCGAAGCGCGAAGCCGTGAGGACGTAGGGCAGCATCGCGGAGATGCGCGAATTAGCATTGGCGCTGTCGGTGTTCCAGTTGGTCTTCGCCTGCTGCGCCGTCTGTCCACCGAAAAAGGCGGCAAAGTTCTCGCCCTTGTGGTGGAGCAGCGCGATGAAGCCAAGATCATTGAGTTCCTTCTCGCGGCGATCGGTGATGGCGGTTTCGGTCGGGCAATAGAGTGCTTTGGTGTTGTCGTGGCCGTTCTTGTAGACCTTGTAACTGTGGCTTGGCAGGCTCTCGACGAGGCCGCCGCCCTCGACGCCACGGATCGCCGCGGTCCAGCCATAGAGGGAATAGGCGTTAGTCACGCGCAGCGCGAGCTTGTAGGCGGCGCTACCCCACAGATATTTGCCGTGGTCGGTGCCGTCGACGTCCTCGACGAACGACATGCCCTCGACCGGCACGGTGTCGGGCCCGTAGGGCAGACGTTGCAGGACCCGCGGCATGGTCAGGGCGACGTAGCGGCTATCCTCGCTCTCGCGAAAGGCCCGCCAATCGGCAAAGTCGCTGCTCTCGAAGATCTTCGCGAGGTCGCGCGGCGCGGGCAGCTCGGTGAAGCCTTCCATAAAAAACATCGTGGGGCTGGCCGCGGCGATGAACGGGGCATGCGCCGAAGCCGCCACGTTGGAGATTTTGGTCAGCAGCAAGACGTCCTGATTATTCGGGCCAAATTCATAATCGCCGACGAGGACGCTGTAAGGATTGCCGCCGAAGGTGCCGTATTCTTCCTCGTAGACCTTTTTGAACAATGCGCTCTGATCAAACTCGGTGGCGCTCTTCAGATCCTTGAGCAGATCATTCTTGCTGACGTTCATCAGGCGCAACTTCAACCTTGTCCCGGTCTCGGTGTTCATGACCAGATCGTTGAGGCCGCGCCAGGAGGCTTCGAGGCGCTGAAACTCCGGGTGATGCATCACCTCGTTAAGCTGGCCGCTGATCAAATCGTCGAGATCGGCGATGCAATCGTTTATATGCTGGACCAGGTCGGTACTGGCGGTGCTGGCCTTGTCGACGACCTGATCGACGAATTTTTGCAGCAGATCGACGGCCTTGGCCTGGACCTCGGGCTCGGCGTCCTTGCGGACGAGCTTACCCTCGACCAGGATGCGATCGAGCAGGGTGATAGCGGTCGCGGCTTGCGGGGCCGCGGCTTGGGCTGTGGCGGTTTGGGTGGCGGGCTTTTTCTCATCGGCCATCGCTATTCTCCAGGGATTCCATCAATTGACGATGCTTTAACGTGACGGCGGCCGCCCCCTCAGGACGCGGGCTTGGCCGGCGCGTCGGGCGTGGCCGGCGCTTCGGGCTTGGCCAGCGCGAGAGTCAGTTCGCCGCGCAGCTTTTTCTGTTGCTCGGTATCGGCGAGCACCGCGCTCAGAATGGCGTCGAGGTGGTCGTTACCGTCGAGCTTGGCGAGGAGATCATTCAAGCGGTTGCGCGCGACAAAAAGGTCGTTGAGCGCGGGGATTTGCTTGACGACGTTGACCGGATCGAAATCCGACATCCGGGTAAAGTTCAACAGCACGTTGTGCATCTCGGTGGAATCTTTCTTCAGCCGGTCCGGGACACGGAACGCGATGCGCGGCGCGGTCGCCTCGAGGACGGCGTCGAAATTGTCGCGGTCGATCTCGACAAATTTCCGCTCCTTGAGCTTGGGCAGCGGGTTGTCAGGATCGGGCTGGCCGGCCAGATCGGCGAGAATGCCGACGATGAAGGGCAGCTCCTTTTTCTGGATCGCGCCGCCGGTCTCGACATCGTAAGTAATCTGCACGCGCGGCGGGCGGACGCGGGAGAGCTTTTGTTGCGTGCTTTCAGCCATGGTTTCCTCGATGAATTTGGAGTTGGGCGTGCGCCTCGCTCGCTGTTACCCGTACGGGCTATTACCTATTTGGATGACTGCTTGTCAAGGACAGTCAACTGCGGGTCAGCCTGAGTCCGGCTGAGCGTCCAGTTCCGGAAGATCTCCGGCTCAAGGCTTGCGACGGTCGCCGGCGGCGTCTTCGGCCTCGTCAGCCATCGCACCGAGCCCGAGCACGTCGATTAACTGGTCGAGCTGGAGCCCGGCGTGCGAAAAATTCATCACGAGCTGGGCGAAGGACATGTCGCCCCATTCGATCGCACGCCGGATCAGATATGGCACGGGGCTATGCGGCTCGAGCGCCTGGAGCAAGTCGGCGATTTCGAGCAAGCGCGCGTAAGCGTTTTCCCGGGTTGGCCGCTCGATTGCCGGTGGCGGGGCTCCGGCTGGGGCCGCGGCCGGGTTACTCGAGACCCGGGCAAACAGCCGCTGCGGCAGCGTTGGGGGCTGGCGTTCGGAGAGCGCGGCCGAAGCCAGGTTGGAGAGGTCGCGGAGCGCGTCGGCGATGGCGCCGAGGCCCGGGGCGTCGCGACCGCACGCCGTGGCGAGGACCTCATCGAGGGCGATCAGCGCGCTGCGGGCCGCGGCCAGCCCCGCGTTCATCTGATTCCAGAACTTCGTCTCGGTGCGCGTGCGCACGGTCGCGAAGGCCGCGAGTGTCACGGCGCCGGCGGCTTCGGAGCGCTCGACCGCTTTCGGATCACGCTGGCGCAAGCCTTCGAGCAGCTGCGCATTGACGTAGTCGGTCCAGGTGTAGGATTCGTCGGCGTTGCCGGCCGCAACGACGACCGGCAGGTTGCGCAACAGGATCGGGATGCGGGTGTTCAACCATTCGAAAGGCGCAAGGCGCGGTCCCAAGTCGCCCTCGTCGATCTGCGGATGAAGATCGGGCCAGAAGCGCCGGCAGAGCGCGGCGAGCAGACGGAGTCCGGGGGCGAGACCGGCGAAGCCGCGCCGATGAATCCAGGCCTCGGTGAGCCAGCTCGCGACCTGGAGATCCTTGCTGCGTTCACGCAGCACTTCGCCGCACAGTTGCTCGACCAGGGGCCAATCCGAGCGTTTGATCTCGCGCGTCCAAACGCCTTGCGGCAGGCGCAGATTCTCTTCGCGGCGCGCTTCCACAATCGCGCTGTAGATCGGGTCGAAGCGCAGATCGGGTCCGGTGCCGGACGGACCGGCGGACGGCGCGAGCAGCACCTCGAGGTCGAGCGCGACGGCGGGTGGCTGGGCGGCTGAGTCGCTCATGGCGCCATCAATGCCGTGCTGCCGAGCGGCGGCGCAGCGGTCTGGTCGTCGAGCTGCGGCGCCGCCGTCGGAAAAATCGGCAGGCTCACGGGTTGACGCTTGTCGGGCTGGCCGGCAACGCGGATGGTCGCGGTCAGGCCAAAGCGCATGAAGACCTGCGCCGTGGTCAGGTTCGCCGGCCCGACGCTGGCGGCGGCTGGTGATGAGCACCAGAAACCGCAGCTCGACGTAGCGCCGGCCGCTTTGGCATTGCGTTGCAAAGGGACCACGAAGCCGATCGTCTCGGGACGCCGATCCGAGAGTTGGGCCATCACCGCGGCGCTTGGACGTTGCGCGGCGATCATGCGGAGCAACGCCCATGGCCCGCGATATTCGTAAGTAACCGCCAGCCCGCGCACCCGCGGCGACTGCGCGCCGCCGCTGACCGGCGCCTCCGGCGCATCTTTGGCCCAATGCAAAATCATCCGTACGCGTTGTCCGTTGCTCCAGGCAAGATCGTTGGTTGTGGCGAAGGACGAAAGCCGTTGTTGGCCGAATTCTGCGGTCGCCTCGAGCATCTGGTCGGCGCCGGGATCGCTGCCGATATTGGTGCGGAACTCGACGGTCACATCGTAGGTCAGCGACGCGTCGGGCGGTGCGGTGGTCAGCATCGGGGCGAGCGCGAGCTGCACGGCAAGCAACTGATCGACAAACTGCGGCGCCCCCGCGCGCGCGTACGCAGGGATGCCGGCCAACTGCTCGCGGAGGGTGGCAAGCTTTCCGCCAAAACGATTGTAGAAGCGCTTGACATCGGTGAGGTCGGCGTCCGGCGCCGTCACCGCGCCGAACGGAAAGCGTCCGGCGAGGTCGTGGTTGAAACTCTCAGCGAGGTTGTCGTACTGAGCGACGGACTCGCCATGTGCGACCTGATTGCATCGATTGCGCACGGCCCGGCCGATGGTTCCGAGCTGGACCGCGAACCAGTCGGCGCCACCGCTGAATGCGGCCGTGATCTGGCGGCAATCGCCGAGATCGATATGGTCCATGTCAGTGGAGATGAACTGTTCGAGGCGGCTGAGCGAATTGCCCGGGACGCTGCGATGGTAGCGATCGAGCGTGCTTATGATCGCCTGCCAGCGGGTGAGCAAAGCGCGGTCGCTGCTGCTGAGCAGGACGCCGCTCTGTTGCAGATAGGTGATCATCGGCGCGGCATTGTCGCGCGCCAGCGCCTCAACGTAGTCGCGCCGCGCGGGCAGCGTGCCCACCAGCTCCGGCAGCGTTGCCGAGCCGAAGGCGGGCGCCGCAAGGGGCGGCGTACCGGACCAGAAGGCGAGGTTGCCGTCGACCAGCGCATAGGGGTCGGCGGCATTCAAAAGCGCGTCTATCTGACGCAGCAGCCGGATCGCCTGACCGGCCAGCAACTGGTCGAGGCGGTCGGCTGAATTCGTGCGTCCGGCCCCGCGCAGCAAGGTGCGCAAGTTAATCAGGATCGGTGCGGCGTCAGCGAAGCGCGCCATCTCGTCGCGCAGGGCGGCGGTGCTGCCGGGCTGAGCGCTGGCGCCGTTGTCGAGGCCCGCTTGCTGGGCGCGGGCGACGACGTTCGCCGCCAGCAAGTCGAGCCGTTCGCCAGCCGCCGCTTGCACCTGCTCGCGGAATTCCGCCGGCAGCGTCGCGGGCAAGTCTTGGCCGACAAACAGCAGCCAGGACTCGGCCACTGCTTGCAGCGATTGCAGATCCTGCGGATCCCAGAGGAGGGATCCATCGAGCGCGAGCGGCCACGCCCTCGCCGAGGGCATCGCATCCGCGACCAGCGGCTGCGCGAGGAAGAGGTCGAGCGTCTGATCGATTGCCTTCAGCGGCGCCGATACCTGAAGCGAAGTTGGGCCGGCGGTCAGGACCGGCTCGCCGCCGAAAACGCGCGCCGCCAGCAGCCATTCGCGCGTGCGGGTTACGCAATCGGTGGCTGAACGGCGTAACTCCGCCGGCAGGTTGGAGGCGACCGGCGCAAGCTCCGCGCCGCCCCCGCTGGCGGACAGCGCTGTAAGCTGGTCGAGCTCGGAGCTGATCGACGCGGCATCGTGGTCGTCGAGAATCCAGGCGTACTCCGGCAGAGAGGTCTGCGCCTGGGCGGTATGCAGCGCCAGATCGAGGCGCCGCAGACGCCCGATCGACCCGACGGTCTGCGCGTCGCCGCCGTAAACGCCGGCATTGGCTATGACCTCGGAAACTGCAAGGCCGAGCGCGCTGCCGGGATATGCGCCGGCGAGCCCGCGGGCAAACTGGGCGCGGAGTATCATACCGACGGTGGTGCGGATGGGCCCGATGTCAAGCAGCGGTGCCCTCGCGCCGCGCAAGGCATTCTCATACAGGTAATAATTGGTGTTGAAGCCCGCCGGCAGTGAAACGGCGAGCGTGAACTCGAGGAGCGATTCCAGATTTCCAATCTGCGGATTGGCCGGCAGGTCCTGGTAGTTCTGGAGCTCCTGGCGGTAAACGCTCAGCCGCCGAGTGATCTGCGCGAGCTGCGCGACATCGGCCGAAGTGGCGCCGTTAGCCGCGCACGCGGTATCGCCAGGCGCGCCCGCGAGTTCGCCCGGCGAGTCATCGCCGGCCGGTGGGCGCACTCCCAGCAGCGCGGGAATCGCGTCGGTCAGTCGGGAGTATACCGTACGCAAGACTTCCACCTGGTAGGCCTCGCGAATCGCCTGTTCGACCTCGGTGCTGACATTGGTGAAATAGGAGAGCGGCGCCCATGGCGTCTCGAGCCGATTGAGCGACACCGCGGCCATCGCTTCAACCAGGGCCTTGGTGTCTTCGATGCCGCGCTGCTCTGATTGCGCCGGCAAGGGAGAATTGGCAGTCACCGCTCGTGCGGTTTCAGATCGCGCGGATTGAGCGCGTTCCCCCAAGGCTGCGATCTCCTGCACCAGCGGAGATACCGTCTTCAGCGCCTCGCGATGATGCCGCACGTGAATCAGGCCGGCCAGGGCCAAGAGCACAAGAACTGCGAATACGCACTGGGCGATGCGGATTTGCCGCTGGCGCCGCGTCACTGCGCCGCGCGCCGGCTGGGCCAGGAATTGCTCAGGGAAGATCCGCTTGGCGAAAAGCTGCGCCGCGAAGAGATCCGGCCCGCCAAGCGCCGCGGATGCCTCGCTGCCGGTCAAATAAAAGCCGCGGAACATGAACGCGTCGTGATAGGCGCTCGGTTGCAGCATCGGGGTCAGCAGGAGCGCCAGAGGTTCCGCCAGCCGCGCCAAGGCGTTGGGGAATAACAGCACCGGCTCCGCCCTGTTCGGATCCTTTAAGCCGCTCAGCAGCCGCAATTGCAGGGTTGAGAGCCGCGCCGTCAGGGCCTCGATGCCTTCCCGAATCCAGCTTCGTTCGAAGGCGGTGTCGAGCGCGTAGGGCACGCTCCAGCCGAAGGGCTCACGGCGCATCGGCTCCGGCAGCTCGGCGGCGGTGGCGGTAAAGCCGTTGAGCGCCTCGCATTCGTTGAGCAGGAGGTAGATCGGCACGCGCCAACCGCCGGTCCGTTGCGCCGTCCATAGTAGTTGGTAGAGCCGTTCACTGAGCATCGTCAAAGCGTCGTCGTCGAGCTTGGTCGGGCCGGCAAGTTGGGCAGCAGTCAAGACCACAACGAGGCCGTCGAAGGGGCGGTCTTCGCGGTGCTTCGACAATGCGCGCAAAAGCTCGGCCCAACGGGTTTCCCATCGCTCACTGCCGAGCAGGCCGTCCTCGAAGCTGACCACGGCGCCGTCAGGAGAGACCAGGATGCGACAGTCGCCGCGCGACAGATCGAGTTGCGCGCGCGTCAGATCGCCGGCGCCGACTTTGGGAATCATGCGCTGCAACGCGGCGCTGCCCGCGCCAACCGCGATCAGCAGCGGGACCGCGTCGATCTGATGGCGGCCGCCGTACAGGGCCGACAACCGCTCTGTCGCGCGCCGGATCTGCGCGGCGACCGGCATCGGCGGCTCGGTCGCCGCCTCAGCCGGAGGCGGCGCGGGCGTCGCCGCGGGCGCAGCCGATCGGCGGATTGCGATTACGGTCAGCACGACCAAAAGAATTGCGAGGACCACCGCAAGCAGCGGCAAGGCGCTGACGACCCATGGAGGAAACGCAGCCATGCTTGCGCTCAAGGCCCGTTGGGCAGCGACTGGAAAGCGCTCACCGCGCTGTGGGCGGTGTTCAGGACGTAGCTTACGCCGGTGCGCCAGATCAGCCAGCTAATCAGAAGATAGGCGGCGACGACGCCGCCGATTGCCAGCCCCCACGGGCGCAGCCGCGGTAAACGGTCCGGTGCATGATGGGTCAGCGGTTCGGCGGCCCCAGCGATCAGGCTGCCGAAGGCGATCGCGCTCGGATCGGTATTGTCAAATATGACGCGGCGCAGGCGTTCCTTGACCCGCGGGATTTCGCCGTGCGGGTCGCCGGCGTGGTAGCGGCCGCGGAACCCCATCTCGAGCGCCAGCAGGATGCTCATCGCGACGCCGTTGGGATCGCGCACCTGCGGTTTGGCCAGCGCCTCAGCCGCCTGGAAGATGCGGTCGCCCGCGATGCGGCTGCGATAGAGCACGGCCTCGAGCGGGGTCTCGTGCCAGCCGTCGCGCCCCGGCCATCCGAGCACGCCGTGCAACAAGGCCTCGTCGGCGATTGCCGCCATGACATAGCCCGGATCGACGCCGGCCGACGCGCCGGGCGGGACCGCGCCGCCGAACCCTTGCGCGGCGATGGCGCTGCGCAGCCGCATCCGCACCGCCAGCAAGACCTCTTCTTCCAGGCGCCCCGGGGCAGCGGCGCGGTGGCCCAGCAGAGCCATCCAGTCGCCGTCGCGCAGGATGCGCTTGATCGCGAACAGTTCGTCGTAGAACTGGCGGAACCGCCGCAGCGCTGCATCGGCTTCTAGAGGTAGCGCAGTTGGCGGCATCAGGGGTTGCCGACGCGGGAATTGGGATCCGGAATTGGCAGGAAGAGCATCAACTGATCCGGTTCGCTCGGACCGTTACCGAAGCCGTCACCGTCGCCCGGCGCTTCGTCGGGAGGCAGGCTAATCTGCAGCGCTTGTCCGGCAGACAGCAAATCAGGCTCGGCGAGGACATTGAACAAGAGCATCTGGGGCTGCGGCATGAGCCCGAGATCCGGAGCGCTTTGCACTTCCTCGCGAAGCGCGCCGGCCGAGCGATTAAGGTCGAGCGTGTCGATCTCTCCGAGCGCCCCGATCCGGGCCGCTTGGAACCATTGCCGAACCGCTTCGACGCTCTGGCTGCGTCGTAGCCGCACGCCGATTACGAACCTGCCGCGCAGATAGTGCAGCACGTGATCGTCACGCAGATAGACCGGGCGGAGTGTCAGCTCAAACCTGCCCGCTCCGACATGTTCGAAAACTTCTGAAGTGTAGGGCGTGCGCAGCTTGTCGAGCGCCTCATTGATGAACCGGCTGACGGCAGTGAACGCCGAAAGCGGATCAGTGTGAAGATAGCCGTCAAAATTTGGGTTGGTCAGTTCGCCGCCCATGACTGCGAGGTCGCCCGCGATATCGCATAGCGCCAGGTAAACGTCGAAGGGATGCGCCGCGCGCGTTTTCAGCAGCGCCGACAGCCGCGGTAAGCCTCGGATGATCGTGCGGAGCGTGACGATGCTGTCACCGACCGTGCCGGCCTGACCCTCGGCCAAAGCCCCGCGCAGGCGCCCCGCCCAATCGTTCGCCTTGGTCGCGAGGGCGGTCTCGATGGCCTTGGCGCAACTGAAAAGCAGGGTGTCTTCTTCGACGCGCAAGCGCGGCGGCTCGTAAGCGTCGCTTTTGGTGAAGCGCTGCCCGTCTGATCGCAGGAGGGCCAGCGGCAGGCTCACCAGGCGCGCCGGCGAAGGCGGATTCAGGGGACCGTCAGTCCCCTCGAGCGCCAGATTGGGCAGCAGCCGCGGAATCACGATGGCATTATCGCCGGTGTTCGCGTCGGCGATTTCAGTGCCGACGATTTCGCGAAAACGTTGTTTATTGCCGGTGCCGACGCGTTCGGCCGGCGAGCTTTGGGCCGCCACCGTCACGTGCACCGCAACCGACTGCGACTCGGAGTTCGCCAGCAGTGGTTTCAAGTCGAGATCGAGCGCGGGCGCCTTTACCGCGGCATCGACGGGGTACAAGACGAGCAAGCCGTCGGGCATGATCGCCTCAAGTTCGGTGATCGAAAAGCGCCCCGCTTCCAGCGCCGCAGTATCGATTCGCAGACGGCGGAGGCCCCAGCCGAAAGGCGCCGTGGCCTGGATGAGGTAGCTCCGCAGCGCGTGAGCGCGCAGGTCGGCCTGCTGAAAGTGCTGCGGCGAGAGCAGCATGCCTTCATGCCACAACACGGCCTCGGGGATCGCACGCGCGTCCGTCACGATCGGGTGCACCTAAGCTCCTTTACGGCAATGTGTCATGGCGAGACAGCGAAGTCCTCTCGATTAAGCCAAACGATAATCTCTTTGGCATCGCCCAGTGTTTGGCGATGGTCGCCCGGCGACGCATAGCGCGCGAACAGCATCGTGCGGACGCGGTTGCAGGTTGCGTCCAAGGGCAGGTTGCGGGCGGTCTGCCCGGGTGCGAGTTCCCACGACCGCACCTCCATCGCGCCGGGGAAGTCGCGTTCGAGCTGTTGTCGGCGGCTGAAATATTCCTGAGCGGACAGCGCTGCCACCTGATCGGCCACAAGTTTGTCGGAGATGAATACCAGATCAACGGCGACGGCAGTACTGCCGTTGGCGCTTGGATCAGCGATCAGGGTGATGCGATGGGGCCCGGGCGGAAAGGCGCATAGCCACGAGGGCGTCGAACACGCGGTCAGGCCCTGGGCCAGAATCGCCAGCGCCACGGCTTTCCACCATCTGGCGTCGCCCCATGCGATCATTGCGGCTCAGGCTTGATCACCAGCGCGGCGAGACCCGTATGACGCCGTAACGACGCCGCGGCCTCGGCGGCCGAACTACGATCGACGAAGCTGCCGACCTGAACCCACTGCCACGCCTTGCCGTTGCTTTTGAATGGCACGACGCTGGCCGCAAAGCCATCCCTCATAAGCTCCGCCTTCATCCGCGTGGCGTTGGCCGGCTCTCGGAAAGCCGCGAGCTGCAAGACGTAGGCGCTTGTGGGTGAGGGGCCTGCCGCTGACGCAGCGGGATCAGCCGGCGCATCCGCAGGGGCTGATCCCGAGTCAGATGCCGGCGGCGGTGGCGCCTCGGCAGCGGCCGCAGCAGTGCTCAAGGTCGGCGGAGGAGCGGATGACATTGGAGCGGATGACATTGGAGCGTTCGGGGCTGGAGCCGTCGAAGGCGGCGCAGTCGCGGCTTCGGCGGCGCCGGATCCGCTCGCAGACGCCGGCATGGGCGCGGCGGGACCCTGATGTATTGCGGCGACGAGCGGGGCGTTAGTAGGCAGCGCCGGTGGGGCGGTCTTCGTCAGCCAGAGCGTGAGCACGACGCCGAGGGCGAAGGCGAGCAGGTCGGCCGTGACAATGAGATATGCCGAGCGCACTTAGTGACCAAAACGGTAGGGGCGACGCATTGGCCGGATTGTTCCGATGATTTCCGTCATGGTCGAAATTAAGCGGACCTCACGGCACCATCACGGTGAACTGTCCGGGCACGGCGATCGTGATCACGCCCGCCCAGGTGCACATCAGCATGCAACTGGTGTCGACCGCGGGCATGCCCCCGATCAGCACGGTCGGAACGCCGGGCGTCCAGGGGGCGACCGTCGCGGGCACGCAGGGCATCGGCGTCAGCACACCCAACGCCGCCGCCGTCGCACTGGCGACCGTCGGATTGGCCAGGCTTGAGCAGAGGCCGAAGGGCACGATGTTCGCAATCGGGATGTTGTCCATGATGTTCGCTGCCGGCGGGCCGCCTGCCATCACACGGTTGGCGGGCAGGACTTGCAGCGCCGCCGGCGCCAGGCCGAAGCTGCATGTGAGTAACGTACCGCTGATCACTTGCAGGGGAATCGGCCTAAATCCTTCAAATCAACTCAAAAGACAACAACTTGTCAGATTCAGATGCAACATCGGGTTAAATCAGAACGATGTCGCATTGGCAAGAGATTCGTGCGGATGACATCGATGGTCGCCCCGCCCTCCGCAGCGCGCCCGGCAATTTAACCCGGACCGACGTCCTTAAGCACCTGCTGGAAAGGTTCGGACGAAACGCTGATCTCGCCGCGGAACGGATAGTCGAGCTGTACGATTAGCGCCACCACGACCACCATCGCGGTGGCCAGGCCGGCGGCCAGGGCGAAGTGCATCCAGCGGCTGCGCATGCTCAGCAACGCCATGAACCCGATCGTCAGCAGACCAAGGAAGACCACCACGCCCCAGACCGCGCCGGGAATGTGGCCGGCGGCGGCATCGAGCCGCGACCGGCGGGCGTCGTAGAGGTTATTCAGCGAGCGCAACATTTCCTGCATAACGATGGCGTCGCCGGAAGTCTTGGGCTGAAACGACGCCAGGGTCGCGCGAAAGTTGCGCAAAGCGGGTGACGCAGCTCTGGCAATACTGCCGGCTTGCTGCACCGGCCACTCGCGATTCACAACGGCGTCGATATAATCACGCAATTCGTTCTGGAGTTGTGAGGTCAGCCCTTTGTCGCTGAACCCTCCAGCATCGACGTAGAGGTCTTGCACGATGCCCGCTTCGCGGTCGGCGAGATCGGACGCCTTGGACAAATCCTCCCACGCTGCGACGGCGATGAAAGCCAACAAGACCGTATAGAGCACCGCTATGTTGGCGACTGTCGCCAGTGTGAACTCGTTATGAATATGCCGAGTTTCGGCGCTGATCAGGCGCGTCACCACGACCACGAAAAAACCCGAGACCACAAGCCCGCACAGGATGAAGACGCTCGAGCTCAACCAAGCGGAGTTACTGTAGATCCAATCGTCCAGCATTGCGCCCGCCCCCCTGCTTGCCTTACCGCGGACGGCTCGTGCGGTCGATTCGCGGATTGAGAGGTTCGCTCACAACTCCCCGACTTCACCCGAGGCCGAACCGGCAGTTTGAAGTCATCCGTGTACCACGGTGCGGGATGCAAAGCGATGAAGCTTGTCGATGCGGAAGCGGCCGGATTGAGCTTCTTTTTGTGCGTGGCTCGTGGCCGAGATCGACTTCGGTCCTAGCCCTTCGACCGCGAACGATTGCCCGGCGATGGTCCTCACGCCCAACCGCGGGTTGCGCAAATCGCCGTATGTGCTTAAGAAACAGAGCGCGGAGGAGGAAGGGGCCCGGTGGTCCCACCGGTCTTCAAAACCGGCTTGGCGGGCAATGCGCTCGCCGGAGGGTTCGACTCCCTCCCACCTCCGCCAGTACGATTCGCACGCTTAATCAAGTGACCAATGAGGAGATAAAAATGAAAATGACGCGTTTTCATGCAACCGCCGATGGTGGCTCGCGCTTTCAGGAGATCGAAGTGCCGATCAATCAGCCGCGTCCCGACAACATGGGTCACACGATGATGCAATCCAACGCCTGGCCCTCGGCGAGTATCCGCTTCGTCGAGTTGCCGGTCGGCCTGGATCAGACCTGGCATCACGCGCCCGCAAGTCAAATCGTCGTGGTGCTGGCGGGCGAACTGGAAGTCGGAACCAGCGACGGCGAGAAGCGCAGATGCATCGCCGGGCAGGCCTTCATCGCCGACGATCTGATCGGTAAGGGTCATCTGACCCGCGTGATCAGCGGCCCGGCCCACGTAATGTTCGTCGAGTTGCCGAAGAACTTCGATTTCGCCCGATGGTCGGCCTGAGCGGAGGAAGCGCGGTGCGGCGCGTTCCTGGCGGTGGGTTTGATGAGACGTGGCGGCTCGGCTAGAGTCGCGGCATCGCTCGACCAAGGATGGGCATGCTGATGCAGGAGCTAATCGCCGCCGCCGCAAAGATTGGCGCAATACTGAAGGATCGGCACGAGACCATTGCGGTCGGCGAGTCGTCGGCGGGCGGACTGATCTCGGCGGCGTTACTCGCGATGCCCGGGGCGTCGGCCTACTTCTTCGGCGGCGCGATTGTCTACACGCGCGCGTCGCGGCGCGACCTGCTCGCGATTCCTGACGCTGCCTTTGCCGGTATCAAGCCCGGCTCCGAAGAGTTAGCGCTGGTTATCGCGCGGGGCGCGCGCACGCGACTCGCGGCAACCTGGGGCATCTCCGAGATTGGGGCGGCAGGCCCGACCGGAACCAGTTATGGTCATCCTGCCGGCTCATGCTGGATCGCAGTCGCCGGACCGCTCGAGCGGGCGATCACTGTTCAGACGGGGCTGAGCGACCGCTATACGAATATGGTGAAATTTGCGGCCGCTGCGCTGGATCTCATGGCGCAATGTCTGGCGGATGGTTGAAAAAAAGTCATGCGCCTGAGGTTATTTCGTCGAAGCTCAGCTTGCGCGTGACCGCGTGACCGAGGCGATCGAGCAGCACGAACTCGACCTCGCCGCCGACCCGCTTCTTGTCGAGCCGCAGCGCCTGGAGAAAATCCACGCTCCGCCAGCCGTCCGGCATCTGAGTAGGTAACCCGGCCGCCGCAATCAACCGTTCGAGTCGTGAGGCCTCGCCGGCGCTGAAACCCGCATAGCGGCTCGACAGGCGAGCCGCCACGACCATCCCGATAGCCACCGCTTCCCCATGAAAATAGGCGCCGTAGCCCGCAGAGGCTTCGAGTGCATGGCCCAGAGTATGACCGAAGTTAAGAATTTTGCGCAGGCCGCCTTCGCGCTCGTCGTGCGCGACGACGAATGCCTTGTGCCGCAGCGAGCGCTCGACCACCTGCTCAAGCGCCGCCGGGTCGCGCGACAAAATCGCGGGCATCGCGCGCTCAAGCCAATCGATAAAGGGGGCATCCATGATCGCGCCGTACTTGACGACCTCGGCGAGCCCTTCGCGAAACTCGCGATCGGGCAACGTGGCGAGCGCCAGCGTATCGGCGACAATCAGGCGCGGCTGATAGAAGGCGCCGATCAGGTTCTTCGCGGCGCGCGAGTTCACCGCGGTCTTGCCGCCGAGAGCGGAATCGACCTGGGCGACCAGCGTCGTCGGCAGCTGCACCAGGGGCAGGCCGCGCAAGTAGGTCGCCGCGGCGAAACCGGCAAGGTCGCCAACCACACCGCCGCCGAGCGCGAAGACCGTGCTCCCGCGATCGATTTCGGCCGCCGTCAGACGGTCATAGACGGTCTCGAGCATCGCGAGCGATTTGCTCGACTCACCCGCGGGCACTTCGATGGTTATAGGCTCAAAGCCGCCCTCGTGGAGCGCGGCGCGGACGGCGTCGCCGTAGAATCTGGCGACATTCGCATCGGTGACGATCGCAGCTCGTCCGCCTGGAAGACCCGCGTCGCGGGCCAGTTGCGCAACTTGCGCAAGGAGTCCCGGCCCGACGTGGACGTCATGCGCGGCGGCTGCGAGTTCTACGCGGAAAGCCGCCATTTTGCCGGGCGCTCAGCCGTCATCGCGCGCAGAATCTCGTCCACCACCTGCTCGATACTCAAGTGCGACGTGTCGATCGTGATCGCCGCGCGCGCATAGGCCTCGCGCCGCGCTTCGAGCAGCTCGATGATACGATCTTTGAGCGGCTTGCCGCCCTGCGTGAGCATCGGGCGCGAGCGCGCCGATGCGCCGATGCGCCGCGCGATCACTTCGGGTCGTGCGGTCAGACAAACGATCAGACCGGCGCGCTTGAGCCGCTCGCAGTTGGCCGGATCAACAATAGCGCCGCCGCCGGTCGCGACCACCGCCGGACGCGGCTCGTGGCAGTGCGGGCAGCGTATGGCGTCGTCCGCGATCGCGGCGATGACTTCGCGTTCGAGCCGGCGAAACTGCATCTCGCCGGAATCGCGGAAAATCTCCGGAATCGATTTGCCCGCCCGCGCCGCGATTTCGGCGTCACAATCGACAAAGCGCCAGCCGAGCCGCGCGGCTAGTGCGCGGGCCACGGCGCTTTTGCCGGTTGCCATGAAGCCGGTCAGGATGAGTTTGGGCGCCATCACCGCTCAGTAGCTGTGCACCTGATCCAGATAGCTATGATAGTTGCGTGCGGTCTCGGTGAAGGAATCGCCGCCGAATTTCTCGAGGAAGGCCGCCGCGAGTTCGAACGCGACGACTGCCTCGGCGATCACCGCGGCCGCCGGAATCGCACACACATCCGATCTTTCGATCGTGCCGGGGGCCTCCTGCTTGCTGCGGATATCCGCCGAGCGCAGTGGGCGCATCAGCGTCGAGAGCGGCTTGAACGCGACGCGCATGCGCAGCGGCTCGCCGGTGCTCATGCCGCCTTCGGTGCCGCCGGAGTTGTTTGAGTGGCGGGTAAAGCGCCGCTCCTCGGCGTCATAGCCGATCTCATCGTGCAGGGCCGAGCCGCGCACCCGCGCCGCGCCGAAGCCCATACCGAACTCGACCCCCTTCACCGCCTGCACGCTCATCAGGGCGTGGCCGAGGCGGGCGTCGAGCTTGCGATCCCACTGGACATAACTGCCGAGTCCCACCGGCAGCCCGCTCGCGACGACTTCGACCACGCCGCCGAGCGTATCGCCGGTTTTTTTGCACTCATCGATTTCGGTGATGATCGCGCGCTCGGCAGTTGGATCAGCCACGCGCACCAACGATTCCTCGGTAACCCGTGCGAGTTGCGTGAAGTCGATTCCGTCCGGCGCGTGCGCCTCAATCTCGCCGATACTGGCGACATAGCCCAACACGGTGACGCCGAACGGCGTGAGAAACTGCTTCGCGAAAGCGCCGATCGCCACCCGCGCTGTGGTCTCGCGCGCCGAAGCCCGTTCGAGCACGTCGCGGATATCCTCGAGGTTGTACTTGAGCACGCCGGCCAGGTCGGCGTGACCCGGACGTGGGCGCGTCACGATCTTGGCCTCGCCGCGATCGTTCGGATCGACCGACATGCGCTTTTCCCAGTTCTTGAAATCGCGATTCTCGACGATAAAAGTTACCGGACTGCCCATCGTGCGGCCGAAGCGGATCCCGGAGACGACCCGCACTTCGTCCTTTTCGATCGCCATCCTGCCGCCGCGTCCGTAGCCTTTTTGACGGCGCGCCAAATCGTGATTGATCGCCGCCAGATCGATCGTGAAGCCAGCCGGCGCGCCTTCGACCACCGCGACCAGTTCGGGCCCGTGAGATTCGCCGGCAGTAAGGAAACGCAGCATAACCCTGCATACTAATCGAGCCGCGACCGCCGCGCATTAGGGGGGTTTTATCGGATCGCGACGACCCGCATCAGCTCGCCGCGTGTTTGAGGCCTTCGAGGGTCAGCGCGCGGAAACACCCTGATCGGTCAGAGCAGCTCTTTTTCCTCGACGGCGCGGAATTCAACCTCGCTGAGCGCCTGCGCCTTGCGTGTGCCGTGTTTCTCGTACATCTCGAACAGGGCGGACTTATGCGGCCGCACGCGCCCGAGCGGACATTTCTCCCAATCCGCGAGCGACTCGTCGCAGTACCCCATGCGATTCTCGCCGCATTTGGGCTGCAGGAAAGCCGCGATCTCCGGCAGAATCCGCTTGATCTCAGCGCGCATCAACGCGACCATCCGGCGAATCTCCCACTGCGCGCGGACGCACAGCCGCAGGTCGCAGATGTGCAGCATCTCGGCAAAATTCACCATCACGTGAAAATTCGTCGGTGCCGCGTTGGGCAGAATAAACCGCGCATCTTCTGCTGGAATCCCGGCTTTCAGCGCCTTCGCGTAGAGCGCCGAGGTCTGGGCGAGCAGCGCGGCGAAGTCGTCGTCGAGTTCGGCGCGCGCCCACGATTCCGGCATCACGAAGGCCAGCTTGTCCTCTTTGAATTTGACGTAGCGCTGGCTCTGCTGCTCGAAGCTGATGCCGATCCGATGGCGTACGAACTGATGGGACAAAGATCGCGAGACGCCCGCGATCGCGAACCAGAAAACCACCTGTTCGAGCGGCGAGCCGTGGCCGGTCTTGAGCCGCTCACCGATAAACTCCCGAATTTTCTCGCGGCTGATTTTCTCCGTCTCGATCTTCTGCCAGATCTCGATCGGGGTGTCGGGGGAGTAGCAGGTGCGAAAGGCCGCGTAGAGCTTTTCCAGCGGCGCCTGCGCGTAATCGATCAACTTCACCTGCATAATCGCTTGTGTATTCGTCATCGCCGCGCCGCTCATCACCCTAAGCTTAGTCGATTCCGCAATGCTGGTGCAGCCGCGTGCGCCGCGAGTCTCAACAGGCAATCCTGTTGATGGCGAACGCCGCCCAGCTCTTCGCGCTTGATTGCGTCGAGCGCGGTCGGCTGCAACATTCGCATCTTGGATGGACCTGAATTTCGACGCCTGCTATCGCGCGATTCTGCGCCCGCTGCTCTTTCAGCTCGACGCCGAGCTGGCCCATCGCCTGACGCTGGCGGTGCTCTCTCGAGTACCGGCGCTGACCCCGCCTGTGGATCCGCCGGCCCTGCGCACCGAACTCTTCGGGCGCGTCTTTTCGAATCCGATCGGTCTGGCTGGCGGCCTCGACAAGGACGGGCGCGCAATCCATGCCTGGAATGCGCTGGGCTTCGGCTTCGCCGAAATCGGCACGGTCACGCCGAAGCCGCAACCGGGCAATTCTCGGCCGCGTATCTGGCGGCTGCCGAAACATCGCGCGATGGTGAATCGGCTGGGCTTTCCAAGCGACGGGATGGAGATGGTGGCCGCGCGCCTCGAGCGTCTCAATGGACGCGCATTGCCGCTTCGGCTAGCGCTCAATCTCGGGCCCAACAAGGAGACACCGGCCGAGCGCGTCGCCGAGGATTACGCCCAACTGATGCGCCGACTCGGTCCGCTGGCGGACTTCATCGTCGTCAATCTATCTTCGCCGAATACCCCCGGCCTGCGCGACTTTCAGGCGCCCGAGCGGATGCGCTCGGTGGTCGAGGCGATCCATAGGGCCGCAGCAGGAAGCGCGCAGCCGCCTTTGCTGATCAAGCTGGCGCCGGACCTCGAGCCCGCGATGCTCGCCGATATCTGTGCCGTCGCGCTCGAACTCCAACTCGACGGCATCGTGGCGACCAACACGACTTTGCAGCGGGACGCGGTGGGCGTTAGTTCGACTCTGATGGGTGGTCTGAGCGGCGAGCCGCTGAAAATTCTCGCGCGAGCAGCCATCGCTCGTCTCTACCGACAGCTCGGCGGTCGCATCCCCATCCTCGGCGTCGGCGGCGTCACCACGGCCGATGACGCCTATGGCCACATCCGTGCCGGCGCGAGCCTGATCGAGCTCTACACCGCGATGGTCTATCGCGGTCCCGGCGTCGTGCGCCAGATCAAATCCGGACTGATCCGCTTGCTCGCCCGCGACGGCTTCCGCTTTATTAGCGAAGCAGTCGGCGCCGCGCCCCAAGCCTGAACGCACCCGACCGGTTTAAGACTTCACCTTGCCCTTGAGCGGCACCGAGACATTCCCACCGTTCGCTCCGTATGTGAACGAATAACTTAACGTTCCATCGAGCGTTCCGCTGGCGTCCGCCGCTGGAGTGAATTCCAACGTCACGACGCACTTACCCGTCTTGGGTGCGAGCATCGCACCGCTGCAGGCATCGCCGCCGTCGGCGAAGGTAAAGTTCGCGCTGAGACTCGCGGCGGCGAGGGTCACGCTTGCGGCGCTTTTGTTTCTGATCGTGACGTTCTTAGTCTTGCCCGTCGTGCCGGCCGTGGTGCTCGGCAGGGTCATCGATTTCGGCGCCTTAGGCGTCACGGCGAGGCCGTTGCCCTCGAGCGTCTCTGACGGACTCGTCCCGTTATAGGGAATCGTGAGGGCTTCGCTCACGCTGCCGGGCACAGTCGGGGCGAATGCGACATCGACCGTGCACTTCGCCTCGTTCGCGAGAGTGTTGTTGGAACAGTTGTCGTTGGACACGCTGAACGAGGCTGGCGGCACGATTTGCCCAATCTGCGCGGCAACAGCGCCTTCGTTATTGAGCGTCAGTTTCTTGGTCTTGCTGGAGGCGGTCGCATCGACGTTCTTGAATTCGAGCTTGGCGGGCGACGCCGTCACCGCGGTGGTCGGCGTCGCGGTCGGTGTGGCGGTCATCGTCGCCGTTGGAGTTTGAGTGGGCGTTGCGGTCGGTGTTGCAATGGCGGTCGCGGTGGGAGTAGCGGTTTCAGTCGGCGTGACGGTTGGAGTTGCAGTTCCAGTGGGAGTCGGCGTCGCGCTCCGTGTTGCAGTGGCGGTTGCTGTCGGTGTCGGAGAGGCTGTGGGCGTTGGACTGTTTTCACCTAAGGCGAATAGGGTGTTGCCGGAACTGATATAGAGCGTGCCGTCCGAGCCGATCCCCGGCGATCGGTCGACCGCGCCTGCGTTAAAGCTCCATTTCTGGGTGCCATCGGGGTTGACCGCGTAAACGTTTCCATCGAAGGAGCCGAAATAGATCGTGCCGTCGGCACCGATCGCCGGGGAACCTTCAACATAGTTTCCAGTGACGAATTTCCATTTTAACGTTCCGCTAATAGGATTTACGGCATAAAGGCTGTAGTCCAGAAAGGATCCCACGAAAATTGTGCCGTCAGGACCAATCGCCGGCGATGAGTAGAAGCCGCTTCCGGTATTGAAGCTCCACTCTTCGCTGCCGTTTGCGCCTATGGCATACAGATTACTGACGCCCAAGCCGGCATACACCGTGCCGTTAAGACCGACTGATGGCGGGGGTGAATTAGAAGCGCCGCCGACGGAACCGAATAGCCACGCTTCCGTACCATTATTCACCGCGTAGAGGAGGGTGTCGGCGTCGTCGATGAAGTAAACTGTACCATCCGGCCCGACCGCCGGAGAGGACCCGCCGCCAAAAGAGGAAAATTGCCACTCAAACGCACCCTCAGGATTGACCGCGTAAATGAACCCAGCATTCCAGTTAACATATATGGTCCCGTCAGCTCCGACCGTCAGTGAGGAATCCGCTGGAGGTCCGCTTGATGAGATGCCAAGGGTCCACTTCTGGGTGCCATCCGGATTAACGGCGTAAAGGTAAAAGTTGTCTAAGACATAGATAGTCCCGTCAGGTCCTACAGCCGGAGCCGGCTCCACGGCGCTCGCGGTGCCGAACATCCACTTCTGGCTACCATCGGGATTGACCGCATATAGTCCACCCGCGGCGATGTATATGGTCCCGTCCGCCCCAATTACGGGCGACGATATTGGTCCGGCGACCCCGGAAAACCGCCACTTAAGTGTACCTGTGTTGGCGCTGGTATCATATCGACTGAGGCCAGTGTGTGCCCCGTCGTGCTGGAACATCGGCCATGGCGCCATGCCTAACTGCGCGTGCGATACAGTCAGGGCGGCCAAGACCAAAATCGCGAACGTGGCTGCGCTCAAGGCCGCAATCACGCGGATTCGCACTTTCCTGAATGATCGTTTCATTGGGTGGACAGTTAATCACACTAAAGGGACTTCGATTCCATAGCGCCTGGAAGCTGCCAATTGAAGCGATCTTGAGGAGCCCCGAAAAAGCGGCCATAGTTTGGCTCGTCAGCGCCTTTTTGGGGAAGTCGATGGAGCCGGGACGAAACAGCAGCGAATATCTCGTGGATGCGGAGTGGTTGCGAGGGCGTCGTGGGGACCGTAACGTCCTACTAGTCGATACGCGGCCGGGCGCCGATTACTGGGCTGGGCATCTTGAGGACGCGCGCCATTTCGACCCGTTTCCCTTCCATCACAGCGATACCAGCGAGGCCGGATTGCGCAACTTTCGCGGCCAGCTCGCCTGGATTTTTTCAACGCTCGGAATCAGTGGGCGAGAGACCGTCGTCGCATATGAGGAAAATTCCGGGATGCGGGCGACGCGCGCCGCCTGGGCGCTCGAATATATGGGCCATCCGCAGGTGCGGATCCTCGACGGTGGACTCGGGCTCGCGGCGCAAGAGCTGGTGACAGCCGCGCCCGCCGTAACTTCGTCGAATTTCGCTGAAGACCCGCGCGGCACCGCGATCGCATCGTACGAGTACATCGTCGAGCGGCTAGGTACGGCCGACTCACAGATCTTCGACGTCCGTACCGACGAGGAGTATTTTGGCGAGCGCGTCCGCGCACGCCACGGCGGCGCGATACCGACTGCGATCCATCGCGACTGGAGCGATAACCTCGACGCGCGCGGCGCGTTCAAGCCGGCCGCGCAGCTCCGCGACGAATTCGCCAAGCTGGGTCTCGTGCCCGAGCGCGAAATCATCCCCTATTGCCAGGGCGGTTATCGCTCGGCCAACGCTTACATTGCCTTGCGCGTCGCGGGCTATCCGCGCGTTCGCAACTATCTGGGCTCCTGGGCGGAGTGGGGCAATCGCGACGATCTGCCGATTGACCGCCCGCGCCGGCGCCTTGCGCGCGGGATGCCGAGATAGAGATGGATCGCGCGATTCTTCTTACCGGCTTCGAGCCGTTCGGCGGCGAACGGATGAACCCTTCGTGGGAGGTCGCTGAGCGGCTCAAGGGCCGGCGCTTCGGCGACGCGACCGTTCATGCGGTCCGCCTGCCAGTGAATTGCTCGCATGCGGCCGCGGCAGTAACCGAGGCGCTTGAGGAGTTGCAGCCGGTTGCTTTTCTGGGTCTGGGGCAGGCGGGAGGCCGTCCAGCTCTATCACTCGAAAAGGTCGCGCTGAATCTGATCGACGAGCATCCCACGCGCGAGACCGACGGTGGAATCGACGGTCAACCGATCGTGCGCGAAGGTCCGGATGCCTATTTTTCCCGCCTCCCGCTCAAGCAGTTGCTTGAAGCGCTGCGCGAGCATCAGGTCCCGGCTGCCCTCTCGCTCAGCGCCGGGGTTTATATATGCAACGCCGTCATGTACGTCGCGATGCATTCGCTGCGAGAACGTAACGCTCCTGCGGGCTTCATCCACCTTCCGTACGAGACGGCTCAAGTGACGCGGCGCGCGGCGCCAAGCATGCCGCTCGATCTGATGGTTACCGGAATCGAGGTCGTGCTGAACACGCTTTCGTCTTTGCCGTAACCGGTTTTTGATCGGGCAATCGGTCATAGAGACGACGCCGCAATGTGAAAACCGGCTCATCAGCTTATCTGGCTTCAGCCAAGGGCTAGAGACATAAAGCCGCTTGCGATTGTCACATTATCGCAAAATGGCCATTAGCACCGACGACGATACCGCTACCTGCATTTGGATTATATCTAGTCAAACCAGCCCTAAGTCACTCAATATGAAGCTGAAGCGTTATAGGCACGTTTGATGCTATATTATTCGGCAAAAGTGACGATTCGACGAAACCGAACGTGCGATTCGTCGTAACATATTAGAGAGGGCTTAACAGATGGAACCAACGTTAACCGCAACAATAATGACCTTGGACGAAGTTGCTAGCTATCTCCGCGTGCATACCTCGACGGTTTATCGGATGGCGAAAAACCGCTCGATTCCTGCATTCAAAATTGGCAGCGATTGGCGCTTCAATCGCGAATCGATTGACCAATGGCGGGTGCGGGCGGAGCAGAGCGCAGCCACCGAACGATTGGGTAACTAGGTAAAAACGAGCTAGTTGGCGGCGACGGAGCTGCCAGCTAACTCGGCCCCCTGCCTGAGTCGCTATTTCGCCAAGCTGTCTCGGCAACTTATCTCGGATCGTTCGGCAGCGGACGTTCCGTGAACCCGATGACCATCCCAAACGCCTGATCGCGATCAAGCACGAGAGCGCCTTCGCCATCAATCTGCGGCCGCAGCTCTTTCGAGCGCAGAAAATCGCGCGCGCGAGACAGATTCCCGGTCTTGAAGACCAGCGCGTGGATACCCTCGCCGTTTTCTTCCAGATCGCGGGCCTCGGCGCTCTTCGCCGATAGCGGCTGCACGAGTTCCACCACCGAGTCCTCGCCGACCGCGATAAAAGCGCTGCGCTTGCGTCCGGCGCTCTCCGCTTCGTGTATCAGTTTGCCGCCAAGGACATCGACGTAAAGCTTTCGCGCAGACGGCAGGTCCCGCACTACGACGGTAATGTGCGACGCGCGCTCAATCCCGAGCGGATGATCATCGCGCCAGCTCGCCGCAGACCAGTCCGGCTTCATCCGCGGGTCCGGGATGAAATCGCCGTAGAGCGCAAATTCCAGTTGCCCCGGGGTCTCACGCGGATGCGTCCAGAAGGCCGTCGCCTTCAGCGGTGGCTTGACCTGCTTGCCGACAATATCGAAGAGCCGGAACTTATGCTGGTCGAGCGATTCGGCGATTGCCGCAACATCATCGACGTACCAGGCGATCGAATGAAAATGCTGGCCGAAACGATCGTGGAATTTCTTGACCGACGGGTTGCGCAGATTCTCGACGCGCGCCGGCGACATCGGCTCCATGATTACTTCGCCGATCGCGATCAACGAAGCGTCGCGCCCCGCCAGCTTCTCGTAGCCATGATAGAAGCGATGGCAGGCGAAGACCTCGTCGTACCAGCGGTCGACCGCCGCGAGATCGTCCACGACATGCGTCAGATGAAAAAGCTTGCCAATTTTGAACATTGAGTTCTCCTGAATCGTGACTGCAAGAAAACAGGCTTATCGATGATCACATAAAACAGCCGCACGCGGGAGCGCAACCCCGGCCGGACCTGCTCCAAGGCCGCCTCGGAGCTTTTCAAAATCGCGGATTCTGCTAGAGCTAGGCAAAACGCCGGAGATGGCCGGACGCGCCGGCAGTGCGGGAGGGATTCTCGATGGACTTCGGAATTTTTTACGAGATTCAGGTCGACAGCCCGCTTAAGCATCGCGAGCGCGAGTACCAGGCATTTCACGACGTGATGAACCAGGTGGTGCGCGCCGAGGAGGTCGGCTTCACCCATTTCTGGACGGTCGAGCATCATTTCCAGGTGGGCTTCGCGCATTCCTCGGCGCCCGAGGTCTTGTACGGGGCAATTTCGCAGCGCACCAGCAAAATTCGCATCGGCCACGCCGTGGTGCTGCTGCCCTTTCCTTACAATCATCCGATTCGGATCGCAGAGCGCGTCGCGACGCTCGATATTCTCAGCAACGGCCGCGTCGAAGTCGGTACCGGACGCTCGATCACGCAAGTTGAACTCGGCGGCTTCGGGATCCCCTACAAGGAGACGCGCGGGCGCTGGGAAGAGGCGCTCGACATCATCACGACCATCTGGAAAAGCCGCGACGGCACCTTCTCGTACAAGGGTAAATACTTCGACATCCCCGAGCGCACGGTCGTGCCGATGCCGATTCAGAAGCCTCATCCGCCGCTGTGGGTGGCCTGCACCAGCGAAGATACCCATCAGCTCGCCGGTAAGCTCGGGTTGGGCCTGCTCTCGTTTACGCTGCTGGTCACGCCCGAGCATCTGGGGCAGCGGGTCCGCGCCTATCGCGAGGCGATCAAGTCCGCCAAGCCCTACGGCGCGTTTGCGAACAATCGGGCCGGCGCCTTCGCGATGACGCATCTGGCCGACACCGACAAGCAGGCGCGAGAGGAAGCCGAACGCGCCTTCATGTCCTACGTGCGCACGACGCTGGTGGCCAATGCTCCGGTGCTCGAAGCCAAGAAGACCGGCGTCGATCCAAAAGAGACCGGGCGGTTGAGCACGGCCCTGCCCACCCAGTACGAAGGCCTCGACCCGAGCAAAGTGACGATCGACTCACTGATCGACAGCGGGATGTGCATTTGCGGCAGTCCGGACACGGTGATCAGGCAACTTGAGCGGCTGCAGCAAGCGGCGCAGCTCGATCAGTTCCTCGCGATGATGCAGTTCTGGTCGATCCCGCACGCCAAGACGATGCATGCGATCGAGCTCTTCGGCAAACACGTCATCCCGCACTTCCGCGATCGCCAGCCCGCTCAAGCGGCCGCCCCCGCCTCCTAACGAGTCCTACGCAATAGGATGCCGTAGTCGGGCCGCCCGATGCCGTCGCGGTGGAGGCTGCGCCGGCTTTTCGATGAGCGCGCGTCAGCCGAGGGGCAGTTAAGACTTCGCCAACACTTCAGTAATCCGTTCGCTGGCGACAGCGAGCCAGTTGAAGGCTTTGAACGGATAAACCAAGGCGGCCTCGAACTGTTCGCGAACGACTGGCAGCCCGCGATTTAACGCGTCTTTCAGAAGGAAAACCGAGTAACCGCAAGCTACGAACAAGTCGTAAAGGGTGCCGGCGGTATAACCGAAGGCGGGCGGTCCGGAAGGTCCGCACTCGAACAGAATGGTGGGGCGATCGCGCGTGAGAAATGCAGTTGCCCCCCGCAAAACGAACAGTTCCGCCCCTTCGACGTCAATCTTAAGCAGATCGAAGCGGCGATCCTTGGGAACCGCATCGTCAAGTCGGACGCAGGTGACGTGAATTCGTTCGAAGTGGCCTTCACCATGCCGCGCGAGCCCACTGAAGCCGGTGGCCGCGAGATTTATGTAGAAGTCTTCAGCGCCGGCGTGGTCAGACAGCGCCACCTCAAGCACGTCAACCTCAGGGAACTTGCGGCGTAAGAACCGGACCTTTGCGGGAATCGCCTCGACCGCGACATGGTGGCCGGCTGGCGCCAGACGGCAAAAGCGGCTCAACATTGAACCGTAGTGGCAGCCGACGTCAATGCAGTTGCCGTCTCTACGCAAAATTTGCCTCAGAACCGCATCGATTCGCTGCTCTTCGGCATAGATCTCACGCAGCTCTGGAAATCGCCGGCGACGAGGGTACTCGAGTAAGTTACGCAGACGGCGCAGCGGCTGCTCTAAAGGAGTCCGGATGAACTCGTATTTCAGTTCGACTAATCGCACCTTGGATCAAGGTTACCGCAGAGGATCAGGTGAGTCCGCCGTAGAGAGAAAATCCGCTTCGGTAGAACCGAATTCCTAGAGGTGCGCCGGTATTATACAGTTGCGGGCATGAGCCCTTCGCATCTAATGCAGGGCGCGGCTGAGGTGGGTGATCTCGGCGCGGGCGCGGGCTAGTCGGAGCGCTTCCTGGGCCTCTTGGTAGCCCGGATCGTAAAAGCTCATTTGCGCAAGTTTCGCTTCGGCTGCCTGAACTTCCGGCGCCGCGGCGACAGGATCGACTGACGCCAACGAGACCGCTTCGGACGCCAGCACGGTCATCGCGCCGTCTTTCACTTCGGCCAGCCCGCCGGAAAGCAGGAACTCCGAGGTTGAGCCGTCGGCGAGCTTGAGCGTGATCACGCCCGGCTCGAGCGACGTAATGAAGTTGATGTGGTTCGGGAGCACGCCGAATTCACCGAGCGCGCCCACCGCCGTCGCCTGCTCGACCGGCCCCTCATAAATGATACCCGTCGGGCTCACGAGCTTGAATGGAAAGGTTTCTGCCATTGAGGATTAACGCGCTTCGCCGCGGGCGAGGCGTTCGGCCTTCGCGCGCGCATCGTCGATCGTGCCGACGAGGTAAAAGGCCAGCTCCGGTAGGTCATCGCACTTGCCGTCAAGGATCTCCTTGAAGCCCCGCACGGTCTCGGCGCGCGTGACATAGGCGCCCGGGATATTCGTGAAGGGCTCCGCGACATGCATCGCCTGCGACAGGAAACGCTCGACCCGCCGCGCGCGCGCCACCACCAACTTGTCGTCGGCGGAGAGTTCGTCCATCCCGAGAATCGCGATAATGTCCTGCAAATCCTTGTAGCGCTGCAGAATCGCCTGCACCTGCCGCGCCACCGCGTAATGCTCTTCACCGACGATTTGCGGGTCGAGGATGCGCGAGGTCGAGGCCAGCGGATCGACCGCGGGGAAGATCGCCTTTTCGAAGATTTTGCGTTCGAGCGCAGTGATCGCGTCGAGATGCGAGAAGGTCGTCGCCGGCGCCGGATCGGTGTAATCGTCGGCGGGCACGTAGATCGCCTGCACCGAGGTGATTGCGCCCTTCTTGGTGGTCGTGATCCTTTCCTGCAACGCGCCCATGTCGGTGCCGAGGGTGGGCTGATAACCGACCGCACTGGGCATCCGGCCGAGCTGGGCCGAGACCTCGGAGTTGGCCTGCACGAAGCGGAAAATGTTGTCGATGAACAGGATGACGTCCTTACCCTGCTCGTCACGGAAATATTCGGCGACCGTGACGCCGGTGAGGCCGACGCGTGCGCGCGCGCCGGGCGGCTCGTTCATCTGGCCATAGACCAGCGCGGTCTTCGAGAGCACGCCCGATTCCTTGAGCTCGCGATAGAGGTCGTTGCCCTCGCGCGAGCGCTCGCCGACGCCGGCAAAGACCGAAACGCCGCCGTGCTCCTTAGCGATATTGTTGATGAGCTCGAGAATGGTGACCGTTTTGCCGACGCCCGCGCCGCCGAACAGGCCGATTTTTCCACCGCGCGAGTAGGGGCATATCAGATCGATCACCTTGATGCCGGTCTCGAGGATTTCGACCTCGATTCCCTGATCGGCGAAGTCGGGGGCCTCGCGATGAATCGGCATCCGGCGCTCGAAGGCGATCGGTCCGGCCTCGTCAATCGGCTCGCCGATCACGTTCATCAGGCGGCCGAGCGTCCCATCGCCGACCGGCACCGAAATCGGGCCGCCGGTGTCGAGCACTTCCATCCCGCGCACCAGTCCTTCGGTCGAGTCCATCGCGATGCATCTGACGACGTTTTCGCCGAGATGCTGCTCGACTTCGAGCACCAGATTGCCGGCGCGATCGTCGATCGACGGATTGCTGACGCGCAGCGCACTCATAATTGCGGGCAACGAGCCGTTGGAAAACTCAACGTCGATGACGTTGCCCAGAACCTGATTGATATGGCCTGCGGTTTGTCCACTCATGGCGTAATTTTCACCTGGGATTGTTTTTTTCGGCGACGCCGCCTAGCTCCGCAGAGCTTCGGCGCCACCCACAATATCCATCAGCTCGCGCGTGATCGTCGCCTGGCGCGCACGGTTCATTTCGAGTGTGAGCGACGCGATCATCTCGGCGGCGTTGTTGGACGCGGCGTCCATCGCGGTCATCTTCGCGCCGTACTCGCTGGCTTCGGCTTCGAGCAGGGCATGGAGCGTCGCGGCTTCGATATAGCTGCGCAGGACGACCGGAACGATTTCACTCGGGCTCGGTTCGACCAGGTAATCGGTGACCGCGATCGGCGCGGAGCCGCCGTCGGTCGTGGGCTGCGCGATCGGGAGTAGTTGCTCGTAAACCGGCCGTTGCGAGATGGCCGAACGAAACTGCGTGTAGACCAGGCCCGCCTCGGCGATCGCGCCGGAGCGCCAACTGCCGAGGATGATCGCGGTGAGGTCGCGCGCGAGACCGATGGTCGCAAGACGCGGCGCGTTGCCGATCCGCTCGCCTTCGAGCGGTTGCCGCGAGCGCCGGAAATGATCGAGCGCCTTGCGCCCGACCGCAAAGAGCTTGAGGTCAGCGCCGGCCTGGCGCTGGCGGCGGACTTCAAGCTCGGCGGCGCGCAGCAGATTCGTGTTGTAACCGCCGCACAATCCGCGGTCAGACGACACCACGATAATCAGCGATGCGCGCGCGGCGTTCTCGGCCGGGGCCGCGACTTCAGGCGCGGAGAGCAGCAGTGAATCAGCGACGCGCTTGAGCGCCTCGTGGTATGGGCGCGCATTGACCAACGCCTCCTGCGCGCGCCGCAGCCGCGCCGCCGCTACGAGCTTCATCGCGCGCGTGATCTGCTGCGTCGATTTGACCGAGCTGATCCGCCGCCGGATTGCCTTGAGTGTCGCCATCGAGTGTTCCGCTCACCCCGCTCAGGCGGCCTTATCCGGCGCAAAACCCTTCATGAAGTCGTCGAGCGCCGCCACCAGCTGCTTGCGCAGATCGTCGCCGATCTCACGCTTGGTGCGAATCTCGTCGAGCAGTACCTTGTGATGCGCGTCGATAAAGCTGTAGAGCTCGCGTTCGAAGAGCTTGACCTGCTCGACGGCGATCTTGTCGAAGTAGCCTTCGTTGGCGGCAAAGATAATCAACACTTCCTTCTCCATGGGGAGCGGATCGTATTGATTCTGCTTGAGCATCTCGGTGAGCCGCGCGCCGCGATTGAGGAGGCGCTGGCTCGAGGCGTCAAGGTCGGAGCCGAACTGCGCGAAGGCTGCCATCTCGCGATACTGCGCAAGATCGAGCTTGAGGGTCCCGCCGACCTGCTTCATGGCTTTGACCGCGGCCGAAAAGCCGACGCGCGAAACTGACAGGCCGACGTTAACCGCGGGCCGGATTCCCGAGTAGAAAAGATCGGCGTCGAGCACGATCTGGCCGTCGGTAATCGAGATGACGTTGGTCGGAATGTACGCGGAAACGTCGCCCGCCTGCGTCTCGATAATCGGCAGCGCCGTCAGCGATCCCCCGCCGAGCTCATCGGACATGCGCGCGGCGCGTTCGAGCAGGCGCGAATGTAAATAAAAGACGTCGCCAGGATAGGCCTCGCGGCCGGGCGGGCGGCGCAACAGCAGCGAAAGTTGCCGATACGCCTGGGCGTGCTTGCTCAAATCGTCGTAGACCAGCAGCGCGTGGCGGCCACTGTCGCGAAAATACTCACCCATTGTGCAGCCGGAGTATGGCGCAATAAACTGCAACGGCGCGGCTTCCGACGCGGTCGCGGCAACGACCGTGGTGTACTCCATCGCGCCATAGCGGTTGAGCTTCTCGACCACCTGGGAAACCGTCGAGCGCTTCTGCCCGATCGCGACGTAGATGCAATTTACGCCCTGGCCGCGCTGATTGATGATCGTGTCGATCGCGAGCGCGGTCTTGCCGGTCTGCCGATCGCCAATGATCAGCTCGCGCTGACCGCGGCCGATTTGCAGCATCGAGTCGATCGCCTTGATCCCGGTCTGGATTGGCTCCTTGACCGGTTGGCGTTTGATGATCCCGGGCGCCTTGATTTCGATCCGCCGGCTCTCGCTCGACTTGATCGGGCCCTTGTCATCGATCGGCTGGCCCAACGCGTTAACGACGCGCCCGAGCAGCGCCTCACCGACCGGGACTTCGGCGATACGGCCGGTGCGTTTGACTTCGTCGCCCTCGCCGATCGCATCCGGGTCGCCGAAGAGCGCCGCCCCGACGTTGTCTTCCTCGAGATTCAGGACCATCCCGAGGATGGCGTTGGGGAACTCGAGCAACTCGCCCGAGGCCGCGTTCTGCAGGCCGTAGATGCGCGCGATACCGTCGCCGCAGGAGAGCACTCGCCCCGTCTCGCGCACGGCGACCGAGCCTTCAAAGCCTCGAATCTCATTGCGCAGAATTTCGCTGATTTCCGCTGGTCTAATATCCGCCATAAAAGTAGTCCGCCAATAGTTTCTGCAAAATATCTCTGATCGGCTGCAAATCTAGCCGGCGAGCCTGCGCGCCGCTTCCGCGAGCCGGCTTGCGAGGCTGCCGTCGTAGGTTTTGCCTTCGAGTTCAACGACCACGCCGCCAATCAGCGCGGCGTCAAGGTTCAGGGTTGGAAGGATTTTTTTGTGGGAGATTGCTTCAAGTCCCGCAACAATTCGCGCTAGCGTTTCGTCGCTTGGGGCTTGTGGAAACGTCAGGGTTGCCCGCGCCCGCACCATCAGATCATCGAGCATCCGCCGATAGGCTTCCGCGACCGCCGGCAGATCATCGATACGGCCGTGGCGTGCAAGGACGGTCGCGAACGAGCGCATCGGATAGCTGAGCTCGAGTTTTTCGCCAATTTTCGCCAGAGCCTCGCTCTTCGCCGACGGCGCAATCTCCGGCGACGCGAAGGCGACGCTGATTTCCGGCGCCGCGACAATCCGAGCTAGCCTTTCAAGCTCCGCACCCCAGGTTTCGAGCTGTGCAGGGTCACTCGAAAGGCCGAGCATGGCCCGCGCGTAGCGCTTGGCGACCTTCGAGCTTCTCATCGAGGCGCCTCCTCGCCGAGTTTGGCGACGAAGCGATCGAGCAGACGAGCCTGATCGGCCGGCTGGAAGTCGCGTTTGACCAGCTCCAGCGCGAGACGGGCGGTCGCGCTCGCGAGCGCCTCGCGCAGGCGTCGCTGACCGCCCTCACGTGCGGCGTTAACGCTAATCGCACTGTCGCGCTTGATTCGTTCGGCGGTCTCCCGCGCGAGTTCGTCGAGATGTTTGATTTGGAACGCGGTCTCGGTCGCGAGATCGGCAGCCAGACGGCTCTTCTCGGACGCGAGCCCGGCAGTCAGGTCGGCGGCGCACCGCGCGAGCGCCTGCGCGTCTTTGAGCGCGGTTTCGGAGCGGCTCGCGGTTTCGCGGATCGATTTGGCGCGGTTCGTGAAAAACGCGGAAATTTGTGGTCCGCCGAAGTAGCGAATGACCCAGAGAAACAGCCCAAAATTGATGACGTAGAAGATCAGCGCCGTCCAGCTCCCCGAAGCCTCAGGCCCTTCGGCGGCGAATGCGCAAAGCGGGCATAACAGCACCGTCACAACCGCGATGATTGTGTGAAGTGATTGGCGTTTCATCTAATTGTCGAGACTGGGCTGCGAGCCATTGCCGGCCGGACGTTCGAGCACGCGCGCGGCGAGCTCAGTCGCCAGGGCGCCAGCTAGCTCTTCCAGTTGTTGCGCGGCGGCGGCGAATTCCGCGTCGATTCCCGCGCGGACCTTTTCCAGCTCGTCCCGCGCCGCGGCGCGGGCGTTTTCAATCAAGTGCGTCGCCTGTTCGGTCGCGGCCCGCCGCTCCTGTTCGCGTGAGGCCAAGGCGGCGCGCCGGACTTCGCTCAACTCGTGCTCGCGACGTGCCAGCACTTCGCGCTCCTCGCCGAGCAGCCGCTCGGTCTCCGCGTGCAACTCGTTCAGCCGGCGTTCGCGAGCGCTCAGCAAACGCAGAAACGGTCCGAAAAAAAGCCATCCGAAGATGACCCAGAAGATCAGAAACGAAATTACCAGGGTTCCGAGGATGCCCCAGTCCGGCGGCAGATGCATTTACAGTCTCAACTCCACCGGCAGACGGTAACTGACGCCGATGTGAGGAGCAAGACTATTGGCGCAGTGAAAAAGTGAAAAACGGCTTCAGGCCTGCTTTTGCCCGACCGCCTGATTCACCGGGCTCACCTGATTCACCGGGCTCAGCCGCTCCTCCTTCGGGAACATCGTCACCTTGCGTTCGTCGCGCACGCCCTCCGGCGTCATCGAGCAATGGCCCTCGAAGGTTGCGCCCTCATGAACCACCAACACGGGCGCAGCCAAATTGCCGATTATCCTGGCGGAAGGGCGAATCTCGATCCGGTTGCTCGCGGAGATGTCGCCGCTGACTTTGCCCGCGACCACAATCGAGGCGGCGCGGATCTGCGCTGTCACGACCGCGGTCTCGCCGATTGTCAGGCTGTCCTTGGCGTTAATCTCGCCATCCACCTGCCCGTCGATGCGGCTGGGGCCGTCGAAGGACAGCTTGCCGCTGATCTTCGATCCGCCGTCGAGATACGCGCCTGCGGTGGAAGGCGCGACGCCCGCGCGCATCGAGGGCTTCTCCGGGCTACTCGCGACGGCAGGGGTGGCCGATGGGGGTGTAGCCTGCACCAGCGGAGCGGTCTTTGGTAGAACTTCCGCCCGCGCGTTCCGATCCTGTTCCTTGTTATTGAATAATGCCATCGTGCTGAACTCCTTGCTCGTAAACACGGCGCGGGAACACTGATGGATCGGCGCGCAACCCAGCCGCCTGCCTCCGGTCTTCCCCCCTTGATTCGCTATTAGACCATAGGCTGGATCGAGTCAAATTGCTACACGCGATCATGCTGCTGCCGAACGCCGAATGATCTGTGTTACGCTGCCCCAATGGAGGATTAGTAATGGCAACGATTCCCGAGAATTACCTGGACCTGCTCGGCGCCAAGAAGGCTTTCGCGAATATCGCGACAGTCCTGAAGGACGGTTCGCCGCAGGTCACCCCGGTATGGTTCGACTACACCGGCGGCAAAATCCGCGTCAACACGGCGCGCGGCCGCGTCAAGGCGAAGACGATGCGGATGGGCGCGCCGGTTGCGCTCGCGATCATGGACCCGGAAAATCCCTACCGTTATCTGCAGATTCGCGGCAAGATCGTCAGCGTCTCCGAGAACGGCGCCAACGCCCATATCGATTCCCTGGCCAAGAAGTACCTCGACCAGGACAAATATCCGTTCCACCAGCCGGGCGACGTCCGTGTGATGTACGAAATCGAGCCGGCGTCGGCGCAGGCGATGGGGTAATAGTTTAACTGATCTCTTTGTTCTCGGCGCTGACCGATGGCCGCGATCGCAGCCTGAGGCGTGGGCTAAATCAATCGGCCCACCGTCGGGGCCCTCTCGACGGTGGTGCCGCATTCAGAGCCGCAGTCTGGGCAGAGGTATTCATATTTGTCGCCGTCGGGCAGAACCAGCAGGAGGCGCTTGCGCACCGGCACCGCGCGCTTGCATTTGGGACAGGCGAGGAGGCTGGCCTCCAGGCGCTCGAAAGCGGCTCGTCGCTGCGGCATATCAATTTAACAGATAATCATGCGCGACGGTCGCCGCAACCGATCGCGGGCCGCTGAACAATTAGTTTATTTCGCGTCGTGGAAAATGATTCCGAGAGTGAAGCGGGCGCCCGCGTCAACCGTCGCGACCCCGTGCCTGACGTTGACTCGGTAATAGCCCCGCGTGCTCCGCATCGGGCGGTAGCGGGTCGCGAATAAAATCGCAGCGCCCAGTTCCAGGCGGACCGCATGGCCGCGCGATTGTGCGCGCGGCCGCTGTTCCATCAGGAGGAACTCGCCGCCACGGTAATCCACCTCGGCGCTCAACATAAAGGTGAACTGCAGCGGGAAGACGACCTCGCCATAAAGGTCCTGATGAAGGCAGTTGTAGCCGCCCGCCGTGTAGCGCAACATCAGCGGCGTCGGCTTGGTCTGCCCGCTCCGATGGCAATGATCAAGGAAGACGTCGAGGGCGGCAGGAAAACGCTCGGCGCTGCGCAGCGCGGCCATCCAGTCGTTGGCGATCGCGGCGACGGCGGGGTAGAGCGTCGCGCGCAGAGTTGCCACCAGGGGCGGAATCGGCGCAGCAAAATACTTGTACTCACCGAGCCCGAAGCGCAGTCGCGCCATATCGACTTTGCTGCGAAAACGGTCGCGTTGGTCGTAGAGCGCGATCAGGCTCGCGCATTCCCCCGGCGTGAGGATCGGCGGGATCATCGCGTAGCCGCGTTCGTCGAGCTCGACGCGAAGCTGCGCCCAGTCGAGTTTGTTCAATGAATCTTGCAACGGCTATCTAAACCCTTGGTTTGGCGCTTCGTGAAATCTCCCAAATTGCGCTGCGCCAGCTTTGCGAGGCGGCGAAAAACCGCCTAAGATTCTTACCTTATCGATGATTGAGACTACCACTAGCTCCGAGGCGGCGCGGGTTTATCTCGAGACCTACGGCTGCCAGATGAATATCGCCGACTCGCAGACGGTCGCCGCGGTGCTGCGCCAGGCCGGCTATGGGGTGGCGATCCGTCCCGAGGAAGCCGACATAATCCTGCTTAATACCTGCGCGATTCGCGAGCATGCCGAGGATCGTGTGATCGGCCGCTTGAGCGACCTCGCGCGGCTCAAAGGCTCGCGTCCGCAGCTCCAGCTCGGGCTGCTCGGATGCATGGCGCAGCACAATCGCGCGGCCCTGATGGCGCGGGCGCCCTGGCTCGACCTCGTCGCCGGGCCCGACACCTATCGGCGGCTGCCCGAGCTGCTCGGCCGCGCCCAATCCGGCCCAGCGCAATCCGACTTCGCAGTTGACGTGCGGCTCGATCGCGGCGAGACCTATGCCGACATCTCGCCTGACTACGAGTCAGGCGTGCGCGCCTATGTCACTGCGATGCGCGGGTGCGATCGCTTTTGCACCTTCTGCGTGGTTCCCTACGTGCGCGGGCGCGAGCGCAGCGTGCCGCCCGCTGATCTCCTCCGCGAAGTTCGCGCGCTCGCCGCGCGCGGGGTCAAGGAAGTCGTGATGTTAGGCCAGACCGTCAATGCCTATCGCCACGATGCGACCGATTTCGCCGCGCTGCTGCGCCGGCTCGCGGAGGTCGACGGCATCGAGCGGATTCGTTTCACCTCGCCCCATCCATGCGACATGACGCCGGCGCTGATCGCCACGATGGCGAGCGAACCCAAGGTGCAGCCGTACTTGCATCTGCCGCTGCAATCGGGCTCGGATCGGGTGCTCGCTGCGATGGAGCGCGGCTATACGGTCGATCAATATCTCGACCTCGTCGCGCGACTGCGCTCGGCGATCCCCGACCTCGCGCTCTCGACCGATATCATCGTCGGCTTTCACGGCGAGGAGGAGCGCGATTTCGCGGCTACGCTCGAGCTCTTGCGCGCGATTCGCTTCGACTCCGCTTTCTCCTTCAAATATTCGGTGCGCGAGCACACGCGCGCCCATCGCCTGGGTGATTCCGTGAGCGAAGCCGAAAAGGGCCGCCGGCTCGCCGAGGTCATCGCGCTTCAGGAGGAGATTGCGCTGGAGCGTAATCGCGCCCTGATCGGCCATAACTTTGCCGTGTTGGTCGAGGGTCCGGCGCGGCGCGGAGCCGGAAAGCTTGCGGGCAAGACGCCGCAATTCAAGACCGCGGTGTTTAGCGGGACGGCCGCAATCTCCGCTGGCGATTCGGTTCAGGTCCGAGTCGAAGCGGCGACCGGCCATTCGCTGATGGGCGCGATCGTCGCAAGTGCGCAGTGATTACCGCCTGAGTCCTTTACTCCGCGCGGTTGCCGTAAGACATTAGGCCTCCGGTAGCTGCGGATGGACGGAATTTTTCAGGCGATCGCCAAGTGGCTCGGTGAACGGTTCGCGCCGATGCGTCAGCGGCGCTGGGTCCGCCGCGTCGCCATCACGCTGCTGGTCGTTCTGATGCTCTATGGTCTCGTTGGCTTCTTCGGCGTGCCCTACGCGCTCCGCCGTATCCTCACCGGTCAGGTGGCGACGGCGATTCATCGGCCGGTGACCGTCGGCAAGATCAGCTTCAATCCCTATCGGCTGCGGCTCGCGATCGATCAACTGCACATCGGTGATCGTGATCCGCAACTCCCGTTTGTCGATCTCGGTCATCTGCGGGTCAAGCTTTCATGGTCGTCGCTGCTACGGCTCGCGCCGGTCGTCGGTCAGGTGACGCTCACGCAGCCGGTCTTTCATCTGGTGCGCACAGGAGAGCAGGTCTTCAATTTTTCGGATTTGATTGCCCAGCCGAGTCCGCCGCCGCGCAAGCCGCCGGCGCGCAAGCCGTTGCGCTTCGCGATGTCGAATATCGAGCTGACCGGCGGCGCGATCTACCTTGACGATCAGGTGCTCAAGCAGCACCACACCGTCGAGCATATCCGGTTGGGCGTACCGTTTATCGCGAATCTTCCGGCCGACGTGAATATCTTCGTCCAGCCGCTTCTCCGCATGGTCGTCGATGGCAGTCCCTTCCGGCTCGACGGCAAAGCCAAGCTCTTTGCGCACACCCAGGAAACCATCGTCGATCTGAGTCTCCATCAGCTCGACCTTCCGCGCTACGTTGCCTACGTCCCCGTCAAGCTGCCGATCAAGCTGCCCAAGGGGACGCTCTCGGCGCTCCTCCATCTGCACTTCATTAACGACGTGAATCAGCCGCACATCAGTCTGGACGGCGGTTTCGCCCTGGATTCGCTCGAACTGCATGACGCGGCCGACGCGCCTTTGCTCAGCCTCGGTCATCTGGCGACGGAGTTGGATCAGATCAAGCCGCTCGAGCGGGTGATCCATCTGAAACGGATCTATATCGATGCGCTGAACGCCCATCTGACGCGCAACGCCGACGGTACGACGAACCTGCCGCCGATCATCGGAAGCGCCGCGCAGCCCTCGAAGGCGGCCACGCCGAGCCCGTCGTCAACGCCCACGCCGTCGATTCAGCCGACGGCGACGCCTACGCCCCAGGCCGCCGCGGCGCCGGTCGCGTCACAAGTCCAGGTTGCCGCACCGGCGGCGTCGCCAACCCCACCGACTCCGCGCGCTTCCCCGGGCGGCAAGGCGCCGCTGGATTTCGCGCTGGGATCGTTTGAGCTGGCAGACAGCGCGATCGAGGTTACCGATCGCAGCCAGCCAACACCGGCCGTTGCGACGCTGAATGCGATCCACGCGACGCTCGGCAATTTGCGCACGGTCGGCGAGAGCACCGCCCCCTATGATTTGAAGGCGAACTTTGCGGGCGGCGGCACGCTCGCCGCAAAGGGCGGCCTCGAACTCTCACACAATCGGGTGACGACGGAGGCGATGCTCGACCAGGTTGACCTGCCGGCGTTGAAGGCCTTTGCTGCGCCGATCCTCAACGGCGATCTGGCGGGCGGCAAACTCACCGCCAGCGCGTCGGTCAAGACCGACTTTGCTCCTGGCGCTGTCAATCTTCACGTCGAGCCGGCGAGCGCGGCGATCGACAATCTGGAGCTGCACGGCGGCGATCCGAACGAAAATCCGCTGGCGTGGACTCGCTTTGCCGTCGCGGTGGGACAGCTTGATCTCGCGACCCATCAGGCGGTGATTAACGCGGTGACTGCCGACGGGCTCAAGCTCTTCGTCAAGCGCGACCAGCAGGGGCAGCTCAACCTGCAATCGTTGATCCGTGCGACGCCACAAGCTTCACCAGTTGCGCCGCCGGCGCCGGTCGTCGCCGCGCGCGCGCCCCGGCGCGCGCTCACGCGCGTCGTGAAAAAACCGGTCGCCGTGTTATCACAGGGGGCATCGCCTGGATCTTCGCCCGCGCCGGGCTCCACCCAGCAATGGCAGTATCGAATCGATTCAGTCGTTGTGGACAAGGCCGAGATTCACTCGCTCGACGAGCGCGCGGCGCGTCCGGTGAAACTCGACGTCGTGCCGCTCGACCTCAACCTGAAGGCCATCTCGAGTGACATGAGTAAGCCGATTGCGGTCGAGGCCGACGGCGTCGTCAACGGCAAGGGCAGCTTCAAAATCGACGGGACGGCAATTCCTGCGCCGCTCGACGCCAAGCTCAACCTCGCGACTAGGCGGCTAGACCTGACCGCCGTGAATCCCTATCTCGGCAACCAGTTCAACGCGACACTGGCGGCGGCGCTGCTGACGATGAACGGGCAGGTGACGGCGACTAACCAGCATGACCATCTCAAGGCCGCCTATCGCGGCGATCTGACACTCGGCGGCGTCAGGCTCCTCGATAAGCTCACCCGGGAAAACTTCGCGAGCTGGAACTCGTTCAGCGCCAGCCATATCGCGGCCGAGTATGGCGGCGACAAGCCGCGCATCCGCATCGGCGGACTGGCGCTGTCAAAGTTCTACTCGCGCATCATCCTCAATAGTAACGGCCAACTGAATCTGAAAGACATCGTCTCGAGTCCCCAGGAGGCGCCGAAGTCGCTGACCCGAGTGAGTAACGCCGTGCCAGCGTCGCCCTCACCGACGCCGACACCAACCCCGGCCTCGGCGCCGACGCCGGGGGGCGGTCAAGCCGCGACGCCTCCGCCTGCGCCGAAGCCGCTGCCGGCGGAAATCGCGATTGGCGGTATCACGCTGCAGAGCGGTCACGTCAACTACACCGACAATTTTATTCAGCCGCACTACACCGCCGATCTCACGGCGATCGGCGGCAAAATTGGCGCGTTGAGCACCTCCTCGAAAGAGCCGGCCGACGTGCTCTTGAATGGACTGGTAAACGGCAGCGCGCCGCTCAATATCAAGGGCTCAGTGAACCCGCTCACCCCGCTCGCGTACGTTAATCTCGGCGCCAAAGCCGATGCGATCGAGCTGCCGGGGCTCTCGCCCTATTCGACCAAGTATACCGGCTATCCGATTGTCAAGGGCACGCTGACGGTGGACGTGCATTATCTGCTGCAGGATCAGAACCTCACCGCGACCAATCATATTTTCATCGATCAGCTCACCTTCGGCGACAAGGTTGCAAGCAAGGACGCGATCAACCTGCCGGTGCGTCTCGCGGTCGCGCTGCTCAAGGATTCCAGCGGCGCGATCGATTTGACGATCCCGGTTTCCGGATCGCTGAACGATCCGCAATTCAGTATTGGCGGCGTCATCTGGCAGGTGATCAAGAACTTGCTGGTTAAGGCGGTGACCTCGCCCTTCAGCCTGATCGGGGCGGCGGTTGGCGGCAGCAACGGCGGGGCGGAGCTCAACTATATCGAGTTCGCTCCGGGCTACGCGGTCCTGACCCCGGACAGCCTTAACCGCCTCGCGACCATAGGCAAAGCGCTGACCGATCGTCCGTCGCTTAAGCTGGATATCTCCGGACGGGTCGACCCGCGCGTCGATGAGGACGGACTGCGCGAGGCCAAGGTCGATCATCTGGTGCGCGAACAGCAGCTCAAGGCCGGGGGCGAGTCTGAAAGCGGCGCCGAGACGCCGCTGACGAAGGACGATTACGACAAGTACCTCGCGAAAGTTTATAAGGCGGCCAAGTTCGAGAAGCCGAAGGATCTTATCGGGCTGACCAAGTCGCTCCCGCCGGACGAGATGAAAAAGCTCCTGATCGCCAATCAGAAAGTGAGCGACGAAGACCTCCATCAGCTCGCCGACGCGCGGGCAAATGCGGTCCGCGCGGCGCTGAGTCAGAAGATCGCGCCGTCCCGCCTGTTTATCCTGCCGTCCAAGCTCAACGCCAACGACATCAAAGACAAGGGCAAGACCACCCGCGCTGATCTGTCTCTGGAGTAAAGTCCGAGTAATCTCCGACGGAGCCACTAATTGATCGAGCGGCCTTGGGCGCCGTCCACCGGCACACAGGCCCCGGTGATCCAGCTTGCGCGCGGCGACGCCAGCATCACGACGGCGTAGGCGACCTCTTCCGGCCGCCCGAGCCGTCCGGCGGGAAACTCGTGGCTGAGGAAATCCTGCTCGAAGCCGGGATTGGCCTTGAAGACATTCTCCCAAGTACCCCCCGGATAAAGGATCGAGCCCGGCGCGATCGAGTTGACCCGCACGTTCTTGGGGGCGAGTTCCCGCGCCAGCCCCTTGGTAAAGGAGATCATCGCGGCTTTCGAGCTGTTGTAGCTGATTGGCCCGCCGGCCTCGCGGCCATAGACTGAGCTGATGTTTATAATTGAGCCGCCGCCGCGTTTCTCCATCGCGGCGGCGCACAGCCGTGACAGCCGGACTGTCGAGAAGAAATTCAGCTCGAAGGCCTGACGCCAGGCCTCTTCGTCGAGCTGTTTGAGCGTGCCGACCTTGGCGCCGCCGGCATTGTTGATCAGGATATCAACGCCGCCGAACTCGCTGACCGTCGCCGCCGTCCAGGTTTCCATCGCACCGCGGTCGTTGACGTCCGCCGCCTGGGCAAGCACGCTCGCGCCGGCGGTCTTTAGCTCGGCCGCCGCCGCTTCGAGCGCCTCGCCGCCACGGGCGCAGATGCTGATCCGCACCCCCTCAGCCGCCAGCGCCCGGGCCATCGCACGCCCCAAGCCGCGACTCGCTCCGGTGAGCATCGCCACTTTTCCGTTCAGGTCCAAGTCCATCATTCGCCTCCTGCGGGAATCGGGGCTGCGGTTGACAGTCAGGGGAGCCGCCCCTATCCTCGACTGTCTAGCTGAATTTACGGCGGAGGACTATGGAAATCAGAGTCGAAGGCTCCCTCGATCAGGCGATGCGCGTGCTCAAGCGCAAACTCGCCAAGGAGGGAGTGTTCAAGGAGATGAAAAAGCGGGCTTTCTATGAGAAGCCCAGCGTCAAGCGCAAGCGCAAGCGGGCCGAGGCTCAGCGTCGCCGACGCAAGGAGCAACGTCGCCGGCGCGCTTCTTCGATGTAATTTTCGTCGTTGATTTCACTTTGGTCCGGCCGTCTACGGCTTGCGCAACGGCCTCCAGGTGAAAATCAGTTGCTGGTTGCGGACGTAGGAATCCAGCTCAAAGTGCGGCAGGCCGAAGGCGGCGCGCAGCCGGCGAAACTCCTCGATCGATTGGCGGATCTCGTCCGCCACCGACACTTCATAGCGACCCGATGAAGCCCGAGCACCGCTTATGCGCATCGGCGCGAGGGCCAGACTAACGCAGCCTGCGGTCTGATGACGCGCGAGGGCGCCTTCACCAAACTCGACTCGCACGCAAGCCAGGCAGAGCGCGATCTCGGCGGATCCAATTTTAGACTCATCAGAACGCGACTCGTCGGAACGGGAATCGTCAAACCGCGCAAGGGGAACTCCACATTCCTCCCAGGACTCATGCGCGCGGGTGGTCGAGTAGCGCCGGATGGCGCGCGCCAGTTTGCTCAGCGTAACCTCTTCGGTGTTGGTCGCGAAGTTGAGCATCGTCGCGCCCGACTCGTCCACAACCGTGCCGAGCTGGTCAGCAAGAAATTCTCTCAGGTTGATGGGCAGACGACATTCCAAATGCACACACGAAGGCTTGAACAGGGTTTTTTGCGTGGTTATCGGGTCCGACGCTAGCGCCGCCTTCCGGCCGAACAGTCGGCTCGAGCTCGCCGCAGCAGACGCTGATGAAGCTGCGATTGTCACACGGGAGACTTTCGCGCCTCTTCGTACCAACGGTCCGTTCCGCAAATTGCCTCTCCTTTAGATACAGCCGTTGGTCGCGCGGTCACACTGCCGATTGCGACTTCACCGGCACTCGCACAGTAGATTTCGCCACCCGGTAGCTCGCCTGCGTCATCGTCGCGCGTCCGAGTTTCCCAACAAATCCGCGCCTGCCCCTGATTCGTGGTTTAGCGCGGGGGCAAAGTTGCGGCAATGGGCTGCGACCGGAGTTTCGTGGAAATCAGCTTTGATGCAAGCGAGATCGGGACGAGCGCGTCGCGGCATCAACCGCCGCGTGATGCGATAGATTATCAGAAACGCTTATATCTAAAACTGGCCGCGGTCCGCTGTTGAACGCTCGTTCCAGATTATGGAAGCCGTTGTACGGCATCGATTTGTTGTCGATCAGGCTTTCCGCGAAGTGCCGGACTGGGACTGGCATAGCGCTCTTCTGACCGAATTCAGCGAGCTGGTAAAATTAAAGAAATGAATATCTCGGCATAAGCTGACGCGGTCAGTCTACCGTCGAGTGATAACTTTATTTTGTCGAACCCGCCGAGCTGATTTTGTGGACAACTCGGCGAGGACGGGCGTTAAGTCAGTCGCCCATTGTCTGCAATTTGGCAAAGACGCGATTGCGCAGGGGCTCATCCCAGAGGGCGGAAAGCGGCTGCATGAGTTGGAAGACTTCGAGCACTGCGCGCTGCACGGTGACATCTTCGGCCTGGAGCAGGTCGAGGGCTGCGAAGTAGCGGGCACCCTCGGCGACCATAGGCGGGCGCTCGCCGCGCGTCTGCGGATAGGCGAAATCGAAATTCGCCGCCAGCGTCCACGGCGTGCTGATGACCTCGGCAGCCTTCGGGAAAAATGCGCCCGCCAGACCCTCGATTCCCTGATTTTGCGTCACGCGTTCACTCAACAGTTCCTGAAAAGCGCGCACTTGCAGCGCGGCCGAGGTCATCCCTTGCCCGTAGACCGGATTGAAGCTGCAGATCGCGTCGCCGATTATTACGAAGCCCTCGGGGAAGCTCGGCATCCGTTCGTAGTGGCGCTGGATACTGGTCGGAAAGCGATGATGCGTGATGTCGTCGAGGCGCTCGGCATCCTTGATCAGCTCGTAAAGGCGCGGCGAGGGCAGGGCCTTGGCGAAGGCAAAAAATCCCGCTTCGTCGATAGGTGGGTAGTCGCCGAAGCGCCCGGCCAAGCTGACGTGCCAGACGTCATTTTCGATTTGGAAAATGCCGCCGCCGGCGGGTTGCTGTGGCGGGCGGCCGCCGATCAGGATCATGGGTTCTTCGGCGTAGGCTGCCGGTTTACGGAATTTCGTGCTGGTGTAGGCGAAATCGACGCCGATCGTGGTCTCTTGCGGCGCCGGAAAACCCATCGCGGCCAGCCAGCGCGGAGCGTGAGAGCCGCGGCCGCCCGCGTCGACCACGAGGTCGGCATCGAGCGAATGCGCGGCGCCTGCACGCTCATAACTGACGCCGCGAACACGCCGGTCGGCGTAAGGCAGCGCCTGCACGGCGACGCCGCTCTCCAGCTTAACGTTGGGAATCGCTACGGTCCGCCGCCGCACCAGTGATTCGAGCAGGGCGCGGCTCTGGCTGTGGGCCTCGAGGCCGAGGTCGCGTCCTTCGCGCACTGAGCCGGTGAGGTTGAAGGATTTGCCGCCGGGGGAGTAAAAAGCCAGGTCCATCCCCGGTCGCCAGCGGACCGCCCCGAGTTCGCACAACTCGTCGGTGAAGCCCGGGTAGAGCGCCGCCAGGACCTGCTGCCCACCTTGCAGCAGCGCGTGCAGATGGTTGCCCTGCGGAACAGATTTGTGCAGGACAATGCCGTCGGGCAGCGCGTCGCGCTCGAAGACCGTGACCTGGTCGAAGTGATCAGACAGGACGCGCGCGCTCATCAGGCCGGCCAGACTGCCGCCGATCACGATCGCATAGGCTCCCAAACGGTTCGTCATGTTCGCTGTTGCCTCATCTGTCTCACTTTGTATTCTCGGGGTCTTCGGGAAAGGTCACGGCTCGAGCCGTTCCATCATGCGCGGGAAGGGGATGGCCTCGCGAATATGATGTATACCGCAGCACCACGCCACCATCCGTTCGATCCCCATGCCGAAGCCGGCGTGGGGCACCGTGCCGTAGCGGCGCAGGTCGAGATACCAGTCGAAGGGTTCGAGCGGCAGACCGTGATCGACGATGCGCTGGCGTAAGGTCTCGTAATCGTCCTCGCGCTGGCCGCCGCCGATAATCTCGCCATAGCCTTCCGGCGCGAGCATATCGACGCAGAGCGCAACCTCAGTGCGCGCGGGATCGCGTTTCATGTAGAAAGCCTTGCAGGCCGACGGGTAGCGATGGACCATCACGGGCGTCTCGAAATCGCTTGAGAGCGCGGTCTCCTCGTCGCCGCCGAGGTCGTCGCCCCAGTTAACCATCATTCCTTTTGCCTTCAGGCGGGATATAGCTTCGTCGTAGGTGATACGGGGATAGGGTTTCGTCGCGGCGCATTCGAGCTTGCTCGTGTCGCGTTCGAGCACCTTCAGCTCTTCGCGCCGCCGATCGAGTACGCGCGACAGGATGTAAGCGACGAACTCCTCGGCGAGATGCATGTCGTCGTCGAGCGTGAACCAGGCGACCTCCGGCTCGACCATCCAGAACTCGGTCAGATGGCGGCGCGTCTTGGATTTCTCGGCGCGGAAGGTCGGACCGAAGCAATAGACCTTGCCGAAGGCGAGAGCGCCGGCTTCGGCATAGAGCTGACCGCTCTGCGTGAGATAGGCCTTGCGCTCGCCGAAGTAATCGATTTCGAAAAGATTGGTGGTGCCCTCGCAGGAGGTGGGCGTCAGAATCGGCGAATCGAACAGCACGAAGCCGCGCTCGTGGAAGAAGTCGCGGCAGGCCGCCTCGACTTCACTGCGGACGCGCAAAATCGCGTGCTGGCGCGAGGAACGGATCCATAGATGACGCTGATCGAGTAGGAAGGCGACCCCGTGCTCTTTCGGTGTGATCGGATAATCGAGGGCGGGCGCGCAGACCTTGAAGTTAGTGACTGTGAGCTCGCGGCCGCCCGCCGCGCGCTTGTCTTCGCGCACCAAACCGGTCACTTCGAGCGAAGTCTCCTGGCCGAGATGGTCGGCCTGCGCGAAGGCCTCGGCGCCGAGATCGGCCATCGAGGCGACGCACTGGCAAATTCCGGTGCCGTCGCGGATGAGCAGAAAATGGATTTTGCCGCTCGAGCGCCGGTTGTAAAGCCATCCTCGAATCGTGACCTCGTCGCCAAGGTGACGGCCAAGATCCTCGATATATGATATGGTCATCCCGGTCAGTTTAGGTGGTTGACGCGAGACTGACTACGCGCTGCCCGCGACCGGTGTGGGCCTTCCTGCCGGTTTAGCAGAAGCTCGGCCTTGGTTGAGTTAGCCGCTCTTTTCGACGCCTTGCATTGGATGGACCTTCACCAGTCGATAGTTTAGCAACGGCGATCGCAGCGAGCAAGGTCGCCTTGTTCACGGATACTGCGTCGGCTCCGGCGCTCCACGGCGGACTGGCGTTCGCATCGCGATAGCATTGGCATGCGATTCCAGCGGTGGCTTCAGCACGAAGGTGAACAGTTTTTCACCTGGGGAGGCCGCGTTAACCTTGGGCAGCTCGAAGGGCTGCGCGAACAGCAGCGTCTGGTCTTCGAAGTCCCCGACCTTTACCTGCGGGTCCGGACTGCAGCGGCTCGTGATTTTCATCGTGTAGGTTTCGACGAGTCTCTGCGGGAATACACTCTGCTCTTCGCCCGCTTTCATCCAGATTTTGTATTTGAATTTGAGCCGGGTGGTGGCTCGCGGGCCGATTCCGATGGAAATCGAGGTGTTGAAGCCGTCGCGCCCAATCTGGATCGGGGTTTGCAGCCGTTCCTGGCCGCCTAGTTAGATCGACGTAACCGTCCCGAGCCGCTGCTCGCCCTGCCCGAATTCGTCAGGCTTCAAGAAAATCATCGATTCGTTGAGGGACTCGCGATCCTGCAACAGGTTTTTAATCTGGTAGTCGGTACAGACCTCGACTTCGTAGGCAAGCAGATCGCTCCGGTACTCTCGAATCTCGATTTCGCGTGTGGCGGTTGATGCACAACTCGCCATTTTTACCATTTGCTGGGCGTAGTAGTGGAGCACCGTATCCGGAATGTCCGTTGTTCCGAACAGGATTTTAATGCGGTCATTGAGACTCTTCGCATAAGGGTTTTCGGGCTTTTCCAGCGACACAATCGAAATCGCCAGGCCCACGACGGTGAAGAAAAGCAGTTCTCCGAGCCACGCGAAGAAGACGTCGCGCTCGTAGTCAACCCGATGGGTTGCGGCAGAAGCGTCGATCAACAGCCAGCCGACGAAAATCGTCAGGCCCCACGCGACTAAGAATGCGAGCGCAATCTTGCGCAGCCTTACGTCTTGAAGGTCACGGCGGAAAGTCCATTTCGGCACGACATCGCTCCTGCGCCCGAGCAACCAATGAGCGCGCTGAGTCTATCGTGGACGGCGCGCGACTGCACTAGAATCCCCGGCGATGGTTTCGCTTGACGTGCTGGCCGGCGAATTGCGCCGCTCGATTGACGGGGAAGTCCGTTTCGACGCGGCCGCCCGTGCGCTCTATTCTACCGACGCCTCGAACTACCGCCGCCTGCCGGCGGGCGTCGTCATCCCGCGGCACAACGGCGACGTTATCCGGACCGTCGCGCTGGCGCGCGAGAACGGCCTGCCGATTCTCTCGCGCGGCGGCGGCACCGCGCTCGCCGGTCAGACCACGACCAACGGCATCGTGCTGGATTTCTCGAAATATATGAATGCCGTCCGCGCGATCGATCCGGCGCGGCGGCTCGCGACGGTCGAGCCGGGGGTCGTGCAGGCGCAGCTTAACGCGGCGGCAAGCGGGCATGGATTGTTCTTCGCGCCCGATCCGACGACCAAGGATCGATGCACGATCGGCGGCATGATCGGCAACAATTCCTGCGGTGCTCATTCGGCGGCCTACGGCAAGACAGTCGATAACGTCGCGGCGCTTGAGGTCCTGCTCTACGACGGCGCGCGGCTGACGCTCGGTGACGCGCGGCGCGGCGGCGAGGCGAGCGCTCCGCCGGATGCCCGCATGATCGCACTCGATGCAACGCTGCATCAGCTAGCCGAACGTTACGGCGATCGCGTCCGCGAGCGTTATCCGAAAATTCCGCGTCGCGTCTCGGGCTACAATCTTGATCAGCTATTGCCCGAAAACGGCTTCAATCTGGCGCGCGCGATCGTTGGCTCCGAGGGTACGCTCGCCGTCGTACTCAGCGCGACGGTGCATCTCGTGCCGACGCCGGCGGCGATCGCGCTCGTCGTGATGGGCTTCTACGACGTCTTTGCCGCGGCCGATCAGACGCCGTGGCTGCTCGAGTATCGGCCCGACGCGCTTGAAGGCTTCGATCATCATCTACCGGATTTTGCGCGGGCGAAGGGAATGGCGGCCGTCGAGTTGCTGCCGGCAGGCCGCGCCTTTCTGGTGATGGAGCTTGCGGGCACCACCGCCGACGAGGTTCGCGGAGTCGCCGAGACGGTCAGACGGCGCGCCGCAAATGTGAAAGCGTGCCGCGGTGCGGTAGTATTGACGGACGCGGCCGAGCAGCGCGCCGTGTGGGGGATTCGCGAATCCGGACTCGGCGCCGGAGCGCTGATCCCCGGCCATCCGCGCACCTGGCCGGGAGCGGAGGATTGCGCTGTGCCGCCGGCGCGGCTCGGTGACTTTCTGCGGCGGTTCGTCCCGATGTTGGCGCGCTACGATCTCGCCGCCGCAACCTACTATGGACATTTCGGCGAGGGTTGCGTTCACTGCCGCGTCAACTTTGATTTCTTCACCGCCGACGGGATCGCGAAGTTCCGCGCCGCGATGATCGATCTGGCTGAGCTGGTGACGGAGTTCGGCGGCTCGCTTTCCGGCGAGCATGGCGACGGCCTCGCGCGCTCCGAACTGCTGCCGCGGATGTTCGGCGCTGAGTTGATCGGAGCTTTCCGCGAGTTCAAACGAGCCTTTGATCCTGCTGGGCGGATGAACCCCGGCGTGATCGTCGATCCCGAGCCGCTCGACGCCCATCTGCGCGTCCGTCCGCTGCCCGATCCGGCGAGCCTGCGCACGCACTTCGATTTCAGTGCGGAGGGCGGACTCGCGGGCGCGGCGCTCAAATGCGTGGGGCTCGGCAAATGCCGTAAGACCGACGCCGGCACGATGTGTCCGTCATATATGGCGACGCGCGAAGAGATGCATTCGACGCGCGGGCGCGCCCACCTGCTCTACGAAGCGCTGACCGGCGGCCTGCGCGACGGGCTCGCGGACGACACGCTCTACCAAAGCCTCGAACTCTGCCTCTCCTGCAAGGCGTGCAAGAGCGAGTGTCCCGCCGCGATCGATATGTCGGCGTACAAGGCGGAGTTCCTTTCGCACTATTACCAGCTCCATCGGCGGCCGCTGCAGGCGAGCTTCTTCGGCCATATCCACGAGTTCGCCCGGATAGCGTCAGCCGCGCCGCGCATTGCGAATCTGTTTTCGAGCGGCCCACTGGCCGGGCTCTCGCGCGCGATGCTCGGATTCCATCGTGAGCGCGCGCTGCCGGTCTTCGCGCGCGAGACTTTTCGCGCCTGGTTTTCGCGCCGCCAAAGTTTGAACGCCTCGGCGCCCGCAGTCGTGCTGTTCCCCGACACGTTCACGAATTTCTTCGAGCCCGCGGTCGCGATTGCGGCGACCGAGGTGATGGAGCGGGCGGGCTTCCGCGTCGTCATTCCGGCGCGCGATCTATGCTGCGGCCATCCGCTCTACGAAGCCGGGATGCTCGATGCGGGACGGGCGCGGCTGGTCGAAGTTCTCGACGTGCTGCGACCCTTTGTCGAGAGTGGGACGCCGATCGTTGGTGTCGAGCCGAGTTGTCTCCTCACCTTGCGCGACGAGTTGCCCTCGATGTTTCCGCGCAGCAGCGCGGCGCGCCGCCTGGCCAGTCAGGCCTTGCTGTTCGACGAGTTCATCAATGCGCAGGCGCCGAATATCGCGATGCCCGCGCACGAAGGGCGAGCGCTGGTCCACGGCCATTGTCATCATAAGGCGCTGGCCGGCATGGGCTCGGAACTCGCCGTGCTCGGACGTGCACGCGGGCTGGTCGTCGATACGCCTGACAGCGGATGCTGCGGGATGGCCGGCGCGTTCGGCTATGGCAAGGATCGTTTCGAGGTTTCGCGCACGATCGCGGAGCGTGTGCTGATGCCGGCAGTGCGCGGCAGCACGCCCGAAACATTGATCATCGCCGATGGATTTGCCTGCCGCACGCAAATTCGGCAATTCTGCTCTGACCGCCATCCGCTCCATCTGGCGCAGGCCTTGAACCTGATGGGCAGCGCCGGCCTCACGGACGGCTGAAAAATCGAGACCGGCTAAAAATCGAGGTTGATCTATATGATGCGCTTGGGAATCACGATTCCGCTCGAAGGCTTTCACGGCCGCCACTTTGGTGAACTGGTGCGCCGCGCCGAACAGCTCGGCTATAGCGACGCCTGGACCTACGAGACTTTTCAGGGCGACGCGATTACTCCGGTCGCGGCGGCCGCGACGATCAGCGAGCGGATGCGGCTTGGCACCGCGATCGTGCCGGTTTTCACCCGCCCGCCGGCGCTGATCGCACTGTCGGCCGCGGGCCTCCAGCAGCTCTCGGGCGGCCGCTTCATCCTCGGCGTCGGCATCTCGACGCCGACCATTGTCGAGAATTGGATGGGCGTGCCGTATCGGCTGCCGATGACGCGCTTGCGCGAGACGGTCGCTGCGATCCGCGCGGCTTTCAGCGGCGAAAAAGTCACGATGGAAGGCAAGACCGTGCGCATCAACGGCTTCCGTTTGGCCGCCCGGCCTGAATCGCCGCCGCCAATCTATGTCGGTGCGCAAGGGGAGCAGATGCTGCGGGTGGCCGCGGAAATCGGCGACGGCGTAATCGTCAACTACATCACGCCCGAGACCTTCGCGAAGATGCTCGCGCCGATCCACGAGGGCGCGCGCAAGGCCGGCCGCGACACCACCACACTCGATATTGCCTGCCGCATCTTGGTCGCGATCGATGAAGATGAAAACGTTGTGCGCGAGAATCTCCGTCGCGAATTGACCGCGTACGTGACGGTGCCGCAGTACAACAAATTCTTCCGCTGGCTCGGTTACGAGAATGAAGCTGGCGCGGTCTTCGACGCCTGGGCTGCGGGCGATCGTAAGAAGGCGCTATCCCTGATGCCCGACTCGATGATGGAGGCGATCTACGTCTTCGGCCCGCCGGCAAAAGTCGCCGCCCGCCTGCGCGAATACGAGCGCGCAGGCATTACCTCGACAGCGTTGCAATTCGTCTCATATGCAAAAGACCCCACGGAAAAGCGCACACGTATCCTGCGCGCCATGGAGACGCTGGCGCAGGCATGGCCGCTCGCAAAATCTTCCTGACAAATTGATCTCGTCGCGACACGCTAAAAAAACGCCCCGCCGTACGGCGGGGCGTTTTCCCAAGTTCAGACGTTAGCTCTAATGCGCGCCGAGTAGCAGCGGCAGCGCCGCGACCAGTGCATTCGTGGTCGGACTGCCATAGGCCGTGTTGCCGTAGTACTGGCTGGCGTTGCCATAATTGCTGTTGCCGTAGTACGGCGCAGCGCCGGTCAGCAGCGCGGAGAGCGGCGAGGAGGCCGGATAGTTGACGCCCTGCCCATAGGCCGCGTTCGGCGCGAAAGCTGACGGACCGTAGGCGGCCGGCGCGTAACCCGGATTGCCATTGTAGCCGATCCGGCGATTGAGCGAGGCGATCCGCTGATCCAGTCCACGCACAACCCCGAGCATCCGATTGGCGCCGCGGTTGTCACCCCGCGCGCGCATCCGGGCAATAATCCCCATCGCGCGCTGGCGACGATTAATCAGCCAGGCGCGTTGCTGAGCGATACCGAGGTTGGCTGGCGGCTGCGCCTGGTACCAGGAATAGGGCGCGCCGTAATTATAACCACCGTTGTTCTGCCAGTACTGCGAGCCGTAGTTGTTAGTCCACCGGCAGCTATCTCCGTCGCCGTCGTCGTCGCATTGATAATTGCGATTCCAACTCGGCGGATAGCCGTTGTTCCAGCCGGTCGGTTGCGGTTGCGCCCAGTAGCGTCGCGGTTCTTGATTGTTGTTCCAGCCTATCGGTCGTGGCTCAGCCCAGTAGCGCCTCGCTCCCTGATTATCGTTGCGGCCATACCAGTTCGGCGCGACTCGCGGCTCCGCATAGTATCGATGTGGATTGAAAGAGGGCTCGGCGGTGGCTAGCCGATGCTGCGCCCAGCCGTTATGAAAGCCCCGGTCGTGGTAGGCGTATGGACGCGGATTGTAGTTGTCTCCACGATGCTTGGCCAAGGCGGTGACGGGCATCGCCATCATCGCTACTCCGGCCATCGCTGAAAGGATTTGCTTACGGGATAACATGATCAGGGACCTCCTTGTGCCTAGACGCATGGGGTCGTCGCCCCGTTTACATGACGTCGTTCGGCAATCTGGGGAGATAACGGAGCATGGACTGTGCCCGCATCTGCTACTAGAAAAAAGGCCCGCCCAGAGGGACTTATTCGCGCAAATTCGGCGGGATGCTCCCGCGCCGCAACGGGCCGGTCTTGAACCGGAACCGCTAGACCGAAAAGGTCGGATTCAAGCTGAACGAATCTTAAGTCTCTGCGACTAAGGGACCGGGGCGGTAGCGAGCAGTCCGGCCGCTTCGTCATAGCCGAGCATCAGGTTGAGATTCTGCACCGCCTGACCGGCGGCGCCCTTGCCGAGGTTGTCAATCGCGGTGAAAACGCACAGCGTCTGCGTGCGGCGATCGAGCGTGAATGACAATTCGCAGAAATTCGTCGCGCGGACGTTGCGCAGCTCGGGCAGCTCACCCGCCTTAAGGATCCGCAGGAAGCGCGATTTCGCAAAGCTCGCCTCGAAGGCCGCGCGCACGTCCTGCTCATTGGTGCCCGCGCGCGGGCGCATAAAAATCGAACTCAGGATGCCGCGCGTGACCGGCAACAGATGGGGCACGAACATCACCGTGATCTCGCGCCCGAGCGCGGCGCCGATCTCCTGCTCCATCTCCGGCACATGACGATGGTTGCCGACTTTGTAGGCGCGGAAGTTCTCGTTGACCTCGGCGAAAAGCTGCTCGACCGCGGCCTGCCGACGCGCCCCGGTAGTGCCCGATTTGGCGTCGATCACGATTGAAGAAGGGTCGATTAGGTCGCGCTTGATCAGCGGAATGATTCCCAGCAGCGCCCCGGTCGGGTAGCAGCCCGGATTCGCAACGAGCCGGGCCTCGCGCAGCTCGCGTCGATGGAATTCGCTGAGGCCGTAAACCGCCTCCTTGAGCAACGCAGGCGCAGGATGATCGGCGCCATAGGTCTGCCGATAGGCGGCCGGATCATGCAGGCGGAAATCCGCGGAAACGTCGATCACCTTGACGCCGGCGCCGACCAGCGACGCTAGAATCGGGGCGCCGATCCGCTCCGGCAGGCACGAGATAACCACCTCCGCGCGGCCCTTGATCGTGTCGTCACGCAGCTCCTCGAAGGGTGGCAGGTCGATGCCGCACAGGTGGCGATAAACCTCTGCCACTTCGCGCCCGGCGTAATGCTCCGACGTGACCATCGCGACCTCGACGAACGGATGGCTCGCGAGGATGCGCACCGCCTCGATTCCCGAGTAGCCGGACGCACCCAGTACCGCGACTTTGACCCGATCAGATGGAGCCATTTCAGGGAACCTCTATCGCTGCGGGAAGAGTTAACGACAGAGCAACGAAATTAGCATCAATCCGTATAGGTATCCAGCTACGCCGCCGCGAGCCTATCAACAGGCGGCATTCCCACGCGAAAGCACATCGCTACTTTCCGTAGCACTAAGCCACTTTGTGTCATTACTGAGCGAAGGCTGCCTAAGCGAAAGCCCGCCCTGAGCCTGTCGAAGGGAATCCCGGATTTTTCGCACAGCTGCCGTTCCGAATGAACCAGCCCAGCTTGTGATGACCTTCGCTAGCGCTTCGAGTATTGAGGACGCTTGCGGGCTTTGTGATGACCGTACTTCTTGCGCTCGACCTCGCGCGGGTCGCGCGTGAGCAGGCCGCCCTTGCGCAGCACCGGCCGCAGCGTCTCCGAGGACCGCACCAGGGCGCGCGAGATCCCATGGCGAACCGCGTCGGCCTGCGCCGATATGCCGCCGCCGCGCACGCTTACGATCGCGTCAAACTGCCCTTTGGTCTCGGTCAGCTCGAAGGCTTCGAGGATGCGCATGCGCGAGGTGTCGCGCGGAAAGTATTCTTCGAGCGTCCGCGCATTGACGGTGATCGATCCCGCGCCGGGGAAGAGGCGCACGCTGGCGACCGCCGTCTTGCGCCGCCCGACGGTTCTGATGAGATTTTTCTTTTCCGGCATCCCTGATTCCTAATACTGAAGTCTGCTGACAGGCGTCGCCGTTCTAAAGCGCCATCGTTTCTGGTTGTTGCGCCGCATGCGGATGTTCCGCGCTGCGATAGACCTTGAGCTTGGTGAAGAGCCGCCGTCCGAGCCGATTCTTCGGCAGCATACCGCGCACTGCGGTTTCGAGCAGCCGCTCGGGCTTGACCGCGAGGATCTTGCCGGCCGTTGTGGTCTTCAGACCGCCCGGATAATCGGTGTGCCGATGATAGAGCTTGTCCACGAGCTTTGTGCCGGTCAGCTTCACGCGCGCTGCATTGATAATGATCACGAAATCGCCGGCATCCTGATGCGGCGTGAAATCCGGGCGATGCTTGCCGCGCAGGACGCTGGCCGCGCGCGACGCGACCCGTCCCAAGGCGCGCCCGTCGGCATCGATCAGGACCCAGCGGCGGCCTTTGAGCGCATTTTCATGCGAGATACTTTTGGTCTGTTCGGTCAGCTTCAACTCTGCGCAACCTTGGCATCGAAGGCGTAAGGGGCACTCGATGCGACATAATCTGGCGGGGCCGATGGGATTTGAACCCACGACTTCCGACGTGACAGGCCGGCGTTCTAACCGGGCTGAACTACGACCCCGCCGCGAACCATACTTTGTATCGTTTCCAATCGCTTGAAACAACCGCCTTGCGGCAGGCGGTTTTGAGTGTCAATCCCAATGCTCCACGCATTTGGTGATTCTGGAATTTGGCTTCTGTAGCCCATGCTCTCCCATACAGACGCCTTTGTTGCAATGGACACAGAAAATCCAAGTCAGACGCAGCCGTCCGAAAATGTGCTCGCATGTCCGGCAGGGGACCGCAAGCTTCTTTTCAATTTTGACCCGATCATTATTTGCTTCATCGAAATCGCTCAGGTCCTGATTCCATGCCATCGAAATGTAGCTCCTTTTAGATTTTCGTCCGTGCGCATCCTATTGGATCACGCTTGCGCTAGCACTTGGAAGTAGCAAGCGGGCGAGCGAGCATTGCTGGTAGGCCGTGTCGCCACTGTGGTGAGCGATTGCCCTTGTGTGACTGTTGCTTCATATACGACAATCATCGCCGCACTGAGGAGAGTTCGCCATGAAGGTAGAGGTCGACCTCGAAATTTGTGTCGGACACGGCAAGTGTTACCTCGCCGCGCCCGAGGTCTTCGAACCCGGCGATGATGTCGGACGCACTCGGATTCTGCGCGAGGTCGGTCCGGACGAGCCGGATCTTTTGCGCAGAACCAAAAATGCGGTCGCCGGTTGCCCCGAGGGTGCCCTTAGGTTCGTCGAAGAAAAATAAACGAGGACAAAATCATGAGCGAGGCGACTGCGATCGCGGCCGGCGCAAACGGCCACAGCTTGTACTCCAATTTCGATCATATCCATCCGCCGATCGGGCCCGATGGCACGCCGAACGCATTTTACGAGGCGCTGCGCGATGAGAGCGTTGAAGCCAACCGGCCGATTGGCTGGAGCGAGGCTTACAACGGCTTCTGGGTGATCACCGGTTACCCGGAAGTGCTCGACGCGATGCACAACACGACCGCATTCTCCAATGATGCGGTCACCTTCCCCAGCTATGGGGTGAACGAACCGCTGATGCTGGCGGGTCAGGACGATCCCGCGCACAAGCGCGCGCGCCTGCTGGTCAACGAACCTTTCTCGCCCGGGAAAGTAGTCGATTTCACCCGCCTGCTGCGCGACAACGTCAACAGTCTGATCGACGGTATCATTCAAAGCGGCAGTGCCGACGTCGCCAAGATCATCGGCAATCCGGTTCCAGCGATCCTGACTGCAGTCATTATGGGCCTACCGGCTGAGCTTGGACCGCGCTTCTTCAGTTGGACGTGGGCGCTTTCGCACGGCAGTTTCACCGATCCCGAAGCCGCTGGCGTCAAGATCAAGGAGATGTACGCCTACTTCGAAAAAGTGATCGAAGATCGGCGCGCCAATCCGGGCGAGGACGTCCTCTCACGCGTCGTGCAGGCCAAGATTGACGGCGACTACCTCAACCAGACCGAGCTCCTCGGCTTCTGCACCACGCTGCTCCTCGGCGGTATCGACAACACCAGCAAGCTTATCGCGACGGCGTTATGGCGCCTCGCCTGGGACCTCGAACTGCGCCATCGCCTCACCCGCGATCCGCGCGTCATCCCGACCGCCATCGACGAGTTCCTGCGCTACTATGCGCCGGCTTCGGTCGGCCGCCTGATCAAGGAAGACGTTACGATAGCTGACGTGCCAATGAAGGCCGGCCAATACGCGATGCTCATGGCGCCGATTGCGAATCGCGACCCGCGCGTCTTTCCGTATCCCGATACGCTTATCGCCGATCGCAGCCCGAACAAGCATCTCGGCCTTGGGACTGGAATCCATCGATGCCTGGGCGCGCACGTCCTGCGGGTAGAGTCCAAAATCGTGCTCGAGGAATTTCTTAAGCGGATTCCCGAGTTCGAGTTGGATCGATCGCAGCCATCAGAGTGGGCTGCGGGTCAAGTCGCCGGCATGGGCACCGTGCCGATCGTCTTCGAGCCGGGCGAACCGCTGAGCAGCGAGCCGCTCAACGAAGGCGTGCGCACCTGGTTGGACCACGCGGCGGGCAAAGAAGCGTTCAACTAAATCGACGCTGGAGTTCGCAGACTGCGGCTAACGCAGGGGCGCGGCCGCGTACGCAAGCCGCCATCCCGCGGCGTCATCGCGAGCGAATTCTTGGGCGTCACCGGGGCTAGTGAACGATTGCCCTTGTGTCACTGTCGCTCCATATACGACAATCACTGAGGGCCAGACCGATGCTGGATCATCGCGGCAGCATCGCGCGGCCGGTAACGACCTACGCCGATGGAAAGCAGCAGCAAGGAGCTCAGCCAACGCCAACACGCGCTCTTGCTGGCGGCGGTGGAGGAGTTTATCGCGAGCGCCGAGCCGGTCGGCTCGCAACATCTGGCGCAGCATCGCTCGCTCGGCGTGCGCGCCGCGATGGTGCGTAACCTGATGGGCGAGCTCGAAGAGGCGGGCTTTCTGACCCAGCCCCATACCTCGGCCGGCCGCATCCCGACCGAACGCGCCTTCCGCTATTACGTCGATCATCTGGCCGCGCCGATTCCGTTCAGCGATCGCGCGCAGATCGAGCTGCATTATTCGGCACCGCCGCTCGACCTCAACGGCGTCATTCGCGATACCTCGCGGCTGCTCGCGCTGATGACCGGGCAGGCCGCGCTGGTGACGGCGCCGCGTCCGCTCGCGGTCACGATCGAGCGGGTGCAGTTTATCCGGCTGCGCGAGCGGCAGGTGCTCGCGGTTTTCGTCGCGGCCGCCGGGCCTATCGAGAATCGGCTTGTCGCCGCCGACCAGGATTATCAGCAGGCGGAACTCGACCGGATGGCGGCGTATCTGAACGAGTCGCTGGCCGGACGCACGCTTGAACAGGCGCGCGAATGGATCGAGAAGAGCCTGCGCGAGGACCGCGCCAATTACGACCGTTTCATGCGCGCGGCGCTGACCCTTGGCGGCGCGGTCACGCGGATCGGCGCCACCGCGGAAGTGTATGTCGAGGGCAGCCTCAAAGCCCTCGAGCAACCCGAGTTTGCCGACCGCGACAAGCTGCGCGAGCTCTTGCGGGCCCTCGAGGACAAGACCGCGCTGCTCGACCTGCTCGAGCGGACGCTGCGGCAGAGTGGGGCGATCGTCTCGATCGGCGCGGAAAACGTCGACGCGCGGCTCGCCGGCTTCAGCGTGATTGCCGCCTCTTACGCCAGCGGTACGACCCCGCTCGGCAGCCTGGCCGTCCTCGGCCCGACGCGGATGGATTACGAGCGCGTGATTCCGCTCGTCACCTACACAGCGAAAGCGCTCTCGCGCGTCCTCGATCACTGAATCTACGCCGCCCGCGACTTAGCTCCTCTCTTCTCAATCCTGCGGGAATATCGCGTCGTCGCCGACAGTCCTAAATGTCTATGAAAAAGCTCGATCGCCAAGGCGCCGGTTCCGACGCAGTCGTAATCCGCGCGGCGCGGCCCGCCGATCTACCGAGCCTGATCCCGCTGATTCGCGCTTATTATCGTTTCGATCACATCCGCTTCAATCCGCGCACGATGAAGCCCGCGCTTGAACGGCTCTTGTGCAGTCCCGCGCTCGGCCGGGTCTGGATCATGCTCGACGGCGCCCGCGCGGTCGGCTATGTCGTGCTGACATTCAACTACGACCTCGAATTTAATGGCCTCGAAGGTATCGTTACCGATCTCTTTATCCACGCCAACTTCCGCGGGGGCGGCCTTGGCCGCCGGGCGCTCGACTTCGTCGATGACTATTGCCGGAAACGCGGAATCGGCACGGTCGAACTCCAGGTCGAGACCGCCAACACGGCTGCTCAGGCGTTCTACCAGAAGATCGGGTTCACGCGGCTCGACCGCGTCGCGATGTCGCGTGATGTTAAACACCAACCGGGGCGTGCGCCAGACTCCATTGATTTGAAAGCTTGACGCAACTTGCAGATTCCTGACCTTGGCCGCGCCTCGCGGACTCGGCCGCCCCCTGTGCTCGCTCCGCACGGCAACTGCGCTCCGCTAGTGCTAGCCCTCGGCGTCGCCGTAGACGTCTGCTTCGGGCGCGTAGTTCTCGAAGCGCGTGTACTGGCTCAGATAGGTCAACTTCGCAGTGCCGGTGGGGCCGTTGCGTTGCTTCGCAATGATCACCTCGGCAACCCCGGGCTCCTTGCTGTCGCGATGGTACATCTCGTCGCGATAGATGAAGGCGATGACGTCGGCGTCCTGCTCGATCGCGCCCGACTCACGCAGGTCGGCGAGTAGCGGCCGGCGATCCGGGCGGGTCTCGACCTGGCGGTTGAGCTGGGAGAGCGCGATCACCGGCACGCGCAGCTCCTTGGCCAGCGCCTTGAGCGAGCGCGAAATTTCGGCGATCTCCTTTTCGCGCGATTCACCGGGACGCGCCGAGCGCATCAATTGCATGTAATCGACGATGATCAGGCCAAGATTCGAGTTGCGCTCGCGCATCAGGCGCCGGCATTTGGCCTTGAGCACCAGCGGTGAGGTGTCGGAATTATCGTCGATATAGATCGGCGCCTCCGACAGCCGCGCCGCGGCCTGCGCGAGCTTGGGGAAGTCCCGCTCGCCGAGAAAGCCGGCGCGGGCCTTCGAGCTGTCGACCCGCGCTTCTGCGCAGAGCATCCGCAAGGCGAGCTGCTCTTTCGACATTTCGAGGGAAAAAAACGCGACGCCGACGGGGGGGTCGGCCTCGGTCGCCGCGTAGGTCGCGAGATTCAGCGCGAGCGCAGTTTTGCCCATGCTCGGGCGCGCCGCGATAATCACGAGGTCGGCCGGCTGCAAGCCCGCGGTCAGCCGGTCGAGGTCGGTGAAGCCAGTCGGCACCCCAGTCACCAGCTCCTTGCGTTCGTAGAGCCGTTCGAGCAGCGCGATCGAGGCCTTGGTGACCTCCTGCATCGTGAAGAAGGCCTGGCGGATGCGCCGCTCGGAAATTTCGAAGATCCGATGCTCGGCGCCGTCTAGATACTGATCGACATCAGTGGGGGCGTCGTAAGCGCCCGAGGCGATCTCGGTCGCGGTCGAGGCGAGGCTGCGCAGGACGGCCTTTTCGCGCACGATCCGCGCATAATGGGCGACGTTGGCGGCGGTCGGCACGCCAGCCGCCAGCTCGGCAATATAACCCGGCCCGCCAATCCCCTCAAGCACGCCGCGCGTACGCAGCGCCTCGGTCAGTGTGATCGCATCGACCGGCTGGTTGCGTTCGACCAGCGCGACCATCGCGCGGAAGATCTCGCGATGAGACTCGCGATAGAAATCATCCGCGACCAGGATTTCGATCGTCTGGTTGATCGCGTCGTTGTCGAGCAGGACCGCGCCCAGCACGGATTGCTCAGCCTCAAGATTCTGTGGTGGAACCCGTCTCAGAATGTCGTCCGCCGCCGCCGCCATCAACCACCTCGCTCCGATGCTCCGGGATACACGAAACCGGACCAAGACCGAAAGCGCGGACCGCGCCGCGGCGCGAAGCCCCTTCCGGAATTGAACATTTTTATGTTATCCGCCGCGCGTCCACCGTCAATCCACTATGCGCGCAGAGTCTATACACACAATTTTGCTCAATCCTGTGGATTCCCCCGCATCCGAGCCAAGCATTTCTTCTCGCGAACGCCAGCCGCCGGCGCGAGTTGTGGAAATCTCATCGTCGCCGGCGCGCGGGAGCTATCGGGCGCGCGAGGATCGGGCCCGCCGCCACGCCAAAAAGAAAGCCGCCGACGTGCGCCCACCAGGCGACCCCGCCGAACATCGGACCGGGCGCGCTGCTTGCCACTCCGGAATAAAGCTGGATCGCAAACCAGGCCAGCAGATAGACGATCGCCGGAATCCGGATTGTGCGGATGAAAATGAAGGTCGTGATCCGCCCGCGCGGAAAGAGTGAAAAGTACGCCCCCAGCACGCCCGCGATCGCCCCGCTTGCCCCCACGACTGCGACCGGCGACGACGGCGCCATCGCGACTGTCGCGAGTCCGGCGGCGACTCCGGCAATCGGGTAGAAGCCGAGAAATCGCCGATGGCCCATTCGCGCCTCGACCGCCGGACCGAAGATCAGGAGATAAAGCATGTTGCCGGCGAGATGGAGCGGCCCGGCATGAAGAAATTGCGACGTCACCAAAGTCGCGAGAATGCTTGCCTCGAGTCCTAGCGGATGCGGCTGGCTCACCAGCGCAGGCACCATCGCGAAACGCACAAGGTCCGCGCCGCTGGACCTCGTTTCCCAGCGCCCGTAGGCGAATATCGCGACGTTCGCCACGATCAATAGGGTGTTGACCGGGCTGAAGCGCCGGACGGCCTCGCTGTCGCGAATCGGGATCATCCGGCGCGATATCAAGCCGGGCCACCGTCGCAAAACGCGCGGCCCGGCTTTTAATGGATCGTTACGCGGGCCAGGGCTTGCCGTAGCTGTCGAGACAGGCCACCTCGCTCACCGGCTTGCGCTGCACCCGGTAGTGATGGCCCTGCGGATAGCCGATCGGCATCAGCGCGTAGGTTTGCACCTCCGCCGGGAGATTCAGGATCGCGCGCACTTCGTCTTCGTAGAAGGCATGAATCGTCGTCAGCGTGGTGCCGAGACCGAAGGCGCGGCAGGCCAGGATGATGTTTTGCACCGCGGGATAAATGCTCGAGCCGGCGATTCGCCCCAGCCCCGCCATCCGCGTCTTGAGGTCGTCCGGCAGGGCCGCAGCCCCGCTCCACATCGAGGCTCTCAGGCACGGCACGAGCAGCACCGGTACCTCGCCCATATGGTCGAACAGATGCATGACGGCCTGCATGAAGCGTTCGTATTTCTTCTCGTCAATATGTTCGGGACGCGGCATCCCGGCGTAAAGCTTCATGAGGATGTCTGAAGTTTTCTTGTACACTGCGCCGAGTCGGCGGCGTTTTTCCGCGTCCTTGACCACGACGAAGAGCCACGCCTGGGTGTTGCTGCCCGACGGCGCCCGGATCGCGGCGTCGAGCACCTTGGTGATGATTTCGTCGGGCACCGGATCGGGCCGGAATTTTCTGATCGCGCCCGCCGAATAGATCGCATCAAACAACGCCATTTCCGCCATAGCTCGCCCTCCTGTCGTCAGTTTTCACAAATTTTTTGCAGCATTAACGGCGCGCTCATTATCCGCAAGCACGCTACCGCAGCTTAACGATTTTGTGCTGGATCGCGTAACGCACCAGGTCGGCGGTGGTGCGTAAGTTGAGTTTGCCTTTGAGATTGTCGCGATGCACCTGGGCGGTCTTGGGACTTATCCCGAGCTGCGCCGCGATCTCCTTGCTGGTCGCGCCGTGACCGACCAGCCGCAGGACGTCGCGTTCGCGGTTCGTCAGCCGGGGCTCACCGTCGGGACTGGGCGCCGGGTCACTGATCCGCCGCAGCAGCAGCGGCGCAACTGAGGGACTCATGTAGCGCCCGCCCGCACTGACCGCGCGCACCGCGCTGAGCAATTCGTCGGGGGCGTCGGACTTCAGCAAATAACCCGCCGCGCCCGCGGCGGTCAACGCTTCAACCACGTCCTTTTCCTCGTCATAGGCCGACAGGAGAATTACCTTGGCGTTGGGCGCCGCCTGCCGCAGCCGGCGCGTCGCGGCAATTCCATCCATCCCCGGCATCTCGAGGTCCATCATGACGACGCGGGGCCGGGTCTTCGGCGCGAGCGCCAAAGCCGTCTGCGCATCGGCCGCCTCGGCGACGACCTCGCAGCCGGACTGCTCGAGCAGTAGGCGCAGCGCCGCCCGCACGATGTGATGATCGTCAACGATCATCACGCGCAGCCCTTTAAGTTCTTCCCCCATCAGCGCTCCGGCACCTCCGCAGTAAGCCGCGTGACGCCGCCGAGCCGTTCGAGCCTGAGCGCACCGCCCATCAGCTTGAGCCGCTCGCTCATTCCGGCCAGCCCCATCCCGACGTTGCCATCCACCTTCAGCGTCAGGGCTTTGCGCGCCGCGATGCCCCGGCCGTTATCGTCGATCCGCAGGAAGATCCGGCCGCCCCGGCGTTCCGTACTGATTTCGGCGCGGGTCGCCCCTGAATGGCGTATCACGTTTGAAATCGCCTCTCGCGCCACCTGGTAACATAGCTCCTGAAGCGGTCGCGGAATAGTTTTGGTCCATTCCGGATGGAGCAGGCGCGCCTTAATACCGGCCTCGGCCAGACGATGGATTTCGAAGCCGATCGCCTCGCGGAGCGTCGAGCGGCCCAACGCGGCCGGCCGCAACTCCCGCACGCGCAGGCGCAGCGCCTCGTCGAGCTGCTTCAAGACCTCGCGCGCTTGTTGCGGATCGGCGGTTAGCGCGAGCCGCGCCGCCGTCAGCAACTGCGCCAGATGGTCGTGCAGATCGCGCGCGATCCGCGCACGCTCGCCATCGATCGCGCTGAACATCCGCATCCCGAGGCTGCGCACCAGGCTTTGCAATCGCGCAGCTTCCTGCTCCGCCAGCCATCGCTCGACGATCGGGCCGAGCGCAAGCCCCAGCCGTTCGAGGCTTGCGAGCACTGTCGGCGCGATCGCGCCGCTTGCCGCCAGAGCAATTGCGCCTTTGGAGAGCGGGACGCAGACGTACACAGGAAAAGCTGAAAATATCCGATCTTCTTCGACAGGAGGCGCAGAGCCGGCGTCGCGCTCGCGGACGGTGACAACGTTACGGCGGAGGCACTCGGCGAGTGCGCTGTTCGCGCCGAGAGCCGTGATCCGCGTCAACGCCGTTGAAGCGGCGGCCACGCGTAGTTCGCCCTCGATTACGGCTGCAACCAGCCACGAGCCAAACGAGCCGAAGCGCGCGACCCGCTCTCCCAAACCGGCGAAACGGCGTTGCGGCGGCAGCTTCAGGCAGTCGGCGACTATCCCTTGAAGCGCCGCGCGCTCTGCCGCGATCGCCGTCAGCTCATCCTGTGCCGCCGCGAGCCGCTCGCCGCTTGCCGACGCCTGCTTTTGCCAGAAGGCCCGCGACGTCGCGAGCTCGTCCATGGCGAGGATCTCGCGTGCCCGGTCGTAGACCAGCCGCGCGAGCGCCGCAACGTCGGCAGCGCGCCGGCCCACCGGCACAAGCGCGATCGTCGTAATCGGAGTGCTCGACAGTGCGAATCCCTGGAGCGCGCAATCGTCAGCCAGTCGCGCCTTCGCGATTGCTGCAAGCTGGCCGGGCTCAAGTTTGACGATTGCGTGCGCTGGAAGATGCTCGCTTTGACGCGCGACCAGCGCCAACAGTGAATTCAGAGCCGCCCGCGCAAAGATCTGATCCGCCGCCTGCACTATCCCCGCGTCAATCGCGCGCCGCCACGCGATTACACAAGCGACGCCGTCGCACGCCGCTCGCGCATTGGCGGCGAGCTGCTGCAGCCCCACGCTGAGTTGCGGCGCATCACCGGCGAGATTGTCGTGCGGCGGCGCAGTTGCGGCAGCGGGCGAAAGGACTTGCTTCACGACCCTCCCCCAAGGGCGCATGCGTTAGTGGCTGGGACTATTCGGGTTTGGACTATTCGGCGGCCGCGCCAGCACTGCACCCAGCGCCTGCATTTCCGTTCCGAAGCGCGGCCAATCACCCTGCTTGAGCGCGTCGAGCGCGTGCTGGTAATGATCAGTCGCGGTAGTCAGATCACTAACGCCGGCCGTCGCCGCGGTTCCGCTCACGACCGCGACACTTGCGGCCGGCGCTGTTGCGGACGGTTTCAGCGCAGCCGGCGTCTCGCCCTTGAAGAGCTTCGCCAGCGTCGATTCCAGATCATCGCCCATCACGATGCGATCGCTGTACGAAGCGATCACGCGCTTTAATTCCGGCAGTTGCCCGTTCGACGCCCGAATGTAGAGCGGCTCGACATAAAGCAGCGCGTCCTCGACCGGAATTACCAGCAGGTTGCCGAGCAGGACTTTCGAGCCCATCTGGTTCCACAGTGAGTATTGCTGCGAAATTTCCGGGTTCTGATTTATGCGGGCCTGAATCTGATAGGGGCCGTAAAACAATTTGTCTTTGGAAAACTCAAATTCAAACAGATGCCCATAGTCGGCGCCGTCACAGCGCGCCGCCAGCCATGAAATCATATTATCGCGCCCCTGCGGCACCATCGGGAGCATCAAGATATACTCAGCCTTGGTCTCTCCCGGCAGCCGCATAATTACGTAATACGGCTGCATCGGCATGGTCTCGTCCGAGTAGTTTTCGCGCGGGAAAGTCCAGACATCCTCGCGATTATAGAAAACCGCCGGGTCAGTCATATGGTAGGTGCCGTAGATCTCCGCCTGAATTAGAAAGAGCTGCTCGGGATAGCGGATATGGGCGCGCAACTCGGGCGGCATCTCGGCCAGCGTTTTGAACATGGCAGGATAGATTTTTTGCCAGGTCCGGATAATCGGATCCGCCGCATCCGAGACATAGAAAGTGGTCTCGCCGGTGTAGGCATCCACCACCGCTTTCACGGAGTTTCGAATATAATTAATCTGGTCGCGATTCCGCTGCGAGTAGGGATAATGATCGCTCACCGTATAGCAGTCAGTTATCCAGTAGAGCCCGCCATCATGCACTACCATGTAGGGATCAGGGTCTTGAAGCAGAAATGGCGCGAGCGTTGCGATGCGATCGGTGATATTGCGGCGCAACAGGATTTTGCTGTCGGCGATTATATTGTCGGTTAGCAGCAGGTTCACGTCGCGATAGTAGAAGCTGAACAGCAGCCGGCGCAAAAAGCCGCTAACGGGAACCCCGCCGCTGCCATGATAGTAGCCGAACGCGTTGTCGTTGCCGCGCGGATAGTCAAATTCGGGCGTCGCCGAATTCACCACCGCATAGTTGTCCGCCGACTCGCCGTAGTAGATGCCGGGCTGCGAAATCTTGAGGTCAATATCTGATTGCGGCGGTATATTCTTGATATAGAGCTGCGGCAGCCCCTCCTGATCTTTGGTGTTCACCGGGCTCATCACGAGCCCGTAGCCGTGCGTGAACTTGAGATGGCGGTTGACCCAGGTCTGCGCGTTCTGCGGCAGCAGCTCGAGGTTCAGCTCGCGGCCGGAGAGCATCACCTGAGTCTCCTCGCCGCCGAGCCAGTAACGATCGATATCGACGTCGCGAAAGTTGTAGTACAGGCGGATTTCCTGCAACTGCTGATAAGTCGCGATCAGCGGACGCGGATCCCACAGCCGGATATTCTTGACCGTGGTCGCGTCGCGTTCGAGCGACGCCGCGGTCAGTTGGCCGGAGCCCTGGAAGGGCTTAACGTCCACGGCGTCAAGCTGATAGGCCGTCCGCGTCAGCTTGATATTGCGCGCGATGTAGGGCTGCTCGATGCGCAGCTCGTCAGGCTTGACCCGCAGGCGTTCGATCACTGGTCCAATCAGGTTCAGAATGATCGCCGGTGCAAACACCACGATCGCCGCGGCGACGGCCTGGCGCGGATTACCTTCGCGCGCATTCGCGATACAGATCGCGGCTGCGGCGACCGCCAGCACCACAAGCACCCACAAAGCCGGCTTCCATAAAACGTCATCGACGTAGCGCAGGCCGAAGACGATATCGTTGGAGTGCAGCGTCAGCGCGTAGCGCGCCAGCCAATAGCCAAAGGCGCGTTGCAGAAAGAAAATTCCCAGCAGGACTGAAAAATGCGCGGCGCACGACGGCGAGATCTGGGGCGGCGATTCACGAAAATCCAGCGAACCGCGCACCCAGTAAATTGCCGCGGTCACGATACTGGCCAGGACCAGAACGGTCAGGAAAAGATCGCGCAGCTCCTCGAGCAGCGGCAGCGCAAAGACGAAAAAGCTGATGTCGAGCCCGAAGGCCGGTTCCTTGACGCCGAAGGGCACGCCCAGCAGGCCCTTCAAATAGACATCCCAGCTCGAGGCCTCGGACTGCGCGACGAAGAACCCCAGCACTGCGGCAACGCCGAGAATCAGCACCTTCCACGGAACGCGATCGCTCAGCGAGCGAATCAGTTCCGGCAGATTGACTTCGGTTACTTCCGGATTGCGGCGTACGACGCGCAGGCGTTCACGATCGCGGCTGAGCCGCAGCGCGAGGAGTCCGCTGGCGCCAATCGCCAGAAACGTGATCGCCCATACTGCGGCGAAAATTGCCGCCTGTGCTATCAGCGTCGTCGTGAAGACGCCGCGAAAGCCCAGCGCGCCGAACCACAGATAATCGACGAGCAGGCTCGCGGTGAGGCTTAGCGTGATAAGCGCGGCGATTATAATCGCCGCCAGGCTGATCAGGAATGAACGGGAGCGCATCGATTCGGTGGTTATTCTCTACGCCCCACGGCCGACCTGCGCAACATGCTCGCGCACGACGTCGGGAGGGCAGAGCCAGAGGAAGAGCTTGAGGGAGATGTAGCCGACCAGCACCCAATCGAGCTGGCCGATACCCGGGATGAAATCGAGCTCGAGTGCGGGCGGCGTCAGCAAGAGCAGCAAGCCCAGAAAGGGCACCGCTTTCGCGATCACCGAGACCCGCTGATCGCCCATCAGGCGATAGAAGACCCGCGCGAACTTCGGCAGATGGACGATCAGCCCACGCATCCGTATCGGGTTCAGCAACTGCGTCCTGAGAAACGAGCGAAACATGCTTGGCCTACGCGTTGAGCTTAGCACATCGTTGCCGACGCCGGTTATATCGCGAAGCGCCGGGATTCCGGCGCGACTTTCAGCTAGAATCGCGCCGGAGGTTACCGGATGAAGCGGCGTATGACCCTGGGCGAGTTTCTCGTCGTCTATCTCAAGAAAATTGGTGTGCGGCACGTCTTCGGGATTCCCGGGGATCTCGCGCTCAAGCTGTTTTTCGCGCTCGGCCGCAAGCATGATTTAGATATTCTGACGCTGGCGCACGAACCGGGAGTCGGTTTCGCGGCCGACGGCTATGCGCGCGCGACCGGCAAGATCGGCGTAATCTGCGTGACCTACGGCGCCGGCGGCCATAACATGGTGAATCCAATCGCCGGTTCCTTCTCCGAACGGGTGCCGCTGCTGATTTTTTCCGGCGGCCCGGGCGAAGAGGAGCGCAAGCTCGGCACCCTGATTCATCATCAGGCGCGCGAGATCGAGTCGCAGCATCGCATCTACCAGGAGGTCTCCTGCGCCTCGCGCGTGCTGACCGATCCGCATACGGCTGCCCGCGAGCTGCATGAGGTGACAACCGCGGTCTGGGCCAATCAGCAGCCGGGGTACGTCGAGATCCATCGCGACATGGTCGACCGTGAAATCGAGGTTCCCGACGAATTAATCGAGTGGGACGGCCGCCTGCACTTTGCCGACTCCGATCGGCGCAAGGTCGTCGAGGCGGCGCGCGAGACCGCCGCCATGTTCAACGCGGCCCGTCATCCAATCGTGATCGCCGGAATCGAAATCCATCGCTACAAGGCCTCGCACGATCTGATCACCCTGGCGGAACGGATGGGCGCGCCGGTCTGCGCCACCGTGCTGGGCAAGGGGGCCTTCCCGATGGAGCATCCGCTTTACCTGGGTGTTCACGTCGGGCCGATCAGCCCGGGGCCGCTGGTGGCCCGGATGGACGCGGCGGACTTCGTACTCAACCTCGGATGCCTGCGCACCGATATGAACTTCGGCAACCGCCCGCCGCATATCATTCAGGCGCAATCGGTATGGGCGGTCGATCGCCGGGTCGACGTCAAGTATCACACCTATACCGACGTCGCCGTGCGTGACTTTGTGCGCGCGCTGCTCAAGCAGGATCTGCGGCGGCATCAGGAGTCGATTACCTACGCGAGTAATCTGCCTGACAACTCCGCGCCTGTTAACGCCGGCAAAGCGCCGGTCAAAGTCAGCGACCTGCTGCGCGCGGTCAATGATTTCGTCGCGAAACATCGCGGCTATATGGTCATTTCTGAGGCCGGCGACATGCTGTTCGGCGGCCTCGACGTGCGGGTCTCCGGTCAGGGCACCTACTTCGCGCACGGCTTTTACGCCTCGATGGGCTTCGCGGTGCCGGCCGCGCTGGGCGCGCAGGTCGGCTCCGGCAAACGGCCGCTGGTGCTCTGCGGCGACGGCGGTTTTCAGATGACCGGGCCCGAAATCTCTCAAGCGCCAAAGTTCGGCGCCAATCCGATCGTGATGGTGGTCAACAATGGCGGCTGGGGCATCTTCCGTCCGATCGCTTCCGACCGCCGCGACCTGCTCGAGATTCCGCCGTGGCCCTACGCGAAGCTGGCCGAGGATTGGGGCGGCGCCGGCTTTGTCGCCAATACCCTAACCGAGCTGCGCGACGCGCTCGAGGCGGCGCATCGCCAAAAAGCCTTCGCGATTATCGACGTGCGGGTGGGACGCGACGACCTCTCACCGGTGACGATCAAGTACATTCAGGCCGCGGCCCGCCACTCGCGCGCGCCCGCGAACTCACGCAGGAATGACTAATCCGCCCGGTCCGCGATAGTCACTGCCGTAGCGATCGTGATGACGCACCCAGGACTGCGCGAAGGTCAGCCCGGCCTCGTCGCGCCCCTTAGGCATCAGATCGAGCCAGTGGTAAGCGCCATTGATCGTTTCAACACCACGTTCGTAGGCGGAATAGGTATGAAAGATGCCCCCGTCGGAGGCTTTGTAGAAGGCGCTGATTCCGACAATTTCTGTTAACGGACTCTGCTTGAGCCGGTAGTTCTGATAAATCTCACCCTTGGCGGCCTGCTCGGCGGTGAATGAGACAAAATAGTCATAGTTGAAGCCGTTCTCGCCCGCGGAAACCCACTTGAATTTCCAACCTATGCGTTGCTTGAACGCTTCAAGTTTCGGCAGCGGAGCATGGGATATGGCGATCAGCGTCACGTCGCCCGCCCGCAGATGCGCGTCGATACCATCGAAGTTGTCGGCCCAGAAGGAACAATGCGGGCAGCCCGCCTCCCACTCGGGCCCGAACATGAAATGATAGACAGCGAGCTGGCTTTTTCCGGCAAACAGGTCACTGAGACTCTCTTTGCCGGACGGACTCTCGAATAGGTATTCCTTTTCGACTCGCACCCACGGCAACTCCCGGCGCTGCTGACTCAGTTGGTCGCCCAGGCGGGAGAACTCCTTCTCCTTGATTAGTAACTGCTTGCGCGCCTCGATCCATTCCTCGCGCGAGACAACTTTGTGAGACATCTCCGTCATCGCTCCTTGCGTTTGCCTACAAGTCCGAGAGCAGCGCCTTGTTCCACTTACTGCTTGGCGCCTTCGAGCAGGTTGACCTTGCCGGCAAAATCCTCGAGTTCGACCTCCGTGGTTTCGAGGATGCGCGCGACCATCCCCCAAAAGCCGATCGCCATGATCAACTCGACGATCTCGCCCGTCCCAAGATGTTGCTTGAGCGCGTCGAGCGTGGCTTTCGAGCCCTTGACGTTGCGTGCGATCTCGTCGGTGAAGCGCAGCACCAGCCGCTCGACGTCGCTGAAACACTGGGCCGCCTCCCAATCGTCGACGCCGCGCAGTTGCTCATCGCTCACGCCGACGCTCTTCGCGATCGGCACGTGCTGAGTGTACTCATAGAGCGAATTGCAGACCCGCGCGTTGCGCAGAATCGCGAGTTCGCGCAGCTTGCCGTTGAGCTTGCCGCGCGTCATCAGCGAGTTGCCGAGCCGCGAGAAGTTCTGAAAGACCGCATCTGCGGCGTTCGCGATCATTCGCGCAACATTGAGCTTGCGCGGCGTGTTGCCCAGGATCTCGCGAGTCTTTGCGGAAGCGTGGCTTTCGTCAACGAACGGTAACAGCGCCATCGGTATACCTCCTTCGGTGATTTCGTGTCGTAATTCCCGCGACACTAATCCGACCCGCGCCGAAGAGGCAAACCGTCCGCCATCTTCAGCCGGGCGGGGCAGAGGCCGACGGCGCGCGCTCGCGCCGCCAGTAATAGATCAGCACGGCGGCGGCGAGAATCAGCGCCAAGGCCATCCAGTGACTCGCGCGATGAGCCGCGTAGATCACCCAATCGAGCTCGTCGCCGACCAGGTAGCCGACCGTGATCACCAGCGAGCACCAGGTCAGCGCGCCCAGCACGTTCCAGCCGAGGAAGCGCAGAAAAGGCATCCCCGCCGCCCCGGCCATCGGGCCGGCCATGAAGCGCGCGCCGGCGACGAAGCGCGCCATAAACACGGCCTTGCTGCCATGCACCGCGAAGAAATCCTGGAGGTGCACGTAGCGCTCGCGCACGAATTTGAAGCGCTGCGCCAGGCGCTCGAAGAGCCGCTGACCGCCGATTCGCCCGCAGGCAAAGCCGCACGAATCGCCGATTACCGCGCTCACGATCCCGACCAGATAGAGCGTCCGCAAATCGAGATCGCCGCGGCCGGCCATAAAGCCCGCAACCAGCAGCACCGTCTCTTCGGGCACCGGGACGCCGAAATTACCGACGAACACCAGCACGAAGATTCCGAGATAGCCCCACACGCCGAGCCAATCCGTCATCTGGGAGGGGTTTATGAGATGCATTTGATAGCAGCTTCGCGGTCTGCGCACCGCATCGGTCAGATCGAAAGTCTGCCGAAGAGAGCCGACAAAAGTAAGGGGGTCATGCTTCCGGCGCGTGCGCCACCCCTTGGGCAAGCACTTGGGATCGATCGGCGAAATGCGCTATCGAGAATTGATCCGCAGCCCAACGATGCGGCTCAATACGTCAGGAGACAACCACTATGGCATTAGCCGGAGAAGTTTCGGATTTGACCAATCTCGACGCGCGCGACGTCAGCTTCCCGAGTGACGGCTTTCAGATGAAGGCTTACCTCGCGCGGCCCAAAGCGGCGGGAAGCTATCCCGCGATTATCGTCCTGCACGAGGCCTTCGGGCTGGTCGAGCATGAGCGCGATGTCGCCCGGCGTCTCGCCAATCTGGGCTTCATCGCGCTCGCGCCGGACATCTATTCGCGTATCGGCGCGCCGAAAAACGCGACCGACATGAATGAAGTTCGCGCCAAGATGTTCGGGCTGACGGACGCGCAGGTCGTGCGCGACGCCGAGGCCGCGGCGGCCTTTATACGCGCCCAGCCGAAGGCGAGCGGACGCGTCGGCTGCGTCGGCTTCTGTGTCGGCGGGCGTTGGACGCTGCTTTTTGCCACCAGCAGCGACAAAGTCAACGCCGCGATTGACTGTTGGGGCGGATTCATCACACGCGCGACCCCTGACGCCGTTACGACGCCGGAGCGGCCGACTCCCGTCATCGACCTCGTTCCACAACTCCACTGTCCGTTATACGTGGTCTGCGGCGAAGAGGATCAGAACCCCTCCCCAAGCGACGCCGAGGAATTGCGGCGGCGGCTGGAAAAATCCGCGAAGAGCTTCCAACTCGAAATCTTCAAAAACGCCGGCCACGCCTTTTTCGCCGATTATCGTCCCAGCTATCGCGAAAAAGCAGCGTTTGAACTGTGGCCGAAGATGCTCGCGTTCTTCAGGCAGCATCTCGCCTGAGCCGCCTCACGCGCCGGTGAATTTCGCCGGGCGCTTCTCCAGGAAGGCGCGGATACACTCTCTACAATCGGCCGACCTGCCCGCGCTCCGTTGCGATTGGCATTCGAGATTGAGCTGCTCCTCGTAAGAATTGTCCGCGCTCTGCCAGTAGAGCCGGCGGATCAGGCCGAGCGCGACAGTCGGACCGTTGGCGAGGTCGCGAGCGAGTTCCGAGGCTTTCCCGATCAGTTCCGCATCGTCATAGACGCGGTTGATCAGACCCCATTCGAGCGCTCTTTCGGCCGGCAGCTTTTCGCCCAGGAGCGAGAGTTCGGCGGCGCGCGCCTTGCCCACGAGGCGCGGTAGCAGCCAGGTCGAACCCCCATCGGGGACCAGTCCGATGCGGCGAAAAGCTTGCAGAAAGTAAGCCGATCGCGCGCAGAGGACGAGATCGCCCATCAGCGCGAAGCTCATCCCGACTCCGGCCGCCGCGCCATTCACCGCCGTCACGAGCGGCATCGGCAGCTCGCGTAGCCGCCGGAGAAAAGGATGAAACAGGGTTTCGAGCAGCGTGCCGGGGTCGGCGGCGCCTGAGGATCCCGGCTGCAAGTTTGCGCCCGCGCAAAAGCCGCGCCCGGCGCCGGTCATCACGAGACAGCGGACGCTGTTTTTCCCGCGCTCGACCTCGTCGAGCGCTTTCATCAGCCCGCGGACCATCTCCGGTGAAACCGCATTCATGACCTCGGGATGATTGAGCGTCAGGACGCCGACGCTTCCATCGAAATCCAACTTTGCACGCTCGAACTCCATCAGCCTTCTCCTCATTGAGCCGCATCGCGGCGGCCGTGAGCCACAATCTAGCATCGCCGGGTCGTGTTGCCGACGCCGGGCGTCTTCATCGTCAGCCCTCCATGCGTTCGAAGGGAACTGTTCGATTGACTGCTTGCGGTGACTAGCTGGTCTGGTTGAAGATAAAACTTGCTGTCTGATCCCTCTATAGGGGAATCTTCCCCCAATTGACACCACAGGGCGACCGCATATATCATCCCTGCGACAGGCTCGTACCAGCGACAAAATGCCGACGTATGCCGACGGCCAGTCCAATCGCTGTAGCGGAAATATCCAAATGCGAAGAACCGCACCGCATCGATATTTCTTTCGGGATGCAGAGCCATATACGTGTTGGTTGCCTCGCGCACAGTGCGTGGTTTTGGAGCGAAGAGTCTGATCCGTCTTTCTTCGTCGGGACCAAGCTTGATGCCCTTGAGCAACCCGCGTTCCTCGCCATAGACCGGGACGCCAGTTTCCTTATCAAGCGATGGAAGCAATTCGCGACCACGCATGCGCATGTGACTCTCAAGAGAAAAGCCTTTTTCATTGCCGATCGATTTCAACGTAATGTTACCCTCAACAATCTTGCTCCAAGTGGCTCCTCGATTATTGAGTACAAAAGCGAACTCTGCGGCTCTTGGCTGGAGCTGGCCAGTTTCATCAGCCGCGAGCAATGCGTCCGGGTCGGTAAGAAGCGCGATATGGCGTATTATCAGGCGTGGCCGGTGGTCGGCGATATAGGTTCGATTAAGGATTCGCAATTGCCATCCAAGCAACCCAACAAGGAGGGCACTAAGAGCAAAAGCCGCATAGTCGATTATGTCGCGCTTAACATTGATGACAGTAACCTTGAGGGTATCGTTTTTGTCGTCTGCGACGTCGTCGGGATGTTTATTATCGGGCTTACCAACGAGTGGAAGGGGTTTAGTCTCGGCGTCATTTGTGCCATCGCCGGGTCTTTGGTCGTTTTTTTTCACGGCTGGCCCTGGGATTGGCCCTTGTTCGTTATAATACCAATTGCCGGAATAATAGTAGTTGTTAGTAGTGCTTGGAGTTGGACTATTTTGCGCGAAGCTACTTTTCCCAGCGGGCAGAAATATCGCCAAGATTAACGCGAGCAAAACTCTTGAGCCTTTCACTTACTGACGCCTACGTCCCCGCCGTCGTTTTTCATGCTCCCCCCGCACAACCTTCGATGGTGGTGTCTCTATGAGCCGCTTCAGCACTTCATGTAAGTGCGGCTCTGGAACGTCGTTTTTAAACTCTAAACCGTGCTCAGCTTTTTCCTTCTCGATTTGTGCAATCAGTTCTTCATCCTTTTTGTGCATGGCTCCTTTCTCACAAAGTCAAATTGCAATTGCATTGGTCTGGCTGGTGGTAGCTGAGGTTCCTGCCAGCGAGGATGCCTCAGCATCCTGCTATGATTTCGCCAAACATGTCAGGGTTCTTTCGGTTGTTATGCCGGAACTGAAATTCCGCCAAATAGAGCGGAAGGTACTTCGCGCTAACATTGTGGTAAGTGCCGACTACACCACGTTTGAGCAGCGCCCAAAACGACTCAATGTTATTCGTGTGAATCTGGCCGCGAACGTACTCGCCAGTACTATGGCTGACCGCTTCATGCGGGAAACCTATCGCGTCCAGATGCGCATACCCGCGATGCTCGTCGGTAGATACAAGGTCAACCGACCCGCTGACCGTCTTACGAACGAAGCGATTGAGCGTAGCTGCATCGGTGTTATCGATTATCTGGCAGACCACGTTGCCTTTACGGCTGATTGCTCCGATGACGCCAACCTTACCCGAACCGAGTCCACCCGTTATATGCGTTCTTTTGTTCCAGTGGCGATTCTTATCTTTTCCGCCGATGAACGACTCATCGATTTCGACAATGCCCATCAATTTCGCGAAGTCGTTATCCTTCATCGCGGCGCGAATCCGATGGCACATATACCACGCGGTCTTTTCTTTCTTGAAACCCATGATGCGCTGAACGTTCAGGGAACTGATCCCCTTCTTTGCGTTCAGAATCAGGAAAGCGACAGTGAACCACTCTTTCAGAGGGCGTTTAGTATCCTGAAAAATGGTCCCACTGATAACGGAGAAGCGATACCCGTTCCGCCCGCCACAATCGCGCTGCTTGCAAACCCAATGGAACGGGCGGTGCGTGACGTGAAAGACCTTCTCGCTACCGCACTTCGGACAGCGCACGCCGTCCGGCCAGCGCTTGGCTACCAGATAGCGCTTGCAGGCTTCTTCGTCTGGGAACTGTTCCAGATGTTCTTTGAGCGTCATGCATTGGAATTTAACAGATTACGGGTGTGGTGTCAATTGGGGGAAGATTCCCCTAATAAGGTTCGGGCCTCGATTTTCGAGGCGAGAGCTATTCCTTGGGGCGGGCTTCGCGCCGCCGGACGTCGCTTTCGAGGCCCGGATCAAACTCGAAATCGAACTCCGAGGTATAGCGCAGGCTGAGCACGCGACCATCCGCTGCACCGCCGCGCAATTTAAGCTTCGCGGTTTTTAAGAGTCATTCGCGCGCGAATGTCCGCCATGACGCGCCAAATTCCAAATAATTCACCATGTACTGAACGAGTACACTTGCTCATGCCGCGGCGGCTTATTAGGCTATTCGAGCGAATTCGGAAAGATTTAAGCGCGACCCGTTGCTCGCTTTTCTTGACCCGTCTCGCGGATACAAAAAAGCAGATCAAGCCGTTTCTGTTGCGCTAAGCGTAGGAAGCTCAAGCGACGGTCCCGCCAGCGCGGGTAAATCTCATAGCTGCGGAGCGTGAGCGCTGTCAGTACATAAACGTCTACTACCAGTTACATACCGATAAGTTCAGTGTGTAGCATGAATGGAGATTTTTATCGAAACTCCAATTGAAATTGTTTATACCGATCCCGGATCTCCTGGATACACCGCGGTTAACTATATGGCGCGGCTCGCCGCCGAACTGCTCAATGGAAAATTAGTCGTGGTTCGCTCCAGGACTGCCACGAAGACTCAACAGTTGGGTAGCTTACTGCCGCGCAAGCGACGGGGAGCAGCTTGCCTGCTCATCTGCCCCGATCCTGCAAATCTTGCTTCGATATTGCTGCTCGAAAATTGGCGGAAAAGATACGGCCGGATAGTCGCCTGGGCATTTGACTCATTCTGGTCAAGCCGCATCCCCCGCTTCGCGCGCCTGGCACGGATATTTGACCATGTATTCGTGACCGAACAGGAGGATCTGAAAAGCTGGCGCGAGGCCGTACCTGCACCAGTAGATTGGCTGCCTTGGGGCTCTGACGTATTGCGTCTGGGTTCATGTAATGGGGTGCGCGCTCTCGATCTTTTGCGAATTGGACGCCAGCCATCAGAATGGGAGGACGATCCGTCAAGCATGCTGCTCTGCCAGTCGCGCAATCTGAGCTTTCAGGGCCGTCCGCCAATTCTCAGTAATGCGACGGACAACCAGCGCTCTTTAATGGAGATTTTGAGTCGAACCAAATTCACATTGGCCTTTTCGAACCGGGTCAGCCCCAGCGTTCAAACCCACCCCGAGCGCGAATACATCACCGCGCGCTGGACCGATGCGCTCGCGGCGGGCGCCACTATCGCCGGAGTCCCGCCACGTAGCGCGCCAGTGCAGTCACTTTTGTGGCCGGAGGCCCAACTCGATCTTGGGACAGTCAATCGCACTGAAGGGCTCGACGTACTTGCTCCCGCGGTTCGCGAATGGACGCCAGGTCGCGCCCGGCTCAACTACAAAAGATCGCTGGAGCGCCTCGATTGGCGTTGGCGCTTCAAGACACTGGCCGACGCGTTGGGTGTGGACGGGCATGGACTGAATATGGAGCTTACACAAGTCAGCCAGATCATCAATGCTATTTAAAAAGAAAGGCTCGGTGCAGCTCGCTGATTTCGCCAGGACTATTCCTTCGGGCGGGCTTCGCGCAGTAGGGTGTCGACGCGGGCGGCGCTTTCGAGACCCGGATCAAACTCGAAAGCGAAATCCGGCGTATAGCGCAGGCTGAGCGCGCGGCCAAGCTGGCGGCGGATAAAACCGCTGGCGCTCTGAAAGCCCTTAATCGCGTCAGCGGCGCGAACCCGGCCCCCGAGATGCGAGAAAAAGATCCGGCCGCGCCGCAGATCGTCGGTCATGCGCACGCGGGTCAGGCTGATCCCGCGCAGGCGCGGATCGCGCAAGTCCCGCAACAGCATCAGGGCCACTTCTCGATGCACCATCTCGGCGACCCGTTCGGGCCGCCTGCCATCGCCTTCCATGGTTTCGAGCCTACACCGCGCGCCGCGCGCACCCTAATAGTTGAAAATTTCAATAGTTGAGAATTTCGAGCGATTCTTCGCCGAGGGGCGCCAGCCCCAGATCGTCGATAAAGTTGACCACTTCGCGCAAAGCCGAATCGACGAAGCCGCGGTCGTTGCCGACCTGGCAGATGCCGAGTTCGGCGCGCTGCCACAGGTCGTTGTCGTCGGATTCCGCGATCGAGACGTTGAACTTATTGCGCACGCGCGCCTTGATCGCGCGCAGCACCTGGCGCTTGCCCTTGAGCGAATGGTTCTCGGGCAGGAAGAGGGTCAGGCGCAAGACTCCCACCACCATATTGGATTCGCCACCGGCGCGCCGATCGACGCCTTAGGGTTGAGGCTGCTTTTCTGCTGCTCCCCCGGCTCCGCGCTGCGCCTCCGCGCGCGGCGCGCCAAGCTTGCGCAACACCGCTTCCATCTCAAAATCCTCGACGACGTCGCCGGGCTTGAGGTCATTGAAGTTCTCGAGCCCGACGCCACATTCGTAGCCTGAAAGAACCTCGCGCGCGTCATCCTTAAAGCGCCGCAGCGAGGCAATTTTCCCTTCCCAAACGACGCGGCCGTCGCGCACCAGGCGCGAGCGCGCGCCGCGCAGCAACTTGCCTTCGGTGACCATCGCACCGCCGATCGTATTGCTCTGAATCATGAAGGTCTGGCGGATCTCGGCGCGGCCGAGCGCCTTCTCGCGATAGGTCGGCGCGAGCAAGCCTTCCATCGCCTCGCGAATATCGTTGAGGACATCGTAGATAATCGTGTAGAGCCGAATATCGACGCCAGCTTTCTCGGCGAGCTGCGCCGCTTTGGGCTCCGGCCGCACGTTGAAGCCGAGGATAATCGCCCGCGAGGCCGAAGCGAGAGTTACGTCGGTCTCGGAGATCGCGCCCACCGACTTGTGGAGCAGCTCGAGTTTCACCTCGCCGGTCGAGAGCCGCTGGAGCCAATCCGCCAGCGCCTCGACCGAGCCGTTGACGTCGCCCTTTACAATGACGCGCAGCTCCTTGACCTCGCCTGCCTGGAGCCGTTCGCTCAAGGTTTCCAGCGAGACGCGGCTGGTCTTTTGCAGTCCGACATCGCGCAACTTGGAGCGGCGGAACTCGGCCACTTGCCGCGCCTTGGATTCCTCCGCGACCACCGTAAAGGCGGTGCCCGGTTCAGGCACGCTGGAGAGGCCAAAGACCTCGACCGGCGTCGAAGGTCCGGCATCCGCGACGCGCTCGCCGAGATGATTTTGCATCGCGCGCACGCGCCCGTAGGAGGTGCCGCAGACGAAGGCGTCGCCGGTATGGAGCGTGCCCTCCTGTATCAGCACGGTGGCGACGGGACCGCGGCCGCGATCGATCTGCGACTCGACGACCGCGCCGCGCGCGGAACGATCGGGGTTGGCCTTGAGCTCCATCACGTCGGCTTGCAGCAGAATCATTTCGAGGAGCTTTTCGACACCTTCGCCGGAGCGCGCCGAGACCGGCACCGTGATGGTCTCGCCGCCGTAATCCTCGGGAATCAGACCCTGCTCGGTGAGTTGCTGTTTGACGCGGTCGATATTAGCTTCGGGCCTATCGATCTTGTTGATCGCGACGATCACCGGCACGCCGGCCGCTTTGGCGTGGTTGAGCGCCTCGATCGTTTGCGGCATCACACCTTCGTCCGCGGCGACGACGAGCACGACGATATCCGTGACCTTGGCGCCGCGCGCGCGCATCGCCGTAAAGGCCTCATGGCCCGGCGTATCGACAAAACTGATCTTGCGGCCGTGTACCTCGACCATGTAGGCGCCGATATGCTGGGTGATGCCGCCGAACTCGCGCTCGGTGACATTGGTGTGGCGGATGGCGTCGAGCAGCGAGGTCTTGCCGTGGTCAACGTGGCCCATCACGGTCACCACCGGCGGGCGCGTAACGCTTTCGCCGGTCGTTACCGCTCCGAGGTCTTCTTCGATCTCCGACTCCGCGTCGAAGGCGACGTTCTCAACGCTATAACCGAATTCACCCGCGACGAGCGTGGCGGTATCAACGTCGAGCACCTGATTGAGCGTGGACATCACGCCGAGACCCATCAACTGCTTGATAATCTCAGCGGCCTTGACGCCCATATTGTGGGCGAGGTCGCCGACGGTAACGCCCTCGGTGATGCGCACGATACGCTTGGAGGCGCGCGGCGTCGTGATCTCGGTCTTATGCAGCTCTTTCCCGGGCATCGCGCGCCGTTTGCGCGGGACGCGCAGGCCGCGCATTTCGCGCTCGGCGGCAATATCCGGCGTGCCGCGTTTTACGACCTTCTTCTTCTTGATCGTGCGCGCGCCGGGTTTGGCCGAATCGGGCGACGGTGGCGGGCCGAAGTTCTCCGGACCCGGCGTCGGCGCGAGCGTGCCGATGCGCCGCTCGCCCGGCCGTGCCGGTGCACCCGGTCGCGAGGGTGCGCCGGGTCGCGGCGGCATCCCCGGACGCGGCGGTCCACCCGGACGCACTCCGGTGGGTGGCGCGGGCTTGGTGGTCGCAGGCTTGCGCAAATCTATTTTGCCGAGCACTTTCGGTCCGGCCTGACCCTCGTCCATCGAGGGCGCCGCAGTATGCGCGCGGTTCGTCAGATTGACCGTGCGGCCCGGTTCGAACTGGCGCCGCACCACGGTTGCGCCCGGCAGGTTGGCCGGCGCTACGCGCGTCGGCGCACCGGTCTTCGTCACTGGCGAAAGCGCCGCCAGAGGCTGAATCTGATCGGCGGGCTGAATCTGCTCCGCGGGCTGAGCTTGGATTACCTCCGGCGGTTCCGCGACGGGAGGCGCGGCCGCGACTGGCGGCGCGGTCTGGGTGAGCGCTGTGGGCCTGGGTTCGGCGTGCGCCTCTGCAATGTGTTTGGCCGCCGCGCCGTTAACCGCCGCGCGCGGCAGTTCAACTTCCGGCGACGCGGCTGGAGGAATCGACGGCGTTGCCGGAGCAGTCGCCGCCGGGGGTACGAACGTTGGTTCGATAATCTGAAGCTCGGGCAAACGCGGCTCGACTTTCAGCGGTTCGTCAAAAATCGGTCCTGAGAAGGTCTGTTCGACAGGCTCCGGGCTCTCCATCTCGAAGTGGAAAGGTTCGACCGGCGCAGCGCCGGGCGCCGGTTCCGCGTGGCGGCGGCGCATGACGGTGGCGTTGAGCCGTTTTTCGACCACCTTGCCGGCACTGGTTTCGAGCGTGGTCTCGCGCCGCATCACGACCGCGCGATGAGCCTGCTCGTCGAGATCGGCCCGGACTCGGCTCGTCTCCTCGGCAGACAGCAGGACTGACTCCGAGAGCGCGTGCGGCAGCTTCAGCCGTTCGCAACTGGCCAACACTTCTTCGACCGGGAAACCCCAATCGTGAGCGAGAGTTTTTATACGCTTGCGCGCCATCGCTGTTATCTTATCTCCGCGTTGCGACGCTATCCAGCCGCGACCTGAAGCAGTTCCGTGATCCTCGAGCGTTCATCGCGCGGAATCCCACGCCGCAACGCGCGGAATTCCTTGACCCGGCTGCGCACGAATTTTTGCAAACAACCGGCGTCACGATGCAGGTAGCCGCCGCGACCGCCGCGCTCCCGTGGCTCGTCGAGGACCAGTGCGCCGTCCACGATCGTCACGCGCACCAGCGTACTCTGCAAGTCGCGGCTGTTGCATCCGAGACAGCTCCGTACCGGTTTATGATTTCGCCTCGACGTCATTTTCCGTGTCCGCGGCGCTAACGGCTGCTGACTCCGCACCGTCGCCTGCATCGGGTGGCGGATACCCTTGAGGCCCTAACGCCGCAGCTTCGCCGACGGCGGATTCCGCCGACTCATCCGCAGCAAGAGCGGCTGTCGCGGCTGCGGCCTGCGCGGCCGCCACCGCCTTTTCTTCTTCAAGCCGGACCTTGGTCGCGACCCAATCGCGCGCCGCATGAATCACCTGGATCGCGCGCTCGGGACTGATGCCCTCGACCTCGAAGTTGTGCTCGTTGGCCTCGGCGAGCTGCTCGGCCGAACGAAAACCCCACTGATAGAGCAGCTCGGCGTTGATGTCGCCGATGCCGGGGATGGCGTTGAGGGAAGCGCGGGCCTCGCGCGCCTCTTCTTCCGCTTCCGAGTCGCTGCGCACGTCGAGCTTCCAGCCGGAGAGGCGATGGGCGAGGCGCACGTTCTGGCCGCGTTTGCCGATCGCCAGCGAAAGCTGGTCGTCGGGCACCACCACTTCCATCGCATGCTCCTCGTCGTCGATGATCACCTTCGAGACCTTGGCCGGCGCCAGTGCGCGGCAGACTAACTCGGCCTGGTCGTCGGTCCATGGCACAATATCGATCTTCTCGCCGCGCAACTCCTGAACGACCGATTGGACGCGGGTGCCCTTCATGCCGACGCAGGCGCCGACCGGGTCGACGTCGCTGTCGTTGGAATAGACCGCAACCTTGGCGCGCCCACCCGGCTCGCGCGCACACTGGCGAATCTCGACAATACCTTCGTACATCTCCGGCACTTCCTGCTCGAACAATTTCATGAGGAAAAGGTCCGAGGTGCGTGACAGGATAATCGCGAGGCCTTTTTCCGAAAGGTCCACTTCGAGGATTATCGCGCGGATGCGGTCGCCCTGACGGTAGCGCTCGTGCGGAATCTGTTCCTTTTCCGGCAGGACCGCTTCGGTCCGCCCAAGGTTGACAAACATGCTCTTGCGCTCGAAGCGCTGCACAATGCCCGAGACGACCTCGTCGCGGCGATCCTTGAACTCGTTGTAGATCTGTTTGCGCTCGGCGTCGCGGATATGCTGAATCAGGTTCTGCTTCGCCGCCTGCGCCGCGATGCGTCCCATGGTCGCGGTATCGAGCTTGATCAGAATTTCGTCGCCGACCTGCGCGTCGGGATCGTATTTGGCGTGCGCCTCCTCAAGCTCGACCTCGGGCCCGGGACTGGCAACCTTCTCGACCACCGTCTTGATCTCGAACAGCTCGACTTCGCCGAGCTCGGCGTTAAAGCGCGACTCGATATTGCGATCAGCGCCGAAGGTGCGGCGCGCCGCCGAATGCATCATCTCCTCGACCGCGCTGACCACGATCGTTTTGTCGATGCCTTTTTCCTTCGAGACCTGTTCAATCACGCGGTTCAGATCGCCCGCCATATTACCTCCGCCGCAACGTCACATCCGTTGATGCGCCGTCGCCGCCGGCCCGCAAGCCGGGAATTTCAGTCGAATCGATGCTCATAGTTGGCGCCCTGGAGCTCCTCGAAGCCGAAGGCCTGCCGGCCGCCGGTCAAGTCGTCATCCAGCTCGATGCCCGCGGCGCTGACGCCTGCCAACACGCCGCCGAAATTCTTGCGCCCCTCCCGCGGCCGATAGGTCCTCAGCTTAATCCGCCGTCCGACATGAGCTTCGAAATCCTTGAGCTTCGTCAAGGGCCGATTGATCCCCGGCGAAGCCAGCTCGAGCGTATAGCGACTCTCGACCGGATCGTAAACGTCAAGCAGATCGCCGACCAGCGGCGTCAGCTGCTCGAGGTCGTCGAGCGAAATTCCGCCTTCGGGCTTGTCGATCAGGAGGCGCAAAAGCGCATGACGGGTCCCTTGGCGGAACTCGACATTGACCAGCTCGAAGCCCTGCCGCTCGATATGCGGCTCGATCAGTTCGACCACTTTCTTCGCCACCGAGTTAAGTTGCAGCACCATCACCGGATTTTACCCGACGCCAATTCTTCGCCGACGGTTCGCTACCAAGTCCTTCAATGTCCGGGAGAACGCGAACCCGCGAAGAACAAAAAATGGGCCGCAGCCCAAGGGCGCAAGATTATCACTATCGAGGATTTGTCGGCAAGCTCGATGACCGAGCGCGCCCGCCGCACCGACAATGGATCAGGGTATCAGCAACAGCTTGCCGACTGAGTTCCGCGACAGCAGATGGCGATGCGCCGCGACGGCCTCGGCCAGCGGATACTTGCCGCCGATCGGAATTTTCAGCTTCCCTTCGCGTGAGAGGCGAAAGACATCTTCGAGACCCCGCCGATGCACTTCGTGATGCGCATAGACCATCGGCACGGCCCATCCGCTGACCTTGAGCGCCTTCGGAAACAGCCGCGTGACGTCGAGCTTGTCTGGAACGCCGCCGGCCCGCCCATATGAGATCAGATGACCGAACATCGCGAGGCAGCTCAGCCCCTTGTCGAAAGTCGGCTTGCCCACGGCGTCCAGAATCAGATCGACGCCGCGATTCGCCGTCAGCCGCATCGCCTCGGCGGCGAAGTCCTGAGTCTCGTAGTTGATGACCTCGTCAGCGCCGTATTGTCGCACGAGATCGCGCTTAACGTCGCTAGAAACCGTGCCGAAGACGCGCGCGCCCGCAGCCTTGGCGAGCTGCACCGCCGCGAGGCCCACGCCGCCGGCGGCAGAATGTACAATCATGGTCTGGCCGGGTTCAGTGCGATGGCAGGTGTTAATCATGTGCCACGCCGTCAGCACCGCGATTGGAAAGGCCGCGGCCTCCTCGAAGCTCAGATGGTCAGGGATCGGAATTACGCGATTTCCGCGAATCCGCGTGTACTCGGCGTACGAGCCCATCCCGATATAAGCGACGCGGGCGCCGGGCTTGAGATCCGTGACATCGTCGGCCACCGCGTCGATTACGCCCGACGCCTCCATACCGGGCGTGTCAGGAAAGACCGGCTTCACGAGATAAGTGCCCTCCGTAAAAAAGAGATCGCCGAAGTTAATCGCGATCGTGTGATTCTTGACGATCACCGTGCCGGGCTTGAGCGCAGGCTTGGGGACTTCCCGCAACTCCATCACCTCCGGGCCACCGAGCCGATCAAACTGAATCGCTTTCATCGAAGTTCGCTGCACTCCCGCTTATGGTAGCATCAGATTTCGATCGATTGATCAAACGGATCACGAATAGCAGACTGCCGATCATGCGAATTCTCGGGATCGAATCCTCCTGCGACGATGCCGCCGCGGCGATAATTGAAACCGATCGCGCAGGCGTCGCGATGGTGCGCGCGAGCGCCGCCGCCAACCAGGATGATATCCATCGCGCGTACGGCGGGATCGTGCCGGAACTGGCCTCGCGCAATCACGTGATTACGATCCAGCCCGTAGTCGAACGCACCCTCGCTGCCGCCGGATGCAAGCTCGGCGATCTCGACGGCATCGCAGTAACCCGCGGCCCCGGACTGGTCGGATCCCTGCTGGTCGGCCTGATGTACGCCAAGGGACTGGCGCAGGCGACCGGCTTGCCGCTGGCGGGCGTCAATCATATCGAGGGCCATCTGCTCGCGCCGCTGCTCGAGCATGAAGTCGCGATGCCCTATCTGGCGCTGGTCGTTTCGGGCGGTCACACCGCGCTGTTTATGGTCGAGGATTTCGGCAGCTATCGCCGGCTCGGCTCAACCCGCGACGATGCGGCTGGCGAGGCTTTCGACAAGGTCGCCAAGTTGATGGGCCTGGGTTATCCGGGCGGCAAGATAATCGACGACCTGGCGCGTAGCGGCAACCCGCGTCGGGTCAAAATTCCGCGCGCGCGGGTCAAAGGCGCGCCGCTCGACTTCAGCTTCAGCGGCGTCAAGACCGCCGTCGCCACGCTGTTGCGCAGTGAAGCCGGCGTGACACTGAGTCACGCCGATTTGGCCGCGAGCTTTCAGGAGGCGGTAGTCGAGATGCTGGTGCGGCCGACCTTGGCGGCCGCGCGCGAAGTTAACGCGGATACGATCGCACTGACTGGCGGGGTCGCGGCCAACTCACGCCTGCGCGAGTGCCTGGCCGCGGACGCCGCGGCTGACGGCCGCCGGATGGTCGCGCCGAGTTTCAAATACTGCACCGATAATGCCGCGATGATCGCGCTCGCCGGCAGCCATCGGCTGCTGCGTGGCGAGCGCGACGCGCTCTCGATCGACGCCGCGGCCAACCTTGCGCTCTAACTCAGTTCCTGCAACGGACCTTGCGTCCGCTCCCAGCTCCGCGCTGGCGCGCGCCGGCGTGCGTCCGCGAAAATCGCGCGGCCAGAACTTCCTGGTGCAGGCGCGCCTCGCTGAGCGGATTGTCGCTGCGGCGCAACTCGTCCCGAATAATCGGGTCGTCGAGATTGGGCCCGGACTCGGAATCCTGAGCGACGCGATCGCGCGTCATCCCCTCGCGCGGCTGACCTTGATTGAGCTTGATCCGCGTCTCGCCGCGCCGCTGGCCGCGCGTTTCGTCGCGGATTCCCGCATCATCGTGATTAACGAAGATTTTCTACGCACCGACCTCAAAGCGCTCGCTGAGGACCGAAAAGCCGTCACGGATGCTCACGAGTTCGATGACCGCAGGTTCAAGGTAATCGGCAACCTGCCGTTTAACGCCGCCGCCGCGATCCTCGAGCGGCTGTGCGCGTCTCGTCCGCTTATCACGCGTATGGTCTTGATGTTTCAGCGCGAGGTCGCCGAGCGTATTCGCGCGCGACCGCGCACCTCCCAGTACGGCGCACTCAGCGTCTATACGGCGCTCTACTGGGAGGTGATTGATCATTTTCGCGTGGCCGCCGGCAATTTCCATCCGCGGCCCAAGGTCGATGCTGAAGTTCTGGTTTTCTCGCCGAGCGCTGATCAATTATTCGCCAGCGAATCTGAGGAGCAGGCGATTCTGACCACTATTCGCGCGAGCTTTTCCACGCCGCGCAAGACGATCCGCAACTCGCTCGCGACCGGACTGCGGCTGCGACTAGGCGTCGCCGAAGAGGCTCTGGCCCGCGTGGCGATCGAGCCGTCAGCGCGGCCCGGGATGTTGGCCGTTGCCGACTTCGTCAGGTTGGCGCGGGCGCTGGGCGACGCCGCACGCCCGCCGGATTGCCGCGATGCCTGAACTCCCCGAGGTCGAATCGTTGCGGCGGATCCTCGCGCACTCGATCGTCGGTCGCACGATCGTCGGCGCGAGCGTCGCCGACCCGCGCCTGCGTCGCGCCGTCGCCGCGGACCTCGCTACGAGTATCGCCGGCGGCGCGATAACTGGCGTGCAACGCCGGGCCAAGTATCTGCTGATCGAACTCCACGACGAGCGTCTCCTGATGGTTCATCTCGGCATGAGTGGCAGCCTGACCCATCGCCACGCCGCGCTTGACGCCGCCGGTTTCGACCCGCGTCACGATCACGTCAGCTTCAGGCTCGACGACGGCAGCGCACTCGTTTTCAACGATCCGCGGCGCTTCGGCCTGATGAAATTGATCGCCCGCGCCGAGCTCGCCGCGATCGCGGAGCTCGCGGCGATCGGCCCTGAGCCCTTCGCGCGCGAGTTCGACGCCGCATACCTGTGGAAAGTCACGCGCGGACGCGCCACCGCGATCAAAAACCTCCTGATGGATCAGCGGACCGTCGCCGGCGTCGGCAATATCTACGCCTCCGAGATTCTCTTTCGCGCCCGCGTCCGGCCGACGCGCCGCGCCGGCAAAGTCACCCGCGCCGAGTTGGCGCGGATCGCGACGATCACGCGCCAGGTCTTGCGCGAAGCGATTGGCGGCGGCGGCACGACCTTTCGCAGCTACCGCGACTCGCGCGGGCAACCCGGCCGCTACGCAAAGCGCCTGCAGGTTTACGATCGTGAAGGTCAGCCATGCGGGGCGTGCGGTGCGGCCATTCGTGCCGTCGTCGTCGGTCAACGCTCGAGCTTTTTCTGCCCTAAGTGCCAAAAGTAGGGCCGCGATAGCGCCGCCTCTGACGCGTATGTAAGCTCAAAATAATGGGCGAGGGGGGCTTACTTGGCGTGCCGGGAGCTATACTTGTGTTCGCGCTCGGCGCCTGCGTCGGCAGTTTCGCCGGCGTCGTTGCTTATCGGCTCCCGCGCGAGCTTTCGATCGTCGCGCCGCGCTCGTTCTGTGCGCGATGCCGCGAGCCGCTCGCGCTCTGGGCCAATCTCCCGCTCATCTCATACATCGTGCTGCGAGGCCGTTGCCCACGATGCGGTGGCGAGATCGGCTTCCGCTACTTTCTTATCGAGGCCGCGCTCGCCTCGGCGGCGATCTACTTATACTTGCAATTTCCTCCCGCCGACGCACTCTCGCGCTTTGTCCTCTGCGCCAGTCTCCTGGTGATCGGCATGATCGACTTTGACTGGGGCGTGATCTACGACGGCGCCGCCCTCACGATGGTTCCGCTCGGCTTCGTCGCCGCATGGTTGCTGATGCCCGAAGTCGGCTGGCGAAGCTCGCTCATCGGCATTATCGGAGGCATCACCTTTTTGTTTGTGACGCGCTTCGGCTACTGGCTGATTCGTCGAAAAGAAGGCGTAGGAGTGGGCGACTTTTACGTAGTTGCGATCGCCGGCGCATTTCTCGGCTGGCCCGGCGCATTTTTCACGCTCTTTTTCGGCTCGCTTTTCGGCTCGATCGGCGGGCTGGCCATCGCCATAAATGGATGGACGTTGCCGGAGGAGCCGCTGTCCGAGGCGATCGCGGAGGTCACAGCCGCGCGCAGCGCTGATTCGCCCACAGATGAGACCTCAGTGCTCCAACGACCGATCCCGTTCGGTCCGTTTCTCGCTCTCGCCGCCGCGGTCTACGCCCTGTTTCAGACACCGCTCACGCGCTGGTATCTTGCGAGCTGATGGCGCGCGGACTCTTCATCACGCTCGAAGGGGTCGAAGGCTCGGGCAAGACCACGCAGGCGGCGATCCTCGCCGACCGCCTGCGGGCCCTGGGCTATGCTCCCGCGACGACCCGCGAGCCCGGCGGCACGCGCGCCGGCGTCGTGATTCGGACGATCTTCCTCGACCCCGCGGTCGCGCTCGAACCTGCCGCCGAACTCCTGCTGGTACTGGCGGATCGCGCGCAGCACGTGCGCGAAAAACTTGAGCCCGCGCTGGCCGCGGGCACAATCGTGATCTCGGATCGCTACTCCGATTCGACCGTCGCCTATCAGGGCTATGGCCGCGGCTTCGATCGGCGATTGCTCGACGAGCTCAACCGCCTTGCCAGTAACGCGACGGCGCCGGACCTGACTTTTGTGCTCGATTGTCCGGTCGAGCTCGGACTCGCCCGCACGCGCGCGCGCCAAACCGGCGGCGCCGCGTCCGCTCGCCAAACGGCCGGCATCAAGCCCGATCGCTTCGAAGGCGAGCAGTTGGAATTCCATCGGCGGGTGCGCGAGGGCTTTCTCGCGATCGCGCACGCAGAGCCGGCGCGCGTCACGGTGATCGACGCGACGCTGTCCGCCGACGCCGTCAGCGCGGCGATTCTGCGCGCGGTGACGCTGCGTTTGGAGCCGTCATGAGTTTCGCCGCCCTCGCGGGAAATCGCGAACTCGTGGCCGGCCTCGCGCGCGAGCTCGAACGACGGCCCTCCCATGCCTACCTCCTCGCCGGGCCGCACGGCGTCGGCAAGGCTTTGATCGCACAGGGCTTCGCGCACAGTATCCTGTGCGAACGTGCGCCAGGACCGGGCTTTTGCTGCACTGTCGTGAGTTGTCCGGTGCGCGAGCCGCAGGGGGCCGGTCGCGGACGCAGCGCCGCCACTCCCGCCCTCAGATGCGCTTGCTGCGAAGCCTGCGTCCAGATCGCGACTGGCGTACATCCGGACTATGCCTACATCGCCCGCGCCGCGAATCGTTCAGACGTCCTCATCGAGCAGGTACGCGGCCTCATCGATCATCTGGGCGTGCGGCCGGCGCGCGGTCCGCGCCGCGTCGCGATCATCGACGACGCCGAGACCCTGAACCTGCCCGCGCAGAATGCGCTGCTCAAGACGCTTGAAGAGCCGCCCGGGGCGACCCTGATCTTTCTGGTCAGCGACAGCGAACGGGCGCTGCTCGACACGATCCGGTCGCGCACGCGGCCGATCCGTTTTGCGCCGCTCGAGACCGCGGAAGTGGCGGCGATCCTGGTTGCGCGCGGCGGGCTCGATGCCGATCGCGCAAACGCGATCTCCCGTCTCGCGCGCGGCAGCGTCAGCCGCGCGTTCGAACTCGCCGAGGGCGAGTCGCCGCCGGCCGAGGATTTGCTGGCGGCGCTCAGCCGCGCCCGCGCGCTCGGCTTCGACGGCGTCCAGGCGCTCGCCCAGGAATTCTTCGGCGGACGCGAGCAGGCTGCCGACAACTTCGAGCTGATCGCGCGCCTGCTCGCCGAGGTGCTATCGTGCAAACTGCTCGGGACGGTGCCGGAGGCGTCAGCCCCAACCACCGCGAAGATGATGGCGCAACTCGCTCTCCAACTCGAAGTTTCCACGATCGCGGGACTCGCCGCGCGCGCGCTGGCAGCGCGCGCCGCGATCGAAGCGATGGCCAATTCACGCCTCCAGGCCGAGCAATGGTGGATGGCGGCGAGCGCCGCCCTCAGAGGTGAATAGTGGCTGCTGACATCGATCCCTTCGAGACCCCAGATAATTCGCCCAAAATCGTCGCGGTCAGCCTGCAACCCACCGGTCATCTCTACAATTACCTGGCGCCGGCTTTTGCGCTCCGGCGCGGGGATCGCGTGCTGGTCGACACCGAAAACGGCGCGCGTCTGGGAACCGTTGAGCTCGCTCCGCATGAGCCCGCCCGCACACTCGATCTCCGCTCGCTTAGAAGCGTTACGCGGATCGCCAACGATCGGGATTATCGCGTCGAGGAGGACAAGCTCGCGCACGAAGCGGAGGCCGAGCGTCTATGCGTCACCCGTATCCGGGAACGCCGCCTCGAGATGAAGCTGGTTAAGGCGGACTACACGCTGGACGGGCGCAAGGCGCTCTTCTACTTCGTCGCCGAAAATCGGATCGACTTCCGCGATCTCGTCCGCGACCTCGCCAACACGCTGCGCGTGCGCGTCGAGATGAAGCAGATCGGCGCGCGCGACGAGACCAAAGTCACCGGCGGTCTCGGGCCGTGCGGCCGCGAGCTCTGCTGCTCATCCTTCCTGCGCGACTTCGACACCGTGACGGTCAAGATGGCGCGCGATCAGGGTCTGGCGCTCAACCCCTCGCGGCTCGCCGGGATGTGCGGCCGGCTCAAGTGCTGCCTGAAATACGAATATGCGACGTATGTCGAACTCAAGCGCGCCCTGCCGAATCTCGGCAAGCGCGTCGAATCGGTAAAAGGCGACGGCAAAGTTACGCGCCAGAATATCCTCAAGCAGACCGTCATGATCCAGCTCGAGAGCGACGGCAGTTTCGTCGAGGCGACGCTCGAAGACCTCGTCGACGCGCGCCGTCCGAAAGAAGCGCCGCCCGCCTCCTAAAGCAGCGCCGATTACCTATGCCTCAGCGCGTCCATATCACGACCGCAATCTTCTATTGCAACGGCGCGCCGCACGTCGGCAGCGCCTACGAAGCGCTCGCCGCCGACGTTTTCGCCCGCTACCAACGGCGGCGGGTCGGCCGCGAGCAGGTGACCTTTCTCAGCGGCACCGACGAGCACGGCGACAAGATTCGCCGCGCCGCGCTCGCCCAGGGACTCGCGCCCAAGGTCTATACCGATCAGATGAGCGAGCTGTTCCGCGCCGCCTTCGCCGGTCTCAACGTCAGCTTCGATTACTGGGTGCGCACGACCGATCCGGTGCATGAAAAATTCGTCCAGGCGATGCTGACCCGGACCTATGCGCGCGGCGATATCTACTTCCGCGATTACGCTGGGCTCTACTGCGTCGATTGCGAGCGCTTCTATACCGAGAAGGAATTATTGCCCGATAGTATTTGTCCCGTACATAACAAAAAGGTCGAGCTGATCAACGAGGGCAACTATTTTCTCAAGATCGACAAGTATCGCGAGGCCGTGCTCCGCCATATCCACGATCATCCCGATTTTATCCGGCCCGAGCGCTACCGCAATGAGGCGCTCAACATGCTCGCCGAACCACTCGCCGATCTCTGCATCTCGCGGCCTAAAACGCGGATGGACTGGGGCATCGAAATTCCCTTCGACGATCGCTATGTGACCTACGTCTGGTACGACGCCTTCTGGACCTACGTCAGCAAACCGGCCACCGACTCGGGCGATATCGACCGCTACATGCGCGAGGTCTTTCCCCATACCGAACACTTCATTGGCAAGGACATCCTCAAGACCCATGCGGTTTACTGGCCACCGATGGTGCTGGCGGCGGGCTTCGACGGGCTTTTTTTCAAGCATCTCAACGTCCACGGCTGGCTCAACTTTGGCGGCTCGCGCATGTCGAAAAGTTCCGGCAACGTGCGCGATCCGGTCGCCTATGAACAATCCTTCGGCCCCGACGTGCTGCGCTACTTCGTGATGCGCGAGATGGCCTACGGTCTCGACGGCGATTTTTCCGAGGAGCGGCTGACCGAGCGTTACAACGCTGACCTCGCCAACAACCTCGGCAATCTCGTGAGTCGTGTCCTGACGATGGCGCGGAATTATTTCAGCAGCGAGATCAAGAGTTTGCCAACAGATCCTTCTCTCTTGGCCAGCTTGGACGTAAAAGCGAGACCCAAGTTCGGTGACCCTCTTGGCCCCACTCCGGCAAATCCGGCTATTATGTCGACACTGACATCGCTCCATCAGACTCCACCGATAGATATAGGACCTCCGGGATACATCGACCTTCATCTTTGCGGTGTTTTCACAGACCAGCCCGCCACGGTCGGAAAACTAGTCGATCAGCTAAGCTTCAACCGTGCACTTGAGGAAATATGGAAGATGCTCGATTTTGCCAATAAGTACGTTGCGATGACGGTGCCATTCACACTATTCAAAACAGATCCAGCACGCGTTCAAGTGATCCTCGCAAATCTGACAGAAGCGGTGCGTGTTCTCGCGAACACCCTCGAACCCTTCATGCCGGTGACCGCACAAAAAATCTTCGCGATGCTCAACGTCGATGAGGAGACTGCGCGCAAGCCCTATGGCGAAGGCTTGAAGCTCGGCCATAAGGTCAATCCGCCGGTCGCGCTTTTCCCGCGTATCGAGAAAGCCAAAGCTTGATTTTTTCCGTCCCCGATAGCCACTGCCATCTCGCCGACCCGCGTCTGCGCGAAGACGTCGAAGCCGTAATCGCCCGCGCGCGCGCGGCGGGCGTCGAGACGATTATCTCAGTGGGCGCGATCGGCACAATCGAGACCGATCGCCGCACCGTCGAAATCGCCGAGCGCAACGACAGCGTTTATGCGGTAATCGGCGTCCACCCGCACGACGCCAAGGATTGCGACGCGGCGCGACTCGACGAGCTGCGCGATCTGGCACGCTCCCGGCGCGTCGTCGCGATCGGTGAAAGCGGCCTCGATTTCCATTACCTGCACTCGCCGCACGAGGCGCAGGAAGCGGCGCTGCGGCGTCATCTCGAGCTGGCCGCCGAGCTCGGCCAGCCCATCGTGATCCATTGCCGCGACGCCGAAACACGCGTCCGCGAAATCGTCGAAGAGGTCGGGATACCGCCGCGCGGCGGCGTGATTCATTGCTTCACCGGCGACACGGAGGCGGCCCGCCGTTTCCTCGCGCTCGGCTTCCATATCTCGTTCTCGGGCATCGTGACTTTTCGCAACGCCGCCACGAGTCGCATCGCGGCGACGGTCGTGCCCGACGACAGGATTATGATCGAGACTGACGCGCCCTATCTCGCGCCCGAGCCGTATCGCGGGAAACGTAACGAGCCGGCCTTTGTCATGCGCACGCTCGAAGTTTTGGCCGGTTTACGCGGCGTTGATTCCGCGGCGCTCGCCGCGATAATCACCACCAACGTCGCCCGCCTGTTTCTCGCTACATAAAGCGCCGAATTATAACGCTTTGCCGCGAAGCTGGCCGAGGCGCTGCGCCAGCCACGGCCGGATGAAGTCGGCGCTCTCGCGCAGCAGCCCCATCTCGGTGGGGGAAACGCCGCCCAGCCTGATCACAATGAACATATAGATTGTACCGCCCGCCAGCGCCAGCGGCGCCAGCGCTAACAACGACTGCGGATGGAGCAAATATAAGAATGCGCCCATCGCCACGCTGGCGACGCACGGGGGCCAGATAATTGCGACCGAATTCAGCGCAAAGCCGGCTTCCCAGACGCCGCCGATCCACGCCGCCAGCACCAGCGACTCGGAAACCATCAGTGCGATACACGGCCCCAGAAAGTTGAAGTACCGCACCAGAATCAAGTCCAGCGCGACACGCACGACCAGCGCGGCCGTCGAAGTGACAAACAGGAAACGCTGGCGGCCGAGTGCGGTCAGCAGAAACGGAAACGGCGTGGTCAGGAAGGCCAGCCAGAGGCCGACGCTCAGCAGGCGCATCGCCGGGGCGGCGGCGCGATAGCTCGCACCCAGCAGTCCGACCGTAAGGACCCCCGGGCAGAGCGCAAACAGTACCGCGAACGGAAAGCCCATCAGCGCGAAGGTTTTGACACTGCGTTCGTAGGCCTCGCGAAATGCTGGGCGCTCGCCGGCGCCCACCGCTGAGCGCGAGTACAAGGGAATCAGGGGCAAAACCAGCGCCTGTGGCAGAAAGCGCAAACCGGTCGCGATTTTGAAAGGTCCGCTGAACAGCCCGACCGCGGTCGCCCCAGCCAGCAGCGTGAGGACGATGATGTCGGCTTGATCGGCGAAGATCCGCACCGCGTTGGCGGCGCCGACCGGAATCGACTCGCGAATCAGATATTTCCACGCCGCAAAATCAAGGCGCATCCGCGGGCGGCCGTAATCGCGGGTCACCTTCCACCGATAAAACCACCATTGCACCAGCGATCCCGTCAGGTGCCCGGCCACCACGCCCGGTAGCCCGTAATGCAGCATCATCGCCGCGCTCACCACCGCCAGCGCCACCATCTTGTGCATGACGAAGCCCAGGGCGTTATTCTCGTAATCCTCCTGCGAGCGCATCACCGCGCCCCAGCATCCGCAGATAAACTGCCCCAGCCCCTCGACGCCCATCAGAGCGACCAGTATCGAGAGCTCGCGGCTGAAGTGAAAAAACGGGATGACCGCGGCCATCAGCAGCGTTGCCCCGAAGCTCATCACCCAGGCGAGTCCGAGGGTCGCGCCCAAGACCTCCTGGATCTTTGCCGGTTCGATAGCAAGGTCGCGCGTGAGGATGATGCTCAGGCCGCCGTCAGCGATCCGGAAAATCACAAAGCAAAAGGCGAGCATGAACGAGTAGGCGCCGAAATCGGCGACCGAAACGTTGCGCGCTACGATAATGATGATGGCGAGCTGGAGCAGGCCCGCGACTGCCGTGGCGCCACCGCTCGCCAGAATATTCTTGGCGATCAGATGGGATTGCTTCACGGCCGCACTTTTTTCATCGTCGCAGGGCGGCGCTTTGTAGTCGCCGCACTATTCGACCCAGGACCAGTTGCCGCCGGCCAGATTCTGCAGCGACGCATACTGCAGTTGTTCCTCGAGTTGCTCGCTGATTACCGCCAATTTGGCGTTGTCCTCGGCGAGTTTTGCCGCTACCAGAGAAAGCTCGTCGGCAACCCCGGCCTGGCGCTGCGCCCGCGTCAGATCACTTTCCCGTTCGAGCTCCAGATAACTCGCTTCCAGTGCGGCCGTGGTGCGTTCGTAGGCGCTGATTTGTCCGTAGACCTGGGTGATGGACGTCCGCAGGGTTTCGGCCGTAGCTTTTAACGTCTCTTTGGAGACGGCGAGGTTCTCGTCGGATTCGTGCTCAGCAGCGCGACGCTGGCCAAAATCCCACAGCGGCATCGTGATCGTTATGTAAGATTCGTAGAGCACCGGGCGCGGAAAGCGCGAGCTGCCGTTGAAGTGCTCGAGGTCCTGGCCGGTGGCGAAATTGGTATTCAGGTTGGCGATCGGCCACTGAGCCACCTTGTCCACCCGAACCTGTTGGCGAGCAACCTCGATCTTGGCTTCGTCCACCATCAGCGACGGATTATTGGGCATCACCTGGGCCAAAAACTCGTCGAGCGGCGCCAGTTGCGGCATCGGCGGAGGGGTGGGCTCAATTTCGAGCGTCCGATCGGCGCCCCGGCCCATCAGCTCAGCCAACTGGATTTTATACGACAGCGCGCTTTGACGGAGCGACTCGGCCGCATCCGTCGCCGATTGCAACTGCCCGCGTGCGATCTCGACATCTTTCGGCAGCTTTAAGCCGAGTTGCCGCTGCGTCTCGACAATGTCGAACTGCCTCTGGTAGCCGGCGACGATCTGCTCCTGCAGCGCGAGCTGATCCTCGAACGACGCCACATTAACGTAGGCCGAAACCACGTTGAAAATCACCTTTTGCTCATTGACCAGCGCCACCGCCTGCTGCTCCGTCATGGTCGCCCGTGACGACGCTACCGCCGGCGGGTCATTCAGTCCCATCAGGCTGCCCTCGTAGAAGAGGGGATAAGTAAGCAGAAATTCCTGGATCGAGAGCGGATCCCAATTGGCGTGATTGTGCGTCGTGACTCCGGTTGCGGCGTTGAAGAGATTGAGCACTGAAAACTCGTTTACCGGCTGACCATTGACGACGTAGGCGCTGGCTTGCGCGGCCAGATAGGGCATCAGGGTGCCGCGCTTCTTGGTAATATCCGCGCGCGCCGCTTCGATCATGTGGCGGCTGGAAGCCAGGTCCGGGCTCTTGTCGAGCGCCTCATCGATACACTCGTGCAGGCTCAATTGCGCCGGCCACGCCGCGAGTGCATGACCGGCAAAGCCCACCATCAGAATCAACGCCAGCAGGTGAGACGATTTCATGTTCACGACTCGACGCAGGCTCCCTCTCACGACTTGTTCCACGGCGCGCTCTGATTGACGCGGACGCGGTCGTTATCATGGAGGCCGAATTGGCCGACGACTACCACCTGCTCGTTCTCGTCGAGCCCTGAGAGGATTTCGGTGGCGTTGCCGACGGTCAATCCGGTGTGGACCTCGCGGATTTTGGCGCGGCCATCGCCGTCAACGATGAACACCGTTGCGTGATCGCCGACCGGGTTGACGACCGCCGTACTAAGCACCGTCAGCGCCATCCTTTGGCCTTTGAGGCGCGCGTAACCCGTGACATCTTTCTTGAGCTTGAGGTCAGGGTTGGCGAGGCGCACATAAGCGCCGAAGGTTCGAGTGGTCGGGTCGACCTGGGAATCGATTTTTTGCACGAGGCCGCTGAAGAGCTCGCCCTGAAAGGCGTCGGTTCTGACCTCGCCCTCCATGCCGAGGTGGACTGCGCCGATCTTGTCCTCGGATACTGCGGCGTCAAAGAGCACCGGATCGAGCACGCCGAGCTGGAAAAGCTGCTCGTCCACCCGGGTCATCTCACCCGGGTTGACGCTACGCGAGAGCACAACCGCGGGCGCGGAACTCCTGAGGGTGGTGTTGGCCAGGTCGATTTGCGCACTCACTACCTGCGCATAGGCGATCGCTTCGGCGACGCGCGCATTCTCTACATCCATCTCGGCGGCAAACCCTTTGCGCCTGAGGGTTTCCTCGCGTGCGACCTGATTCTTGGCATGTTCGTAGGTTACCTGCATGCTCGTCAGATTGGCTTGATAGAGCCGTGGATCGAGCTCGACCAGGAGTTGCCCCGGCCTCACGATCGAACCAAGATCGACCGGCACTGTCAGGACTTGCGCGACGACCTTGGCCGTGAGCGTCACCGGCATGCTCGGTTGAATGGTGCCGCTCGCGCCAATTAGCTCGTTCACTTCTTTGACCGTGGCCGGCATCGTCTGTACCGGAATCGGTTGATTGACCAGGCGGGCGTCAACCTGCTTCGTGCGCACCAGCCGTAGCAGCGCAGCCGCGACAAATACTAAAACGACGAGTGCGAGCAAAACCCAAAGCAGTATTCCTCGCTTCTTTGCCGACATTCCTTCAGCCATGGTTTACCGTCATTGCTTTCCGCCATCGCCCGGTCTGCCATTCGCGCGGATCAATTCGCGGGCGCACTCGTCCAGTATTCTTCTCGGTCAGCTAAAATGTCGAAAAATCGTCAGCTCGGGAAGGAATTGACTACACGCGCGAGCCCATTTCGGCCGCCGACGCGCTCCAGCTTGGTGATCTTCAAAGACTCTCCAAGCCTCAGCCACGTGGAATCTGCTGAGATGCCGTGAGCAGCCCACCGCGACCGTCCCCCTCCTCACCGCCTGATTATGGCCGTTAATCCATTAAGAGCCAAGCCAGAAACTGGACGCAAATCGTAGAGCCGAGCGGATCCGGCTTTAACCAGTCCTAACCGCCCGGCAACTAGTAGTTAAAACCGTTCTACTTGACTTGCTTGGGCGGCGGTCGCTACCTCTTTATAGATGGCTGCCGCAGCACAGGCCACGATGGGCGGGGGCGTGCTTAACAGCAAGGTGCTGGTGCTGAACCGCTCTTATCTACCGGTCCATGTGACGTCGGTAAAGCGGGCCTTCGCGTTGCTCTACCAGGGCGTAGCGCGGGCCGTCGATGAGCACTATCGAACTTTCGATTTTGCGAGCTGGCGGGATCTTGCCGTCGAGATGCATCATGAGCGGGTAGGGATAATCGGCGGGTTGATGCGCGTTCCGCGGGTGCTTTTGCTGGTTGCCTACGAGCGGGTGCCGAAACGCCACGTCCGCTTCTCCCGCTTTAATATCTACGCGCGCGACAACAATACCTGCCAGTACTGTGGCCGCCGCTTGCCGCGCACCGATCTTAACCTCGACCACGTCATCCCGCGCTCGCGCGGCGGCACCTCCACCTGGGAGAACGTCGTCTGCTCGTGTCACGGCTGCAATCGTCGCAAAGGCGGCCGCACGCCGGAGGAGGCGCGGATGCTGCTAATTCGCAAGCCGGAGCGGCCGCACTGGACGCCCTTCAGCAGCGAGATGTTCAGTCTGCGCAATTATCGCGAGTGGATGCCTTTCCTGACCACGGTTGACAGCGCCTACTGGAACGCCGAACTGGTTCCGGAATAGGTTCTCGCGCCAGATCTATTCACAGGCCCTCGCCTCAATTGGCAGGGCTGTTGGTTGATCGATACGCCAGTGGTGGTGGTTTGTCTTGACCCACGCCATTGGCGGTAGGGTATGCTGGGTGGGGTTGCGGAGTGGTGGAGGCTTGGTGGTATGCGTCTCAAAAGCCTGGATGTTGTAGGCTTCAAATCCTTTCTTGAGCCGACGGTTATCAGCTTTAGCCCGGGGATCACGGCGGTGGTCGGCCCGAATGGCTGCGGCAAGTCCAATGTGGTTGACGCGATTCGCTGGGTGCTCGGCGAGCAGGCGCCGACCCGCCTGCGCGGCAAATCTGCTGAAGACCTGATCTACGCCGGCAATGAGTCGAATCAGCCGGCCGGACTCGCCGAGGTTACGTTGCTGCTCGAAGCGGACGACGTCGTTCTGCCGGAGCCTTACGCTACGCTCAGCGAGGTCGCCGTGACGCGCCGGGTCTATCGCTCAGGCGAAGCGGAATATCTGCTCAACCGGATCCCCTGCCGCCTCAAGGACATCACGGAGTTCTTCATGGCGGCGCAAATCCATAGCCGCGGTTATGCCCTGGTCGAGCAAGGGCGGATCGACGAAATTATCCAGGCTAAGCCGCACGAACTGCGTGCGATGGTCGAAGAGGCGGCCGGGCTCGCGCTGTTTAAGGGCCGGCGCGAACTCAGTGAACGCAAGCTCGAACGCGTGCGCGAGAATCTGACGCGGGTCGATGATGTCGTTGCCGAAATCGAACGGCAGCTCAACTTCGCCCGCCGCCAAGCCAAAAAGGCCGAGGCCTACAAGGTAATCCGCGCTGAACTCGGGGAGCTCGAGCAACTGACTGCGGCCCGGCGCATCTTGGATGAACAGGCCGAGCTGAACGCACAGTCAGCTCGTGCAGAGCAGCTCGATGATCAGGCGATAGCGGCTCGCGCCGCGTTCGAGGCGGCGCGGCAGGCCGCGGAAGAGGCGGGCGCGGCGCTGGCCGCGGCGCGCGGCGCGCTGGTCGCGACTGAACGAGAACTGACCAATCTGCAGCGCGCGTTCGAGGAGCGCGCGCGCTCGCGCGGCTTCCTCGAACGCCGCCTCGCCAGCTTGCGCGAATTGACCCCGCAGATCATCGCGCGGCTCAGTGAACTAGAGGCGCAAGCGACGACGGCGCGAGCCTGCCGGGCCGAGACCGGCGCGCGGCTGGCGCGCGCGCGTCTCGCGCCTGATGGCGACGGCGAGGAGCGGCTCAAGCCGCTCGGCGAAGCCCATCGCGCGGCTGAGGCGCGGCTGCGTGCGGGCGAACGCCGCGTCGAAGAGCTCAAAGACCAACTGAGCGAAATGCTGCGCGAAGCCGCGGTGACGCGCGGGCGGCTCGGCGATCTCGCCGGCGAGCGCGCTGACACCGTGCAGCGTCTGGCCGCGATGGCCGGTGAACTGCCGGCGCTGGCGAACGCGGTAAACGATGCGCGCGCGAGTTTGCATCAGGCGGAGAGCGCGAAACGCGAGAGCCACGCGCGCGTCGCGCGCAGCGAGAACCTCCAGGGCGACAGTGCCGAGCGCGCGTTTCAGCTCCGCGCCGCCCTCGAACAGGCGCGGCTAAAACTGGCTGCGGCCGTTGACGCGCGCGATCGCGCGGGCGTCAACGCGCGTCGAATTGTGCCCAACGGCGCCGGCGAGCGGCTGCGCGGCGTGCTCGATTCCCTCAACGGCGACGGCCCGGCGATTCCGCCCGCGATGCTGCTCGACGTGATGAAAGCGCCGCCGGCGCTCGAACCGGCGCTGCGCGCCGTACTGGGCGAGCAGCTCGACGCCGTCATCGTCGATTCACCCCACTTCGCTCTGCGGGCGATCGAAGTGCTCAAGGAACGCGACAGCGGACGGCTCAGCTTTATATCGCAGGCGATGCAGGTCGTCAGCGGCGTTCACGAGACGATCCACGCACCGGGGATCGCCGGGCGGCTGCTCGAAATGGTCGAGGTCGAGCCGCGCTTCGCGCCCCTGGCCGAGGCGCTGATGGGCCACGTGCTGGTGGCTCAGGATTTGCGCGCTGCGCTGGCGGCGTCGAACCTCAACGGTCATGGCGCCATCTTCGTCACCCCCGAGGGGGACATGCTGTGGCCCGACCGCATGATCAGTGGTGGCAGCGGCGGCCGCCGCGACGACGCCGGTGAGATCGATATGCGCCAGCGCGCGGCGGCGCTCGAAGCCGGCGAGCGTGCGGTTGCCGTTGCCGCATCCGACTATGAGGAGTTGCAGCGCCGGGCGGACTGGGCGCGGATCACGGTCCGCGACGAACTCACCGAACTGGAGCGGGGGCGCGCCGAAGTGATCGCGAGCGAGCGCGCGACCGAGACGGCGCGCGCGGCGCTGGCCAAGGCCGAGCAGCAGATGGCGCTGGCGGAGGCAAATCGCGCAGCGGGCGAGCGCCGAGTGGATGAAGCGGCGAAGCTGGCGGTCGCGGCGAATGTGCGCCTTGAGGAATTGGCGCGCGGTGAGCAGGAGCTTCGCGCGCGACTGGGCGACGCCGCCGACGACCTGAGCGAGACGCGCTCGGCGGCGCGACGGCTCGGCGACGAACTGATCGAATTCGGGGCGCGGATCGCTGCGCGCAAGGCCGCGCTCAAGGCGTTCGTGCTTGAGTTAAGCCATCGGCAGAGTACGGCGGCGGGACTCGAGAGCCAGATTCGGCGCGATCGCGAGGAGCTTGAGCGGGTCGGCGCCGAATGCGCGGAGTTCGAACGCGAGCTCGCGATGCTCGCCGAGCAAGATGCGGGCGCCGCGGCGCGGCGGATTGAGCTCGCCGCTGCACTTGAGGAGCTGACCGAGCGGCAGCGCGATTGCGAGACCCGCCTCGCGGCCGCACGGACGGAGCTGGCGCTTACTGAAGAACGCGCGAACGCGCTCGCGGCGGAGCTGATCCAGTGCCAACTCGATCGCGAACATGCGCGAACCTTGGCCGCTGAGCTTGAGCGCGGCTTCGGCGAGAAATTTCCGGCCGCTTTCGCCGCCGTCGTCGACGAACTGCGGCCGCGCCTGGCAGACGGCGACCCGCATCGCGAGGAGGAGCGGCTGAGTGAGTTGCGCGCCCGCGCCGAGCGGATCGGCGAAGTCAATCTGGCCGCCGACAGCGAAGTCAGAGAGCTTGAGGAGCGCGCCGCGAGCCTGGGCGCCGAGCGCGCGGATTTGCAGCAGGCGGCGGACGACCTCGCGCAGACCGTGCAGAAGCTCAATCGCGAGGCGCGCAAGCGCTTCGCGGAGACCTTTGAGGGCGCGGCGAAAAACTTCGCCGAGCTCTTTCCGAAACTGATGCGCGGCGGCCGCGGTCATCTGGAGCTATGCGCCGCCGACGACGTGCTCGACGCCGGCGTCAATATCCTCGTGCAGCCTGCGGGCAAGCGAGTCAAGGAGATCGGCCTGCTTTCGGGCGGCGAAAAGGCGCTCTCTGCAATGGCGCTGATCTTCGCGCTCTTCCTGCTCAATCCGAGTCCCTTCTGCATCATGGACGAAGTCGACGCGCCGCTCGATGAATTCAGTCTCGCCGCGTTCACCGCGCTGGTGCAGGAGCTCAAATCCCGCTCGCAGTTCATTATCGTGACGCACAATCAGCGCACCATGCAGGCGGCGGATCAGATCCATGGCGTGACGATGGAACGCCCGGGAATCTCGCGCGTGCTGTCGTTGAGTATCCCGCAAGCCGCTTGATCCCAGTAACGCTCCGCTGATCAAGAATCTTGAGGCAGCTCGCAGACTGCCGACCTTGGCCGCGCGTCGCAGACTCCAGTCCTTGAACGCAGCTCGCGGACTCGCCTGCTCGCTTTCACTTCGTTCCGCTGGTCCGCCCCTGTGCTCGCTCCGCGCCGTAGCGCTCCGCTAGTGCTGCGTGACTCGATGCTGGTATTCTGGCGTCGCCGCAAACTGCGGCGCCAACGCCCACGCGAGAAATTTTAGTGTCATTGCTATATCTCATTGTGATAATTGCGCTGGTTGCGCAGCTTCCGCTGGCGGTAATCGCGTACCTGATCGAATTCAGCCGGCGCAAGGCGCGTGCGCAGGTCTTTTCGCCGATCGAACCGCAGCACGAAGAGCTGATCGCGCCGGAGTTTCCGCGCGCTGAACCTCACGAGGAGTTGATCGCGCCGGCAGCGCCGCGCGCGCCCGACCCGTCGGTCGATGAGATAGCCGCGGCGCCTGCCGAGGTATCGCCGCCGATCGCGATCCCAGCGGAAGCGATCCCCCCGCTACTGGTCGTCGAGCCGCCACCGGAGCCGGCGCCGCTCACTGCGGCCGCCGTGCCGGCGCCGCGCGCCGAAGCGCCGCGAATCGGTCTCGGCCTGCGGCGGACGCGCGAGAACTTTCTCGCGCGGATCCGCGCGGCGATCACAGGCTCGGCCAAAGCTGACGAGATCTATGAAGGCCTCGAAGAGGCCCTGATCGGCGCCGATGTCGGACTCGAAACCAGCATGAAGATCGTCGAGGCGGTGCGCGCGCGGCTCAAAAATGACGCCCGCGAGGAGGTTGTCCGCGACGCGCTAAAAGCGGAGATTGGCGAGATTCTCCGGGCCGTCGAACGTCCGCTCGCCGACAGCGGCGACGCGCCGTTCGTGATCCTGCTGGCCGGGGTCAACGGGGTCGGCAAGACCACAACGGTGGCCAAGCTCGCCGCCCGGCTCAAGGCGGAGCGCGGCGATGTGATCGTGGCGGCCTCGGACACCTTTCGCGCGGCGGCGATCGAGCAGCTCCAGGTCTGGTGCGATCGCGCCGAGGTGGACCTGATCAAGCAGAAACCGGGCTCTGACCCGGCCGCGGTCGCCTTCGACGCGGTCAAGGCCGCGGTCGCGCGCAAGGCGCGCGTCGTGCTGATCGATACCGCCGGCCGGCTGCAGACCAAGGTCAATCTGATGGAGGAACTCAAGAAGATCGCGCGGGTGATCGGTCGCGAGCTGCCCGGCGCGCCGCACGAAACCTGGCTGGTGCTCGACGCCAACACCGGTCAGAATGCCTTGAGTCAGGCGAAAATCTTTGGTGAGGCGACACCGCTAACCGGCGTGGTGCTGGCCAAGCTCGACAGCACGGCCAAGGGCGGCGTGATCGTGGCGATCGCCGACCGGCTCGAGTTGCCGGTGCGCTTTGTCGGTTTGGGTGAAGGAATTGCAGACTTGCGCGAGTTTGACTCACGCGATTTTATCAATGCTCTGTTTTCGGATGCCGACGATGGCCGAGAGTCGGCGAGCAATACTTATGCGGCTTGACAGGTGAACTTAACAAAATCTAAGGTAAAGGTGGAATTCTGTGGCAGCGGAGATCGATATTCTCAAGCAGTTGGAGGAGCGCATCCAGGCCTCGGTCAATCGAATCCAGCAATTGCAGCGGGAAAACGAGATGCTGGTTAAGCGTCTGGCGGAGAGTGAACAACGGTTCACCGAGGCTGGCGCGCAATTGAAGGACCACGAGCAGGCGCGCGGCGAGATTCGCAACCGGATCGAGAAGATCCTTGAGCGCTTCAACGGCCTCGATTTAGGCTGAACTGGATTGGGCTGATCGCGCGATTTAAACTGATCGCAGGATTTAGGCCGATCAGATAGATGCGTCCGGGTTAGATTAACCGAGGGCGGGAGCGGTGAAAGGCGTCAACGTCGAGATTATGGGTCAGAGCCTGGTGGTCGCCAGCGATGGCGGCGACGACTGGGCGCGGGCGCTCGCCTCGGCGGTCGACGAAAGAATCCAGACTATTCGCGCTGGGAGCCGGACGGTCAACTCCGTCAATCTGGCGATCCTGGCGGCGCTCAACTTCGCCGAAGAACTTGAGCGGCTGCGCCGGGAGCATCAGGCCCTGTTGCGCCAGCTTGAAACGCTGAGCGAGCGTTTGCTGGAAGCAGTGGACGGGGCCGGGCGGTAGAGCGGGACCGATGAGAAGAATTGCGGCGGGCGCGTTGAGATACAAGGTAGCCTCGAGGAACCTGACGAGATGCCGGACGAAATGCCGGAAAGGTTGGAGAGGCGGCGGGATTAGTGGGCCGAACAGCAAAGGGCAGCGGGCGCGCTGATAATAGACGGACCCGCGTGGTTTAGAGCTTTTGGTGTCTAACGGTTTCGAACAACTTGACGGTCGCCAGATCGAGCTGCGCCGCAGCGCCAGCCACCGGAATAATGACCGCCGCCGGAGTAGCGCGCGTACCCCTGGCCAGACCGTGAGGATCGAAGCAGCGCCGATTTAGCCCTCACCCGCCGTCACGAAATATTACGTGGCGGTCGAGAAAAAAGAACTTCGAGACGTGCTGCGCGCCTGTCGCGACGGCCTGCGATCCCCCTACGTGGCTGCAGCGTCGGCCTCGATTCAACGACGTCTGCTCGATTCGGCGGCCTATCGCGCGGCGCAAACCGTCGTGCTCTATGCGGCCAAAGACAATGAAGTTCAGACCGCCCTGATCTTCGCCGACGCGGCGGCCAGCGGGCGCTGCGTCCTGTTTCCCAGAGTGATGCGCGCAGCGCGCGCGCTGGCGCTGGTCAGAGTTTGCCATCAGGCAGAGCTGGCGCCGGGCGCCTTCGGCCTGCATGAGCCGACTGGAGCAGAGACCGTGCCGGTCGCCGCGCTGCGCCATGCGCTGATCTGTCTCCCCGGGCTCGGTTTCAGCCGTGACGGACTACGCCTCGGCCGCGGCGGCGGCTACTATGACCGGCTCCTAACTGAGGCCGATCCCGCGATACAAAGCGCCGGCCTCGCATACGCTTTTCAGGTTCTGGATCGAATCCCGCAGTCGCTGGGCGACCAGCGGCTAAAACTACTCTTCACCGAGTCTGCGACCTATGAAGCCCCGGCTCATGTGCCAGGGCCGCGGGTGCAGACTGATCAAGGAGGACTCCAGTGTTGATGACAGCCGGAGCGCTGCTGGTGGGCGTCATAATCGCCGCCGCAGCCTTCATCCTGAGAGAGACCGCGGCGCGCCGCCGCGACATCGCCGATGGCGCCGGCGCTCGCGCAGAAGCCGAGCGGCTGCTCGCCGAGGCGCAGCGCAAAAGCGAGCTGTTGGTCAAAGAGGCAGAGCTCAGGGGCAAAGACCTCGCAGTGGCCGCGCGCGCTGAGGCGGAGCGCGAATCGCGCGAGCGCCGCCGCGAATTGAGCGCTGTGGAAACCAAGCTGCAGGGCCGCGAAGAAACCCTGGAAAAGCGCCTCGAGGCGTTCGAGCGCCGCGAGGCCGATCTCAGTCGGCGCGATCAGACTTTGCGCAATCGCGAGAAGTCGATCACGGATAAGGAGGCGGAGCATCAGGCGTTGATCGATGAAGCGCGCGGTCGGCTCGAAGCGGTCGCCGGGCTGACGCGCGAGGAGGCCAAGCGCTCGTTAGTCGACGAGATGGTCGGGCAGGCCCGGCACGAGGCGGCGCGGCATATCCGGGTCGTCGAAGAGGAGGCGCGCGAAGACGCCGACCGGCGCGCCAAGCGGATCGTCTCGATCGCGATCGAGCGGCTCGCTGGGGAATTCGTCGCTGAGCGCACGGTCTCCGTCCTCGCGCTGCCCAGCGACGAGATGAAGGGACGCATCATCGGGCGCGAGGGGCGCAATATCCGCGCGATCGAGGCCGCTACCGGCGTCGATATCATAATCGACGACACGCCGGAGGCGGTGGTCATCTCGTGTCACAATCCGATCCGGCGCGAGATCGCGCGGGTCGCGCTCGAGCGCCTGATCTCCGACGGCCGCATCCATCCGGGGCGAATCGAGGAAGTCGTGCGGCTGGCCGAACAGCAGGTCGAGGAGTCGATCAAGGAGGCCGGACAGCGCGCACTAATCGAGGTTGGCGTCCACGGTGTCCATCCGGAGCTGACCAAGCTGCTCGGGATGCTCAAGTATCGCTACAGCTATGCGCAAAATGTGCTGATGCATTCGATCGAAGCGGCCTTTATCTGCGGCGCGATGGCCGCCGAGCTCGGTCTGAACGAAAAGCAGGCGCGCCGCGCCGCGCTGCTCCACGATATCGGCAAGGCCCTCACGCACGAGGTCGAGGGCTCGCACGCGTTGATCGGCGGCGACCTCGCGCGTAAGTACGGCGAGTCGGCGAAGATCGTCAACGCGATCGCGGCCCATCATGAGGAAGTCAAGGCCGAGACCATCCTGGCGCCGCTGGTCGACGCCGCCGACGCGCTCTCGGGGGCGCGGCCAGGCGCGCGCCGCGAGGTGCTCGAGAGCTATGTCAAGCGTCTCGAAGACCTCGAAACCATCGCGAAGTCATTCAAGGGGGTGGACAAGTGCTTCGCGGTGCAAGCCGGCCGCGAGATGCGCCTGATCGTCGAGCCCAGCCAGATTTCCGACGAGGACGCCACGATGCTTGCGCGGGATGTCGCGCGCAAGATCGAAAACGACATGACTTACCCCGGACAGATTCGGGTGACGGTCATCCGCGAGACCCGCGCAACCGAGTTGGCGCGTTAACGTTGCTTCTGCGAGCAGCGGCGCCCCGCCGCTGCTCGCAGCAGGCTCCTCGCCCTCGTCCAAAGCTCGTTCAAGGGAGCGGGTGCCCGACTGCTTTACCGGAGGACCCGGGCCGCGTTAAAGTCCTGGCTGTGCCGACCACCCGCGAGGTCCTCGAGACCACGACTGCTTTGGAACGGCGCAGCATGGCGCTCTATGCGCGCTTCGCCAAAATCTTCCGGGAAAACCCGGCGCAGCATGAGTTCTGGTTCGGGATGGCGCGTGATGAAGCGCGCCATGTCGGCGCGCTCGAGTTGGTCGCGACCGTCCTCGAATTCGAGGGCGTGCTCGAACGTCCGAGTCCGGTACCGATGCAGGATGACGTTATCGCGCGCCTGCGGGCGCTGCTCGAGCGTCATCTCGGCGCGCCCGCGGAGACCCTTGGGATCGAACGGGCGCTCGCGATCGCGCTCGAAGTCGAGGAGACCGAGCTCGAGGATCTGGTCGGCGATCTGCTGATCGCACTGCAGCAGCACGACGAGTACGCGCGCTGCCAGCGCCTGCTAGTCCATGACCTCGGCGAATTGAGTTATATGATCGAGCGCCACTGCCACGATCCGGCGATGCTCCAGCGCTGCGACGAACTCGTCAACCATCACGCCGAGACGCTGCGCAAAACCGCCTCCAGCGGGTAAACCTGTACCGGGTCGCGCGCCAGCGCCGGCGCAGCCGACACGCGAAAAAGGTGAGAGGCGGCCCTTCGAGGACCGCCTCTCCGGATTAACGAATCTTGCTGCGGCCGCTCAGGCGCGAGCTTTGCGCAGATTGCGCGCGGCTGTGTGAGCGCGCACCGGCGTAGCTTTGCCGCTACCGACATGACCGCGCTGGCGCCGCGGAGCGAACACTTTCGCGGTGCGTGCCAACGCTGGCTTCGCCGTCTCGGTTGCGCGGACCGGCTCAATCATGGCCGGCGGTTCCTCGATGACAATCACCGGATTAGCCGCCGCCTCCAGCCGCGCCGCAGCCGCCCGCTCGAGCGCCTCGATCTTGCGCTGCTTCCACTGCTTGAGCCCGCGCCGCAGGTACTCGGGGTTTATATCGAGCATCTCGCAGACGTTGTCGAACGAAAAGACCCAATGCTTGTCCTCGAGAGCAATCCATTCGTCGGCGTCGCGAAACAGCCGCTGACCCTTGCTGCTCGACGCGTCGATACACTTCATGAAGCATTCGACCGCGTCTTCGAGCACGCTCAAGATCAAGCGCTTCTCGCCTTCGAGCAGATGCTTTTTGCGCATCGCCTCGAAATACTGGATGGGCAAAAGCGTGTCAGGCTCGAACAGCCCGGGCAGCTTTTCGTCCAAGGTTTCCTTCTCTTGCATCTTTCCTCCGTGATCAACCCGCGCTTCCACCGCCGCCACCTCCTTCAAATCTAAGTAAACCTAAGTAATCGCTTCAAATCTAGGAACTTGTTTTAAAATCTACGCACTCTTTTGGACGAAATCCTGAATTCCGATCTACAAATCTAAGGGGCGATCGCGCTTACCCTCTATTCAGATGTAACGCAGTCGTCATCCGTTTATTCAGTCGTCTTCGGAGCGCTCCTCGTAAAGCTCATTCCACGCCATCTGAATCGCTTCGAGCTTGCTCTCGTTGGAACCCGCCGGGTCGTCCTCGAACTCATCGAGGTCAATCACCCATTGCCGCAGATCGACAAAGCGCACGTCGAGCGGATTCAGCCCCGGATGATTTTCCGCCAGCACCTCCGCCAAATCCTCGGCCTGATCCCACTTCAAACCCATCGCGCCGTCGCCTCCGGTTCTGTCAAACCCTGAACATCACGACCCTGAGCATCACGAAATCTGCTCGAGCGTGTGCTTCTCGACCGCCGAGCGCAGCGCCTGATCCATGATCCGTTCGGCAAACGGCGTGCTGACTTCATTCAGTACCTCGACCAGATGCGCAATCCGTTCCCGATCGACGCCATCGCGCGCCACCTCCAACTCCGCGGCAAGCGCTTCCATTCGCGCGCGCTCACCTGCTTCGATCAGCCCCGCATAATCCTTAAGCTGCTTGCGCAGCGCTGTCATTATCTGTTGAGCGTCGTTGCGCGCGATTATCAACAGGCGCTGCTCAATATCCTCTTCGCCCAGATCGATCGACTCCTCGAGCATCCGCTCGATCTCGTCGTCAGTCAGCCCATAACTCGGCTTCACATCGACCGAATGTTCCTGTCCGCTGCGCTCATCCCGCGCGGTCACATTCAGGATACCGTTAGCGTCGACAAGGAAAGTGACCTCGATCCGCGGCAGTCCCGCGGGCTGCGGCGCCAGCGGTCCGAGCTTGAAGCGCGCCAGGCTGCGGCAATCCGACGCCAGCTCGCGCTCGCCCTGCAGCACGTGGATATCCACATGCGTCTGATTATCGACCGCGGTCGTAAAGTTGTCAGTGGTGCTGGTCGGGATCGTCGTATTGCGATGAATCAGGCGTTCCATCACCCCGCCCATGGTCTCGATCCCGAGCGACAACGGCACGACGTCGAGCAGCAGCATGTCGCCCTGCGTGCCCATCAGCACGCCGGCCTGCACCGCCGCGCCGCGCGCGACCACTTCGTCTGGATCGAGCGAGGCCAGCGGCTCGCGGCCAAAGCAAGCGACGACTCGCCGCCGCACCAGCGGCATCCGCGTTGAGCCGCCGACCAGCACGACCGCATCGATCTGGCTCGGAGTGAGTCCGGCGTCGGCCAGCGCGCGCTCACAACATGCGATCGTGCGATCGACGAACGGCGCGGCGATGGCCTCGAGTTCGGCGCGGTTGATATTCTTGGCGATCGTGCGATCTTTCAGCTCGACGCGGGTCGCCGTCGTCGACTCCGTGCTCAGCGCTCGCTTGGCCGCCTCGGCGGCCGCTCGCGCCGCCGTCCAGGACTCGCGATCCGCCGGTATTCCGCCCAGCATCCACTCGACCAGAGCGCGATCAATGTCGTCGCCGCCCAGATGAGTATCGCCGTTGGTGGCGAGCACCTCGAAAATTCCACCCTTAATATTCAGGATGGAAATATCGAAAGTCCCGCCGCCAAAATCGTACACCGCGATTTTACCTTCTGCTGCGCTCTGACCTTCCGCGGCTTTCTCCAAGCCGTACGCGAGCGACGCTGCGGTCGGCTCGTTCACCAGCCGCACGACTTCGAGTCCGGCCAGCCGTCCGGCGTCGCGCGTCGCCTGCCGCTGGCCGTCGTTGAAATAGGCCGGCACCGTGATCACCACGCGCTCGACCTTTTCACCGCCGAGTACGGCTTCCGCGCGCCGTTTCAACTCACGCAGGATCGCCGCTGAAATTTGCGACGGCGTATAGGCCCGCGCGCCGGCCTGAAAGCGCACCACCGCTCCGGCGGTGTCGAACGCATAGCGCCGGCGGTCTTCCTCCGCCAGGTCGGCCCCGCCCAAACCCATGTAGCGTTTTACCGATCGCACGACGATCGCGTTGGCGTCACCGTTGGTTTCAAGCGCGATCGCCGCGCTTCCCACCTCGGCGGCGCCGTCGGGCCGCAACGCAACTACTGAGGGCAGCAGCGCATTTCCCGCCGACGGCTCGGCGAAGACGCGTGGCGCGCCTTGCTCCATCACGGCAATCAGGCTGTTGGTAGTGCCGAGGTCTATGCCAAAAATACGCGACATCGCAATCTTCTAATCTTCGATTCTCTAATATGCGGGATTGCCGTCCGTAAAGAACAGCTTATGATCCGGCTTCGCGCGAAAGAACTGTTTTCTCAGGCTGCGGCCCTCCTGTCAAGGGCTTTTGCGATGTCTCTCGTCAGTGTGGTCAGATAAGCCATCGCCGATAAGATCCTTTTAAGTTCATTGAACAGCTCCTCGGACGGCTGAGCTTCGATCCGATCAAAAGCCATAAAGTTGGCTTCGAGCTCGCCTGCGAGGCCTTCGAGCATCCGCATCACCTGCCCCTGCCGTTCGATGACGGCCATCGCTTCGACGGCAACTCCTTCAACTTCGTAGCGCGAACCCGCCGCGCGCAACTCGCTTAGTTCTTCCTGAGCCGCGAAGACGATCGCAGCCAATTCGGCGGGCACCTGGTTGTTCTCGGCGAGCTTGCGGCCATTGAGTTCCAGCCAATAGAGGCCGCGATTGACCGGCTCACGCAGAGTCCGGTAGGCGCGAGTCAGGAGCGCGGTTGCCCGCAAGCTGAGATCGCGCAATTTTGCCGGGGCATTGGCGAAGCGATCCGGATGGAGCCGGCGGCCGAGGTCGTGATAGGCCTGCTCGAGCAGGCGTTGATCAATTTGCAGCTTGCGCGCGAGACCGAGCGCAGCAAAGCAGTCGAGATTGCAGGCCAGCGGCGCGGCGCATTCAGAGCAGATGAGGCGCGGCTCCTGCAGCCGCGCGCATGACGGACATCGAACCATTAGTCGTAAACCCGATCCGGATTCTAAACTCGACCCGAGCCCGCGGCCTCATACCGTGAACGATTCCCCGCATCCGCAGCTGCGCTTGGCGTTGGGGTTGACCAGCCGGAACCCCGACGCCATGAGATCCTCGGCGTAATCGAGCTCCGAACCGTTGAGATAGAGAAAACTTTTCTTATCGACGATCAATCTGGCGCCGTCGCGCTCAAAGATCTTGTCGCGCTCTTTGGCGCTATCGATCTCCATTCGATACGATAGCCCGGAGCATCCGCCGCCCACGACTTTGACGCGCAGTCCGGCGTCGGGCTTGTCGGCCGCCAACTGCTTAATCTTCCCGACTGCGTTCTCAGAGAGCGTTACCACCTGATTCAGCCTCGCTCAGCCCTGCTCGACTTTCTTTTGATCAGTCGCAGCCGCACTCTCCTGATGCTTGCGCCAATCGGAGATCGCCGCCTTGATCGCGTCTTCGGCCAGCACGGAACAGTGAATCTTGACCGGCGGCAGATTCAGCTCCTTGACGATCGCCATGTTCTTGATCGCCAGCGCCTCGTCGACGTGCTTGCCTTTGACCAGCTCGGTCACGTAGCTCGAGCTTGCTATCGCGCTGCCGCAGCCGAAGGTCTTGAACTTGGCATCCTCGATCAACCCGCTGTCGGGATTGATCTTGAGCTGCAGCTTCATGACATCGCCGCATTCCGGCGCGCCGACGACTCCCGTGCCGACATTGTCCTCGCCCTTGGCGAAGCTGCCGACGTTGCGCGGGTTCGTGTAGTGGTCGATTACCTTGTCTGAATAAGCCATCTTTTTCACCAAACCGGGTTTCTGCGAAAATCTTAACTTTTGACGCAGCTCGCGGACTCGCCTGCTCGCTCCGCGCGGCAACCGCGCTCCACTAGTCCTTCCAATTGACTGATTTGAGGTCGATCCCTTCCTTGGCCATCTCGTAAAGCGGCGACATTTCGCGCAGCCGGCTGACTTCTTTGGTCACCCGCTCGGTCACGAAATCAACTTCCTCTTCCGTGTTGAAGCGTCCGAGCCCGAAGCGGATCGAGCTGTGCGCCAACTCCTCGCTGACGCCGAGCGCGCGAATCACATACGAAGGCTCGAGCGTCGCCGAGGTGCAGGCCGAGCCGGAGCTGACCGCGACGTCGCTGATACCCATCAGCAGCGATTCGCCTTCGACATAAGCGAAGCTCACGTTGAGGTTACCCGGCAGCCGCTCGGTCGGATGGCCGTTCAACGAGACCTCTTCCAGCCGCTCGAAGAGACCCGCCTGGAGCTTGTTGCGCAAATCGATCAGGCGGCGGCCCTCGTCGGCCATCTCGGCCTGGGCAAGCTCGCAAGCCTTACCCAAACCAACAATTCCGGTCACGTTCAGCGTACCTGAGCGCATCCCGCGCTCGTGCCCGCCGCCGTCCATCTGCGCAGTGAGCCGCACCCGCGGCCCCTTCGACCGCACGTACATCGCGCCGATCCCCTTGGGACCGTAAATCTTGTGCGCGCTGAGCGACGCGAGGTCGACTCCGTCGCGATCCATATCGACCGCGATTTTGCCCGCCGCCTGCACCGCGTCGCAATGGAACAGAACGCCCTTTTCCTTGGCGATCTTGCCGATTTCGCGAATCGGATGGATCGTGCCGATCTCGTTGTTCGCGTACATGATCGAGATGAGCACGGTCTTGTCGGTAATCGCGGCGCGCACAGCGTCAGGGTCCACCATCCCGTACTTGTCCACCGGCAGATAGGTCACGCTCGCCTTGCCGCCGCGCTCGAGCGCGCGGCACGTGTCGAGGATCGCCTTATGTTCGGTGACACAGGTGATGATGTGATTACCCTTATCCTTGTAGAATTCGATAATCCCTTTGAGCGCGAGGTTGTCCGATTCCGTCGCGCCGCTGGTAAAGACGATCTCCTTGGGCTTGGCGTTGATCAGCGCCGCGATCTGATTGCGCGCGCGATCCACCGCCTCCTCCGCCTCCCAGCCAAAGCTGTGATTGCGGCTGGCGGCATTGCCGAATTTTTCCGTAAAATAGGGCATCATCGCTTCGAGCACCCGCTGGTCCAGCGGCGTCGTCGCGTGGTTGTCCATGTATATAGGCAGTTTGAGCATCCCGTCCCCGTCTTGCGATCCTAGGCCCAAACAAATTAGTGGACCTGTTAGGTATAGAATTACTCCCGGTGCTCCGCTTTGTCAAATTGCGAAGCTGTTCATAATCGCGATATAGCGAGCGTCGCCGTCTGCTATTTAATCGAAACCGGCATCCTAGCACGGTCGCGCTGACGGCGTGCCAGCCCAAAGCGCCGAGGTGTCGCCTTTTCGCGCTAGCGCGCGGTCATGGCGCCATCGACCGGCATCGCGCACCCGGTGACGAACGAGGCGTAATCCGACAGGAGCCAAGTAACCGCCTCGGCGATTTCGGAAGGCTTGCCCATCCGCGCCACCGGCTCGGTGCCGACGAGAATCTCCTTGAGCCGCGGGTCCGCCGCGACCATCTCGCCGACCATCGGCGTATCGATCACGCCGGGACAGACGGCGTTGACGCGAATATTGTGGCGCGCGTATTCGAGCGCCGCCGATTTCGTCAAACCGATCACGCCGTGTTTCGACGCCGTGTAGGCGGGCATCCCTTGCGAGCCGACCAGTCCCGCGACCGAGGCCGTGTTGACGATCGCGCCGCCCGACTCCTGCTTCGCCATCTGCAGGATTTCGTACTTCATGCAGAGCCAGACGCCGCGCAGGTTGATCGCGATGATCTGATCGAAGCCCTCTTCGGTTTCGTCGCCGGTGCGCGCGATTTTGCCGGCGATGCCGGCGTTGTTGTAGGCACAATCAAGGCGGCCGAAATGCTGCACTGCGGTCGCCACCAGCGCTTCAGCGTCAGCGGCCCGCGCCACGTCGCAGCGCGTGAAAACAGCTTCGCCGCCGGCGCTCTTGATCATTTTGACGGTCTCGTGGCCGCCCTCCTCGGTCACGTCGGCGACGAGCACGCGGGCGCCCTCGCGCGCGAAGGCAATCGCGGCAGCGCGGCCAATCCCGGAACTCGCGCCGGTCACCAGCGCAGCTTTTCCCTGCAACATTCCTGGCATTCCTGACTCCTTGCCTTCCGACCTTGAGGTCTAGCGTTCCTGAATGACGACGTGCTCCTGCGCGACAAAATTGCGCGTGACACTCATGTCGAGAAACTTCGCCCCATCGGCCGCCATCGCCCTGCCCTCCGGCGTCTCGAATGCGGCGCGCATCGCTTCGTGACTGTCGAACCAGATCTGCGCGACGCCATCAAATTGCGGTGTCGCATAAAGATAAGCTTCGTCGATCAGATGAGACTGGACGTAGCGCCGGAAGCCCGCGACCTTCGTGCCGAGACCGCCATGCACGTCGATCCAGTAGCGGCGAAACTCATCGAGCGGCATCCCGGCTATCCGCTTGAGCTGCCACACGCCTTTGATCATATTTGGCCCGCTCGGACCGTCGATAATCACGTGGTCCTGCGTCACCATCCACTCGACGCGCTTGAGATCGATAAAATTGCGTTCGTCGGCCAGCGCGCCGTCGAGATATTCCTTGCTCTTGCGCAGCTCGGCCATCGCGGCGAGCGAATCGACCAGCACCTCGGCCTCGCCGTCGTAGGGTGAAGAGCTGCCGACGAAGCCCGGCGCGGCGATCCGATGGCTCTGGACGTAGCGGCGCACCTGCTTGATCTTGCCGGCAATTGGACCGTGGGTCTCGCGCCAGTAGCGATGAAACTCGGCGTCGTCGAGCTTAGCCAACCGGGTTATGAAATAATGCACGTGTAGCATCGCGATCACCTCCTCACTCGGTGGGATTTTATTAGCAGAGCGCATAACTGCCGAACAGTGACAAGGGGCCCGCGGAGTCTGCGACGCGCGGCCGAACTGATCAATAAATCAATCACTGAGGACTCCTGCCATGCATCGAATCGTTTCACTGCTGCCCAGCGCCACGGAGATTGTCTGCGCACTCGGCTTTACGGAGCAGCTCGTCGGCCGCTCGCACGAATGCGACTATCCCGCCGCAGTGACCTCCTTGCCGGTCCTGACCAGCCCCAAGTTCGATCCCGAAGGTTCGAGCGCCGCGATCAACGAGCGCGTCAAGCGGATCGTCGGCAACGCACTGGCGGTCTATCGCGTCGATGCGGACGCGCTGCGGGCTCTGCAACCCGACGTCATCGTGACCCAATCGCAATGCGAGGTCTGTGCGGTCAGCCAGCGCGACGTCGAACTGGCAGTGGCCGATTGGATCGGCGGTCCGCCACCCAGGATCGTATCGCTCTCACCGATGAACCTCGGCGACGTCCTCAATGACATTGGCCGCGTCGCGATGGCCCTAGGCGCAGGCGTGCGCGGGATCGAGTTCGTCACGGATTTGAGCCGCCGGATGAGCGTGATCGAAGGCCGCGCCAAGACCGCCTCGTCAAAGCCGCGCGTCGCCTGTATCGAATGGATCGACCCGCTGATGGCGGCCGGCAACTGGATGCCGGAGCTGATCGCTATGGCGCACGGCCGCAACCTCTTCGGCGTCGCCGGGCAGCACTCACCCTGGATGAAGTTTGAGGAGCTGGTCGCGGCGAATCCCGACGTGATCATGATCGCGCCCTGCGGCTTCAATATGGATCGCAGTGCCGCGGAGATGGCGACGCTCACCGATCGCAAAGAGTGGTCGGCACTCGAGGCGGTCCGGCGCCGCAGAGTTTTCCTCGCCGACGGCAATCAATACTTCAACCGCCCCGGTCCTCGGATAGTTGAGTCGTTGGAAATCCTCGCCGAGATGCTCCATCCGGAGCTCTTCAGCTTCGGCCATCAGGGCTCCGGCTGGCAAAGAATCGAGTCTGGGAAAACAAATTTCTAAGTTGAGAGGACATATGAGCCTTAAAGAGCTTCTTCCCGCCGGCGGAAAACGCAAGGCGCGCACCCCTGAGCAGATTGCTGCGGCCAGGCGTACAGGTCTCGACTACCCCGCTACCCAAGTGGGGGTTAGCGGTAATATCACAGTCGCGTATGACGCCGCGCTCGGCGCTCAAGGATTGAACCTTGCCCAACAGTTGCTGAATGCTGTCACCGGCCCCTACGACGATATGCAAAGGTTCTTCGGTATTGCTGGGGCTCCCGTCGAGGTCCTCATCGCGCCGCTGAGCGGAAACAACGATGGGTCCGGCGGCGCATATCATTATGGTTGTGACTTCGCGTCAGGCAGCGTTCTGTACCTCGATGCGACGTTTGCAACTACGGCCGTCAATCCCCTGAACCTGGAGATCGGGCTTTACGTTGCCGAATTGAGCGAGTGCTTCATGGGTGCGCAGGGCGGCGGATGGGGTTGCGGCTTCAGCAATGGCGAGGGCCTGTCGCGCTTTTGCGCCGAACAGGAGACGCCGGCGGGCACACTGGATGGGTTTGTTACCGGGCCGGCTTGGGCCCAGGCTGGTTTCCCCGACTGGGTCAGCAAAACCGAGCAAACCGATCAGGATGGTGTATCCACCGGATGCGCCATCGTTTACGTCTACTGGATGCGCTCGCTTGGGTTCACTATTCCGCAAATCGTAGAGGCTGCCGGCGCTACCCTCTCGACGAACTACCGGACGCTAACGGGAAAGGCGACGGCGTATCAGGATCTGCTGGCGGCGGTGAAAGGTCTGACCGTCGCGTCCGATAATCCATTCGGCTAGAGCGGCATTATATCGAGGAGTGGCAGGCGGGTGTGAAACCGGTCAGCAGTTAAACCGCACCTTTACGATCAGGCGGAGACGCGGCGGTTGGTAGAGAATCTGAGCGCGTCGCTCGTGTGTGCCCATCCTGAGGTGCTACGCGTTCGCCGCGCGCCGCGCTCCGCAACCCCACCAGACAATACTTATCGTCTTCTACAATACTCATCGTCTGTGGAGCGTGAGAGCTGCTTGGCCTAGCCTTCTGACGTGAAATGAAGGCTATCCAAGGCACGTTGGGCCGACGGGTGCGGACGCTCAGGGTCAGACGTGGCTGGACCCAAGAGGAGTTAGCGTCCAAAGCTAAAAAGCATCCAACTTATATTGGGGGGATCGAGCGCGGCGAGCGCAATCCAACTCTGACTGTACTGGCGGATATCGCCCGAGCCTTTGGTGTCACCCTGGATGTCCTTCTGAGAGAGGATCGGCGGTGACCTCCTCCTCCCATCCATTGGAGAGAAAATTCAACGCTCCGGCGAAAGATATCTTGGAGGCGATCGAGCGCGGGTTCCGTGCTCAGGTTGACGTCAAAGGGAAACTGGCCGAGCTCTATCTGTATCGCCATTTCGAACGATTACGCGCAGACGGCCAGATTATCTCGATTCAGTGGCACGACGCGGATGGGCTACCCGATTTCGAACTTCTGATGCAAGATAGACAAAAACTTCGCGTCGAGTGCAAGAATCTCCGGAGTGGTAAAAATTTCTCCGCGCAACGCGGATGCAAGGTCGAGATTCAAAAGACCCGCGGGGGCTTAGATAAGGCGGGGCGAAAAACCCGAGGCTACTTGGCGGACTATTTCGACCTGCTGGCCGCGTGCACGTTTAATCTGACCGGCGAGTGGAGATTTCGCTTTATCGCGGCGCGTCGCCTCGCGCGGCGCGATGAGGACCCCAAGGTGCTCAAGGTTATGCAGTCCGTACCCCTCATGGGCGACGACAAATATTGGTTCGACGATTTTATTATGGCCACCCAGGATGTGAAAGGTTGACAAAGCCATCGTCATGGCAATACTCATAGTCTGTCCGATATGAAGAAACCGATTTCCGCCTCCGGTCTTCCGGCATTCAAGAAGAAGGCGCTATATGCGACAGGTCTTGGCGCAGCGTACGTGGGCGATTCCCATCTGCTTCTGCGAGAATTGCCGGATGCGAGCGTAAGCTTGGTGCTCACCTCTCCACCTTTTGCACTCCACTTCAAGAAGGAATACGGGAACAAGGATCAGATCGATTACATTCCGTGGTTCCTGGAGTTCGCGCGGGAAGTGAAAAGGGTTCTCACAGAGGATGGGAGCTTCGTCATCGATCTTGGCGGAGCGTACGAGCCGGGCCGGCCGACAAGATCGCTCTATCACTTCAAGCTGTTGATTTCGTTAGTCGAAGATCTCGACTTTTATTTGGCGCAGGAGTTCTACTGGCACAATCCCGGCAAGATGCCGGCGCCGGCTGAATGGGTCACTGTCCGTCGGATACGAGTCAAGGATTCCGTCAACTGTCTCTGGTGGCTCTCGAAAACGCCTAACCCGAATGCCGATAACCGGAGAGTACTGGTTCCCTACAGCCGGGACATGGAGCGCTTGATACAGAAGGGTTACCGCGCGAAGCAAAGACCTTCCGGGCACAACGTCACCCAGAAATGGGGACGTGATCAGGGGGGAGCGATTTGTTCGAACCTAATTGTCCAGGGCAACAATGATTCGAACGGCACATATCTTAAGCTTTGCGCGCAAGCTGGGCTCAAACCGCATCCGGCTCGTTTTCCGCCGCAGCTTCCAGAGTTTTTTATCAACTTTCTGACTGATGAAGGCGATCTGGTTGTGGACATTTTCGCCGGCTCAAACACGACCGGAGCTGTATGCGATCAGCTTAGAAGGCGATGGCTCGCATTCGAATTGGAGTCTCGCTATCTCGAGGCGGGAAGGCTCCGCTTTCCGAAGCTTACGGCCGAGCTCGCAATTGCGGAGCCTGCGGAAGCCGCGAGGGACGGTCAACTCTTTCTTCCTCTGCGTCGACACTAGCCATTGGCGCCGTTGCTCGGAGAGGAGTGAGGCGTCAGGTTGGGCGAAACTCCTCAGCAGACCCACACCCTTACAATCATGCGGAGGCGCGGGCGCGCCGCGGTCGACGCGGAGGCTCGATCGCCGCGGCCTCCGAGCCGGCGCCCTCCTCTAGCATCGCCAGCGAGAAGCGCGAGACCTCGGGGCGGCAGTTGATGCGAATCCGCAGCCAGAAGGTCCCGAGTCCGCGATTCGTATAGATGTAGAATTCATTGTAGCGATTCAAACCGGCGTAAAACTTTTTGCCGATGCGCAGGATCGAGCGGATCGGCGAGCCGTAGTAAGGGATGCGCACGACGCCGCCGTGCGTGTGGCCGGAGAGCATCACGCCCGGCGCGAGATGACGCGCGTACAGAGCAGTATCCGGGTTATGCGCGAGCACGATCGTGCACTCGTCGGGAGCCAGGCCGCGAAAGGCGCGCGTCGGTTCAGCCTTGCGCGCCCACAAGTCGTCGATCCCGACCACGACCAGATGGTCGCCGCGAATCACTACGCGCTGATGTTCATTCGCCAGCAACCGCGCGCCGGCGCGCTTGAGCGCGTCACCCACGACGCTGGCCGAGGCCCAATGGTCATGATTGCCGAGAATCGCAAAGAGGCCCACGCGCGGATTGAGGCTGGCGAGCGCGCGCCGGAAACCGTCGGCATAGCGGCGCATCGTATCGCCGCCGGAAAAATAGTCCCCCGTCAAAAAAACCAGATCAGGTTGCTGGCGATTGATCGCCTTGACCGCCGCTTCAAGGCGCGCGAGATCTTCGTCGCGATCGACGTGAAGGTCGCTGATTTGACATGCGACCAAGCCCGTTAATCCAGGCGGCAACTGCCGTACTGGCAGGTTGGTCGCCGCCACTTCGATGCCATCGATCGTCTTGCGCCACATCCGATGGAGCGGGCGCAGCGGGATCGGCGGCTTGCGCGGCGGGACAGCGCCAGGCTCACGGCGGCGGCGCTTTTGGCCGTCCGCCACAAGCTTTAGTTTCGTACTCATGTGATGGCATCTTAGAACAGTTCGGTCAGATGTGGGAAGCTGGGCACGGTCAGGATCCGCGCGTCCGCCGCAAGCTCCTCCTGTTCCAGGTCCCAGGTTTGCGCGTGCGGGATGTAGACTGCGGCGCGCAGACCGGCGCGAATCGCTGGATTGATGTCGGAGCGCGGGCTGTTGCCGATCATCACTGTACGCGCCGGATCGAGATTGGCCTGCGCGACGAGGCGCTCGTAGGCCGCCGCATCTTTTTCGCGCGGCACGCCGACGCGGCTGAAAAATCCGCGCAGCCGGGAGCGCTCAAGCTTGGCCATCTGCTCGTCGGGTTGCCCTTTGGTAAACAGAATCAGTCGATGACGCGATGCGAGTTCGGCGAGCGTCGCGGCAACCCCCGGCATCAACTCGCAGTGGCGTTCGAGCAGCGCCGCGCCAATCTTTTCAACCAGAGGTTGAACCCGTAGGTGTAACTCAGGTTCGATCAATTCTTCGGCCACCCGCCGGAGCGCCATAACATAAGGTCGGCGGCCATAGCCGATCTCCTCGATGATCGAGAGTTCGTGAGAGCGGATGGCCGCGTAGATGCGCGTCGCGTCATCGAGTCCGGCCTCACGCAGCGCCATGAAGAAAGCCGACTGGGCCTCGAGAAAGTGAACGTTCGAGTCCCACAACGTATCGTCGGCGTCGAAGATCAGATTCCAACCGCCCCGCCGCGCCTGCGCGAGAATCGCTTGCGACATAACGCCGTCGTCAGACCTCGGAATCAGCGATCATCGTGGGCAGACAGCGCGCGGAAGTGAAGAGCTCAGTGACTAACTCGCGTCCTGCGCGACTGTGATAGTCGTAACGCGCGTCAATTTCGGCCACCGCTGTAATTGCCTCCTCCAACGAATTGAATGCGACCAGTCCTGCTCCTGCCGGCACCTTGTCGGGGAACCCGGTATTCTCGGCGAGCACCGGGCGCCCGCTGGCCAGATAGCAGATACTACGATCGCTAATCCATCCGGTTTTTAAATCTCGAAAGATCGGCTTGGGGCATTGGATTTCCGCGCGCGATCGCTGAATATACTGTTGATACTTGAGCGGGGTTGTCGCCACCTCATTGGGATCCGCGAGTTTCCAGTTATTCTCGCTAAAAAAGACGCGGTCTTTTCCGTAGTCGCCGGTGTCAATATTCGCCGCCAACTCAAAGGGCCGCCCGCTGATGCGCGCAAGAGCTGCATATTTGCGATAAGCCGCGCGCTTGGACAGGCTCAAAACGCGGTGATCTAAAGTGAGTTCTTCCCATTCCCACTGCGTTATCGACGTGAAGGGCGCCTGCGGCCCCGGGTCCGGCATGGCCGGCCACAAGGGCAGATAGACAAAAGGGAAGAATGGTTTCCACGTATGTCCAAGCCGTGGAATCTCACAATCCAAATCGTTGATCTTCGAGCCGACGGTCAGGAAGGCGTCGTGAGCTGAGATACCCATATCGAAATGATAGCTCTTCGTAACGACTTGCAGATGACCCGGGTCAACGTCAATCAGCACGCGCCGGCGAAACCTCGAGAGCAGGGGATCGCGCAATGCGCAACAAAAATTCCATAGCAGATCGCTCGCTCTGATCGCTTCCTCGAGTTGATTGCGGGTCTTGCCGAAGAACTGCCCCTCTTCGATCCGTTGTTCGTCCAGATTCGGGAGCAGGACGAGGACGCTATCATCGTCGAGTTGGTAGTCGCGGAGGCGCGTGAAGAAATCGCGAATAAGCGCCGCATCGCTTGCGGGGTCGGCGGTCGACTGCAGCAACTCAACCCACAGGATTTTGTGGCCAAGCGCTTTCAGCCCAAGCGGGTATTGAAGAAACCACGACCAATGACCGCCTCCGGGCGGGTACTTCGCCAAAGAGCCGTTACCTAATGCAATGAACATTTGCCTTTAACTCTGCCGGTTGAGCATCGCGATGACGAAGTTGCGGCGGTGGCGTCTCAGGTGGCGGGAAACCGCCTCGGTAAAGTTGCGCGTGATCAAATCAAATCCAAGTGGAACGAGACGGAAGATTGCAGAACGATTTGCCGGCGGCGAGCCAACCTCCATACGATAAAGGTTGATGCTTGAACGATGGATTTCACTCATTCTCTTGATTGGATTGTGTCTGGGAACTGGAGCGCTGTCAGGCTGGCTCACCCGCGATGCGATCACGGGTTGGTATCATACTCTGCGCAAGCCGCCGCTGAACCCACCCAACTGGGTGTTTGGTCCGGTCTGGGGTTTGCTCTACGTTATCACGACGGTTGCCGCGTGGCTGATCTGGTGCGAGCGAAGCGCCGGCACTGGGGCGCTGGAGATATTCCTTGTTCAACTCGCGCTGAATTTTCTCTGGAGCATCCTCTTTTTTCGTCTGCAGAGCCCCGCCGCCGCCTTGTGCGATCTGATCCTGCTCTGGATCGCGATTGCGGCCACGATCGTGGCGTTCTCGGCGATAGTGCCGTTGGCCGGCGCGATATTAATTCCGTATATCGCATGGGTCAGCTTTGCGGGCTATCTCAACGGCGGAGTTTGGTGGCTCAACAGCCGTGCCGCTCCTGCCACTCAATAAGCCGTAAAAAACTCTGACGGCGGAGTAATCATGCGGGCGGACGTGCCGTGGCAGCCACGGCTGGGTAGACCACCAGCGCACCCGAAACCGGGCTGCGGCCGACGTGGACCTCGACCTCGTAGACCTCCCGCAGCCGCACCGGATCGAAAACCTCTTCGGGCATCCCGTAGCCGACGGTGACGCCGCCTTTGAGCATCAGGATGCGATCAGCATAGAGCGCCGCGGCATTCAGATCGTGCAGGGTGGCGACGACCGCGAGGCGGCGCTCAGCGCGGAGCTGGCGAAAGCACTCGAAGATCTCGGCGACGTGGCGCAGGTCGAGGAAGGCGGTCGGCTCGTCGAGCAAAATCACGCGCGGCTCCTGGGCGAGCGCGCGGGCGAGAAAGACGCGCTTGCGTTCGCCGCCGGAGAGTTCCTGAATCGAACGGCTGCCCAGACCGCTCAGATCGAAGCGGGCCATCGCCGCGCGCGCAATCGCAACGTCGCCCGGCGACTCGAGATGAAATGGGCCGAGATGCGGCGCGCGGCCCATCAGGACGATCTCGGTGACGGAAAACTGAAAGGCGACCGAGTTTTCCTGCGCGACCGACGCCAACGTGCGAGCGATCGCGCGGCGGTCGTAGCTTTTGAGCGGACGACCGAACAGTTCGACCAGTCCCGCGCGCGGCTCGAGCGCCCCGCTGAGCACGCGCAGCAGCGTGGATTTGCCTGCGCCGTTGGGTCCGACAATTGCCAGGAGCTCGCCGGCTCTGACCTCAAGCGCAACGTTATTCAGCACCGGAGGCGCGGCGGGATGGGGATCGTAACTGGCGACGAGCCCGCTTGCGCGCAGCGCGATTTCGTCCGCAAGCGGGCTCATAGCGCGAGCGATTTGCGCCCCTCGCGCCGCAGCACGTAGATGAAGAAGGGTCCGCCGCACAAGGCGGTGATTGCGCCGACCGGCAGCTCGGCCGGCGCGATCACGGTGCGCGCCACGAGGTCAGCCGCCAGCGCGAAGGCCGCGCCGCCGAGAATCGAAGCGGGCAACAGCAGCCGATGGTCGGCGCCCAACGCCATCCGCAGAACGTGCGGCACGATCAGGCCGACGAACGAGATAATGCCGCTGACGGAGACCGCCGCGCCGATCATCACCGAGGTCGTGACGAAGATGAGTCTGCGCGCACGATCAACCTCGACGCCGAGTTCGGCCGCCTCGTCGTCGCCGAGGCTCAGCAGATTCATATCGCGCGCCCGCGCGATCAGTACGATAAATCCGGCGAAGCCCAGCAGCGTTACCATCGCGACTTCCCGATAGGTGGGGGCCTCGAAACTCCCCATCAGCCAGAAAATGATGCTGTGGGTGAAGTAGAAGTTGACGATGCTGTTGATCAGCATGATCGCCGCGCCCCAGAAGGCGTTGAAGATGACGCCGACCAGCAGCAGGGTGAAGGGTTCGAGCCGCCCTTCGACCTGGGCGAGTCGATAAACCGCGGCGGTCGAGAGCAAGGCGGCGAGGAAGGCGGCGGCCGGTACGATCGCGTCGGCGGCGGCGTAATGGGAAAACAGGATCATCGCAGCGACCGCGCCGAAGGCGCCGCCGCCCGAGATTCCGAGGATACCGCCCTCAGCCAGCGGATTGCGCACGAGCGCCTGCAACGCGACGCCCGCCGCGGCGAGCACCGCGCCGACGATCGCGCCGATCAGGACGCGCGGCATTCGGGCGCCGATCAGGATCGCACGATCGGGGCTCAAGGGATCGGCGACCGCGCGCAGCAGACTAATGTGCACGCTGCCAAACGCGGTCGCGATGATCGCGATCGCGACGACGCCCGCCGCGAGCGCGGCCAAGGTCGTCGTCATCCGCGCCGGCGTAAGATGCGCGCCGCGTACACGCTCAGTCACGCGCCGCGTCCTCGAATCCAGGTTGTGCGAGGGCCTCGGGATGAATCCGGCGCGCTAGCAGATCGAGCGTCAGCCCGATGCGCGGTCCCGGATGCAGCGTCGGATCTTCCGGATAGCCGAAGACGCGATGACTCTGGACGGCGGGAATCGTCGGATAGCGGCTCCAGAAGCGGCCCGGAGTTGAGGGATCGGAACCCATCTGGCCGTCGAGAATGACGTCGGGGCGCGTTGCAATGACGTACTCGAGGCTGAGCCGCGGCCAGGCCTGATTCGAGGCGTCGGCGATATTTGCGGCGTCCGCCAGCGTCAGCAACTCGTCGAGGAAAGTGCCGCGCCCAACCGCGACCATCGGCTGATGGCCGACCACCATCAGGACCTTGCGACGCGGCGTACTCCTCAGCCGCCGGGCAACCGCCTCGAGATGACCGCGTAATGCGGCGACCAGCGCGCGCGCCGCGGCGCCCCGTCCGATGCGCTCGCCGACGAGAATCGTGCTGCGCTCGATCGCCGCGACCGAGCCGTCGTCAGCCATCAGGGTGGCGATGCCCATCGCGTTGAGTGCGCGAATTTCGCGGAGGTCCGAGGAGGTTGAGAGCCCGATGACGAGCGTGGGGCGGAGAGCGGCGATCGCCTCGATATTCGGGGTCAGGAAGGAGCCGACGCGCGGCAGACTGCGCACCGCCGGCGGGTAGTCGTCGTACTGCGAGACGCCGACGGTTTCGCCGCCGGCGCCGAGCGCGAAGAGCGTCTCGGTCACCGACGGCGCCAGTGAAACGAGGCGTTGGCGGCCCGCGCCGCCTGGGATCGCAGTCTTGGGATTGCGCGCACATCCTGCGAGCAAGGTCAGGAAGATGAGCAGGATCAGCGGCGCAAGCGCGTTCACGTCGCGACAGTACATGATGAAGGAGGTGGGTTTAAGCGGACGGGCGCGATGCTCGCGGCGCCTGCTCGACGCGCGGCGCGCTTTGCCGAGACGCGCCGCTCGCGGTGGCCATCGGCTTTCAAGCATCCAGCGACCCCCCCCTTAAAATCGCGCATCACGGCTACCGATGAGCCGCGCTCGTCGAAATAATTAGGACCGGGATTCTTCGCTTCGCTCAGAATGACAGAATGGGCGACGGAAACGAGACGGGTTGCTCTGGTAGGCGGGGTGTGGTTCGATGATGGGCTTGCTGGCATAATCCGTCATTGCAGATAGTCGCTATCCGGTAACCTCGCGAGGATCGGGGCGGGGTAAAAGAAAAGACCGGGGTCCTTCGACTGCGTTGCAAGGTGGCTCCGCTCAGAATGACAAAAAGAGAAAGGTGCGAGCATCGGGCTCGTTGAACTTGACCGCGACAGATGAAAAGAACCTATCAACCGCACAATCGCAAGCGCGTCCGCACGCACGGCTTTCTCGCCCGCATGGCGACCCCCGGCGGGCGGAACATTCTCAAACGGCGGCGGGCCAAGGGGCGTACGCGGCTGGCGATCTCGATTCCGCCGAAACAGCCGGGCTAGCCGCGGAGTCGTCCGGCGTTGGTTTTGGCGCGGCTGACCGCCTGCATCGGCGGAGTGAATTCCTCCGTGCCCAGCGCGTCGGCTTCCGCTATCAAGCCGCACATTTCGTGATCTACGCCGCCAAGGCTCCGGAGAATCCACGGGTGCGATTGGGAATCACGGTCTCGCGCAAGATCGGCGGCGCGGTCGTGCGCAATCGGATCAAGCGGCGGGTGCGCGAGTGTTTTCGGCAGAGCCTGCGGCAAGCGATCGCTCCCGGAACCGATGTCGTTGTGATCGCGCGCGGCGGCGCCGGCGAACTCGATTCATCCGCGCTGCGCGCCGAGCTGGCGGCGGCGATCACACAGTTGCCGTCGCGGTTGCACGTCTCCCCATGAACCATGATGCACAGTCGCGGTTAGTCGTGCGGTTTAGCCGCGTCGCGGGAAGTGCGGTCGCGCGCGCTGGCCGGGTGTTGACGCTGGCCGCGTTGGTAATTTATCGCGTCGTGCTGTCGCCGATCTTGGCGGCGGCGCTGGGTCCGGCCTGCCGCTTCGAGCCGACGTGCTCAGAATATGCCAGTGCAGCGATCGCGCATCATGGCGCCGCGCGCGGCGGCTGGATGGCCATCCGACGGCTCCTGCGATGCCGTCCCGGCGGTGGCTGGGGCTACGATCCGGTAGCCGGTGCTTGCACAGCGGCGGGCGAAAAAAGAGAGCTACTTGGATAACAATCGCCTCATACTCGCGATCGTGGTAACGATGGCCGTGATCTTCGGCTATCAGCAATTCCTCCAATGGCGCTATCCGAGCCTTTACGGCCCGAAGGCCAAACATGCCGGGAGCGCAACGCCGGAGGCAGCTCCCTCGGCGGCTGGAGCCGGGCCTGCAGGCGCGTCGCTCGCGGCTAATGCGCCTGCGGCCGGAGCAGGCGCCACGACTGCCGCGACGAGAGCCACTGCGCCGGGCGAGATCGAGCGTTCGGTGACCGTCGAGACCGAGTTGTACACGGCAACTCTGAGCAGTTACGGCGCCCGCCTGGTCAGTTTCCGGCTGAAGAAATATCGCCAGACGGGCGAACGCGGCAGTCCGGATTACGAGCTGATCCGGCCCGGCGATCGGATGCCGATCGGGATGGTAGTGGGGCGCGGCGCGGCGACGATCGATGACGCCGGGATCGATTACACAACCACCTCGCCGGCCCAGATCAAGGTTAGTGCCGGCGCGCCGGCCACAGTCACTTTCACCGCCTCCACCGCTGACGGCCTCAGGCTCGAAAAGAGCTTCAGCTTTGCGCCCGCAGGCTACGTCTTCACGGTCGCGGCGCGCGCGACGACGGCATCAGGTCCCCCGCCCGACGGCGTCGGTCTGACTATGAGTCAGCCGCTCACCGAGCTGGCAGGCTATCGCGACTATCCGGAGATTCAGGCCGATGTAAACGGCAAGGCGCTGACCGAACTGCCAAAGGCGCTGAATAAGGGCGTTGCGCCGCTCAACGGCGCGATCAGCTACGCCGGCTTCGGTGATCGCTATTTCCTCGCGGCTTTCCTGCCGGAGCGTCCGCTGAGCGGCAAGCTCGTGATGAGCGTGAACGGCAATCAGGGCGACGCGCAACTGATCTTCAGCGGGGTCGCGAGCGCCACGAGCCGCGTCTTCATGGGGCCCAAGGCGCTCGAGGTGCTCGAGGCGGTCGATCCGAGTCTGAGCAAGGCGATCGACCTGGGCTTCTGGGGGATCATCGCATTGCCGTTTTTGCGGCTGCTCAAGCTCTTCTATCGCGTTGTGCCGAACTACGGAATTGCTATCATCCTGCTGACCGTAGTGGTGCGCCTGTTGACCCTGCCGATGTCGATCAAGGGTCAGCGATCGATGATGAGGATGCAGCGGCTGCAGCCGCAGGTAACCCGGCTGCGCGAAAAGTTCAAGGACGATTCCGAGCGGCTCAACCGCGAGATGGTTGACCTCTACAAGCGCAATCACGTCAATCCGTTGGGCGGCTGCCTGCCGATGGTCGTGCAGTTTCCGGTCTTTATCGGCCTGTATGAGGCGCTGCTCAATGCGGTCGATCTGCGCCACGCGCCGTTTGTCGGCTGGATTCAGGATCTCTCTGCGCCCGATTGTCTGCATATCGCCGGAATCCCGCAGATCCCGATGACCACCTGTCACGGCATCCCGGTGCTGGTGCTGCTGATGACGCTGTCGGCCTTCGGCCAGCAGTGGCTGTTGCCGCGCCAGCCCGATCCAAGCCAGCAAAAGATGATGATGATCATGCCGCTGGCCTTCAGCCTGATCTTCCTCTCGCTTCCGTCGGGACTCTCGCTGTACTACTTTGCCTCGAACCTGCTGGGAATCGCGCAGCAGGTGGTGCTGAATCGCGAATTCAAACAGGTTGTGCCTGAGCCGGCGACGACATGAGTATGCCGAACGATTCCAACGACTCAATCGAAGTAACTGCGGCGACCGTTGACGAGGCGATAAGCCAGGCGCTCGAACGTCTGGGCGCCGGCGCGGACGACGTCGCGATAACCGTGCTGAGCACGCCGCGTAGCGGGCTGCTGGGACTGGGCGCACGTCAGGCGCGGGTGCGGGTGAGCCGTCGCGCTCCGGCGGCCGCGCGCAGCGGGGTGATGTCGCCGCCGCCGGCACCGCCACCGCGGCCGCGCACGCCCGCTCCGTCGAAGCCGTCAGCCGCGCCGCCACATGCGCGCCCGGCGCAGCCGCCGGCCCGTGGGCCGGTGGCGCCAGTTCGCGAGCCGCCGATTAAAGCTCCGTTAGCGGAGCGGCCTCTCGAACAGCGGCGGCCGGTCAGAGAGGAGAGCCGCAGTCGCGATCGCGACGACAAACTCGAGGCGCGCGCGCCGCGGGTGAACGAGCCCCTCGGGGGTGAGCCCAGCTGCGGAGGTGAAGACGACCGCCGCACCGGCGATACGAAGGCGCTGGTGGCGGAAGGCCGCGCGCTGCTCGAGCGGGTGCTGGAACTGATGGGCGAGCAGGCCGTTGTCGAAACGGTGTGCGACGACGACGCCGAGCTGCTCGAACTGAACATCAAAAGCGACGGCTCCGGGCTACTGATCGGGCGTCACGGGCAGACGCTGGACGCGCTTGAGTACGCGATCAACCGGATCATCGCGCGGCGGCTCAAGGACGCGCCGCCGATTTCAATCGATACGGAATCCTATCGCGCGCGCCGGCGCGGCCAACTTCATCGGATGGCCCTGGCGCGCGGCGAAGAGGCCAAGCGGGAGCATCAGGCGGTAATGCTCGAGCCGATGCCGGCGCGCGATCGGCGGGTCGTGCACCTCGCCCTCAAGGATGATCCGTTGCTGACGACGCGCTCGGCGGGCGAGGGTTTTTTGCGGGCGATCCAGATCGTCCCGGTGGATGAACGGCGCGACAGCGGCGGTGCGAGTCGCGAGCGCGATCCGCGCCGTGGCCGTGAGCCTCGCCGCGAACGCGACCAGCGCCGCGGACCGGACAGTGATCCGCGTGACGACACGCCACCGCCGGTCGGCGAGCAGGGCGGTTTTCGTCACGGCCAGAAGCGGATTGTTTAAGCGCTAGTGGAGCGCCTACTGGCGCGGAGCGAGCGGGCTCGCACCGCTTCGTCCCGCTAGTCCGCACCGTCATTTCGCTAACCAAGAATTTTAACGCAGCTCGCAGACTCGCCTGCTCGCTCCGCGCCAGTAGGCGCTCCGCTAGTGTTAGTGCTCAGCCGTCGGTCCAGCCCCACTTGGCCTTGTTGGCGGCGATCTGATCCGGGGTCGGATGTTCGGTAGTGACGAAGGTTTTCACCTTAAACTGATCGGCCATATCGACGGTCGCGTGATTGAGAGCGATGTCGGCGTTGAAGATTTCGGGGACCGCCGGCTCCTCAAAGATCGCCTGCCACGGGCATTCGGGCTCGCAGGCGCCGCAATCGATACACTCGTCGGGATGGATATAGAGCATGTTGGGAAAGCGTTCGCGATCCTCGCCGACATACTCGTAGATGCAATCGACCGGGCATACGCTGACGCATCCGGTGTCCACGCAATCAATACAGAGGCGGGTTATCGTCCATGGCATGGCGGCAAAATCTCTCCTGCACGTTATGAGGAGTAAACCATATCCTGACGGCCGCGCATGGAAAAGGGCCGCGCGCAAAAGGATTCGGGTCAAACGCTCACGCAGCTTTTTGTCATAGTAGCAGGCTGGTTTCAACGGGCCGCTGACTCAATCTATTGGTGCTGTCTTACGGCCAGTACCAATCTCTTAGGCTTGATTGCTCGGAGCGCGGGTGATGCGCTAGAGCTGTCGCGCAGGAAATTCTTCACGGAGAGTAGTCATGGCGGAAGGCGCTAAACGGGTTCGGGTTGAGAGCGACAGCATGGGCAAGATCGAAGTGCCGGCCGAGCATTACTGGGGCGCGCAGACCGAGCGCTCGCTAATCCATTTCGCGATTGCGCAGGACGTGATGCCGCGCGCGATGATCCGGGCCTTCGGCATCCTGAAGCGGGCCGCAGCCGAGGTCAATCGCGATTTCAACAAGCTGGCGCCGAAGCTGGCGGATTTGATCGTGCAGGCAGCGGACGAAGTGATTGCCGGCCGGCTCGACGCCGAGTTTCCGCTGCGCATCTGGCAGACCGGCAGCGGCACGCAGACCAACATGAATGCGAACGAGGTGATCTCGAATCGCGCGATCGCGCTGGCGGGCGGCGAGCTCGGCAGCAAACAGCCGATCCATCCGAACGATCACGTCAATATGTCGCAATCCTCGAACGACACGTTTCCCACCGCGATGCATGTGGCGGCGGCCGAAGAACTGACCCATCGGCTGGTCCCGGCGGTCAAGGGCTTAATCGAGGCGCTCAGGCGCAAGCAGACGGAGATCGCGGATATCGTCAAGATCGGCAGGACCCATCTGATGGATGCGGTGCCCCTGACCTTCGGGCAGGAGTTCTCGGGCTATATTGCGCAACTTGAGTACGGTATCAAGCGGATCGAAGCGCTACTGCCGGAGGTAATGGAGCTGGCGATCGGCGGCACCGCCGTCGGCACGGGCCTGAATACCCATCCGGAGTTCGCTGAGCGCTGCGCCGCGCGGATCGCGCAATTGACCGGGCTCAAGTTCACCTCGGCGCCGAACAAATTCGCAGCGCTGGCCGGGCATGACGCATTGGTGGCGGCCAGCGGGATGCTCAAGGCGCTGGCCTGCGCGCTGATGAAGCTTGCGAACGACCTGCGCTGGATGGGCTCGGGACCGCGCTGCGGCCTGGGCGAACTCGTACTGCCTGAGAATGAGCCGGGCTCCTCGATCATGCCCGGCAAGGTAAATCCGACCCAGTCGGAGGCGATGACCATGGTCTGCGTGCAGGTGATGGGCAATGACGCGGCGATCGGTTTCGCCGGCTCGCAGGGGAATTTCGAGCTGAACGTCTTCAAGCCGGTGATTATCCATAATCTGCTGCATTCGATCCGGCTGCTGAGCGACGCCTGCGGGCTCTTTGCGGAACATTGCGTCGAGGGACTCGAGGTGAATCGCGAACGGATCGCGGACTACGTCGCGAACTCGCTGATGCTGGTGACGGCGCTAAGTCCGCATATCGGTTACGATAATGCGGCCAAGGTCGCCAAGAAGGCCCATCATGAGGGCACGACCCTGAGGGCGGCCTGTCTGGCGCTGAATCTGCTTAAGCCCGAGGAGTTCGATCGTTACGTGGTGGCGGAGAAGATGATCGCGCCGGAGCAGTAACCGACGGGCGCGCCAGCGAGAATCGAAAAGGAGAGGTGGGATTGAAGACATTCGGTGTCGCGCTAGCTCTGGTGATGATGCTCATGCTCGCGCGCTCGGCGATGGCCGATGCGGTCGCGACGGCGAAGGCGACTGATCAGGCCTACGATGCTGCGCTGCTGGCCTGCACGCCTGGCGCCGCCCTGGATTTTTTTGAGGATCACGCGGCCGCGATCTTTCCCGGCGACGGAGAACTCGGGGGCGGCAAAGCCGAGATTGCCCCGCTAGTGAAGAATTTCGACGCGGCGTTTTGCCCCGATGCGCAGCACAAGGCCGCGCTTAAAACTATGAGCCTCTCGGCGACCTCGATGGGCCCCGACTTCATCATGATCGTGCGGCAGTTTGAGGCCACCGACAAGCTCGGCAATTCGGCGCTGGTGCGGGCCACCGAGTTGATCCATGAGAAGGACGGGAAGTGGCGCTACTTAGTGGTCCACGTCTCGGTCGGCTTGCCGCGCGCGTCGGCCAGTGACGTCGGCAAACCGGCGCAGTAGGCTTTGACGCAGGCGCAGTTGGTCGGATAATTCCTGAAGGTTGGACGATTGGGTTTCCGCGGAGGGAATTTTAGAACATGGCCGCGCAGACGTTGTTTGAGAAAATCTGGAACGAACATGTCGTGTATGAAGCGCCCGGCAGTCCGGCGCTGCTCTATGTCGATCTGCATCTGGTGCATGAGGTGACTTCGCCGGTGGCCTTTGAGTCGCTGACGAAGCTGGGGCGCAAGGTGCGGCGGCCGGATCGCACCTTCGCGACACAAGATCATAACGTGCCGACGACCGATCGTTCGCTGCCGATTCTCGATCCCGATTCCAAGCTCCAGATCGAGATGATGCGCAAGAACTGCCGTGATTTCGGGATCAAGTTGTTTGACCTCGGCGATCGCGAGCAGGGCATCGTGCATATTATCGGACCCGAGCTGGGCCTGTCGCAGCCAGGCATGACGATCGTCTGTGGCGACAGCCATACCGCAACTCACGGTGCGATGGGTGCGCTGGCCTTCGGTATCGGCACCAGCGAAGTCGAACACGTCCTCGCAACGCAGTGCCTGTGGCAGGCGCGGCCAAAGACGATGGAGGTGCGGGTCGAGGGTGAACTCGGGCTGGGGGTCGGCGCGAAGGACGTTATCCTCGGGATCATCGGCAAGATTACCACCGACGGCGGCACCGGCCACGTGATCGAGTATCGCGGCTCGACGATCGAGCACTTCTCGATGGAAGAGCGGATGACCGTGTGCAACATGACGATCGAGGGCGGCGCGCGGGCGGGCATGATTGCGGCGGACCAGAAGACGGTCGATTACCTGCGCGGACGGCGCTACGTAGCGAGCGGCAAGGAGTTCGATCAGGCGGCGGCGCGCTGGCTCGGTTTTCGCACGGACGCGGGCGCGAAATTTGACAAGAGCGTCAGCTTCGATGCGGCCGCGTTCGCCCCGCAGGTGACTTGGGGGACTAACCCCGGGATGGTGACGGAGGTCACGGCGCGGGTGCCCGATCCGTCGAGTTTTGCGGATGCGCCGCAGCGGCGGGCGGCCGAGCTCGCGCTCGAATATATGGGGCTGCGGCCGGGCACGCCGATCGAGGAGATCGCGGTCGATCTGGTGTTTATCGGCTCATGCACGAATGCGCGAATCAGTGACCTGCAGGCGGCGGCGGCGATCGTCAAAGGACGCAAAGTCTCGTCGAAGGTCCGGGCGCTGGTCGTGCCGGGATCGCAGCAGGTCAAGGCCGCGGCTGAGAGTCTCGGGCTCGATCGGATCTTCGTCGAGGCCGGCTTCGAGTGGCGCGAGTCGGGTTGCAGCATGTGCCTGGGGATGAATCCGGATATTCTGGCGCCGGGCCAGCGCTCGGCGAGCACCTCGAATCGCAATTTCGAGGGGCGTCAGGGCAAGGGCGGCCGCACTCATCTTGTGAGTCCGATTATGGCGGCCGCGGCGGCGGTCACGGGCCACTTCGTCGACGTGCGCGAGTGGGCGAAGAGGTAGGAAAGCGCTGCGTATCGCAGGCCCTCCAGATCGCTTCAGCATTAGTGCTGGGAAACAGGCCACGGAGCGAGAGGAACAGCTATGGATTTCGGGATTCTTTGGCTCGCAAGTGTTGATATTCGCAGGGACGTCGCTTTCGCTGAGGCCAGTGGTTTCACACACGCCTGGCTGGGCGATACCCAGATGATCTGGGCTGATGTTTTTCAATGCTTGGCGCTGTGCGCGAACGACACCAGCAAGATCAAATTAGGCACCAACGTCACCAATCCTTCTTCCCGCATCGCTCCCGTGACCGCTTGCAACTTTGCCACGCTCAATGTGCTTGCTCCGGGCCGCGTGATTATGGGTATCGGCACGGGCAATACTTGCAGACGCACGCTGGGGATGCCCGCCGCCAAGCTCGCGGAGCTGCGGACCCACGTCGAGGTGTGTCGCGGCCTCTGGAACCGAGAGACCGTCCCCTATCAGGAAGGCGACCGGCGTCGGCAGATAAGGTTTCTCAACCCTGAGGCCGGTCTAATTAACCTGCGGGACCGGATCCCGGTTTACCTAGCAGGCAGTGGGCCCAAATCGCTCGAGTTGGCCGGGGAAATTGGCGACGGGGTGATCCTGTTCGGGGTGGTCGGCGACAGCCTGCTTGAATACACACTCGGCCACGTCCGGCGCGGCGCCGAGCGCGCGGGCAAGCGGCTTCAGGATCTTTATATTGTGGTTGCCACGGCGTTCCACCTGAGCAAACCTGGCGAGAGTTTCGCTGAGGTCCAACGAGCGGTAGGGCCTTTAGTCACGTCCGAATGCAATATCTTTGCGCTCTCGGTCAAAGACCCACACGAACTGCCCGCCGATATCCGCGATGATCTGATGACCTTCAAGGACGCGTATCGCACGCCCAACACGCCGATCGAGACGCGCCATCTCGACCTCTACTCCGGCTATTGCGTCGAGTTTAAGCCCGAACATGCGCCGCTCGTGACGGATAAAATGATTAAAGAGACCACTCTGACCGGCTCGGCCGAGGAGATTCAGGTGCGAATTCGAAAGATGACCGCGGCCGGGGTCAACCAGGTCGCGATCGCTGGGGACCAAACGGTGATCGACGAGTTCAATACGCAGGTGATTCAGGGGCTGACCTAGTTTCCACGGTCGTGGCGGCCGGACCGCTCCGGGATTCTTCCCCTGGCAGGTTTGATTAGGCCGCGCCTCGTGGATTCAGGTCCTCGGGTGCGGGATAAAAAAGCATCGTTCAAGCTAAAGCGTAATGATTCTTTTGCGAGCGGGTTATGCAGACTGCGGGAGAAGCGAATGCAACCATTCAAGAATTTCACTGGATTAGTGGCGCCGTTGGATCGGCCCAACGTCGATACTGATCAGATTATCCCCAAGCAGTTTCTCAAGGCGGTGCTGCGCAGCGGACTGGGCGCGACGCTTTTTTATGACTGGCGCAATCAGCCCGACAGTCAGTTCGTGCTGTCGGAACCGCGCTTCAAGGCGGCGAGTATCCTGGTGGCGCGCGCCAACTTCGGCTGCGGCTCATCGCGCGAGCATGCGGTCTGGGCACTGGCCGATTTCGGCTTTCGCGTGATAATCGCGCCGTCGTTCGCCGATATTTTTCGCAACAACTGCCTCAAGAACGGCGTGCTGACGATTGTGCTCAAGCCGGAGGAGGTCGAAGCGATCTTTCTCGCGATCAAGCGCCACGAAGGCTACAGCCTGACGATCGATCTTGCGGGACAAAAGGTTACCGATGAGGCGGGCTGGTCGGCGCACTTCGCGATCGACGAATTCCCCAAGAAGTGCCTGCTCGAAGGACTCGACGATATCGCACTGACGCTGGCGCATGAGTCCGAGATCGTCGCCTACGAAACGAAGCATCCGACTGCTCTTCGGTGAGTGCGTGATGATCTCAAGGCTCCCGCTGATTGCATCATTGTCTATCGCGATGACTGCGATAATCGCGATGATGTCGGCGGCTCATGCCGCGCCGCCGGTTACGGTGACCGTCAACTCGATTAGCGCCGCGGGCGTCGGGCCGGCGATCGGCTCTGTCACCTTCGCCGACAGCAAGTGGGGCCTGCTCGTCACGCCGAATCTTTCCGGTTTGCCCGCCGGCGTGCACGGCTTCCATATCCACGAAAAACCTGCGTGCGGGCCGGCCGATCATGACGGCAAAATGGCCGCCGGCTTCGCCGCTGGGGGGCATCTCGATCCCGCCGCGACCAGGCATCATAAGGGGCCCTATGGCAATGGGCATGCCGGCGACCTGCCGCCGCTGGTGGTAAACGCCGATGGCAAGGCGACGACGCCGGTGCTCGCGCCGCGCCTGCTGCTCAAGGATGTTCAGGGTCGCGCGATCATGGTTCATGCGGGCGGCGATAACTATGCCGACGAGCCTGAGCCGCTGGGCGGCGGCGGGCCGCGTATCGCATGCGGAGTAATTCCGTAGAATTGGATCGGCCGCGGATTTTGATCGCGGCTGCGGCCCATCAGCGGATGCGGCTCGATCACTTTATGGCCGGGGCGCTGGCGCCGGAGTATTCGCGGGCGCAGGCGGCGCGGATGATCAAAGCGGGCCGCGTGACGCTCAACGGCGCGAGTGCGCGAGTCTCGGCGACTTTGCGGGCGGGAGATCGGATCGAGATTGGCGCACCGCCCGAGGTGACGCCGGCAGTGGCGAGCGCGGACGCACCGGAAATCACCGTAATCTATGCCGACGACGAACTGATCGCGGTGAACAAGCCGGCCGGCATGACGGTCCATCAGGCGCCGGGCCATCTCCACTCGACTCTGGTCGATGGGCTGCTCGCGCGCTTTCCGGAGCTCGCCGCGATGGCCGAGCCCGACGGAATTATGCGGCCGGGGATTGTTCATCGGCTGGACAAGGACACGTCGGGCGTGATGGTGGTGGCGCGCACGCCATTTGCGCGCACCGCCTTGGCCAGGCAGTTCAAAGAGCGCATGGTCAGCAAGTTCTATGTCGCGCTCGTGCGCGGCGTCGTCGCGCGTGAGCAATTCACGCTCGCTCAGCCGATCGGACGCCATCCGACCGAACGCCAACGGATGTCGGTGCGGTCGCGCACGCCGCGCGCGGCGGTGAGCCATGTGACGGTGCTATGGCGCGGCGCGGGAGTAACGTTAGTCGGGGTGCGGCCCGAGACCGGGCGGACGCATCAGATTCGCGTGCATCTGGCGGCAGCCGGCCATCCCTGCGTCGGCGACACGACTTACGGTTCGCGCGAGACCGCGACCCATCCGATGGGGCGTCAGGCGCTGCATGCCTTCGCGTTGGCGGTGGACCATCCCCGCAGCGGCGCACGGCTCGAGTTTCGCGCCCCGCTGGCGGAGGAAATAGCGAAGTATATGGCGGCACTTGGGCTCGGTGCCGCGGGCGATCTGATCGAGCGATGGGTCGCGGCAGGGGAGTAATTCCGAGTTAGCTTCTGAAGCAGAGGGCTCCCAGCTTTACCCTGACGTCTCATTATTGACAGCAACTCTTATTCGGCGCATAAGCTCGGCTAACGGCCGAGCCAGAGGGGCTGGCTTCTTGAGGTCGTGGGGACCGTCAACTCGCAACTGCTCTGAGCTCCGTACTGCCTGGCTTCGTTTTACGGAGCTTGTTAAGGGCAAAGGAGAAACGCCATGCAGAGGTTCGCGCGCGTGATGGCGGCGGCGATGCTGATTGCATTACTGCCGTCGAGAGGGTGGTCGCAGGCGACCGATCGTAGCGAGATGGATCAGTGGCTCAAGGATTCGCAGAATCAGGGCGAACTCGCGATCGGCACGAAGGTCACCATTCAGAACTGGCAGCAGTACCGGAATTTTTTGCCGCTGGGCATGCAGGAGATGTTCGCCGGGAAGTACTTCTGGAAGATACCGCCGGAAGCCGTGCTAGAGGTGGGGCCGACAGTCCATGATTTCCTATTGAAGAGTTGGATCGAGCGGACCGAGAAGTATTCGCCACAAACCACGGTCGAGTTGCTTCCTAATGGCCATTACGTACTACACAACTACCATGGTGGGACGCCGTTCCCGAATCCGTCGGAGCCGTACAAGGGCTGGAAGGTGCTCGCGAATATCAACTGGCCGGCGGGACCGCAGATGTATGTCAATGGGCCGAATAACTACGGCTCGGTCTGGGCGATTGATCGCTATGGCAATGTCAATGCGACTACGCTGGATGTGGTCTACCGGGTGAGCACGAGTGACTATATCAGCGACCCAGGGATTCCCGCGTCGAGCCTCGATTACCTGCCCGGGGTATGGTACACGGAATGGCTCATGGAGGAGTCGCCGGAACAGGCGCGCTATACCGCGTCGTTAAATCTATTTTACATCGATCAGGAGAAGCAGCCATTTCCGGACACGTACGTATTCGTGCCGGCGTTGCGCCGATCGCTGCGCTTGGCGAGTACGGCGCGTTGTTCGCCGGTGTTCGGCTTTGACTGGACTTACGACGACGCCAAGGGCAACGGCTTTAATGGTAGCACCTCGATCTACACCGGCGATTTTCTGGGCGATCGCAAGATTTTAACGCTAGCGCACTTTAACCAGGACGGCGCGATCTTCCCGGGCGGTTACCTGATGCCGCTTGGATTCCCCAAACCCTCGTGGGGCAAATGGGAAGTGCGGGACATGGCGATCGACGATGTCCACCGGATTTCGAGCGAAGCGTCGGGCTACTGTTATTCGAGCCGGATCATGTATGCCGACAAGGAGCACTGGTTGGGCGACTGGGTTGATCTGTTCGACTCGAATCACAAGCTCTGGAAATCGATTTCGTATTACAACGGAGCCGGCGACGTGCCGGGGATGGGTCATATGTGGGAGGGCATTTCGTCGTCCGCGATGGATTTCCAGAACTCGCACGAGACGGTCTGGTGCGGATTCGGCAATCCCTGGAAGCGCAAGCCGTATATCGATATTAACGTGCCGAAAGAGTATTTCGACGGGGTCAAGTACGGGAGTCCGGGTGGGCTTCAGCAGATCATGCGCTGAGCTTTTCGCAAAGGCGTAGTAGCGGTTGGACGATGCCGGGGCGTAGTCATCAGCCGCGCCCCGGCGCGCCCGGGATCACAGGGATGGAACTGCAAGAACATCGCGGGGGTTGCTATTGTGGTAATCTGCGCTGGACCCTGCGGTCGCAGCTAGCGGTGGCGCAATTGCCGGTGCGGACCTGCGGCTGCGGGTTCTGCCGCAAGCACGGCCTGCTGACAACTTCGGATCCGCAAGGTGAGATGGATTTCAGCGTTAGCGATCGCACGATGCTGCTCCGCTATCGGTTCGATACTGCCACCGCGGACTTCCTGATGTGCGGGCGCTGCGGGGTCTATGTCGGCGCACAAATGGAGGAAGCCGGCCGCCATTACGCGATCGCGAACCTGCGCACGCTCGAGAGCGACGGTGAACTCGGGGTCGTGCAGCCGATGGACTATTCAAGCGAGAACGCTGTCACACGGCGCGCGCGCCGCGCCAGCCGCTGGACGCCGGTGCGCACGCCTGCATGAGAGATCGATGATCGACGCGCATCAGGAGCGGAAGGCGCTGATCGCGGATACGGAGATTTCGTTGGCCGGCGAGGCGGTCGCCCTTGAGCCGCTGACGCCGGCCCATTGCGAGGCGCTGGAAAAAGTCGCCGCCGAGTTTGCGGGCAAGGCCGCGGATTATCCGCACAGCTTCGTGCCGTTAACGCCGTCCGAGGTGCGAATCTACGTGGCCACCGCTCTGGCGCAACGGGAGCGCGGCGAACGCTATCCCTTCGCGATCCGCTTCGACCATTCGATCATCGGGTCGACCAGCTATTTCCCTTTCTTCTGGAGCTGGCCCGAACACTCGCCGTTCGCCCAACGCCAAGCGCCCGATGCCATCGAGATCGGCGCCACCTGGATTGCGCCTTCGACGCAGCGCACGCGATGCAATACCGAAGCGAAACTGCTGCTGCTGACGCACGCTTTCGAGGAATGGCAGGTTCATCGCGTGAGCCTCAAGACCGACGAGCGCAATCAGCGCTCGCGCAACGCAATCGAGCGGATCGGCGCGAAGTTCGACGGGATTTTGCGCGGCGACATGCCCGCCCGCGACGCGACCACAAGAAACTCGGCCTACTACTCGATTATCGCCAACGAATGGCCCGCGGTGAGAGCCGAATTGGAGGCGCGGCTTGCGCGGGACGCGCGGCGGTAAACAAAGAGTGCGCAACCGGTTGATTGACCCATCATCAGATTGGTTGACACATTTGCGGGGCTGCGATAGTCTCGATGTTCTACTCCTGCTGTGAGGCTGTTCAATCGTGCCTCCGGGATTCGGTCGTCCCCTGGCAGCCGGCCCGCCCGCTCCCCGACGTAACGCGATTCGAAGCGTAAGGCGTCGCCCCCAAAATCCGGACGGTGGCAAAAGCAAAGGCGGGCGGAGCAGCCAGGTAACGGACGAAGCTATCACCAAGGCGCGCGATGCATGCGACGCCGGCCGATGCTGCCGGAAGCGACGTTGCCGGAAATAGAGCTTCAATCGGCCGGGAAAAGTCGCGAGACCCAGGAAGTTAGAGGAGTAGACGGAGTTGCGGGGTAAGTAATATGGCAAGAGGTCGGGGACCGGAACGAAACGACATCGAAGAGTCGCCTGAGGAAGGCGCGCAGACCCCGCCGCAGGCGGCGTTTGTACGGCCGCGCGGCGGACAACATTCCCATCGCGAGCCGCATCGCGGAGCGGCCCCGAACGGCGGCGCAGCCGCCAATGGCGGCAACGGTGAGGCGGAGACCGCGGGCGGGACGAATGGCGCGGCGTCGAGCGGCGAGCCTCAATCGGCGCCTTTGGCGGCATCGGCGCCAGCGGTCGCGAGCGGCGGCGATCGGCGAGCCCCAGTCAGCATCATCAGCGAAAGCGGGACGCTGAATCTCAAGGCGCTCAAGGGCGCGAAGATCACGGAACTGGCCGGCATCGCGCGCGATTACAATATCGAAGGCGCGGCCAACATGCGCAAGCAGGAGATGATTTTCGCCATCCTGCAGGCGCAGGCGCAGCGCAATGGTTCGATTCTCGGCGAAGGCGTGCTGGAAATCCTGCCCGACGGCTTCGGCTTTCTGCGCGCACCGGACTACAATTATCTGCCGGGCCCCGACGACATTTATATCTCGCCGAGTCAGATCCGACGGTTCAATCTGCGCACCGGGGATATTACCTCGGGGTTGATTCGTCCGCCCAAAGAGGGCGAGCGCTACTTCGCGCTGCTCAAGGTTGAGTCGATCAACTATGAAGAGCCTGAGAAGGCGCGCGACAAGATTCTGTTCGACAATCTGACCCCGCTCTATCCTGAGGAGCGGATCAAGCTCGAATACAATCACGAGGATTACACCACGCGGATCATCGATCTGGTGGCGCCGATCGGCAAAGGGCAGCGCGGCTTAATCGTGGCGGCGCCGTTTACCGGCAAGACCATGATGCTGCAGGCGATCGCGAAAGCGATCGCGCATAACCATCCGGAAATTATCCTTATCGTTCTGCTGGTGGATGAGCGACCCGAAGAAGTCACCGACATGCTGCGTTCGGTGCAGGGCGAGGTGGTCAGTTCGACTTTTGACGAGCCGCCGACCCGCCACGTGCAAGTCGCCGAGATGGTGATCGAGCGCGCGCGGCGACTGGTCGAGCATGGTCGCGACGTCGTCATCCTGCTGGATTCGATCACACGCCTGGCGCGGGCCTACAACACGGTCGTGCCGCCCTCCGGCAAGATTCTCTCGGGCGGCGTCGACTCCAACGCGCTGCACAAGCCCAAGAAGTTTTTCGGCGCGGCGCGCAACACCGAGGACGGTGGCAGTCTCACGATCATCGCGACGGCGCTGGTTGATACCGGCAGCCGCATGGACGAGGTCATCTTCGAGGAATTCAAGGGCACCGGTAATCAACAGATCGCGTTGGATCGCCGCCTGCTCGAGAAGCGCATCTTCCCGACGATCGATATTCAGCGTTCGTCCACCCGCAAGGAAGAGTTGCTGCTGCCGCGCAGCACTTTGAACCGCGTCTGGATTCTGCGCAAGCTGCTGTCGCAGCTCAACGCGGTTGAATCGATGGAGTTCCTGCTCGACAAGATGCAGGGGACCAAGACCAACGAAGAGTTTTTGGAGTCGATGAACGCGTAGCGCCGATTGAGTAAAATTTGGGATGGGCAAGTAGCCCGCCGGTATTGAGACAGAGTGCCGCCGCGAAGGCGGGAGAGAGGTTTAGACAGCGCCTATGACGGAAATCAGCATGAAGCAGCTGCTCGAGGCCGGCGTACATTTCGGCCATCAGACCAGTCGCTGGAATCCCAAGATGAAGCCCTACATTTTCGGCGCGCGCAACGGGATTTACATCATCGATCTGCAGCAGACGGTCAAGATGTTCCGCAGCGTCTATGAGTTTGTGCGCGACCTCGCGGCCGACGGCGGCACGCTGCTGATGGTCGGGACCAAAAAGCAGGCGCAGGACATCGTGCGCGAAGAAGCCGAGCGCTGCGGCATGTATCACGTCAACAGCCGCTGGCTCGGCGGTATGCTGACCAATTTTCAGACGATTCGCGCCTCGATTGATCGGCTCAAGAAGCTCGAGGAAGTTATGGCCGATCCCGAAATGATCCAGGCGCTGACCAAGAAAGAGATGAGCGATAACGAAAAGATGCACGGCAAACTAATGACCACGCTGTCCGGCATCAAGAACATGCGCAAGCTGCCCGACGCCCTCTGGGTGATCGATACCAAGAAGGAAGAGATCGCCGTGGCCGAGGCCAACCGGCTGGGGATCCCGGTGGTCGCGGTTGTCGATACGAATTGCGATCCTGATCAGATCGCCTACCGGATTCCCGGCAACGACGACGCGATTCGCGCGATCAAACTGTTCACCGCAGCCGTGGCCGACGCAGTGATCGAGGGTAAGGCGCTCGCGGAGGAACGCGCGCGCGGCCGCGACGAAACGCTGCCGCTCAATGATCACAACAACGGCAGCACGTCCGAGGCGCCGCCCCCACCAGCTTAGGGCTCGTGACAATTCAGACTCGGGCTGATTCAGGACACAACAGGAACGACTTAAGCGCCTCAGTGTGCGGCTAATTTCAGGAAAGCTAATGGACGTAAACGCGAATCTGGTCAGAGAGCTGCGCGACAAGACCGGCGCCGGCATCATGGATTGCAAGAAGGCGCTGGCCGAGAGCAAGGGCGAGCTCGAGCAGGCCGTGGTTTGGCTGCGCGAAAAGGGGATCGCTCAAGCCGCGAAGCGCGCCGGACGTGTCGCCTCGGAAGGCTCAGTCGGCACCTATATTCATGCGGGCGGCAAGCTCGGCGTGCTGGTCGAGATCAACTGCGAGAGCGATTTTGTCGCCAAAACGCCGGAATTTCAGACCCTGGTCAAAGAGATCGGAATGCAGATTGCGGCGCAAAATCCGCGCTGCGTGCGGCGCGAGGAGCTCGAGCCGGCCGTGCTCGAGCAGGAACGGCAGATCTACGCCTCGCAGGCGGCCGACAAGCCGCCGCAGGTGATCGCCAAGATAGTAGAGGGCAAAATCGAAAAGTTCTACAAGGATGCGGTGCTCAACGAGCAGGCCTGGGTGCGCGATCCGAATCGCACCATCAGCGATCTGCTGGGCGAGTATGTCGGTAAGCTCGGCGAGAAGATCGAAATTCGCCGCTTCGCCCGCTTTCAGCTCGGCGAGAACCTCGGCAGCAAGCCCGCCTCTGCGGAATAGCGCCTGGCCTTCCGGCGCGAATCCGAGAACAGCGCGATAACGTACTTCAGTGTAATGACCGAGCGAACCGGCAAACCCCGTTATCGGCGCGTCCTGCTCAAACTCTCGGGAGAGGCGCTCGCGCCCGAACAAGGTATGGGTATCGATCTTGACGCGCTCGGCCGGATCGCGCTGGAAATCAAGGAAATCGCGGCACTGGGCGTCGAGCTCGCGATGGTCATCGGTGGAGGCAATATTCTGCGCGGCAGCTCCTACGAGGCGCGCGGGATGGACCGTTCGACGGCCGATCAGATGGGGATGCTGGCAACCGTGATCAACGCGCTGGCGCTGCAGAATGCTTTAGAACAGTGCGGGGTGACGACGCGAGTCCTCTCCGCGATCGCGATCCACGCCGTCTGTGAGCCTTATATCCGGCGGCGTGCGATCCGGCATCTCGAGCGCGGCCGCGCGGTGATCTTCGCAGCCGGCACCGGCAATCCGTACTTTACCACCGATACCGCCGCCAGCCTGCGCGCGATGGAGATCAGCGCCGAGGTGATTTTCAAGGCGAGTCATCATATCGACGGCGTCTATGATCGCGATCCGCAGATTGAGGACGGCGCCGTGCTTTTCGACCGGCTGAGCTATCGCGAAGTGCTCGACCGCAATCTCAAGGTGATGGATGCGACGGCACTGACGCTCTGTATGGACCATCAGCTCCCAATCATCGTCTTTAATTTGCGCAAATCCGGGAATATAAGAAGGGCGGTGAATGGCGAACCGATCGGCACCTGGGTAGGACCGGATACTCGTGCGGTAGACGCGCCGGCGGAGACATCCCAGCCGGGTAAGTGAGCAGGCAGATCAGAAAAGAAACTGATTGCGGAGGAGCGGCGCGTCGGCGCGAGCAAGCCGGATGAGCCGCGTGAGCCAGTGAGCGACGAAGTAGTCGAGTTGGCGGGTTCGGAGATGGCGGCGGCGGTCAGCGCTTTTCGCCATGAGCTAAGCCGGGTGCGCACCGGCCGAGCTTCGACCGCGCTGCTCGAGGGGTTGCACGTCAACTACTACGGGGCGAAAACACCGCTGCGGCAGTTGGCCGGCTTGGCGGCGCCGGAACCGCGCCTGCTGGTGATCACGCCGTATGATCGCGGCTCGATCGGAGAGATCGAAAAGGCGATTCAAACCTCAGACCTCGGCCTGAACCCGATGAATGACGGCAAGCTCATTCGGATTCCGATTCCCGAACTTAACGAGGAGCGGCGCCGCGAGTTGGTCAAGCACGTGCGCAAAATCGGTGAGGAATTCCGCGTGAGTGTGCGCAACCATCGGCGCGACGCCAACGATATGCTCAAGCAGATGAACAAGGACAAGCAGATCGGCGACGACGACTTGCGCAGCGCCGAGGCCAAAGTCCAGCAGCTCACGACCGCGCATATCGAAAAGCTCGACCAGGTGCTGGCGGCGAAGGAAGCCGAAATCATGGAGGTCTGAGGGTCGCGTCATTGCTGATCCTCAGGCATTCTTAAACGGACGTGGCTTCTTCACTTCCTCTCAGCGAATTTCCCCAGCTCTCGCTAGACCCGGCGCGGCTGCCGCGCCATGTCGCCGTCGTGATGGACGGTAACGGCCGCTGGGCGACGCGGCGCGGACTGAATCGCTGCGAGGGCCATCGGCGCGGCAAAGACGCCGCGCGCGCAGTCGTCGAGGCTGCGCGCGAACTCGGCATCCCCTATCTGACGCTCTTCGTTTTTTCCCACGAAAATTGGCAGCGGCCGGTGCCGGAGGTGGGTTTTCTGATGCGCCTGTTTCATCGGTTCCTACTGACCGAGAGCAAGCGCCTGATGAAGCGTGGGGTCCGCCTGATTACGGTCGGCGAGACGGCGCGGCTGCCCGCCGCGGTCCGCCGCGCGCTCGACGAGATGGTTGCGCTGACGGCCGGCAACCGGAAGATGACGCTGGCGCTCGCGCTCTCCTACGGCGGCCGCCAGGATCTCGCCGCGGCTGCGCGCCGCATCGCTGAGGGCGTCGCCGCCGGACGGATCACCCCGCAGCAGGTCAATGAAGAACTTCTCGGCAACGAATTGATGACGGCCGGCATTCCCGATCCCGATCTGTTGATTCGGACCTCGGGCGAGCAGCGCATCTCGAATTTTTTCCTCTATCAGCTCGCTTATACCGAACTCTACTTCACCGAGACGCTGTGGCCGGATTTCCGCGAGACCGACCTGCTGAAGGCGCTCGCGGACTATCAGGCGCGCGAACGCCGCTTCGGTACTGTAGATGTTCGGACCGGTGTCAGGACAGATGTTCTGAAAGCAGTTGGCGGCGGGGCGGTTGATAGTTCGGCGGCGGCGGGTGGCGCAGAGGGCTCGCCGCGCGCGCTCTCGACCGGCTGAAGGCCGCCACTCGGGGGTGGGCAGGGCAGCGGAAACCGCGGGGCTGGAGCTTGAAACGCTCAAGCCGCCACTCAAGTGGGCCGGCGGCAAGCGCTGGCTGGTACCCGGTCTGCGAGAACGCTGGCCCGTACACGCTGGTCGCCGGCTGGTCGAACCTTTCTGTGGGGGCCTGGCAGTTGCGCTCGGACTGCGACTGGCGCGCGCGCTACTCAACGATATCAATCCCCACGCGGTGAATTTCTATCGCTGGCTCGCGAAAGGGCTGCAAGCTGCTCTTCCGCAGCGTAACGACGAGCGTGTCTATTACGCGAATCGCGACCGTTTTAATCAACTGGCGAAAACCGGCGCGCCTGAGAGCGCGGAAGCGGCGGAACTTTTTTACTATCTGAATCGTACCGGCTACAACGGTTTGTGCCGGTTCAATAGCGCCGGGAGTTTCAATGTACCTTTCGGCAAATACAAGACGATTCGCTATCTGACCGATTTTTCACCCTACCGCACAGTCTTTGCCGAGTGGAAGTTCAGTTGCGGCGACTTCGCGAGGCTCGCTCTGGAGCCGGGCGATTTCGTCTATGCCGATCCGCCTTACGACGCCGGCTTCACGAAATATTCGAGAGAGGACTTCACCTGGAAGGATCAAGTGCGACTCGCTGAATGGCTCGCGCGTCATCCGGGGCCGGTCGCGGCGTCGAATCACGCTACTGCACGAATTATTGAGCTCTACCGCGGCCTCGGGTTCGAGCTGATCGAGTTGGAGGCGCCGCGCATGATTAGCTGCACCGGTGATCGCACGCGGGCGCGCGAGGTCCTCGCACTGCGAGGCGTCTAAGCCGGCCCGGTGCTGCGAACCAGGTTAATCACCGCGGCCATCGCCCTGCCTCTGCTACTGGCGGGAGTGATTTTTGCGCCCGTCGGCGCGTTCACGATTTTTATCGGAATCGCCACAGCGTGGGGCCTGTTCGAGGTCGTCGTGATGAACGAACCACGTCGCGGGCAGCTCTGGCTGATTCTGCTGTGCGGCGCCCTCCCCGCGATAACCCTGCTGACCTGCGGCCCGGGTCCATGGCTCGCACCGTTGGCGGTAATCGTCGCGCTGTGTGCACTGACGCTGCGGGTCGGGATAGAAGGTCCTTGTCACGCAAATGTTTGGACGCGGGTGCTCGGCACGCTTGGCGTCGGCGTGCTTTTCCCCTATCTGGCATTTCTCCGTAACGGTCCGCACGGCGTCGCGATCGTCATCCTGATGTTCCTGATCGTCGTGGCGAGCGATTCGGGAGCTTATTTCGCCGGCCGATCGCTCGGGCGAATCAAGCTGTTGCCCAAGGTCAGCCCGAAGAAGACGCTCGAAGGCGCGGTCGGCGGGTTGGCTGCCAGCGTGATTGCCGGGTTGGTGCTGCGTCCGATGCTGACCCCGAATCTGGGCAATCGGCAGATGATTGCGCTGGCGGTGGTCGTGGCGGCGCTCGCGCAGGTAGGCGACCTGGCCAACTCTGCGGTCAAGCGAATCGCGGGAGTCAAGGATTCCGGCTGGATTTTTCCGGGACACGGCGGCTTGCTCGATCGCACGTGCAGCCTAGTCTTCCCGGCGGTTTTCACCTACTATTATTTTTACTAATCCGCTCCGAAGCTGCGCGCCGGGTCGTTGTCCGAATGATCATATCTATCGTTGCTGCGGTTGTTATTTTCGCCATTCTGATCGTCGTGCACGAGGCCGGCCATTTCGTGATGGCCAAGCGGGTCGGCGTGCGCGTGCTCCGCTTTTCGATCGGCTATCCGCCGCGGCTGTTTGGGATTCGGCGCGGTGAGACCGACTATGCTTTCGGCGCGACGCCATTAGGCGGCTACGTCCGGATGCTCGGGGACGAGATTGCTGAAGAGCCCAGCGCCGAGACGATCACCAGCTATCTTGGGGAGCTTAAACTCGATCTGCTGGCGGCGGCAAAGACCCGCGGAGGGCTTGTACATGCCGGGACGAACGCGGTTGCCAATCCGCCCGGGCCTGGCAACAAGGCTGGGGACGCGACGCTGATCGCGATGGCGCGCGAGATCGAGGCGCGGCCCCACGACTTCGACACGACGATGCTGGGCCGTAAGCTCAAGCCCGACGAGGCCATCTTGCTCGGCGAAATCGCCAGATGCGCAGCGCTCGAGCAGGCCGGGTCGGTCGAGCGGGCGACGGCAAGACTGGCCGAGATCAAGCCGGTCGGGCTCGTGAAGGAGTTCAACGCGCGAGCCTTCCCGAGCCAACCGCTGCACCGGCGCTTCGCGATCGTGCTCGCGGGCCCGGCCTCGAATATCCTGTTCGCCCCGCTCCTGATGACGATCGTCCTGATGTTTGGCGTACCGACGCTGCTGCCGGTGCTGGGCGCGCTCGATCACGGGATGCCGGGTTATGCGGCCGGCCTGCGCGAGGGCGATCACGTGACCGCGATCGACGGAGTCGCGATCGATTCCTGGGACGCGATGTCGCGCGCGGTCAAAGACAGTAGCGGCCGTCCGCTTGATCTTGCAGTGCAGCGCGGACAAGACGCGGCCGGCGCGATCCATGTTACGGTGCGGCCTGAACTGCTGCCGGAAGAAACGATCTATGGCGATCACGAGCCCACCTGGATTATCGGCGTCAAGCCGAGCGGCGCCGCCACAGTCAAGAAACTCTCTCTGCTGAAAGCAATCCCAGCCGGCGTGGCCGAATCGGCGCGGATGGCCGAAACTTTGGTGATCGGCATCGGCAAGATTGTCGCCGGCAAAACGCCGGTGCGGCAGGCGCTCGGCGGACCGATCATGATCGCACAGATCGCCGGCCGCGAAGCCCATCAGGGCTTTGCCGAAGTAGCGCTCTTCATGGTCACGCTGAGCCTTGAATTGGGGATCATCAACCTGCTGCCTGTGCCGCTGCTCGACGGCGGCCATCTGCTGTTTTTCGCGATCGAGGGGATTCGCGGCGAGCCGCTCAAGCTGCGCCATCGCGAGATCGCGATGCAGGTGGGGCTGTTTTTGCTGGCGATCCTCATGGCGTTCGTAATCCTGAATGACATTTCCCGCCTTATCGGTTGAGCGGCTGCTCGAGGCCGGTGTAGCGGTCGGGCCGGTGCTCGGGCTCGAAACCGGCGGACCGGTCGCAAGTCTCGGGGTGGTGGCGCGCGGCCGGATTCAGGCCGTTTTATCGCGCCCATTGATCTCGCATTGCGCGGGATTACCCGATGCAGTTAACGAAGTGCTCGACGGGGCCGGATTCAAGCTGCGCGACTTGGCCGCGATCGCGGTCGGTATCGGGCCCGGCTCTTTCACTGGCCTGCGCGTCGGATTGAGCTACGCCAAGGGGTTGGTGAGCGCCTTGGGTATGGCGATTGTGGGCGTATCGTCGCTGGAAGCGATCGCACTCTGCGCCGCGCGCGAGGCCCGCGCCGGTATGACGGTCTGCCCGATAATTGACGCGCGGCGTGGGGAACTCTACACCGCGCTTTACCGCTCCTCCGGTGATGCGCTAGAAAGGGTGACGGGAGATTTGGCGGTTTCGGTTGACGAGCTTGCCGCGAGACTTTCCGGTGATGTGATAGTTGTCGGGGAGGCGATGGGTGAGGAGGTGCGGACGGCCGCGCAAGCGCGCGGGTACCGTATCGAGGTCGTGACTGGAGCCGCAGAATTGTCTTTGCGGGGAAGCTTGGTGGCCGTGCTTGGCGCCGGGCGGGTTGCGTCGCACGAGATTGATCATGCCGCCACACTCGAACCGCTTTACGTTCGCGCCGCGGATGCGCAGGTCAAGTCGTCGCCGGCGAGCAACAACGGCGCGAGTGGTAACAGTGAAGTGAAGCCGGAGGTAGAAGCCAATGGAACGTCGCGAAGAGGAATTGATCCAGCGCTACGCCGAGCATGACGCCGAGTTGCGCGCACTCTACGTCGAGCATCAGGAGTTCAAGCGCCAGCTCGATCCGTATCGTCACAAGCTTCACCTGACAAATGCCGAAGAGCTCGAAATGAAGCGGCTGCAGAAGCTCAAGCTGGCCTCGAAAGACCGCATGATGGAGTTGATTAATCGGCATCAGCACGAGCACGCGAACTAGGTCGCGGCGGGCGCAGGTGCCGCGTCCGTCCAGCAGTTTTCCGCCTTTTGCGGTCGGCGTAACCAACGTCAAGAATGCCAAGTCATACAATATCGGTGCTGGTTGAAAACGAGTTCGGCGTGTTGGCGCGGGTGGCCGGGCTGTTCTCGAGCCGCGGCTTCAATATCGAATCGCTGACGGTCAACGAAGATCCGCTGGATCCGACTCAATCACGTATCGTGGTGGTCAGTTCGGGCGACGACCAGGTGCTCGAGCAGGTCAACAAGCAGCTCAACAAACTGGTTTCGGTGATCAAGGTGACCGATTTCCACGAGGTCGACACGCTCGACCGCGAACTGATGCTGGTGAAGGTCACCGTCGAAGAGCGGATGCGCTCGGAGCTCAATGCGATCGTGCAGGCGTTTCGGGCGCATGTGGTGGATATCGGACCGCGCGCGCAGACGATCGAGATCACAGGCGACAGCAGCAAAATCCGTGCGTTCATCGAGTTGATGCGTCCGCTCGGAATCAAAGAGATCGTGCGCACCGGCAAGATTGCGCTCGCACGCTCGGTCCAGGCCGAAAACAATAATCGCAACCTGCGCAATGCGGGTTAGGGGAAACACTGATGAAGGTTTTTTACGATCGTGACGCCGATCTGAGCGCCCTCCGGACGCACAAGATCGCGATTATGGGTTTCGGCAGTCAGGGCCACGCGCACGCGCTCAACCTGCGCGACAGCGGGATGGACGTGCGGGTGGGTCTGCGGGCGGACAGCCCCTCGGTGGCCAAGGCCGAAAAGCAGGGATTGCGCGTGCTCGAGACGGCCGCGGCCGCGCGCGAAGCCGACATCATCATGATGCTGACGCCGGACGAAATGGCCTCCGACATCTTCAAGGCCGAGATCGAGCCGCATCTGAGCAAGGGCAAGTATCTCGCCTTCGGCCACGGCTTCAATATCCACTTCAAGTTCATCCAGCCGGCCAAAGACGTGAATGTTTTCATGATCGCGCCGAAGGGCCCCGGCCATCTGGTGCGCTCGGAGTTCGTCAAGGGTCGCGGCGTGCCCTGCCTGCTGGCGGTCGAGCAGGATCCCTCGGGCGACACGCACAAGATTGGCTTGGCTTACGGCTGCGCGATCGGCGGCGGCCGCGCGGCGATAATCGAGACCAGCTTCCGCGAAGAGACCGAGACCGATCTGTTCGGCGAACAATCGGTGCTCTGCGGAGGGCTGACCGAGCTGATCCGCGCCGGCTACGAGACCTTGGTCGAGGCAGGCTATGCGCCCGAGATGGCCTACTTCGAGTGCCTGCACGAGGTCAAGCTAATCGTCGATCTGATTTACGAGGGCGGCATCTCGAACATGCGCTACTCGATCAGCAATACCGCGGAATATGGCGACATGACGCGCGGCAACAAGATCATCGGCGAGACCACGCGCGCCGCCATGAAACAGATTCTGGCGGATATCCAGTCGGGCAAATTTGCGAACGAATGGATCGGCGAGTACCGGCAGGGACTCAAGAATTTCAAGCGCCTGCGCGCCGAAGGCGAAAAGCATCCGGCGGAAGAGGTCGGGCGGCAACTGCGTTCATTTATGCCGTGGTTGGGCAGCGAGCGCCTGGTTGATCGCGCCCGCAACTGAGCGTGGCGCGATTGAACGTGGCGCGACCGAGTGTGTAGGTGATCGCGCGGACCGCATCGATTCTGCATATTGCGCCCGAAGGCGCCACGATCACGCTCGGTATAGCGATTGTGGGAATCGGCGCACTGATCCTCGGATGGGGATGGCTGGGAGTGCTCGTGCTGGCGCTTGCCGGCGCCGTCGGGGCCTTTTTCCGCGATCCGGAGCGGCGGGCGGTCGCGGATGCGGATGCCGTGATCTCCGCGGCTGACGGCAAGGTCTGCGACATCAGTGATGCCACGATTCCAGGCACTGTCGGGGAAGCCTCGAGATCACGCCGCGTCGCAGTGTTTATGTCGCCGCTTAACGTCCACGTCAATCGCGCGCCGGTGAGCGGCGCGATCGTCGGGATCGAGCATACGGCGGGAGAGTTCCGCGCGGCCTTTCGCGACGACGCCAACGAGCACAACGAGCGTAATGTAATCCTCTTTGCCGACCGCGGCGGACGGCGCCACGCGATCGTGCAGATTGCAGGCTATCTCGCCCGCCGGATCGTCTGCCGGGTGCGGCGCGACGAACGGGTTGAGCGCGGACAGCGGGTCGGCTTGATCATGTTCGGCAGCCGCGTTGACCATTACTTTCCGCTCGACTACCGGGTGGCGGTCAAAGTCGGCGAGCGGGTGCGCGCCGGTGAGAGCGTGATCGGGGAGCTTGGACAAAATGGCAACTGACGGCGCGGCGCCGGGCGACGAGCATGTCGCGCGGCTGCAACTGATTTCGGGCCGGCTGCTGGAAAAGCCCCGGCCGGCAGTGACTCCGCCGCGGCGCGGAGTCTTCGTGGTGCCGGCGACGATCACCTCGCTCGGGCTGCTGGCCGGCTTCTACTCGATGATTTCCTCGATCGACGCGCATTTCGAGGTGGCCGCAGTGATGATTGCGCTGGCCTTCATCTGCGACGGACTCGACGGGCGTGTGGCGCGGCTCTCCCGCTCGTCCAGCCAGTTCGGGATCGAACTGGACAGCCTGTCGGACGTGGTCGCCTTTGGCGCTGCGCCGGCGATCCTTACCTATGCCTGGGCGATGCGTCCGCTCGGCGGCGTGGGCGCCGTAATCAGTGGACTCTATGTGATCGCCGGCGCGCTGCGGCTGGCGCGCTTCAACGTGCAGACCGGCAGCATCGATAAGCGGCGCTTCGTCGGCTTGCCGGTGCCGGGCGCCGCCGGAATGATCGCCGGGGTCGTGCTCGCCTACAGCTATTTCGAGCTGAATTCTCCGCGAACTTTGTGCGCGGTGATTGCGCCGGTGACGCTCGCCTTGGCGGGCCTGATGGTCTCGCGGGTGCCCTATCCGAGCTTCAAGGGGATCGACATCCGCCGCCGCGCACCATTGGAACTGATGCTGCTCGTGTTGCTGATCGCCGCGATGTTGATTGCGATGCCGCAGTTCACGACCTTCGTCCTGGCCACGGCCTATGTGCTGTCGGGCCCGTTCATGTGGCTCCGCGGCGAACGCATCGAACTCGCCCCAGACCCGTCGAACGCGAAACCGGGTGACCCTCCGGCAGGCGGTGCCCCAAGTGGCAAGTCGGTGTCGTGAGTCGATCACGGCTAGGGTGGTGCTTGACTGCGACAGGCGGGGGCGGTTAGATTCACTGACGATGGTCACACGCTCGCATCTCGGACTGCTGCTTATTCTGGCCCTTACGGGGGCCCACGCCGCGGGCGTCGAGGTGCAAGCCTAACCAAAGACTGAAAGGCTTGAAACTGTAGAACGAACGCCCCAGGCGCCGGGCCGACCGAGCCGCCTGAGGCGTTTTTCATTTGCTGCCCCAGCGCCTCGCCGACCCGAAGCTGCGGGCAGAGGAACTTCGACCCAACGTGGCGGGCAACTGCAGGACGGGGGCGAGCAGACGGAGAAAAATAACGATGGCTTTCGCGGATTCGATTAACGGCTTCGACCCGAATCAGGTCAGGATTTTCGACACCACGCTGCGCGACGGCGAACAATCGCCGGGCTGCACGATGAATGTCGAGGAGAAGATCGCGATCGCGCGCCAACTCGAGCGGCTCAACGTCGACATTATCGAAGCCGGCTTCGCGGCGTCGTCGCCGGGCGATTTTGAAGCGGTCCGGCGGATCGCCGAGGCGTTGACCAATCCGACTATCCTGAGTCTCGCGCGCACGCGCGAAGAGGACGTCGATGCGGCCTTGCGGGCGGTCGAGAAGGCGAAGCGCCCGGGCGTCCATATTTTTATCGCGACGTCAGATATCCACATGAAATACAAGCTCAACATGACGCGCGAGGACGTGCTCGACGCCGCGACCTGGGCAGTGAAACGCGCCAGGGAGCATGTGGACCACGTCGAGTTTTCGTGCGAAGACGCCTCGCGCAGCGACTGGGATTTCATGGCCAAGATTTGCACCGAAGTGATTCGCGCCGGCGCGCGGATCGTCAATCTGCCGGATACCACCGGCCATGCGATCCCGACCGAATACGGCGAGATGTTCGATTACATGCGCGCGCACGTCGAGGGCGCGGACAAGGTTATCTGGAGCGCGCACTGTCATAACGACCTCGGGCTGGCGGTGGCCAATTCGCTCGCGGCGATCAGCCACGGCGTGCGCCAGGTCGAATGCACGGTCAACGGGATCGGCGAGCGCGCCGGCAACACCTCGATGGAAGAGGTGGTGATGGCGCTCAAGACGCGCCGGGATCTGATGGGCGTGCGCTGCGGGATCGAGACCCGCCAGATCTATCCGACCTCGCGTCTGCTCGCGCAGATCATCGGGCAGGCGGTGCCGCCGAACAAGCCGATCGTGGGCGACAATGCCTTTGCCCACGAGGCCGGAATCCATCAGGATGGCGTGCTCAAGAACAAGCTGACCTACGAGATCATGAAGCCCGAGGACATCGGGATACCGTCGAACAAGCTGGTGCTGGGCAAGCATTCGGGGCGTCACGCCTTTATCAACCGGCTGCAGGAGCTGGGGGTCGATACCGCGGCGCTCGACGTAGAGAAGGCTTTCGCGGCCTTCAAGGCGCTGTGCGACAAAAAGAAAATTGTTTACGACGACGACATCCTGGCGATGGCCAACGAGGAGCGGCGCACGGCTGAGACTTTCGAGCTGGTCGATCTGCAGGTGAGCTCGTCAAGCACCAGTGAGCCGCGCGCGGCGGTGAGGCTCCGTGTCAGCGGCGAGGAGCGCGGCGCCGAGGCGACTGGCGACGGTATGGTGGATGCCTGCTACAAGGCGATTTACAAAATCGCCCGCATCAATCCGACGCTCGAGCGCTACGCCGTGAAATCGATCACCGGCGGCACTGACGCGCTCGGCGAAGTCTCGTGCCTGATTCGCGAGGATGGAATGACGGTGGCGGGTCAGGGCGCCCACAGCGATATCGTGATGGCGAGTGCGCTGGCGCTCGTGAATGCGCTCAATCGGCTCGAGGCGCGCGGCCGCGCGGGCGCCCAGACTCCGCGCGTCGGGCCTTGACGTTGGCGACACCGGCGGGCGGGTTGAAGCATCGAGTGGTTAAGTGCTAGCGATCGCGGATGGCAGATTTTTCCGCGGCTGAGGTTCCGCTTCGCTGCATTTAGCGGCCGACGCTCGAAATTCGTCAATGGCTTATAAAATTCTTGTTCTCAGGGGTGACGGGATCGGTCCTGAGGTCGTGGGCGAGGCGTTGCAGGTGCTGCGCGTCGCGACGCGCGACGCCGCGGTCAAGCTCGAATTCAAGGACGCACTGCTGGGCGGGCACGCGATCGATTCCGCGGGCAGCTCGCTGCCCGAGCAAACGCTCAAGCTAGCGAAGGATTCCGACGCGATCCTGATGGGCGCGGTGGGTGGTCCCAAATGGGACAATCCGCAGGCTGCCGATCGTCCGGAACGCGGCCTGCTGGCGCTGCGCAAGGAACTCGGGCTCTTTGCCAATGTGCGCCCGGTAAAGACCGTCAAAGAGCTGATCGGGGCTTCGCCGCTCAGACCGGAACTGCTCAATGGCGTTGACCTCGTGGTGATTCGCGAGCTGACCGGCGGCATCTACTATGGCAAACCGAGCGAACGGCGCACGGGCGAGGCCGGGCGTGAGGCGGTGGACACCTGCTTTTATAGCGAAGCCGAGATTGCCCGGGTGCTGCGCTTCGGCTTCGAGTTAGCGCGCGAACGGCGCAAGCGGCTGACCTCGGTGGACAAGGCCAATGTGATGGCGTCGTCGCGCTTGTGGCGGGAGATCGCCACCGAGCTGAGTGCGGAGTTCGAAGACATTGCGTTCGAGAATCAACTGGTCGATTCGATGGCGATGCATCTGATTCGCCGGCCGCGCGACTTCGATGTGATCGTGGCCGACAACATGTTCGGTGACATCCTGACGGACGAAGCGTCCGTGCTGGCAGGTTCGATGGGCCTGTTGCCGTCGGCGTCGCTGGGCGAGGAGCTTAACAGCGCAGGCTTTCGCGTCGGGCTCTACGAGCCGATTCACGGCAGCGCACCAGACATCGCTGGGCGCGACGAGGCAAATCCGCTGGCGGCGATTCTTTCGGCGGCGATGCTGCTCGAGCATTCGCTGGGGCTTCGCTCCGAAGCGGAGTTGATTGTTCAGGCGGTCGAGGGGGTCATACACGCGGGCCATCGGACGCGCGATCTGGGCGGCAGCGGCGCACGGGCGACGGGCTGTATGGCGATGGGGCGGCTGGTGCGCGAGCGGCTCGAGAACCTGCTGCCGGGCGACTGATGGCGGAGCGTAGCGGCTCCCGCTCGCGAATCGCGCTGGTCGGCGCGCGCGGCACGGTCGGAGTTCAAATCGCAGAGTTGATCGGCCAGCGCGACGTCACTCACGCCGAGTTGAAGCTCTTTGGCGCTGCGGGCAGCGCCGACGCGGAAGGGGTCGAATCAGGACGCGAGACGCTGCCGGTGGCGGAGCTCGCGGCGATCAATGAGCTTGCGGAGTTCGACATCGTGTTTCTGGCAATTCCGGCGGAACGCGCGGCGGAGATCATCGCAGCGCGGCCGGGACCGATCCTGATCGATCTGAGCGCGGCCTCGCAGCAGCCGCTCAATGCGCTGGCGCTAGCTGCGCCGGGCCTTACTCCGCGCGAGCGGATCACCGGCATGAAAAAGCCGGGTGTGATAGGCATACCGCATCCGAGCGCGCAGGTCATCGCGACGATCCTCAAGGCACTCGAAATTCCTTCCGGCTTCGCTGCTGCGACGGTTCTGTTCGCTGCCAGCAGCCGCGGCCGCGAAGGACTTAGCCGCCTTTTCAACCAGTCGGCGGAGTTGCTGAACGCGCGGCTCCAACTGGGCGAAGAAGAGAGTCAAACCGCTTTCAACGTTTTCATCCCGCCCGCGGCCGATGCGCTCGCCGCAGCCATCGCCGCGCAAGTCGCGACGTTGCTGGACGGCGGCCCCGGCCTCAACATTCAGATCGCCGAGGTTCCGGCCTTTCTCGGCGCCGCGGTGGCGCTATTTCTCCCGCTCGCTGCGGAGACTTCGCAATGGGCGGCGCAGCTCCGCGCCGCGCCGGGCATAATCCTGGTCGAGAGCGGTGAGGCCTCGAGCTTTGTCGATGCGGCTGCGCAGGAAGCGGTGATCGCAAAGCTGACGGTCACACCGGCGGGCGTGGCGATTTGGTGCGTCTTCGACGCGGCGCGGCTGGCGGCGCTGAGCGCGATCTGGATCGCCGAAACCGTCAGTCTCTGAAACGCGCGGGGTAGCGTATTCCCGCGATTCCGTATGCGGTTCCGGCTTACCCTCGAGTACGACGGCGCGAACTACGCCGGCTGGCAGTTGCAGGCCGGGCAGGATTCGATTCAGGCGCGGCTGGAGGCGGCGCTGGCGGAGCTGTTCGGCGCGCCGATTCGGGTTTACGGCGCGGGGCGCACCGACGCCGGGGTCCACGCCTCGGGTCAGGTCGCAGCATTCGACGCGCCGCGCGAAATTAAGCCCGAGAACTTGCGCCGCGCGCTCAATGCGCTGCTGCCGCTGGATATCGCAATCCGCGAGGCCGCCGCAACGAGCGAAGATTTCGATCCGCGACGGTCAGCGGTTGCCCGAACCTATGAATACCACGTGCTGAATCGCGAGACGCGATCGGCTTTCGACTATCGGCACGGATGGCTGGTGCGCGAGCCGCTCGATCTCGCGGCGATGAATATTGCGGCGGCGGCGCTGATCGGCGAGCACGATTTCGCCGCGTTTCGCACCCTGGGATCGGACGAACGGACGACGACGCGCCGCATCTATGCGAGCGCGTGGCGCGCCGAGGCGGACGGGCGGCTGATCTATCGGGTCGAGGCGACGGCGTTTCTGCGCCACATGGTGCGCACGATGGTCGCGCTGATGGTGGAAATCGGCCGCGGTAAACTCCCGCCGGGCGCGGCGGCGTCGATTCTGAGTTCGCGCGATCGCGCGCAGGCGCCGGGCGCCGCGCCGGCCCGGGGGCTTTTCCTGGTCGAAGTCCGCTATTAAAGCCCCGTAAAGCTTGGTTGAAACGCGCGAGCGGGTGCGGAACTGCCGATGGGGCAGTGGAAAACTGATTGCCTTGTGCAAAAATCGGCATGGTTTCTAGGAAAAAAGCGGATTTTGGCGTCCACCCCACTTGCATAAAGCTTGGAGCTTGTTCACGCTCAAAAAGGTAGGTCCAATTTGGGCCGTAAGGAGGAGGATGATGACGCAGTCGCAGGTAGCCACGTATCTGGCCGACAAGGTTGGGATCAACAAGAAGCAGGCGAAGTCCGCGCTGGATGAGCTTTCCGCCCTGGTGGTGAAAGAGCTCAAAAAAGAGGGCTCGCTCCGTCTCGCCGGGCTCGGGATTTTTCGCAAGCGCAAGAGCAAGGCGCGGATGGGGCGCAATCCGGCCACCGGCGCAGCGATCAAGATTCCGGCCCGGACGCGGCTGCGTTTCACTGCGGCGAAGGCGCTGAAAGACGCGGTGCTTGGCGCGCGTTAAGCGATCCGCCGGAGAAATCTTTTTGCGAGGCCGAAGCCGAGCTTCGGCCTCTTCTATTTCGTCTCACGAGACTTTCTCCGGCGCTGATGCACGGTTTCGAGATATTCGCGCAGGCGCAGTTCCTCGCCGCGATCCGTCGGTGTGTAGTAGATTTTGCCTTCGAGTTTCTCTGGCAAGTACGACTGATTTGCGATCGCGTCCGCATAATCATGCGGATACTGATACTCGGCGCCATAGCCCAGACCGCGCATCAGCGGGGTCGGCGCGTTGCGCAGATGGAGCGGGACGGGGAGCGCACCGAATGAGCGGGCGTCTTCGCGCGCCGCGGTCATCCCGCGATACGCGGCGTTGGATTTCGGTGCGCCGGCGAGATAAGTGACGCCCTGCGCGAGCGGAATGATCCCTTCTGGCAGTCCCACGAAGTCCACGGCGTCCTTGACCGCCAACGCAATTTGGAGCGCGCGCGGATCGGCGTTGCCGACGTCCTCCGCGGCGAAGATCACCATCCGGCGCGCGATGAACAGTGGCTCCTCGCCCGCCTCGACCATGCGGGTCATCCAGTAGAGCGCCGCGTCGGGATCGCTGCCGCGCATACTTTTGATGAAGGCTGAGATGACGTTGTAGTGCTCGTCCCCTGCGCGATCGTAAAGCAGGGCCTTATGCTGCGCGGCTTCGCGGACGTCATCGGCGGTGATGGCGTCGCGGCCGCTCTGGCCGGCGAGTTCGGCGGCGACTTCGAGCGTCCCGAGCGCGCGGCGGGCGTCGCCGCCGGCAAACCGGAGGATTTCCGCCAGCCCGACTTCCCCAATACTCAAGCCGGCCGCACCGAGTCCGCGCTCCCGATCGCTCATCGCGCGCTTGAGGAGAGTCGCGATCGCGTCCTCGGCAAGCGGCTCGAGCACCACGACGCGGGCGCGCGAAAGCAGCGGCGCGATGACCTCGAAGGACGGATTCTCCGTGGTCGCACCGATCAAGGTGATCAGCCCGCTCTCGACGTGGGGCAGGATCGCGTCCTGCTGGGCGCGGTTCCAGCGGTGAATTTCGTCGACAAACAGCACGGTGCGCCGGCCGTCAAAGTCGAGCGCGCGACGGGCGTCGCGGACCGCCTCGCGCAAGTCGGCGACGCCGGCCGTCACCGCGCTCATGGTCTTGAAGATCGCTCCCGAGGTTTGCGCGAGCAAGTTCGCGATCGTGGTTTTGCCGGTACCGGGCGGACCCCACAAGATCAGCGAATGACGCGCACCGGCGGCGGCGATCTGACTGAGCAGCTTGCCCGCACCAAGCAGATGCTCCTGGCCGACGACTTCTTCAAGCGTGCGCGGGCGCATCCGATCGGCCAGGGGCTGGCTGACTTGGCGACGCGGCTTGAAGAGTCCCGGTCCGCTGCTCTCTTCAGTGCGTCGCGCCATCGGATGAGGCTAGCATAGGGCTGCACAGGCAAAGAATGCTGGGCGGGCGGCGCGCGATTGCGTTAATGATCGGCGATGTTCTAGTTTCTGCCATCCAGAGCGGCTCAGCCGGGCAGTCAGCAGGATAGTTGCATCATGATAGTTGGCATCGACATCGGCGGATCGACCACGGACGCGGTAATCCTCGACAACGGCAATATCCACGTGGTCACGATCGAGGCGAATGACCCGGTGGCGGCCGCGGCAGGCGCGCTCGGCAAGTTGATCGAGAGCTGCGGAATTCCGCTCGGCCGGCTGACCCAGGTGGCGGCGACCGGCGCGGGCTCGCGCGCGCTCGGCAACAATCTGTTTGGACTGCCGGTGATCAAGGTCAATGAGTTTCGCGCGATCGGGATCGGCGGAACGTCGCTGGCGGGCAAGGAGAATGCGCTGGTCGTTTCACTCGGCACCGGCACCGCGATTGTGTCCGTAAACGGCGACAAAATTGCGCACGTCAGCGGCACCGGATTGGGCGGCGGCACACTGCGCGGTCTCGCGCGCCATATGCTGGGCGTTTCGTCGCTCGAGACGCTCGAGGCGATGGCCGAGCGCGGCGATCTTTCGCGGGTCGATCTGACCGTGCGCGATATTGCGGGCGGCGCGATCGGCGACCTGCCGCCGGGCACCACGGCGGCGAATTTCGGCAAGTTCGGTTCTGATGCGACCGCCGACGACAAGGCGCTGGCGATCATGAACATGATCGTCGAGGTCGTTTCGGTGCTGAGTATTGCGTCGGCGCGAGCGTCGGGTCAGCACGATATCGTCTTGACCGGCAAGCTCACGCGGATTTTTCGCTTCATGCAGCGGGCGAAGCGGCTGAATTTTGTCTTTGGCGGCGGCTTCATCATTCCTGAGCACGCCGACTATGCGACTGCGATCGGCGCCGCGCGCGCGGCCACGCTGCCGCCGGCCGAGGCGTAGTGCGTTGGCCGGCGGGAAGTTCACGAATTTCGTCAACGCGCGAGGAGGCATTTGATGGGCTCGGAGTTGATGAAGGGCTTTCGGATGCTCGATCTGGCTGACGAGAAGGGCGCGCTGTGCGGCAAAATTTTTGCCGACATGGGCGCCGACGTGATCAAGGTCGAGCCGCCGGCGGGCTGCTCGACGCGCAGCATCCCGCCTTTTCTCGAAAACGTGGCTGGTCCTGATCGCAGCCTCTACGCGATCGCGTATCACGCCGGCAAGCGCTCGATTACGCTGAATCTCGAGTCCATCGAGGGTCGCGGCCTGCTCGCTGAATTGGTCAAACAATCAGACTTTCTGGTTGAGTCCTTTCCGCTGGGCTACCTGGACGCGCTCGGGCTCGGCTATGAGGCGCTCGAAGGCCTGAACCCGCGCATCATCCATACGTCGATTACGCCGTTCGGCGACAAGGGTCCGGCCAAGGACTACAAAGTAGCGGATATTGTTAGCTGGGCGTCAGGTGGAATGATGTTCCTGATGGGCGAGGAGGGCCGTCCGCCGCTCCAGATGTCGCAGCCGCAGGCGGGACTTCATGCCGGCGCCGAGGCCGCGGTCGCGTCGATGATCGCGCATTATCCGCGCGAGCTCGAAGGGCGGGGCCAGCACGCCATCGTTGACATGCAGGCCTGTATCGTCTGGACGCTGATGAATGAACAGGCGATGCCGATGCTGCACGGCGATTATTTGCGGCGCAGCGGCGTCTTCACCGGCGCGATCGGCGGGCGGCGCAAGACCGTCTTCAAGTGCAACGATGGGTTTGTCTCGGGGCTTATCGCGGGGGGCGCTTATCTGCCCTCGACCAACGCGCTGATTGGCTGGATGAAGGAAGAAGGCGCTGCGCCCGACTGGCTAATCGAGGAAGGCGGCCTGAAAGTGCTGACGCCGGGGAGCTTCATGACGGCTGGGGCCGAGGCGCTCAAAGAGCTCGACATGGCCGAGGCGGCGGTCGAGCGGTTTCTTTTGACCAAGACCAAGGCCGAAATCTGGGCAAACATTCTCAAGCGGCGTATCCTGGCGGCACCGGTGAGGACCGTAGCCGATATTGCGGCCGACCCGCAGCTCAAGGCGCGCGAATATTTTGTCGAGCTCGAATCGGCGCCGCTCAAGCGCAGGCTCACGCTTCCTGGAGCGTTCGCGAAGTTGAGCAAGACTCCGATAGGACCGGCGAGTGCGGCGCCGCGAATCGGCGAACATAATCACGACGTTTATGGCGGGCTGCTCGGCCTCACGCCTGCGCGGCTGGGCGAACTGCGGGCCGCGGGCGTCGTCTGAGCGACGCCGGGAGTTAAGCGGATGAAGCGTTACGCTTTTGAAGGCATCCATGTCCTGGATTTCACCTGGTACGGCGTCGGTCCAGTGACGGTCAAGTATCTCGCTGACAACGGCGCTGATGTCATTCGGATCGAGTCGCAGACGCGATTGGACGGGTTGCGGCAGGCACCGCCGTGGAAGGACGCCCAACCGGGCATCGACAATAGCCAGTTCTTCGCCAGCTTCAACACCTCGAAAAAGGGCGTTACGCTCGACATGAGTCAGCCGCGGGCGCGCGAGATTTTTCTCCGGATGCTGCCGTGGGCCGACGTCGTGACGGAGAGTTTTACGCCGAAGACATTGCGCAACTGGGAGCTCGACTATGCACGGCTGAGTGCGATCAAACCCGATCTGATCATGCTCTCGACCTGCATGCAGGGTCAGACGGGACCGCATCGCGACTACCCCGGCTTCGGCAACCTGATGGCGGCGCTGTCGGGGTTTTACCATATCGCCGGCTATTCCGAGACAGAGTTGTGTCCGCCATACGGCGCCTACACGGATTTCATCGCGCCACGCTTCGCGGCCTGCGCGCTGATGGCCGCACTCGACTACAAGCGGCGCACGGGTCAAGGTCAATATATCGATATGGCGCAATCCGAAGCGGCCCTGCACTTTCTCGCGCCGGCGCTGACGGATTACTTTGCGACCGGCAATGTGCTGGGCCCGTGCGCCAATGAATCCGCGCGCTACGCGTCGCATGGCGCTTATCGCTGCGCCGACGAGGACGGCCACGAGCGCTGGATCGCGATCGCGGTCGCTACCGATGAGGAATGGTCGGCGCTGCTGCGAGTGCTCGGCGACACGCCCGCGCCGCCGCGGCTGGCTACGCTCGACGCACGGCTCAAAGGTCGCGCCGCAGTGGACGAGTTGGTCGGGGACCGGGTGCGCGAGCGCAGCGCCGAAGAACTGACCGTCGCGCTGCAAGCTGCGGGCGTCGCCGCCTATCCGGTGCAGAATTGTATGGACCTCCATCGCGACGAAAACCTCGCCGCCTTCGATTTCTGGCATTGGCTTGACCATCCGCACATGGGACCCTCGCCCTACGAGGGACTCGAGCATCGGCTGAGCAGCACGCCAGGCGGGCTGCGCTTTCCGGCGCCGACGCTGGGACAGCATAACGACGAAGTTCTGGGTGGGATGCTCGGGATGAGCGCGGCGGAGATCGCCCAACTCAAACAGGATAAAGTGGTGTTCTGACTCCCCGCGGCGGATTCCTGATCACCCTTGAATTATGAATTGCAAATCGCGCTGCGCTACCTGAAAGCGCGGCGGCGCGACGCCTTTATCTCGGTCACGACGGTTTTTACCGCAGTGGGCGTGATGCTGGGGGTCGCCGCGCTGATCATCGTGCTGGCGGTGATGCGCGGATTCGAGGTGAGCCTCCGGCAGCGCATCCTGAGCCTCACGCCGCAGGTCGAGATCCAGAGTGACGCGGGCGCGATGGCGAATTACCCCGAGATTCAGGCGCGCGCCGCGAGCATCAAAGGCGTCGCCGGCGCTGATCCCTTCATCGTGGCGCAGGGCATGGCGTCGTCGGCGCACGGCCTGAGCGGCGTCTATGTGCGGGGCGTCGAGCCGGATAATCCGGTCATCGTCGCGCGCTTTCGCGATTATATGCAGCAGGGTTCGCTAGCCAGCCTCGCCCGCGACGCGAGCGCGAACGACGGGACGGTCGCAATCGGCGCGACCCTGGCGGAGAAGCTCAAGGTGGCGGGGGGCGATCCGCTCAACTTGATCGTGCCGATCATGGCGGCGACGGGTGAGCTGAGCAGCCGCACCGGGCATTTCACGGTCGGCGCGATCTTCGCCACCGGGGTGGGGCTGGTCGACAACAACCTGATGTTCATGGAACTTGGACGTGCGCAAAAATTCTTCGGACGCGCCGGCCGCGCCGACGGCGTCGAAATCCGGCTCAACCGGCTCGACGACACCGCATCGGTCACGCTCGCGCTGAGATCCAGCCTCGGCAAGGGCTACCGAGTCAGCAACTGGACGGAATACAACCAGACGGCGGCGGCCGGCTTTGAACTGCTCAAACGGGTTTACGCGCTGGTGCTGCTGATGCTGATCGGGGTGGCCGCGTTCAACCTGGTCGCTACGCTGATCATGGTGGTGATGGAGAAGCGCAAGGATATCGCCGTGCTGATGGCGATGGGCGCCACGCCGCGCGGCATCCATCGCATCTTCGTGCTCAAGGGGCTGATCGTCGGCTCAATCGGGACGGGCGCGGGCCTCATCTTCGGTGCGCTCGGATGCTTTCTGCTGGCGCGCTACCACTTCATCCATATCGAAAAGAAAATTTATGGCATCGCGACGCTGCCGATCGACGCTCATCCCTTGAGCTTCGCGGTGGTAGCGGTGGCGTCGATGGCGCTGTGCTGGGTAGCGGCGCTTTATCCGGCGCGTCAGGCGTCGCGCGAGTTGCCGGTCGCGATCTTCCGTTCCTGAATTATGCGCGACGCCGGCGTCAGCCGGTGGCGCCGTTTGACGAGGGCTCAGCGGTTGGAATCCTGCGTCGTCGCCGGCTTGGGCATACCCTTGGACTTACGCACGACCAGCGTCTCGTGGCCGCGCACCTTGATAGTGCGGGCGACGTCCGACTGGAAATCGCTGTTGGAGGGCTCCGCTCGTCGCGCTCCGTTGGAGCGTCCGTTGGTCCGGCGTTGCCGCCAGTTACTCAGCTCTTTACTGAGCTTGTTGGCGACCGAATCGTTCTCGCGTTCGGCGGCGGCTTCCTGGCCGTCCGCTGGCCGGCCGGGGCCGGCAGCTTCGTGCTGGGTCATTAGTCTCCTGTAGTTTCGCTTGCGCCAGTCTTCAGAACTTTAGTGTCTGGAAATTCAGTTACAGCAAAAGTTTCGTCGGGCAATTGTGTTAATCGAATGCGTCCGGGCCACAAAGCATCAGAAAGTTATTGCTATTGCGATTGTGCAGCGGTGGGACATACGCCGTCTGAGGACATCGTGCTGGTCTCGTGTTGAATTTGATCGTGATCACGCACCGGTTCAGTTCCGGTACGATCCAGTTGCTACGGTTCCTCTAAAGAAGTTGTTCTCGGATTGGTTATCGGGAAGGGAGAATAATGCCAAAGCGGTGGTTGGTTTCTACAGTTAGGTGAAGAGGCTCTGAAGTTTCAGCGCCAAGCCCATATCGCCGGCGATTTTCAGTTTACCGGTCATGAACGCCATCTGACCGTTCAGCTTGCCGTTGACCATGTCAAGGTAATCATTGGCGGCCATCGAAAGCGTGATGTTGGGGGAAGCGTGGGCGCCGGATTGCACTTGGCACTGCTCGTTGTTGATTAACACCGTCCATTTGCCGCCACCATCGCCGGAAAGGTCGAACTGATAGACCGCGTTCAATCCCTTGGCGGCGTCCTTGTTGAGACGGCCAGCCATGTTATCGAACACTTCCTGACACGAAGTCGGCGTATCTGCCATGTTGGTTTGACTGACCTTTCGGGGAAGACGGATGAATAAGCAGCCTTTAATTCATATAAGCGGGGCTGCTGAAAATTGTCAATAGCTAAATCAAGACTGGAATTGATCAAGGTCAAAAAAGTCCTGGCGGCACGACGCGGATAAGATTGGTGCCGACGACGACCGGCGCGGCGGATTGGGTGATCGTTACTGCGCGGTCCTTCTCGAGATCGGTCTTAACCTGGCCACTCAGATAGGCGCGGCTGCCGATGACCTTGACGGTGACGCCGGTGAGTCCGGCGGCCTGCAACTGCTGATTGATGATGGTCGCGTTGCGCGCCCAGTCGGCCGTGTCGGTCGTGAGATTATTGGTCACCGAGGTGACGCCGCTGATTCCGCGCACGGTCTGTTCGGCGAGCGAGCGATCATCGTCGTTAAAGACCTTGCCGAAAATCGTGACGTTGCCGCCGCTGGTGTAAGCCTGGACGCGGCGCAGCTTGCGATCGGCGCGCAGCGTGTCGTTGACCCGCTCGATAAGCGGCGGCGGCTTGTGCACGACGGGTTTGTGATGCACGGGACGGGGCGCCGGCGCCACCACTGGGGGAGGAATCGAAGCCGCTTCCGGTGGTGACGGCGCTGCGGCCGGCGTCGCTGCGGCTTCGGCCGGGCTGGGGGCGATCGCGGGTGAAAGCGCATACTCAGGCGTCGTATTGGGGGCAAGGCTGGCGAACTTGGCGCTAAGGTCCGACTCGATTGCCGCGGCGTCCGCGTCGCTGCCGGCGAAGATTAGCGGATAGGTAGCGTCGACGCCGGTGCCGCTCGCGGGCGCGAATTTCCATCCGCCGGCGGCCTTGACCGCGGCGGCGTCCAGGCTCGGATTGGGCGCGGTCGAGATCAGCACCGAGCCATCGCTCACCGTGCCGTCAGCTGTGACGTGAAGGCGCATGATCATGCCGTCGCTCAGCGTCGGACTCGACGTCCGCGCGTCCGCATAGACGCTGTCGAGCCCTGCGCGGTTGTCCTCAAAGACCTTGGCCATGCTCTTGGCATCGCGCTGCATTACGCCGGCCATGTCGCCGGTAATCTGGATCGCGATGTTCCTGGCAAGCGTCACCGACGGCGAGCTGATCGCGGCGGGCGCGGGCGAACTCTGTGCAATCGGCGGCGCCTGATGCCGTCCGCTCAGATAGATAGCGAGCCAGACACCGGCGCCCAAGGCCGCCACTGCGGCCAGCGTGAAGCCCAGCAGGCTCAGGATGCTGCGACCGGTGGAGACTTCCTCATCTTCGTTCGCCGGGGGCAGCGGCTGTGAACGTATGCGTTCGCTAGCCGGGACGAAAGCCTCGGGATTTGCGCGAGTCTGAGCGCCGGCGCGCGAGGGCGATATAGATTCCGACCCGCTCGGATCGGGGGCCAGACGGGTGCCGCAGAAATTGCAGATCACCTCGCCGGGTTGCGCCTTACCACCGCAGACCGGACATTCGACACCTTCGCTACCGACGGCTTCAGCGCCGGTCATCACGGTGGTAGCGCGCCCGCCGCCGGCTGGACCGATGGTCAGTGCGGTGCCGTCGGCCTCGCAAAAGGTCTCGCTATCAGGATATGACTTGCCGCAGCGCGGGCAACTCTTCATCGTTCATCGGCCTCCGCCCATATCGTCGATTTGCCAGCGATCGATGATATGTGGGGCCGCGACCGAAAACCAAGTCAGCCGCGCCGCGCCGCAACGCATCTCGACTGCGCGACGCCGCGCTTCAGACGGGATCGCCCTCGAGGCGAAAGCCGATGCGGACCTCGACCTGATATTGCAGTTCGCCAGCGTGAACCGAACCGCGTACCGCCTTGACCTCGAACCAATCGAGGTTGCGCAGCGTCTGCCGCGCCTTGTTCACGGCATGTTTCACCGCATCGGACATGCTCTCGTTCGAAACGCCGACGACTTCCACAATTTTGTAGGTTTTATCGGGCATCGCACGGCTCCTTTTGTCAGGCGATAGGCCTGCGATCGGGAGTTTCGCTCCGCGCCCTATCGAATGCAAGTGCTGGCAACTAGTCGAAAGACGGCGTCACGGCGAGGAGCGCAGGATCCTCGATGGCGCGAAGGTCGAGGAGAAAGGCGTCATCGTGAACGCGGCCGATCACTTTGGCGCGGCGAAAGGCGGCGGCGATCGCGTTCGCACTCAAGTGCGGATGAGTGACTCTGAGTGCGCAGGATTCGAGGCGGGCGACCGGCTGCGAGCCCGAGCCAATCTGCGCCGCGCTGGCAACGATCGCGATCGCGAAGGGCGGCCCGAGCCGCTCGATCAGAATTTCGCGGGCCCGCGCCGCAACCGCCGTGAGTTCGGCGGGCGTCCGCAGCAGCATTCGCAGCGTCGGCAGTTCGGCGGTGTGCGTGCGGCTGCGCTGATAGAGTTGCAGCGTCGCCGCGAGCGCGGCGAGCCGCAGCTTGTCGCAGCGCAGCGCTCGCCATAATGGATTGTGCTTGAGGCGTTCGATCAGTTGCCGTCGGCCGACGATGATTCCGGCCTGCGGACCGCCGAGCAGCTTGTCGCCGGAGAAGGTTACCAGCGCTGCGCCTGCCGCTATCCGCTCGCGCACCAGCGGCTCGCGCGGGAGGCCCAGTGCGCCCAGGTCGATCAGCGCGCCGGCCCCGAGATCCTCGACGACCTCGAGCTCGTGCGCGCGCGCGATCGCGGCCAGCTCCGCCAGTTCCACCACGGCGGTGTAGCCGGTGATCTGATAATTCGACGGATGGACTTTCATCAGCAGCGCGGTGGCGGGACCGATCGCCGCGACGTAATCGGCAGCATGGGTGCGGTTGGTGGCGCCGACTTCGCGCAGACGCGCACCACTGCGCGCCATCAGCTCGGGCAGGCGGAAGGAGCCGCCGATCTCGATCAGCTCGCCGCGCGAGACGATGACTTCGCGCCCGTCCGCCAGCGTGTTCAGCACTAGCAGGAGCGCGGCGGCATTGTTGTTGACGACGGTCGCGGCCTCGGCGCCGGTGAGGGCGCACAAGGCCTTCTGGACCACGTCATCGCGGTCGCCCCGCTCCCCACGTGCGAGGTCGTATTCCAGATTGACCGGGGCGCGCGCCGCCCGCACCATCGCGGCGATCGCGCTTTCGGCCAGAAGCGCGCGCCCGAGGTTGGTGTGGATCACGACACCGGTCGCATTGACGACGCTTTGCAGCGGCTCGTCCTCCGCCGCGACGGCGAGCCGCACGCGGCGCAAAATTTCTTCGACCGGCGGTTCTCCGGTGGCCAGCGCAGCAGCGAGCGCCTCGGGTTCGCCGCGTAGTTCGCGCAGTACGCGACGCATCAGGGTTTTGAGATATTCGTGACTGAGGGGCGCGAGCGCCGCGTCGCGCTCGGCGGCGCCCAGGCAGGCTTCCACTGAAGGCAGGTTGCGCAGCGCGGCCGGCCGCTCGCCGTCAGCGGCGGTTCGTTTGAGCTTGCGCGCGCCCGAGGCCATCGCGCCATTATAGCGAGTGGTTCACGGCCGTGCGCGACGACTTCAAGGCTCCGCGCGCGCCGTGGGTTAAAATTTAGTTGGACTGAAACTAGTCGGCGGCCGGCAGCGCGACGCTGAGCGCCGCCTGCGCCGCGGCGATCGCCGGCAGACCGGTCAGCAGCAACAACCCGCATCCCAGTGAAATCACGCCGCAGACGATGACCGCGACCTCGGGACTGACGTGCTCGCCGACGAAACCCACTTCGAGTGCGCCGAGCGGCGCCAGCCCGATGAACGAGAGCGTGTAGATGCTCATCACGCGGCCGCGCAGGCGGTCGGAGACGAACAGTTGCAGCATCGTGTTGGTGCCCGCCATGTAATTGATGATGCCCGCGCCAACTATCAGTTGGGCCAGCAGCGAAAGCGCCATGTTACGCGAAAGCCCGAAAGCGATGGTCGCGATCGCGGTGCAGAATAGACCCGCAGTCAACGTATGGCGCAGCGCCGGACCGCGTTCGGGGCGCGAGGCGAGGTAGACCGCGCCGAGCACCGCGCCGATCCCCTGCGCCGCCATCAGGAACCCGTACCCATGCGCGCCGACTTTGAGGATGTCGCGCGCAAAGACCGGAATCAGCACTGAATAGGTGATGCCGAAGCCGCTGTTGATCGCGACGACGGCGAGCAGAATGCGCGTCGGTTGATGCTCCCAGACATAGACGAGCCCTTCTTTGAGGCTTTTCAGCATCTTGCCGCCAAAGCTCGGCGCGCTCTTCCCGATCGCGAGATGCATCGCGAACAGGCTCCAGATGGCGGCAAGGTAGCTGATGCCGTTCAGAAAAAAGCACATCGCGGTGCCGGTTATCGCGATCAGCAGCCCGGCGACCGCAGGCCCGATCGCCCGCGCGCCATTGAAAATCATTGAGTTAAGGGCGATCGCGTTCGGCAGGTCTTCCTTGCCGACCATCTCGACCACGAAGGCCTGGCGGGCGGGCATATCGAAAGCGCTGACGAAGCCGTTGAAGGCGGCGAGGATGATGACATGCTCGACGCGAACCGCGCCGGTCCAGGTCAGGATCGCGAGTGCGAGGGCGCTCAACATCAAAAGAACCTGGGTCACGATGATCAGGCGGCGCCGATCGACATGATCGATAATCACGCCGGCAAACAGCGCGACCAGCAGGATCGGCACGAAGCTCGCGAACGAAACGAGGCCGAGCATCATCGCGGAGTTGCTGAGCTTGAGCACCAGCCACGACTGCGCGACGGTCTGCATCCAGGTGCCGATCAGCGAGATTAATTGGCCGCCGAAGAAGAGCCGGAAGTTCCGATGGCGCATCGCGCGAAAGGCCACCAGCCAGCCGCGCGGCGACGCGATCGCGGCGCGCTCGGCGTCGGGCAGTGAAGTCTCGGCAGGCGGTTGCTCGGGGAACTGATCAGACATGCGGGCTGCTGACAGTTTATCGCACGGCCCGCGCAGGCGCGAGCGATCTTCGCCGGCACCAGCCGCGATCACGGGCGCTTGCGCGCAAGCGCCGCTCCGCGCAACTACTAGCCAGAGCGCAATTGATTTGTCGTCAAGCAGACACGGAGACTTGCATATGGCTTCGATCAAGCTCGCGGACTACGCGATGCGTTATAAGCACGTCGCGATGGAACGGCGCGAAGGCATCCTGCAGATGACCTTCCATACGACCGGCGATGAACTCAAGTGGAGCGCCGAAGTCCACGAGGAGATGTCCTACGCCTTTTACGACGTCGCGCGCGACTATGAGAATCGTTGCGTGATTATGACCGGCGCCGGCGAGGCCTTCTGCGCCGCGATGGATACCGGCGGCGGCCCGGCGGGACTGCAAGTCGATGAAGATAACGTAGGGGCCGAGAAGCCCGCGCCGCCACCCGCCGGGATTCCCTCGACGACCTGGGATCACATCTACTCCGACGCGAAATACCTCCTGACCAACCTGCTGAATATCGAGACGCCGATGATCGCCGCAGTCAACGGGCCGGCGCTGATCCACGCCGAGCTGGCGGTGATGTGCGATATCGTGATCGCGGCGGACCACGCGGTCTTTCAGGACGCGCCGCATTTCCCTAACGGTATCGTGCCCGGCGACGGGGTGCATATCGTCTGGCCCTTGATCCTGGGTCCGAACCGGGGCCGTTATTTTTTGCTCACCGGCCAGAAGATCGCCGCCACCGAGGCGCTGCGCCTGGGGGTCGTCAGCGAGGTGGTGACGCCGGCGCAGCTCTTGCCGCGCGCCTGGGAGCTGGCCCGGCAGATCGTCGCGCGTCCGTCGCTGACGACGCGCTATGCGCGCGTCGCCCTTGCGCAGCAGTTAAAAAAACTGATGCTCGAAAATCTCGGCTATGGGTTGGCGCTCGAAGGTCTGGGCGGTGCGGCCTTCTGGCCCGGGGCCAAAAACTGATTTGCAATCCGCCTAATCGACATTTTGCGCGCTCGCTAAGGCGCGGCGCAGGGGTTCTCGCGCGGGCCGCGGCTGGGCTACAATCGATTAGCTTTTAGAGGAATCTGACCCATCAGAGCAGGGCGGCATAACGGCCCTCCTGGATCGCAACAAGGATCATAATGTTCGGTGAAATTTCTCCGCGCGAGCATGTGCCAACCGCCCCGTTCATCACGATCGAGGAGGCCCTTGAAGAGACCCGCCGCGGCCGCATGTTCATCCTGATGGACGACGAGGATCGGGAGAACGAAGGCGACATCTGCATGGCCGCGGAAAAGGCCACGGCCGAGGCAATCAACTTCATGGCCAAATATGCGCGTGGCCTGATCTGCCTGCCACTGTCGATGGAGCGGGTCGGACAGCTCGGCCTCAACATGATGGTCGGCGACAATCAGGCGCCGCTGGGGACCGCGTTTACTGTGCCAATCACGGCGCGGCGCGTGGCCGGCTCGGGAATTTCGGCGCAGGACCGCGCGACTACGATTCAGCAGGCGGTACGCGAGGACGCGACCGGCGCCGAGTTCATCACGCCTGGCTACGTCTATCCCTTGCGCGCGCGCGACGGCGGCGTGCTGGTGCGTACCGGCCAGACCGAGGGTGCGGTTGACCTCGCGCGGCTGGCGGGTTTGAAACCGGCCGGCGTGATCTGCGAAATTCTCAAAGAGGACGGCACGATGGCGCGACGCGACGATCTGGTCGAATTCGCGCGCATTCACGGCCTCAAAATCGTCACCGTCGCCGACATTATCGAATACCGCCTGCGCAACGAGACCATGATCGAGCGGGTCGCCGAGGCGCGGCTGCCGACGGCGTCCGGCGAATTCACGGCCTGCGTCTATCGCAATCTGGTCGACCAAAGCGAACATCTGGTACTGACGATGGGTAAGATCACGCCGGAAAAGCCGGTGCTGGTGCGCGCCCACCGCGAATATTTGCCGGGCGATGTCTTCGGCTACACCAAGCGCAACACGCGCAGCCTGCTTCGCGCGGCGATGGAGCAGATCGCGACGGCGGGTGCCGGCGTTATACTCTATCTCAAGCGCGACTCGGAGGCGATCGCGGGCGACATCAATGGCGGCGCGCGGCGCGGGCCGGGTCGCGCGAGCACCCATCTGAATACTCCGGAGTCCGATTTCCGCGACTACGGTATCGGTGCGCAAATCCTGCGCGACGTCGGCGTGCGGCAGATGATCCTGCTGACGGACAGGCCGCCCCGCCTCGCCAATCTGCCCGGCTACGGACTCGAGATTGTCGATCATGCGCCCCTCTCCAACGGTGGCGAACCGCCAATCGATGCCTGAGCGGCCATAGCCCGAAAGTCTGATAATTGAAAGGCTGACGATGGGCGCCGGTTCCTTTGCCCAAGGTGGTTCGTTCGCGAATATCTTCGCGAGCCACGGTAACCTGGCCGGTTTTCTGCTCGTCCTGCTCGGCGGCCTCCTGCTGAACCTGACGCCGTGCGTCTATCCACTGCTCGGCGTCACGGTTGCGTACTTCGGTGTCGGGGGCAGTGAAACTAGCCGGGTCGTCCGGCTGGCGCTGCTCTACGTTCTGGGCATCGCACTGACCTTCTCGGCTGTTGGCGTAGCGGCGGCCTTGAGCGGCGGCCTGTTCGGCGCAGCGCTGCAGAATCCCTACGTGCTGGGCGCGCTGGCCGCGATGCTGCTCGCGCTGGCGGCGTCGAGCTTCGGCCTGTTCACGCTGCAACCTCCCCAATGGATGATGCGTCACGTGGGAGTTGCCCGCCCGGGCTATGTCGGCTCATTGATCATGGGCCTCGGGATGGGCGTCGTCGCCGCGCCCTGTATCGGGCCAATCGTCCTGGGCCTGCTCCTGATGGTCGAGCGCAGCGGCAGCGCACTCTTTGGCTTCGCGCTGTTCTTCACGCTCGCTATCGGGATGGGACTGCCGTACGTTGCGCTCGCGGTGGCCGCCGGCAACATCCGTAAGCTGCCGCGCTCGGGCGAGTGGCTCGCCTGGATCGAGCAACTGTTCGGCTTCGTCCTGGTCGGCTTGGCGCTATACTTCCTTGATCCGCTGACGCCGAACCGGTTGATGACGCGAATCCTGCCGTTTTATGCCGCCGCCGCCGGAATCTTTCTCGGTTTCATCTCCTCAAAAGGCCGGAGCTGGCGGCCCTTTCTAATCGTGAGATCGGCCTTGGGAGTCGCCGCGACAGCCGCGCTGATCTATCTGCTGATTCGACCCAACGCGCCGGCGCAGCAGTTGGCGTTCCGTCCGTACGATGCCGCGTTGCTGGCCGGAGCGAAGGCCCGCCACGCACCGGTCGTGATCGATTTCAGCGCCGACTGGTGCGTACCCTGTCGGGAGATGGAACGCACCACCTTTACTGATCACGTGGTGATTAAGCGCTCCGCTGGCTTTGTGCTCCTGCGGGCGAATCTCACAGTGGCGAACGCGCAGAATCGGGCGCTAATGAAACAGTTCAATGTGCAGGGCGTCCCCACGACGCTCTTTCTCGACGGCGCCGGACAAGTTCGCCAACGCCGCGTCGGCTACATCGGTCCGGACGATTTCCTGAAATACCTGCACGACGCCAACTGAACATCGGCCGGTGCCAGGGCGCGGTAGCGGGGACGAAGTCTGCCGTGCGTGCTCGACACAAACGAACACAGTTTTATTTATAGATAAATAGGTACCGTTTTTAAGGGCACAGACCGCGCGCTGTTACATTCTCGATTTTGTCGCAAAATTATGTGATTTCTTTAGTGCAATGCTGATCTAAAATGGCGTTCTCTTTGGTCTAAACAAATTCTGGAAGGTACTTTACGACCCGCTGCCTAAGGCATAGAATTAGCCCATTCATTCGGGGGCAAGAGGACCTTTTCCTTCTTTCTTGTTTCTATGCCAAACAAAGACGTTTCTGACGGCTACAGCGCTGACTCGATCCGCGTGCTCGAAGGGCTCGAGGCGGTCCGCAAGCGCCCGGGCATGTATATCGGCGACACCGCCGAGCGCGGACTCCATCATCTGGTGACCGAAATCGTCGATAACTCCGTTGATGAGGCGCTGGCCGGCTTTTGTACCGAAATCAACGTGATGATTCTCGGCGAGGATCGGATTTCGGTAGAAGATAACGGGCGCGGGATTCCCGTCGATTTGCATCCGACCGAGAAGCGCTCGGCGCTCGAGGTCGTGCACACCGTGTTACATGCCGGCGGCAAATTCGATCGTGGCGTTTACAAAGTCTCGGGTGGATTGCACGGGGTCGGCGCGTCGGTCGTTAACGCGCTCAGCGAGGAGTTCGAGGTCGAGGTTCGCAAGAACGGCAAGCTTTATTTCCAGCGCTACGAACGCGGTGCTCCTCAAACCAAAGTCGAAGAGCGCGGCGCGACCAAACTGACCGGCACCAAGACAACTTTTTCGCCCGACCCCAAAATTTTTCCCGAGGTCAAATTCAAGTATGAAACGATCGCGCGCTACCTGCGCGAGATGGCCTATCTCAACGCCGGGCTGAAGATCCGCCTGAAGGACGAGCGTACCGGCAAAGACGAGGAGTTTCATTACGAGGGCGGCATCCGCGAGTTTGTCGAGTCGCTCACGCATAGCAGTTCGCCCCTGCACGACGTGATCTTCTGCAAGGGCCTGCGCGACGGCGACGATATCGAAGTCGCGCTGCAGTGGACCGACGCGATCCATGAGACGCTCTTCAGCTACGCCAACAATATCCATACGACTGAAGGCGGCACCCATCTGTCGGGCCTCAAGTCGGCGTTGACGCGGACCCTCAATACCTATGGCGCGAAGAACAACCTCTTTAGCAAGAACAAAGAGCTGCGGCTCGAAGGCGACGATACCCGCGAGGGGCTGGTCGCGATCGTCAGCGTCAAGCTGCCCGAGCCGCAGTTCGAGGGGCAGACCAAGACCAAGCTCGGCAACTCCGAAGTCGAAGGATTGGTTTCGGCGCTGGTCAACGAAAAGCTCGGCGAGTACTTCGAGAAGAATCCCGGCGACGCCAAGCGAATCGTGGCGCGCGCGATCGAAGCCGCGACGGCGCGAGAAGCCGCGCGCAAGGCCAAAGAGTTGGTGCGGCGCAAGGGGGCGCTCGATTCGGGCTCGTTGCCCGGCAAGCTGGCCGATTGCCAGGAGCGCGATCCGGCGCGCAGCGAACTCTATATCGTCGAGGGCGATTCGGCCGGCGGCTCGGCCAAGCAGGGACGCGACCGGCGCGTGCAGGCAATCCTGCCGCTGCGCGGCAAGATCCTCAACGTCGAGCGCGCGCGCATCGATAAGGTGCTCTCCTCAACTGAACTGCGCACATTGATCACGGCGCTTGGGATGGGCGTCGGCAGCGACAAGGACCTCGCCAAGCTGCGCTACCACACGGTCGTGATCATGACCGACGCCGACGTTGACGGCTCACATATCCGCACGTTGCTGTTGACCTTCTTTTTCCGCCAATTTCCCGAGATCATCGAGAATGGCTACCTCTACGTCGCGCAGCCGCCCCTGTTCCGCGCCAAGAAAGGCAAGACCGAGCGCTTCCTCAAAGATGAGACCGCCCTCGAGGATTACCTCACCGACCTTGGCGCTGAGGCGGTGACTTTCGAAGCCGGCAAGGGCAAGGAGGCGCGCGAGCTCAAGGGCGCGCCGTTGAAGGGCTTTGTCCGCAAGGCGCTGCACTTCGATCGCATGTACGAAAATCTCGAACGCCGCGCCAAGGAGCGCGCAATCGTCGCCGCAGTCGCGAAACTCGTTAACGACAAGACTCTCAGCGCCGACACCTTCATGGACGAAAAGGCGCTCCGCAAGATCGCAGATAGCGTCAAAGGCGAACTGGCCTCGGCGAATCTCGAATACCGCGTCGAGCCGGATACTGAGACGGCCTGGCGCGCCGTCTTCTTTCATCTGCGCAACGGCGCCACGCCGCCGACGGTACTCGATTTGGCGCTGTTCCACAGCGGCGAGCTCCGCGAGATTCGCCGCCTCGGCGCAGACCTCGAGACCTATGCGACGCCCTACAAGCTCCAGACCGGTGATGTGGTGCAGACGGTGGAATCGCCCAAGGCGGTCGCCGACGCGGTGCTGGCGGCGGGCCAGAAGGGCGTCGAGATTCAGCGCTACAAAGGCCTGGGCGAGATGAACCCGGATCAGCTCTGGGGCACCACGATGAATCCCGAGGTGCGCTCGATGCTCAAAATGGAGATCGGGTCGCAGGAGGACGCCGAGGAGATCTTCGCCAAGCTGATGGGCGATCAGGTCGAGCCGCGCCGCGCGTTTATCGAGGAGAACGCCCTCAACGTCAAGAATCTGGATATTTAGAGGGGAGTGCAAGGGTGGAACCAGAGAAAAGGTCAGAACCAAGCGCAAAAGCACTGTTGGAAGCAGATCAGCGGTATTTTAACTCGAGCGTCGGAAATTTGAGCGGTGGGTTCGTCCGCCGTATTCCGCAGGACATCTTCATCTCCTGCGGACCTGACATAATTTCATTGGAAGAGCTCGAAGACCGCGGGCTCGTGAAAGACGCAGATGGACAGTTCTCAGAGTCTTCCGTTAACCGGGGTCTTGCGTGGCTCGCGGAACGAATCGCGCTGACGACGCTGAGACTGGCGGGGCAGACGAACGCTAGATACTCGTAAAACCTGATTTGTCATCCTGAGCCGGCGAGCAACGCGAGCCGTGTCGAAGGACCTCCGCGAAGCGATTTCCGATGGCCAATTACTACGTTTACATCATGACAAATCGGACACACGTTCTATATATCGGCATCACCAACAATCTCGCGCGGCGAGTTGCCGAACATCAGGAAGGCGTCGTGAGGGGCTTCACTCAAAAGTATCATCTCGCGCGTTTGGTCTACTTCGAACCGTTCCACGACGTGCGCGATGCTATCGCTCGTGAGAAGCAACTCAAAGGGTGGCGTAGGGAGAAGAAGATCAATTTGATCGAATCGTCCAATCCGAAATGGTCTGACCTGAGCAAAGACGCGAGTTAGAATCGCTTCGCGGAGGTCCTTCGACACGGCTCGCGTTGCTCGCCGGCTCAGGATGACAAACAAAGTGGCTGGCGAGATATAGCGTCATGAGAAAATTCTCTAAATAAGAAGTGATCAAAAATATCAATGCCTGAATCGACCAACGGCAACGAACCAATCCGCAACGAACCGGCGCGGCTGACGATCGAAGCCGACATGCGCCAGTCCTATCTGGACTACGCGATGTCGGTGAATATCGGGCGCGCGCTGCCCGACCTGCGCGACGGCCTCAAGCCGGTCCATCGCCGGATTCTCTATGCGATGTTCCGCGAGGGGCTGCTCTCGACGCGGCGCTACTCGAAATGCGCCGGCGTCGTCGGCGAAGTGTTGAAGAAATATCATCCGCACGGCGACGGCGCGGTTTATGACGCCTTGGTGCGACTCGCGCAGCCCTTCAGCGTGCGTTATCCGCTGATCGACGGGCAGGGCAACTTCGGCTCGATCGACGGCGATCCACCTGCGGCCTACCGCTACACCGAGTGCCGACTGACCCGCCTGGCCGAGCGCCTGCTCGCCGATATCGACAAGGAGACGGTCGATTTCGTTGACAACTTCGACGGCTCCGATCAGGAGCCGGAAGTCCTGCCGTCGCAGATTCCGAATCTGCTGATCAACGGCTCGGACGGGATCGCGGTCGGGATGGCGACGAATATCCCGCCGCATAATCTTGGCGAAGTCTGCGACGCGCTGCTCAAGTTGATCGAGCGGCCCGAGCTGACGCTCGAAGAGATTCTCAAAATCATCCCCGGTCCCGACTTTCCCACCGGCGGACAATTGCTCGGCCGCGAGGTGATTCGGCAGGCTTATCTCAACAAGCGCGGCATCCTCACGATCCGCGCGCTGGCCGCGATCGAAACCGACAAGCGCAGCGGCCGCGCGTCAATCATCGTTCGCGAGATTCCTTACCAGGTTAACAAGACCAAGCTGATCGAGCGGATCGCTGATCTGGTCAACGACAAGCGGCTCGAAGGGATCAGCGATCTGCGCGACGAGTCCGATCGCGACGGCATGCGGATCGTGATCGAACTCAAGCGCGACGCCGAGCCGCGGATCGTGCTGAATCAGCTCTACAAGCTGACCCAGATGCAGGAGAGCTACGGGCTCATCATGCTGGCGATCCACGAGGGGCGCCCACGCGAGCTAAGTCTGCGCGATCTCCTGGTCGAGTTCTTGAGCCATCGCCGCCAGGTGCTGACGCGGCGCACTCAATTCGAGCTGCGTCAGGCCGAGGCGCGGCTCCATATTCTCGAGGGGCTGCTGATCGCGCTGCGTAATCTCGACGCCGTGATCAAGCTGATCCGCGCCGCCAAGGACGCCGAGGCCGCGCGCAACGGCCTGATGACGCAGTTCAAGCTGAGTCAGGCGCAGGCCCAGGCGATTCTCGATCTCACGCTGCGGCGGCTGACCTCGCTCGAACGCGAGAAGATTGAGGCCGAGCACAAGGAGACGACTGAGACGATCGCGCGGCTCAAAACGATCCTCGCCGATGAGCGCGAGCTGCTGAAGCTCATCGCCGCCGAGCTCACCGACATCCGCAAGGAGTTTGCCGACGAGCGCCGCACGCAGATCATTGAAGCGGAAGGCGATTTCTCGATCGAGGATCTGATCGTCGAGGAGGACGTGCTGGTCACCGTCACGCACGGCGGTTATATCAAGCGCACGCCGCTCTCGCTCTATCGCACCCAACGGCGCGGCGGCCGCGGCAAGATCGGCGCGACCACCAGCGAGGAAGATTTCGTCGAGCATCTGGTGGCGGTCGGGACGCATGACCGGCTGCTGTTTTTCACTAGCGCGGGCAAGGTTTACGAGAAAAAGGCTTACGAACTGCCCGAAGGCGGACGCGCCGCGCGCGGCCGCTCAATCGCGAACCTGCTGAGCCTCGCCAACGACGAAAACCTCTCAGCCTTCCTCGCCGTGCCCAAGGATACTTCAGGCAAATATGCCTTTTTTGCGACGCGGCGGGGGATGGTCAAGAAGACCGAGCTCGATCAGTTCGGCAATATCCGCACCAACGGGATCATCGCGATCAATCTTGAGGAAGCCGACGAGCTGATCGGCGTGCGGGTTACTGACGGCAATCAGCAGATCGTGCTCTCGACCCGCGCCGGGCAGGCGATTCGCTTCAAGGAGGAGGAGGCGCGCCCGATGGGCCGCGGCACTTACGGCGTCGCCGGGATGGAACTCGAATCCTCCGCAGTCAAAGACGGCAAGACCACTACTCTCGTGCAGGACGAGGTCGTCTCAATCGCAGTCGCGCGCGACAACGAAACGCTGCTCACCGCCTCTGAAAACGGCTTCGGCAAGCGCACTCCGGCGTCGGAATACCGTCTGACTCATCGCGGCGGCAAGGGCGTCATCACGATGGATGTCACGGAAAAGACCGGCAAAGTCGTCGGTGTGCTGCAGGTGGGCAGCGACGATCAGGTGGTGGTGATTACCGATCAGGGCAAGGTGATCCGGCTGGGCGTCAAGCAGGTGCGGATTACCGGGCGCAACGCCCAGGGCGTGCATCTGGTAAAACTCGAGCTCGGCGAGAAGGTCCGCGCGATCTCACGCCTTGCCGAGCCGGAGGAAGACGAGACCAACGGCGACGACGATGCGAATGACGCCGACGAGGAATAATCCTGACGGAGTATGCTTATGATGGCGCGCGAGGAATTGATTGATCTGGCCCAACGATTCGTCGATGCGTTCAACCGCAACGACCTCGACGCCGTGATGGGGTGCTTCGCCGACGGCGCGATCTATGACGAATTCAACGGCCGCCGCAACGTTGGCCTCGAGGCGATTCGCGCCGCCTTCGTCCCGCAGTTTACCGGCGCCTACGGCGAGATGAAATTTATCGACGAGGATCTTTTCGTTGACGCGGAAACCGGCAAGGTGATGGCCAGCTGGCGTTGCACACTCTCGATCAAGGGGCGCGCGACGGCCTGGCGCGGCCTCGATCTGATGTACTTCAAAGACGGCAAGCTGATCGCGAAATCGACCTACGCGAAGGCTGCGGCGCCGCTGTTTCAATAGCGCAGCCGAAGCGATCACGCGATCTCGGTTGGCCGCGTCACGCCTTCACGGCGTGGCGTGGATCGAATACAAGATGCGGCTCATGGGCAAGCCGCAACCCCATCCGCAGACCGGACTGACGCGCGCCGAGGCAACGCACGCACTGGTCGCGAGCTTCCTCGGCTGGACGCTCGACGCGTTCGATTTCTTCGTGCTGGTGTTCGTGTTGCCGGCGGTCGCCAAGGAGTTTCACAAATCGATCGCAGACCTGGCGTTCACGATCACGGCGACGCTGGGGCTACGCCCGCTTGGCGCGCTCGGCTTCGGCTGGCTGGCGGATCGCTACGGCCGGCGCATGCCGTTGATGATCAACGTGATTTTTTACTCGCTGATCGAAGTTGCGAGCGGACTCGCGCCGAGCTACGGCTGGTTCCTTTTCCTCCGCGCACTCTACGGCATCGGGATGGGCGGGGAGTGGGGGGTGGGGGCCTCGATGGCGATGGAGGCGGCGCCGCCGCGCTGGCGCGGCCTGCTCTCGGGCCTCTTGCAGGAGGGTTACGCGGTCGGCTATCTGCTGGCGGCGGCGGCCTATTTTCTGGTCTTCCCGCATCTAGGCTGGCGTCCGTTATTTTTTCTAGGCGGCGCGCCGGCGCTGCTGACGCTTTACATCCGCGCGAAGGTGCCGGAATCAAAGGCGTGGGAACGGGCGCGACCCGAGTCGGCGGCAATTCGCAACGCGCTCCGACGGAACCTGCCCCGCTTCGTTTATCTGGTCGCGCTGATGACCATGATGAGCCTGATCTCGCACGGCACCCAGGACCTTTATCCGACCTTCCTCGAAAAGGGGCGCGGGCTCGGGCCGCGCACAGTGGCGACGATCGCGATCATCTACAACCTCGGCGCGATCCTGGGCGGCCTCACGGTCGGATGGTTCTCGGATCATTATGGACGGCGGCGCGCGATGATCATGGCGGCGCTCGCCGGTGTCGCGAGCGTCCCGCTCTGGGTCTTCCCGCATGCGCTGATCTGGCTGACGGCCGGCGCCTTTCTGATGCAGTTCATGGTGCAGGGGGTCTTCGGTGTCATACCGGCGCATCTGAGCGAGATGTCACCGGCGGAGGCGCGCGGGACATTTTCGGGGATGGCGTATCAGCTCGGCGTGCTTTTCGCATCGGGCGCGGCGTATGGCGAAGCCTTGATCGCTCAGCACCTGGGCTATGAGGCCGCGCTCGCGATCGTCGCGACGACGGTGCTGATCGGCGACGCGACCATGATCGCGATCGGCAAGGAGCGCAAGGGCTCGGAGCTGCATTCGACGGATTAGCGCCGTGCGGCGCGCTCGATGGCGCGGATCGTCAGCGTTTTAGCGGCAGAGTTCCCAGGCGGTCTCGGCGATAGCGGGGACACGGACGTCGTACGTCGCGAAGATCGGATCGTCGGCCTGGCCGCTCAGATGGCGCGCGTAGCTGCCCTCCAGAATGATCGCGAGCTTGAAGAGCGCGAAAGCCTGGTAGAAGGCGATATTATTCATCGCGCGCCCGGACTTTTGCTCGTAGAGCTCGACCATCGCGCGGCGCGACAGATAACCGGGCTCGGGCTCCATGCTCGAGACCACGCCACGTCGCGCCTCGCTGTCGGTGGGCTCGGTCCAGTAGGTGAGCATCCAACCCAGGTCGGCGAGCGGATCGCCAAGCGTCGACATCTCCCAATCGAGGAGCGCGATAGGCCGGGGATGAGTCGTGTCGTCCCACATCACATTGTCGAGCTTGAAATCGCCATGGACGATCGTCGCGGGCTGCGATGGCGGCAGATGTGCGCCCAGCCAATCACGAATCTTTTCCATCACCGGCAGCGGACGGGTAAGCGGCAGCGTGCGTTCGAGTTGATCGGTCCAGCGCTTGAGCTGGCGTTCGAGGTAGCCGTCAGGCCGACCGAATTTCTCGAGTCCGACCGCGCGCCAATCGACCGCCTGCAGGGCCACGAGCAAGTCGATCATGCCAACGCTGACCGCAAGACGCTTCTCGGCGGTATCGGCGAAGCTGGTCTCCGAGGACGGCACGTTGGGCGAACGGACAACGCGCCCACGCATCTGCTCCATCAGGTAGAAGGGAGCGCCGATATAACTCGGATCGTCGCATCCCGCATAGACGCGAGGCAGCGGAACAGCAGTTTCCTGCAGCGCGAGCAGCACGCGATATTCGCGCATGACGTCGTGAGCGGTCGGCAGGAGCGGTCCGCGCGGCGGCCGTCGCAAGGCCCAGGCGCGGCCATCGAAATGAATCAGATGGACTTCGTTGGAATGGCCGAAGGAGATATTTTCAGTGCGCAGGCTGGCGGCCTCGCCGAGTCCGCGATCGCGGAGAAAGCGGCGCAGCCCTTCGATCTCGATCTCTGCCGCGGCGGTTTGCGAGGCATCCTTAGACATCGTCAATACTCACTGATAATTCGGCAGCACGCTGGTGCGGGTCTGGAACGGATTGCGTCCAAACGGACTCTGACCGACCGATCCGAGTCCCCCGAGCGTAACCTGGAATTGATATTGCGTCTCGCTGGGATTGATCGTTTTGGTGATACCCATGTCGAAGGCCCAGCAATCGCACGGCGACTTTACCCGAACGCCATATTCAGCTGAAATCAATTTGTGTTTGACGAAATCATAGGAAGGCGCGAAGTAGGCCCCGAGCCGATCGAACAGATCATAGTAGACCCGTGCGTTGATGAACTGACTCAAATTTGCGCTCTGACCGGGCCTGATAGTATTGGGTCCAGGCGCAATATAGTCATAAGAGAGTTCCAGGAACGAGCCGGCTTCAGCCTTGCCCAGGTACAATTGAGGAGTGTTAGTGGTCCACCACGGCTGGAAATTCAGACCGACGCTCGCATTGCGAATACCGCTGGTTTCGGGTGAATAGCCGAGCTGGCCGCCCAGCGACCAGACGCTGGTGGGGAAAACGTTAGCGATCATATCCAGGTCGGCAAAGCGCGACGCGCCCTTGGCGATCGCGTGATTGGTGTCGTAAGCCTGTTCCAGGGTCAGCCGCAGAATCTCGACCACCGAGTTGCCGTTGGTATAGCTGCGCGCGCGAAACGGATTAACCGATGGAACGTTATCGTCATCCGACGGTGTGGTGCCCGCCGCGCCTTCAGCCGACGCTGTATTGTCATTGGTGTCGTCGCTCGGGGCGGGCGTCAGCTTGGCGTAGAAGCGCGAGACCACTCCGTAGGTGAAAAGGCTGCGGGGTTCGATCCGATCGATCTGATCGAAGAGCGGCAGCGCGCCCTGGTCAATGTTGGGAATATAGCTATAGGTCGCGAAGGGTTCGATGGTGTGCTTGATCTGCTCGATGCCGAGTGCGTGCACATTGTAAATGCGCTCCAGCTCCGAACCGATACCCGTGCTGCCATAGATCATCTCGCGGCTGCGGAAACCACCGTCGCCGAGCGGCCCCAACGAGAGGCCGTTGTTGTAGATTTGGCCGCCGGTGCCGACGGGGGTAACCGCGATGGTGCGGCCCGAGACCGAATACAGCGTTTCGCGCAAATTGAGCTGGCCATACCCGTAGAGATAGTTGCCGAGCCGCCAGGGCACCGTGAGATCGGGATTGATGTCGAAACGCACGCCGCGCTGGCCGTTGGTCCGCCAGAAATCATCGAACTGAAAATTGTAGTCGGTGTAGGCCAGATTCCCGAGCAGCTCTTTGCGGCCGCTCAAGAGCAACTCGGGCAGCGTTTGCAGCTCGTACTCAGGCCGCTGGATTAGGTCCTGATTCCAATTTCCGTAAAGTTTGGCGAAGCCATCCGTATAACTGTAGAGCGCGCCCCAGTCCGAGTCCGCATTGCGCATCGAGACGAACGGCGTCTGGTAGGCGATGCCGGGTTGCACGGTGCGCGAGAGCGTCCAGACGTTAAGCTCGCGCAGCAGGAGATCGTCGCTGACGGTGGTGGCGTCGCCGAACAAGACCAGGTCCGGCGTGATGTGTTGGCGAACCATCGAGATAAAGTCGTAGCGGTCGGTGGGAATGTGCGGGTCGGGGAGCTGGGTGTCGATGATGTCATGCGCGCGATTGGAGGCGCTGCGCAGACTTTCATCATAGAAGGCGCCGTCGAGGATCGCGTAATCGCCTTGACCGGTGATCAAGCGATACTCCGCGAGCAAACCGACGCGCTGGCTGGTCTCGACATCGAGGGCGATGGAGGCGTCCGAGCTCTTGTTGATCGCCCAGTACCACGGCTGCAAAAGCTGAAACCCGCGCAACCCCGACTCGCCGAGGCGCGGTCCCAGGAAGCCGCTATGGCGATCAGTGTCGGCGGGAAAAATCGCGTAGGGCAGCGGCACCACCGGATGGCCGAGGACGTCGAAGGCGCCATTGCGCGCGGTGCCGGTATCGCCCATGTTCAGGTTCATCTGCTCGCCCGTGATGCTCCAGTCGGGCGTGCCCGGGTCGCATCCGCAGGTGGTGAAGAAGCCGTCGAGAACCTTGTAGTGCTGGCCCAGGAGTTTCTGCACCTTCGACCCCTTGAGAATATAGCTCTTGTCCTTGCTCGTAACGACGGCATCCGTCATCACGGTGCTCTCATCGTTCATGTTGAGCGTTCCCTCTGAGGCCCGAACGTCGCCCAGCGGATCGACGATGTGGACATTGCCCTTGGCATGGATCAGGCGGTCGCGCCGCAGGAAGTCAACCTGATCCGCGGTCAGCACGGTATGCTTCTGCGTGATGACGGCGTCGCCGGTCACCACAAACGTGTCGGTCTTGTAATCGTAGGTTACTGTCCGGCCCGTGATATCGACCGGACCGCCGTGCGTGGCTTGAACGAATTCAGAGAATCCTTGCTGCTGGGCAAAGAGCTGGGCGGTAGCGCGAAGCGTCGCGGTCGCGAAAATCAGTGCGCCAACAATGCACGATTTAATTGACGGCTTCAGGAAACAGTCCTCGCCGCCCGGTTCGCGCCAGAATCCACGGATAGATCTCACCCACCAGATAGACCGAACCGGTCAGCAACACTACATCATCGGGCGCGGCCCCGGCTATCGCAGCTGCAAGCGCTGCTGCGGGATCGCGGATCACGCGCGCTGCCGTATGGCGCGAGAAGATCGGGAGCAGTTCCTCCGGGTCCAGCGGCCGCTTGGGCGTCGCGCGCGTCAGGATCGCGCTCTGGACCCGCGGCGCAAGCATCGCCGCCATCCGCTCCCATTGCTTGTCTTCGAGACAGCCGAAGACCAGATGCGGCCGCACCGATGCGCCCAGTTCGACCGTGATCGTTTCGAGCAGCGCCTGGATCGCGAGTTCGTTATGCGCGCAGTCCAGGATGATCGTCGGACGGTGCGCCACTATCTCGAAACGACCGGGCCAGAAAACTTCCTGCAGGCCGCGCCGGATGGCCTCGTCGGGGATCGCCCAGCCTTGCGTTCTCAGCACTCCGAGCGCCGCAAGCGCGATCGCGGCATTTTCGTGCTGGAAGGGGCCCGCCAGATTCAGCTCAAGATTTTCAAGCGCGAGTCCGTGCCCGCGATAATCGAGCCGATGAGCCGGGGCTTGCGAGCGGTAGGAAAAATCGCGATCGATCATGAAGCTCGGGCTGTGCCGCTCTGCCGCGATCTCGCTCAATGCCGCGCGCGCCTCGGGATCACGCGCGCCGACCACTACCGGCACGCCGTCCTTGATGATCCCGCCTTTCTCGCCCGCGATTGCGCCTATGGTGTAGCCGAGGCGGTCCATGTGATCGAACCCGATGGGGGTGATCACGCTGAGCATCGGACGCACGACGTTGGTCGAATCCAGCCGGCCCCCCAGGCCGGTCTCGATCACCGCCACATCAACTCCGACTTCGGCGAAGTAGAGAAACATCAACGCGACGGTGAACTCGAAGAAGGTCAGCGCGAGGTCAGCACTCTCGTAGATGGCGCGCAGCCGATCTATATACGAAAGCATCAAGGCCGCGGGCATCTCGGCGCCGTCGATACGCGTGCGCTCAGTCAAATTGATCAGATGGGGTTTGGTATAGAGGCCGCATCGATGGCCCGCGGCGCGCAAACAGGCGTCGATCATCGCGGCCACCGAGCCTTTACCCTTCGTCCCCGCGATATGCACGGCGCGCAGCCGCCGATGCGGATTCCCGATCAGGGCGAGGGCCTGATCCATCCGCTCAAGCTTGTAGATCTCTCCGCGCCCTTCGAGCGTATAGAGCCATTCCAGGGTCGGCGCGATCGCATCCATCGTGACGGTCGAGTTTAGATGGACCGGGCCTCTGAAAACCAGCCCTTGAGCCGAGAATCAGTTTGCGCGATTACCCTGTCGACTCGAGCTAGTGGGACTCAAGAAAGCGCCGGATCGCCGTGCCGGCACGTTCGGGCTGCTCGAGCCAGAAGCAGTGTCCCGCCGGCTCGAGGATTTCAAGCTGCGCGCCCGCGATCTGCTCGGCGAGCAGACGTGAATTTTCCCACGAGATCAAAGCGTCGTTGCGACCGGTGATCACCAGCGTCGGGCAGGTGATGCGCGCCAGACGATCATACGTGTCATGGCTAAAAACCGCTTTCATCCGATTACCCAACGCGACCGGATCGAGCGGACGCCGCCGCCGCATCTCGATCATGTCCGCAATGATCTCCGGATGCTGCTTCAGGTAGCCGCGCGTGAACGCCGCCTCGGCCAGCGCGCGGCCCCGTTCTTCGGCGGACATCGGTTGGGTTGAGTAGGCTGGCGCCGGCTCAAGCCAGACCGCTTTCGGACCGCCCGCAGTGGTGCATCCGAGCACCAGCGTCCGCACCTTTGACGGGTGCCGCAGCGCGAACTCCTGTGCGATCATCCCGCCCATCGAAACCCCGAGGATATGCGCGCTGGTAAACCCGACGTGGTCCATCAGGAGCGCCGTGTCGTCCGCGAACATCGCCATGCTGTAAGCCATATCCGGCTTGTCGCTGAGTCCGGAACCGCGCTGATCAAAAGTCAGTACGCGAAAGCTCGACGCGAAGGCCGCGGCGAGATCGGCGAACATCGTCTGATCGCCCTGCGCGCCATGAATCATCACCAGTGGAGTTCCGGCACCGCGGATTTCGTAGGCGAGCTCGACCCCGTTTACTTTTGCGCGCTCCATAGACCTTCCTCGCGTGCCCGAACGATGAGGGGAGCTTCGCTTGACGCAGATTCTTCGTCAAGCGCCCATTGATTGACACTTCGGGATGTACAAGCTGGATGCGAGCCGGAATACTCTACCGAGCAGACTACCGTGGGCGTGAGCGAAAACATCATCAAACCGCAGGCGCTGCGGCCGGGCGATACGATCGGGGTGGTAGCGCCCGCGGCCGCCGTCGAACGCGCGCATCTCGAACGCGGCGTCGCCGCGCTCTCCGCGATGGGCTATCGCGTGAAGATCTCCCCCCACGCACTTGATCGCAGCGGCATCCTGGCGGGCGAGGACGTGGTGCGTGCGGCGGAATTAACCGCTTTTTTCGCCGACCCCGAGGTCAAGGCGATCTTTGCCGCGCGCGGCGGCTACGGCTCGGGCCGGCTCCTGCCGCTTTTCGATTTTGCGGCTCTCGCGCGGACGCCGAAAATCTTCCTCGGCTTCTCCGACGAGACCTATCTGCTCAATGCTCTCGTTGCTCAAGCCCGGATGGTGGCATTTCACGGCCCCATGGTCGCGATGGATTTCTCGCACGGCGTGAGCGCGCCCGCACGCGATCATCTGCTGCGGCTGTTGGCGGGCGAAACGCGCGAATTAACGCTCGAAGCGCCGACCGCCCTTCGCCCCGGCAGCGCGCGCGGCCCGTTGCTCGGCGGATGTCTCTCGGTGGTCGTCGCGATGATCGGGACGCCGTGGGAACCGCTCTTCGACGGCGCCATCCTGTTTCTCGAGGACACCGGCGAGAAAGCCTACCGCATCGATCGGATGCTGACGCAGTTGGGGCAGGCCGGCATCCTCCGGCGCGTCGCCGGCATCGTCTTTGGCGCGATCCGGCCGGTTGAGGGCAGCGCCCGCGAAGGCGCGTTGATCCGTGACTTCATCGGCGAAGCCACCGCGCAACTGGATTGTCCGGTGTTGAGCGGGATCGAGGCGGGCCACGGCACGGCGAATTTCGCGCTGCCCCTCGGCCTGCCCGCGCAGCTCGACGCCACCGCAAGATGCCTCGTATTCACTGAAGCCGCCGTAACGACCTGAATCCGGCGATGACAGCGCTAGACTCTCAACGCTATGATCCAATGATTAGGGGTGAAGCAATTGGGCTGGGCTGAGGTTGAGCAAGCCTTCGCGAGCGCGATCGAACAGGGCGCGATTCCGGGCGCGACGCTCGTCGCGCGCAAGGGCAACGACATCGCTTACGAAGGGGCGTTCGGCTTTCGTGCGCTCGAACCCGAGCGCTCGCCAATGCGGCTCGAGACCGTCTTCGACCTCTCGTCGCTGACCAAGCCGCTCGCTTCGACCATCGCCGTCATGATGCTCACGCGCGACGGCAAGCTGCGGCTCGACGATCGGGTCACGCGCTTCTTTCACAATTTCGGCGTGCACGGCAAGGGCTACGTGACCTTCCGCCAGTTGCTCGCGCATTGTTCGGGGCTGGCCGCGTGGCGTCCGTTCCATCAGCAGGTCGCCGAGGTCGAGCGCGCGGGCAAGATCAATTTCATGGCGAGCCACGGGGCGAAGGAATTCGTCTATGAGCAAATCCATCGCGAGAAACCCGAGTACCCGCCGGCCGGCCGCAACCTCTATTCGGATTTGAACTTCATGCTACTCGGCGAGGCGATCGAGCAGGTGGGCGGCATGGCGCTGAATCGGCTCTGCCGCGAGAAGATTTTCAAGCCGCTGGGACTGCGCGCAACCGATTTTATCGATATCTCGCTGTTGCGCACGCGGCGGCTCGAACCGGTGCCCGAGATGTTCGCGCCGACCTCGGTTTGTGCCGTGCGCAAGCGGATGCTGGTCGGCGAGGTCGAGGACGAGAACGCCTTTGCGATGGGCGGCGTCGCGGGCCACGCCGGGCTCTTCGCGCCGGTGCGGGAAGTGGACCGCCTCGCGCACGAACTGATCCGCTGTTATGCGGGCCGCTCGGATTTCGTTCCGCCGAAAATCGTGCAGGAGTTCTGGACCCGCGACCGCACCGTCAAGGATTCGACCTGGGCGCTCGGCTGGGATTCGCCTTCGCCCGAGTATTCGAGCTCGGGCCGTCGCTTCTCGCCGGCCGCGGTGGGTCATCTGGGCTTTACCGGAACTTCAATCTGGATCGAACCGGCAAAAGAGCTTGCGATCACCCTGCTGACCAACCGCGTGCATCCCCGCCGCGACAATCAGGCGATCCGCGATTTTCGCCCGTTGATCCACGACCTCGTCATGGAAGCGCTCGGCGCGACCTAACCTTTGGGCAGGCCGAGGACGCGCTCGCCCAGGATGTTGCGCTGAATCTCGTTCGCCCCTGAATAGATCATCGGGCCGCGCGCTTCGAGCATCCGATGGGTCCACAGACCCTGCGCTGCCGCGAATTGATCGCCCCGTTCGAGTTGCCCGTAAGCTCCGAGCATCTCCAGGGCGAAGCTTGCAATCCGCAGTCCGAGCTCCGAGGCGCTCAGCTTGATTGAGGAGCCCTCGGGGCCGGGCGGCAGTCCCTTCAGTTGCCGCGTCAGTTGGCGGAAGCCGGTGTAGCGGATCGCCGCCGCCTCCGCAGCGAATTGTCCGATGGTCTGCCGTACCGAGGCGTCTTCCGCCAGTGCGCGGCCATTGCGCGAGAGCTGCGATGCGAGCTGCGCCAGCTCGCGCACCCGATTCGTCATAATGCGCTCTTGGCCGCTTGAGCGCTCGAAGGCCAGCGTCGTCAGCGCCACCTGCCATCCTTGGTTTCTTTCGCCGACGATATTCGCGATCGGCACGCGCACATCCTCGAGAAAAACCTGGTTGAAATGCCGCGCCCCGGTCATCTGGATCAGCGGACTGATCGTGATGCCGGGGGTTTTCATCTCAACCAGGAGATAGCTGATTCCTTTGTGTTTGGGCGCTGCGGAATCCGTGCGGGCGAGCAGGAACATCCAATGGGAGTGATGCGCCAGCGAGGTCCAGATCTTTGAGCCGTTGACCACGAAGTAACCATCGTGCTCGACTGCGCGGGTCTGGATCGCCGCCAGGTCGGATCCCGCGTTGGGCTCCGAATAACCCTGACACCACATCTCCTCGCCGGCGAGAATCTTGCGCAGATGGCGCTGCTTCTGCGTCGCCGTGCCCCAATGGATCAGGGTCGGCCCCAGCAGCCAGATACCGGGTCCCGTGAAGGGCAGGCCGCTCCCCGCCTGTTCAAGCTCTTGATCAACGATGGTCTCCTGCAGGAAAGTTCCGCCACGACCGCCATATTCGGCCGGCCACGTGATCCCGAGCCAGCCGCCCTCGTACAACCGCCGATGCCATCGCAGCGTCGCTTCCCAACTCCCCTCCTCCTCGTCGGCCAGCGGTCCGCGCGGCGGCGTCGCGTATTCGAGATTCCGCTCGAGCCAGAGACGAAACTCGCGACGAAACGCCTCGTCTTCCGCGCTGTATCTAAAATCCATGAAGCTCCGATTATATCAGGCGTAGCGCGGCAGCAGCTTTTCGCCGAACAGCTCGATCTGTCGCTTGACGACATCTTTCGGCATGAACCCCTGATCGCCCTGCCACACGAAGTATTCGGGATTGGCCACCTCGACCAACTCGTCGAGCCCGCGCCGCACGTCGTCCACAGTTCCCATGTAGGCGGACTTCACGCGTGCGGCGCGATCGGCAGTAACCTCCGACGCCGGCAGCGGAACTTTGCCAGCAGGATATTTCGCCTCATCAGCCGGTTCGCGCCAGGCTTCAGTAAAGCCGAAGTGATGGAAGACCTCGCGATAGCCGAGTACGCACATCCCCGGTTCCGCTATCTGCTTGGCCTGCGCGAGACTGTCGCCGAGGTAGATGCCGCGCAGGACGCCGATATTCTGGCCGACCTTCATCGGGCCGCGTCCGGCCTTGGTAGCCTCCTCGACGTAGGCCTCGCCGAGCTTCCGCACGGTCTCCGGCTGCGGCAGGATGATCGTCGGACGAATCCCCTCGCGCGCGCACCAGCGCACCGTCTCTTCGCTCAGCGAAAACGCTTGAAACAGCGGCGGATGGGGCCGCTGATAGGGCTTCGGCACGACGTTGATCATCTGGATGCGACCCTGAGCATCGACCTCGCCCGGAAAGCCATACTCGCGCGTCCACTCGGCCGCCGGCCACGGAGTGCCCTCCTGCGGCGTCGGATACTGATAGTGCTTGCCGTTAAAGCGAAATGGCTCGTCACCCCACGCCAGCTTGAGGAACTGATAGACCTCCTCGAAGACCTCGCGATTGATGCGATCGGTCTCGCTCTTGTCGCTCATGGTGGCGCCGACGTGAACCTTCTGCGCCATTTGATTGAGCCAGCGCGCCTGATAGCCGCGCGCGAAGCCGACGATCGTGCGCCCTTTCGTCAATTGATCGAGCCATGCGATCTCCAGCGCTAGCCGCAGCGGATTCCAGCCCGGCAGCACGTAACCGATCGGCCCGGCCTTAATCCGCTTGGTGTGGTTCAGGATGTGCTGCGTCAGCAGCGGCAGGCTGCCCATCTCGATCCCTTCGCTGTGCAGATGATGCTCAGGATATGAGACCGCCTCGAAACCGACGTCTTCCGCCAACTGGCTCAGCTCAACTACTTCTTCGATCATTTTTTGCCAGCGATCGGGATGCATCGCGATCGGCCGGAGCTGTTTGCGCTCCGCGAGCGTCGCGGGCAGCGTCGGCAGGAAAAAGTAGATGAACTTCATTTTCGATTCCTCCTCAGTTAGCTTCGCCAGACTCAGTTAGCTGCGCCGGAACGATTACCACCCTAGCGGCGGGGTTTGGTGGGTTCTTGACCGGATGTTCCTTAACTCAGAGACAGCACCTAGCGCAGTTCGAAGCCTTCATAGCCCTTCGCAGCAACGTCGGCGAAGATCTCACGATAGAGTGGCACGCCACCAGCGAATAATAGGAAGCGGCCGCGCACGTTCTCGGGATTGGTGCTACCGAAGAACCATGAATCCTTCATCTCATTGATTAACAACCCTTTGGCCGATTCATAGCAGCGTTTGGTCCATGCATCTTCGGCTTCGGGGGTTGTGGTCATGGTCTCGAAACCATTCTCGCGCATATAACGGATACAATCGACGATCCACTCGACGTTGGTCTCGACGCAGCGGGTGATATTGCAAAACACCGCTGGGTTGTGCGGCCCCATGATGGCCCACAGGTTTGGGAAGCCCGAGAACTGAACGCCGAGATTGGTTCTTGGCCCGTCGGACCAATGCTCTTGCAGGGATCGACCGTGCTGACCGCGAATATCCATACGCAGGAGCTCACCCGTCACGCTATGAAAGCCCGTAGCATAAATAATCACATCGAGTTCGTGTAACTCGTTACCGGTTTCGATTCCGGCGGGGATAATCTTCTTGATCGGCGTTTCGCGCAAATCAACCAATCTGACATTGTTGCGATTGAACGTCTCGTAGTAATTCTTCTCTCCGGGACACCGCTTCGTGCCAAACGTGTGCTTCGGAATTAGTTTTTCGGCTACCTCGGGATTGGTGACGCGTTCGCGGATCTTGGTGGCGAGGAACTCGGCAACCTCATCCGCGGCGTCCTGTGACATAAAGGAGTCACGGTAATTGCCCAGCCACAATGCGAACCCGCCGCGGTCGTACAACTCCTGATAGCGGGCTAGGCGCTCCTCTTTCGGCACGTCCATCGCGGCGCGCGGGTCCGGTTCGTGAATGAAGCCGGCCCAGGTGCGTTTGCACAGTGCGAAAATCTCATGTGCCTTTTCGTTGAGCGCTCGTTGTTCCTCCGCGGTAATCGGACGGTTGCGGAGCGGGGTGCACCAATTCGCGGTGCGCTGAAAAACTGTCAGCTGTTCACAGTCGGGGGCAATTGTCTGAATGATCTGGACGCCCGTCGGGCCGCTGCCGATGATCCCGACTCGCTTGCCAGTGAAGTCGACCGGCGCTTTTGGCCAGCGTGCACTGTGCAGCGACAGGCCGGCGAAGTCTTGAACCCCCTCATAGTCCGGAAACTGATGCGCCGAAAGCAGCCCGGTGGCGCAGATGACGTAGCGGGCAGATGCGCGCACACCGTTGTGAGTCTCAATCTCCCACCTCTTGTCAGCTTCGTCATACATGACGGTCGCAACGCGCGCGTTGCACTCAATGTCGCGTTTGAGATCGAATTTGTCCGCGACAAAATGCAAATACCGTTCAATTTCCGGCTGGCCCGAGAAATGCTCGCTCCACTTCCATTCCTCTAACAATTCCTGGGAGAAGGAATATTGGTAGGTATAGCTCTCAGAGTCGAAACGGGCGCCCGGGTAGCGATTCCAGTACCAGGTGCCGCCGATATCGCTGCCGGCCTCGAACACCCGTGCCGAGACGCCGAGTTGGCGGAGTTTATAAAGAGCGTACAGGCCAGACACGCCGCCACCGATTACGATAGCATCAAAGTGCTGAGTCACGATTATATTCCTCCGTGGTTAGTGGTCAGTTTGTATTGATCAGGCGGCTTCTCTTAATTCATCGTCAGCTGAGTGAGAAAAGTGTTTCGCAGGATCGAACCTCACCCGCCGACAGGAACCAGCACTAATATTGATCCTTGATCTCGCGATCGGAGCGGACCAGCCGCAATCGATCCCGATGCTGAAAATTCTCGAAGGCGCCCGTGAGATGCGTGAAGTAGGTAATCGCGTGATCGAGGATATCCGGCGGCGCCTTTTCAATCAGCTCAGCCAGCAGATTAGTCGCCCGCGCCGCGGCTGAATCGAGAAACGCGCGCCCCTTGGGTGTCAGCGCAACTACCTTCTCGCGACCGGAATGCGGGTCTTCCGTGATCGCGATCAGCGCGAGCGGCGGACGCATCAGGGCGCGGAGCGACTTGGAGACGGCTGCATTGGTCACTTCGAACCATCGGCGCAGGTTCAGCTCGATATCCTTGCGGCGCATCCGGGCGTCCGGACCGCCCTGCGAACGAATCAGCCAGAGAGTTGCGGCCTGCTGACGCGAGAGCCGGTCGGCGCGCACAACATCTTCGAGCGCCGTGCCGATCTCATAGTGAACCGGGTAAAAAAATTCGATCAAGTCGGCGGCGGCGGCGCGTCGAAAGGCTTTCTCGCTCGTGCTGATCGAACGGACAGCGTTTTTTGGTGTGCTCAAGCGACGAAAGTCTCCTTGCTCGAATAGTTGATCTAGCTCAACTATTTTTAATTGTCAAACGTAAACGCAGCTCAAGGCTTTTCCCAATCAGCGAGATTCGGCTTGAAGGCTTCGCGCGCTGAACGTACGATTTGGCGCATGAGAAAACTCCGTTCATACGACGAGCTGCCGGAAGTCCCGGGCATCGGGATGCGCCACGCGTGGGGCGAATTCGGCCCCGACGATAAGCTCGGCAGCGTCAACTTGCTTACGCCCGAACGGGTCAAAGCCGGCGCAGCGTTGATCCAGACCGGCGAGATGATCTCGCTCGATCTACCGCTCAATCTGCCCAGCCCGCCGATGTTCGGGCGCGGGCGCTACCGCCATGAGATCTTCGCTCTCAACCGCCACGAGATGGACGACCGGCTCGACGGCTTCCATCCGCAGGCTTCGACTCAATGGGACGCGCTCGGCCATGTCCGCTGCCGCGAGCACGGCTTCTGGGGCGGGCGCACCCAGGACCCGACCGACGGACCGAACGAGCTCGGCATCGAGCATTGGGCCGAGCACGGGATCGCCGGCCGCGGCATTCTGCTCGACGTCGCGGGATGGTCGCGTGATCAGGGCCGGCCGCTCGATCCGTTTGCGCCAGTCAGGATCACCGCCGAGGATCTCGCCGCCGTTCTGCGCGCCCAGAATGTCACCCTGGCGCCCGGCGATATCCTCTGCCTTCATACGGGTTGGGTCGACGCCTACAGGGCGCTCGATGACGACGGCCGGGCGCGTATCGCCGAGAACCCGTCGTCCGCCGGTCTGCGCGCCGACGAGGCGATGGCGCGCTTTCTCTGGGACGCGCATCCGGGCGCGCTCTGCTGCGACAATCCTGCGGTCGAGACGATTCCCGGCGACCCCGCGATCGGATCGCTCCATCGCCGGATTTTGCCGCTGCTCGGACTCGCGCTCGGCGAGTTCTTCGATTTCGAGCGCCTGACCGTCCGCTGCCGCGCCACCGCGCGTTGGTCCTTCTTCTTCGTTGCGACGCCGCTGAAATTGCCCGGCGGCATCGGCTCGCCCGGCAACGCCCTGGCGATCCTATAGTTGAGCGCCCGTCGCCTTACTTCAGGTGTCCGTGGCGTGCCCTCAGGAGGTCTCATGCAGATGCGCGCGCTGTTGTTCGAGGTTCGCGACGGCATTGCCTACCTCACGCTCAATCGGCCGCAGGTTCACAACGCGATCAACCCCGAGCTGATGGTGCAGTTGGCCGAGGCCTGGCAACGGGTCGCTTCCGACGACTCGATCCGCGTCACAATCGTCACGGGCGCCGGTGACAAGGCTTTTTCGGCCGGCGCCGACCTGGCTCGAATGCTGCCGTTGACGACCCGCGAGCGTTCGCCCGAAGATGAGTGGGATCACACCCTGCTGAACAACCCCGGCCTGCGTGACATCGCGATGCTGCATCCGTTCGCGATGGACAAGCCGATCATCGCCGCGGTCAACGGTTATTGCATCGCCGGCGGGATGGAGCTGATGCTCGCGACCGACATCCGCGTCGCCGCCGAGCATGCCAGCTTCGGCCTGATGGAAGTGAAATGGGGACTCATCCCATATGCCGGGTCGCTCGTCCGCACTCCGCGCCAGATACCGTTTTGCAATGCGATGGAGTTGCTGCTCACGGGCGAACGAATCGACGCGCACGAGGCGCGCCGAATCGGATTGATCAACCACGTTCTGCCGGCAGCCCAGGTGATGGGCAAAGCCGAGCAATTGGCGCGCACTATCGCCGCCAACGGTCCGCTCGCCGTCCGCGCGATCAAGCAGGGCGTTGCCCGCGCCTCGGGCCGCCCGCTCGAAGAGGGTTACAAAATCGAAAATGAGCTCGCGCGCAACGTCTTTTCCTCCGACGATGCGAAAGAGGGTCCCCGCGCTTTTATCGAGAAACGTAAGCCGAATTTCACCGGCAAGTGAGTAGAGTCTTTCGCCATTTTCTGTAGTTACTTATAAGTCACCGCACTAGTGAGTTAGTCAGAGAGTAACCAATGAACTACGAAACGATTCTATACGAACAGAATGACGCGATCGCCAAAGTCACGCTGAACCGCCCCCGTTATAAAAACGCGCAGTCCCGCCTGATGATCGAGGAGATGGACCGCGCCTTCGCCGCGGCCGACGCGGACAACGACGTACGCGTGATCATCCTGGCGGCCGCGGGCGACACCTTCTCCTCCGGCCACGACATCGGCACTCAGGAGGAAAGAGAGGACATGCGCCGCCGTCCCTTTCCGAAGGGCGTGCGCGGGGAATACGCGCTCTCGCGCTACCTCTTTCTCGATTCGACGCTGCGCTGGCGCGATCTTTCGAAACCGACCATCGCGCAGGTGCAAGGCAAGTGCATCGCTGGCGGCTGGATGTTCGCCGCGGCAATGGATCTCATCGTCGCCGCCGACGACGCGATGTTTCTCCCAGCGCTGATGCAGTATTTTTCAGCGCCCTGGGACCTCCCTCTGCGCAAAGCCAAGGAAGCGATGTTCCGCAGCCGCTTCATCGACGCCGCAGAAGCCTGCCGGCTCGGCTTCGTCAATCTGGTAGTTCCGCGCGAGCGTCTTGAAGATGAAACGCTGGCGTTCGCGCGCGAGATCGCGGAAAACGATCCCTTCACGCTCCGGATGGTGAAATGGGCAGCAAACTCGGCGCAGGATGCGATGGGTTTCAGCAATTCAGTCCGCAACGCGCACTCGCACTATATGGTCCAGGGCCTCGACAGCCACACCCGCGATAAGCTCGAGGGCAGGGGTTTCCCGAAAGTCATGCCCGGCGTCGCCCATGCCATGAAAACTCGTGGCAAAATAAACTAGCGAAGCGCGGTTGCCGGGGACGGCGCGAGTAGGCGGCTCTGCGGACTGCGCTGGGCAGGAATGCACTCGACGATTTTCGTACACAATTGGAGGTTTTTCAAAATGTTACGATTCGCACTCATTCTGACGATCGTCATGTTTTGCGCTTCTGTCGCCAACAGCGCTGACACTCCCGCATCAACTAGCACCGGAACGGCGGCGACTGCTAGCCCCGATACTCAAACCGTCCGCACCCATCACCGTTATCGCCACCATCATCGCGCTCATCCGGTTCGCGCGGCCTCCAAAGTCGTCCGCCATCCCGTCTACACGGCATCTAAAATCATCCACCACCCGGTTCACACGACCTCCTCAGTCGCCCACGAGGCCACCGGCACCCAGCCAGTCCATCCAAAACCGGAAAGTGAATAGGTATATGCTGGTGGCCTGGGATACGGCTGATGGGCTTCTGCTGAAAACGCGCGAATTGGAGGCGTGGCGTGGTGAGTGGACGACAGATTAGCGGTCTAGCGCCGACTCTCCCGTTCGGTGCAATCGAGCGGCTGCGGACCGACAAATCCGTCTTCCTCGAGTGCAAGGACAATCTCACTTTCATGCGCTCGCTAGCCGACGCGAGCATGAAGCTGATCGTAACGTCGCCGCCCTACAATATCGGCAAATCTTACGAGCGGCGCGCGCCATTGGATCAATACGTTCAGCAACAGACTGCCGTGATCGCCGAATGCGTGCGGCTTCTACATCCGCAGGGTTCGATCTGTTGGCAGGTTGGAAATCATGTCTCTGGCGGCGAGATCGTCCCGCTGGACGTGCCACTTTATCCGATCTTCAAGAATCACGGACTGCGCTTGCGAAACCGCATCGTGTGGCACTTCGAGCATGGCTTACATTGTTCAAAGCGCCTGTCGGGCCGATATGAGACGATAAACTGGTTTACTCGATCAGACGATTACACATTCAACCTCGATCCGATCCGCGTCCCTTCCAAATATCCAGGCAATCGCTATTTTAAAGGCCCAAACGCGGGGAACTTTCGTGCAATCCCGGCGGGAAAAATCCTGGCGACGTGTGGATCATTCCAAACGTCAAGAACAATCATATCGAGAAAACCGCCCATCCTTGCCAATTCCCGGTTGAGTTAGTTGAGCGGTTGGTGCTGGCCCTCACAAATCCTAGCGACAAGGTTCTAGATCCATCGGTGCTCGCCAAACTTCGGGAGGATGAGGATTGATTCCTAACTCTTATGCCGAATCCGGTAAAGCTCGCCTTCCTTGAGAACTTAAGAAGACGGTTCGGTGTTTTCCGAAAGCTGGCGAACAGTGAGTCGCTCTTTGAGATTGCCGAAGGTAAGGCGCGATTGTACTTCCGGTATTCCAAGAAGCACCCGGGAAGCACTACGTTTTTCGGCTTGCGCAAAGTCGATCTTCAACTGCTCGAAGGGCACAACAGCGTCATCTGCTTTTGCTGGAACGACCAGCCGGAGCCGTTGTTCGTGCCTTTTGAGGAATTTGAGGAAACCTTTGCGGCGCTGACCACTGCAAGTGACGGCCAGTACAAAGTACAGGTTTACGAGCAGGTTGGTGGAACCGTGCTGTATATTGCGAACGCGGGGAGATTTAATGTCGATAGCTATCTCGGGTGGTCTTATCTCGATTCCCGAATCGGAACCCTGGACGAGATACGTCCAGAATTATCCCACGTGCAGGTTCAGACACTTCTCGGAGGCATTGGCGACACGAAAGGCTTCGACGTATGGGTCCCTTCGCACGACAGAGGGGCACTTGACTGGAACTTAACTACTCGCTTTGAACTTCGGAATTCTCTTCCACCGTCGCTTGAATCCGTAAGCCCACTCCCCTCTAGCCGAGCATCCTGCTTGATGAGCAGGAGGCCGGGATGGAGAGGAGAGCGAAGGTGGAGCTGTTCGAGCAGATCCGAAGGGAGTACGAGTTCGGAGTCGGGACCATAAAAGGGGTCGCTGCCAAGCTCGGAGTTCATCGGCGGATGGTCCGGCAGGCGCTGGCGAGCGCGGAACCGCCGCCGCGCAAAACGGTGGAACGCGAGCGACCGGTGATAGGCCCGCTGATTCCGTTTATCGACGCAATCCTCGAAGCCGACCGCAGGGCGCCGCGCAAGCAGCGCCACACCGCACGCCGCATCTGGCAGCGCATCGTGGCCGAGATCCCGGAGTGCAAGGTGGCCGAAGTGACAGTCCGCCAGTACGTGCGCGAACGGAAGGAATTGCTTGGGTGGTCGACGCGCACGGTATGCGTTCCACAGAGCTATCAGCCAGGGCAGGAAGGCCAGGTCGACTGGTACGAGGCGTGGGCGGAGTTGGCGGGCGAACCGACGCTGCTGCAGGTGTTCTCGATGCGGAGCATGGCGAGCGGAGCGGCGTTCCACCGCGCGTATCGCCGGGCGACACAGCAGGCCTTCCTGGACGCCAACGAACTCGCGTTCCAATACTTTCAGGGCGTATTCCACCTCCTGCGCTATGACAACTTGAAAGCGGCGGTGAAGAAGATCCTGCGCGGTTACCAGCGCGAGGAGACTGCACGCTTCATTGCGTTCCGCTCGCATTGGCGGTTCGCCAGCGAGTTCTGCTCGCCGTATGCGGCGCACGAAAAAGGCGGGATCGAAAGCGAGGCCGGCTACTTCCGGCGCAACCACTGGGTACCGATGCCCAAAGCGCGCGATCTCGAAGATCTCAATGCCCAACTGCTTGCCGCCTGCCGCGAAGATGAACGGCGCCAGATCGCCGGGCAGAGCCGGCTGGTGGGAGCGCTGATGATCGAGGAACGCGCGCATCTGCTGCCGCTCGCCGAGAGCGGATTGGAGCTGGCGGAGATCTCGTTCCCGCGCGTGGACGGGCTCGGATGTGTGCGAGTGCGAACCAATCTGTATTCGGTGCCGGCGGCGGTTGGCAGGACGGTCGAGGTCCGACTCTAACCGAGTCAGGTGGAAGTGCGCGACGAGGGCCGCGTAATCGCACGACATGAACGCAGCTATGAACGCAACCAGCAGGTCCTCGCTCTCGAACACTACCTCGACGTCCTGGAGCGCAAGCCGGAAGCGCTGGCGGGATCGAAGCCGCTGTCGGCATGGAGACAGCGCCTGCTGTAGCCGCGTGCGCTCGATGCCATAGGTACGCCCGTCGCCTACCGGGCAGAGCCCGAAGTGTCCCGCGCAAGGCCATTGCACCGCTCGTGGGCAAGCTTGACGATGCCCCGATCCGAGTCGTTCCGCACGGCACGGAGGCGCTGAACCTGCTCGTCACGTATGCGGGCGCGATTGCCGATGAACAGCACCTGCTTGCGCCGCAGCTACAGCGGCTCGTCGTCATCCACTTCCACGATCTTATCGCGGCGACCGTAGGCGCCACGCGAGACTGCTTGGCGATCGCGGAGGGACGCGGCGTCCGCGCCGCGCGGCTGCAGGCGATCATGGCCGATATAACGGCTAATCTCGGCGACTGCGATCTGACGGCTGCCGCCGTCGCGAAGCGCCAACGCGTGACGCCGCGTTACGTCCACAAGCTCTTCGAGGGCGAAGGGCTGACCTTCTCCGCCTTCGTTCTCGGCCGGCGGCTTTCTCGCGCCCACCGGACGCTGAGCGATCCGCGATTTAGAGATCGCAGCA